>OBEQ010189129.1_pt1 | contig 139031 bp, 125 predicted proteins | sample 1670901 | NCBI WGS metagenome assembly OBEQ01 (sample SAMEA104232315, study PRJEB22302) | groundwater metagenome | biome: forest; feature: aquifer; material: groundwater | place: USA | collected 2011-08-07 | depth 5.4 m
CGCCAAAGAGTTCCAGCGGGAGACCGGGCTCGACGTCCGCAATGACCGGATGGCGGTGCAACGGATCCGCGAGGCGGCGGAGAAAGCCAAGATCGAGCTCTCGAGCGCGATGCAGACCGACATCAACCTGCCGTTCATCACGGCGGATCAGAGCGGCCCAAAGCACCTGACGAAGACGATCACGCGGGCGAAATTGGAGGAACTCATCAATCCGATCATTGAGCGCTGCCGCCATCCGGTGGAACAAGCGCTCAGCGATGCCAAGCTCAAGCCGAATGACATTGACCGCATTATCCTCGTCGGCGGCCCGACTCGCATGCCGGTCGTCCAGCGCTTCTTGGAAGAGACGGTGAGCAAGAAGGTGGAGCACGGGGTGGACCCGATGGAGTGCGTGGCGATGGGGGCGGCCATCCAAGCCGCGGTCCTCAAAGGCGAGGTCAAAGATGTGCTTCTCCTTGACGTGACGCCGCTCTCACTCGGGATTGAGACGCTTGGCGGGGTCTGCACCCGGCTGATCGAGCGGAACACGACGGTCCCGACGCGGAAATCGCAGGTGTTCTCCACGGCCGCCGATAATCAACCGGCCGTCACCATCCGCGTCCTGCAGGGGGAGCGGCAGATGGCGGAGGGGAACGTGGAGCTCGGGCGATTTGATCTCGTGGGGATTCCCCCGGCTCCGCGCGGCGTGCCGCAGATCGAGGTGACGTTCGACATTGATGCCAACGGCATCGTGCATGTCAGCGCGAAGGATCTGGGGACGGGAAAGGAGCAGAGCATTAAGATTACCGCCCCGCACAAACTGGACAAGGACGAAATCGATCGGATGGTCAAGGATGCGGAGAAGTTCTCGGCGGAGGATGCCAAGCGGAAGGAAGAGATCGAGCTGCGGAACCAGGCGGATGCGCTCCTCTATTCCACGGAGAAGTCTCTGAAGGACTATGGGGATAAGATCTCGGCTGATGACCGCCTGGCCATTGAGCAGCAACTGAGCAGTCTCAAGGAGGCACTCAAGGGCAAGGAGGCCGCCGCCATCAAGCAAGGGATGGAGGGGCTGACCAAAGCTTCGCACAAGTTGGCGGAAGAGGTGTATAAGGCCGCGGCCCAGAAGGCCGGCGGGGCCCAGGCCCAAGCCGGTGACGGGCCCGCGGGACCCGAAACCCCTTCCCCGAATCCGGGGAGTGCCAAGCCCGGGGACGATGTCGTGGATGCCGACTTTAAAATGAAGGATGACAAGGATCGCTGATGGCGGTGGCCGCGAAACGCGATTACTATGAGGTACTAGGCGTCGGCCGGGGGGCTTCTGCGGAGGAGATTAAGAAGGCCTACCGCGCGCTTGCGCTCAAACATCACCCAGACCGTAATCCGGAGACCCACAAAGAGGCCGAAGAAAAATTCAAGGAACTCTCCGAGGCCTACGAGGTGTTGAGCGATCCGAAGAAGCGGGCGGCCTATGATCAGTACGGGCACGCGGGGGTGGCCGGGGCCTTCCGCGAGGGGAATTTCACCTGGGGCGATTTCACGCACGCCGAAGATGTCGCTGACCTCTTTGGCGGACTCGATGAGCTGCTCGGACAATTTGGGCTGGGCGGGGCGTTCGGCGGAGGTCGTCGCCGCACTAGTGAGGGCGAAGCCGGGGCAGATCTGGGCTACCGCGTGGAAATCGGCCTCAAAGAGGTGCTCACCGGGACGGAGCGCACCATCAAGATCCCGCGCCAGGAAACCTGTGCCACCTGCCATGGGGACGGCGCGAAACCTGGCACGAAGCGCCAAACGTGCCAGCAGTGCGGCGGGCGCGGCCAGGTGCAAGTCCGGCAGAGTTTCTTCGTCATGGCCGCCACCTGCCCGCGGTGTCACGGGGAGGGCAGTGCTGTGGCCAGCCCGTGCCCCACCTGTCGGGGGCGTGGCCGGGTCGAAGTCGAACGGACGCTCCAAGTGAAGGTGCCGCCAGGCGTGGATACGGGGGTCCGCCTGCGCCTTGGGGGCGAGGGAGAGGCGGGTGTTCGCGGCGGGCCACGCGGCGATCTCTATGTTGTGGTGCAGGTGCGGGCGCACGAGCTGTTCCAGCGAGAAGGCAGCGATCTTGTGTGTGAAGTACCCACCACGGTCCCGATCGCCGCGCTCGGGGGCGAGGTGGAGGTGCCCACCCTCGAGGGGCGCGCCACGTTGAAGATCCCCGCTGGGACCCAACAGGGCAAGGTATTCCGATTGCGAGGGAAGGGGCTCCCTCATTTGCGGGGTGGGGGCCGCGGAGATCTCCTGGTGCATCTCGCCATCGAAATCCCCACGCACCTGACGCCGGCCCAACGCAAACTGTTCGAGGAGCTGGCGCGGAGCCAGCAGCCCCACAACACCCCGCATCTGAGTAGTTTTCTTGATCGCGTGAAGAGTTGGCTCGGGTAATCTCATGCCGACCTACGAGTATGAATGCCGCGGCTGCCGGTATCGCTTTGAGCTATGGCAGTCCATGACGGCAGGCCCGTTGCGCAAGTGTCCCCGCTGCGGTAAAATCAAGGTTCGTCGTTTGATCGGGGCCGGGGCCGGACTGATCTTTAAGGGCTCTGGCTTCTACAGCACGGATTATCGGACCCCGGGGTACAAGGCCCGGGCCAATGCCGAGAAGCCCGTCGCACCGCCAAAGGCCGCGGCCAAAGATGGCCCCACCAAAAAACCGGAGAAATAGTCCCGCCGCCTGGTGGTGGGCGTGGGGGCCGGCGTGTCTGTGGACCGTAGTCATCTGGTACGCCTCATCACTGATCATCGTTTCAGGGATGTTCCCACCGATTCGCCATGGCGACAAATTGTTTCATGGGGGTGAATTCTGTGTCTATGGGTACTTCCTCTGCCGCGGGGTGGTGCAACGCCGGTGGCCAGTCCACTGGCGAGCGTGGGTCGTGGTAATGATCGTTGCTCTGACCGCCGCGCTGGACGAATGGCACCAGGCGTTCGTGCCTACGCGAACCCCTGACGTGCTGGATGCGCTCACCGATCTCGCCGGGGGTGTCGTGGGATTGATGGGGTTTCCCAAGGGCCCCCGCGTCTGATGCCTACCCTCTTCCCGTTTCGAGCCGTTCGCTACGCCTCCTCAAGGGTTCCGCATCTCGACCGCGTGGTCACGCCTCCCTACGACATCATTTCGTCGGCCGCGCAGAATGTCCTCTATCGAAGATCTCCCCAGAACTTTATCCGGATCCTCTATGGCCGCATCCGGTCAAGCGACCGCCCAGGCCACGACCGCTACAGTCGGGCGCAGACCCTCTTTCACGACTGGCTGGGGGAGGGGATCTTACGCACCGACCGTGCCCCGGGGTTTTACCCGTACCGCCAGCGCTTCGTACACCAGGGCTCCTCGTATGATCGCTGGGGTCTACTCGGGGTGATCCGGCTCGGGGAGCCCACCATCTTTCCGCACGAGGACACGCACACGGCTCCTAAGGAAGACCGGAGGCAGCTCCTCCAGGCGGTGCAGGCCAACCTCAGTCCCATCTTCGGCCTCGTGGAGGATGCGGATCAACGGTACCGCACGGCGCTGGCCTCCTGTACCCGGAGGCCCCAGATCGCCTCCGTGATGTTCGAGGGGGTGCAGCATGACCTCTGGCGCATCACGGCGCCGGCCTCCATCCACCGCCTGCAACTCCTATTGGAAGCCAAGCCGATGCTCCTGGCCGATGGCCACCACCGGTATGAGGTGGCGCTGGGCTATCGAGAACATCTGCGGCACCGCAACGGGCAATTCACTCGACAGCACCCGGCTAACTTCATGTTGATCTACGCGGCGGCTTTTGACGCCCACGACCCTGGAATCCTCCCGACGCACCGCGTGGTGGGCGGGCTCGACGGATGGACCCTTGACCGTCTCGCCCAGGAGGCGAACAACTGGCTCTCTGTGACGCGCGTAGTCGATGCGGCGGCGATGCACCAGGCGGTCGCCGAACGGATCGGTCATGGACACACCGCGGTGGGCTGCTACGCCGGCCACGGACAGTGGGCCGTCGTCGCGGCGCGTCAGGAGGATCCTGCGATTCGCGTGGACGTTGAACTGCTGCACCGCGCGATCGTTCCCCGGTGCCTGGCTCCCGATCCAGCCGCCGCGGGCCGCCTGACGGTCACCTATTGGCAGGAATGGGCCGAGGCGACGCGCGCCGTGGACCGCGGGCAGGGAACGTTCGCTTGGGCGATGCATCCGCCGACATTAGCGCAGATCCTGCGCTGTATCGAAGGGGGCCGTCGCCTCCCGCAGAAAAGTACCTACTTTATTCCGAAACCATTGGCCGGACTCGTGATCCACCGGCTCCAGCCGGCCGGGGCTCCTCCCCGCCGCCCCACTCCCCCGACGGCGCTCACGGGAGTCATCTGACATGGCCCTCTTCGGCAAACAAAAATATACGGTGGTCCGGGTAGCCAAGAAACGCGAGATGCCCAGCGGCCTCTGGACGAAATGTGAGGATTGTGGGGAGATCATCTACAACAAAACCCTGGAGGAGAATTTCAAGGTTTGTCCGAAATGCCAGTACCACTTCTCGCTGGGCGCGCACGAGCGCATTCATCAAGTGCTCGATGAGGGGACCTTCAAGGAACTGGATGGGGAGTTGCGGTCGGTCGATCCGCTCGGATTCAAGGGGCCGAAAACCTACCTCGACAAACTCAAGCAAGACCAAGCGGCCACTGGCCTAGCCGAGGCGGCCGTGATCGGCGAAGGGCGGGTGAACGGCCATCGCACCGTGTTCGGTGTCACCGATTCCCGGTTCATCATGGGCTCGATGGGCTCCGTGGTCGGAGAGAAGATCCCCCGGGCGACTGAGCGGGCTCTACGGGCCAAGCTTCCACTCGTCGTCGTCTCGGGCTCGGGGGGCGGGGCCCGCATGTACGAGGGGATGTATTCTCTCATGCAGATGACGAAGACCTCGGCCGCGCTTGCCCAGCTCCACGCGGCGCGCCTCCCGTTCATTTCCGTGCTGACCGATCCGACGATGGCCGGAGTGATGGCCAGCTATGCCTCCCTCGGCGATCTGATCCTCGCCGAACCGCGCGCGCTGATCGGCTTCACCGGACCGCGGGTGATCGAGCAAACAATCCGGCAGCGCCTGCCCGAAGGATTCCAGCGATCGGAATTCCTCCTGGATCACGGGATGATTGATATGATTGTCCACCGGAAACAGCTCAAGCCGATCCTCACGGAGCTGTTGGAGTACCTCACCCCTTAACTCTTTGATACAATAGAGCCTCCATGGCCCAAGTCAGTTTGCACGATGTGACCAAGATTTACGCCGGCGACATCAAGGCGGTGGACCGCGTCAACCTCGGAGTCGAGCACAAGGAGTTCATGGTGCTCGTTGGGCCTTCCGGGTGCGGGAAATCCACGACCCTGCGGATGGTGGCGGGACTCGAGGAAATCTCCGCTGGGGAAATCTACATCGCGGATCGCTTGGTCAACGACGTGCCGGCGAAAGACCGAGACATCGCGATGGTGTTCCAAAGCTATGCTCTCTATCCGCACATGACGGTGTTCGGCAATATGGCGTTCGGGCTGCAGTTGCGCGGCTACCCGAAGCCGGAGATCGCCAACCGCGTGCGCGAAGCGGCGGAGATCCTGAGCATCAAGCACCTGCTCAACCGGAAACCGAAAGAGCTTTCTGGCGGGGAACGCCAGCGCGTGGCCCTCGGGCGGGCGATTGTCCGCAAACCCCTGGTCTTCCTCTTTGACGAGCCACTCTCCAATCTGGACGCCAAACTGCGCGTCCAGATGCGAACTGAGCTCAACAAGCTGCATATGCGGCTGCAATCCACGATGATCTATGTCACGCATGATCAAACGGAGGCGATGACGCTCGGCAACCGCATCGCCGTGATGAATAACGGGGTGGTCCAGCAAGTAGCCGATCCCACCACCATCTACGAGAAGCCGGCCAACAAGTTCGTCGCCGGGTTCATGGGCTCGCCCCCGATGAATTTCCTGATCTGCCGCGTGGTGCGCAAGAATGGCCGGCTCTCATTTGATGAGGGACGGTTCAAGGTCAAGGTCGTGGATGAGATGGTGTCCGCGCTCACCCCGTACGAGGGGCGGGAGGTCACCGTGGGGATCCGGGCCGAAGATATTTACGACAAGTTGTTTGTGCAGTACGCCCCGCCAGAAAATACCGTGACCGCTACGGTTGAGGTAGTGGAGCCGATGGGCTCCGAGGTCTACCTGCATTTGATGGTGGGCACGCATCCCTTGGTGGCACGCGTCGGCAGCCACGATCGCCCCGCCGTCAATCAAGAAATGGACTTGGTGTTCGACATGGCCAAAGTCCACGTCTTCGACAAGGAGACTGAGGCGTCAATCACCTAAGACCGCCCCTGGTCTAGGAGGAGGCATGGTCGTCGGCATCCCGCAACCCGATCGAGCATGCCGGAACTACCTCGTGGTGGCATACTTGGGGCTCCTCGTGGCCACCGCTCCTATCCATATGGTCTCCTGGGGCCCCGTCGCCTGGCCCCTCTTGCTGGCCTTCACCATCGCGTGGACCCTCGCGTGTTGGATTCTCCGGGGTCCGGTCTGGAGTCTGGCGGGGGCGGCCTTCATGGGATTGGCCATCGCGAACACGGCGCTCACCGCTCGGCTGCCTTGGGCGGCTGGCGCTTCGATCGTCATGTTGGGCGGGGCACTCCTAGCGATCGCTGCAGGTCAGCGCCATCTCTACGTCGAGGAGCGGATTCGCCAAGCGGCCTATGATGCCGCGGAAGAAACCGCCAACACCTTGCGCGAGGCCACGGTCCAGTTAGAAACGGCAGACCGGGCGATTCAACAACGGCTCCAACGGTACGCCGCGCTCCGCGGGATGACGGAATCGCTGAGCGCCCAGACGGCCGACCTCGAGACCTTGTTGAAAGCCATCGCCCAACAGGCGCTGATCATCTTGGACCATGCCGACTTAGCCCTTCTCTATTCGGTGGAGCCGCCGCGCCATGAGCTGGCTCTCCGCGCGGTGCACGCTCGGCACGGCGCCCCCCCGGTCATCAAGCGCAAGACGGGGGACCTCTACGACCAATGGGTTCTGCGTCAGGGACAACCCCTGTTGGTGCGCGACGTCCGACGAGATTTCCGATTCCCGTCCGACACCGCGTTGGTCGATGAACGGGCGATCGGGTCACTCATCGCGGTCCCGATGATCAGCGCCCAGCATCTCCTGGGGATCCTGCGCATCGAGCGGGCCACCACGGATTCGCTCACCCCGGAAGACCTCCGCCTGATGAGCGTCGCGGCGGACATCGGCTCGATGGCGGTCGAGAACATGCGTCTCTACCAGCGGACGGCGGAGCTGGCCATCACCGATGATCTGACCGGATTAGCTGTGCACCGGTACTTCCATGAGCGGCTCGAGGAGGAACTGGCGCGGGCCCGGCACCGCCAGGGGACGTTGGCCGTCCTCCTAATCGACATTGATCACTTCAAGGTCTACAACGATACGTACGGGCACCCGGCTGGCGATAAGCTGCTGCGCAGCATTGCGCAGATCCTGCGCCGGTGGCAGGCTTCAGGCGACCTGGTCGCTCGATACGGCGGGGAAGAATTTGCGGTCCTGATCCACGACGCCACGTTGCAGCACGCTACGAGCGTCGCCGAAGAGATCCGGACCGCGATCGCTGCGCAACAATTTCTCCTCCGGCAAGGGGTGGCGCGTGTCACCGTCTCCATCGGGGTGGCGCTGTTTCCGCAGGACGGGTTGCAGCGAAATGCGCTCCTGCAGGCGACGGACCAACGGTTATACCTCGCCAAAACCTCAGGGAGAAATCGCGTATGCGCCGGGTGACGATCCCGCGCGCCGCGCGATGGGGCGGTCTCTGGGTTCTGACCGTGACCGGGATCGCTTGGTGGCTCGGCCGGGCGAGCGCCCTGTATGTCTGGCCGGGCGTGCTCTGGTCGGCGGTGGCGGCCGGATACTACGCCGGATGGGGATGGAGTCTGGGGATGGTCGGGCTCGTCGGGGGCGTGGGACTCTTGGGAGTCGCCGTCGGCGCCCTCCCGCCCCCCATTCTCCGGGCCACGCTGGCGTGCCTGGCTATCCCTGCACTCTTCCGAGCCTTAATGCCCGAAGTGCACCGACGGCTCCAGGCCTGGGATCTGCGCCGGCAAGCCCTGTTGGATACCACTCGAACCTTGACGCAACAACAGGCCGCGCTGCGAGCCGAGCATGCGACCCTTGAGCACACGATGGACGAGCTCGCCAAGCTCTATGACCTGACGAAACACTTGCTGGCCACGCTGGATCGGACCGAGGCCATGCGTGATCTTACGGATGCGCTCCTCACCACTTTTCCCCGCATCACGTTTCGATTGGGATTTCTGGAGCCGGACGCCGAAGAGAGGTGTCTACGCCTCTGGGAACTGCATCGGGAGGGACTGCGCTCAGGCCCGCCGACGGCCGCTGAACAATGGCTGTGTCACCAGCTCATGCGCCGACCAATGATCTGGTCGGCTTGGCCCTCGATGGGAGTCGCCCCGGTTCCGATGACGGACATCCCCGAGGCCTTACGTACCGCCACCGCGTTTCCTTTCGTGATGGCCGGAACCCTACATGGGTTTCTGCTCGCCCTCAATCTCCCGCCCGACGGCATCGAGCGCTGCGGCATCTTGGTCAGCCAGTTTGCCCTCGCCATCCGGCGCATTCGTCTCTATGAACGAGTGCAGGAGCTGGCGATCCATGATGGCTTGACCGGGCTCTTTGTCCGTCGGCATTTCCTCGCGCGCCTCCAGGAAGAAATGGCCCGTGCCGCCCGCCGGGAGCTCTCGTTTGCCTTTTTGATGGTGGACATCGATCATTTTAAGCTCATCAATGATCATCACGGCCATCTCGTCGGGGACGCCGTGCTCCGCGAGCTGGCGGCGCTTCTGCGCACACAGGTCCGCGAGGTCGATTTGTTGGGCCGCTACGGGGGGGAAGAATTCGCCCTGGGGCTCCCGGAGACGGACATGGCGCATGCAGAAATGGCCGCCGAGCGCATCCGGCGTGCCGTGGAGCAAACCACGTTCCGCGCGTATGATGAACACCTGACGATGACCGTCTCCATCGGGGTGGCTGCGTTCCCACACGATGCGGTCGACGTGACCGAACTGGTCGAGCACGCCGACGCCGCCCTGTACAAAGCCAAGCTCGGCGGCCGCAATCGTGTCTGTCTCTTCGGGACCTGAGAGACACCTTGCCAAGGGGACGCGTTCTCGATAAGATGAGGCCATCCATGCCACGGACGCCGCTGGCCATCGCCATCGATATCGGTGGAACTTCGGCCAAACTCGCCCTCGTCACCTCTCGGGGGCGTCTTCTCTTCTCTCGTCAAATCCCCACCGGCCGCCGGATGGGTGTCCGACAACTGATGGCGCAGATGATACCGATCGTGCAGACCCTGCATCGTCAGGCACGGCAGATGGGCGGCGATCTCCGAGGGATCGGGGTCGGTGTGCCAGGACTCGTGGATGTCGAGCAGGGCACTGTACGCTATCTTGTCAACCTACCAGGGTGGCGCCAGGTGCCGTTGCGGCAGATGATCACTCGGGCCACCCGCCTGCCCACCATCGTGGACAACGATGTCAAAATGATGACGTGGGGAGAATACCGGTGGGGCGCGGGCCGGGGGGTGCAATCCCTCATGTGTGTGATGTTGGGCACGGGGGTTGGCGGTGGCCTCGTGATTCATGGTCGCCTCTATCGTGGCTGGACCATGAGCGCCGGGGAAATTGGTCATATGCCAATGGGGGAAACGGGCCCTCGTTGTCCGTGCGGCGGGCGGGCTTGTCTAGAACGCTATATCGGGAACCGGGCCGTCGTGGCGCTGGCCCGTCAACGGGCCCGGGCGGCGCGGCGCAGTCTCCTCTGGTCTCTCACGGATGGGGACCTGCGACGGCTCACGCCTCCGCTCATCGATCGGGCCGCCTATCGAGGGGACGCGGCCGCCCGCGCCGTCTGGCACGAGGTAGGGGAACGGCTGGGGGTCGCGTTGACGACCGTGGCCAATGTTTTGAATCCGGAACGGATCGTGATCGGCGGCGGGCTCGCGAAGGCAGGACCCTTGCTGTTCCCAACGGTGCGTTCGACGGTCCGGGCGCGGGCGATGCGTGGACCCCATGCCGTCCAGATCGTGCCGGCGCGCTGGGGAGAACAAGCAGGCGTCATCGGGGCCGCCGCGATGGTGCTGGTCCCTGAACCACACTGAATGAAGGAGCGAGCATGAAACTATTTCTTGATACCGCCAATTTGGATCAGATCCGCGAGGGGAAAGCTGCCGGTTTGCTAGATGGAATCACAACGAATCCTTCGTTGATCGCCAAGGAGGGCCTGCGGGATCCCGAAGGATTTCGGGCGCATATTCGGCAGATTTGTGAGATCGTCCGGGGCCCGGTCAGCGCCGAGTGTGTCACCACGACCGCCGACGCCATGATCCGTGAGGGGCGGGAACTGGCTGCCATCCACTCGGACGTTGTCGTCAAGGTGCCGTTGATCAAAGATGGGCTGATCGCCTGCCGCACCCTGCGCGAAGCCGGCATTCAGGTCAACGTCACGCTCTGCTTCAGCCCCGTGCAAGCGCTGCTTGCCGCGAAGGCCGGCGCCACCTACATTAGTCCCTTCATTGGACGTCTCGACGACATCGGCCAGGTGGGGATGGACCTCATCCGCGATATCAAAACTATCTATACGCACTACGCGTTCCACACCGAGATCTTGGTAGCGAGTGTCCGGCATCCCACGCATGTGCTGGAAGCTGCGCGCCTGGGTGCTGACATCTCCACCATGCCGTTTGACGTATTCGACAAGTTGCTAAAGCATCCCCTGACGGATATCGGCCAGGCCCGGTTCTTGAAGGACTGGGAACAAGTGCAAGCGAAAGCGGTCAGAGGCACGATCCGGTGAGATTTCGGATCGTGGGAGGGTTCTGTTGCCTCCTGCTGGGGATCACCGCCCAGGCCTGGGCAGTTCATAGCGAGACGATCGACGTGCTCGGCGATGTCGTTGAGTACCATGAGGCCGAGCAGCGGGTCGTCGGCCACGGCCACGTCTCGGCCACCGTCTCCGACACAACCCTGACGTGTGATCACGCCGTCATCTATCTTTCCACGAAAGATGCGTTCCTCAACGGCCATGTCCGGATCGTGCAACCGACCGGGACACTGAGCGGCGACCAGATCCTTTACAACTTCGAAACCCGCAAGGGGTCCGTGATCCGGGCCACCGGGGCCGTCGGTCCCTGGCGGACGGAAGGGGATCGGGCCGACAAGGTGGCGGACAGCGGCTTCACGGTGCGCCAGGGGTACCTCACCACTTGCGAGTTCGAGACCCCCCACTCCCGCATTCAGGCCCGACAGGTTCGCATCGTCCCCGGCGACCGGGTCATTCTCAAGAATGCGGTGATGTATCTTGGCCCGGCACCCGTGCTCTACTTTCCCTCCTACGTCCATCGCTTCGATGACCGGCGCCCCCGCGTGACATTGACCCCAGGCCAGTCGAAGGATTGGGGGCCGTTCCTCCTCACGTCCTGGCGCTACTACCTACATGAGAACCTCCAAGGGCGGATTAACCTCGACTACCGTGAGCGCCGGGGCATGGGCACGGGGATTGATACGAAGTACCGCCTCTCCGAGGACAACGACGGGTTGCTTCGGTACTATCACACGCATGAGCACCGAATCACCAAAGGCCACCGGTTCGTGGGGAAGAAAAAAGAGGCGGCGGTGATTGAAAATCGCTATCGCACGGACTGGCGGCATTACTGGACGATCGACCCGGATACCACCGCCACCGCGGAACTGCACCAGGTGAAGGATGAGAACTTTATGAAGGACTATTTCCGACGGGAATTCGAGCAGGATAACCAGCCGAAAACCTACATCCAGCTGATTCGATCGGATCCACGGTACGTGGTGACCCTCCTCAATCGATTCCGGGTGAACCGCTACCAAGCGGAGATTAACCAGCTGCCGGAGCTTCAGTACAAGGTTCAGCCGACCGCCATCCAACTCCAGCACCCGCTGCACATGCTCGCCCCATGGTTGAGTGAGAACTCTTTGTCAGCGCGCAACCAATTTAACACCAACTGGTATTACCAGAGCACAACAACCTACGATCGCCTGTACCGCGAACCGATAAACGCGGGGACCACCGACCACGTCTCCCGCTTCGATACCTCTCACCAAATATCGTATCAAACGCGCCTGCTGGGGGCGCTGAACGTCACGCCGTTCGTCGCCACGGAGCAAACCTGGTACTCCAAGGATGGACTCCAGGGCAGCGACACCATCCGAGGGGTAGTCCAAACTGGTGTGGATATGAGCCTGAGGGTTTTTAGGACTTTCGAAGTGGAGACGGACGCCGCGGGGCTCAATCTGCACCGGTTGCGACACATCATCACGCCCTCGCTGAGCTACCGCTACAACCCCCAACCGACGGTGCCACCAACCCATCTGATGCAGTTCGATGGGATCGATGCCCTGGATGAAACCCAAACGCTTGGCCTACAGGTGGAACAAAAGTTTCAAACGAAGCGCGGGAACGAGAAACAGAAACAGTTAGTCGATCTAGCCCGCTTGGTCTTGGGAACCACCTACAATTTCCGGACACATCTCAACAGTGGTGGGCGGTTCGCCAATTTAACGGGGAATCTGGAACTCAAACCCTATCCGTGGCTCCTGGTACAAACCGACACGACGTGGCAAACTTACACTCACCGATTTCAATCGCTCAATCTCGATCTCGTGGCCGGGCCAGGAGCCTCTGATCCGCTCTCAGGGCTCGGAACGGCCAAGGGGAGCAACCAGCGAATTGCCACAAACAGCGAGCTCCCATGGACAACTGGGCTGGGGTGGCGGTGGCAGCGGGAAGGGAACGGCCAAATCACCTTTGAGCTTGCGACGAACCTAGGTCCTAAATGGCGCCTCGGCCTTTATGAACGTGCGGATGTCCGCCGGGTGAATAGCGATGGTTCGAAGTTCATTAACCGGCCGGCCGAGAGCGAGTTCCGGCTCCGGCGCGATCTGCATGAATGGACCGTGGAACTCCTTCTCAATCGGCGCCGAGCGGAAGGCAATGAAATCCTTCTCCTGTTCCACCTGAAAGCCTTCCCCGATCAGCCGCTTGAGCTCCAGCGGATCTACAACCGACCCAAATTGGGGAATCGGCATGCACTATTTGTTGGTTGAGTCCCCCGGGCTCCTGACGTATAATATTTGCTTTCCCACCGTCGGCAGTGATCTGCCCAGGGACAACCCAAAGGTGATGACGTGAAACTATGTGTTGTAGGGGCCGGCCATGTAGGCCTCGTCAGTGGAGCCTGTTTTGCTGAGCTCGGACACCACGTTATCTGCGTGGACAATGACCGAGCCCGTATTACCCGCTTGAAGCGCGGAATCATGCCGTTCTATGAACCTGGCCTTCAAGCATTGGTTCGCCGGCATACCGCTCGGAAACGCCTCTCCTTCACCACCAGCTTGCGCGAGGGGGTGCGGGGGGGCGAGGTGATCTTTATCGCGGTTGGCACCCCACCGAAGGCCAATGGCGAGGCGGACCTGACCGTGGTCGAGGGGGTCTGCCGGGATATCGCCCGGGCCATGACCGCCTACCGGTTGATCGTGGAAAAATCCACCGTGCCGGTGGAAACAGGCAAATGGCTGCGGCGGACGATCGCCAGAAATCTGAAACGTCCTATCTCGTTCGATGTCGCCTCCAATCCGGAATTCCTGCGGGAAGGGACGGCCGTGCACGATTTCTTGCACCCGGACCGCATCGTCCTGGGCGTGGAAAGCCCTGAGGCCAAGAAACGTCTCCTCGCGGTTTACGCGCCGATCCAAGCGCCGTTGGTGGTGACCGATATCGCCAGCGCCGAGCTGATCAAGCATGCTAGCAATTCCTTCCTCTCCATGAAGATATCCTTCATCAATGCCGTGGCCCAGATCTGCGATCGCGTGGGTGCCGACGTGGAGAAAGTGGCAGAAGGAATGGGGCTGGACCCTCGGATCGGCAAGGCCTTTCTGGATGCGGGCGTTGGGTTCGGTGGGTTCTGCTTCCCAAAGGATATCGAGGCGTTCGTCGCGATCGCCGAGAAGCTCGGCGTAGACTTCACGTTGCTTAAAGAGGTGGCGCGGATCAACGCCAGGCAACGGGAGCTGGTCATCAAGAAAATCGAAGACCGGTTGTGGAACCTCAAGCATAAGACCGTCGGTGTGTGGGGGTTATCCTTCAAACCCAACACCGACGATATGCGGTTTGCCCCCTCGATCGATATCATTCAGCGGCTCACCGCGGCCGGCGCAACCGTGAAGGCGTACGACCCGCAGGCGATGCGGGAAGCCAAGCAGTGCCTTAACGGCACGACGCTGTGCCGCACGATGTATGATGCAGCGGCCGGCAGCGACTGCTTGGTGGTGTTGACCGAATGGCCGCAATTCCAAGAGGCCGACTGGTCGCGGGTCAAGCGGGTGATGACCCATCCGATCATCGTCGATGGGCGGAATTGCCTCGACAGGGCCCCTTTGAAACGTCACGGCTTCGAGTACGTGGGGATCGGGCGAGGGGCGTGACACCGTGAAAGGCGTCATCCTCGCCGGCGGGCTCGGCACGCGGCTGGCCCCGCTGACCAACGTCACGAATAAACACCTCCTGCCGGTCTACGACCGTCCGATGATCTACTACCCCATCCAGACGCTGGTGGCCGCCGGCATTCACGATATTCTAATCGTCACGGGCGGTAACCATGCCGGCGCATTCTTGCAGCTGTTGGGCAATGGGTCCGCGTTTGGCCTCAAGCATATTAACTACACCTATCAGAAGGGCGAGGGTGGGATTGCGGCGGCGCTCCGGTTGGCCGAACACTTCGCCAATCATGAGCCCATCACCGTGATCTTAGGCGATAACATTTTTCAAGAAGCCCGATTGATTCGCCGCCTCGTGGAACAGTTTACAACTGGGGGCAAGATTCTTCTCAAAGAAGTAGACGATCCAGAGCGATTTGGCGTGGCCACCGTGCGAGGGAGCCGTGTGACGGCGATCCACGAGAAGCCGAAACGTCCCGCATCGAATTTGATCGTCACCGGCATCTATATGTACGACGCTCAGGTGTTCGACATTATCAAAACACTCACACCATCTGGTCGCGGGGAGATGGAGATCACGGATGTCAACAACGCCTATATCCGTCACAACCAGATGACGTGGAATAAACTGCCGGGGTGGTGGACCGACTGCGGCACGTTTGAGTCGTTATTGAAAGCGAACACACTGGTGGCGCGCGACCGGGCGCGGGGCCTCGAGGTGCCACGATGAGTGCCGGGCGGCGATTGCTGGTGACCGGCGGGGCAGGGTTTATCGGCTCGAACTTCGTGCGGCTCATCCTGCGCGAGCATCCGGAGGATATGGTGGTGGTGCTCGACAAACTCACCTATGCCGGCAACCGCGAAAATCTCGCCGGCCTGGAGGCGCAGTATCCCGGCCGGTATCGCTTCGTGCAGGGGGACATCGCGGACCCGACGGTCGTTGGACCACTCGCGGCGGAGTGCGAGGTGATCGTGAACTTCGCGGCGGAGACCCATGTGGATCGCTCGATCGTGGATCCCTCGACCTTTTTGATCACCAATATCATGGGCACGCAAACCCTCCTCGACGCCGCGCTCAGGACACGGCGCCCCGGGCAACTGTTTCTTCAGATCTCCACCGATGAGGTATACGGGAGCTTGACGGCGCAGGAGACCCCCTTCAGGGAGGATAGCCCACTGCGACCCAACAGCCCGTACGCGGCGAGCAAGGCGGCGGCCGATCTGTTGGTCCGCTCGTATCAGGTGACCCATGGCCTGCCGGTTGTGATCACACGCAGCTCGAATAACTTCGGCCCCTATCAATATCCGGAGAAATTCATCCCGCTGGCGATTACCAACGCCTTGGAGCAGGAGTCGGTGCCCTTATACGGCGACGGGATGAACGTGCGCGACTGGATCTACGTGGAGGATAACTGCCGAGCGATTGACCTCGTCTCGCACGCCGCCACATGGTCGGGTGCTCACGATGTGCCCGTTTTCAACATTGGGGGGTCATCGGAGCGTCACAACATCGAGGTGCTGAAGGCAATCTTGAGCGCCACGGGAAGTCTGGAATCGCTCATTCGCAAGGTGCCCAATCGTCCTGGGCATGATTTCCGTTATGCTCTCTCGACGGAGAAATTGCAAAGGGAGACCCGCTGGCGTCCTACCCGCTCCTTCGAGCAGGGGCTGGAGCAAACGATTGCCTGGTACCGATCCCATCCGGAATGGTGGAAGCCGCTCAAACAGCGCGCCGCCGTGCACTGGCTCGCGCCGGCGAAGGGGACGTAAGATGCGCGTCCTGATCACGGGGATTACCGGATTTGTCGGTAGCCATTTGGCGGATTATCTGTTAGGTCTTGGCGGGATGGAGGTGCATGGTCTGGAGCGATGGCGGTCGAAGACGGACAACGTCGACCACATCAAGACCAGGTTGAGCATGCATGAATGCGACCTCCGTGATGCCTCTTCGGTACGCCAAGTGATGGAGGCGGTCCACCCGGACCGGATTTTTCATTTGGCGGCCCAGTCCTATGTGCCGGCCTCCTGGACGGCTCCGGCCGAGACCCTCATGACCAACGTCCTGGGCCAACTCAATCTCTTTGAAGCTGTGCGACAGACCGGCATCACCCCGCGCATCCAGGTGGCGGGCAGCTCCGAGGAATATGGGCTGGTCCATCTTGAGGAGCTGCCGGTCAAAGAGACGAATCCTCTCCGCCCCTTGAGCCCCTATGGGGTCTCCAAGGTCGGGCAGGACCTCCTTGCCTACCAATATTTTATGAGTTACGGGATGCAGGTCGTGCGGACACGAGGATTCAATCACACCGGGCCGCGGCGGGGGGAGGTGTTTGTTGAGTCCAACTTCGCCAAACAGATTGCCCAGATTGAGGCCGGACTCCAGGAGCCGGTCGTGCGCGTCGGGAACCTCAAGGCGATGCGGGACTACACGGATGTGCGCGACATGGTGCGCGCCTACTGGCTGGCATTGGAGAAAGGGGTGCCCGGCGAGGTGTACAACATTTGTACCGGCCAGGCACAGACGATTGAGGAGGTTCTGCAGGCATTGTTGCGCCTGAGCCCGGCGAAGGTCCGGATTGAGCCGGATCCGTCGCGCCGGCGGCCGTCTGACGTGGTCCTCTTGCAGGGCGACAACTCGAAGTTCGTCGCGCAAACCGGCTGGCGCCCGCAGATCCCGCTCAAGACGACGTTGAAAGACCTACTCGAGTATTGGCGCGAGCGGACCCCGGTGCATGCCCAGCACGTTTGATCGATTGCAGCAACGGATCCGCCGCCGCGAGTTGCGCGTTGCAATTCTCGGTCTGGGATACGTCGGGCTGCCGTTGGCGGTGGCGTTTGCCGAAGCCGGGTTCTCGGTACTCGGGCTTGACCGAGACCTCGGCCGGGTCCGGGCGTTGCGGGCCGGGCGTTCGTATGTGCCGGACATCTCCGCCGACACGCTGCGGACCCTCATGGCTCGGCGTCGCTTGCAGGTCACGTCACAACTGGACCGGCTCCGACAGGCCGACGCCATTCTCGTCTGCGTGCCCACCCCGCTGCTCAAGAGCCGCGAACCCGATCTCTCTCATCTGTTAGAGGCTACGCGAACCGTGGCACGCCACCTGACCCCGCCGGCGCTCATGATCCTTGAGAGCACCACCTATCCGGGGACGACCGACGGGGTGGTGCGGATGGAGCTGGAGGCCGCCGGCCACCGGCTGGACCGCGATCTGTTCCTGGCCTTCTCCCCGGAGCGTATTGATCCCAGCAATGCGCGGTTCTCCATCAAAAATATTCCCAAACTGGTGGGCGGGGTGACTCCCCGCGCCACGCGCCTGGCCGCGCAGTTGTATGGGCAGGTACTGGACCGGGTGGTGCCGCTCTCGTCGAGCCGCGTGGCCGAAACGGCGAAATTGCTGGAGAATACCTTTCGCATCATCAATATCGGATTGGCCAACGAGTTCGCGTTGCTGTGCCACGCCATGAAAATTGACGTCTGGGAGGTCATTGAGGCGGCGAGCACCAAACCGTTCGGGTTTATGCCGTTCTACCCGGGGCCGGGGATCGGGGGGCATTGTATTCCCTCCGATCCAATCTATTTGTCATGGCGCGCGCGCCGGGATGGCGTGGAGGCCCGCCTCATTAATCTGGCCGCGCAGATCAATACTCAGATGCCGCACCATGTGGTGGATCGTGTCGGCCAACTGCTCAATCGCCAGGGGGCGGCCATGAAGGGCTCACACTTGCTCGTGCTCGGCGTGTCGTACAAACGCAATGTGAATGACACCCGTGACTCTCCCGCATTTGAGATCCTGCAAGCACTCGTCCAACGCGGAGCGCACGTCGAATACCACGACCCGTGGGTTCCCGGCATTGAACTTCAGGGACGTCCCTACCGATCGCGGCCGTTAACGCCCGCACGGCTGCGCGCCGCCGATTGCGTCCTGATTACCACCGACCACAGCAACGTGAATTACCAACTCGTGGGCCGGTATGCCAAGGCGGTCTTCGATGCCCGCAATGTCATGCGTGGCGTCCGTCCCCGGCCGGCCGTGCTGGAAGCGCTGTAATGGCCACGGTGTTGGTGACGGGCGGGGCAGGGTTTATCGGCTCGCATCTGGTGGAAGCCTTGGTGGCCCGTGGGGATCGTGTCCGGGTGCTCGATGATCTCTCGACCGGGTCGCTGGACCATCTGGCGTCGGTGACCGGGAACATCACGTTCATCCAGGGGGACGTGGCGGAGCTTCTGGATGTGCGGCGGGCGATGGCGGGGGCCACACACGTTATCCATGCAGCGGCCCTCCGGTCCATCCCCCGATCGCTGGACGACCCAGCGCTCTGCAATCGGGTCAATATTGGTGGGGCGCTCAACGTACTCGTGGCGGCCCGCGAAGCGCAAGCGCGGCGCGTCGTGGTCATTTCTTCGAGTTCCGTCTACGGGGACGCCGCGCACTATCCGGTAACGGAAGAGCTGCCGCCGCATCCCGGCTCCCCCTACGCGGTGACCAAGCTGACGAGCGAGCAGTATGCCCGCCTCTTCCATGAGCTCTATGGCGTGAGTGTACTCTGCCTGCGGTATTTCAATGTGTTCGGGCCGCGGATGGATGCCACCTCCGGCTACGCGATGGCGGTGCCGCGGTTCATCGAAACCATGCTGCGGGATGAGCCGCCGCCGATCTATGGCGACGGGTTGCAAACCCGGGATTTCCTCTACGTCGCCAATGTGGTGCAGGCGACCCTCCGTGCACTTGACGTCTCGGAAATCGGCCCGGGGGTGTACAATATCGGTGGCGGTCAGGAACACTCTTTGCTGGACCTCGTGGCCACCCTGAATCGCTTAATGAAAAAGCAGCTCGTCCCCCGGCACCTGCCGGCCAAGCCCGGGGAGTATCGACGTACCTTGGCCGATATCGCTCGGGCCCGAGAACACTTGGGATTTTCGCTGACCGTTGGTTTTGAGGAAGGACTCGCTCACACCATCGCATGGTTTCGCCAGCGGCAGGGGGATCCTGTCATGGCGCATCGGAAAGGGACCGCATGAAAATTTGTTTAGGCTACCCCTCCTTGGATGATCCCCGCGGATTCCATCAAACGGGCCAAAACCGGCAGGCGCAGGTGTTCACCGCACCCGCCTTTATTTATCCCGTGGTGCCCGCGATGGCCGCGACCCTGCTGAAACGGGACGGGCACGAGGTGATGTGGTCGGATGGGCCGGCAGAGGGTTTGACCTGGACAGAGCAGCTGCGCCAGATTCAGGCGTTTCACCCGGACCTGCTGGCGTGGGAGGTGAAGACGCCGAGCGTGAAGCTCACCTGGCCGAAGGTTGACGACGTCAAGCAGGCGCTGCCTGACTGCCTCACGGTGCTCATGGGGGACCATATCACCGCACTGCCTCAGGAGAGTCTGGATCGTTGCCGTGTCGACGTCTGCATCACCGGCGGCGACTACGACTTTGCCCTTCAGTACGTGACGACCCATCCGTCGACCCGCGGCATCTACGCGCATCCAACGACCGGGGACATCAAGACCCTGCCAGTGATTGACCGGACCCTCACGAAGTGGGCGCTGTACGGCTATGAGAAGGGGAGCGGCAACTATAAGTATCTGCCGGGCACGCACACGATGGTCGGCCGCGACTGCTGGTGGCGGCACGACGGCGGGTGCACCTTCTGCTCCTGGACCAACACCTTCAAGAATTGGCGCGTCGGCACGGTGGATCAGTTCATGGCCGAAGTAGAGAACTGTGTCTCCATCGGGATTCGCGAGGTCTTCGATGATACCGGGACCTTTCCCATCGGGAAGTGGTTGCACGAAGCCTGCGAGCGGTTGATCAAGTTTAACAAGGGCAAACGCCACGGCCGGGGCCGGGTGACGATCGGCTGCAACATGCGGCCTGGAGCGCTCAACCAGGAGGAATATAAGCTGATGGGAGCCGCCGGCTTCCGGTTCATCCTGTACGGACTCGAGTCGGCGAACTACGACACGCTCGTGCGGATCAACAAGGGGCAGAAACCTAACGCCATGTTTGAGACAGCCCGGATGGCCAAGCGGGCCGGTCTGGAACCGCACGTCACCTGCATGGTGGGCTATCCGTGGGAAAGCCGCGAAGAGGCCATGAAAACGATTCACCTGACGCAGGATCTGTTCGCGCGCGGCTGGATCGACACCCTGCAGGCCACAATCTGCATTCCCTATCCGGGCACGGCGCTCTTCCGGCAGTGCAAGGAACAGGACTGGCTCACCACGGAGGATTGGAATGACTACTCCATGGACAAGCCGGTGATGAAATGTCCGATGCCGGAGGAGGAGGTGCTGGCGATGACGCGGGGGATTTACAAGAGCTTCCTGACCCCGCGGTTTGTCGTACGCAAGCTCATCTCGGTGCGGACGACCGACGATCTCAAATTCCTGGCCCGTGGCGCGCGGCTCTTAGTCGGTCATCTGACCGACTTCTCTGGCCGGCGACCGAGCGTCGCCGTTCACTAGCTCCGGCCTCCCGCCTCCGATGGCCCCATCCGCTGCGGCACGCGTCCTTGTGGATGGGGGTGCGGGCTTCCTGGGCTCGCACCTCTGTGAACACCTGCTGGCCCAGGGGGCCGAGGTACTCTGCATGGACAATCTCCTCACGGGCCGGCGCGAGAATATCGCGCCGCTGCTGAAGCATCCGAAGTTCCGATTCATCGAGCAGGATGTCAGCAAGCCCATTGCCGTCGAGGGGCCGCTGCACCAGGTGTGGCACTTTGCCTCGCCCGCCAGCCCGGTGGACTATCACCAGTATCCGATCCAGACGTTGAAGGTCGGCGCCCTGGGAACCCATCATGCGCTGGGGCTCTGCCGGGAGAAGGGGGCGGCGTTCCTGCTCGCCTCCACGTCCGAGGTGTACGGCGATCCGCTGGTGAATCCCCAACCGGAAACCTACTGGGGCAACGTCAACCCGATCGGGCCGCGCGGCGTCTACGACGAGGCCAAGCGGTTCGCCGAAGCGATGACGATGGCCTACCATCGGGTACATGGGGTGAATACCCACATCGCCCGAATCTTCAATACCTATGGGCCCCGCATGCGGCCCGACGACGGCCGCGCCATCCCCACCTTTATCATGCAGGCCCTCCGGGGGGAGGCGCTGACGGTCTACGGGAACGGCTCGCAGACACGGAGCTTTTGCTATGTGGATGATCTCATCAACGGGCTGTCACGACTCATGGCTTCGGACATCCACGACCCAGTGAATCTCGGCAATCCGGAGGAATACACGATCCTGGATATCGCGCGACGTATCGCGCAGATGACCGGCGTAGAGAACCGTGTGGTGTATGAGCCGCTGCCACAGGATGATCCGAAAACCCGCCGGCCGGACATCACACGCGCCAAAACGCTCCTGCACTGGGCACCGACCATCGGGTTGACGCAGGGGCTCGAGCAGACAATCGCCTGGTTCCGGCGGGCGGCATGACCCGCCTCGAAGGGTTCGTGGGCCCCAGCCTCTGGTTGTTCGGGGCCACCGCGGTCAGCAACGTCTGCAATTTCTTATATCATCTCTACATGGTCCGTCATCTGGCGCCGGATCAATATGCCATGCTAACGGCCTTGATCGCGCTCATGACTGTCATGGCGGTGCCGGCCACGACCGTGCAAACGACCACGTCGCACCGCGTGGCGCAGCTCAGCGCCCAGGCCGATTGGGTTCTCCTGCGCGCAGATGTGCGCCGGCGGTTCGTCCGAGCGGGCGTGGTGAGCATCGGGTTGTTTGTGATCGTGGCGGCCGTGCACCGCCCGATCATGGCCTATCTGCAAGCGCCTGATGTGCCGGCAGTCGTCCTGAGCTGGGGCGGCACCCTCGGCCTTGGGTTCTTGGTGCCGGTCGTCTGGGGGACGTTGCAAGGCCTGCAGGCGTTCACCCCGCTGGGAATCAACCTGCTGTTCAACGTGGTGATGAAGCTGCTCCTCGGGGCGCTGTTCGTCGGGATGGGCTGGGCGGTCTTCGGGGCGATGCAGGGGTTCTTGTTGGCCTTAGGATTGGCATTGGGAGCGGGCCTCATCCAGATTCGGCAGATCCTGCAGCAACGGCATCCGCACGCCGAAGCCGAGGTCCCCTGGTGGGGCCGGGTCGTGGCCGTGGTCACCGAAGGGTGGAATGAATCGTGGTTGTTGTTGCGCAACCCCCGCGGTGTCTCGTCGTATACCCTGGTGGTGGCCTTCAGCATCATGGCCTATACATCGTTGACCAACATCGATGTGGTGCTGGCCAAGCATTATCTAGACCCGCTGGTCGCCGGCCAATATGCGGTGGGGGCCATGGTCTCACGCATGGTGCTGTTTCTCCCGATGGCCCTCTCCATGGTGCTGTTTCCCAAGGTGGCTCACGCGACAGCCATGGGGCAAGATGCCACCCCCTTGTTGCGCCGAGTGACGCTGGCGACCGGCGCGATCAGCGGCGCGGCCTGTGCTGTCTGCCTGGGGTTCCCCGCGTGGCTCATGCACCTCTTAGCCGGGACGGTGTATCCCCAGGCGATCCCGGTGATTCGGTGGCTGGCGGTGGCGATGGCCTGTATGGCGATTGCGAATCTCTACCTCGTGTACGTCTTGGCCGCTCAGACCTTGCGGGCGACCATCCCATTTTTCGTGGCGGCGCTGAGTCAGGTGATCGGGATCGGCCTTTGGCATATCACGGTCCAACAGGTGGCGGGGGTCACGGTGGTGGTCAGTCTGAGTCTGGGCTTCTACAGTGGATGGAGCATTCGCCGAGTCTGATGGATGCGATCAAGGTTTTGCCTCGGAAAATCTCCGTGCTGATGCCGGCCTACAACGAGGCCTCCGTCATTATCCCGAGCGTCCAGGAGACGATCCGGACGATGGACGGCTTCGGAGTGGAGTACGAGATCATTGTGATTGATGACGGCAGCCATGACGGCACGTTGGCACGGATTCATGAGCTGCGGGCCAGGCATGGCCGGGTCGTGGCGGTCAAGAATCGCGAGAATTATGGCAAGGGGCGGGCGCTCAAAAAGGGATTCCGATACGTGACGGGGGATTATGTAGTCTTTCTGGACTGTGATCTCGATTTACACCCGGAACAGGTAAAGGAGTTCTTCGAGGTGATGCGCCATGAGGATGTGGATGTCGTCATCGGCTCCAAGCGGCACCCAAAATCCCGGGTGGCCTACTCCTGGAGCCGGAAGATCATCAGTAACGTCTACTTCTTCATCGTCAAGGTTTTGTTCGGCTTGCCGATCCGGGATACGCAGACCGGCCTGAAGCTGTTCCGTCGGGAGGTACTCCACCGGGTATTCCGGAAGATGCTGGTCAAGCGGTATGCGTTTGATCTGGAGATTTTGGCGCTGGCCCACCACTTCCAGTATCGGATCGCCCAGGCCCCGGTGACGGTCCGGCCGCAACGGCGGCGTGACCGGATCAAACCCGGGGATGTCTATCACACCTTGTGGGATACCCTCGCGATCTTTTACCGGATGCGCGTCCTGCATTATTATGATCGTGTTCGACCCGTCCGGGCTGCCGGCTGATGGCGAGGGACGCGGCGGTTCCGAGCGCAACGATCGTGATTCCCGTCAAAGCGTGGAATCCCTACTTGGCGGAATCCGTCGAACACTGCTTGCAGTTGCGCTACCCGGCTCCGGTGGAGATCGTCGTGCTGCCGGACGCTGCGTGTCCGTCCCCGGACCCGCGCGTGCGGATTCTCCCAACGGGCGTGGTCAATCCGGCCATCAAACGAGCGGCGGCCCTGCGCCAGACCCGCGGCGAACTGCTGGCGTTTCTGGATGACGATGCTTACCCTTCCAACGATTGGTTGACGCAGGCCGCCACGCATTTTTGTGACCCGACGGTCGCGGCAGTCGGCGGGCCGGGGGGGACGCCGCCAACTGACGCATTGCGGCAGCAGGCCAGCGGGCTCGTCTATGCCTCCTGGCTCGTGAGCGGGTCGCACCGGTTGCGATACGTGCCGGTGGCCCCGCGGGACGTGGATGATCTGCCATCGTGCAATTTCATTGTTCGCCGGAGCGTGCTCGAGGCCCTGCAGGCGGCCGAGGTGAATTTCTGGCCCGGGGAGGATACCTTCCTGTGTGAGGGCATTGTGCGGCGGTTGCGCCAACGGATCCGCTATGATCCACAGGTCCTGGTGTATCACCACCGGCGGCCGGTGTTTCGGGCCCATTGCCGGCAAGTCGGCCGGTATGCTGTGCATCGCGGCTATTTCGTGAAGCGCTTCGCGGGGAACTCTCGGAAACCAACCTATTGGTTGCCGTCGGCCTTTGTGCTGTTCCTGGCGGCGGGGCCGGCCATCCTGTGGGGTCTCCCGTCCTGGTGGCCGGCCTATCTGACCGGGCTCGGCACTTACGGGATCCTCGCCGCCACGGAGGGGCTTCGGACGAGGAATCTTCGCCTGGCCGGGTTGGTGGCGGCAGGCATTGTCGCAACGCACGTCACGTACGGCGTGGGGTTTCTGCGCGGGTTGCTGGCGCCCCGGTTGCGGGATGAGTAGGCGATGATCTATGTAGTCGGGCATGTCACCCGGGGGTTCGGGGCGGTCCAGTCGCTGCAGTCACACCTGCTGCGTCAGGGCGCCGAGTTCTGTGCCATTGAGCACCCGCTCTTTGCCGAGTCCGCCTCGACCACCCAGGAGTTTGCCTCGATCTACCGTCGCTATGCACAAGGGGCCGTGGTCGTGACTCGTCGCGGGCCCTCTCTGCGACGGCCGGCCGCGCTGCGATTTATGAAGGATGTGGTCTACACGGTATGGCGCGGGATGCGCGAGCCGCAGCGAATTGACCTCTATATCGGCATTGATAATTTGAACGCCTTCAGCGGCCTGGTGCTCCGGCGTTTGGGCAAGGTGCAACGGGTGGTGTTCTATACTGTGGATTATGCGACGGCGGCCCGGTTTCCGAATCCATGGTTGGATGCCCTCTACCAATGGGTGGATCGTGTCAGCGTACGGGGGGCCGATGAGGTCTGGAATGTCAGTGAACGGATTCGCCAGGAGCGCTTGCGCGTGACGTCCGATCCAAAGAAGTTGCGCGTGATACCGAATACGGTCGATTTGGCCCAGCTTCCAGATTTGACCCGGATTGCACGCGTCCCAGGTCGTCTTGTCTTTATTGGGGGGCTCGTGCAAGAATCGGGGCTCGATCAGCTGATCGAGGTGCTCCCATCGATTCGACAACGAGTTCCCGAGGTATCCCTGGCGGTGATCGGCGGTGGACCGTCGGAATCAACCCTTCGACGGCTCGTCGAACAGCGTGGACTGCAAACCGTTGTCAAATTCTTGGGGTATCTCCCATATCCGGAGGCTCTCAGACAAGCGGCGCAGGCGTGTGTGGGGTATTCCCCGTATTCTCCAACCGCCCCGGAAGCTCCGTACCTGTATTTTTGCGATCCTTCCAAAGTGAAGGCCTATTTGGCTTGCGGGTGCCCAGTGATTATTTACGATTTGCCGGAGGTCGCGCAGGTAATCGCGCGGGCCGGGGCAGGGATGGCCTATCGCACGTCGGAGGAACTCGTGCGGGCAGTCGTCACTCTCCTGGGGGATGAGGGGGCGTTGGCGAACGCGCGTGCCCGCGCCCTGGAACTGTCGGTCCAATTTGATCAGGCCCGCGTCTTTCAGCGAGCCCTGGATCCGGTGGCCGCATGAAAGTATTGATTACCGGCGGGACGGGGCTCCTCGGAAAAAGTCTCATTGAAACGGCGCCGCCGAGCACCGAGATGACGGCGACGGCGGTGACCGATCCAAAGAATGTGGTGCCCGCGTCGTGCCATGGCGTGCGGCTCGATGTTCGCGACGCGGCTGCCGTCCAGAAGGTGGTCACGGAGATGCAACCGCAGGTCATCATTCACACGGCCTCCATCGGCAGCGTAGATTATGCGCAGCAACATCCGGAGGAGACCCGCGCCGTGAACGTCGCCGGCACGGCCCACATCGTGGCCGCGGCCGCAGCGGTGAAGGCGCATCTGATTTACATCTCCTCCAACGCCGTGTTTAATGGAACCCGCGCCCCCTATCGGGAGGAAGATCCTGTCTCCCCGGTGAATATCTACGGGGAGCTGAAGGTGAAAGCTGAGCGATTGGTCACCGCATGCCACACGATCCCGACGACGATCGTACGTCCCATCCTCATGTACGGGTGGAATCATCCGACGGAGCGAATCAATCCCGTGACCTGGGTGCTTCGCGAACTCGCCAAAGGGGTCACGCTGCCGGTCGTGACCGACACCTACACGAATCCGCTCTGGGCGCCGAACTGTGCCGAGGCAATTTGGCGGATCGTCGCGCTCAAGACCCCCGGGGTGTTCCATCTGGCCGGGCGCGACCGGGTGAATCGCTATGAATTTGCCGTGGAGACGGCCCAGGTCTTCGGACTCAATCCGGCGCAACTCAAGCCGGTGACCAGCGAGTTCTTTCCGGAGATCGCGCCGCGCGCGCCGGACACGTCTTATGACACGTCGAAAATGGCGCGCCTGCTCGGGGTGCCGCCAGTAGGTTTGCGGGAAGGGCTCGAGACGATGAAGCGAGCGCGTCTCCCATGACCTGGCTCATCGCGGTGGCACTGGCATTGCTGAGTGGATGGATCCAGATCCGCCCGCGGCTGGCCAATCGCTATTTCGGCATCGATACCTGGCGACATCTGGCCGTGGCCGAGCATATCCGGCAACATCGGCGCTACCCGGGATTGATGCCGGAACATTACCTCATTGATGAACCGTGTGATTACCCGCCGCTGTTTCGCTACGCGCTGGCCGTGATCCCCAAACGGGTACTCGAGGAGTACCAGTGGCTGGTCTCTCCGGCGTGGGATGCCCTCCATAGTGTGGTCATCTTTGTGCTCGCGTGGCGGCTGACACATGTGCCCGCGGTCGGGTGGCTGGCCCAGATGGTCTACGCGACGACACCGATCGTGATCATGGAGAATGCGAGCTTGACGACCCGCTCCTGCGCCTCGCTCCTGTTCACGCTGGTGGCCTCGAGTCTCGTAGCCTGGGGGATCACCGGGCAGTGGGGGTGGGGGGCGGCCGGCGTACTCGGGATTGGCATGCTCGTGTTGACGCATCGCATGGCGCTGCAGGCGCTCCTGGTGTTCGTCGTGGGGATGGGCTTCTGCGCGGGCGCTTGGCGGTACGGCGCCGCCCTTCTGGCCGGGCTCGCGCTGGCCGTCCTCCTCTCCCAGGGATTATATCTCAAGATCTTGGCCGGTCACGTAGCGATGCTGACCTGGTGGCGCGGAAATATCCATCATCGGTATGCGCATCAGATTCGCGGGTTGCCGAAACCATCGGCGACAGCCACGCCGGATGTGGTCTTTCGGATTTACCAAGCGATTCGCAACGCCCCCTGGCTGGCAGTGATCGGCGCCGACCCGTGGGCCACGATCGTGGTGTTCGCCGGCGCCTGGGCCTGGTGGACGGGCCGGTGGGACCTGCTGGGGCTCCCGCCGGCGGCAGCGCGCGCGGTCGTCCAGTGGTGCGGCGTGCTCTGGGTAGCCGCCATGGCGATTCGGATGGTCAAGGCGCTGGAGTTCATCGGGGAAGGGGAGCGGTACTTGGAGTACGCGGCCGCGCCCGCGGCGGTGGCTATTGGCGCTCTTGCCTGGTGGTGGCTGCCGACACCGTGGGGCGGCTGGGTGTTGGCCGGGGTAGTGGGCGTAGCAGTTCTTGGGGGCCTACTCCCCAGCTTGTTCCTGCAACGCACCGTAATTATGCAAGATACGGACCGTTCGGTGACGCCGACGCTGCGGCAAATGTTCGCACGCATCAATGGGTTACATGGGGCTGCCGGCCAGGTGCGGCTGGCCACCTTCCCGTTGTACCTGGCGGACTCAACGATGTATTTTACGAAGGCCCGTGTCCTCTCAACGGACAGTTCCTTCGGGCACCTGCGGCACTACACGCCGTTTTTCCCGGTGCTTCAGGTCCCGGTGGGGACATTAGTACACCAGTATCGGTTAACCCATCTATTGATTAATGAGCGGTTTGTCCAACTCCACGAGCTGAAGATCGATCCCAGCGCGGTCGTGGCGCGGGAAGGAACGTTTGCTCTCTTGGATGCGCGAAAGGCGGTGGCCTCATGACGACGATCATTGTGACGGGCGTGGCGGGATTTCTGGGATCATATGTGACGGAGCGGCTCTTGGCGGCCGGCCACCGGGTCATCGGCATCGACATGTCCGACGGCCGGAAGATCGAGCACCTGCTGGATCATCCTCGGTTGCGGTTCATCCAGGGCTCGATCCTCGATCAAGATCTCTTGGCCCGCGAGATGCCTCAGGGAGACATCCTGATCCATTTCGCGGCGATCGCCGACCCGAAGCGCTACGTGCAGGAGCCGCTCACGACGCTGGACATTGATCTGCACGCGACCCTCCATCTGTTGAGTTTGGCCGCGGCCCGCCGGATGAAGGTGCTGTTCGCCTCCACCTCGGAGATTTACGGGCGCAACCCGAACGTCCCGTGGAAAGAGGATGCCGACCGGGTGTTGGGGCCGACCCCGATCAACCGGTGGTGTTACTCGACGTCGAAAGCGGCCGGGGAACATTACTGTTTTGCCTACGGCCAGCAGGAGCAGATGCCCTTTGTCATTGTGCGGTTCTTCAACGTGTACGGCCCTCGGCTGGATGATTTGGGAAGCGGCCGCGTGATTCCGATCTTCCTGAAACAGTTCTTGGCGGACCAGCCGGTGACGATCCATGGCGACGGCAAGCAGACGCGCACCTACGTCTACGTGGAGGATGCGGCCGACGCCGTGGTGTCGTTGTTGTTTGCGAAGGAGGCCGAGGGGGAAATTTTTAATATCGGCAGCGCCCGCGAGGTGAGTGTGCTAGAGTTGGCCGAACTCATGAAGCGGGTCGGGGACTTCACCTCCACGGTCCAGTTCGTACCGCATCGCGAGGTGTTTGGCCCGAAGTACGAGGATATTCCTCGGCGCGTGCCGGACGTGAGCAAAATCCGCCGGGTGATCGGCTGGGAAGCGACGACGTCGCTCGAGGATGGATTGTTGAAGACCATCAATTATTATCGGGAGCAAACAAAGATCGATGCCCGAAACTTCTGATCGCCAACGGCTGCGCCCTGGCAAGCTGCCTGTCGATCACCTATTGTGGGATTCCCAACACTTCAAACACAAAATGGGGTGTGTGGCGTGGCCGCCTGGATTGACGGCTCAGACGATGTCTGAGGAAGAAGCGGGGTTGCGCATCCGTGCTGTCGTTGAGCGGGCGCGAGATGAAAAATACCAATTCTTGATGGCGAGGACAGATCCAAAGGAAACCGGACGGATTCATGCGCTGGAGACCAACGGTTTCCGAATTATGGATGCGTTGGTAACCTGGCAGCTTTGGCCGTTCGATCCCACGCCTCCGATAGTACAATTGCCGGCTGACACCACCATCACTATTGCTTCACAGGACGACGTTCCCTCGCTCATGGAGATTGCTCGGCGGGCGTTTGCCGACCGCACTGTGTGGCTCGACCGTTTTCACGCGGACCCCCGAATCCCTCCAGAGCGAGCCAATGAATTATATGCCCAATGGGTGAAGAACTCGGTGCCCCCGGTAGCTCCAGAATCGGCCATGGCCGACATCACGTGGATTGCCAAAGTCCGCGGAGCGCCTGCCGGGTTCCTGACCGCCGATCTGATTCCTGAGAAACCCGACGAGAAGCCCGAGGAACGGGGAGAAACGATCGGCAGGGTCCCCTTGAATGCCGTAGATCAGCCGTACCGGCAACGGGGGTTGTACCGGGCCCTAGCGGCTACAGCCGTGGCATGGTTTCAGCAACAAGGATGTGGGCGTGTGTGGGTTCGCACGAGCGTAGCCAGTGTGGGAGTTCACCGCACCTGGGGACGATTAGGGGCCAACCTTGTGAATCCGGAGTACACCTTCCATTGGTGGGCCTGACGCGTGGACGTTCGCCGGCTCAAGGTGCTCTTGGTCAGCTACACGCACAAGGTAGGGGGCCAAGCTACCTATATCGCGGGGCCACCGCAGGACTGCGCGAAATACTTGCGGGAGCGGGTGGCAAAGCTCACCTTCATCGAGCAACCGAGCCCCATCTCTGATGACCTGACTCTGACCGCGACGGTCTGGGAACACGGAGTCCAAATCCGGATCGTTCGATGTCCTTGGGGGTGGCCCCGGCCCCTGGAGGGGCGTAACATTGAAGAGCGGGCGCCGTGGTACTACCTGGGCTTTAAGCTTCGAGAGGTCGCAGGGACCCTCTACCTGCTGTGGAAAACGTCCGACTGCTACGATCTCTATATCGGAGTGGAAGCGATCAACACGGTGCTAGGGATCTGGCTGCGGCTGTGGGGTAGGGTTCGGAGCGTGGTGTACGACGTGATCGATTATTCCCCTCAGCGGTTTGTCTCGCCGGTGCTCAACACCGTGTTCCACGGGTTGGATAGTTGGTGCGCCGCGCACGCGAACTATTGTTGGAATCAAACGGCGCTCATCGGGCAAGATCGGGCACGTCGCAATCCTCGGGTGGCCGCCCGCCAACTGGTCAAACCTTCTGGCATGCCGGCGGCCCGCATCCAGCAGCGGTCCAACGATCAGGTGACGCGGACAGACTTGATCTATGTTGGGACGCTTCAAGCGCGCGACGGCGTCTGGGTGATGCTCGAAGCTTTGCCGATCATCCTGCGCGCCGTGCCAGCGGCGACCCTGCGCATCATCGGGAACGGCAATGAAGAGGCGGCGATGAAGCACTGGCTGGCCGATCGGGGATTGATCGCTCATGTGAAATTCTTGGGCATGATCGGGGATCCCGAAGCAGTAGAATCGTGGGTCGCCAAGAGTGGAGTGGCCTTGGCCCCCTATCGCGATGATCCGGGATCCGTCAAGCGGTACAACGATCCCTCAAAACCCAAACTGTATCTAGCCTGCGGGGTGCCGGTGGTGATCACCCAAGTCCCACCGGTGGCGGAGGAGATTCAACGGGACGGCGCCGGCGTGGCGGTGGCCGGGGATCCCGAGGCGTTTGCCCAAGGGGTGCTGCGCTTGCTGACCGACCAACCGTTCTACCAGGCGTGCCGCCACGGCGCGACGCGGCTGGCCGCCCGCTATACCTGGGAGCGGATCTTCGATGACCTCTTCGCACAGATGGAGGCGGTGGTAACTCATGGTTGATCTTTCCGTCATTCTCCCCGTGCACAATGAAGCCGAGAATCTCGAGGTCCTCTGGCCGCGATTGTCCGAGGTGCTGCGGGCCTCCGGCAAATCGTTCGAGGTGATTTTCGTGGACGACGGCAGCACGGACGCCAGCATCACGATCCTGACGCAGCTGGCCCAGCGGGCCGGGGACTCTCTGAAGGTGATCCAGCTGCAACGGCAATTTGGGCAGACCGCGGCCTTGGCGGCGGGATTTGATCACGCGGCGGGGGCGATCATCATCTGCATGGATGCGGATTTGCAGAATGACCCGGCGGACATCCCGGCCTTGCTTCAGAAATTAGCGGAAGGGTATGACGTCGTCAGCGGCTGGCGCGTCGGGCGACGGGGCTCGTGGCTCAACCGACAGCTCCCGTCACAGATGGCCAATGGGCTCATTCGCCGCCTGCTGGGCGTCCCGGTGCATGACGTCGGCTGCACTCTCAAGGCCTATCGGCGGCCCATCGTGGAACAGTTTAAACTTTACGGCGAGATGCACCGGTTCCTCCCGGTGTTAGCTATGTGGGTAGGGGCGCGCGTGACCGAGATCCCTGTGGCAGATCATCCGCGGCGGCATGGTCGGTCAAAATATGGGCTCTTGCGTGTGTTTAAAGTAATCCTCGATCTATTGACGTTGAAATTCCTCGTTTCCTTTGGGACGCGGCCTAGCTACGTCTTTGGCGGCATGGGGTTAGGATTGCTCGTTATCGGGACGGCTCTCGGCGCATTGATCGTGGCACGTGCGGTCCTCTGGCATGGCGTCTGGGTCAGCCCCCTCTTGTTCTTGATGGCGATTGCGGTCATCTGCGGGATCCAGTGCCTCTTGATGGGGATCCTTGCGGAGTTCGTGATCCGGTTGTACCACGAAAGCCAGGATCGGCCCGTCTATCTTGTGAAGCAGCGCATCCACCTTGACGGGCGGCACCCGGCGCAGAATCGAGCGCCGGTACGGCCCTCTGGCCAGCGGCTGGGGCCAGCGGATGCCCCACCACAGCCCTTTGGCCAGCAGGCGCGCTGATGTGCGGGATCTGCGGCGGGTTTGATCCGGCGGGGCAGGGGCGTATTGACCCCGATGTCTTGATGCGCATGCGGAATCGGCTCGGGCACCGCGGGCCCGACGATGTCGGAATCTACCGAGATCTCTCCGCGGGATTGGCCATGACGCGCTTGGGGGTCATCGACCTGGCTACCGGGCATCAACCCATGGCCAATGAGGATGAGACCGCCTGGATCGTTTGCAATGGAGAGATTTACAATTTTCGTGAGCTTCGCGTGCAACTCGAGGCGCGGGGCCATCGATTCCGGTCGCGCAGCGATGTCGAGGTGATTGTCCATCTCTACGAGGAGCACGGCGACGCGTGCGTGGAGCACCTCGAAGGAATGTTTGCCTTCGCTCTGTGGGATATCTCGCGGCGGCGGCTGCTCCTCGCCCGCGACCGCATGGGCATTAAACCCCTCTATTATGCCGAGGTCGGCGGCCTGGTGATTTTTGCCTCGGAACTCAAGGCGCTTGTCCAGCATCCGCAGGTGTCGAGGGATCTCGACCTTCGGGCCCTCGATCAATACCTGACGCTCGAGTATGTGCCGGCGCCGCGCACGATCTATCGAGAAGCACGAAAGCTGCGGCCGGGACATCGACTGGTGGCCGATGCTCAGGGGGTGCATGTGGAACCCTACTGGCGTGCGCGGATCGCCCCATCGGACACGGTCGTCTATGAAAATGCCATCTGCGAGCAATGGCGAGAGGTATTGCAAGAATCGGTGCGGCGGCATCTGATCAGCGATGTACCGGTTGGCGTGTTGCTTAGCGGCGGGCTGGATTCCAGCGCGATCGCAGCCTTTATGCGTCGCGAGGCCACCGGCCCCCTCCACAGTTATACTGTGGGATTCCAGGAATCATCATTTGACGAGTCCGCCTCGGCACGCACAGTGGCCCAGCATTTGGGGTTGACGCACCACGAAGAGACCCTGACCTCACAGATGGCGCTGGAGCTACTTCCTTCGGTGATCGCCTCGCTCGATGAACCGCTCGGCGATGCCTCGGCAATTCCCACGTTCCTCGTCAGCCGGATGGCCCGCCGCGACGTGGTCGTGGCGCTCAGCGGAGAGGGAGGGGACGAACTGTTTGCGGGCTATCCGACCTATCTAGCCCACTGTTGGGCACAACGGTATCGCCGCCTGCCAGCCATGGTGCGCAAGTATATGATTGAGCCGGCGGTTCAGGCCTTGCCGATGTCGCGAGCCAATCTGAGTGTTGATTTTCTAGCGAAACAGTTTCTTCGCGGTATGGAACTCTCTCCAGCGGCGCAACATCTTGTCTGGATGGGATCCTTCGATGGCGAAGGCAAGCGCCAACTGCTCTCGGAGGCCGTGCAGGGAGAGCTTGCCGACGGGGTGCAATCACCAGCGCAGTTGCTTGAGGAATTGGTTGACGGCGAGACCTCTCGGGATCCCGCGGAAGCCGCGCTATGGCTCGACCTGCAGACCTACCTCCCCAACAACCTGTTGCCGAAAGTAGATTTGATGAGCATGGCCCACGCCCTCGAAGTCCGCGTGCCGTTGCTCGATCATCATGTCGTCGAATTTGCCTGCGCGTTACCGAACGCGTGGAAACTGCGGGGGATGACGACCAAATATCTCATGCGGCGCGCCTTGCGCGGGATGCTGCCTGCATCGGTCCTACAACGCCCAAAAAAAGGATTTGGGGTCCCGGTCGCCGACTGGTTGCGCGGCCCCCTGCGCCCCCTCCTTCAGGAAACGCTACATGACGGTGCAACCTATCAGCGCTGGTTCCAACCAGCGCGCGTCCAGCGGTTGATGGAGGACCATCTCCGGGGCGTGGCCGATCACCGGAAGCCGCTGTGGACGGTACTCGTCTTCCTTTGGTGGGTGCGCGCCTCGCGATGAAACCCTGGGTGTGCATCGCCATTGTCATGGGAGTGGCCGCGGTGATTTTTAGTCCGCTCATTTTTCAGCCCACGGGAACCGCCTTCGGCGAGGGCACCTCCTTCTACGGATATCCCTATGCGGTCATCCGGCATCTGGCGTTCCACGATCATCGCTGGCCGTTCTGGGATCCTTACGACGGGGCGGGCGATCCGTTGCTCGCGAATCCCCTGGCCGGCCAATTTTATCCACCGGTGCTGCTGGCGTTAGTGGCCCCAACGCCGTTGGATGGATTGCGATGGATCGTCTTCCTGCACTTGCTGTTGGCGGCGGCTGGTAGCTACGCGTTGGCTCGATGGGTCGGATGTTCCCCGACGGCCTCGGCGCTGGCCCCGATCGGCTATCTTTTAAGTCAGATCGTCTGCGGGAATTTTTTGCTCAACGGGTTGCCGGGAGAGTTATATGCCAAGGCGTGGGTGGTCTGGGGGCTGGCCTGTCTTTGGCGTGGGTTGACGATGTCCAATCCTCGGTGGGTGGTGGCGTCGGGGGTCTGCCTGGCCGCGCAAATTCTCAGCGGGACTGTCTACGAGGTGCATTTCACCCTGTTGGCCTCCGGGATCACGATTGGTTATTGGCTCTTGACCGAGCCGCGGCCCTGGCGGGAGAAACTCGCCCGCGGCTTGATCGCCGGGATCGTGGTGATGGTGGTGGGAGCCGGGCTCAGCGCGGTCAAGTTGCTCCCGATTCTGGAGTATCAACCGCTGTCGACCCGCTGCGGCTATTCCTTGGTGGAGGCGGAGCGCGGGTTAGCGAACATGCCAACATTGGCACAACTCTGGCATGATTTGCAACAGCTGTTGATGATCCGATCGCCTGCTCGACCAGCCTTGTACACACAGGTGTACCTGTTGTTGGGCGGGTTGGGAGTGATCGGGGCGTGGTTGGCGCCCCCCTGGCGTCGCGCCGCGGGGTGGCTGGCGCTGATAGCCGTTATTGGGGCGTGGGGGGCGATGGGGGCGCGGGCCCCGATCGATTTCTACGCGATCTGTCACACTTGGCTACCGGGCTTTAAGATGAATCAGCACACGGCAAGGTTTTTCGGCCTCACCCTTCTGAGCGTCCCAGTGCTGGCGGCGCTGGGGGCCACGTGGGTCCAGGCCCATGGTCGTCAATGGTTTTCCCCGCGCGCAGTGGGGTTGGCGACCGCGGGGTTTCTGGCGTGGGGGCTCCTCGAAGCGGGAGGGACGGCCTGGACGCAGCTAGCGACCCATGCCTATGGGCAGGTGCAACCGGCCATCCCGGGGGATCCGTCGAATTTCAACGCCCGGCTGGCGGCGCTGGCGCAGCGCCAAGGGCGGCACGCCTGGCGCACCTACTCGGTCTATGGGCCGCAGGTGTATCCTTACACGGCGCTGCTTAACGGCTTTGACATGCTAAATTATTCGAATCATGGGATCAAACCGAAATTCCATCAACACACGGAACATAATTTGAAGATCACGGATTTGGAAAAAACTTGGCGGCTCTTTGAAATCCTCAACGTGCGATATCTGGTGCTTGGCCGCGAAGCCATGTATCTGCATCCGGACCGGAGCCGGCCAATCCACGTGACACCGGAGGCCGGGCTCTATGAGGTGACATCGGCGCTGCCCCGAGCGTGGAGCCCGGCACGGGCGCTCCTCCTGATTGGCGAGGATCGGGATCACGATCTCAATGCGCTGGAGGCAAAGCTCTTGCTCTACCACCCGGCGTGGGATTCCAAGGCATGGGCTGTTTTTCGATCCCCTACCACGGCCCTCGAAGCCCACACCCTTGAGGGGCTCGTGCCCTTCGCCGCAGTGGTCTTGACGCATCCCGTGATCCGTCAGGCCGCCCAGGCCGAGGCGTTACTCGCGGCCTATCGCGCGCAGGGCGGGCAGGTGCTGCAGATGGGCTACAGGGATCATCCGTATCCGAACCCGGTGACGGCCGAACTGTCGTTACTGGGCGGGATCAATCCCGAGACGACTTTTATTGATCATCCCGTGCCTGCTAAAATTATGACGCCGGCTTCCTCGCAGGCACTGCAGGAGTTCTTGACTCATCCGGCGCCCTCGGCACCGCGCCCCACCGTAGTGGTCGAGCGGGCCGAGCCCGGTGACTGGCAGTTGCGCGTCTCCACAACTCAAGCGCTCACGCCGGTCGTGTTGAGCGAAACCTACTATCCAGGGTGGGAGGCCCGGGTGGACGGGCATTCGAGCCAGCTCTTTATGGCGGACGGCATCATTCGTGGGGTACTGGTGCGGGGGCCCGGGGAGCATACGGTGACGATGGCGTATCGTCCTCGACTATTCTGGTGGGGTCTCGGCATCACCATGCTGACGTTTGGCGGGGGTCTGGGTTATCTCAGGAGGGGAACATGCGGTCGATCATAACGAGTATCATCATCCTTGGGCTTTACGGAGTCGTGGTAGGGACGGCCTCGCGAGCCGTCACCGGCACATTCTTTCAGCCGGTCAAAGTGCTGGTCGATTTGAGTCATGCGGATCAACGGCCTTCGTTGGAGGGGCCGTGGGAGATCCGCCCAGATGCCCGGTTTCCCGGCGTGATGGCAGCTCGCGATCGCGGACAACCCGTCCACCTCACCGTCACATTACCCACGGCTCAAACGTATCAAGGGCGGTGGAAGTTTCGGTTTGAGCGGATGGACCAGGTGATCGACGTCCAGGTGAACGGCGCCGTGATCGCGACCGCGCGTCCCTCGAAGATTGGCAAGGCGCAGAAGGTCGCGATAGTCATCCCCGCCCGCGTAGTGGTGGCTGGGGTCAATCGCATCACCTTCGTCAATCATGGGACTCCCGGGGGTACGGAGTATGAACTGATCCGATTGCAGAACTACCAGACGGCCTTGGTGAAGAAGCATCTCTATCTGCTCCCACGGGCGGCCGGCGATACCGCCCCGCAACCCTCCTCACCTCGTGCGCCAGTCCCGATTGCGTTGGTGGCTGTGGCCGTGGTGGGGGTGGTCTCCGCCGGAGCCGCGTGGGGCATGAGGCGCGTGGCCGGCCAAACGTGGCGTGATGCGCTGCTGGGGGAACGGATGGCGTGCGCTCCATTGCTGGTGCTGGCCGTCCTGGCGGTCATGCCGTATATCGCCCCGTACCGTATCACGTGTACGGCCCCATTGTTCTGGCGATTGATCGGCATCATATTGATGGTCGGCCATGTGCCGTTGCTCCTTGGTTGGCTGCTGCAAATGACTATCCGCAAGGTGGCCTCGCTGGATCCAGCCGGCGGCGTGGAATTCCTCTCGGGCGCGCTGGGGCAGGGCCAGCGGTTGTCCAAAACCGGTGCGGTGTTGGTCACCAGCGGGTTCAAGCAGGGCTGGTCGTTGTCCAAAACCGGTGCGGTGTTGGTCACCAGCGGGTTCAAGCAGGGCTGGCGGTTGTCGAAGACCGGCGTGAAGTGGTCCCTCACGGGTTGCTGGGTCGGAATGCGGCTCGCGGCCTTCGGGTTTCGGGAGTGCTGGCGGTGGTTTCTGCGCCAGCAGCATCCGAAGGGTTACGCGAAGATCTTCTGCTACGTGGCTGCCGCAGCCTTGCTGAGCCACTGGGTGTTCCATTGGGAACGGTTCGCGGAAATCTCCGGCTACGTAGCGGGAGCCGCGCTGGTCATCGCCGTGATCTGGGAATCCTTGCTTTCATTGAACGAGGAAGACTAACGATTACCGCTGTGCGTCAACGCCTGGTGCGGTTCTGGCCCGCGGCAGTCCTCATCCTTTGGGGATTGACGCCTCTCCTATGGTTCCGGGGGACTCTCGTCTCCACGGAGGACCTGCGATTCCCTCAAGACCTCACGGCCTGGTCTAGAACCTTCTGGTTGTGGAATCCGTTCATTGGGGCTGGAGTGGAAGCCCTCTTCGATACTTCCCTGATAGTGTTCCAAGCTATTCCAGCACTGTGGCGTACGGTCAGTGGATCGCTGCTGGCCGCGCAACAAGTGAGTTTCGTGTTCTGGTTTATGCTCGCCGGGTTTGGAATGTTCCGACTTGCCTCCCGATTGATCCCTGGGCCTCGCGTCGCGTGGTTAGTGGCCGTCAGTTTCTACCTCTTTAATCCGTGGCTTGATCACGTTTGGGGGAGTTTTAAACCGCCTCTCGTCAGCGGGTATGCCGTGGTGCCGATCGTGCTATCCATCATCATTGATGGTGCGGAGGGCCGCCAACGAATCCCCGTGGCCTTAGCGTGGCTGAGTCTCCTCTGCATCGTAGGATCGGCCATTGGGAATAACATCTCTGAGACCCTCGCCGTGTTGTGCCCCGTGGCGCTTTTGATGGTCACCTTGATGGTGCAGGCGGTCTTCCGCGGCGATCGGCAACGCATGGTCCATTGTGGACGGTTCTGTTGCCTCGTGGGTATCGTGGCCCTCCTCTCGAGTGCGTTCTGGATGTTGCCGCAGGTGGCGGCACTCGTGTATCACCTGCGTTCAGGAGCCGCCACAGTGTATGAGCAGACGAGCCGTCAGTGGTTGCAGGGGATTAGCCAGAGCACCAGTTTTTTCAACGTGTTGAGATTCCAAGGCGACTGGGTTTGGTATGACGGGTTCGCGGGCGAGCCCTATCGGACGTATGCCTCGCTGTATGCCACCCATCCGTTGCTCCGCCTGTTGAGTTGGGGAATTCCTGCCATCGTGTGTCTTGGGCTCTTGCAAGGGCGAGGGAGGTATCGATTGTTCGTGACGTTGCTGATCGGCTGTGGACTCGTATTAGGCATGGGGCTGCATCCTCCGGTTGGCGTGGTGTATGGATGGTTGGTTGAGCATCTGCCATTCTTTTGGATTGTCCGGAGCCCCTATTTTAAATTTATGTTCATGACCTGCCTGGGGTACGCGCTAGCAATGGGATTGGCCTGTGCGTGGTGCTGTGAGCGAGTCCAGCGATGGCGTGTGCCCCCTCGTGTCACGCATGGCCTGGTCGCATCGTTCATCATTGCGGTCAATGGGTTCTATGCAAGCCCTTTTGTGCTCGGCAAAATGTATGCGTTGCCTCGTGAGCGTGTGCGTTTGCCCCCCAATCACCTAGTGATCCCCTCATATGTGACTGAGGCCGCGGTGTGGTTGAACCATCAATCAGGATTTTTGAGAATTTACCACCTACCGGCAAAATCTACCTGGTGGTCTCGATGGGGCTACGCAGGTGCGAGCCCGATCCTCGCCCAGTTTAGCCATCATCCGGACCTTTTTAATTATCGGCCGAGTAATATTCTCACGGCACAGGGTGCTGCGAATGAGGCCGCAGAACTTTTGCAGGAGATATCCACAGGTTTGTATGAAGGGCAGACCCACCAACTGGCACAGCTCTTGCGTCTCATGAATGTCCGATATTGTGTGCATGAGACGGACCTCGTATATGATTTTTACCAAGGACCGGGTCATATCACCTACGACGCTCCCCCGTTCATCCGCGCGGCCCTGGCCCCGCAACAGGGAATCACCCGGGGGCCGACCTTTGGCCCCTGGGAAGTGTACGAGGTGTCCGACCCCCTCCCACACGCCTATGCGCTCCCGACAGCCACCCTGGTCGCGGGGGATCTACGGACCTTCGTCCCCCTGACGGCCACGGATCTGCTGACGACGCCAGCGGTGGTGTTGACATCCCAGATCTCTCCAGCCATGCTCCAAGCTCTGATCGCCGCCCATGCGTTTGATAGCGTCGTCGTCACCCCAAACGTTCCTTTGCCTGCAAATTGGCCGACGACTCTGCCAGTGACTTTTATCGTGACTACGACTCAGTTGACCAGAATCCTTGATCCGACCTTGGCCAAACCGGTCTCTTGGATTCAAGGTTTTGGTCCCTCTGAACGCGGCCTTACTGGGACGATGTGGTCTCCGTTAGAATCCAACAATGCCCCCAATGGACACTGGACCAATGTCGCCGCAGATCCCACGGCGTGGAGGTTGGAAGGAACCGTGATGAGTCCCGCTCATGCCCGAGATCTCTATGCGTATCTGGACGGGACCCTTCTAGCGATTCAGCACATCCTGGCGGATCAGCCAACCATGGTCGCTCTGAATCTCACCCTGTCCCAGGGGACTCATACTCTGGCTTGGTATTCGCCGGATGCGAGGACCCCACGACCTGATGGTCACGCCGTGGGATTTTTCTTTGCGAATGATTGGCGGTATGGTCCGCCCAGCGACACGGGGACGCTGTCAATCTCTCGGGCTGGGCCGTATCGGGTCCGATGTACCACGAAGGGTCCTCCTCCGTCGCTTCAGTTCGGGAGCACTTCTGTTACGTGGACTGAGGTTCCTGGCACCCCCACGAATTCGATGGCCACCGTGACTCTGCCGGTGGGATCCTGTCGGTTGACCTTGCATGACGCGGGGGAGACCCCAGCAACTCTCATCCTGACCCCCAGTGGCCAGCCTCCGCTGGTGCCTCGGCCGCTGACCCCGCTCCCTGGGCCGGCGGGGGCCGCCCCCACCCAAGGGCCTGTCGCCCGCCTCCCCGGCCAAGGCTGGCTGATCTTCTCGGAGGCCTACCACCCCGACTGGACCCTCACGGGGGCCCCTGCAACGCATGTCCGCATCAATGGGTTTGCCAACGGGTACTATCTGGCCCAGCCGCCGGCGGGCCCGGTGACAGTGACCTTCACCCCTCAGCGGTGGGTGTGGGTGGGAGGCGCGATCTCTTTGAGCACGATGATGATGCTCATCCTCCTCTCCCGGCCTTGGCGGCATTCCACTCCCCATGCCGAGTGACCGGCGTTCCGATCGGTGGAGCATCTGGGTCGTCGGCGTGGCCGCCGCCGTCCTTCTGAGTCCGCTCGTCCTCGTCCCATTCAATACGCACTTCGGCGAGGGGACCTCGTTTTTCGGTTATCCGTACGCGATCGTGAAACATCTGGTGTTAGCCCATCAGTGGCCGTTCTGGGATCCGTATACTGGGTGCGGTGATCCGCTCCTGGGGAATCCGCTCGCCGGGCAATTCTATCCGCCCGCATGGCTCATCTTTGCAGCTCCTACACCACTGGCGGCGCTGCGATGGAGCGTCTATCTACACCTTGTCGCGGCCGCCGTGGGCAGTTACGTGTTGGCCCGGTGGCTGGGATGTCGTCTGATGGCCGCAGTCCTTGCCCCCATCGGTCTGCTCTTCAACCCCTACATGTTCACCATGATCGTCAATGGGTTGCCGGGGGTACTCTACGCGGTCCCGTGGCTGGTTTGGGGCGCGGCCTTCCTCTGGCGGGGGACGACCGGACATCATCCCTGGTACCTATTGGGGGCCGGAGGATGTTTGGCCGCGCAAGTTCTCGGTGGGACAACTTACGAGATGCATTTTACCGCCCTCTTCTACTTGATGATGATCGCCTATGTGGGAATCACAACCAACACTGGGGGGCTGGCCCGCGGCCGGCGAATGCTCGTCCAAGGCCTCGTCGTGTTCGGCAGCGCCTACGGGTTGGCGGGGATCAAGCTGCTGCCCGTGCTCGAGTACGCCCCGATCTCCACACGCAGCGCGTTCTCCCTTTACGAGGTCGAACACCTCGGTCAAAATCCTTCGTGGCGTGATATCATTGATTTTTTCACACAATTTTTTGGGGCGGCCTCCACCCCCGAGATGCGATGGCTCAATGGAATGTATGTGGGTCTTGTCGGCGTAACCCTCTGGGTTCTACTGCGGCCGTCCCGATGGCGTCGTCCAACCGGGTTCTTTGGCGCGATCCTTGTCCTTACCTGTTGGGCAGCGCTGGGGCCGCAAGCGCGTCCGGATCTGTTTGCGGGCCTCTACCACATCTTGCCGAATTTTCGATACAGCCCGTATACCGGCCGCATTTTGAGTCTAGCACGTCTGGCCTTGCCGATTCTCGCGGCCCTCGGGGCCTCGGCCGTGCTTGCCTATGCCTCGACCCGGTCCTCGTGGGTTCGGCGGTTTGCGACCCGTGGACTGTGGGTGGCCATCGTGGGCTATGTCGGGTTGATCGCCATGCCGTTTGCCGGCGCGATTGCCCGGCATCCTTACGGCCGCTTGGACCCCCCCCAAGTCGGGACATTGATGACGCTGGCTTCGACACCGGCATTGTGCCTTGCCGGCTCTCGTCCATTCATTCGTATCGAGGGGACCGTGGCACTCAAGAACGCCGGGGATGCGCGGGGGCCCGATCACGTGGATGCCGCGTGGCTGTTGGATCAACAATTCTTGAGGACCGTGAACGTGCCGGCGGCCGGGCCAGGCGAGACGACCCAGGTGCCCGTGTCGCTGATGATTCCACCGAACAGAAGCGTGGTTCCACAGGTACTCTCTCTTCGGCTGGGCCCTTCCGCGGTCGCGGTGGCGACCCTCACACCATCACGCGATCACTCGTGGACCATGATGCCGGCCTTGGTCACGACCGAGGCCGTGACCAGCGGACGCGCCGTCTTCGGCCGGCTCCCCGATGATTGGAACGCGTTCTTTGGGGCGCTCACCCGGTGGCAGGCGCCGGCGACGTTTCGCGTCTACAGCGAATCGGTCCCCGCCGTCTATCCGTACTTGGCATTCCTTCACGGCTATCAGACCATTACCTATTCGAACCATGGGATGATGCCGAAATATCAACTGTTCGTCCGCTATGGCGATCCCAACAATCTGGCTGAGCAGGCCCGATTGTTCACAATGTTTCGGATCCTGAATACCCGATACGTGCTCATGCCGAAGTCCGCGGTACATGTGGATCGCCGGCAGACACGGCTGGTGAGGAGCACCCATGACGCCGAGTTGTATGAACTCACCTCGGCGTTACCGTCGGTGTGGGTGCCTCGTCACGTCGTGCTGTTGATTGGCGGGGACGCCGATCGAGATTTTGGGTCGCTGGAATCGAAACTACTCGTGTACGATCCCAATTTTGATCCCGTGGCATGGGCCGTGTTCGCGTCTCCTCACTCGGCGATCGAGACCGTAACGCTGAAGGAGCTCCAGCGATTCGACGCTGTGGCGGTCACCACACCCCGGGTGCGTGATCCGCAGGCCTTCGAGGCGCTGCTGGAGGCGTATCAACGCCAGGGAGGCCGCCTGCTGCGTTTGCACTACACCGAGGTGCACTACACGGATCCGCACCGGATCTCCAATTCCATGTTGTCGGATGAGCACCCTGCCAAACGTTTAACCCCCGAAGCCACGGACCAGGTCGGTACGTTATTGCGGTCCGTGCCATCGCCAGCGGCGCCGGCGACCCCGGCGAAGGTCGCCATCGAACACACGGACCCGATGCATTGGCGGTTTCAGGTCGACAGCCGGGCAGAGCAAACCCCGCTCGTGGTCAGCGAAACCTTTTTTCCAGGATGGGAATGCACGGTGGATGGACGACCAGCCCCCATCTTTATGGCGGACGGCATTGTTCGAGGCGTGATGGTGATAGGGCCGGGTATTCATGTGGTGGCGCTCCGGTATCGGCCGGCATCATTTCGGTGGGGGTGCCTCCTCAGTTCCGTATCATTCCTGGGATGTTTGGGCATCCTTCGACTATGGAGGCCTGCATGAAACTTTCTGTGGTCGTTCCCGTGTATAACGAGCGCCACACGGTCCTGACGATTATCGAACGAATCCGGCAGGTCTCCGGGGACAAGGAGATCCTCATCGTGGATGACGGGTCCACCGATGGGACAGAGCAGCAATTGCAAGCGCTCCAGGGAGCTCCGGGCATCACCGTAATTCGTCATGAGCGGAACCGCGGCAAGGGGGCGGCCTTGCGCACCGGCTTCTCGCAGGCCACCGGGGAGATCCTGATCACGCAGGATGCGGATCTCGAATACTGGCCGGAGGACTATGCAGCGATGGTGGATTTAATCCAGCGCGGGGCTGCGGATGTGGTGTATGGGTCACGCTTCTTGGGGCGCCACCGCGTGTTCCTCTTCACCCATTGGGTCGGGAACCAGCTCGTGAACTTGATGGCGAACCTCTTGTTCAACTCCACTCTGACCGATCTCGAGACAGGGCTCAAGGCGTTCCGGCACGAGGTGATCCAGGAGATGCAATTGACCTCGAATGATTTTCGTATCGAAGTTGAGCTGACGGCCAAGGTGTGCAAGCGCCACTATCGCTTGTACGAAGTCCCGATTCTCTACACGGGGCGGTCGTACGCGGAGGGGAAGAAGATCACCTGGCGCGACGGGGTGTTGGCGATCTGGGCCCTCCTTTGGTTTCGTGTGGTGGAGTAATCCTGTGAAACGCCCTGCACTCTTCCGTGGGCTGATCATGGCCGGTTTTGTGTCCCTGGCCGTCTTCGCCTCGATCTGAACAGTGATCCGAAGACGCGCCCCGCGGGGGCGGCAAAAACCCTCTTGTACAGGTGGGCGGGTAACCGTATACTGAGGGGTCTAATGTACATTCTCGGAATTACCTCCCCTATCCATTGGAACAGCGCCGCGGCCCTCGTTAAAGATGGCGTGCTCTTGGCCTGTGCGGAGGAGGAGCGTTTCAACCGCGTGAAACATGCTCCCAGAACCCTACCGGTGCAAGCCATCGCCTACTGTTTGCAAGCGGCAGGGATTACGCTTGATCAAGTAGATTACATTGCGGTGGGTGGGCGGGATGTCGCCGCGGTCGCCGGCTTCGTGTTCCTCCAGAGCATTTTCGAGGGACGGTTCGTGAACGCCTTCGGTACCCTAGGCGGATCCTTTGAGCAATGGATCCTTGAATATCGCGCCAAGCACTCGATTGCTCGTCAGCTCACGCAGGGGGCCCGTGGGCCTCGATGGGCCTTCCTCTCGCATCATGTGGCTCATGCCGCGAGCGCCTACTACTGCTCGGGGTTTGACAAAGCGAATTTGCTCACCCTTGATGGCAACGGCGAGGCCGATGCCGGTTACCTGGGGATCGGGGATGGAGCGCGGATACGCCGCTTCGAAAAAGTGCTCCCTCGAGATTCCCTCGGATATTTCTATGGCCACGTGACAGATCTACTGGGATTCCGTTCTCATAGTGAAGAAGGCAAGACCATGGGCCTTGCCGGATGGGGGGACCCGCTGGATGATTTACACGATGTGATTCTTTTTACGGACACGAAGTACCGCATCCACCGGAATAGTGTACGGCGGCTGTTCAAAACTTACGGGCCGCCCCGGCGTTCGAATCAAGAACTCACCGCCCAGAATCGAAATTTTGCCGCATCAGCCCAAAGAGCTCTTGAGCGGGCGGGGGTCACCTTAGCCCGGCGTCTACACCGGATTTCCCCGGAAACCCGGTGGTGCATGGCAGGTGGGGTCGCTCTGAATTGCGATATGAACGCGCGAATTTTGTTTGAACCCTTTGTGGAACAGCTCTTTATCCAACCGGCAGCCCACGATGGGGGCACGGCGGTGGGGGCGGCCATGGCATTGAACGCGCGGTTGAACGGAGTATCGTCTTTTGTGATGCCACACGCTTATTGGGGCCCCGAGTACACCAACGAGGAGATCGCTGCGGTTTTGGAAGAAGCCAAGGTTCCCTACGAGCGTTGCCAGGACATCGAATCTGAAGTGGCCGCACGATTGGCTCGCGGTCAGATTGTCGGGTGGTTCCAAGGACGCATGGAAATTGGGCCTCGAGCGCTCGGCAATCGAAGCATCTTAGCGAATCCTTCAGATCCCTCCATGAAAGACCGCGTGAATCAAGATGTGAAACACCGAGAAATGTGGCGGCCATTTGCTCCCTCGGTCTTGGCGGAGTGTGCAACCGAGTACTTTGAAGGGGCCCGGCCCTCACCGTTCATGTTACTGACGTTCACGGTCAAGTCCTCAAAACGCGCTGCCTTGGCATCGGCCATACACGTGGATCATACCGCCCGAGTGCAGACGGTGACGCGAGAAGCCAATCCGCGCTTCTACCGGTTGATCCAACAGTTCGGTCGTCTCACAGGTGTGCCTGCCGTTCTGAACACATCGTTTAATGACAAGGGGGAGCCCCTAGTGGCCAGTCCTCGCGATGCTCTGCGGACCTTCTACGCGACGGGCCTGGACGCCCTGGCCATCGGCGACTTCTTGTTGACAAAACCATGTATATCTTAGGCATCCACGTTCGGCACAACGCCACCGTGGCGTTGTTGAAGGACGGACAGATCCTCGGATGTGTGAGTGAGGAACGCTTCGTCGGTCAGAAAAACTTCAGCGGGTATCCAGAGCAGGGGATTGCGTACCTCCTCGACCTCGCCGGCATCACCCCGGAGCAATTGGACTACGTCGCGTTGGCCGGAACCTTCAATGCACCGGTCCAGAGCACCGAGGATACCCAACGGCATCCTCTGATGCGTGTGCTGATTTGGTTGTGGAGGCCTGCCGACCTCTTCCGCCAGTGGTATGGCCTGCTGGCCTATTATGTGCCACTATTCCGGACTGTGGGATATTGGTGCTACTGCTGGATGGCCCACATTATTGGGCCGTTGACGACGGCGAGAGAGCGGCGTTCGATTGCACGACGGTTGGGTATCCCTCTGAAGCGCGTGATCGCCTTTGAGCACCATTATTGCCATGCGTATACGGCCGCCTTCGCTTCACCCTATGCCAATGAGGATCAGTTAGTCCTCACCCTGGATGGGGAAGGGGATATGTTATGCGCGACTGTGAATATTGCCCGGCAGGGCACGTTGACCCGTATTGCCTCTACCCCCCTCGGGAACTCAATTGGCTGGGTGTATATGGAATTAACCCAATTTTTGGGCATGCGCCCTGGGGAGGATGAATACAAGATCATGGGCTTGGCGCCCTACGCGAAACCGAGCAATGTTGAGCGGTGCTATCCGAAGATTGCCAAGCTCGTCTGGCTTGATCGCCGGAATCCCCTCTGCCACCGCGGGCGATTCGACACACACCAGATCCATCACTTTCTCAAAACCCGGATGGGAGCCACACAATTTGACACGTTGGCTGGGGGGTTCCAACGATTGCTCGAGGATCTGGTCACTGCATGGGCCAAGGAGGCGATGGCGCACACTGGGATTCACACCCTGGCACTCGGCGGCGGGGTCTTCATGAATGTAAAAGCAGACCAGCGGATCGCGGAGCTCCCCGAAATCGAGCGGCTCTTCGTGCTGCCGACCGCCGGTGATGAGTCGAATGCCGTGGGGGCGGCGTACCAAGCCTATCTGCAACACGGGCCTGCGCGAGAGGTACGCCCACCCATTCAACCGTTCGATACCATCTATTGGGGCCCAACGATTCATGATGAAGAGGTCGCGGTCTACATCGCTCAACAGGGGCTTCGGGACCGGTACCTGATCCGTTATGTCGAGGATATTGAGGACGAAGTGGCCGAACTACTCAGTCGTCAAGAAATTGTCGCACGAGTGGCCGGTCGCATGGAATGGGGTGCCCGCGCACTGGGCAACCGCTCCATCTTGGCCCACCCTGGAAATCCGGACATGCTGCGGGTGATTAATGAAACGATCAAGTATCGGGATTTCTGGATGCCGCTGGCCCCATCGATTTTACAAGAGCGAGAACAAGACTATGTCGTGAATCCAAAAAGGATCCCCGCACGGTTTATGGCCATCACGTTTGATTCGACCCCGCTCGCCCGTTCAGAACTTCGCGCGGCCCTGCATCCGTACGACTGGACTATCCGCCCGCAGATAGTCCATCAGGATACGAACCCTAGCTACTACCGGGTCCTCAAAGCCTTCGAGCGTCGAACCAAGATCGGTGGGATCCTCAATACCTCCTACAATATGCATCGCAAACCGATCGTCCTGGGTCCGCGTGAAGCATTCGAGGCCCTGGAATGTTCTGGCCTCAAACATCTGGCCTTGGGGCATTACCTGATTCAAAAACGTACCTATGTTGAAAGCGCCCATGCCAGCCGCCCCGCCTACGGTATGTCGAGACCCTCTCTTGCCAACCAACCCGGCTAATCGATCTTCCAGGTTCATTTACGTACTCCCCATGCTCCTGGGTCTTGTTCCGCTCCTATGGTTTCGCCCTGGGTTCCAACTCGCCTCTGAAGACATGGATGCATTCTTTGATGCAACGCATTGGCGGTTGTTATGGTTTAGTTGGAATTCCCAGTACAACGCGGGGGTGAATTACAGTCACACCCTGGCGGCGCAAGGGTTTCATGCGATTCCGGCCGTGCTCAATGGGCTGGGCTTGCGGGTCGCTGCCATTCAAAAGATCCAGAGTGTGCTATGGTTCACCCTGCAGGGCCTTGGCATGGCGTACTTGATGAACCGAGTGGTGCGGGCTCGTCACCGTGTCGTGGCCACGTGGGTTGCGGTGAGCTTCTATATGTTCAACTTGTATCAAGAGAATGTGTGGTTAAGCATGGACATTGCAAAGCTCTCCGCGTACACGGCGCTCCCCTTCATGCTAGCCGAATTTCTTCGGATGCTGGATCGTGACATCTCACTCAGGCGCGCCATCGTAGGGATTGCCGGTTATTCACTCCTTGGTGCTGGGATGGGGACAAATCCCCCGCTGGTGCTCGTTGTGGTCGGGGCTTTCGTGATCGCGCTGTTGGCCTACCTATGGGGTCACCAATGCTGGCGCCGTGGGGCAGAGGGGTGGCGCGTGGTGCGCGCCACCCTGGTCATTGGCATCGTGGTCATCGCTTGTCACGCGTTTTGGATCCTGCCCATGGTGAATCTCATCCGCCATGATCTCCCTACCAATGCCGCGGATCTGAGCCAGGATTGGCTGGCTGGAGTCAGTGCCAACACCAGCTTGGCCAATGTCTGTCGGTTGCAGGGTGATTGGACATGGTATGACGGATGGCAAGAACCCTATCGGCCGTATGCGGCTTTGTATCGCACGCACTGGGGATTGATCGGATTAAGTTGGTTGATCCCATGCCTGGTCCTGATCGGGATATTGTGCGCGAGGAATCGTCACAAGTTCTGCTTCTTCCTGCTCACGCTGTTAGGGTTGATGTTGAGCATGGGGCAACATCCCCCGATGGGGACCGTATACCAATGGCTCACCGCCCATATCCCATTGTTTTGGACCTTTCGGAGTCCGTGGTACAAGTTTACCTTGTGGACTTGTATGGGTTATGCCGTGTTCATCGGGTTAGCAGCTAGTGAAATCTACGAGCGTGTGCGACGCATTGGAGGGCGATGGCGAACGATCGCGGCCATGTCGACGGTCGGGGGGCTGATGGCGGCGAATCTCGCTTATGCGTTTCCCGTCACCCTGGGGAAGATGTACACGACGGCCGAAGAACGGAAGTTCCTGCCACCAAACTACGTTCGTATTCCTCCCCATGTGTGGGAGACGGCACGGTGGGTAAATGAGCAGTTCGCGCGCGGGTTCTTTCGCGTCCTGGTCCTGCCAGAAAGCGAATCGTGGACGTACCAATGGGGGCTGGGAAGTCCTTCTCCCGTACTCTTACCGATGAGTGTGGCGCCCGTCTTGTTCCCGATGCATGTCGCTGGAGTGGCCCCAGAACAGCCGCTGTTGCGGCTGTTCTATCATGGGCTCTATCACCGTCAGAGCTCGAGATTGGTTCAGCTGCTGCGGCTGCTGAACGTACGGTATCTTCTTCATGAAACTGACGTGAAATATTGGATTCCGGCAGGTGACACGGACGACCCCCCCTTCATTCGCGCGGCCCTAGCCCCTCAGCAAGGGATTACCCGGGGGTCGACCTTTGGCCCCTGGGAGATGTATGAAGTGCCCCCTCCTCTCCCCCACGCCTATTATCTCCCGACAGCCACCCTTGTCGTAGGAGATCTGCGTGCCTTAGTACCCCTCACGGCCACGGACCTGCTGACGACTCCAGCGGTGGTGACTACTGCAGACATTTCTTCCAGCATCCTCAACACCTTGTTGACAACCAAGGCGATTGATAGTGTGGTGATCACGCCGGATCAGCCATTGGTTGCCCGTCTTCCATCTACCATGCCCATGTACCTGGTGGCGGCGACTGATCAACTTCCGCGTCAAGTGGATTCGTCTGTGGCTCAACCACTGACTCCCTGGCTGGGATTTGGCCAGCCAGAATCTTTTGCAGAGAAACCGTGGCGCCCGCTGGAGTCGAACAACGCTCCCAACTGGACATTGAACAATTTTGGGACGGTTTCTTGTGTCTGGCAAATCGAAGGGACGGTACGTAGTCCCGCCAAAAACCGAGACCTCTATGCCTATGTCGATGGATCCCTGCTGGCAATTCATCATGTGACGGCTGATACGCCAACGCATCTTCAGTTGGCGTTAACGATTCCGCCCGGTGAACATCATCTGGCCTGGTACTCACCGGATATCCGAACAACCCTCCCTGATGGGCGGCAGGTCGGGTTCTTTTTTGCAACAGATTGGTGCCAGGGTCCACCTATTCGCCGAGGGACGCTCACGATTCCAAAGACGGGGGCCTACCACGTCCGAATTGTTGCCGGCCAACCCACGTGTGGCGGGCCTCCTCCGATGACGCGGTTTGACCAGCAGCTCATCACGTGGACATCTGAGCCATCAGCTCCGGCCACATGGATGGCCACGGTTGCATTAACGGCCGGAACTTCCGAGGTGAGTTTCAGTGAGGCAGGGGACCAACCGTACACGATGGTGCTGACCCCCAGCGCCCAACCCCCGCTGGCCCCTCGGCCGCTGACCCCGCTCCCCTGGCTGGCGGGGACGGCCCCCACCCAGGGGCCCAGCGCCCGCCTCCCCGGCCCAGGCTGGCTGATCTTCAGTGAGGCCTACCACCCCGACTGGACCCTCACCGGGGCCCCCGCGGCGCATGTCCAAATCAATGGCTTTGCCAACGGCTACTACCTGGCTCAGCCGCCGGGGGGCCCCGTGACGGTGACCTTCACCCCTCAGCGGTGGGTGTGGGTGGGCCTGGCCTGCTCAGGGCTGACGTTGCTGGGGCTCGGGTGGGTAGTAGTTCGTCGGTGATGGATCGTCCAGGGTCAAAATCACTAGAGGAATACCGGTGTGTTTGTTGCCTATTCGATCGGGCCCGTTTCCTACACACTTTGACTCGTGATGGTGAGGGGCATCGAGGACGATTCGATCTCTGGCGTTGTTCACGCTGTGGTTTCATCCAACTCCGGCCTCAACCGGATGAGGCTACACTGAGACAATATTATGATGCCGAGACCTACTACGCTTATCGAGAACTGTCGAGCCGGCAACTATCGGCGCCCCCTTATGCCAAGGGTGGCGGGGGATACTTGATTCGTCGCTGGGTAATGGAAACTGCCGCCTGTTCAGGACGACCTCACACGTGGCGCGATCATGTGTCAAGTGTCCCAGCCGCGATGCTCCGACGCAGGTTGGTGGGAGGCCTTCCTACACATCCACCGAACGGGCCATTGCTCGATATCGGATGCGGAGACGGATTGTTCCTTGCGGAATTGAAACGGTTAGGATGGACCGTCTCCGGTATTGAAATGGACGCCGGAGCAGTTCAAGCCGCGCAACGCCATGGGCTGGATGTGCGCCAAGGGACTGTCGAGGCCCTTCCATTTTCCCAAGGATCGTTCGCCGTGATTCGGATGTGGCATGTGCTTGAGCACGTTCGCGATCCCCGAGTGGCCATTGCCAATGCACGCCGACTCTTGCAACCAAATGGCGAGTTGATTATTGGGATTCCGAACGTGTCGAGCTTCTATCGCTGGCTGTTTGGTCCACGATGGTTCGGTTGGGATCTCCCGAGGCACCTAAGCCATTTCTCGCCAACAGCAATCAGGCATTTACTGGCGTCTCAAGGATTCCGTGTCACTTCGTTGCGAAGCAGCTCAGTCGGTACCGGCTATCGAAGCATGATCACCACCTATCCTCGGCTGACGCATTTCGGCCTACAATGCGCCTTGGCCTTGCTCGATCTCCCGATGGATTGGATAGGATTCGGAGATGGACTTGACATCACCGCGGTGCCTGCCAATTCACACTGAGCCTTCTCAGCGACCGCCGCTCCCGCACTATTTCCAAGGAGAGTTGGATCGTGGAACAACTGAGATCCTCGCAGCAAGTCAGGCGCAGGAAATCTTTCGGTTGGTTGAGCGTGCATTGCCGAAACCTCTGGCGGATTGCGACGTGTTGGATGTTGGGTGTGGAGCCGGAAACCTGGCCTTGGCAATGGCAAAACATGCGAGATCTGTAGTCGGGGTTGAAGCCAACGAGACGCTGGTCCGTCGAGCCCACGATCGTGCCCAGCAAACCCCGGTGGCAAATGCCAAGTTTCTACAGCGCGATTTGTTTGCCCTGGGGGAGGTGGCCAAATACGACCTCATCGTCTGTTCCACCGTGCTGGAGCACGTCCCCAATGGACACCGGGCGCTCACTCAGATCGTACGAGCCATGCGACCGTGGGGGGTGTTGTACCTCACGGTCCCGAACAAACTGTGGCCTATCGAGTGCCACTACGGCTTGCCATTTTTGTCATGGCTCCCCTTACGAATGGCCAACTGGTACGTGCGTGTGTTTCGAAAAGCCACTAGTTATGAAGATGCCTGTTACGCCCCTACCTATTTTCAGCTGCGTCAGCTTTTGCGCCAGTTCCCCCTCCGCGTAGAATTCCGCACTCCAGTGAATATCGCCGCAGAGGTGTACGGGATGGGGCATGCTTCGTACAAATGGTTGTATCGGTTGGGCAAAGCGTTAATTGATCGCTGCCCATGGTTTTGGATCATTTCCAAGGGATTCATCGTCGTCGCCGTCAAGAACGATATGGACACAGGCGATTCTCGCTAGGGCAACCACCATGATGCGGCGGTTCTTTATCGTCCTCATCGTGTGGGGTACGCTCCTCGCCTGGTCGGGGATTGCCTGGACGCCCTTTTCGTCCATCGATCTGAAGATGGATCTGACGTTGACGAAGAACGCCCAGGCGCTTGAGCACGGCTGGGACATTCGGGTCATTCCGCAACATCCCGCGAGCATGACGGTGCTTGATCGTGGTCAGCCGGCCTTCCTCACCATCCCATTGCTTTCTCCGGGAGCGTATCGCCTCAGACTCAAGCTCAAGTTCCATGCGCCGGACCAAGCAGTCGACCTCATACTCAACGACGTGCCACTGACGACCCTGCGCCCAACGGTGCTTGGTCATACCGAGAGATTCTCCATCCACGTACCCGTGGGGGTCATCCATGCAGGGCGTAACCGGTTAGTCTTTCTGCACCATGGAGTATCCGGCAAGACTGAGTACGAACAAGTACGGTTGACCAATTACTACGCCGCAATCAGTACAGTCCACGGCGTGTATCTGACGTTTTCGCCTACCGTGGGTGGTTCGCAACGTCTAGGACGTGCAGTAGCCATGGTGATCCAGGGGATCGGTGTGGGGGGGTTCCGCGCGCTCATGCCGTTCGGTATGCTGGTCACTATGGGAGCGCTCCTTATCGGGCTCTCAGGGTTGGCTCCCTATCAGCTAGTTTTTCCAGGGGCCTCACTTTGGACAGCGACGCTACTCGGGTTGGGGTTGTACCGTCTCTGGGTTCCATACCAAGTACGTGAAAACCTGTGGAGGTGGTTAAGGCAATTCCACGCAACGGGCTGGATTCGATCAGGCCTCGGACGGTTGGGGCGTGCGAAGGTGCCGCTTTTACTCTCCGCGATCGTCGTCTACGGAATCCTGTTGCGTGCCAACGACTATCAGACCAAGCGCTATGAGCAATGGTTGTATCTCGGCACGACGACAGATGCCGTATTGATTTTTGACACGGCAGCTCGTGTCTTGGGGACGGGGACCTTTGCTCAATTCGATGGTACGTACGCCCGCGTGACTGGCTTGGCAGGATACGCCTTAGGGCTTGTGGCGATGGCGGCCGGCGGCTTGTATCCGGGGTATCAATGGCTTCGAGCCTGGCTCGTCCTCATTGGGGCATTGGTGCCGGTGGTAGGATTTGCTATCGTGAGACTGGCATTGGGAAGCGCCCTCGCTGGATTGAGTACCGCCATTCTCCTAGCAAGTGAACCGATCCTCGTGACAGAATCCAAAACGATTTATCACGATGTTCCCGCAACGCTGTGTCTGGGACTCAGCCTTTACTGGCTTTATCGGGTGCTCCGGGAGGATCGGTTTCGACCGGGCCTCGCCATCACCCTCGGGATCACGAGCGGACTAACTATCCTCGCTAAAATGTCGCACGGGTGTTTGCTGCTGGTGATCGCGGGGGCCGCGCTGCTCAGACGCTGGACGCTCCCTCGCTGGAAGAACGTTGGGCTCGCCCTGGTGGCCATTGCGGTGGTCTTGAGCCTCTGGATGGGACGCAACGCCCGCCTCTTGGGCGCTCCAATCCTCTCGTCGCAATCGGGGTTGATCTTTGCCTGCAGTACAGGTCAAGCAGTGTGGAAGCCCCCGGGGGCCGGGGGAGAGATCGCCACGGTGGGGCAGGAGCAACGATTTAATCAGGCCTACGCGCAACAAGCGTTGGCATGGATTACGGCGCATCCGTCTACGTATGCTCGTATGGTCGCCCGAAAGATTCGGACGTTTTGGCTTGAAGGGCCGAGCCCTTGGCAGCAGACATTGCTTTGGGGAATGGTAGCGGCATTGGGGGTTCTCCTAGTATGGCAACGAGGACTGATACGGGCGATGCTCCCTATTTGGTCGTACTTGGTCTTCTATTCGGCCACGTTTGGATTCACGTGGCCAGCACTTTCCACCTATTACCCACCATTTTTGTTTCTCCTTGTTATAGCGACGGCCCCTCTCGCGGTCGTCACACTCGATCCTGTGTGGCATTGGGTCTGCACCGTCGCACGGTCACGAGGTGTTCGCCAATCCTGGGTTGATGTGGGCGCCCTATGCTTTTGCTTAGGAGTCGGCCTGCCATTTCTGAGCGCCCCCTGGGACGCCCTACGCCGACACGATCGGGAGATTGAAGCGGAGCGCGCCTATCTCGCGTGGGTCGGGACCGTGCTTCCAGAGGATGCTGTGGTCATTCAGACCAACCAAGGCAATCCTTGGGATGTTCAGCGTTATACACAACGTCCGGTGGTGTTCAACATACTCAATGGGATTCCATGGTTCGTCTACACAACTCCGTACGGAGTCCGAGAGTACCGCAGAGATTGGGCATCCATCAACTACAACCCAACCAGCTTCCGACTCGACATCCCTCGGGATCATGGGCGCGTGGATGCCGCACTCTGCCTGACCCCACTCGAGCGTGAGATCTCCAGTAACCAAGGGGTGCGTGGGCTCATCACCATTTGGCGTCAGCGGGGTCGACAGCTCTTTGTGCTCGATACCGATGCCGAGATCCTTGTCAGAAATTTCTTACCATCGAACGCCTATGTCCTTCGCGGCGATGAGGTGACGCTTAAACTCTATCAGGTGTGTCCCTACGATCGCCGCCGAGCCGTATATCGTCTCCTCGAGCGAGACGATCCGCGGCTCGTCGACTTTGGGCCTCGCGCGGAGGAAGTGGTATCCTGGCAGACCGCGCCATGCCCTCGGGCGCAACCAACCACCGTCTGGTTCATGGGCGCCTCTGGCGAGCACCCAGGGTTGGCCCGACTGATGGTGAATGGCATCCAAGCTATGACCTTTCCGTTCGGACCGGCGGGCAGCGCTCAGTGGAGCGAGAATGGCTATCGGCTGGAGTATCAGCAACTGCGTCCAGCACGTCTGACCCATGATGACCCCACCTATTCGCTTGGATTGTTCGCCTTAACGGTCCCGGTGGAGATCGTGGAAGCTGGTCACCCTCTCACTCTCAGTGTGAGTCCTCTCTTAGTGACGAACGATCCTCAGAGTTGGTTCGGATTGGTCGAGACGAGTAATGTGACACCCAGGGAGTTTGATGGACCGCTTGGGCAATCCATTGAGGGGGTTGGGGCTGTGCTACGAGCCTCCTGGGTGTTTCGTGATGTCCCAGATCCCCGGGGGCAGTCCACGACAATCTGGGCGAGTCGAGCACAAGCGGGACCATCGGAACCCTAGCGCATGCAACTTAAGCATGCAGGCGATGTCCGATTAGCCCGCGCTTCTTACCTTGCCCATCCGACCAAGAACCTGACATATTTGTTTGAAAAACGGTTTGGATGGATGCAGCGCTACTTGACACCCCAGAGCGTGGTCGTCGAGGTCGGGTGCGGGGCCGGGCTATCAACTCACTTCCTCCAGTGTCTACGACTGATCCTGACGGACTACGAAGCGAATCCTTGGGTCCAGACAGCCGCGGATGCACTCCGTTTGCCATTTCGTGATCATGCCCTCGATGGTATTATTGCGAATAATGTCGTCCACCACGTAGCGCACCCCTTGCAGTTTTTTGCTGAAGCCCGGCGGGCGTTAAAACTCGGCGGGGTTCTGATCATTCAGGAGATCAATTGCTCATGGCTCATGCAATGGTTGCTCCGTGTGACACACCACGAGGGGTTCAATTTTCACTGCAATGTTTTTAATCTAGACGAGATCTGCACGAACCCAAAAGATCTCTGGGACGCCAATTGCGCCATTCCGAACCTTTTATTTGATGATCCAGCCAAGTTCTTTCGGCATGTCCCCGGATTCGCAATCGAAGAGTCCCGGTACGATGAGGTCCTCCTGCTCCCCCTCTCCGGCGGCGTGATTGCCAAGGCCCCGACCATCGAATGTCCTCTCGCGCTGTTAAAGATGGTAGATCGGCTCGACCAGTGGTTGATTCACGTCTCGCCGCAGCTCTTTCCGCTCCAGCGGCACGTGGCACTCCGGAAAGTGGAGGCCGCGTGATCGTGTCCTCGTGGCGTCGCGGTCTATTCACCGTTGCGGGACTCGCACGAGGGCTGGCATGGGTCAACCGAGCAGCTATCCCCCTGATCGTCGGAAGCATTGTGTTGTACGGGTTGTTGCTCCGCTACAACGATTATCAGGCCCACCGTGACGAGGCCTGGGGATATCTCGGGGCGATCGGTGATCAAACCCTCATCCTGGACTCGGCCGCCCGCGTCTTGGCGACCGGCACCTTTGCACAGTTTGACGGTACCTATGCACGGGTCACGGGGCTCGCCGGCTATGGTCTCGGGCTCTTGGCGATGGCTGTGGGGGGTCTTTACCCAGGGTATGCCTGGCTTCGGTTGTGGCTGATCGGGATTGGTGCCCTTCTTCCCCTGATGGGTTTCTTCGTGATTCGTCTGGCATTGGGGAATGTAGTCGCCGCTGCAGGGGTTGCCCTGCTGTTGGCCAACGAACCATTGTTGATCACGGAATCTCGAACGATCTATCACGATGTGCCAACGACGGTACTCGCCGGGGCAAGTTTAATGCTTCTGTATCGGTTGCTTCGAGAAGACCGGCCTCGGCCCCGGCTGGCGGCCTGGCTCGGCGTGATGACCGGGTTGACCATTCTCGCTAAAATGTCCCATATGTGCTTCGTGGCCGTGATCATCGGCTCCGCGGCGCTGCGGCGATGGACGTGGGCTCGGTGGAAAAATGTGGGGGTGGCACTCTGTGTGGCTGGGTTGGTCATTGGCGTGTGGGTCGGGCGCAACGCCAAGATTCTTGGTACCCCTATGTTATCCTCTCAAGCTGGGCTTTCGTTTGTCTCTGGAACGGGACAACATATTTCGAAGCCACCGGGAGCCGGGGGAGAGATCGCCACGGTGGGGCAGGAGCAACGATTTAATCAGGCCTATATGCGGCAGGCTTTCACGTGGATTGCCCATCATCCGCGGGAGTATGTTCGTCACGTCGTGAAGAAATTCTCAGACTTTTGGTTGAAAGGACCGAGCCCTTGGTGGCGGTGGCTCCTGTGGGGATTGGTGGCAAGTCTCGCGGTATTGCTCCTCTGGGAACGGCGATTGTTCAGCGCGATGATCCCGATCGGGTTGTATCTCCTCTTGTACACCACAACGTTCAGTGTGGTGTGGCCGGCGATCCCCACGTATTATCCCCCCTTCACCTTTCTCGTGATCCTCATGATCGCCCCAGCCATTGCCGGAACGGTGGGACGCGTATGGCGGGGGATATGCCAGATCACTAATTCTCTCGGCGGTTCCCCCGCGGTCGTGAGGGGGATCGCCACCTTGTGCTGTGTAGGAATGGGGATCGGACCGCTGACCACAGCGTGGCGAACGGCCCGGGCGTCTCAATGCCAGGCCGCCGAAAACCGGGCGTTCTTAACCTGGTCCGAGACGGTGCTTCCACCGGAAGCCGTCATCCTCAAAACTCATCTCGGGGATCCTTGGGAGGTCCAGCAATACACGCAGCGTCCTGTAGTGTTCAACGTGTTGAATGGCATGCCCTGGGTAATCTACAAGACGCCCTATGGTTGGCGTGACTATCGGCAAGATTATGAATCAATCGATCGTCATCCAACCGCGTTCCGGTTTGACCGTCAGCGAGACCACGGGACGGTTGATGCCGCAGTCTATTTGGAGCCAGCGTGGCGGGAGGCGGTCTGGAAAGAGGAAGGTATTCGTCAGTTACTTGCCGTGTGGCGAACACGGGGACGTGATCTGTTCGTGCTGGATACAGATGCCACGCCGCTGGCTCAAACTTTTCTGCCATTGAATGGGTATCCGTTACGAGGAGATGAGCTTGGTTTAAAATTCTTCCGGGCCTTTCCATACAATCCTCACCGGACGATCTATCGTCTCATACCACACGACGACCCTCGATTTGCCCAGTTTGGTCCTGGCATGGAGGAGGCGGTGGTGTGGCAGACCGCCCCATCTCCGTGGCGTCAAGGTACCACCGTGCAGTTTATGGGGGCCTTTGGACGGCACCCCGGGATGGCCAAACTCTTGGTGAATGGGACCTATGCTTTGTCTTTTCGACTGGGGTCTGACAGTGATGGTGTGTGGGTTGAAAATGGCTACCACTTCGCGTATCAGCGACAACGCCCTTGGTGGGAGATGAAGGGTCATCCCCAATACTCCATCGGGGTTTTTACACTCACGGTGCCGGCCCATGCCGCCATAGCCGGGCAGCCGTTGACCCTCAGCATCAGCCCGCTCTTGGTGAGCGGAGATCCTGAGTGTTGGTTTGCGGTGTTGGACGTCCATCAACGTGAGGGATTCACAACGTTGGTGGGGGCCTCCGAGGTCTGGCGAAACATGGATGATGGGCAATCCGGCCATGCGGATATGTGGGTCGCGCGGTCTGAACCTGCACGGTTCTGAGTGATGATGCCCCCCCACTCCACGTCTGAGCGCAAGGTGGTCTGGGGCGACCTTGGGCTCATTCTCTTCTTCGGTTTGTTGGTTTTTACGTGGTTTCAGCCGGGGCATCTGATCCTCGCAGAAGATATCTCAATCCCCGATAGCCCTGCTCAATGGCTTCGCCGACTCTACGCGTGGAACATGCAGATGAACACGGGGTCAGATTTCAGCGTCTCTGATTTTCCCGGACTGTTGTTCCACGGCTTCCCAGCGGCCCTCCGATGGTGTGGAATTGACATCACCACGGCTCAGCACATACAAACGGCGTGTTGGTTCCTGCTCCCCGGACTGGCGATGTACTACATGATAGGGATCTTTGTGCGAGGACCAGGAAAACGCGTGGCTCAACTCGTGGCCGCGAATTTTTACATGTTCAATCTTCATTTGGAACCCGTGTGGCAACTACAAGATATCGCGACACTGTCTGCCTACGGTACTCTCCCATTGGCCATCGCGTTGTTTGCAGACGGGTGCCGTACGCCCGAACATCGCTCCCGCAACCTTGTCCTTCTAGGTCTCGTCTTCTTCGTGGGCTCAGGCGCTGGGATTAATCCACCCGTGCAACTCGTCGCGGCGGCCGTCTTACCCCTCTATTTATTGATATCCCTTGTCGCAGCCAAATCGGCAGGGGGCTCATCGCCGTCGGTGGGGGGGATTGTCGGGTTTGGGTGTGGGGTCGCTCTGGTCTGGGTGGGTATCAATGCCTTCTGGATTCTGCCTCTGGCTGCGAAGACATGGTGGTATACCTTGCCAAGCGTTGGCCCGGCTGCGCAAGCGACGTCCTTGGCTTGGCTCAAGGGAGTGAGCGCGAACACGAGTTTTTGGAACGTGGTGCGCTTTCAAGGACATTGGTCGTGGTACGAAGGGTGGCAAGAACCGTACCATACCTATGCGGTGCTGTATCGAAACAATCCTGCCTTGATTTTCTTAAGTGGCCTGGCCCCGGCATTGGTGATTCTTGGGATGGTAATCGTCCGGCAGAAACAGCATTTGTTCTTTACCCTGCTTACCGTGGTAGGGGTCACCTTCGGGATGGGAATGCACCCACCGATGACCCGGCTATATCTCTGGTGCGTGAATCACCTTCCGACATTTTGGGCCATTCGAAGCCCTTACTACAAGTTTGGCATCCTGGCGACCCTGGGGTACGCGTTCTTTATCGGACTCATGGGTCAACGCGGATTCCAGTGGGTTCGGGCAAGGGGAGGGCGGATGAGCGCCATCGCGGGGATTGCGCTGCTGATCACGTGTAATATGGCCTACGCGTTTCCCGTCACGATGGGAAAAATGTACGCCACCCAAGCTGAACGTCGGGTGCTGCCTCCCAATCATGTGCAAGTTCCCTCCTATGTGTGGGAGGCCTCTCGCTGGCTCGATCGTCAACAAGACCACGGATTCTTTCGTATCGTTAATCTCCCCTCCAAGGGATGGTTCTATGATTGGGGATTGGCTTCGGGCCGACCTGCTCTCTTGCAAATAGGATTGACCCCCGTGCTCCACCTCTCACCGTTTTCGCTGGTGCCCACCGCGGAACAGCCGTTGCTACGGGCCTTCTACGAGGCCTTGAATGCTGGGACCACCACGTCCCTTGACCAGCTCACGCGCCTCTTGAACGTTCGCTACCTCTTGCATGAGACCGATCTTAAATATTGGATTCCGGACGAAACCGCACGGGCAACGCAGAACCCAGCATTCATTCAAGCGCATCTAAATCTTCAAACGGGGTTTACGAAGGTAAAGGCGTTTGGCCCGTGGGAGTTCTACAAAACTCCGAACGCATGGCCACATCTCTACCTGGTACCTCGGGCGACCCTGATCGCCGGTGAAGCAAAAGATCTGATTCCACTGACGATGACGGAGTTGCTCCAAACGCCGGCCTGTCTCTTGATCAAGGATCTCGATCACGTCACCGTGAACCGATTGTTACGAGCCGGGGCAATTGATAGTATTGTCCTGACGCCACAAGGATCACTTCCCTCGGAGCTCGCTCGATTCGAGCCCGTCACCATCGTGGTGTCCCTCGACCACTTGAGCATGGATGTGGATCTCTCGAGGGCCGCGCAGGTGATATGGAAACAAGGGTTTGATCGCCCGGTACCCCATCCTGATGGGGTGGTGTGGCGGGACCTGACTTCAAATAATGAGACAAACGCTGTGCTCGCCAATCCAAGCACTCAGGCACGCACGGTAGCGTTGTCCGGGAGCATCGCGACTTATGGGATGACCCGGGATCTCTATCTGTATCTGAATGGGCATCTGGCAGGAATCGTAACGGTCACGCCCGACGTCCCAACCACGGTGTCCCTTCACGATCTGGTGTTGCAGCCGGGTGACAATACACTAGCATTGTATTCTCCGATGGCCAGGACGCGGCTCACCGATGGGCGTGACGTCAACTTCAGTCTGGCAGACAACTGGACCATGGGGCCCGTGGCCCATCATGGGACTGTGCAGATTCCCTGCGCTGGCGTCTGGACGGCCACGCTGATCCCGGCGCGGCGGACCCCTCAGGAAATGACTCCACCTCCAACGGTCTCGTTGGCTGGTAAGACCTGCGTGTGGTCACCCGCGCCTACAGGATGGACCTGTGCGATTTGGTTGCCCCACGGTCCCACGGAGATTCATTTCGCCGACCTCCATGAGACATCGTACACCTTATTGCTGAAACCGCAGGGGCAACCACTTCTTGCGCCACGGCCGATCATCCCCATAACGCCTGTTGTGGAAACGCCAACGTCCTATACCTTGCCACCCCCTCCTCAAGCAGGATTTCTCGTGTTCAGCGAGGGCTATCATCCGGGATGGCAGGCCACGCAACACGGGCGTCCTCTACCGCATTTTCCTGTCCAGGGATTTGCCAATGGCTACTGGGTTGATCCCGGCTCACCGATTGAGATCCGATTGACCCTTCAGAGGTGGTTCGTGCTAGGGATGGCCGTGTCGATCACAACGGCGGTGGTACTCGGCCTGATAGCCATTACGAGGTGGCGAGCGGTCCGCCTAAGACCTCGGTGATGGACAGGTGATCATGGACCAGGTTATAATGGGGGGGCGTTTCATTTTTCAGCAGTGCACTGATAGCCAAGCGTCAGGAGTTGTTGTGTGTCCAGCCGGTCCAGATAATAACAGAGGACCCGGATCCCGCTGATCACCAGGTACAACCCCCATTTGATCGGGAAGATGAGCCCGCGGGCCAGGGGATGTCGCGGGGCAAACAGGTCGAGAAAGAGGAGCTCGCGCAGCACATGCCCGGCATACCAAAAGTACCCGCCGCGCGCCTGGACCGTGTAGGATCTAAACTTAGCCTGCTGCAGCAAGTGTATGAGGCCGTACCGGGTAAAGCGGAAGAAATCGTGAGGCGCTTGGTGCTCCTTCCACCCCTGGGGTAATGTCAAGCACAACCGGCCGTGTGGCTTGAGGACCCGGTACATTTCGGCAATGGCTTGGGCCGGGTCACTGACATGCTCCAAAACCTGAGTGCTAATCAGCAAGTCAAACGTATTGTCGAGGAAGGGAAGCTGATGCAAATCACTGAGCACCGAGATGTGGCTGTAGTTCCACTCGCCCACGGTGCACAAATCTTGGGCAATATAGCGGCAGTGACGAAACAACGGCCTGAACCGACCCCACCCGGCGCCCGTATCCAGCACACGAGCCCCGGCTGGCGTCGCCCGGCTCGCCGCGGTCACAAACCGTTCAACGCTCGAATTCTCAACGTCAATGCGATCATAAATGAACTTCCATAATGACGTCAACATGTCGGGGCGTACTATAGCAAACATGCCGTTTCATCGTCAAGATAACTTCTGGTGGGGGGGGTATTGGCTTGAAGTGGGGTGCCTCCTCGCACTGGGATTATTGGCCCTTCACTGGTTTCAACCGGGCTTCTTCATTAAAACGGAAGATGTCGCGCTGCCCTTTACCCCGCAACGGTGGCACCAGTACACCTATGCGTGGAATAACCTGATTGACATGGGTATCCAGTTCTGGGAAAACTTTTCGGCCCTCATCTCTCTGAGTCTTCCTGCTGCGCTGCAAGGCCTTGGCATCTCCATGCTGACCACACAACGTCTTGAATACCTGGTGTGGTTTACGTTACCGGGCCTCTCGATGTACAGCCTGATGTGCTACCTCGCGCCGGGACCCTCAGGACGCGTCTCACGGTTGGTGGCTTCCACGTTCTACATGTGTAATCTCTATCTTGAGCCAGTGTGGCAAGGGTTTAATATCGCCAATCTCTCGGCCTACGTCACTTTGCCTGTCCTCCTCGCTCTGTTCATGTGGGGGTGGAAACGGCACGGGGATTGGAGAGCGATCCCGCTGATGGCGTTGGTGTCCCTGCTCGGGGCGGGCGTTGGGACCAACCCCCCACTCATGATTGTCTCCGCGATTCCACTGCCGTTGTATGTGCTCGGCGATATCCTTGGGCATCGACGGTGGCGTCAGCCCCAGGAATTACGACGACTCTTGGGGTACTTGGGAGTGGCCCTCGTAGCGATGGCCGCCGTCAACGCGTTCTGGCTGTTGCCGCAATTGGAGATGATGCGTGGCGGTGGCATGGCTTCCGCCGTTGATCAGGCGACCTCCTCAGGAGTGTCAGACGCCTGGCTGAAGGGCGTCTCGGCGGAGACCAGTTTTTTGAACGTGTTGAGACTTCAAGGCCACTGGGTCTGGCATGAAGGGTGGGGGGAGCCCTATGTCCCGTATGCCAGCACCTTCCAAAACAATCCGTGGATCTTGTGGCTGAGCTTCTTACTCCCCGCGGTGATCTGGGCTGGGTTATTGGGCAAGATGAAGCCGCTCGAGTTCTTCTTCGCCACGCTGGCGGTGATCGGACTGTGGTTTGGGATTGGTATCCATCCCCCATTTGGAACTTTGTATGTATGGATGGTGAAGCATGTCCCGTTGTTCTGGATCATCCGGAGCCCTTGGTACAAGTTTACGTTGCTGACATGTTTAGGGTATGCCGTCTTGCTGGGGCAGTATACCGGCCGACTGCAACGCTGGGTGCTACAGCGCCTGGCCCGACATCCACGCCGGTATGTCTCAATGACCCTCGTGGCCACAGCGATTCCACTCGGTGTGATGGCGTTGACGCTGGCGTATGCGTTCCCAGTTTCTCTAGGCAAGATGTACCCTACGGCCAAAGAACGCCATTGGCTTGCACCAAGCCACGTGCAAATCCCCTCGTATGTGTACCAGGCCGCGCATTGGGTGAATGGACATCCGGACATCCATCGGATCCTCGTCCTTCCAGGACGGCGGGTCTATGCTACCCTGTGGGGCTATACGGATTACATGCCGGCGCTGACCTACTTTACCTCCAAAGCGCTCGTGTTCGACTACCCGAGGTCGGGATGGGCCACTGGTGAGACATCACAAATTTTGGATGTCGTCAAGCAATCCTTGCGGGATGGGATCACCAGAAATCTCCACGAGCTCCTCGCGTCCTTGAACGTTGACACTATTCTCGTGGAGCATGATGCGGCGACGTTGTTCCATATTGACCCGGCGGATTACCCCGTCCAATTGGCACGCCGGCTAAAAGACCAACTTGAGATCGTACCGAGTAAGACATTTGGGCCGTGGGAGTTTTACCGGGTGCAACATCGCCTGCCATTGTTCACCCTCGCGTCTCATGTGACGCTGGTACTGGGAACTGAGGAGGCGTTCGCCACACTGGCGAATACGAACCTCGTCACATCTGGGACGCTCCTGTTTGCAACCCAGCAGACCCCAGAGACGATGCGCTGGTTGTTCCAACATCGCCTGATCCATCGTGTGGTGAGTTGGAATGCCTCGCCGGCTGAGCTCCGTGCGGTGTTAAGTCACCATCCCCATCAGGACATCGATCTCTTCTACACCTCAAATCAGATGGAAACCGTATTCCATCAAAAACCCTTAGTGGGTTTGCGCCTCCAGGCGTTGCAAGGTTTCTCGCCGCCAGAGGTATTCCAGGGGCACGAATGGCGTTGGTTGTTAACGAACAACCAGCCGAATATCTTGATCGAGAACGTCACAGACAAGCCACACTACGGCAACGCTGGATTTTCTGTCTATGGGTTTGGGCGATTGCGATCCCTCTACACATACTTGAATGGGGAGCTTGCCTCCTTACAACCTATCCCTGCGAATAAGGCGGTTGATATACGGCTGCCTCGCCTGCAATTTAAGCCAGGGCTCAACACCCTGGCGTTTTACGCACCTGAGCAACACGATATACGCAAGGGGCGTGCTGTGAATTTCGCACTTCGGGACATGATCGTAGACACCCCGATTCTCGCGCAGATGGTGGACCTGCCATTGACGGGGAGCTACCGGATGTGGTGGTACCTTGAGGGGCCGATCGAACAATCTCTGAAACAATTCGCAGAGTCTGTGGGAATTGATGGACAAGCCATTTCCCTTACGCGTGAGATGGTGGGCGGACGCCCCGCTTTTGTTAGCGAGCCGATGGAGCTTTCTGCTGGAAAACACCGCATATGGTGCGAGCCGTTGATCGGGACCCGATTAGCGCTCCGTCTCTCACTGGGACAGATCTCCTCCACCGAAGCCACTGAACCCTCAGTAGGTTCGGTGACCGCGCACGCCCTGCAGCCCGCGCAATACGTAGTCTCATATCAAACGGTCCACCCAGCCCTTCTGGTTTTTCATGCTGGGTTCCATCCAGGATGGATATTACGGGTGGCTGGAAGAAAACCTAGGGTGCCGGTGGTGGTGAATGGTTTCTCAAACGGCTACCTTCTTGAAGCAAATGAACGGGCAGAAGGGACGCTGGAGTTTACGCCACAACGGTTGTTTGTCATCGGTAGCATTGTGTCAGGAGTGAGCGTGCTCGCCAGCATCCTGGTACTCGGGTGGTTCTACATCCATCGTCGTCCCCAAGGCTTCCCTCCATGTCGCTAGCACGAAAAGCGTTTGTGGCCCTCGCAGGAATCATTCTTCTCTGCTGCATCATGCTCCTGCTGCTGTTGCGGCCAGGGTTTCAGAAAGTCAAAGTGGTGCTGAATATGGAGGCGCAAGAGACGCAAGAGTCACTCCTCAAGGGGTGGCACGCATTCTACCGCGCTGATTGGGCAACGATCGAAACCTTCCTGGATAGTCCTGAGGCCACTCTCAGGCTCCATTTACCGATCCAAGATACGTACTTGATGAAGATTAAAATTCGTTCCAACCACGTGGGCCAGCAAATCGACGTCTTTGTCAACGAGACTATGGTTGGACATCACGTTGCGGCGAGAACTCATCGGGCAGAAAAATTCTACCTCACGATCCCGGCGGGGGTTACTCGGCAAGGAGAGAACTTTATTACGTTCAAACAACCGTTGGTAACGTCCACAGTCGCTTTTGAACAGATCGTTTTGAAGAACTTTCTCTGGGGTGATCAGTCAACCCTGCTCTTGACTTGGCGGGCCTCTCGTCAGGTTTCCGTGCCTTGGTATCAATGGTTGTCTATGTTGGGCGTTTGGGGGACCTGGGTGGGAATTACGGGGTTCATCATCCGACGGTTGAGACGAGTCGAACAGGTGCCGGCTGGTCCAATCGCACTGTTTGATTTCTACGCCCATCTTCCTCTAGGAGTTTTTCTGGGATCCCTCTTGATGTTTTCGTTCGTGTCACCGTACCGGTGGGTGGTGAGTGGATCATGGCCTCCCGTTCAATTGTGTCTCATCATTGTTGGGATCTCCAAGGTATATCTGCTCGGTATGGTGAGCCGACGATATATGCTACGCAAGAGCCAAGAACGCACAGTCGTTGTGAAATCCCGGGTTGAGGCCGATGAGACTTCGATCCAGCCATTGTTCACGGCATTCAAGGCTATCGGCGCTTTCATCGTGCAGGATACCCGTCGGCGCTATGAACGAGTGCGGCGACGGATTCGGTGGGTGGGTCGACGCCAGCCAGGAAATCGCTGGCTATTAGGATTCCTTGGCCTATGGTTGCTCTCGGCGCTCCTCTTGATCGTTGCGCACCTGCCACACGTGAGTGAGCAACTCACCAATATCGCCATCGTCTGTCTGATCTTCGCAGTTATCACGAAAGGGTATACGCTGTGGAGTGGCGATTCACGATGAATGACCAACCGACCCCACCGCTTGAGGAGTATCGTTGTGGTTGCTGTCAGGGAACAGCGGCGCAACGCTGGTCTCGCATCCATCGTGATGCGGATGGCCGACCAGGGCGCTTCGAACTTGTACAGTGCCAAGCATGCGGGCTCGTGCAACTCTGGCCGCAACCAGCCCACGAAGTCCTCACGGCGTATTACCATTCGGATACCTACTATGCGTACCGAGAACTTTCAGACCGGCAGACGGACACTGCCCCCGTCGATACAGACTTGCGACATCGTGTGCAACGGCTCGTCTTGGAAACCTCATCCTGTTCCGGGCGTCGCCAACAACATGACCATTTCAAACGATGGCTTGTTGCACCCATCCGTCATCGGTTTGGTGGAGTGCCATGGCATGAACCAAATGGGTCGCTGTTGGATCTGGGTTGTGGTGATGGAACGTTTTTGTTTGAACTCCAACGATTGGGTTGGACCGTGGCTGGAATGGAAATGGACAAGCGGGCTGTTCAAAATGCCCAGCGTCACGGGCTCGATGTTCGTCTCGGGACGATCGACAACATTCCGTTTCCTTCAGGATCGTTTGGAATCGTGAGAATGTGGCATGTCCTCGAACACCTCAGAGATCCTCAGGCGGCCCTGGCAGCCGTTCGGCGCCTCCTTCGCCCGGGGGGGGAGGTGATCCTCGGTGTGCCGAATCTCTCGTGCGCCTCCCGCTGGTGCTTTGGGGAACACTGGTGTGGATGGAATCTCCCGCGGCATCTGCATCACTTTACTGTTAAGACGATCAAGCGACTATTGGAGGAAGCCGGATTCGATGTTCAAGCGGTCCGATGCCATTCAGTTGGAACCAGTTACTATAGCTTTACTACCCGCTATCCGAGCTTGACCCACCCCCTCATTCGTGCGGCGTTCGTCTTAGCCGACGGCCCCATAGACCTTCTGGGCCTCGGAGATTCTCTCGACGTTCGTGCAGTCTTCAACGCATGAGTTTCCACTCACGCGACCTCTCACCAAACGTACGCCATCCTGCGTTCCTGACCATTCTTGGCTTGAAGTTGGCGGCCTCCTGTTTCCTAGGTGGTGCCCTGCTTCGGCATTTCTTTATTCCCTTTGTGAATCAGTTTATTCAGAGTCGTTTTGCCAACCCCTGGGATTATTTCGCCTCACTGGGGCTAGTCAAAGCATTCCCCTATGCGCCGCTCATGCTGTACGTCTTGACCGTGCCGCGGGTCCTGCTGGCCCCGCTCATCGCCTCGACCGATCTCTTGACTGTCACCAGCTGGCATGTGCTGGCGATGCGGTGCCCGCTGTTGCTGGCCGACGTCGCCATCTACCTGGTCCTGACCACCTGGGCGGGCCAGCGATCACGGCGGGTCTTATGGCTGTATTGGTGTTCCCCGGTGGTCTTCTTTATCAACTATTATCATGGGCAACTCGATATCGTGCCGACGGCGCTCCTCATCGTGGCGCTCTTCCTCACATTTCGGAAACGGTATCTGATCTCGGCGGTCGTTCTCGGGCTAGGGCTGGCCACCAAAGCGCACCTCTGGATCGCGTGCCCCTTCATCCTCGTGTATTGGATTCGGCATGGGGTGGGGTGGCGACGGGTCGCCAGCTACACGGCGGTCGCAGCAGGAATCTATGGATTGTTTGTCGCCCCGTATCTCTCGTCGCTAGCCTACCGCCATATGGTGATGGGCGCTGAAGAGCAGCGGCTCATCCTGGCGCTGGCCTTCCCCCGCTACACGGAACAGTTGGCGTTTCTCGTCTGTCCGGCCGTGCTGTTTCTACTCTTCATGAAATTCGCCTCCTACCCGAAGGTCAATCGCGATATCCTGCTCTTTTTTCTGGGGATCACCTTCGCGGCCTTCGTCGTCCTCGTCCCGCCGATGCCCGGGTGGTTCCTCTGGTCGCTGCCATTTCTCTGTTTCTACTTTGTGACCCAGCGCGAGGCCTCGACGGCGCCCTACTGGGTCTTCTCAGCCTGTTATCTGGCCTTTTTCCTCTATCGACAGGATTCCGATCTCTTTCACGCCTGGGCGCTCGTGGCCCCCGGCACCGCCACGTGGCCGTCGCCGCAAGAATGGGTGGAGACGCGCTGGCCGGCCGCACGGCCCCTTCTCAATCTGTCCTTCACGCTGTTGGAAACCTCCCTCATCGTCATCAGCTATTGGATGTACCGCACCGGGGTCAAGCGGAATGAACAATACAAGCTGCGGCTCCGCCCAGTCCTGGTCGGCATCGGTGGGGACAGCGGCGCCGGGAAGGATTTCGCACGCGCGGCCCTAGAACAGTTGCTCGGTACAGATCACGTCATCGGCCTCAACGGGGACGACCACCACAAGTGGCCGCGCGGCCACGAGAATTGGCAGGTCTACACGCATCTGGATCCCAAGGGGAACGACCTGCACTCGCAACATCAGCAGGCGGTCGCCCTCAAGGATGGGTACTCGATCGTGCGGCTGACCTATGACCACGCCACGGGCGCGTTCGCCGACCCGAAAGCGATGGATCCCAACCAGTATATTTTGTTCTGCGGCCTGCACCCCTTCTTCCAACAACAGATGCGGAATCTCTTTGACCTCAAAATCTTCTTGGACCCCGAGGAGTCACTACGGACCTACTGGAAGATGCGGCGCGATGTCGGCAACCGAGGATATACCGTGGAGGCGGTGCGGGACCAGCTCCAACAACGCCAGCCAGACTCGGACCGCTATATCAAACCACAGCGGGAACACGCAGACCTCGTCGTCCAGTTCCGGCCGACGACGCCGATTGATCTTGCACATCTCAACGCCCCGGGGCCGTTGGCTCTGACTCTGACATTCCGCAGCGGCATGAACCTCGCCGAACTCCTGCGGGCGCTGCAGGGGGTGCGCACCCTCGATGTCCAGTACCACTCCGACCGCGTGTCCGGAGAACAACACCTCGAGATTCAAGGGGGGATCACCGCAGACCAGGTTCAGGAGGTCGCCGCCCAGGTGATCACGAATCTCTCGGAATTGGTCGCGGATCGCGCCGTCTGGCTCGAGGGGATGGACGGGGTGTTCCAGGTCGTCGTCCTGATGCTGCTGAGCGCGATCCTTCAGCGAGTGCCGGCATAACGATGCAGCTCATTATCCCCATGTCGGGGCGGGGGGACCGCTTTGTGAGGGCCGGCTATCGGAGGCCGAAGCCGCTGATCCCGGTGGACGGCAAGCCGATGATCGAGCACGTGGTGAATCTCTTTCCAGGCATCCACGATATCCTTTTCGTCTGCAACGAGGAGCATTTAGCGACTACGGATTTGCGCGAAGTGTTGCATACGCTTCGGCCGTCGGCGCAAATCGTCGGCATCCCTTCGCACAAACTAGGGCCGGTCCATGCCGTCCTGCAGGCGACCGATCTGATCGCCGAGGACGATGAGGTGGTCATCAACTACTGCGATTTCGCCTGCCGGTGGGATCTGGAGCAATTCCGTAGGACCGTCCGCGACACGGCCTGCGACGGGTGCATCACCGCGTACCGGGGGTTCCATCCCCATTCACTGGGGGACACCTACTACGCCTATATCCGCGAGACGGATCACTGGCTAGACGAGATCCGCGAGAAGGCCGCGTTCACCAACCACCGTATGCAAGAGTATGCCTCGGCCGGCACCTATTACTTCGCCAAAGGACGGCACGTGACACGCTATTTCCGTGCCCTGATGGACCGGCAGGTGCACGCGCAGGGAGAATATTACGTCAGTCTCGTCTACAATCTGATGAAGGCCGACGGCCTGCGAATTTACATTTATGAACTGGAACAATTTCTCCAGTGGGGGACTCCGGAGGATCTGGAGGAGTATCTCGAGTGGAGCCGGATCTTCCGGCGGTGGCCGACTCCGCGCGTGTCGATCACGGTGCCAGGACAAACCAACCTGATCCCGATGGCAGGGGAGGGACGCAGGTTTGTTGAGGCGGATTACGCGGTCCCGAAACCCCTCATCCCGGTGGATGGCACGCCGATGGTGCTGCGCGCCACCGAGTGTGCGCCGGCCAGCGAACGCTGGGTCTTCGTCTGTCGGGCGGACCACCTGAACCATCATGGACTGGCGAACACCCTTCAGCAGCGCTGGCCGGCGGCACAGGTCATCTCCGTGGCCCGCACCACGGAAGGGCAGGCCTGCACCTGTCTGCTCGCGGAATCCGAGATCCCGGCCGATCAGCCGCTGTTCATCGGGGCGTGCGACAACGGCATGCTCTGGGATGCCGAGCGCTTTCAAAGGTTGGTGAATGATCGCCGGTATGATGCCGTGATCTGGACGTTCCAACGCCACGTCGGCGTGCGGCGGCATCCGCGGATGTACAGTTACGTGGAAACTGAGCCCAATGGCGTGACGGCGCGCCGGGTCTCGATGAAAACCCCCATCAGCAAGGATCCGGGGCATGATCATGCGGTGGTGGGGGCCTTCTGGTTTCGTCGCGCGGGGGATTTCTTTGAAGCAGCCCGCCAACTCATGATACGGCAGGATCGCACGCGCGGGGAATTCTACGTGGATGCCTGTATGAATGAGATGTTGCGCGCCGGCAAACGGGTTGCGGTGTTCCTGATCGATCATTACATCGGCTGGGGCACACCGGACGAGTTGAACACCTACGACTACTGGGATCGGTATTTCTCCGCATGCGCCCACCCCTCTCGATAGTATTGCCCTGTTATAACGAGGCCGCGAACCTGCCGGAGGTGCTGCACCGCTTCCGCCCCCTGGCGAACCGGTATGCGTTCGAGCTCATCCTGGTGAACAACGGGTCGACGGACGACACCGCTCGCCTGCTCGAACAACTCCTGGCCGATCCGGCCCACCGGTTCGCGCGCAGCCATCTGGTGCCGGTCAATCAGGGCTACGGCTATGGGATCATGGCGGGCCTGCGCGCGGCGACCAGCGAGATCCTGGCCTATTCCCATGCCGACCTGCAGTGCGCGCCGGAGGATATTTTTGCGGCCTACGAGAAGCTCGTGGCCAGTCCTGATCAGGACCGCCTGTTGCTCAAGGGCCAGCGCCTGCGCCGGCGGTTCAGCGAGGCCCTGATCACGCGAGGGTTGCAGCTGTTGGCCACGGTAGTCCTCATGACTCCTTTGAGTGACATCAACGGCCAACCGAAGGTCTTTCCGCGCCGGCTGCTCCAAGAGCTGACGCACCCCCCGCATGATTTCACGTTTGACCTCTATGTGCTCTATCGAGCCCGCCGTGCCGGCTGGCGGATCGACACCGTCCCGGTGGACTTTGGGAAACGGCTCCACGGGGTGTCCCATTGGGCGTTCAGCTGGCGGTCGAAGCTTCGGACGATTCGGGGATTCATGACGTACCTGTTCATCCTTCGGAGTCAACCCTCATGAGCCGCCCGCTGCTGCTGCCGATCGTGCACCGAGTCAACACGGTGGCTCATCTGCGCCGGATCCCCCCCGCATGGGGGGTCGAGGTGGACCTCCGGGACTCCGGTCGGCATCTTGTCCTGAACCATGAGCCGCTCAAGGGCGGGGAGCGGCTGGAGGAGTATCTCCGGCAGTTCCGGCACCGCTTCATCATCCTCAATATCAAGAGTGAGGGGATCGAGCAAGCGGTGATCCGGGCGGTCCAGCGCCGTCGGATTCGCCACTATTGTCTGCTGGATGTCACCATCCCGAAACTGGTCGCGTTGGGCCGGCAGGGGGTACAACACTTGGCGGCCCGCTATTCGGAGTTTGAATCCCTCGAATCCTGCCTGGCGCTGGCGCGATGGACGGAGTGGGTCTGGATTGATTGCTTCACAAAGATTCCGTTGACGCCGGTGATCGCCCGCCGCCTGCGCACCACATTCAAGCTCTGTCTCTGCTCGCCGGAGCTTGAGGGACATCCGCGGGCGGCCGTCCTCCGCATGAAACGACAGGTGCAGGGACTCCCGCTCGATGCCGTCTGCACGGATCATCCGGCACTCTGGATGGGGACACGATGCTGACGCGACGGCCGTTGAAGGCGGTGATCTTTGACTTGGACAATACCCTCTATCCCTATGAGCCCTGTCATCGGCGGGGGCTGGCTCGAGCTCACGCGCTCTTTCGGACGCTGCCCGAGACCAGCCGCATACCATTCATGGCCGCGTACCTCAAGGCGCGGCGCGCCGTCGCCCGCCACCATCGGGCGACCGCCACCTCCCATAACCGACTGCTGTACTTTCGGCGGATGTGCGAGCCGGTCTTCCACCATCACGCCGCCCACCATGCCGTGGCCCTGCACCAAGCCTACTGGGACGGCTATTTTTCGGCGATGCGGCTGGATCGCTCGGCGAAGCCGTTGCTCAAACAGCTCAAGCGCCGCGGGCTGCGGATCGGGATTCTGACGGATCTCATGGAGGAGGTCCAACTGCGCAAGGTGGCGCGGTTGGGGTTGGGCCCCTACGTGGATGCCGTGGTCACGTCGGAAGAGGTTGGCCGCGAGAAACCAGATCCACGAATGTTCCGGACGATGTTGAGAAAATTAGGCACCACCCCGGCCTGTAGCCTGATCGTCGGGGACGATTATCGTAAGGATGTCGTTGGCGGTAAGCGGGCTGGGCTCGCCACCGTCTGGGTGATCGATCGTCGCCGTGCCGCGGCGCCGAGGGGCCGATCCGCCGATCTGATTATCCCCACCTTGCGCGCGCTCGCGGGGCACCTATGAACACCGGGCGCCTGTTCCTTAAATTTTGTCTCGTCGGTGTGCTGAACACGGTCGTGAACTACGGGGTCTTCGCGGGCCTGCTGGCATTTCACGCGCATTATCTTCTGGCCTCCTCCGCAGGGTTTCTCGCCGGCGTCATCACGAGCTACGGCATCAACCGGCGCTGGACATTTGCCGTCGCGCAACAGGCGAGTTGGCCGGAGGCCTCTCGGTTCCTCTTGGTCAACCTCGCCGCACTGGGGGCGAACGCCGTGGCCATGTATGCGAGCGTGGAGTGGCTGCGATCGCCGGCGCGCCTCGCATGGTGCATCGCCATTGGCGTCTCCCTAAATGTGAATTTCTTTGGCAGCAAACGCTGGGTCTTTCGGAGGACTTCCTCATGACGATGAAACGACAGGTGTTGGCTGAGCTGGTGACCATGTCCCGTGAACTGGGCGACCCCTGCCGGGAGTACGTGACCCTCGGGGAAGGGAATACCTCAGCCGCGATCGACGTCGACAGTTTTTGGATCAAGGCCTCCGGCGTCCCGCTGCACGGGATCCGGCCGGAGGGATTCGTCGCGGTGCGCCACCGGGACCTCATGACGAGACCTCGGGGACCTCGTCCCTCCATCGAGGCGTTGTTTCATGCCATCCTGCTGCAGGTCCCGGGCGTGCGATTCGTGGGGCACACTCACCCGACGAGCGTCAATCGCCTCCTCTGTTCCCGGCGCAGCCGCGCGCTGTTCCAAGGACGCCTCTTTCCCGACGAGGTAGTCTATTGCGGGGTCACCCCGGTCTATGTGCCCTACACAGATCCCGGCGTCCCGCTGGCCCGCGCGATTCAACGGGGGGTGCAGGCCTTTCGCCGACGCTATCGCGAGACCCCCCGACTGATCCTGCTCGAAAACCACGGGATCATCGCCCTCGGCCAGACCGCCCGCGATGTCCTGCGCATCACCACGATGGCGGTCAAGGCCGCGGAGATTCGGTGGGGGGCCAGCCTGCTGGGATCGCCCCGTTACCTCACCCCGGCCCAAGTCACTCACATTGCCCGTCGACCAGATGAGCAGTACCGACGCCACATTGCCTTCCGCTGAACTCAGCATCATCATTGTGAACTGGAACACCCGGGAGCTGCTGAGACGCTGCCTGTCGTCCCTGTCAGCCACAACTCAGATGCTGCCGCACGAGGGGATCGTGGTAGACAATGGGTCGCACGACGGGAGCTCAAGTATGGTACGCGAACAATTTCCCACCGCCACGCTCATGAGCAATTTGGAAAATCGCGGGTTTGCCGCAGCCGTCAATCAGGCATTGGCCCAGGCCACCGGAGAATTCCTCCTCCTGCTCAACTCCGACACCCAGGTTCAGCCCGAGGCCGTGGAGACGATGGTGCGCTACCTCCGCGAACATCCACGCATCGGGATCTGCGGGTGCCGCTTGCGTGACGCGCAAGGCCGGGTCCAGCACTCTTTCGGGTATGGCCCAACGGTGTGGCACGAGGCCATCCGAAAATTCGTCTGGAATCCATGGACGCGGTCGGCATGGGGGAGCCGATGGCTCGAGCAGCGATATCGCCGACCGACCATGGTCGACTGGGTCTTGGGGGCCTGCCTGATGATTCGTCGGAAGACGGCCACGCAGATCGGTCCGCTGGACGAACGTTTCTTTTTCTATTTTGAGGAGGTGGACTGGTGCCGCCGGGCCAGGGAAACCGGATGGGCCGTGGTGTACCTCCCGACCGCGGAGGTGCTCCATCTCGGCGGGCAGAGTGTGGTCCACGATCCCACACGCATGGCCCAAGAGTACCGGAAGAGCCAGCGACGTTATTATCAGAAACATGAGGCTCGTTGGCAGCAGTGGCTGCTCGACCGCTATCTCGCGCTTCGGGGACTGGCCTCCAATGGGTGAGTGGCGCTGCCCGGTCTGTGCGGGAACATCCTGGGCGCCGGCGCGTCATACTCCCTCGTTGGTGGCGTGTACCGGCTGCCGGTTGCACCGGCTCGATCCGATCCCATCCGCTGAGGCCTTAACCCAGCTGTACGTCGAGGCCGACGCCTCAGCCAGCCGGGGACTTGGTGCCGATCATCAGTCGTTGCCATCCCACTGGAAATCGCAGGCGCTCACCCGACTCGCGAGGGCGACGGCGCAACCGGGCATTCGGGGAACCGCCACGCGGGTCGCCCTCCATCCGTTTGCGGCGCATTTCAGGGGATTGCCGAGCCGCCATCGTCGCGGCCGAATGATTGATGTCGGCAGCGGCATGGGCCTCACTCTGGATATTCTCCAGCAGATCGGGTGGGAGGTCAGTGGAATCGAGCTGGACCCACACGCGGCGGCGGCCCGTCCAGAACTACCGGTATTTGTCGGGGATCTCTCGACGATCAAGATTCCCGAGGGCAGCGTTGATGTGGTGCGGGCCTGGCACGTGGTGGAGCATTTGCGTGATCCGCTGGAGGCCTTGCAACGAATGCGCGGGTGGCTTGCACCGGGCGGGGAACTAATCCTCGGCGTCCCGAACATCGACAGCGCCATGCGATGGTGGTTCCGAGAGCGGTGGGGCGGGTGGCGATACCCGTACCACCTCTATCATTTTACGCCGGAGACCATTCGGGCGCTTGTCATGCGGGCCGGGTTTTCAGAAGTCCGTGTTCGTTGTGCCTCGGTGGGGACGGTGCTCGACAACCTCCAGGTGGCGGCCAACCCGGTGGCGCGATGGCTCAGCATTTACCTGGATCTGGGGTTTGATCTCTGCGGGCTCGGCGACGGGCTCGAGGTACGGGCGGCACGATGAGGACCATGCGATGGTGGCACCCGGTGCTGATCGCCGGGGCGATCGCCGGGATCCTGGTTGTGATCCTCATGGCGCCGATGTCGCTCCACCCCGCCTCCTATCTCTATGCGTACGCCCATCCGGGCGACGCCATGATCTCGATCTGGACTACCTGGGTGCGCCTGCAAGCGTCGCCGGGGCATTTGGCGTTGGACCATGTCACGCTGATCGCCGCGCCACAGGGCGTCAACCTGCTCCAGTATCCGCCGGAACCGATCACCGAATGGCCGTTGCTCTGGCTCGCGCGGCTCATCGGCGAGGTCGCGGCCTTCAATCTATTGATGCTGCTCTCCTTTCCGCTGGCGGCCGCCAGCATGGCCCTGCTGAGTTTCCACGTGACCCAGTCGCGGAGTGCCGCGGTGGTCAGCGGAGTGCTCTATGCGTTCATACCGTATCATGTCGCGCACAGCATGCACATGTCGCTGGGCGCGATCCAATGGCTGCCGCTGGCCGTCTGGACCTGGTTGCGGTTGCATGAGCGGCCGGGGCCAGCGAGGGCCTGCGCGTTGGCGGCGGCCTGCCTGGCAGTGCTCTGGGTGACGGTCTACTACGCCTATCTCCTCGCAGTCGCCTCAGCGGTGTTCCTCCTATGGACGGGGCTCCAACGGCCCCGTCCCATCACCTATCACCGTTTTCTGGGGTGGGCGCTCGTCGCCATCGGGCTCGCCGGCCTCATCGCCAGCCCCTGGCTCGTTCGATTTTTCAAGGCCGCTGGGGCCGCCCACATTCAGGATGTGGGTCCCGTGCTGAAATCCTACAGTCGTCCGTTGAAAGACCTGTTCGTCTTCGCCGCCAAACCGTGGGATTACCTCATCCCCTCGGTTCGGAACCCCATTGTAGGATCACTCGTTACACCATATGTGACGAATCATCTATACGGCAGCAACATCGTGGAGCAAACCCTCTATCTTGGCATCGTACCGCTCGGATTGACGTTGATGGCGTGGTGGGGCCGACGAGCCCTCGACGCGAAGACCCGTCCAGCCGTCGGCTATTTTCTCGTGCTGGCGATCGTCGCCCTCTGGTGGTCGGCCCCTCCGCACCTTCCTCTGGGCACGTTCCGGATCGAGCAGAACGAAATCCTCAGTCGGCATCGGCTCTGGTTTCCGTCCGGCCTGGTGTACTCTCTGATCCCAACCATGCGATTTCTCCGCGTATACGCCCGTTTCGGGCTGCTCGTCAGCCTGGCAGTGAGTGTACTGGCCGGCGTGGGGTGGACGCTCGTGACGCAACGCCGGATCGTGGCGGTGGGACTCATCGCGCTGGCCTGCGCGGAATTCAGCGTGGCCGCCCCGTCGCAGGAGGTGTGTACCCCGCCACCCGTCTACACCTGGCTGGCGATGCAACCCAAAGGGCTGATCATCGAGTACCCGTTCTGTCGAAGCACGGATTCGGTCCATGCCGAGTATCTGTTTTGGCAGCGTATCCACCATCATCCAATGGTGAATGGCACTCCAAATGGAAATTGGGATGACGTGCATCGCCAAGATTTCGTCGATCTCCTCAGACCCGGGGTACCAGAACAGCTACGTGCCCTAGGCGTGACCTACGTGATCATCCATTGGGATGCATACGCACGCCTCGCACGGGCGCCAAAGCATATCCGAGTGCTAGGCATCAACTACGACGTCCCGATACGGGTCGAGACATTCTTCAACATCCCGGATGAAAAGGATTTGGATCTAAGATTTCAAACCGCTCAACACTCAAAAATCCATTTTGGGGCGGAGACTGTTGTCTATCAATTGAATCATGAAAACTATACCGACCATCGCCATTGATGCCCGCATGGGCCGGCACGGCGGGATCGGGACTTACCTCCGCTCGCTGATTCCGTTCTTGGCGGCCTCCGGCCGGTTGGAGCATGGCTGTCTACTCGGGGCCCCGGAGGGGGCATTGCCGCAACTACCCGCTGTCTGCCATCAACCCTATCGCGCCCCCATCTACAGTTTGGCCGAGCAACTCTGGCTGCCGCCGAATCCCCATCGGGCCGCGTTGTGGCACGCCCCCCATTTCAACATTCCCTTGCAATGGCGGGGGCCATTGGCCGTCACCGTGCACGACCTCATTCATCTCAAACGCCCGCGCGACACGCGCAGCCGCTTCGCCCCGCTCTATGCGCGCGCCATGCTGGGCCAGGTCGCCCGTCGAGCCCAGGCAGTGATCGTCCCTTCTGAGGCGACGAAGCGCGATCTCTGTACTTGGACGCGCATCAACGCTCACCGAGTCACAGTGATCCCCCATGGGGTGCCGAGCGCCACGCACTATCCGACCGACGAGGCCGTGATGGCGCGGATGCTTCAACGCTACGGCCTGAAACCGCCCTTCGTGCTCTGGGTCTCGGCCATCCGCCCGCATAAGAATCCGCTCATGGCGCTCCGTGCCTTCGCCCAGTTCAAAGCAGCACATCAGATCCCGCATCAGCTGGTGATGGTGGGGGAACGGCCCCGATGGTATCCCGACCCGGTACGTGAGGCCCGCCGCCTACACCTCGATGAGACCATCCGATGGGTCGGGGCAGTTCCACCAGAGGATCTTCCGGTCTTCTATCAATCGGCGGCGGCACTGATGATGCCTTCCTATGAAGAAGGGTTTGGGTTCCCCGTGTTGGAGGCCATGGCCGCCGGATGTCCCGTGCTGGTTTCCTCGACCGGGTCGCTCCCTGAACTCGTTGGCAATGCAGGAGTTACAATCCATCCTGACGACATTGACGGGTGGGTGAATCACCTATACAATGTAGTGTTGAATGAAGAACTGTGCCGAGCTCTCCAAATACGAGGCCGCGAGCGGGCGCGCCAATTCTCCTGGGAACGGTCCGCCGTCCAGCATCTCCGCGTCTACGAGTCCGCGCTCCGCTGACCCATACACGGTTCTCCGCACGGCCCGCATCGCCCTCGTCCATGATTGGTTAGTCACCCGACGGGGCGGGGAACAGGTCCTGCAGGCTTTGGCGTCGCGCCTGCCGACCGCTGACCTCTTCACGTTGGTGGCCGACCCTGAGCAGGTGCCGGTCGAGCTGCGCGGGCGCCGGATCACCACCTCCTGGCTCCAATCGCCGCTGACGCGCCGCCGGTTCCGCTGGGGGCTGCCGTTGTTCCCCTGGACGATCGAGCAGTTCCGGTTTGACCGTTATGATCTGGTGATCAGCATCAGCCACGCCGTGGCCAAAGGGGTCCGCACCAACGGCGTGCCCCACCTCTGCTATTGTTTGACCCCGATGCGCTATGCCTGGGTCTGCCCGGATCTCTACTTCGGCCCGGCGGTGCAGGCCCGATGGTCGCCGCAGCGCGCGCTGGTCCGCTACCTTCAACGGTGGGACGCGGCGTCGGCCGACCGGGTGACGCGCTTCGTCGCCATCTCGCGCACGATCCAGCAACGAATTCGTGAGTGTTACCGGCGGGACGCCGCCGTCATCTATCCCCCGGTGGAGTGCGCGCGATTCGAGCAGGTCACTCGCGCCCCGCAAGACTATGCCCTCGTCGTCTCCGCCCTGGTGCCGTATAAACGGGTTGAGTTGGCCATCGAGGTGTTCAACCGTCTGCGCCGCCCCCTCGTGATCATCGGCACCGGGCCGGACGAGGCCCGGCTCCGACGCCTGGCGGGGCCGACGGTGCGATGGGTCGGACGGCAATCCACCGCTCAGCTGGCCCACTGGTACGCTGGCGCCCGGGCCCTGATCTATCCGCAAGAGGAAGATTTTGGGCTCGCAGCGGTAGAGGCCCAGGCGGCTGGGTGTCCGGTGGTCGCCTTGGCCCGAGGCGGAGCCACGGAAACGGTGGTGGATGGTGTCACAGGGATCCTGTTTCAGGAGCAAACCCCGGCGGCGCTGCAGGAGGCCGTGACACGATGCGACCGGCATGCCTGGGACCCGGCGGTCTTGCAACGGCACGCCCGGCAGTTCGATGTGGCGCAATTTCAGACCGCCTTCGACCGGCTCGTGACAGAGACCGTGTCCCATGCGTAACATCTGGCAACAACGCCGGGGCGCCGTCGCGAGCGGGGCGCGATGAAGCCACGGACCGTTGTGCTCCGACAGCTCACCTACGCCGCCACGGATGGCGCGATGGTCACCCTCGCGTTTCTCGCGGCCTATCTCGTGCGCTTCTACAGCGGCACCATTCCACTGCACCATGCCATTCCACCACTCATCTGGTACACCCAGCCGCTGGGAGTGATTGTCGCGGTCTATCTTCTCTTCTTTCGCTCGGCCGGGCTCTATGCCACCCGCCGGCCCCAGCGGCTCTCGGCCGAGATCGGTCCCATCCTCCATGGGACCGTAGTCGCCAGCGTGCTGCTGATGGCGCTCACCTTCTTGTATCGCGACGCCTCCTACTCTCGCGCGACTGTCCTGCTGGCCTCCGGCTTCACCCTCGGGTTCGTGATGGCCGGCCGGGTCACGGTGCGCCGCGCGATCGCGCTGTGGCTGCCCCACTGGCAGCGCAAGCCCCGACTGTTGGTGCTGGGCACCGGCCCGACCGCGGCCCACCTCATCCAGCGGGTGCGGGGGCAGGGGAGCCACGAACTGGTCGGGGTCGTGGCGCTCACTGTGGCGCCGTCTCCCTCAGCGGCCGCCGCGCAAGAACAATTCCACGGACTTCCAATCCTGGGACACGGGGCGCAGATGAAACCGCTCCTAGAACAACGCGTAACGGATGAGGTCGTCCTCGCCGATCACGATCTGCCGCACGAAAAAGCCATGGAGCTGCTCGTGCAGTGCGAGCAGGAGATGATCCATTTCCGGATGGTCCCGGACCTCCTGGGCCTGCTCACCACGCATGTCGGGATCCCGAATCTCGATGGGTTGCCGCTCTTGGGCCCACGGGACACGCCGCTGAACGATCCGTGGAACCGCTGCGTCAAACGCACGATGGACATCGCGTGCGCCCTTCTCGGGCTCTTGATCACAGCCCCGCTCTGGCTGCTTATCGCCGCTGTCATCAAGCACGATTCTCCCGGGCCAGTCTTCTATCGTCAGGAGCGGATCGGGCAGGATGGGCAAGTGTTTCAGATCATGAAGTTCCGCACGATGCGCGTCGGCGCAGAGGCCGAGACCGGCCCGGTCTGGGCCACGCTGAATGATGACCGGCGGACACGCGTGGGCCGATGCCTGCGCCGGTGGAATCTCGATGAGCTCCCTCAGCTGCTCAACATCCTGAAGGGAGAAATGAGTCTGGTCGGACCGCGGCCCGAGCGTCCCCACTTCGTCCGGCAGTTCAAGCAGGATATTCCGCGCTACATGACCCGACACCGGATCCGATCGGGGCTGACCGGCTGGGCCCAAGTCCACGGACTGCGCGGCGACACGTCGATCGAGGAACGCACCCAATACGACCTTTACTATCTCGAGAATTGGTCACTCTGGCTGGACGCCAAGGTTCTCTGGCGGTCATTGACAGCGGTGAAAAATGCGTATTAATCTTTACGCAGTCGGGCTGTGGCTGATGGTCCTAGGGATTCCCTGTTCGCGGGCGCTCGTGGAGATCGGCGCCACCCTGCTGATCAGCGCCTGGCTCTGGCAGAAATGGCGGGCACGGGACTTCCATCTCCGGCATTCGTCGCTCCTCACCCCGTATGGCGTATTCGTCCTCTGGGCCGGCCTCTCACTCCTCTGGTCACAGCACCCGGGACTGACGCTGAAAGCCTTCCTGTGGCAGACGCTCGAATACGCAGGGATTTATCTCGCCGTCTCCGACAGCCTGCGCCAAACCCAGGCCCGTCGGCTCATCTGGCTCTGGCTCTGGTGGAGTCTGGCCATGTTCACAGACGGCTTGATCCAACTGGCCCGGGGCACCGATTTGGCCGGCCATCCCGTGGGGCTCATTGCCGGCGGGGCACGGATGACCTCGGCGCTGATCTATCCGAATGATTTCGGGGCCTATACCTCGATGACGGCGATGATCGCCTGCGGCGTGGCGCTAGCAGAGCGCTCCCGGTCACGCCGAAACTCGGTACTCGCGGCCGCGATTGCCCTTGTCAACATCGCCGGAATGATCCTGACGTTCTCGCGAGGGGCCTGGCTCGGATTCGTCCTGGCGGTCCTGACGGCGCTCATGCTCTACCGCACGCGCTACGCGGTGCCCCTGCTCGTGGCCGCCGGAGTGGCAGCCGCGTTTCTGCCGGCCCCGTACGTGGAACGCTTCGCCAGTATCGTCGACTGGCATACCGGGAGCGCCTCCGAGGAACGCCTCCTCCTCTGGCGCAGTGCCCTGCGCATGATCCACCAACACCCCCTCATCGGGTTCGGGCTCAACACTTACAATGCGACGTTCCCGAAATTCAAGGACCCGGCCATCTGGGGCACCCCGTATACCCACAACTGCTTTCTCCAGTTGACCGTCGAGCTCGGCGCTGTGGGGCTGGCCCTGTTCGGGTGGCTCTTGATCCGAATCTTCAAACAGGGCTGGCGCATTGCACAAATGGACGGATGGGAGCGTTCGGTGGCCCTGAGCTTGATCGCCGGGGCGGCCGGCTACATTATACACAGCGCCACGGATACCAATCTCTACGCACTCCCGCTGGCCGTGATGTGGTGGCTCACCTTGGGGTTAATTGACGGGTTGCATGGGTTGGGGGAGGACCGCCAACAACTCTTCACCAAACAAATCCATCGGATCGTAGCGATCCGCACAGACCGGTTGGGCGATGTCTTGCTGAACCTGCCGGCGCTGGCGGCGCTACGACAACGGTTTCCGCAAGCCGCGGTCACCCTGGTTGTGCGCCCCCCACTGGATGAGCTCCTGCGTGGCCAACCAGGCGTGGACGCGGTGATACCCTACACGACACGCGACACGACACCGGGGCAGGGCACGCTGCGATGGGCCTGGGCACTGCGGCAAAGCCATTTCGACGCGGCCGTCATCTTGAACCCCACGAAGCAGGCCCATCTGGCCGTCGCGCTCGCCGGGATTCCGATCCGAGTTGGCTATGCCCGCAAATGGGACTGGCTGCTGACCGAGACCCTCCCGGATCGCAAAGCCGCCGGCGACCGGCACGAGGTGGATTACAATCTGGAACTCGTCGAGCTCCTGGGGGCCCGCGTGACTGACCGCGTCCCGCGACTCACCGTCACATCTCAGGAACGTCAGGTCGCCGGACAACTGCTCCAAGACATAGGCATTGACCCCACCCAGAAACGGTTGGTCGCCCTGCATCCTTGGACCAGCGATCCAGCGAAACAGTGGCCGCTCCGCTGTGTCGCAGAATTGATCGAACGTCTCAGTCTTGACGATAGCGCCGCGCTGCTCCTCATCGGGGGGCCAGAGGAAACCGACCACGCGCAGCATTTTCTGGCGGGGTTGCGGACACCCGTTGCCTCTTTCGTCGGCCGCCTGTCACTGCGGCAGTTGGCCGCGCTGCTGACGCACTGCCGGGTGCTTGTGTCGAACGACAGCGGACCGGTTCACGTGGCGGCGGCGGTCGGCACGACCACCATCACGCTCTTTACCGGCCAGCGGCCCGCGGCCATCCCGAGGCGCTGGGGGCCGGTCGGTCCCGGCCACACCATCCTCACGCCGCATCATCCGGAGATGCCTATTCCGGTAGATGAAGTCTACCTGGCGGTGCAAAGATACCTTGCCACCCCACGGCCGGCCGCATGACGCGCTGTTTGATCGTCAACCCTTACGGGATCGGCGACGTGCTCTGCACGATCCCGCTTGTGGAGGCGGTGCGCCGCGCGATCAGTCCCGGTGGACGCCTCGGCTACGTCTGCAATCAACGAACGGCGTCGCTGGTCCGCGCGATGCCGGGGGTGGATGAGGTGATCGTGTTTGAGAAAGATGCCTTCCGGGCCGTCTGGGCTCAGTCGAAACAGCACTGGTGGACCACCGTCCGCCAATTCGCCGCCACGGTGCGGGCCGGGGGATGGGACACGGCGATCGACCTCTCACTCAACTGGCAATTCGGCGCGGCCCTGGCGGCCCTCGGGATCCGGCGGCGCGTGGGATTTGACTACCGGGGGCGCGGCCGGTTTCTGACGGCGCGCCTACCACTCGAGGGGTTTGATGACCGACCGGTGGCCGAGTACTATCTCGATCTCTTGACCCTGTTGAATATTCCACGGCCCACGGAGGTGCGTATTGATCTCCCGGTGCCGGCCGCCGCGATATCTGACGCCGATGAGTGGCTGGCGCGCGCCGGCGGATCGTCCACCCGGCCGCTGATCGGGCTCGTACCCGGTGGGGGGGCCAGTTGGGGCCCGAACGCTTACGCGAAGCAGTGGCCGGCCCAGCACTTTGCCACGATCGCCGACCGACTGTGCGAAACGCTCGGCGCCGAGATCCTGCTGCTCGGGGATCAGGCCGATGACGGGGCCCGACGGGCTGTCGCGGCCGCGATGCGCCATCCCCCTCGCTGGCTCGATCCACCGCCGTCGCTGCTGACCTTGGCCGGGATCCTCACGCGTTGCCAGCTCGTGGTGGGAAACGACAGCGGAGCGCTCCATCTGGCCGTCGCCGTCGGGACGCCCAGTGTAACGATTTTCGGGCCGGCCAGCCCGGTCGTCTACGGCCCGCTGCCCGGCCAGGCGCCCACCCACCGGGTCGCCGTCAAATCCGTGCCGTGCCGGCCCTGCTACGCGCGATTCCGATTACCTCCCTGCCCGTGGGAACACCGATGCCTAACTACCCTCCACCCCAACGAGGTCTATGAAATCGCCCGTCCCCTCCTGGCTGCGTGATCCCTGGTTCTGGGCGCTCTGCCTGGCCGCCTGCCTCCTCTGGCTGCCGCACCTCGAGAGCAGCGGCATGCTCTGGCAGGATGAGGGCGAGACTGCCGTGCTGGCCAAGAACACATTGCAGTTCGGGTATCCGAAGGCCTTTGACGGGATCAACCGCGTCAACCCCAGCGTCCCGACCGGCCCGCACACGGCCTGGACCTATCACACCTGGCTCCAATTCTACGTCGCCGCCGCCTCGTTCTGGGCGTTCGGCGCGACGACGATGGCCGCGCGACTCCCGTTCGCGGTCGCCGGAGTCCTCGGCGTCCCGCTCGCCTATCGGGTCACCCGGATGCTGTTCGAAGATCGGGGAGTCGCACGGCTCGCCAGTCTCTTCATTCTCTGCTCCGTCCCACTGATGCTCCATGCGCGTCAATGCCGGTACTACGCCCTCGCGGTCCTCGGTGTTTTATGGGTCCTCTGGGCCTATCTGGAAATTCACGAGGGGCGCCGCCAGGCCTGGTGGTGGCTCGCCGCCGGATTCCTGTTCCTGTTCCACAGCCATCACGGGGCCTCTGTGCCGACGCTGGCCGCCGTCAGCCTAGATAGCTGGCGGCGCGGGATCTTGCCGCTTCAGCGCCGGACGGCGGTGCTGGCGATCGTCGCCTTCGTGCTCCTCATCGCCCCGTGGGCTTTCATTCTGGACGTCAGTCAACACCAGGGGAAATTTGTCGGCCGGGAACTGGCGCACCACGCCCAATTCTATCTTCGCGAACTCAACCACTTTGTGATCCCCCTACAATTCTTCGCGCTCGCCTGGCTGCTGCGGGGGGTTCGCCCGCTGGCCTGGTGGCGGGCCGCCAGCCCCCGGTCCCGTGACGCGTTGGGGCTCGTGCTCCTCCTCGTCGGCTGCCATCTGGCCTTTTTCGTCGCTGTCCCCTGGCAACGGCACTTCCGCTATCTCATCCAAATCCTTCCGCTCCTGTACATCCTGCAAGCCGCGCTCCTCTGGCGCTGGCTAGAATCTCGCCGCGCATGGCTCGCCCTCGTGACGGTGACGCTCATCGCCACCGATATCCTGCATTACTCCGGCCCCTATCTAGTCGGGCAGGCCATCCCCCGCCTCCAGCGAAAAATTGCGCGCGAGCATGGTCTGGTCGCCCCACAATCCCTCCTCTGGGACTATGGTTATGAATTGACCCATCGCTATCGAGGCCCGCTCGAGGGAATCGTGGAGGCGCTCCGGCATCAGGCGCGCCCCGGCGACACGGTGAAAATCCCCTACGGAGAGATGCCTATCATGTTCTACACCGGCCTGCGGCTGGAGGATCCCAACCGCTTCACGATACCGACCTACCCGGACTGGATCATCCCACGGCGGGACTGGGTGTCGAAACAGTTCTGGCGGTCCCCCTACTTCCGCACCATCGAACAACAGTGCGAGCGCCTCGAGCTGAGCGCGCCGGACCTGATCTGGGAAAATCGCCCTGATCCGGGGTACCACAAATTCCGCACCGTGACGGACGTCCCGCCCCTGGTGATCTACCACCGTCGGACATCCTCCGCGTAACGTCCTGATGACCAACGTCCCACCGTGTCAACTGAGCATCATCATCCCGGCCTATAACGAGGCGGGAACGATCCGTCAGGCGCTTGTCACGACCGTCCGCTACTTGACCGGGTGCCCCGGGTCGTGGGAAATCCTCATCGTCAACGACGGGAGTCAGGATGCCACCGCCGCAGAAGCCGCGGCCGGCGCGGCCGCCCTCGCCCCTCAGCAAATCCGCCTCCTCCACCATCCCCGGAATTTGGGGAAGGGGGCGGCGGTGCGGACCGGCGCCTTGGCCAGCAAGGGGGCGTGGGTGCTCTTTTGCGATGCCGATGGCGCCACCCCGATTGAGGAATTTGGAAAGTTCCTCCCCCATCTGCAGGCGGGAGCCGACCTCGTCGTCGGGTCCCGCCGGATCACCGGGGCGCGGGTGAACCGGCACCAACCCTGGCTCCGCCAGTCGCTCGGCTGGTGCTACACGCGGTTGACGAATCTCCTGATTGCGCAGCGGGTCTCCGATATCACTTGCGGGTTCAAAGCCCTGCAGCGCCCGGCGGCGCAGGCGATCTTTGCCCGCGCACGCCTGACTGGCTGGTCATTCGACGCGGAGATGTTTTTTCTGGCGAGACGGCTGGGGTACCGGGTCGTTGAAGTGCCGATCGTCTGGGCGGACCAGCCGAACACGAAGGTGCGCCTGGCCCGGGCCACGATCACCTCGCTCGGGGAACTCCTGCGGATTCGCTGGTATGCCCTCACGGGGCGGTATCGCTGACCCCATGCGTCTCGCCGCCGTCTTCTGTGTCTATAACGAAGAGGAGTATCTGGCTTATGCGGTGCGGGCCGTGCTACCGGCCGTGGAGGCCTGTGTGATCTGCCTGGGGCAAGTCCCCTACACGGCCTATACCACGGAGGCGCCGGAGACCTATCCACCGGACCGGACTGAGGCCATCGTGGATGCGCTCGCCCGCGAGTTTCCCCAGAAGATCCACGTGCTGAAGGACCGGTGGCCATCGCAGATCGAACATCGCGAGGCCGCACTCGCCCGGTGCCTGGCGCTCGGCATGGATTACTATTTCCTCGTGGATGGCGATGAGGTGTACCGGGCCGATCACCTGGCCACGATCCGGGCGACGATCCAGCAACGGCCGTCCGTCGGCACCTTCATCGTCAAATGTCACACCTTCTGGCGCTCCTTCCGGTACCGGATTCTGCCCGAGACGCTCACCTGGCGGCCGCGCCGGATCTTCAAACTGACGCGCCACCGGAGGATCCTGGGGCTCCCGTTCCCGCACAGCCTGCGATTCCCCGGCATCAACGATCTCAATAGTCTCGGGCCGGTCTACGAATTCCACCCGAAGGACGCGCTGTTCTACCATTTCTCCTACGCCCGATCTCCCGAGAAAATGCGGGAGAAGCTCTCCACCTTCCCGCACGCGCAGGAAATCCTGAGCGGCTGGTACACCCGGGTCTGGCAGGCCTGGCCGCAGCACCGCGAGATGCCAAATATCCATCCTACCGATCCGCCGAAGTTCCCGCGGGCGGTTCCGCATGACCTGGCCGATCTTCCCGAGGTGATGCGAACGCATCCCTATTACGCCCTGGAGATCATTGATGGCCGTTGACATCATCATCCCCATCTGGAATCAGCCGGCCCTGACGCAGCGCTGTCTGGAATCCGTGGCCGCCGCCACGACGACGCCGTACCGGCTGATCCTCGTGGATAATGGAAGCGAGGCCCCGACGCGCGAACTCCTGGCCGCCACGGCCCGGCACGACCCGGACCGCGTCACGGTCATTCGCAACGAGACGAACCTCGGCTTCATCAAAGCGGTGAACCAGGGGATGCGCGCCTCGAGCGCCCCGTGCGTCTGCCTGCTGAACAACGACACTGTCGTGACGCCGGGCTGGGTGGAGACGATGCTCCGCGTCACCGGGCAGGACCCCATGATCGGGCTCGTCAACCCCTCGAGCAATACGCTGGGCTACCGGCCGGCGGCGGCCACCCTCGAAGCGATCACCACGTACGCCCAGCAGGTGGTGGCGCCCCTCGGCCCACAGACGCGTGAACTGGCGATGGGGACCGGGTTCTGCCTGCTGATCACCCGAGCCCTGCTCGACACCATCGGCCTCTTCGATGAGCGGTACGGGATGGGGAACTTTGAGGATGCGGACTTCTCCAAACGGGCGATGCACGCCGGCTACCGGTGCGTCCAAGCCCTCGGGGCCTACGTTTATCACGAAGAAAAGGTCTCCTTCAAACTGCGCCCGGGCTGGGAGAAGGAGTTCCGAACCAACCAACGCCTCTTCGCCGAACGGTGGGGGCGCCCCCTGCGCATCCTCTGGGAGGCCCACGAGACGGACCCGACGATGACGGCGGCCTGGACTCCGATGCTGCTGCGACTGGCCAAGGAAGGGCACTGGCTCTGGTGCAGCGCGACCAACGGATTCGTCACTCCTGAGGTCCGCCGGTACACGAACGTGCAGGCGTTGGACGATGCCGAGCGGTGGCGGCTGGAGACGCTCTGGTTCGTGCTGAAACGCCGAAAGAAACCGATCGATCTCGTGATCACGCAGGATGAGACACTGGCTCGCTGGCTGACCCTGGCGCGCCCCGGCCATCGCGCCGTCCTCCTGCACCGTCCAGCCCCCACCGAGGTAGAATACCAATGCCAACGCCTATCCCGCTCTCAGTAGTCGTCATCACCAAGAATGAGGAGGGGCGGCTCGCCGACTGTCTCGAGTCGGTCCGGTGGGCGGCGGAGCTTATCGTCGTGGATGATCTCAGCACTGACCGCACCCTCGAGGTGGCCCGCCGCTACACCGACCGGGCCGTCCAGCGCCGCATGGAGGTAGAGGGCCGTCACCGGAACGCGGCCTACGCGCTGGCGACGCAGGAATGGATCCTCAGTCTCGATGCGGATGAGCGAGTGACGCCGGAGCTGCGCGACGAGATCACGGGCCTCCTCGCCACTGACCCGCCACTCAACGGCTACACGATCCCGCGGCGCAATTACCTGGGAGCGCGCTGGCTCCAGCACGGCGGCTTCTATCCCAGCGCCCAGCTGCGCCTCTTCCGCGCCGGCCACTTCAAGTACGAGGAGGTCGAGGTGCACCCCCGCGCCTTCCTTGATACGGAGACCGGCCACCTGCGCGGTGACATCATCCATTACTCCTACCGGAACCTCGAGGACTTTACCGGGAAACTCAACCGACAGACCACCCTCGAAACCACGAAGTGGCTCAAGGCCAATCGCCCCCTCGGCGTTGGGGTGGGGCTCTGGCGAACGGTCGATCGGTTTGCCCGCACCTACTGGGGCAAAGAGGGGCACAAAGACGGCCTGGCCGGGTTCATCATGGCGGTCCTCGGCGGCATGTATCAGTTCGTCACGCTCTGCAAACTCTGGACGGCTCGACACCCATGCGCGCCACGATAACCGCCGTCATCCTGACGAAGAACGAGGCGGCCAAGATCGGCCGCTGCCTGGAGGCGATCCGCTGGGTGGATGAGATCGTCGTCGTGGATGGAGAGAGCACTGACGGCACCCCGGATCTCTGCCGCGCGGCCGGGGCACGGGTGATCGTGCACCCGTTCGGCGGCGACTTCGGCGAGGAGCGCAATCTGGGGAATCAGCAGGCCACGAGCGACTGGATCCTCCAGCTCGACGCGGACGATCTCGTGACCGACGACTTCCGGCGCGCCGCCGAGCGGATCCTACAGCAGGGCTCGCCGCACGCGGCCTACCGCTTCCGGCGCACCAACTGCTTCCTCGGGCACTGGATGCGCTACGGGGGATGGAACCACTACTCGCTCCATTTCTTCCGTCGAGGGAAGGCCCGGTACCGGGGCCGGGTGCACCACGACCTGCTCGTGGACGGCACGATCGGGACGCTCGAGGCACCGATCGAGCATTATCCCTTCGATTCCATTGAGCAATTCCTCGACCGGCAGAACCGGTACACGACGCTGGAGGCCCAGGAGTTGTTCGATCTCCGCGACCCCGCCTCGGAACAGGATCTGCGCTATCAAATCATGATCCGGCCCCTCAAGTTGTTCTGGAAGATGTACATCAAGAAACTCGGATGCCTCGAGGGGATGTACGGGTTGATGTTTTCCGGGCTGTTCAGCTTTGTGCATTTTCTGAAGTGGGCCAAATACTGGGAGCTCTGTGAGCAAGCCAACGCCCGCCGTCTTCCTGGATCGTGACGGGGTCATCAACGCCAGCCCCGGGACCGGCTACGTCCGGTCCTGGGAGGAATTTGCGTTCCTGCCGGGAACTCTCGAGGCAATCCGAGATCTGCACCGGGCGGGATTCCGGCTCGTCGTCGTCTCCAATCAGCGCGGGATCGCGCAGAGATTGTACAGCCAAGCCGCCGTCGAGGAGATCACGACACGCATGACGGCCGCGGTGATGGAGGCCGGCGGCGCGCTCGATGCGGTATTCTACTGCGCCCACCTCGAGACGGCGGGGTGCGCCTGCCGCAAACCGCAACGGGGAATGATCGACCAGGCCTGCGCACGGTATCCAACTGACCTCTCACGGTCCTTCATGGTCGGCGATGACCTGAAAGATATCCTGCTGGGCCAGGCCACCGGCTGCCGGACCATCCTGGTCCTCTCCGGCCGCACCGGTCCAGAGGCGCCCGCCACCTGGGCCCGCCTGCCAGATCAGATCTGCCAGGATCTGCGGGCCGCTGCCGACTGGATCCTCGCGCAAGCAGGAGACTCCCGATGATCACCTGTGTGGCGACCTACGCGCAGGCCGGAGAAGGCCATCGCCGCGCCTCGGAGGCGGTGGCGGCCTCGGCGCAGGGAGATCCTGGGATCTCGGTGGCCCTGCGGGACTGTCTCGACGGGAGCGCCGCCTGGTTCCGCTGGACCTATACGCGCGGGTATCTCCTGCTCGTGCGCCGCGCCCCCGCACTCTGGGGCGGGCTTTACTATGCGGCCGACGCGGTGGGCAGGCAGGGATGGCTGCGAACCCTGCGTCGGTGGGGCAACGCGCGCCAGGAACGCGGGCTGACCAGCTGGCTGCTCGAGCATCAACCGGACGTAGTGATCGCCACGCATTTCTTCCCGGTCGAAGTGGTGGCCGCGCTGAAACGCCGCGGGCGCCTCCGCTCGCACCTGATCAGCGCCATCACCGACTGGCTGCCGCACAGTTTTTGGATCTGCCCGGGCGTGGACCACTACGCCGTCGCGACAGAGGCTACACGTCAGGCGCTCCGACAGCGCGGCGTGCCGGATGCGCAGATCGCCGTCACAGGCATTCCGATTGACCAGCGGTTCGCCGCGCCGCTCGACCGGGCCGCGACCGCGCAACGCCTGGGCCTCGTCGCCGACCGCTTCACGATCCTGATCGCCAGCGGGGGATTTGGGCTGGGCCCTGTCGAGGCGATCGTCCGGGCCCTCGCGCAGGCCCCGGGCCCCTACCAACTGCTCGTCGTGGCCGGCCGCAACGCCGCGCTGCAACGCACGCTTGAGCAACTACGCCCTCAGATCCCGCATCCAACAACCGTCTATGGATTCGTGGGAAATATGGAGGAGCTGATGGCGGTCTCCGATCTCCTGATCAGTAAATCGGGAGGGCTCACCTGTGCCGAGGCGATGGCGCGAGGCCTCCCCATGATGATCATTGATCCGATCCCGGGGCAGGAGGCGAGGAACTGCGACATCCTGGCCGGCGCAGGGGCAGCCATCAGAGTGGCGGGCGCCCAGGACCTGGTGCCCCAGGTTGAACGGCTGCGCCGGCCCGAGGTGCATGCGCAGTTCGCCGACGCCGCGCGCCGTCTGGCGCGGCCTGATGCCGCCGCGGCCGTCCTCCGCCTGGCACACACCGTGGCCCATGCCTGACGCTGCCGCGATGCGACGCGCGCTCGCCACGCGCCTGCGCCTCGAACAGCTCGGGGGGCTCGCCTGGCTACCGGTCGGAGCGCCGGCAGCAACCACCGTCTCATCACTGGACAGCTGGGCGCGCGAGGCCAGCAACTGCCGCGCCTGTTCGCTCTGTGAGGGGCGGCGCACCGTCGTCTTTGGAGAAGGGAATCCGCGGGCGGCACTCCTGTTCATCGGCGAAGGACCGGGCATGGAAGAAGATCTGCAGGGACGTCCCTTCGTCGGGCTCGCGGGCCAGCTCCTCACGAAAATCATCCAGGCGCTTGGCCTGACGCGGGATCAGGTGTACATTGCCAACATGGTGAAATGCCGCCCCCCGCAGAACCGCGTGCCGCTCCCGGAGGAGTTGGCCGCCTGCCGGCGCTTCCTCGACGCGCAAATCGCCCTCATTCAACCGCACGTGATCTGCGCCCTCGGCCGCACCGCCGCGAACGCCCTGCTCAACAGCGAGGCGCCGCTGGGGGCCCTGCGCGGCCGCGACCATGCCCTGGGCTCCATTCCCGTCGTCGTCACCTATCATCCCGCACACCTCTTACGGCATCCTGAAGCCAAGCGAGAAGCCTGGGCCGATGTCCAACGTCTCCTCCCCTACCTCCCGGGCGCCACGGTACGCTGACGTGGTGCTGAATATTCCGCTGGCGACCCCGCTGACCTACGGGATCCCACCGGCCTGGCGCGGCCGCGTCCGGCCGGGACAGCGGGTGCGTGTGCCGTTGCGCCACCGGGACGCGATCGGGCTCGTCGTCGGCCTCCGGACCAACGCCGCCTTCCCGCGTGTCAAGCCGATCCAGGCGTTTCTCGACGAGGAACCGCTCCTGCCGGCGGAATTACTGGAGCTGAGCCAATGGGTGGCGCATACCTACTGCGCCGGGTGGGGGGAAACGCTCGCGGCGATGATTCCGGGGCTCCTGCGGCAGGGCCGTACCACCGTCACCCCGCGCACACCCTGGACCGGGCCAGAGAGTACCCCCAGCCAGCCGTTGACGCTGACGGCCGAGCAAGAGGCGGCCGCCCGGCGCATTCAAGCGGCGCTGGACGCCCGGCGCCACGAGACGTTTCTGCTTCATGGGATTACCGGCAGCGGCAAAACGGAGGTATATCTCCATGCGATCAGCCGCGCGCTGCAACAGGGGCACGGGAGCATTGTCCTCGTCCCGGAGATCGCCTTGACCCCGCAGGCGATCGCGCGATTCACCGCGCGCTTCGGCCCGGACCAGGTGGCCGTGCTCCACAGCGGGATGCGCGAGAGCCACCGGCTGCAGCACTGGCACCGGGTCGCGCAGGGCCAAGCTCGCATCGTGATCGGCGCCCGCTCGGCCATTTTCGCCCCGGTTCATCAGCTGGGGCTCATCGTCGTTGACGAAGAACAGGAAAGCACCTACAAACAGGATGAGGTGCCGCGGTACCACGCGCGTGATGTGGCAATCGAGCGGGGCCGCCAGCATCACGCCGTAGTGATCCTCGGGAGCGCCACGCCGTCGCTCGAGGCGTACGCTCGCGCCCGGCGCGGCCTCTATACGCTGTTGGAACTCACCCACCGGATTGATCAACGGCCACTCCCCACGGTGCAGATTGTGGACGTGCAGCGGCTTGCCTTTTCCCCGCAGGCGCGGCTCCTCTCGCCACCGCTTGAGCGGGCGCTCGAGGCCACCCTCGCCGAGGGACAGCAGGCCATCGTCCTGCTCAACCGGCGGGGATTTGCAACGTTCGTCCAATGCACGGGCTGCGGGGCGGTAGCCCGCTGCCCGGATTGTCAGGTGACGCTGACATTCCACCAAGCTGGCAGGCAATTGGTCTGTCATCATTGCCAACGGCGCCAACCGGTGCCGGAACGCTGCCCCACCTGCGAAGGCCGTTACGTGAAATTCCGCGGCACGGGGACGCAGCGGGTGGAGAGCGAGTTGGCCCGCCATTTCCCGACGGCGCGGATCGCCCGCATGGACAGCGACGCGATGCGCCCGCATGGCAGTCATGAGCGGATCTTGGCGCAATTCCACCGCGGGGAAATCGACATCTTGATTGGGACGCAAATGGTGGCAAAGGGACACGATTTCCCGCAGGTGACATTGATCGGCGTCATCAATGCCGACACCGCGCTGCATCTGCCGGACTTTCGGGCCGCGGAACGGACATTCAGCTTGCTTACCCAGGTGGCCGGGCGAGCGGGGCGGGGGAGTCTGCCGGGCCGCGTAATCGTCCAAACCTCCCTGCCGAAGCACGAGGCGATCGTCGCCGCCAGCCGGCATGATTACGCGGCATTCGCGCGCGCGGAGCTGGCGCACCGACGGGCGCTGCAGCTGCCCCCCCTGACCGCGATGGCGCAGATCACCGTGCGCGCGCCGCGCGAACCGCAGGCCCGGGAGGCGGCCGAGGCGTTGGTGGAGCGGCTCCAGCGTCTTCGGCGGCCGGCCGCCACGCTGCTCGGCCCGGCCCCCTCCCCCTGGGCCCGCCTGCGCCGCCTCTATCGCTGGCAACTCATTGTGACGGCCCGCACGCGCGAGGCACTCCTGACGCGCCTGGCACCGATCCGGGGCCTGCGTCGCCTGCAGGGCGCGCAGATCCTGATCGACGTGGATCCGTGGAACCCCTGGTGATCCGATGGCGATTCTGACGATCCGACAGGCCCCGGATCCGGTGTTGAGCGCGCCGACGCGCCCCGTCACCACGATCACACCCGAGATCCGTCGGCTCGCCCAGGACATGATTGACACCATGTATGCCGCCAGCGGGGTGGGGCTCTCCGCCAATCAGGTCGGCCACCCCATTCAACTGTTTGTCGCCAGCGCCGACCAGGTGCGCGGCCGCGAGATTGTGCTCGTCAATCCTGAGATCCTCAGCCGGCGCGGGCGCGTGCGCCTGGAGGAAGGGTGCCTGAGTCTCCCGGGGATCATGGCCGTGGTCACCCGAGCCGCGCAGGTTCGTATCCGGGGCCTGACGTTGGAGGGAACATCCTGTGAGCTGGACGGCCAGGACCTGCTCTCGAGAATTTTCCAGCATGAGATTGACCATCTGCGCGGCCTCCTGTTTGTCAACCGCCTCTCCTGGTGGCGGCGGACGCGGCTGATGCGACGGTACCAACGACAGCAGCGGGAACTCGCCCGCGTGGCCCTCTGATGCTTCGGCTCTGGTTCTTCGGCAGTGGGGCGATCGCTGTCCCCGCGCTCCAGGCGGTCACCCGGGCGCACACCGTGCTGGGCGTCGTCACCCAGCCGGACCGACCGCAGGGGCGCGGCCGGGAGACCGCCGCGACCCCGGTCAAGACGGCGGCGCAAGCGCTGCACCTCCTCGTCCTGGAACCCCCGTCACCCCGTGATCCGCAGTTGCTCGAAACACTCCGTCGGTCGGCCCCCGACCTGATCGTCGTGCTGGCCTACGGCGGGATTCTGCCCGAGGCCCTCCTGGCGATTCCGACACTCGGCGCGCTCAACATCCACCCCTCCTGGCTGCCGAAGTATCGCGGGGCGACGCCGATTCCCTCGGCGATCATGGCCGGCGATCGCGACACCGGGATCACCCTCTTCCGCATGGATGCCCAGGTGGACCATGGACCGATCCTCTTGCAAGAACGGGTGGCCATCGAGCCCGAGGAGACCACCGCGACACTGACCGACCGCGTCAGCCGGCTCGCCCCGGACCTCCTGCTGCGCGGGCTCGCGCAGCTCGAGCGCGGCCAGCCCCACTGGACCCCGCAGGAGGATCGTGACGCCACGACCGCCCGGCGCCTGACCAAGGCAGACGGCGGGGTGGACTGGTCGCTGCCGGCCGAGCAGATCGCGCGGCGGGTCCGGGCGCTGACCCCGTGGCCCGGCAGTATGACAAGCTGGCAGGGCCGGGCAATCAAGCTCACGTGCGTCACAGTGGCCGACCGCGAGGCGCGCTCCTCCCCAGGCACCCCGCCAGGCACCATCCTGCGGACCGGCCCGGACACGCTCCTGATCCAAACGGGCCAGGGCATCCTCGAACTCCAAGAGCTCCAGCTGGCCGGCGGCCGCGCCCTGACGATCGCGGAATTTCTCCGGGGTCATCCGATGCGAACCCGAGAACTGCTCGGCGGCACCCTCGAAAAACGTTGAAGGCCCCTCCACCGGCTGCTACAATGACGGTTTCTAATGCCTGAGTTGCGCAAAGACCCTATCATGGGGCGCTGGGTGATCATCGCCACGGAACGCGCGAGACGCCCGGACCAATTCCTCCCTCTTTCGGTGACGCCGCCCGACACGGCGGCCGACTGCCCATTTTGTGAAGGGCACGAGCAGCAAACCCCACCGGAGATCCTGGCGATCCGTCACGGCGGCCAGGCCAATCAACCGGGCTGGGATGTCCGGGTCGTCCCCTCCAACAGTCCCTTGCTCCGGATCGAAGGCCAGCTCCAACGGCACGGGAAGGGGATCTACGATCTCATGAACGGGATCGGCGCCCACGAGATCATCATTGAGGGACCGGCGCACACCGCCAACCTCGCCGACCTGCCCGAGGGACAGATCGCCAAGGTGATCGAGGCCTACGTCGGGCGCCTGACCGATCTGGAGCGGGATCAGCGGTTCAAGTACGCGTTGCTGTACAAGAATTACGGCGACGCCGCGGGGGCCGGCCGCGTCCGACACAGCCACTCGGAGCTCATGGCGATGCCGGTGAATCCCGCGCGGCTGAAGGATGAACTCCACGGCGCGCACCAGTACTACGAGCTCAAAGAGCGTTGCATCTTCTGCGATATTCTCCGGCAGGAGCTTCAGGAGGAGCGGCGATTGGCCGCCGTCACCGACCGGTTTGTGGCGCTGGCCCCCTTCGCCTCCCGCTTCCCATTCGAGCTCTGGATCCTGCCGCGCACGCACGCGGCTGATTTTACCCGGATGGCGCCGGAGGACCACGCGGATTTGGCAAAAATCCTTAAACTCACCCTCATGAAGCTGGCCCGCACACTCAAAGATCCGCCCTACAATTTCATCCTCCACACAGCGCCGTTTCACCGGCCGGGCGCCAAGGCCTGGCACACGCTCGCCGAGGATTTCCACTGGCACCTGGAGATCATGCCCCGGCTGACCCGCGTGGCCGGGTTCGAGTGGGGTTCGGGATTCTACATCAACCCGACCCCGCCGGAGGAGGCGGCGAAGTTCCTGCGGGAGGTGGCCGCCCATGTCTGAGTTCCGGCGTGATCCGATGAGCGGGCGATGGATCATCGTCGCCACCGAGACGCCCAAGACGCCCGCTGATTTTCACGCCGAGCCGCACAAGCGTCAGGTCCCCACGTGCCCCTTCTGCCCCGGCAACGAGGCGATGACCCCACCGGAGATTGCCGCCGTCCGCCCGTCGGGTGGGGCGAACACGGGCGGTTGGTCATTGCGGATCGTGCCGAACAAATTTCCGGCCCTCCGGATCGAGGGCGGCCTCGACCGGATCGGCGCCGGCATCTATGACTACATGAACGGGGTCGGCGCGCACGAGGTGATCATCGAGACGCCCGATCACATGAAGGATCTGGCGGACCTCAATGAGCCGGAGATCGAGCAGGTGATCTGGGCCTACAAGCACCGGAGTCTCGACCTGCGCGGCGACCAGCGCCTGCGGTATTTGCTCATCTTCAAGAATTACGGGGAGACGGCCGGCGCCTCGCTCGTCCACGCCCACTCGCAATTGATCGCCCTACCGATCGTCCCGAAGCGGGTGGCAGAGGAGCTGCGCTGCGCCGACGAGTATTTCGAGATCAAAGAGCGCTGCGTCTTTTGCGACATGATCCAGCAGGAGCTGGCCGAGCAGGAGCGGGTGGTGCTGGAAACCGCTGAGTTTCTTTGCTTTACGCCGTTCGTCTCGCGCTTCCCATTCGAGCTCTGGATCATGCCGAAGACGCACGCCGCCGACTTCGGCCAGATCACGGAGGCGCAGGTCACGGATCTGGCACGCATGATGCGGGCCGCGCTGCAGCGGGTGAAGGTGACGCTGCATGATCCCTCGTACAATTTCTTGATCCACACCTCGCCGGTCGCCGACCGCATTCGCGAGGAGTATCACTGGCACATTGAGCTGATGCCCCGGCTGACCCGCGTGGCCGGGTTCGAGTGGGGCTCGGGGTTCTACATCAATCCGACCTCGCCGGAGGCCGCGGCGAAGTTCTTGCGCCAGGCCTCCCCCGCTTCATCCACCACACGATAGGAGGAACGTCTCATGGCATGGCGCGTTGGCATTAATGGCTTTGGGCGGATCGGGCGGCTGGTCTACCGGGCGGGCTGGCAGCGCCCCGGGGTGGAATTTGTCGTCGTCAACGATCTGCCGGTCGGCGGCGACGTGATCGCCCATCTGCTCAAGTATGACTCCAACTTCGGGATCCTGCCCACGACCGTCACCGCCCAGGGGGACACCGTCACCGTCGGCGAGAAATCCTTCAAGGTGATCAGCTTCAAAAATCCTGCCGAGATCCCCTGGAACGAGTACGGGGTGCAGATCGTCGTGGAATCCACCGGAATCTTCACCGACGCGGAGAAAGCCAAGGGCCACTTGGCCGGCGGCGGGGTCAAGAAGGTGATCATCTCCGCCCCTGCGAAGAACGAGGATGTCACGATCGTCCTCGGCGTGAACGACCAGATGTACGATCCGGCCAAACACCGGATCATCTCCAACGCCTCCTGCACGACCAACTGCTTGGCCCCGATGGTCAAGGTGCTCAAGGAGGCGTTCGGCGTCACGAAGGGGCTCATGACCACGATCCACTCCTACACCAACGACCAGCGAATTCTCGACCTGCCGCACAAGGATCTGCGCCGGGCCCGCGCGGCTGGGCAATCCATGATCCCGACGAGCACCGGCGCGGCGAAGGCGATCGGCCTGGTGATTCCGGACCTGAAAGGGAAGTTGGATGGATTGGCAATCCGCGTCCCGACGCCGAACGTCTCGCTAGTGGATTTCACCTGCGAGGTGCAGAAACCGGTGACCGCCGAGGCAGTCAACCAGGCGTTCAAGCAGGCGGCCGCCGGCCCGCTCGGCAAATATCTCGAATATTCCGACCTGCCGCTCGTCTCCAAAGATTTCAACGGGAACCCAAAATCCTGCATTTTCGACGCGCCGCTGACCAAGGTGGTGGACGGCAACGTCGTGAAGGTGTTCGGCTGGTACGACAACGAGTGGGGCTACTCGAACCGCGTGGTGGATCTCATCGAGTTCATTGGGAAATCCTTATGAGTGGTGTCGCCCCGCGCCTGACCGTCAAGGACGCCCCGCTGCGCGGCCAGCGCGTGCTCATGCGCGTGGACTTCAACGTCCCGTTGAAGGAGGGGCGCGTCGCCGATGAGACGCGGATTCGGGCCGCGCTCCCGACGATCCGCTACTGCCTGGGGCAGGGGGCCTCGGTGGTGTTGATGAGCCACCTGGGGCGTCCGGAGGGCCAGGTGGTCGAGAAATACCGAATGGCCCCGGTCGCGGCGCGGCTCCAAGAACTGCTTGGCCAGCCCGTCCAGACCGCGGCCGACTGCGTCGGCCCGGCAGTCGAGGCCGCGGCAAAAAAACTCACGCCCGGGCAGACCTTGCTCCTGGAAAATCTCCGATTCCATGCCGAGGAGGAGGCGAATGATCCGGCTTTCGCGCAGGCGCTCGCCCGGCTGGGCACAGTCTACGTGAACGACGCGTTCGGCACGGCCCACCGCGCGCACGCCTCGACGGAAGGGGCGGCCCACCATCTGGCCACCGCAGTGGCCGGCTTCCTGATGCAAAAAGAGATCGAGGCGCTCAACCAGGTGCTCGTGAACCCCCAGCGTCCCTATTGGCTGATCCTCGGCGGGGCCAAGGTCTCTGACAAAATCCAACTCATTGACAACCTCCTGGAAAAAATCGACGGGATCCTCATCGGCGGTGGGATGCAGTATACCTTCTTCGCATCGCAAGGCATTCCGATCGGCCGCTCCATCCTGGAGACGGCGCACCTGGAGACGGCACGGCAGGTGGTCGCGAAGGCCGCCGCCCGGAAGATCCAACTCTACTTGCCGCTGGATCACGTGATCGCGACCAAAGTGGAGGCCGGCGCGGAGTGGAAAACGACGGAGCGTCCCGGCGTCCCTGAAGAGTGGGAAGGGGTGGACATCGGTCCCAAGACGGTCGCCGCCTTCACGAAAACCCTCCAGGGAGCCGCAACGATCCTCTGGAACGGGCCGGTGGGGGTCGCGGAAATTCCGCCATTCGACAAAGGCACTCGCGCGATCGCCGAAACGCTCGCGGTCTCGAAAGCCGTCACAGTGGTCGGCGGGGGCGACACCGCGGCCGCCGTCACCAAGTTCGGCCTGGCCGAGAAGATGACGCACGTCTCGACCGGTGGCGGGGCCTCGCTCGAATATCTCGAGGGCAAGCTCCTCCCGGGGATCGCGGCGCTAAAAGCTCAATCTGGGGCCTGTTGCCAGGGCGCGCCATGAAACGCCGCCCGATCGTGGCCGGCAATTGGAAGATGCACAAGACGGTGGCCGAGGCCGTCGCGCTCAGTCACGGGATCGCCTCGGCCGTCGCCGCCATGTCAGAGGTGGACGTCGTCGTCTGCCCTCCATTCACCGCCTTGCAGGCCGTGGCCGGCGCGCTCAAGCACACGACGGTGGGCGTCGGGGCGCAAAATTGCTCCTGGGCGGCGCAGGGGGCCTTCACCGGCGAGATTGCCCCGGGGATGATTCAAGAGGTGGGGGCCCGGTACTGCATCATCGGTCATTCGGAACGGCGGGCTCTGTTCGGCGACACCAATGAGACTGTCGCGAAGAAGACGCAGGCGGTGCTCGCGCAGGGATTGATCCCGATCGTCTGCGTCGGAGAGACGCTGGCCCAGCGGACCGCCGGGCAAACCCTGGCGATCGTGGAAGAACAGCTTCGCATCGGGCTGGCCCCGGTCACTCCCGAGCAAGCCCCGATCCTCGTCATCGCCTACGAGCCGGTCTGGGCCATCGGCACCGGTCAGAACGCCACCCCGGCGCAGGCCCAAGAAGTGCACGCCTGTATCCGCCAGCAGCTGACCGCGCGCTTCTCGCCGGCGGCCGCGCAGGCAATCCGCCTCCAGTACGGCGGCAGCGTCAAGCCGGACAACAGCCAGGCCCTCATCAACCAACCGGATATTGACGGTTTCCTGGTGGGGGGAGCCAGTTTGGACGCCGCCAGCTTCACGGCGATTGTTCAGGCCGCCGCCAAGAAACCTGCGAAGGAGTCTGCATGCACATCCTGATCCTGATCGTTCACATCGTGGTCTCGCTCATCCTGATCGCCGTGATCCTCCTGCAGGCCGGGCGGGGCGGGGGCCTCGCCGACATGTTCGGCGGGGGAAGCCAGTCGATCCTCGGCACCCGGGCCTCCACCTTCCTCACGAAAGCCACGACGGTCTGCGCCGTCCTCTTTCTGCTAACCTCACTGACACTGGCCCTCATGTCCGCGAAGCAGGGGCGGTCGCTCATGGAAGGGGCGGCCAGCCGTCGGGCCCCGGTCACGACGACGAAGCCGGTTACTCCGAACCCCACGACGCCGCCATCGGCCGCCTCCACGCCGGCCGCCTCGAGTGAGGCACCGTCGGCCTCCGCGCACGCCAAGACCACCACGCCGACCACCACTCCGTAACAGCATGCGCGCCGGCGCCTGCGCCCTCGCCACCCTGCTGCTTCTCGCAGGGGGCGTCGCGCAGGGAGCCGCGCCGTTTGCCCCCACCGACCGCGGTGACGCTCTCGTCGTCGCCGCGATCGGCGAGCCGACCACGCTCGTGCCGATCCTCGCCGCCGACAGCGCCTCCGCCGACATCTGCGGCCTGGTATTCAATGGCCTGCTGAAATATAGTCCCTCGTTGGAGCTCGTCGGCGATTTGGCCGAGCGGTGGGAGCTCCGCGACCGTGGGGCCACGATCCTCTTCCACCTGCGCCGCAACGTCCGGTGGCACGACGGCACCCCGTTCACCGCCGAGGATGTGCGGTTCACCTACCAGGCGCTGATCAATCCCGAGGTCCGCACGCCGTACCGCGGGGATTTCGAGCGGGTGCGCGCCCTCGAGGTGCTCGACCCCTGGACCGTCCGCGTCCGATATGACGCACCATTCGCGCCGGGGCTCGCCAGCTGGACGATGTGGATCATGCCGGCCCATTGCCTCGAGCATCAGGATCTCCACGCCACGCCGTTCGCCCGCCACCCCGTCGGTACCGGTCCGTTCCAATTCCGCCGATGGCTCTCGGCCGACCGGCTGGAGCTGACCGCGAATCCCGACTACTACGCCGGGGCGCCCGCGCTCCAGACCTGGATCGAACGGATCATCCCGGATCCCTCGACGATCTTTCTCGAGCTGCAAACCGAGGGGGTGGATCTCACAGGGTTGACTCCGCTCCAGTATCAACGGCAGACAGGCAGCCCCTTTTTTCAGACCCACTACCAGCGATTCCGGTATCCGAGTCTCGGCTATACCTATTTGGGCTACAATCTCCAACTGCCGATGTTCCGGGATCCAAGAGTCCGCCAGGCGCTGAACCTGGCGATCAACAAGCCGGCCCTTATCCAGGGCGCGCTCCTCGGGCTCGGCCGCGTGGCGACCGGGCCGTTCCTCCCCGGTTCCTGGGCGTCCGATCCCACCGTGCAGCCGGCCCCGTATGATCCGGCGCGCGCGAAAGCGCTCCTGGCCGAGGCCGGCTGGACTGATCACGACGGGGACGGCTGGCTCGATCGGGACGGGCAACCGCTGACCTTCACAATCCTGACCAATCAGAACCAGCCGCGCGAGCTGACCGCGCAAATCATCCAGCGCCAGCTGCAGGAGATTGGCGTGCGGGTGCAGATCCGCGTCCTCGAGTGGTCATCGCTCCTGGCCAACTTCATTCACCCGCGACGGTTCGAGGCGATCCTGCTGGGCTGGGGGCTTTCCCCGGAGCCGGACCCGTACGACATCTGGCATTCGTCGAAGACGCGGCCTGGGGAATTCAACTTCATCGGGTACGCGAATCCCACGGTGGACCGCCTGCTGGAGGCGGGCCGGCGGACCGTCGCAATCCCGGCGCGCGCCGCCCTCTACCATCAGGTGCACCGGATCCTAGCTGAGGATCAGCCGTATTGTTTCCTTTATGTCCCCGAGGCGCTCCCGATCGTGCACGCCCGAGTGCAGAACGTGCAACCGGCCCCGGCCGGGATCACGCACAACGTCGCGGAATGGTTCGTGCCGCGTCGTGCCCATCGCTATGCGCTCTGAGGGCCGGGGATGAGATCCTATTGGCTGCGGCGCCTGCTAGGGTTGATCCCAATCTTCTTCGGGATCACACTCATCAGTTTCGCGGTGATGCACCTGGCCCCCGGCACCCCGACGGATGCGGCCACCGACCTGAACATCAAGATCTCCTTGCAGGCCCGCGAACAACTGAACCGCCTATACGGGCTCAACGATCCGTTGCCGGTTCAATACGGCCGCTGGGTGCGGCGGCTCGTGCGCGGCGACTTCGGCAATTCCTTCCATGATCAGCAGCCGGTGCTTGCCAAAATCGCTGAGCGGATCCCCGTCACCCTCGGCATCAATCTCTGCGCGCTGCTGCTGACCCTCGGTGTCGCGATCCCCTTGGGCCTCCTCGGCGCCTCGCGCGCCGGCAGCCGGCTGGATCAAGGGCTCACCACGCTGCTCTTCCTCGGCTTCACGGTCCCCACTTTTTGGTTGGCCCTCCTGGCGCTACAATATTTCGGGGTAACCCTCCGGTGGATCCCGGTCTCCGGCCTCCATACCTGGGTCGCCGACCGATGGCCCTGGTGGCGGCAACTGTTCGATCTCGCGCATCACCTGATCCTTCCAGTGCTCCTCACGGCGCTCGGCGACATCGCGGTCTACGCCCGCTACACGCGCGCTAGTCTGCTCGAGGTGCTCCACCAGGATTACATCCGCACGGCGCGGGCAAAAGGGCTGCCGGAGCCGCTGGTCCTCAGGCGCCACGCGCTGCGGAACGCGCTGCTCCCGCTGATCACGTTGGTGGGGCTCTCGATTCCCGGGCTTCTTGGTGGGAGCGTGATCCTGGAATCCATTTTCGCCATCCCCGGGCTCGGCCGCCTCTTCTACGAATCGGTGCTGGCCCGTGACTACCCCGTGATCATGGGGCTGGTGGTGCTGGGGTCGCTGCTCACGCTGGCAGGGAACTTCGCTGCGGATCTCCTTTACGCCTGCGCGGATCCGCGGGTCCGCACGGAGGCGGCCTAATGCGACGGCTGGTGCTGGATCCGGTCTTCTGGGGACTGGTGATGCTGGGACTCGTAGCCGGTGCGGCGTTGGCCGCCCCCTGGCTCGCCCCCGCCGACCCGACGACGATCCATCTGGAGCAAGCCCTCCTCGCCCCGTCGGCCCACCACTGGATGGGGACTGATCAGCTCGGCCGCGACCTGTTCAGCCGGATGCTGTACGGCGCGCGGATCTCCCTGCTCGTCGGGGTCATCGCCGTCGGCGTCGCCACCGCGGTGGGCACGCTGCTCGGGGTGATCGCCGGCTACTGCGGCGGGGTCGTTGAGACCGTGCTGATGCGCGCCGCCGACATCATGCTCTGCTTCCCGACGCTCTTTCTGATCCTCGCCGCCGTGGCCTTCCTGAATCCCAGCATCCTGAACATCATGGTGATCATCGGGCTCACCAACTGGATGGGGGTCGCGCGCCTCGTGCGGGCCGAGGTACTCAGTCTCAAAACGCGCGAGTTTGTCCTGGCCGCCCGGGTGATGGGGGCCTCTACCCCGCGCATCCTCGCAGTCCATATCCTCCCGAACGCGCTCGCCCCGGTGCTCGTGAATGCAACGCTCAGCATCGCCGGTGCCATTTTGCTGGAGTCGGGCCTGAGCTTTCTTGGGCTCGGCGTCCAGCCGCCCGTCGCAAGCTGGGGCAATATCCTCGCGGAAGGGAAGGCCACCCTCGGCGTCGCCTGGTGGCTCACCGTCTGGCCGGGGATGGCCATCTTTCTCACGACGCTCGCCTGCAACCTGGTAGGAGAAGGGTTGCGCCGGCGCTGGGGCACCTCCTCATGAGCCGGCCGCTGCTCATGATCCGAGAGCTCACCGTAGAATTCCACACTCGTGGGGTGGTGACCACAGCCGTCGACCAGGTCACGCTGTCCCTCGACGCGGGCACCATGCTGGCTCTCGTCGGCGAATCGGGGTCGGGGAAAACGATGACGGCGCTGGCAATCGGCCGGCTGCTGCCGCCCGCGGCCCGCTGGCGCGCCGCCGAGATTACCGTGAACGGCCGCCCGCTCCATCGGGCCTCGAGCGTCGAGGTCCGTCGGCGGCTCGGCCGTGAAATCGCCTACGTGTTCCAGGACCCGGCGACGAGTCTCAATCCGGTGATGACGATCGAGCAGCAGCTCTGCGAATCGGGCCAGGCCCGGGCGCGCGCGCTCGAGCTGCTCGCCGCCGTGCAACTGGCGGACCCCGCCGCGCTGCTGCGGTGCTACCCGCACCAGCTCTCCGGCGGCATGCAGCAGCGGGTGATGCTGGCACTCGCGATCGCCAACCGCCCCGCACTCCTGATCGCCGACGAGCCCACGACCGCGCTCGACGCCACGGTCCAAGCCCAGATCTTGTCGCTGCTCCTCACGCTCCGGCAGGAATTCGGCATAGCCATCCTGCTCATCACGCATGATCTCCTGCAAGTCGCCAGGATCGCCGACCACCTGGCCGTGATGCACCATGGCCGTCTCGTCGAAACCGGGCCGGCCGCGCAACTCACTCGCGCGCCGCAGCACCCCTATACGCAGGCGTTGTTGGCCGCGGCACAACGCCTCACGCTATGACCCCGCTGCTGGCTGCCGACGGTCTCTCGAAGCGGTACCGCCGCCGCACTGGGTGGCTGACCGCCGTAGACCAGGTGTCGCTCGAACTCTCCCCCGGTCAGACCATCGGGCTCGTCGGTGAATCAGGGTGCGGGAAGAGTACGCTGGCCCGGCTGCTCGTCGGCCTCCTACCCCCGACCGCCGGCACCATCCGCTTCCGCGGCACTCCCTTGACCAACCTCATCCCAGCCCAGCGCCGGGAATTCCACCGGGCGGTGCAAATCATTTTCCAATCCTCCGCAACGAGTTTGAACCCTCGCCTACGAGTCCAGGAGCTGATTGCCGAACCGCTGCGAATCCATTGGCCCGTCGACGGGCCGGCCCTGCGGACCCGCGTTGCCCGGCTGCTGGAGGAAGTGGGGCTCGAGACCTCGCTCACGCAACGCTTTCCACGGGAGCTGAGCGGCGGACAGCGCCAGCGGGTGGCCATCGCGCGGGCGCTGGCCGTCGAGCCGGCCCTCCTTATATGCGACGAACCGGTCTCGTCGCTGGACGTGACGATCCAGGCGAAAATCCTCGACCTGCTGACCCGCCTGCAGGCCACCCACCACACCGCGCTGCTGTTTATCTCTCATCACCTCGGCGTGATTCGCGCGGTGGCGCATCAGACGCTCGTCATGTATCTCGGGCGAGTGGTTGAAGCAGCTCCCACGGCGGAGCTCCTGGGCCACCCTCAGCATCCGTACACTCAAGCGCTGGTCGCCAGCGTGACGCGCCCGGCGGAGGCCGTCGCCGCGATCCAGGGGTCGCCGCCGTCGCCGCTGCACCTGCCGACGGGCTGCCACTTCCATCCCCGCTGCCCGCGCGCCGAGGCCCGCTGCCGCATCGAGGACCCGCTCCTCATCCCGCGCACCGGCGGGCGGCTGGCCGCCTGCCATTTCGCCTAGCCAGCGAGCTGTGTGGTGCGGTCTCCTTTCAATCGCAGCCGCGAATCCAAAAACCGTTGTCCGCGTGCCGGCGCTGGAGTATACTCAGGGTTTCCACCTCCAGACACCCATGAGCGACGACCTGTTGACACTCGGGCGGTACCAATTTCGGTCTCGATTAATCGTCGGGACCGGGAAGTACCCGAATTTTACCGTCATGCGCGCGGCTCACGAGGCCTCCGGCGCCGAGATGGTGACGGTTGCCGTGCGCCGGGTCAACCTGCAGGACCGCTCCGAGCAATCGCTGATGGGCTGGATCGACACGAAGCGATTCACCATCCTGCCGAACACGGCCGCCTGCTACACTGCCGACGACGCGATCCGCACCGCGCATCTGGCCCGCGCCGCTGGCTTCTCGGACTTGATCAAGCTGGAGGTGATCGGCGATGAGAAAACCCTCATGCCAGACACCGAGGCACTCCTCCAAGCCACCCGCGTGCTCGTGAAGGAGGGATTCACCGTCCTGCCCTACACGAACGACGACGTCGTCGTGGCGAAGAAGCTCGAACAGGCGGGGGCCGCCTGCGTGATGCCGCTCGCCGCGCCGATCGGGTCGGGGCAGGGGGTCCTCAATCCACTCACCATTCGCTTGATCATCGAGGCCGTGACGATCCCGGTGATTGTAGACGCCGGCGTGGGGACCGCCTCCGACGCCGCGGTCGCGATGGAACTCGGCGCCGATGGGGTGCTGATGAACACCGGGATCGCCGGGGCGCAGGATCCCGTGGCGATGGCCACCGCGATGCGGCTGGCCGTCGAGGCGGGACGCCTCGCGCACCAGGCCGGGCGCATCGCCAAGAAACCGTACGCGAGCGCCTCCAGCCCCACGCAAGGGATGGTCGCCCCCGTCTCGCCCATCGGGGCTCGCTGATCATGGCCCACCGCATTGCCGTGATCCCCGGCGACGGCACCGGGCCGGAAGTGGTCCGCGAAGGGCTCAAGGTCCTCGAGGCGGTCGCGCAGCGCACCGGCGTCGCCTACGAGACCGTCACCTATCCGTTCGGCGGGGAGCATTACCTGAAAACCGGCGAGACGCTCCCGGACTCCGGACTCGCGGAGCTCCGCAAGGCCTCGGCGATTTTCCTCGGCGCGATCGGCCACCCCGACGTCAAACCCGGGATTCTCGAGCGGGATGTGCTGCTCAAGCTCCGCTTCAGTCTCGACCAGTACATCAACCTCCGGCCGGTGAAACTCTACCCCGGCGTCTGGACGCCGCTCAAGGACAAGGGGCCCGAACAGATTGACTTTATCGTGGTCCGCGAGAATACCGAGGACCTCTACGTCGGGATGGGCGGCTTCTTCAAGCGAGGCACGCCCGACGAGGTGGCCATTCAGCTCAGCGTCAACACCCGCAAGGGGGTCGAGCGCTGCGTCCGCTACGCCTACCGGCTGGCCCGCGCCCGCAACCGGCAGAAGAAATTGACGCTCTGCGCGAAAACCAATGTCCTGACCTACGCGCATGATCTCTGGGCCCGCGTCTTCGAGGAGGTGGGCCGCGAGTTCCCGGACATCAAGCAGGAGTACACCCATGTGGACGCCGCCTGCATGTGGATGGTCAAAAGCCCGGAGACCTTCGATGTCATCGTCACCACCAACATGTTCGGCGACATCATCACCGACCTCGGGGCCATGATCCAGGGTGGGATGGGGATCGCCGCCGGCGGCAACCTCAATCCGGAGGGGGTCTCCATGTTTGAGCCGATCGGCGGCTCCGCGCCGAAATACACCGGCACCGGGCAGATCAATCCGCTGGCCGCGATCGCCGCCGTCGGCATGATGCTCGAGCACCTGGGGGCGGCCGAAGCCGGCCAGCTCGTCGAGCAAGCCGTGATGTCCGTCACCGCTACCAAGCTGAAAAGTCTCGCCGCCGGCAAAATGGGGTACACCACCAGCGAAGTGGGTGACTTGGTGGTGACCGCCCTCGGCCAGGCCGCACCGGCGGCCACGCCCCCGTCCGCATGAGCGCCGCGCTCGTCAAGAAGCCGGCGTACCGCGTCGCGGTGGTCGGCGTCGGCGCCGTCGGACTGGAGATGCTCCGCATCCTGCGCCAGCGCCGCTTCCCGATCGCCCAGCTGACGGTGCTCGCCCGCACGAGCCGCACGCTCGAGCTGGAGGGCACCCGCTACCCGGTCCAGGCCATGACCCCCGAGGCCCTCGCACAGGATCTCGTCTTGTTCGCCGGCACCGAAGGGGAGAAGGGGGCCGCGGTCACCTACGCCCAGGAGGCGATCCGCCGCGGCGCGATCGTCATCGATAACGGCGCAGATTTCCGGATGGACCCCACCGTCCCGCTGGTCGTGCCGGAGGTCAACCGCGACGATCTTCGGTCGCACCACGGGCTGATCGCCAATCCCAACTGCTCCACCATTCAAATGGTGGTGGCGCTGGGGCCGGTACACCGCGCCTTGGGACTTAAGCGAATCATCGTCGCCAGCTATCAGGCCGCCTCGGGCGCGGGCCGCGAGGCCGCCGAGGAGCTCAAAGCCCAGGCCACGGCCGCCGCGCAGGGGCAACCGCTGCCGGCCCCCCACGCGCTGCCGCATCAGATCGCCTTCAACGTGATCCCGCAGATCGGGCCATTCGCCGAGCTCGGCTACACCAGCGAGGAGTGGAAGCTCATCAAGGAAACCCGGAAGATCCTGCATGACGATCGGATTCCGATTACCGCCACGACCGTGCGGGTTCCGGTGGTGAACGCCCATTCGGAGGTGGTCTACTTCGAGACGGCCAAGCCGGCCACCGTGGCCACGCTCACCACCCTCTGGCGTCAGGCGCCGGGGGTGTCGTTCGTGGAGCACCCGGCCTATCCGATGCCGATCCAGGCCGATGGCCGCGATGAGGTGTTCATCGGGCGCCTGCGCCCGGATCCGTCGGTGGCCAACGCCTTCGCCTGTTGGATCGTCTCGGACAATCTCCGCAAGGGGGCAGCCCTCAACGCGGTGCAGATCGCCGAGGAGCTGATCAAGGTCGCGTCATGCCCACCTTCCGGTTCCTGATCGCCTACGACGGGACCCGGTATGGCGGATGGCAGCGCCAGCGCAACGCCCCCACTGTGCAGGCGAAGTTAGAGACGGCCCTGCGCCGCCTGACCGGCCGGCGGGTCGTCGTCATCGGAGCCGGGCGGACGGACGCCGGCGTGCATGCCTGGGGGCAGGTGGCCCACGCCGCGGTCGCCACGCGCCTCTCGCCGCCGGTCCTGCGCCAGGCGCTCAACGCCCTCCTGCCGCCGGACATTCTCGTGCGGCGCGTCACTCGCGCCCCCGCCGCCTTCCATGCCCAGTTCGACGCCGCACGGAAATGGTACCGCTACCGGATCGCCACCGGCCCCGTACGGCCGCTCTTCGATCGGCCGTACGTTCACTACGTCCCGCAGCCGCTCGACCTGGCCGCAATGCAGCGGGCCGCGCGCCGCTGGCGCGGCCGCCACGACTTTCACCCCTTCCACTCCGCGGGCCGGGCGGTCGCCGACACCCGCCGAACCATCCAGGTCCTGCACCTCGCCCGCCGGGGCAGGAAACTCCGCGTGGACATCGCGGCGGACGGCTTTCTCTACCATATGGTCCGCCGGATGGTCGGCGCGCTGCTGCTGGTCGGGCAGGGCAACCCGTGGCCCGCCGTCGCCCCGACGGCGCCGGCCCGCGGGCTCTGCCTGATGCGCGTCACGTATCGCCGCTCCTAAAATATTTACTTGACAGGGCGGACCCCACCAATGATAATGAAACTCAGTTTCAATGAAAGTGAGTTTCATTCTCAATGGCCCATCACTCCGCTGAAGTCATCTTGTTCCCGCGGCACGCCCGCAAGCCGGCGCAGTTCAAGCGCTGGCTCTCCTCTATTTTAGGGACCTTCCAAACCTATCTGGCTACCCAGGACCTGAAGCTCACGCGCCAGCGGGAAGAGATCCTGCGGTGTCTCATGGCCGCCCACCAGCACCTGACGCTGGATGAGGTATACGCGGCGACCAAGAAGAAAGATCCCACGATCGGGCGCGCGACCGTCTTTCGCACTTTGCGGCTGCTGCAGGCGTGCGGCCTCGTCGGGGAGGTGGGGACTGCGGACGGGCGGGCACGGTTTGAGCTGAAGGCGGACCGCCCGCACCACGACCATATGATCTGCGTCGAGTGCGGCTACATCACGGAATTCGAGAGCCCGATGATGGAGCGGTTCCAGAACGAGGCGATCCGGCGGCACGGCTTCATCGCCCTCTGGCACCGGCACGAAATCTTCGGCCGCTGCCGCCCCTGCTCGAGGCGCCGGCGCGCATGAGCCCGCGACGCCTTCTCCTGCTCACCGGCCTCTGCTTGAGTCTCGTCGGCTGCGCCCACGCCCCGGCCGCGCGGCTCCATCTGGCCCAGATGCCGGCGATCGTCTGCAAGCATTGCAACTGCTACATGCCGGCCGGCGCGGCGGCCGACGCCGCCTGCACCGTCTGCGACTGCCATCAGATCGCGCAGGCCTGCGAGCGCGGCCGATGAGTCTGGAACCGGTGCTGCTGGCCAGCGTCACGCAGGCCCTCAAAAATCTTCGGTACGGGACGATTCAGTTGGTCGTCCATGATGGGCGGGTGGTCCGTCTCGAACGGATTGAACGGATCCAATTGACTCAGCCTACCGGTCCTCCCGGCGGCTCTTCAGATACCCTGGCGAATCTACCCGAGCCACGGGCGCCGCGCCGGACCTAGGAGGATCCATCCCCGTGACACGATCACGTATCCTCAGTGTGTTGCTCGCTGCGCTCACGCTTGGCGGGGCTGCCCCGGCCTTCGCTCACATGCGGGACTATGTGCTGAACCAACCGTACTACACGACGAAGCGGGGGGAATTTGAACTCGAAATCTATCACGACTACAATCTCAGAGATTTTGACAACGACAATACGCACAGTCTCAAACAGCAATTTGAGCTCGAGTACGGGCTTACCAATCACTGGCAGATCGCCTACTACGAGGTGGCGAAGTGGGACCGGACCAAGGATTACCGGCGTGATGCCCTCAAGATTGAATCGAAGTACCGGTTCGCTGAGGCCGGCGAGTGGCCGGTGGATGTGGCCATCTATGGAGAGTATGAGGGGCCCAACGGCCATCAAGATAGCGACAGTGACGCGCTCGAGGGCAAGTTGATTCTCAGCAAAGATTTCGGCCCCTGGAACGTCGTGGGGAATCTCATCACCGAGCGCAAGATCAATGAGCATGACCTCTGGGCCTTCGAATACACTGCCGGGGTCAGCTACCCGCTGAATCCCAAGATGCGCCTGGGACTGGAGCTGCGAGAAACGCTGGGCGCGCTCGAGGGGGAATTTGGCATCCGGCGCAAGAATCATGAACTCCAACTGATGCCTGGGATCTACGCGACCCTGACGCCGCATCTACGCGTGCTCATCGGGCCGGCCTTTGGGCTCACCAAAGCGGCGGATGATTTCCAGATCCGCAGCATCGTCGAGCTAGAATTCTAATGGCCCCCGCCCGCGATAACACCCCGTTCGTTCACGTCGCGGTCCTGGGGCTCGGGCTCGCCGCCGCGGTCCCAGTCTACGCGACGCCCCCCCCGGAGCCCCCTGGGCACGACGAGGCGGCCGAACGGGAGTCGCACCAGCCCAGGCACGGCGGGACCTTTGGGGATGCCGATGATATCTTTCATTATGAGCTCGTCCGACAGCCGGGGAACGAGCTCCTCTGCTACGTCAGTGATGATGACGGGCATCCATTGGATGCCCGCACCCTGCAGGGCCGCTGGACGCTCAACCCGGATGAGGCGACGGCTGTGACGGGAACGTTCGCCGCGGCGGCCGACGGGGCCTACCTGATCGGCCACCTGCCGGCCTCCGCACAGGGGCACCCCCTGCATCTCAAAATTGAGGTGCAGCAAGGGGCGGACTGGATCGGCATGGAATTCTATCTCACGGGTCAAGGAGGGCATTAACGATGCCGCTGCATTGGCAACTCGGATGGCTCGCGGGGATCACGATCTTCTGCGGTCTGCCGGTCGCCGTTCTCCCCAACATCCAGAATCGGACGCGGGCGTTTCTGAACGCCCTCTCGACCGGCATCCTGATTTTCCTCCTGATTGATATCCTCGGGAAGGTGCTCGAGGAGGTGGTAAAAGCGGTGGACCAAGCGAACGGGATGTCTGCCGGCCTGGCCGCCGCAGCCCCAACCGCGGGGCTCCTGGTCGCCGGCGTCGGTCTCGGGCTGCTCGGGCTCGTCTGGTTCGAGCGGCGGTTCGTCGCCACCAGCGCTGCCGACCCCTCGTCGGCGCAGCGGGCCCGGCAGCTGGCTCTCATGATCGCCGTCGGGATCGGCCTCCACAACTTCGGGGAAGGGCTGGCGATCGGACAGGAGTACGTCGCCGGGGCCACCAAGCTAGCCTGGCTGCTGGCGATCGGCTTCGGCCTGCACAACGCCGCCGAGGGATTCGGCATCGCCGCCCCGCTGGCGGGCCACCGGGCGCGACTCGGATTCCTGGGGGTGCTGGGGCTCATCGGCGGCGGCCCCACGCTGGTCGGCGCGATGGTCGGCGGGCTGCACGCCTCTGAGCCCCTCGAGTTCTTCTGTCTCTCGCTGGCGGGCGGCACGATCCTCTACGTGATCGGCGAGCTCCTGCACATCGGGCGGAAGCTCCGCAACGAGGTGGCGGCGCACGTGGGGCTCCTGGCCGGCTTCTTCCTCGCCTTTGCCACGGAGCTGTTCATCCACGCCGCCCATCACTAATTTTCCTTGATTTTTCCCTCTGAGGCGCTATCATATGGGTTTCGCCATGCGCACCTATCTTGCACGACCAGCTGAAGTGAACCGGCAGTGGCATGTCCTGGATGCCGACGGCCAGATTCTCGGCCGCCTGGCGACCCGGGTCGCCATTCTCCTACGCGGCAAGCACAAACCGACCTGGACCCCGCATGTGGACACGGGGGACGGCGTCGTGATTGTCAACGCCGCCAAGATCCGGGTCACCGGCCTCAAGCTCCAGCAAAAACAGTACAAGCGATTCAGCGGCTATCCGGGTGGGCTGAAGATCGAGTCGCTCGAGAACCTCCTTGCGCGGCGACCGGCGGAGGTGCTGCGCCGGGCGATTACCGGCATGGTGCCGCACAACCCGCTGGGCCGGCATATGCTGCGGCGGCTCAAAATCTATCCGAGCGCCGACCACCCGCACCGAGGGATTGCCGCCAACGCCACGAAGGAGACGCATGGTTGAAGTCGTCGCTTCGACAATGATTGGCGCCACCGGCCGGCGCAAAGAGGCCGTGGCCGAGGTGCGCCTGAAACCTGGCTCGGGGAAAATGCTGGTCAACGGCCGGACGCTGGAGGCCTATTTTCCACGGCCCACGTTGCAAATGGTCATCCGGCAGGCGTTTGAAGCGTCCCAAACCATCAACCAATACGACTGTGTGGCTCATGTCCACGGCGGGGGACTCTCCGGCCAGGCCGGCGCCCTGCGGCACGGGATCTCTCGAGCGCTGTCGCTGACGGATCCCGCGCGGCGTGTTACCCTGCGGAAGGCCGGGCTCCTGACACGCGACCCGCGTGCCAAGGAGCGTAAGAAGTACGGCCAGAAGGGGGCTCGCAAGCGGTTCCAGTGGACGAAGCGCTAACCTAGTCAGTCGGCATCACCCAACGTCCTATTCCGCCTGCGAGCGACCCGCGGAGTAGGACGTTGTGCTTTCAGCACTGATCGAACATTGAGGAGAGGGCGTCCCATGATTCGTGTTGGCATCGTCGGCATTACCGGGTACTCGGGGCGGGAGCTCCTGCGGTATTTGCTCCACCACCCGCAGGTGCAGGTGACCTATCTGGCCGCCCGACGCCTCCGGCGCCCGACGCCGATCCATCAGATTTATCCGGAGCTGACCGGGCGGCTGACGCTGGACTACCGGCCCTTTGCGGTTCGGGAGGCGATCGCCGCCTGCGACGTCCTCTTTCTGGCGCTGCCGCACGGCGTGGCGATGACCGTGGTCCCGGCATTGCTGAAAGCCGGGAAGTATGTCATCGACCTCAGCGGCGATTACCGGCTCGAGTCGGCGGCCGGATTCGCGAAGGCCTACGGGGTACGGCATACCAATCCCCAGCATCTCCGGGACGCCCTCTACGGACTCACGGAGCTCTACCGGGAGCATCTTCCGCAGGTGCGGCTCGTGGCGAATCCGGGCTGTTACCCGACCGCCTCGCTGCTGGCGGCCGCGCCGCTCGTGGCCAAGCGGCTCGTCACACCGTCAGGAGTCGTGATCGACGCGAAATCAGGCGTCAGCGGGGCCGGGCGGGCGCTCAAAGAGGAACTGTTGTTTACCGAGGTGAATGAAGATCTCCATGCCTACAAACCGAACGCGCACCAACATATTCCGGAGATCGCTCAGGAGCTGCGGAAGCTGGGTCGCGCGCGCCTGACCTGCACCTTCGTGCCGCATCTCGTCCCGATGACGCGCGGGCTGTACGCCACGGTCTATCTGCGGCTGCGGCGGCGCGTGACGGCCGCGCAGGTTCAGCGATGGTACGAGGCCTTTTATCGTCATGAACCGTTTGTCCGGGTGCTGCGGCCGCCGGCGTTGCCGACGACCGGCCGGGTGGCCTGGACGAACGACTGCGAGCTCGCGGTTCGGACTGCGGACGGGGGGCGGCTGGTAATCGCGATAGCCGCCATCGACAACCTTGGCAAGGGGGCGGCAGGCCAAGCGGTGCAGAATATGAACGTGATGCTCGGATTCGACGAAACGGCGGGGCTCGCATGAGTTGGCACGCGACGGCCGGCGGGGTGACCGCCGCACAGGGCTTCCAGGCCAGCGGGCTGGCCTGCGGGATCAAGCTGCGCGGCAAGCGGGACCTGGCTCTCATCGTCTCCGAGCGGCCGGCCCTCGTGGCCGGCATGCTGACGACGAATCGGCTGGCGGCAGCCCCAATCCAGCTCTGCAAGCCGGTACTCCGACGGGGCAAGGCGCAGGCGATCATTGCCAACAGCGGCAACGCCAACGCCTGCACCGGACTGCAGGGGCTCACCGATGCGAAAGCGATGGTGGAGGCGACCGCGCAGGCCCTCCACTTGGATCCGCATCTGGTCCTGGTCGCGTCGACGGGGGTGATCGGGCGACCGATGCCGATCCGACGGATTCTCCCAGCGATCCCGGAGGCGGTTAACGCCCTAACGTCTCGCGGCTCGCACGCGGCGGCGGAAGCCATCCTGACAACGGATCTCGTCGTCAAAGAGGTGGCGGTGGAATGCCTTCTCGACGGCAAGCCGGTGCGGATCGGCGGCATCGCCAAGGGCTCCGGGATGATCAACCCGACGATGGCAACGATGTTCGCGTTTCTGACGACGGACGCGGCGATCACGCTGCCGGCGCTGCGGGTGGCGCTCAAGCATGCGGTGGCCCATTCGTTCAACGCGATCACCGTGGACGGCGACATGTCCACGAATGACATCGTGCTGCTGCTCGCCAATGGGGCGGCCGGCAATAAGACCTTACAGGCGGGCGATGCGGGACTCGGCCGGTTCACCCGGGCGCTCACCCACGTCTGCGAGACGCTGGCGAAGGCGATCGTCCGGGACGGGGAAGGGGCCACCCGGCTGGTCACCGTCGAGGTGCGTGGCGCTGCCTCGCAGTCGGAAGCGCAGAAGGCCGCACGCACGATCGCCAACTCCTTGCTCGTGAAAACCATGGTGGCCGGCCACGATCCGAATTGGGGCCGCGTGGCCGCCGCGGTCGGGGCCTCCAGCGCGCATCTGGACCCCCATCGCCTGGCGATCGCCCTGGGAGGGATTGTCGTCTTCCAGCACGGGCATCCAGTGCGCGTGAATCCGCTCCACCTGAAACGAATGTTCGAGCATCCGGAGGTGACGATCGACGTGCATCTCGGGGTCGGGACGTCGCACGCGCGGCTCTGGACCTGCGATCTGACGGAAGGGTACATCCGGATCAATGCCAAGTACACGACCTGACCTCGAGCTCGAGCAACATCTCCTGACGGCCAGCAGCAAAGCGGCGGTCTTGCTGGAGGCACTCCCGTACCTGCGGGCCTTCCGAGAGAAGATCTTTGTCATCAAGTACGGCGGCAGCGCCCTCGGCGACCCGGCCCTGCGCCGCGGGATCCTGCAAGATATGGTGTTCTTGAGTCTGGTCGGGATCCGACCGGTGCTGGTGCACGGCGGCGGGCCGGACATCTCGCAGCGGATGGCCCGGCAGGGGCAGGCGGCCCGGTTCGTCGAGGGGCTGCGCGTCACCGACGAGGCGACGCTGCGCATCGTCTCCACCTCGCTGCAGCAACTCAATCACCGGCTCGTGCGCGAGCTGCGGGCCCTCGGCGGGCGGCCGGTGGGGTTCGCCGCGCGGGGACCGGCGCTGCTGGAGACGCGACCGATGACGATTCACGGGCATGATCTCGGCTACGTCGGCCGCATCGTCGAGGCGCACCCGCACCCGGTGCTGCAGGCAGCCCGGCACGGGCAAATCCCGGTCATCTGGCCGCTCGGCCGGGGGCGCGATCACCATTTGTATAATGTGAACGCCGATCAGGCGGCCGCCGACCTAGCGGGCGCGCTGAAGGCGGAGAAGCTCGTCCTCGTGACCGACGTGCGAGGGATCCTGCGCGAGGGGACCCTGGTCCCCAGCGTGACGGCCCGCCAAGTCGAGACACTGGTCAGCCGCGGCGTCATCACGAAAGGGATGATCCCGAAAGCGCGGGCCTGCGTCCACGCGCTCGCTCGGGGTGTGCGCAAAACTCACATGATTGACATCAAGATCCCGCACGGACTGCTGCTGGAGTTGTTCACCGATCGCGGGATCGGCACGGAGATCACACGCACCCGATGACGACACGCACGATTGCCGCCTGGTACGAACAATACGTGATGCCGACTTATCCCCGCGTGGGAATCGCGATGGCGCGCGGGCAGGGATCGCGCCTACGTGATACCGAGGGCCGGGACTACCTGGACTTTTTCCCGGGCTGGGGTGTCAGCATCCTCGGCCACTGTCCACCGGTGGTGGCGCGGCGCGTGCAACAACAGGTGACCAAGCTGATTCACGTGCCGAACAGCTTCTACCACGCGCCGCAGGCGCAGCTGGCGAAGGCGCTCGTCGAGTCGGCCTTCGACGGGAAAATCTTCTTTTGCAATAGCGGGGCGGAGGCGGTCGAGTCAGCGGTGAAGTTGGCGCACCGGTGGGGCCGGCCGCACCGGTGGGAGATCATCACGATGCGACAATCCTTCCACGGGCGCACGCTGGCCGCCCTCGCGGCCACCGGGCAGCCGAAATATCAGGAGGGGTTCCAGCCGCTGCCCCCCGGATTCAAGATGGTGCCGTTCAACGATCTCGAGGCGGTCGTGAAAGCGATCTCGCCGCGCACGGTCGCCGTGCTCCTGGAACCGATTCAGGGGGAGGGGGGCATCCACGTCGCCACGCCGGCCTTTCTGAAGGGCTTGCGGGCGGTCTGCGACCGGCACAAACTGCTGCTGATCTTCGACGAGGTGCAAACGGGATTTGGGCGGACCGGCATGGTGTTCGCCTACCAGCAGGATGGGGTCACCCCCGATCTCCTGCTGATGGCCAAGGGGATCGCCGGGGGGCTCCCGATGGGGGCGATGCTGGCCCGGCGCTCGATCGCCGATACCTTAACGCCCGGCACGCATGCCTCAACGTTTGGGGGCAGCCCGCTCGTCTGCGCGGCCGCGCTGGCCGTGATTCAGACGGTGCGCCAGCCACGGTTCCTCGCCCGAGTGCGACGACTGGGGGACCAATTGCGCACGAAGCTGACGGCGCTCCAGAACGAGCACGCTGCGATCAAAGAGATCCGCGGCCGCGGGCTCATGCTCGGCGTGGAATTGCACACCGCCGGCGGACCGGTGGTGGAGGCCTGCCGACAACGGGGGCTGCTCATCAATTGCACGCAGGAGCGGGTGTTACGGCTCCTCCCCGCACTGACAGTGACTGCTTCGGAGATCACCAACGCCATGCGGATCCTCGACGCCGCACTGGCAGAAAGGTCCTAATCATGGCGCTCCATCACGTGTTGGCCGTCACCGATCTCTCGCGCCAGGAAATCGAGGCGCTGTTTGAATTGACGGCGCTGCTCAAAAAACGGAAGGTGCGCGTCAGCCAACCGCTGGCGGGCAAAACCCTCGGGCTCGTCTTCCAGAAGCCGTCGGTCCGCACGCGGCTCTCCTTCGAGGTGGGCATGTCGCAGTTGGGCGGGCGCTGCGTCTACCTCGGACCGGAGGATATTCAGCAGGGTCAGCGCGAGTCGGCCAAAGACATGGCCCGCGTGCTGTCGCGCTACGTGGACGGCATCGCGGTGCGCACGTTCGCGCATCGGGACGCGGTGGAGTTCGCCCAGTGGGCCACGGTGCCGGTGATCAACGGCCTCTCCGACGTGCACCACCCGTGCCAGGCGCTGAGCGATCTGTTCACGATCCAGGAGCATTTCGGGCAGCTGGCATCGCTGAAGATCGCCTACGTGGGAGATGGGAACAATGTCTGCCACTCCCTCCTGCACGGCTGCGCCCTCCTCGGGGCCAAGCTGGTCGTCGCGACCCCGGCGAAATACCCGCCGCATCCGGCGATCCTGCAGGAGGCGCGGCTGGCGGCGAAGCGGTCGGGCGGGAGCATCACCTTGACCACCAAGCCGAAAGAGGCGGTGACCGGCGCCGCCGTGATCTACACGGATGTCTGGGTCAGCATGGGGCAGGAGGCGGAGCGCAAGGCACGGGTGAAAGTGTTCACCCCCTATCAAGTCAATCGCCAGCTCGTCGCCCTGGCCGACAAAAAATACGTTGTCATGCACTGCCTGCCGGCCCACCGCGGCGAGGAGATTACCGACGAGGTGCTGGACAGTCCGCACGCGATCGTCTACGATCAAGCGGAGAACCGGATGCATTTGCAGAAAGCGATCTTGCTCTGGCTGCTGCGAGGAGCGCGCAAACGATGAAGAAGATAGTACTGGCTTATTCAGGAGGGTTGGATACCACCGTCTGTATCCAATGGCTGAAGGACCGTGGCTTCGGAGTCATCGCTTACTGCGCTGACGTCGGCCAAGGAGAAAACCTGGAGCAGGCGCGGCGGCGGGCCCTCGCCTGTGGCGCGATCAAGGCGGTCGTCCACGACCTGCGGCAGGAATTCGTGCGGGAGTTCGTCACACCGGCCCTCAAGGCGGACGCAGTCTACGAAGGGAAATATCTCCTCGCCACCGCGTTGAGCCGACCGCTCATTGCCAAATATCTTGGCGACGTGGCCCGGCGTGAACGGGCCACCCACGTCGCCCACGGCTGCACGGGGAAGGGCAACGACCAGGTGCGGTTTGAAGTGACGCTGGCGGCGCTCGCGCCCCACATCACCGTGGTCGCCCCGGTCCGTGAATGGGAGCTGAAATCTCGCGAGGAGGAGATCGCCTACGCCCAGCGACACCGGCTTCCGATCACCGTGAGCAAAAAACGTCTCTACTCGCTCGACCAAAATCTCTGGGGCGTCTCGATCGAGTGCGGTCCGCTCGAAGATCCCTGGACGGAGCCGCCGGAGGCCGCCTACCGCTGGACCCGGTCCCCGATGGACAGTCCCAAGCGGCCGGCCTACGTGACGATTGGGTTTAGGCGCGGGGTGCCGGTGGCCCTCAACGGGCGGGCGCTGCCGCTCATCACTCTGATCGAACGGCTCAACGCCCTCGGAGCCCGTTACGGAGTGGGGCGCAGCGATCTCATTGAGGACCGGCTCGTCGGCATCAAGTCACGCGAGGTGTACGAGGCGCCGGCCGCGACGATCCTCCAGGTCGCGCACCGGGAGCTGGAGGCGCTCACATTGCAACGGGAGACGCTCGACTTCAAGGAACTCGTGGCCCTGCGCTATGCCCGGCTGATCTACGATGGGCTTTGGTATGCACCGCTGCGCCGGGCGTTGGACGGCTTTATTGAGGCGACCCAGCGGACGGTGACGGGGGAGGTGCGGGTGAAGCTCTGGGGCGGCATGGCCGTCCCCGTCGGGCGGCGCTCGCCCCACTCGCTCTACCGGACCACCTTGGCCACTTACACGGCGAATGACCAGTTTGATCAGCGGGCCGCGGCCGGATTCATCAAGCTCTGGGGGCTGCCCTATCGAGGAGCCGGCCGCGCATGACCCCTCCGACCAAGAAACTGTGGGGCGGCGGCTATCGGGGTCAGACCTCGCCGGCGATCGAGCGCTTTACCACGTCGCTCCGCGTCGATCAACGGCTGGCGCTCGAAGATCTGGAGGGCTCCATCGCCCATGCGAAGATGCTGGGGCGATGCCGCATCATCCCGGTGGGAGAAGCGACCAAGCTGGTGCGAGGACTCGAGGCGGTCCGGCGCGACTGGCTGGCCGGGAAAGTTGCGATGGACCCGTCCGCCGAGGACATCCACAGCGTCTTGCACGCCGCGCTCGAGCAAAAGATCGGCGCCGCCGCGCAGCGCCTGCACACGGCCCGCTCGCGCAATGATCAGGTGATCACCGATACACGGCTCTATAGCGTGCGAACAGCGCGGAACATTGCGGAGGGGATTCACCAACTCCAGCGGGCGATCGTACGGACAGCGGCCAAGCACCGCGCGCTCGTGGTGCCCGGCTATACCCATCTGCAACATGCCCAACCGGTCCTCTGGGCGCATCAATTGCTCGCCTACTGCGAGGCGCTCGAGCGGGATCGGCAGCGGGCGTTGGCGGCGGCCGACCGGCTCGATGAGCTCCCGCTCGGCAGTGGGGCACTGACCGGAACGAGTTTGCCGATTGACCGGCGCTACGTCGCCAAACTGCTCGGGTTCCGACGGGTGGCGGCTAACTCGGTGGATGCGGTGACCGATCGCGACGGCCTCCTGGAATTATTGGCCGTGCTCGCGATCCTGGGAATCCATCTGGCCCGGATCGCCGAAGATCTCATTCTCTGGGTCAGTCCCGAGATCGGCTTCGCCACGCTCGACGAGCGGCTCTGCACCGGCAGCTCGATGATGCCGCAGAAGCAGAACCCGGACTTCTTGGAACTCAGCCGGGCCGGCGCAGGCAAACTGATCGGGGCCTTGATGGGCCTGCTAACTATCTGCAAAGGGCTCCCCTCCGGCTACAATCGCGATCTGCAGATGGACAAAGAGCATCTGTTCTCGGCAATCGATACAGTCACCGGGATGCTTGAGGTGCTCACCGAGGGAATCGGCGGGGTCAATGTCCAACGGGGGCGCATCGCCACGGCACTTTGCGACGAGGCGCTCTACGCCACCGACCTCGCCGAGTACCTGGTCGCCAAGGGCGTGCCGTTCGCCCAAGCCCACCGGGCGGTTGGCGAGCTGATGGGTTACTGCCGACAGCACCAGCGGCAGCCCTCCGAGCTGACCGTGGCGACACTCCGGCAGTTCTCGCCTCAATTCACCGAGGAGGTGCACCGGCTCTTCAATCCGGAGCGCTCGGTCGCCCGCAAGCGTTCGCTCGGGAGCACCCATCCCCGGCTGGTCGCTCAGCAACTGCGGCAGTGGCAGCGGAGAGTCGGCTAAGATGCACGAGTTCCACGACCGAGACGGCGAGCTCTATTGCGAGGCGACGCCCATCCTGAACCTGGCCGAGCGGTACGGCACCCCGCTCTACGTCTACAGCTACGCGACCCTGCTCGGGCACTATCGCAAATTGCGCGAGGCGTTCGCCCCGGTCCACCCGCTCATCTGCTTTTCGATGAAGGCAAATTCCAGTCTCGCCCTCTGCCGGGCGCTCATCCGGGCCGGGGCAGGGGTGGACATCGTCTCCGCCGGTGAGCTACGCAAGGCACGCCTGGCCGGGGCCTCCCCCCGCAAGATCGTCTACGCCTCCGTCGGCAAAACGCCGTCGGAGATCGCGCAGGCCCTCACCACCGGGATCCGCTGTTTCAACGTGGAATCGGTGCCGGAGCTCGAGCAGATTGACTTGGCCTGCCGGCGCCTGGGGCGGCGACAGCTCGTCTCGATCCGGCTGAATCCCAATGTGGACCCACATACGCACACCTATATCTCAACGGGGCGGGGCACCGATAAATTCGGCCTTGATCTAGCCACCGCCCGGCAGATTTTCGACGAGCGTGGGCGCTATCCTGGCCTGATCCTAGGCGGACTCCACGTTCACATCGGCTCGCAGATTACCGAGCCCGGACCATTCGTCCTCGCCATCAAGAAAGCGCTGGCCTTCATTGATCAGGTGAATCGTCGCGGCGCCTCGGTGCGATGGCTGAACATCGGTGGGGGCCTCGGGATCGTCTACCATCGCGAACAACCGCAGACGGCGGCTGCCTTCGCGCGCGCGATCCTGCCGCTGCTGCGGGGCCGCAAGCTGCGGCTCATCCTCGAACCGGGCCGCTTCATCGTCGGGAACAGCGGCATCCTGGTCACCAAGGTGGTCTATCTCAAGAAAACGCCCACCAAACAGTTCGCCATTGTGGACGCGGGGATGAACGACCTGATCCGCCCAAGTTTGTATGGCGCCTACCATCAGATTCTCCCGGTGGCGCCGCGGCCGAACCAAACCAAGCCCATGGTGCGGTACGACGTCGTCGGTCCCATCTGCGAGAGCGGCGACTCGTTCGCTAAGGATCGTCACCTGCCACCGCTGGCCCCCGGAGACCTGCTGGCGATCATGAGCGCCGGCGCCTACGGCTTCGCGATGGCCAGCAATTACAATGCCCGGCCACGCGCGGCGGAGGTGCTGGTCACCGGCACGACATCGCACCTGATTCGCCGGCGCGAATCCCTGCGGGATTTGACGCGCGGTGAAACGATCCCGGCGATCCTGCAATGACTCCCCGGCTCCCGTTTGTGAAAATGGTCGGGACCGGGAATGATTTCATCCTGCTCGATCTGCGCCGGACTCGCCGCCCTGGCAACCTGACCGCGCTGGCCAAAACCCTCTGCCGACGGGCTCGCTCCGTCGGGGCCGACGGCCTGCTGACGGTCGAGCCATCGCGGCGCGCCGACGTGAAGATGCGGATCATTAATCCGGACGGCAGTGAGGCCGCGATGTGCGGCAATGGGGCCCGCTGCGTCGCCCTCTACGCCGCTGGAGGTCGGCGCCATCGGCGCCTGACCATCGAGACGCCCGCCGGCCTGATCCAGGCGGAGACGCTGACGCCGCGGCGGGTGCGGGTGACGCTCACCACCCCCTCGTCCGTTCGAACAAAATCCCTGACCGCCCGCATGCACCGGCTGACGGTGTACGCCGTTAACACCGGGGTCCCACACGCGGTGCTCTTCGTCCCGGAAATCCGCGCGGCCGACGTGCGGACGCTCGGTCCGGCGATCCGGTACCATCGGCTGTTTCGGCCGGCCGGCACCAACGTGGACTTCGTCGAAGTCCTAGACCAACATACGGTCCGTGTGCGAACATACGAGCGCGGGGTGGAAGCAGAGACGCTCGCCTGCGGCACCGGGGCCGTCGCGGCCGCGTTGGCCGCCGCCACCCTCGGCCGTTGCACCGCGCCCGTCACGATCTATCCGACCAGTGGGGAGCGGCTCGTGATCCGGTTCGAACCGACCGCCCGCGGGTGGAAGGATGTTTCACTCGAAGGGGAGGTGCGATCGGTCTTTGAAGGAGTGCTCACATCATGACGCGACGAAGACGGACTTGGTTGCGCGGCTCCATGGTGGCGCTGGTCACGCCGTTCCGGCAGGGGCGGGTGGATGAGCGCCGGCTGCGGGCCCTCGTCGATTGGCACGTGAAGTCCGGGACGAGCGCCCTGGTCCCCTGCGGCACCACGGGGGAATCGGCCACCCTCTCGCACGATGAACATGAGCAGGTGATCGAGCTCGTGATTCAGGCGGCCCGCGGCCGCATCCCCGTGATGGCCGGCACGGGATCGAACAACACCGACGAGGCGATCCGTCTGACGCGGCATGCCCAGCGGGCGGGGGCCGACGCGGCGCTGCTGATCAGTCCCTACTACAATCGGCCCACGCAGGAAGGGCTCTATCGTCACTTCAAGGCGGTCGCCAATGCAGTGGATCTTCCCCTCATCCTCTACAACATCGCCTCCCGCACGGGAGTCAACATTGAACCGGAGACCTTCGCGCGGCTCATCGCCTGCAAAAACATTGTTGGGGTGAAGGAGGCCAGCGGGTCGCTCGAGCAAATGGCGCGGATCGTGCAGCTCTGCGGTGATCGCCTGACGCTGATCTCCGGCGATGACGCGCTGACCTTGCCGGTGCTGGCAATCGGCGGGACCGGTGTGATCTCCGTCGTAGCCAACATTCTTCCGCGGCCGGTGGCGCAGCTCGTCCGCGCCTTCGAGCGGGGGCGGTTCGCCGAGGCCCGCGCCCTCCATTACCGGTTGCTGCCGATCACCAAGGCGCTGTTTCTGGAAACGAACCCGATCCCAGTCAAGACCGCGATGGGGCTCATGGGATTGCTCGAGCCGGGCGTCCGGCTGCCGCTCTGCCCGATGAGTCCTGCCAATCAAGAGAAGCTGACCACGGTGCTACGCCAGTATTATCTTCTGAAGAAGCACCGCTGATGGTGAAGATCGCGGTGAGCGGCGTCGGGGGACGCATGGGCGGGCGCATTGCCGCGCTCGCCCTCGACGATCCCAAGACCTATCAAGTCGTCGGGGCGCTCGAAGCCCCTGGGCAGGCGGCCCTCGGACAGGATCTCGGACAGCTTTTGGGACGCACCACCACCCAGGTGGTGGTGACCGACCACATTCCCTCCGCGCTCGGCGATGCCCAGGTGCTGATCGAATTCACGAACCCGACTGCCACGATCGATCACGCACGCATGGCCGCGCGCCACGGGGTGAAGCTAGTGATCGGCACGACCGGCTTGACGGAACGGCAGATGCGGGAATTGCCGCGACTCGCCAAAAAAGTACCGATTCTCTACGCCCCAAACATGTCGTTCGGCGTCTACATTCTCCGGCGCGCGTTGCGGGAAGCCGCGCTCTGCTATCAACAGCTCGGCCCGGCGGCGCTGACCATCGAGATGGTCGAGACCCATCACAAGATGAAAAAAGACAAGCCCAGCGGCACCGCCAAACAGCTGCGGGACGATCTGCACGCGATCCTCGTCGAACACGACATCCCGATTCAGTCACGACGGGAAGGGGAGGTGGTCGGCGAGCATACCATCACCTTCACCCATGGCCACGATCAGCTGGTCTTCACGCATCGGGCGACCTCGAGGGACACCTTTGCGAAAGGGGCCCTGTTCGCCGCCCGTCTGCTCGCGATGATCTCGAAACCGAAATTTTACACGATGGATCTCTTGTGGGACGCGGTCAACACCACCAAGAAACGGTTACGCAGCGCGGTCTGAACCTCATCACCCCTCGCCGATGATCCCTCACGTCGCCGATCGTCTGACGAAACTGCCGCCCTATCTCTTTGCCCGCATTGACGCGGCCAAACGGGCTGCGCGCGCCGCTGGCCGGGATCTCGTCGACCTTGGCGTGGGCGACCCGGATCGCCCGACGCCGGCCTTCATCATCCAGGCGATGGCCCAGGCGATCCGCGACCCGGCCAACCACCGGTATGCCCTCGATCAAGGGATGCCGGCCCTGCGCCAGGCGATCGCCACCTGGTACCGGCGCCGATTCCACGTGACGCTGGATCCCGAACGGGAAATCCTGCCGCTGATCGGCTCCAAAGAGGGAATCGCCCATCTGCCGCTGGCCTACATTAATCCGGGCGACCGCGTGCTGGTCCCCGATCCTTGTTACCCGCCATACCACACCGGCACGACGCTGGCAGGGGGGAGGCCGATCCCGCTGCGGCTCGCCGAGGATCAGGATTTTCTCCCGGATCTCGGTGAGATCAAACGCCACAGCGGCCGCCAGACGAAACTTCTGGTCCTGAACTACCCGAACAATCCAACGGGCGCCACCGCCACGGTCGGATTCTTCCGCGACATTGTGGCACTCGCGCAACGCCGCGGGTTCCTGGTGGCCCACGATGCGGCCTATTCGGAGCTGGCGTTCGACGGCATCCGCCCGCCCAGTTTCCTCCAGGCCCCTGGGGCCAAAGCGGTGGGCATCGAATTCCATTCCTTGTCGAAAACCTGCAACATGACCGGGTGGCGGATCGGCTGGGCCTGCGGGAATGCCGCGGCCATCGCCGCGCTGGCGAAGGGGAAACTGAACGTGGATTCCGGGATCTTCCAAGCCATTCAAATCGCCGGCCTCACGGCCTTGAAAGCCCCCGATGCATGGCGGGCGCCGCTGCTTCGGACCTACCATCGCCGCCGGGATCTGCTGACGGCAGGACTGCAGGGGCTCGGCTGGCCGGTGCGGCGACCGCGCGCCACCTTCTACTTCTGGGTACGGGTGCCACCTGGCACCCACTCCGCGGCGCTGGCGGAACGCCTGCTGCACGCCGGCGTCGTGGTCACGCCCGGCAACGGCTTCGGGGCGGCTGGGGAAGGGTACATCCGGATGGCGATCACGGTGCCGGAGCCGCGCCTTCGCGAGGCGGTCCGCCGTCTCAGACAGCTGCATCTATGGCCCGCGCCTACGTCGGCATCGGCTCGAACATAGGGAATCGGCACGCCGCGATCGAGCAAGCGATCACGCGCCTGAGCGCGCTGCCGGAGACCTACGTCCGCGCCCGCTCGCGGACGCGTGAGTACGCGGCGGTCGGGGGCCCGCCCCAGGGGCCCTACCTCAATGCGGTCGTCGAGCTGGTGACGAACCTGACGCCGCACGTGCTTTTGAATGCCCTTGCCGTCATCGAGCAGGGGCTTGGCCGACAGCGGCCGGATGCGGTGCGCTGGGGCCCGCGATCGATGGACCTCGACCTCTTGCTCTACGAGGAGCTCATCCTGACCGAGCCGGAGCTGACCATCCCGCATCCCCGGTTGCACGAGCGGGAATTCGTCCTCGAACCCCTCGTTGAGATCGCCCCGCACGCCTATCATCCGGTGAAAAACTGCACCGCCTTGGCGCTGCTGGAATCGCTGCGCGCCGGGGCCGCGCGATGACGCGTATTCGGTCGCCGCGCGGCCTGCAGCAGCTCACCAGCCGCTGGCGCCGCCAGGGGCGAACGATCGGGTTCGTCCCGACGATGGGAGCGCTCCACGCCGGCCACCTGCGGCTCATCCAGCAGGCCCGGCGCGAGACTGACCGCGTGGTCGTCAGCATCTTCGTCAATCCCCTGCAATTCAATGAGCACCGCGACTATGCCCGCTACCCGAAGCCGTTGGCCCGCGACACGGCCCTCGCGCGCGCCGCCGGCGCCGATCTCCTGTTCACTCCTGAAGCCCACCAGCTCTACCCGCGCGATTTCCAAACCACCGTCGAGGTAACCCAACTCACCCGATGGTGGGAGGGGGCGGCCCGGCCCGGCCACTTCCGCGGAGTCACGACGATCGTCGCGACACTACTTCATCTCGCCCAACCGCACATCCTCTACGTCGGAGAGAAGGATGCCCAGCAGGCGCGCGTCATTCAGCAACTTGTGCGCGATCTGCAGTGGCCTTTGCGCGTGCGCGTGCTGCCGACGGTGCGCGAACCGGACGGCCTGGCGATGAGTTCACGCAATGTGCGCCTGTCTCCGTCGGAGCGTCGACGGGCGCGCGCCCTCTATGAGGCTTTACAAGCCGGGAAGCGGTTGATAGAATGCGGGGAACGTCGTCGGAGCCGGATCGCACGCGCCATGCAGCAGATCATTCGAACCTCCGGCGCGCGGCTGGATTACCTGGCCGTGGTGGATCCCACGACGCTCGACCCCGTGCGGCAGGTGCGCGGCCCGGTGCGGTTGCTGATCGCCGCGCGGCTGGGCCCCGTACGGTTGATTGATACGCTGATCGCCAGACCCTAGAGGGGTATCCCCGTGCTCCGGGAGATGTACAAGTCCAAGATTCACCGAGCCACCGTGACCGAGGCCAATCTCCGGTACCAGGGCTCGATCACCATCGATACCGTCCTGATGCAAGCGGCCAACCTCCTCCCCGGCGAGAAAGTCCAAGTCGTCAACCTGCACAATGGAACCCGCATCGAAACCTACTGCCTGCCGGGGAAACCCAAATCCGGGATCGTCTGCATGAACGGGGCGGCGGCGCGGTGGGCGCAGGTCGGCGACCAAATCATCATCATCGCCTACGCCTTCGTCGAGGATCGCGAGGCGAAGCGGTTCCGCCCCCGCGTCGTCTTTGTCGACCGCCGCAACCATCCAACCAAGGCCCCCCCATCCGCTTAGCCATCGGCATTGTCGGATGCGGCGCCATCGGCTCGGCACTCAGCGAGGCGGTGCAGCGCCCACCGCTGGCCCACTCGTTCCAGCTCAGCGGGCTGCATGACCTCGACCGCCGCAAAGCCGATGCGTTGGCCGGTCGGCTTCGCCCGCGCGTCCCGGTGCTGCCCCTGGACCTCTTGATTCAACGCAGTGACGTCGTGGCCGAAGCGGCCTCCGCCGCGGCCGCCCCGACGATCGTGGCACATGCCCTCCGCCGCGGCCGCACCGTGCTCGCCCTGTCGGTCGGCGGCCTGCTCCCATGCCGCCATCAATTCTCCCGCTGGACCCGCGCCGGCGGCCGCCTGATCATTCCCTCGGGGGCGATCGCGGGGCTCGACGGCCTCAAAGCCGCGCGGCTGGGCCGGCTTCGCCGCGTCACGCTGACGACGCGCAAACCGCCGCGGACGCTCGCCGGAGCCCCAGGGGCCGCTCGCTATCGCGCGCGGCTGGCGCATCTGACCGCTCCGCTGACACTCTTCCACGGCTCGGCCGCCCGGGCCGTGCGCGCCTTTCCGCAGAACGTGAACGTCGCCGCCACGCTGGCGTTGGCCGGCCTGGGGCCCACCCGCACGCGGGTGCGCATCGTGGCTGATCCGACGGTGCGGCATAACATTCATGAGATGGAAGCTGTCGGTACCTCGGGACGGCTCGTCGTGCGCACGGAGAATCGGCCGTCCGCACGCAATCCCAAAACTAGTGAACTGGCCATCCTCTCCGCGACTGCCGCCTTGCACGCGCTGGCGCAGTCGTGGCGGGTGGGAACGTAGCACTCAACCAAAAACCAGACAAGAAGGGGGGTGAATCCACGCATGGCACAGAAAGTGGCGAAGGTCGGCGTCAAGCGCGCGAAGGGCTATCTCTATTACCTCGACAAGCAAGGCAATGTCTCGAGGGCCAAGATGGCTCGCGGCGGCAAGAAGGGCGGCAAGCCGGAGAAGGTTGCCAAGGTCGGCGTCAAGCGGGCAGAGGGGTACCTCTACTTTATCGATAAGCAGGGGGACGTCTCCCGCGCAAAGATGGTCCGCCGCTAAGCATCACCGGCTGATCACCGAGTGTTCTTGGGGCCTCCACCGTCACACGACGGTGGAGGCCTTCTTCGGTTATAATAGTAGGGTTATGGCCGACACGATCGTCATCCGCGGGGCCCGGGAACACAACCTCAAAGGGATTGATCTCGAACTCCCCCGCCACGCCCTCACCGTCATCACCGGGCTCTCGGGGTCCGGCAAATCCTCCTTGGCCTTCGACACGCTGTACGCCGAGGGGCAGCGCCGGTACGTCGAGAGTCTCTCCGCCTACGCCCGCCAATTCCTCGAGCAGCTCCAGAAACCGAACGTCGAGCACATTGACGGGCTCTCCCCGGCCATCGCCATCGAGCAGCGAACGACCGGGTCGAACCCGCGCTCCACCGTCGCCACGCAAACGGAGATCTACGACTACCTCCGCCTCCTGTTCGCCCGGATCGGCCGCCCGCACTGTCCGAAGTGCCGCCGGCCGATCCACCCCCAAACCCCGCAGGAGATTGTCGGCCAAATACTGAGCCAGCTGGCCGGCCAGGCACTGCTCCTGCTTGCCCCGGTGGTCCGGGGGCGCAAAGGGGAACACCTGGAGCTCTTCAAACTGCTTCAGCGCGAGGGGTTTGTACGGGCGCGGGTAGATGGGACGATCCGCGAGCTGGCGCAGCCGATCCGGCTCGATAAGAAACGGGCTCACACGATCGAGGTCGTCGTGGACCGCCTCACCGCCAACGCGGCCGGCACCGCCCGGCTGACCGATTCGGTCGAAACCGCCCTCAAGGTGGGGAAGGGCATCCTGGTCGTGGCGGCCGGCGCCACCGAGCTCCTCTTCAGCGAGCGGTACGGCTGCCCCACCTGCGGCATCAGCTTCGCGGAACTGGAGCCGCGCCTCTTCTCGTTCAACAGCCCGTACGGGGCCTGCCCCACCTGCCACGGGCTCGGCACCCGTCTGGAAATTGACGCGGCGCTGGTCCTCCCCGATCCGACGAAGTCGATCCTCGAGGGAGCGCTCGAACCCTGGCGGCGCGGGGGCCGCGGCTACATCATGTACCATCGAGCGCTCCTGCGGGAGTTGGCGGCGGAGATGCGGTTCAGTCTCGAGACGTCGTTCACGCGCCTCCCCCAGCGGATTCAGCAGATCATCCTCCAGGGATCGCCCGACATCGAGGTGTGGGGCAAACCGTTTGAGGGGATCATCCCCAATCTGGAACGGCTGTTCCGCACGACGGAGAGTGACTTCGTGAAGGAAGAGGTGGCCAAATATATGGCGACGCAGCCGTGCCCCACCTGCCGCGGAGCCCGGTTGAAACCGGAGGCCCTCGCGGTGACCCTGGACGGGCGATCCATCATCGACACCACTACACTCTCGATCACGCAAGCGCAGGCCTGGTGCGGTTCGCTCACCCTCTCCGACCGCCAGGCCCCAATCGCCCAGCCAATTCTCAAGGAGATCCGCCAACGGCTGCAATTCCTCATCAATGTGGGACTCGACTATCTGACCCTCGACCGGGCCAGCGGCACGCTCTCCGGCGGCGAGGCGCAGCGGATCCGTCTGGCCACCCAAATCGGGGCCGGGCTCGTCGGGGTCCTCTACATCCTCGATGAGCCGTCGATCGGCCTCCACCAACGGGACAATCAGAAACTGCTGGAGACCCTCAAGACGCTGCGCGATCTCGGGAACACCGTGATCGTCGTCGAGCATGACGAGGCCACGATCCGCGCCGCGGACTACATCGTGGATCTCGGCCCCGGCGCCGGCAAGCAGGGCGGGGAAGTCGTGGCGGCCGGGCCGCTGGCCACGATCCTCGCCAGCGAGCGGTCGCTGACCGGCCAGTATCTGCGCGGTGACCTGCAAATCCCGGTCCCGGCCGCCCGACGGCCCTGGCGCGACCGCCCCGTCATCGAGATTCGCGGAGCGCGCGAACACAATCTCAAGCGGATCACGGCCCGTATCCCGCTCGGCCTGCTCACCTGCGTCACGGGCGTCTCCGGGTCCGGCAAATCCACGCTGATCGACGACATTTTCTATCGGGCGGTGGCCCAGCGGCTCTACGGCTCTCGCGCCAAGCCCGGCGCCCACGAACGAATCGTCGGGCTCGACCAGGTGGACAAGGTGATCGTCATTGACCAGTCGCCCATCGGCCGCACCCCGCGCTCCAATCCCGCGACCTACACCGGGGCGTACGGTCCCATCCGCGACCTGTTCGCCAAAACGGCCGAAGCGCGGGCCCGCGGTTTCGCACCCGGTCGATTCAGCTTCAATGTGAAGGGAGGCCGGTGCGAGGCCTGTCAGGGCAATGGAGTCATCACCGTTGAGATGCACTTTCTCCCCGACGTGTACGTCACCTGCGACCTCTGCCACGGCCGCCGGTTCAACGAGGCCACCCTCCAAATCCAGTACAAAGGGGCGTCGATCGCTGACATCCTGACCATGACGACGGAAGAAGCGCTCGGCCTCTTCGAGGCGATCCCGGCGATCAAGGCCAAGCTGCAGACGCTGGTCGAGGTGGGTCTCGGCTACGTGGAGCTGGGGCAATCGGCGACCACGCTCTCTGGCGGCGAGGCACAACGGGTCAAGCTGGCCACGGAACTCTCCAAACCGGCGACGGGCCGCACCCTGTACCTGCTCGATGAGCCCACCTCCGGGCTCCACTTCGCCGACATTGAGAAACTGTTGCGCGTTCTCCAAGCCCTCGTCGACCGCGGCAACACGATCGTGGTCATCGAGCACAATTTGGATGTGATTAAAACCGCTGATTATCTGATTGATCTTGGGCCCGAGGGGGGCGAGCGGGGCGGGGCCCTCGTGGCCGCTGGAACGCCGGAAGAGGTGGCGCGCGTGACCGCCTCCTACACCGGCCAATATCTCAAAAAGCTCTTGCGGGGGTCTACCCCTCATGCTAAGGTACCGTAAGCCGATGCGCCGCGCGTGCGTGCTACTACTGATCGGGTGCGTAGGAGGAGCCGCCTTGCTCGCATCGTCCGCGGCGAGGGCGGTCGCCTCGCCTGATGACGTCATCACCACGGCCGCCCAGGCCTTTCAAGACGAGCAGTACGAGATGGTGGTCGAGCAACTGTCCCAGTACCTCCTCGATACCCCCCATGCCCCGCGCGCCCTCGAAGCCCATCAATGGTTGGGACGCGCCTACTTCGCCCTCGGACGTTACCCCGAAGCGCTCGTCGAACTCCAACAGGCCCTCGGACCCGAAGGCAGTCCCTCAGCCGTCGAGGGACTCTACTGGCTCGGCGAAGCGCTCCTGAAAAATCAGGAGTATAGCGACGCGCGCGCCTACTTCCAACAGATCCTCGAGCGTTTCCCTACCTCTTCCTATGCTCCTTTCGCGCTCTATTCGATCGCCTGGAGTTACTGGGATGCCGAACAGTGGGAGGAAGCCGCGGAACAGTTCCGCAAACTCACCCAGCGGTTTGCCGATGATCCGTTACGGGTGGAAGCGCAATTCCGTACGGGCGAGTGCCTGGTCCGCCTGCACCGCGGGCCTGAGGCGATCGCCGTCCTCGATGAATTCGTCTCCAGTTATCCCGTGACGAAATATGTCCCCCAGGCCTATTACCTCCTCGGAGAAGCCTACGCTGATCATCAGCAATTTGCCGAGGCGATCGCCGCCTACCAGAAGTCGCTGGGAGTCGCCCAGCGCGGGGCCTGGGCCCCGCTGGCGCAAGCGGGCCTCGGCTTCGCCGCCTTCCACCTGAAGCAGTACGCGCTCAGTGTGGCGGCTTTCACCACTTATTTAGAACGGTATCTGCACGGGCCGGATGCCGACGAGGTCCAATTTTATTTGGCTCGCGCACTCATGAAGTTAGGACAACCGGTAGCGGCGGTCGAGCAATGCGCGCAGCTGGTCCAACGAATGCCGGACAGCCCTTGGGCCGATGAGGCACTATTCTGGCAAGGGGAGCTCTGGTACGAGCAGGGGCGATACTTTGAAGCGGCCGCGAGTTTCTCACAGCTCTTGGCGCGCTACCCGACTTCGACGCTCGCGGGAGACACCACCTACGCGCTGGCCTGGGCCCATCTGAAGCTGCGCCATCCTGAGGCGGCCCTCCATTCTTTCGAGCAGGCGGCGACGATGGGCACAGAGACGACCCGGCAGGCGAGCGCCCTGGCGCACGCCGGGGATCTGTTGCTCAACCAGCATCAGGATGAGGCCGCAGTCGAGCACTACGACCGCCTCTTAAAAACTGCGGGCGACAGCGTCTATACCGACTACGCCCAGTATCAATTGGGCCGCGCCCTGCTCCGTCTGGGCCGGATCGAGGCGGCCCAACTGGCATTCGAATCCTTGCTGACCCGATTCCCGCAAAGCCGGCTGCAGCCCTACGCGGCCCTGCAGTGCGGGGCGCTGGCGCTGGATCACCACCAGCCGGCGGCCGCCCAACGTCACCTCGACCCGCTGGCGAACATCCCGGGCACCGTGCCGGCAATTCGTCTTGCCGCCCGCTATCACCTGGCGAGGACCCTCGAGGCCCTGGGCCGGTCGGAGGCGGCCGCCAAACTGCTGCGGGATCTGGTCCAGAGCACGCCGCGATCCGATCCGGTGCATCGTCTGGCCCAGTACCAATTGGGCTGTGTGCTGTATCACGCCGGCAAAACCCCTGAGGCCCTCCATGCGTTTCACGACTATCTCAATCAATTTCCTGGTGACCTGATGCGCCCCTCGCTCACGATGTGGCTGAGGAACGTCCGTAGGACGCCGGAGGGGACGTCATGACGTACTCGCTCCTGGAACTCATGCGGCTGGGCGGCGTCATGATGTGGCCGTTGCTCCTCTGTTCGGCGCTCGCCATGGCGATCATCGTGGAACGGTTCCTGGTCCTGGGGCGGACGCGGACGCGCACTACGCAATTCCTGGACGAGGTGATCGCCGCGGTCAAGCGCCGGAAGATCGCCGAGGCCCTGGCGTTGTGTGAACACTCCAAAGATCCGGTCGCGCAGATGGTGCGGGCTGGACTTCAGCATCATGGCCAACCGCGCGAGGCGATCCGTCAAGCGGTGCATGACGCGGGCCAGCGGGCAGTACCGCAACTGGAACGGAATCTCGTGGCGCTCGGGACGCTCGCGCAGGTGGCCCCGCTGTTCGGACTCTTAGGGACCGCGCTGGGGCTCATCCGGTGCTTCGCCGTGATCCAGACGAAGGCAGCCGCGCTCCAACCGGTCGGGCCGGTGGACCTCGCCCAAGGCATCTGGCAGGCGCTGCTGACAACCACGGTGGGATTGGCCATCGCCATCCCTGCGATCGTGGCCTACAATTATTTCACCCGGCGCGTGCAGCGGGTGGTCTGGGATTTGGAGATTGCCACGGCGGAACTATTGGATCTGCTGAGCGGAGATCAACCCGCATGAATTCGGGGACCTGGCATCCGATCCCCCCACTGCTGGGGCCCGCGACGGTCATCGTTCCATTTGTCAATGTGGCGCTGCTCCTGGCCGGATTCCTGCTCATCAGCCCCACGTGGTTGACCGTCACCGGCGTCCCGCTGCAACTGCCCAATGCCGTCACGGCCGAGGTAGTCGGTCAAGCCAGCGTCACCCTTATCATCACCGACCAACGCCTCATCTATCTCAACGGGGAACTGACCACGCTCGAGGAACTCCCCTCGCACCTGAGCGCGTTAGCGGCCAAGCGGACGGTGCTGATCCGTGCCGACCGTCAGGTGCCCATCGGTCAGATCGCGGCGATCTGGGACCTCTGCCGGCAGGCCGGGGCCGCTCGCATCGCGATGGCCACCACGAAGCCCGCGGCGGAATGACGCTGACATCGCGGACGGCCTGGGGCCTCTTGTGTGCGGCATCCGTCGGGATCCACCTGGCCAGCTTGCCGCACGTGGCCGTGACCGTGGCGGCCCCGGCGATCACGACACCGCCCTCCTATGGGGAGCTCGTCTTTCTCGGAGCCATTGCCAGCCCTGTGGAACCGGCCGGGCCCATCGCGGCGCCGATTGCTCAGTCACCGGCCGCCGTCGAACCTCCGGCGATCTCCTGGTACGGGGCCGCGCCCGAACCCCCCGCCATCTCGCGCGATCTGCCGCAGGCGCTTCACCTCCTCCAGGAACCTGCGGCCCCGCCGGCGCGGCCCATGCCCTCGAAGCTCTTCGCGCAGGAAAAGCAGTACCCGCAAATGGTCACGCGGATCGCCCTCACCCCGCGGATCACCACCGTCCCCGTCTGGATCCGCGGACCCGCGCGGTACCGCGAGCTGGTGTCCCGGCCACCGCTCCCCCCCTATCTGACCCGCGTCCCCCTCACACGGTTGCGGTCCCAGACGACGCCGAGAACCATTGACCTCCAACTACGATTTACCCTGACGGCCGGGGGCCAGGTGGACCATGTGGAACTACTGCAATCAAGCGGGGACCCGCTGCTGGACCTCGTCGGCCTGCAGTACCTGAAGGACTGGCGATTCGCCGCGGTGAACCCGCGGGATGTCCGCCATGCCGCCGAGTCGTGGGGGCAGGTGACCCTCCGGTTGGATCTCGAACCTTCGGCCGCGAATGATTCGCCTGCCTTTTGAACTGTCCGTGGTCGGCGCCGCCGGAGGGCTCGCCGCCGCCCTGCTCGCCTGGTGGTGGTGGCAGGAGGCCCTACAGGGCCGCGCAGAATGGGACATTCCGACGCCGCGACGCCGATTCCGGCGGTGCCAGATTTGTACCGCCATTTACGCGACTCGACCCGAAGAACACTTGACCATCTGTCCCCAATGTGGTAGCTACAACTCTCAGGAGGGTTCCCACACACCATGATTGTCGGGATCACGGAGATTGGGATCGTCGCAGGGGAGATCTGGCACTACCTCGATCAACACGGCGAGGTGGCTCTGTCCGCCCTCATCAGCGGGATTGGACGCCAACGGGACTTGGTGTTGATGAGCGTTGGCTGGCTTGCCCGTGAGGGCCACGTGATCGTCAAGGAGGATGGCCAGGATTACAAGGTCTGGCTGCGCGAGAGGCGGTGACTCCCGCGCGATCCTCGGCCGTCGTGTTGCTGTGCACCACCCCGACCCCGGCGACGGCCCACCGGATGGCTCGTCGGTTGGTCCTCTCTCACCTGGCCGCCTGTGTCTCCTGCGTGCCAGGCGCCCGGTCTTATTTCTGGTGGCAGGGCCGCCTCGATCAAGCGCGTGAAACCCTCATGATCATCAAGACGACGCGGCGACGGCTGGCTGCCACCATGCGAGCCATCAGCGCCCTGCATCCCTACACGGTGCCGGAACTCATTGCGCTCCCAATTGTCGCCGGCAGCCGCCCCTACCTGACCTGGTTACAGAGGGCGTGTCGTGGCTGACGCCATCGGCCTCTACGTCGGGGCGCGGGCCTTGTATCTGGTGCAGCTCAGTGGTCCGGCCCGGCGGCCAAAAATCGTGCGGATCGGCCAGGTCGCCCTGGAAACCCCCCTGACTGCTGACCCGCAAAGTTTCCACGGGTTCGCCCAACTCCTGCGACGCCTCCTGCAAGACAACCAGCTCTCGGCCCCTGCCGCACAAATCGGGATCACCTCGGAAGCCGGGATCGTTCGCTATTTCCAAATGCCGAAGCTGCCCCCGCGCGATCAGCCGACCGCCATTCGGTTCGAAGCCAAAAAATATCTCCCCTTTAAACTCGAAGAGCTCCTGTCCGATTTCCAGGTGGTCATTGCCAAGCAGGACCCGAACGTCATGCGGGTCATGTTCTATGCGGCCAAGAAAGACCTGGTCGCGCAGTATCTCCAGGTCCTGAAGGAGGCTGGGATCACCCCGCGCAGCATCGAGACGAGCTTGAGCAGCTTGACCCGCGCGCTTCGTCGCACCCCCCCCTTGGTATCCACCACCTTCACTCTCTTCCAGAAGCGGGCCTTGCGACGGCCGTAATCCACCTCCATCGGACCGTCGCATGTGATTACGGTCTTCCCCTTCGAATCTTCCAGCGTGAAGGTCACCTGTCTTTCCAGCCA
>OBEQ011048678.1_pt1 | contig 137982 bp, 121 predicted proteins | sample 1670901 | NCBI WGS metagenome assembly OBEQ01 (sample SAMEA104232315, study PRJEB22302) | groundwater metagenome | biome: forest; feature: aquifer; material: groundwater | place: USA | collected 2011-08-07 | depth 5.4 m
AATATGCAGCACTGGCACCCATGGGCTCGAAGAGGCCGGAAATGGGCGCCAGGACCTGGCCGTTCTTCACGAGGGCCGGCACAACCTGCGGCACTTCAACGCCGTTGACTATGACCCTCACAGTCGCGGCCCCGCCCGCGGGCGCCCCTGCCAATCCGACCGCTGACACAAGGACCGCCAGCACGAGGGCTCCGGCGGTTTTCATCTACTCCTCCCTACGCATGCGCCCACCACCAATCCATTCCCACTCGCTCCCTGCCCGAGTCGCTCGGTGGAAGCGGAGCTCCATCCGATCCTGACCTCTCCCGGTCGGAACAGAGATTCCGCCCGCCCAGTGCGATTTCCTGCGCAGGAGTCTGCACGGCCGAGCCGCGAATTCGACGGGCGGCAAACCGACACCGCGGTCGTCGTCCGGAACGGACCGTAAGCGAGGGAATCATGAAGGTCGACGCTGGCATCAGCTACACCACGCTCACCGAGGTCCCCGCCCTGGCTCGAAGGGCCGAGCGGCTTGGCATCGACGGCCTCTGGTTTAGCGAGACAACCCACGATCCGTTCCTCGGAGCCTCGCTCGCCGTCGAGCACACCACCCGCGTGACCGTCGGGACATCCGTCGCCATCGCCTTCACGCGCAGCCCGACCCTGTTGGCCCATCTCGCCTGGGACTTGGCTGCACTCTCGGGCGGGCGATTCATCCTTGGTTTGGGAACGCAGATCAAAGCGCATGTGGAGCGACGCTTCGGGATGCCCTGGGACGCTCCGGCTCCCAGGTTGCGTGATGCGGTTCAGGCCATTCGCGCCGTCTGGGCCTCCTGGCGCACAGGCGCTCCGCTCAACTACCAAGGGCGATTCTACCGCCTGACGCTCATGACGCCGTTCTTCAGCCCGCCCTCTATCGCGGGGGACATCCCGATCATGACCGCGGGGGTCAATCCGGCACTCTGTCGAACCGCTGGCGCCGTCGCTGACGGATTCCAGGTGCATCCGTTCCATACACCCGCTTACCTGCGGGACGTCATCCGCCCCGCCATCGAGCTCGGGCGCCGTCAAGGCGGACGTGCAGGTGCTCCCTTCACGATCACGGCCACCGTTTTCGCGGTAACGGGGACCACTGAAAGCGAGCGGGAGGTTGCCCGTGAGGAGGCCAAACGGGATATCGCGTTCTATGCCAGCACGCGATCGTACCGGGGCGTCCTCGCGCATCATGGGTGGGAAGAAGTAGGCGACCGGCTGAGTGCGCTCGCGAAGCGCGGGGCCTGGCAGGCCATGGCGGCGGAAGTAACAGACGAGATCCTCGACGCGTTCGCGGTTGACGCCTCCACAGCCGAGCTCGGACCTCGGATCGTGGATCGGTACACCGGACTCGTCGACCGGATTGGTCTATACGCGCCCTTCTCCGCGAAGATTGAACCCCAGATACGTTCCCTCCTCACAGCTGCGCAGAAGTGAGGGATCGCGGGCGAACCTATCGTGCGAGGAACTCGGGGAGCCGGAGCAGATCGGCATCGCCCCGGGTCAAGTAGAAGGGTACCCTGCGGGATTCCGCGATCGCTTGATCATGAGGCGTGTCGCCCACGAGCAGGACAACCTCGCGCCCGAGCGTCTTGAGTCGGTCAAGCGCGCGCCCCTTGTCTCCACCGTCAATCTCAACGAAAAACCCGGCGAGCCCTCGCCCTTGGACATCCGCCACGAGATCGACATGGGGGAGTCCGCTGGTCAGGACCAAGTCCCACCGTTGCCCCAACCGCTCCAACACAGCTCTGGCCGATGGGAACTCCAGCATGTGGTCTTGCGCCGCCTCATTGTATGCGCTGTACCGGCGGGAGAAGCTCTCTCGTTGGGAGTCGGTCACCGTGCGCCGGAGCGCCTTGGCCGTATCGGCAAGTTGCTCGAACCGGTGCGCCCCACTCGTCCGCGCGTACGAGATCTCGACGACGCGGCGATCCGCGACGGCTATCTGGAACTCCTCCGAGACCGCCCGCCAGTAGGACTCCCGTTTGATCGCGTAGCTATCGACCAACGTGCCATCATAGTCAAACACCACGACGGGTCGGCTCATATCGATCCTCGCTCACCTTGCGTCTCGCCGCCCCTTCGGCACCCTGGCTACTGGCTCCTTTGACCTCGCGCTTCCTCGCTTGATCGGCCCGGTCCATCTGGTGTCTACACGGGTGAGGAGGTCCCTCCCGCGCGACCCTAGTAGCCGAAGACGGCGCTGACTTGGGCGATCACTGTCACCATCCCAGGCTCGACCTGCGTGGGCATGGGAACGGGGGCGCCCATACCAGGTACTGGTAGTTGTCGGATCACCCCCTGAACGTTAACGGTCCCTTCGATGATCCGCTCGACCTCGCGGATCTGCAGACCCGCAGCCTGCGCGATGACCTCCGCTTTCTCACGCGCGTCGCGGACAGCCAACGTCAGGGCCTCCTTCCGGGCCTTCGAGGGATCACGCAACCCGAACGAGATGCCAACCAGGTTGTTCACGCCGGCCTCCACCGCAGTATCGATCACTCGACCTACCAACCCGAGGTCGTCCAGCGTCAGGGTGAGTGTATACGACCCTTGGTACCGTACGATCCGGGCTTGATCGCCCCCATCGCGGGGGGACGAATAGATGGGGGAGAGTTGGACACCGGACGTCCGCATCTGCTCCTTACGCACGCCCAACTGCGCCATGCGGGCGAGGACCTGTGTTGCGACGCGACTGGTTTCGGTCCACGTCTCGGTCGCGGTCGGGCGCTGTAGAGTGGCACCGACGGTCAGAATCGCTTGGTCTGGGCTCACTTCCACACGACCGAGCCCCATCGTGACAATCTGGCGCCGTCCCTCTTGGGGCGCCTGGGCACTAGCCGGCGTGAGAGTCAGGGCAAGGATTGCAAGCACCAGCAGCATCCATCGCATCGGGCACCTCCGACCGGAATCGTGTACTGCCTGCTTCGTTACGAACAAGTTCAAGGGAAAGTTCTCAGCCGGGATCTCTTGTTGTCTTACCCTAATCTAACGCGCGGGCACCCAGCATTCCCCGAGTCACGGCGAATCGCCCACGGTCAAGCACCTCCGGACCGCGTGATCGGGGAAGACCCAGAAGGGATCCTCATGCCGCGGAACAAGGCTGGTCGCGCGCCGGGCAGGCATTGCCCAATCCGGTCGTGAAACTTCCACGAGCATTCGCACGCACCGCGGAACCGATCCCCGTCCAAGATTCAAGCTCCTGCTTCGGGGACTGGCCGCGGCGAGCCGGTTGGACTATTTAGGAGGCGAGCTCGTGACTAACCCCCAACACTACGAGGCAATCGTGCTCGGCGCAGGTCAAGCCGGAGGGCCCCTATCCGTCGCCCTGGCCCGCGCGGGCTGGAAGACCGTGATCGTCGAACGCGAGCACGTTGGAGGCACCTGCATCAACGAAGGGTGCACACCGACGAAAACCATGGTGGCGAGCGCCCGAGTCGCCTACCTCGCCCGTCGGGCGGGCAACTATGGCGTCTCCACGGGCCCGGTTACGGTGGATATGAGGGAGGTGCGGGCGCGCAAGCGGAAGATCGTGGATGCGTGGCGGGCTAGGGACCAGCACCATCTCGAGCACACCCCTGGGCTGACCCTCCTGCTGGGCGAGGCGCGGTTCACGGCGCCCAACCTCGTTGAAGTCCGCCTGAACACGGGGGCGACCGTGGTGCTCTCTGCCGAGAAAATCTTCATCAACACTGGCGCGCGTCCCGCGGTGCCAGCGATTCCAGGGCTCGACGCTGTGCCAACGCTCACCTCCACGTCGATCATGGAGTTGGAGTTCCTCCCAGACCATCTGCTGATCATCGGCGGCGGCTACGTGGGCCTGGAGTTTGGCCAGATGTTCCGCCGCTTTGGGAGCGCGGTCGCCATCGTCCAAGACGCCAAGCAGGTACTCCCCAAGGAAGACCTCGATGTCGCTGACGAAATGACGAAAATTCTCCGGGAAGACGGCATCGACATCCTGCTGGAGACCACCGTTGAACGGGTGGAACGCGTTCCTGTCGACCGCATCCAGCTGGTTACGCGGAACGCAACGAGCCGAGAACCTCGGATCCTCAACGGCTCCCACCTGCTCGTGGCCACCGGAAGAGTGCCCAACACTGATCGTCTCAATCTGCAGGCCGCCGGGATCCGGACGACTCCGCACGGGTTCGTCCAGGTGGACGAACAGCTGGCGACAAACGTCCCCGGCATCTATGCGCTGGGGGATGTGAACGGCGGGCCCGCGTTTACCCACATCTCCTACGACGATTTCCGGATTCTCAAGACGAACCTCCTTGACGGTGGCCATGCGGTCACCCGGGGCCGGCTCATCCCGTATACGATCTACACCGACCCGCAACTCGGTCGGGTGGGTCTGACGGAAAGCGAGACACAACGAGACGGCCGGGCGATTCGCATTGCCAAACTCCCCATGACCAGTGTCGCGCGGGCTCTCGAAGTTGACGAGCCGAGGGGGTTCATCAAAGCCATTGTGGATGCCGAGAGTCGCCAGATCCTCGGCGCAGCAGTCTTGGGAATCGAAGGAGGCGAGGTGATGAGCATCATTGAAGTTGCGATGCTCGGGCAGATCCCCTACCCCGTCCTGCAAACCGGGATCTTTGCGCACCCCTCGCTAGCGGAGTCGTTGAACAATCTATTCGCTCGACTCACGTAGGACGCGGGCGCGAAGACGGTCCGGGGCCGAAACAGCGCGCTGACGACTACCGCAAGTCCACGATGAATGTGAACGTCGCGACCTTGCCCCCCGCGCCGTCCCGCACGGTCGTCAGCAAAGCCGAATTGAAGATCCCGTCGGTTTGGTTTCTCTGCTCGCCTGGAAAGTAGAGCTGGGTTGTGAGTGTGGGCCCATTGGGCGCCCGCACCTTCACGTGGATGTGCCGCGTCCGACCAGGGTACAGCCCAGGCAGGACCGTCTCGAGGTAGTAGATCCCAGCATTGTCGGTGAACTGAAAGCCGCGCATCCGGTAGCCGACGTTGTCGTAGTTCCCCCGCTCGTCAGCCTGCCAGAAATCGAGCCACGCTCGCGACACAGGCCTGCAGTCGCTTCTGGAGAGGACGTACCCGGTGACGATGAGTTTTGGCGCGGCACTCTTAGGCTCCGTCAGCGCCGTCCGCTGAGGGGAACCACTCTTGTAGTACGGACCCTCCGTCTGCGCAGGCGTCGCGCGCGTCCCCGCGGTGCAGGTCGGTGAGGGTGGCGCCACACGACCTCCTTGTCCCGCGGTAGGCGCGATGCCGCCACTCACAAGCCAACCGACAATGAGGGCCAGGAAGATCGGAAGGGTCACGCGGAACCCCTGGGCGCCCCGCACACGCGCTCGAGTCCAACTGGAGTGATACATGTCAGCCCACCATCCGGAGTCGATAGCCCACCCCGGGCTCTGTCACGATATACCGCGGCCGGGAGGGATCGGGTTCGGTCTTGTGCCGGAGCTTGCTCATGTTCACGCGGAGGAGATGGGTTTCGGCATCGTACCCGGGGCCCCATACTGCTCGGAGCAGGTGACGGTGCGTCAGGACCTTGCCCGCGTGGGTGGCCAGGACCTTCAGGAGCTCATATTCGATCGGGGTGAGGGAGATCTCACGTCCCGAGACCGTCACCAGCCGGTGCGCGAGATCTACCGTCAACTCACCGCTATTGACGACGGGTTCCTCCGTCGGTCGGGTGGCATGGCGGACCGCCACCCGGAGCCGGGCGAGCAACTCGCCGACGCTAAATGGCTTGGTGAGGTAGTCATCCGCGCCCGCATCAAGCGCGGCGATCTTGTCCTCATCCTGTTCTCGGACCGAGAGAATCACTATCGGGACACGCGACCACTCGCGGATGCGCCTCGTCACAATGATCCCATCGAGGTCGGGGAGGCCCAGATCCAAAATGATCAGATCGGGGCGAACCATCGGAACGGCCGCAAGGGCTTCTTCCCCCGTACCGACCTCAACCACGCTGTACCCCTGTGCCGCGAGGGCGGTGTGCAGGAAACGCCGGATCGGGCGCTCGTCATCGACGACCAGAATCCGCGGCCCGTCCCCACTCATGCCACTTCTCCGGTCCGCTCGGTGGCAGGCGATCGCACGGGCAGCGCGATCACCACGGTCGTACCATCCTCTGGACGGTTTTCCGCCCAAATGCGCCCCCCGTGCGCTTCCACAATGCCCTTGCTGATAGCCAAACCCAATCCCACGCCGCCGGTCGTGCCATGATGCTGAATCCGGTAGAACTTGTCAAAGACCCGGCCCAAGTCGTCCGGAGGGATCCCCCTCCCCCGATCCTCCACCCGGATTTGGACCTCACCGCTGACTTGTTCCACCCGCACCTCAATCGGACTCTCCTCCGAAGAATACTTCACGGCGTTGTCGAGCAAATTGGCCACAGCCTGCGCCATGAGCGCGAAATCCATCGGAATCAAGGCAAGGTCGGGGGGTACCGTGACGCGGATGTCCCGATGCCGCGCGGCGTCGCTGAGTTCGCTCAACGCGGTCCCGATCAGGTCTTCAACATCCCCGGGCTCCACGTGCAACTTGAGGGCGCCGCCCTCCAACCGGTTCATGTCCAGGAGATTGCCGACCAAACGGTTCAACCGGTCTACCTCTTCCTTGGCGGTCTCGAGCAATTCCTGTCGCGCGGCGTCATCAAGCGCCTCCGGTGCCTCGACGAGACTGCTCAGTGCACCCGTAATCGAGGCCAGCGGCGTCCGAAGATCATGCGAAATGGAACTGAGCAGGGCGCTCTGGAGGCGCTCCGTCTCCCGCGTGATTTCTCCCTGGCGCGCTTCTTCGACGAGCCGCGCACGTTCGATAGCCAGGGCTCCTTGGTTCGCGAACGCCTCGAGCAGCCGCCGTTGTTCAGAGGTGAGCGGCATGTGCCCACTCATAGGTTGCACGCCGAGTACCCCCACGGTATGCTGAGCGGTTTTCAGTGGGACGTAGCGCGCCGCCGCGGCAGGCAACGTGTCCGTCCCATAACCAGCAGGCTGCCCATGGCGAAATACCCAGGTCGCCACCCCGCGTTCGTTCTCGTTGAGGTGGATATCTGGTGTGGCGAACCCCAACTGCAGGTCGCCATCCTTCCCCGGGAGGAAGATTGCCACCCGCCGAGTGAACGTCGCCGCGATGTGCCGGGTAAGCGCTCGCATGATCTCATCAAGTCCGCTCGTAGCCGCCAATTCGCCGCTGAGAGCCGCCAGAGCAGCGGTGTAGGTCTCGCGCCGTCGTGCGGCCTCTGCTTGTTCGCGGCTCCGGCTCGCCAGCGTGCCCACGACGAGCCCCACCACGAGCAGACTGACAACCGTTAGCAGGTCGCCCGTGTTCGCCACCCAGAACGAGAAGTACGGCGGTACGAAGAGAAAGTCGAATACGGCCCCGCTCAACACCGCGGCCAGCGCCGCCGGCCCTCGCCCCCACTGTAACGCAATGACGATCAGCGCGAGCAGATAGGGCATGGCGAGGTTGGTTGGTGACAGGATGTCCCGCAAGAGCGCTGTCGCGCCTGTGACCAATCCAATGACCCCCGCGCTGTAGAGATACGGCCACGGGGATATTGGCCGGTGGGTCGCGCTCGGGACGGTCGATGAACCGGGCTGCGGCTCGACGGGCGCACTGATGACGTAGACGTCCATCGCGCCGCTCGCGTGGATGATCCGGTCCACCACCGAGCCGCGGATCAATTGCATCCATCGGGGGTGGTGGGAAACGCCCACGAGGATTTTGGTCACGTTCTGGGCGCGAGCGTACTCGATGATCGCCTCTGAGGCGCTGGTCCCCGGAATCGTGACTGTGGTGGCCCCTAGCTCTTCGGCAAGGCGCATGGTGTGGTCAATACGTTCTTGCGCGTCCTCCGAGAGCGTGGCGCTCTCGGAGGTCTCCACGTGGAGCACGATCCATTCCGCATCCAGCCCGGCGGCGAGGCGCCGACCGGTACGCACCAACCGCTCCCCGAGCGGGTCCGCGTCGATACACACCAGCACGCGCTCCCGCGCCGGCCATGGGCCCGTAATCGCATGCGCGCCCATGTAGTTCCGCATCTGATGATCGACCGTGCCGGCAAGGTACCGCAACGCGAGTTCACGCAACGCGGTCAGGTTCCCGGGACGGAAGAATTTCTCGATGGCCCGGCTTGCCTGATCCGGGACGTAGACCTTGCCTTCCCGCAGCCGTTCGATTAGCTCATCAGGGGGGAGGTCGACGAGCCCAATCTCATCGGCCGTCTCAATGATGTGGTCCGGAACGGTCTCCCGAACACTCACCCCCGTGATCTGCGCGACGATATCGTTGACGCTCTCGACGTGCTGGATGTTCAGCGTCGTGAAGACATCGATACCGACTTCGAGGAGTTCTTCTACATCCTGATAGCGCCGGGTATGTCGAGAACCGGGCGCATTCGTGTGGGCGAGTTCGTCGACGAGAGCAACGTTCGGATGCTCGGCTAAGACCGTGTCGAGATCCATCTCTTCGAGGGCCACGTCACGGTAGGGAACCTGTTTGCGCGGAATGATGGCGAAGTGCTCAAGGAGGGCTTCGGTCTCGGGCCGACCGTGGGTTTCGACATAGGCGATGAGCACGCGGCGGCCTTTGGCGAGCTCTTCCCGCGCGGCCTGGAGCATCGCGTAGGTCTTGCCCACGCCCGCAGCATAGCCGAGGAAAATCCTAAGTCGGCCACTTCGTTGCCGCCGTTCCTCGGACTGCGCGTGCGCCAGAAGCGCCTCGGGTTTCGGTCGTTCCACATCCACGACCAGGAGCAGCACCTCGCTTGGACCAGCACTCGTTCAACTCTAGCACGACGACGAACGGTTATCCTAGCGCCTCCCGCTGGTGAGCGCCCTGCCACTACTTCACGCGATCAAGCGCCCGGTTGAGCGCCAACACGTTCACGCGCGGCTCCCCCAGGATGCCAAACTGCCGACCCTCAGTATGCTGCTGCACGAGCTGTTGAATGGTCGCAACCGGGAACTTCCGGACACGCGCGACGCGAGCGACCTGGTACATCGCCGCGGCAGGGCTTATGTGGGGATCTAGCCCGCTCCCCGAGGCGGTGACCAGATCGACCGGAATTGGCGCGCTGTTCCCCGGGTCAGCCGCCCGGAGGTCCGTGATCCGCTGTTTCACGGCATCGAGGAGCGCTTGATTGGTCGGCGCGAGGTTCGAGCCGCTCGAGGAGGTCGCGTTATATGCATAGGGGGATGTCGCGGAAAGCCGCCCCCAGAAGTACTTCGGTTCGGAAAAAGGCTGGCCGATCAGCGTGGAGCCGACGATGCGGCCATCCTCGACGATGAGGCTGCCACTCGCCTGCCGGGGGAAAAGCACTTGTGCAAGGCCGGTGATCACAAGTGGATAGAGCAGGCCCAGCAGAACGGTGAAGAGCATCGTCAGCATGACGGCCGGAAACAGGTGCTTCCGCACGATTTCACGCTCCTCTGTCGGGTACAGTCTCCTCGACTACTGCAACCCGAGCGCGACCAAAACCAGATCAATGAGCTTGATACCGATGAAGGGGGCGATGACGCCACCGACGCCGTAGATGAGCAAATTGTCGCGCAGAATCCGGGCGGCACCCACAGGTCGGTACTTCACCCCGCGCAGGGACAGTGGGATTAGGGCGATGATGATCAATGCGTTGAAGATCACCGCCGACGCGATCGCACTCTGTGGCGTCGCCAAGCGCATGAAGTTCAGCCGCGTGAGCACCGGGTAGGTCGAGGCGAACGCCGCGGGGATGATTGCAAAGTACTTGGCCACGTCGTTGGCGATGCTGAACGTGGTCAGCGCCCCGCGGGTCATCAAGAGCTGCTTCCCGATCTCGACCACCTCGATGAGCTTCGTCGGGTTGCTATCAAGATCGATCATGTTGGCCGCTTCGCGTGCGGGTTGCGTGCCTGTGTTCATGGCCACCGCTACGTCGGCTTGCGCTAGCGCGGGCGCGTCGTTGGTGCCGTCCCCGGTCATAGCCACGAGCCGTCCTCCGATCTGATGCTCGCGAATCAGTCGGAGCTTGTCTTCGGGTTTGGCTTGGGCCAGGAAGTCGTCGACTCCCGCCTCCGCCGCGATCGCTGCTGCCGTGAGCGGGTTGTCGCCCGTGATCATCACCGTGCGAATACCCATCCGCCGGAGTTGGAGAAACCGCTCTTTGATGCCCCCCTTGACGATGTCCTTAAGGTGGATGACGCCAAGGATCTGATTGTTCCGGGCTACCGCTAGTGGCGTCCCGCCTGATCGCGCTATCCGGTCGACCACGGTGTTGAGATCGGCGGGGATAGTCCCTCCGCGCGCCCGCACGTGCTCAACAATGGCATCCGCGGCGCCTTTGCGGATGACCATGCCGTCCAGGTCAACCCCACTCATCCGCGTCTGGGCGGTGAAGGGCACGAATTTGGCGCCTTGCGGGGCCTCGGGACCCGTCCCGACTGTTCGCCCGCGGAGACCGTACTTGTCCTTGGCCAGGACGGCAATACTCCGTCCTTCAGGGGTCTCGTCGGCCAGGGACGCCATTTGGGCCACTTCAGCCAACTCCTTGTGGTCACTCCCCGCAATCGGGATGAATTCGACCGCCTGCCGGTTCCCAAGGGTAATGGTACCGGTCTTGTCCAAGAGCAAGACATCCACGTCCCCTGCTGCCTCCACCGCGCGGCCCGAGAGCGCAATGACGTTGCGCTTGATCATGCGGTCCATCCCGGCGATGCCGATCGCGCTCAGCAGCCCCCCAATGGTCGTTGGGATCAGGCAGACGAGCAGCGCGACGAGCACCGTGATCGTTACCGGGGAACCTCGTCCAGCTACGCCCACGCTGAACACCGAGTAGGGAAGGAGCGTCGCACAGACAATGAGGAACAGAATCGTAAACCCGACCAGCAGGATGGTGAGCGCGATCTCATTGGGGGTCTTCTGCCGCCGGGCGCCCTCAATCAGTCTGATCATGCGATCGATGAACCCCTCGCCGGGATTGGCGGTAACGCGCACGACCAGCCAATCTGACAAGACGCGCGTACTGCCAGTCACGGCGCTCCGGTCTCCACCAGACTCGCGGATCACCGGGGCGCTTTCCCCCGTCACCGCGCTCTCGTCCACCGAGGCGATCCCCGCGATGACCTCGCCGTCGGCTGGGACCATGCTGCCCGCTTCGACGAGGACGACGTCGCCTTTCCGGAGCGCCGTGGACGACACGGTCTCATACGGCGCCGTCCGCTCGGGCCGCTGGAGCCGTTTGGCTAGAGTCTCCCGGCGGGCCCGGCGGAGCGCCTCCGCCTGCGCCTTGCCCCGACCTTCGGCTAGGGCCTCCGCGAAGTTGGCAAAGACGACCGTGAACCACAACCACGCCGACACACTCCCGATGAACGCCGCCGGGGCTTCACCGTGGCCAAAGAGCGCCTGGAAGAAGAGCAGCGTTGTCAGCACGCTGCCGACTTCGACAACGAACATGACCGGGTTCCGCACTTGCTGCCGCGGGTCGAGCCGCAGGAACGAATCGCTGATCGCGGTGCGCCAGATAATTGCTGTCTGCGTGTGTTTCTGCTCCATAGCAACGCTCATCTCAGTCTCCTTACTTGAAGACGGTGCCGGCGTGCAGGAGTAAGTGCTCAACAATCGGGCCGAGGGCTAACGCCGGCAAGAAGCTCAGCGCACCGATGATGACGATCACCGCCACGAGCCACAGGACAAACTGCGCCGTGTGCGTGGGGAGGGTTCCTGAGCCCACCGGGACCTTCTTCTTTGCGCCGAGCGAGCCGGCAATCGCGAGCGTGGGCACGATGATCCAGAACCGACCCAACCACATGACCGCAGCCCCCACGTCGTTGTAGAACGGGGTGTTCCCGTTGAGGCCGGCGAATGCGCTCCCGTTGTTGTTGCCCATAGAGGTGAACGCGTAGAGGATCTCGCTAAACCCATGCGGGCCGGGGTTCGAGACACCCGCTCTCCCAGCCGCGGTTGCCACCCCCAGGGCCGCGCCCAGCAAGACAATCGTCGGCATGATGAGAACGACGACCGTGGCCATCTTCATCTCAAAGGCCTCGATCTTCTTCCCCAAGTACTCCGGGGTTCGCCCCACCATCAACCCCGCGACGAACGCAGCGACAATCACCACCACCAGCATCCCGTAGAGACCGGTCCCAATGCCCCCGTAGACAACCTCGCCGAGATGCATCATCACCAGGGGCACCATTCCAGCGAGGGGGGTATACGAATCGTGCATCGAGTTCACTGAACCATTCGAGGTGCCGGTCGTCGCCGTCGCCCACAGCGCCGAGTCGGCGATGCCAAACCGAACCTCTTTGCCCTCCATGTTCCCGCCCGCTTGAAGATCGCTGGCCGTCTGGTCTACGCCTGCGGCCGTGAGCAGCGGATTCCCGGCTTGCTCGAATCCTTCCGTGACCATGAGGAGGGGGATGAAGATGAGGGTCATGGCCGCAAGTAGTGCCCACCCCTGGCGAGTGTCTCCAATCATGCGTCCAAACGTGTAGGTGAGGGCTGCGGGGAGGAGGAGGATAGCGAGCATCTCCAGGAAGTTCGAAAATGGCGTCGGATTCTCAAACGGGTGTGCAGAGTTGACGTTGAAGAACCCGCCCCCATTTGTCCCGAGTTGCTTGATGGCTATCTGCGAGGCGGCCGGGCCGACTGCGATCGGTTGCTCGGTCACTTTCACGGTCTTGGTCTTGGGTTGCCCCTTCGCATCGACCACTGGCTTTCCGCTCGCATCCGCGATGGGCTCCTCATACGACGTCGGTTCAAGCAAGGCGGCGGACTTGCTAGCCGAGAGGGTCTGGACGACGCCCTGGGACGCCAATGCCAGGGCCAGGACAGCGGAAAAAGGCAGCAAGATGTAGAGGCTGCTGCGCACCACGTCGACCCAGAAGTTGCCAATTGCTTGCGCCGAGCCACGAGCCAGACCGCGGATGAGCGCCACGAGCACGGCCAGTCCGACCGCAGCCGAGACGAAGTTCTTCACGGTGAGTCCGGCCATCTGGGTTAGGTAGCTCATCGTGCTTTCGCCGCCGTAGTTTTGCCAGTTGGTGTTCGTCGCGAAGGACACTGCGGTGTTCAACGACAGGTCGGGCGAGACTGCCCCAAACCCTTGCGGGTTGAACGGAAGGACGGCCTGCAATCGCTGAAGCGCGTACAGTACGAGAATCCCTACCAGCGTAAAGACCAGGAGCGCCACCGTGTAGGTCTGCCATGGCATATCCTCGTCAGGGTGCACCCGGCACAGGCGGTACAAGAGCCGCTCCAAAGGCCGGATGAGGGGGTCGAGGAGCGTGCGTCCACCGCCGTAGACGCGGGCCATGTACGCCCCCAACGGCTTGACCAGCAGGAATACGACGGCAAGATAGAGGACAATCCGCAAGATGCTGACAGCGTTCATGCAAACCACTCCGGCTTCAGCAACGCCATGACCAAGTATACGAACAGGGCAACCGAGAGGATACTAGCGAGCACAATCATCGTCGTCACCGCCCCATCAGCCGTTTGAGACCGCCTACGAGCCACACGGTCGAGACAAATAGCACCAGCAGTAGTACGATCATGAGCACATCTGCCATCTGCAATCTCGCTCCTTCCCGAACTGGACTCGCCGCAGATCTGAAACCGTTCTGCTGATCCTTCGGGGTCGCATCGATCGCTGGATAGTCCGGACGGCGCCGACCCTCTGTGCTTCCATCGCCCACACGATATCAGGTCATAGGTTTCTGGGGAATCACGAAACTGGGCTCAAGGGTCAAGAAAGTGTCAATTTGAGTGTGCGGGCGACCCTAGGCAGGGGGCGCTCTTCACCAGCACGGCGGAGACGATGATGCGGCACGGTGATGCCGCGGACCCTTTAGGGACCGGGCTGAGGCTCGGGGTGGATGTTAACGTGCGTGATCCGGGGGAAGGCCCCGCGAAGCTGCAACTCCAGCTCTTCGGTGATGATGTGGACCTGCGTGACGGACAGTCCGGGTTCCACCGTACAGTGGATGGTGACGACGAGGTCGCGGCTCACTTCATGCGCCTCGAGCGCATGGCAGTCCAACACCCCGGGAGCGGCGCGGACAATCTCCAACAGGGCGCGCTCCATGCTCGCGCGGGCCCGCTCGGCGTTCTTGGCCCGCGCGATCCTGTGCAGGCGCGGCTCAATGTGAACGTTGATGTCTTCGACTTCGGGGAGAGCCTCCCGGAGGGCATTTTCTAACACGGTCGCCTGGTCGTGGGCAACCTGCAACGAGAGCGATCCATCCACTTCCAGATCCAAGTCGATATGGACGCGCCCGCCGACCGTACGGGCATCGAGATCGTGAATCTGGAAGTTGTCTCGGTTCGCGATTGACCGGACCGTCTCGAGTAGGTCCTCAGACGGCGGAGCCCCTGGTGCAACGTCAACGACCACGTCCGCCGTCGGGTAGATCTGTTGGACCTTCGCCTCGACAGCGGCAACGACGGACTCGGCGTGTTCAAGGGAAATGTTGCTCTCAAGCGTGAGCCGGAGGTCGATGAACAATCTGCCGCCACTCTGGCGGACGCGGGTCCGATCGGTGTGCAGCACCCCCGGGACACCCTCAGTTTCGGCCGCGATTCGCTCGGAGACCCCTGCTGGGGCGGCATCGAGCAGCACTCGGACCGTCTCGTTCCCCAACCGCAACCCGATGTAGAGCGTCAGTCCGGCAACCACGAGGGCGGCGACGGCGTCAGCATGGCGCAACCAGTCCGGGAAACCATGTTGTGCTCCGTAGAGCAATCCGAGGGCCAGAAGGACGACGCCTGTCCCGTAGGCGTCCGTGGAGAAGTGCAACGCATTCGCCTCGAGCGCTTGGCTCTGGTACTTTCGGGCGGCGCGAAATAACACCCGAGCGCGTGCCGTGTCGATCACCATCGAGAGGACCAACACGGTGAACGCCCAGATGGAGGGCTCCACATGCACGTCCCTGAGAAAGAGCCTGCGAAAAGCCTCAAGGATGATCCATCCGCTCGTGATGAACAGGAGACCGATCTGAATGAACGCCGAGAGATTCTCGACCTTGCCATGGCCAAATGGATGCGTCTCATCCGCCGGCTGGTCCGCAGCGCGGACCGAAACATACGTGATCGCGGCCGCGACGAGATCCAACGCGGAGTGCGCTGCCTCAGAGATGATCCCAAGGCTGCCGGAAAGGATGCCAACGGCGAGTTTCGCTACGGTCATGAACGCTGCGGCGAGGAGAGAAGTCAGCGCGACCTGACGCTTCTCCCGCGTTGGTAACGTGAGGGGAGCTCGTTCATTCATGCTCGGACTCTGGGTGTCCCGCGCTCACTTCACGATCCTCGGTAGGACCTCGCAGGTGACTCGAATCCCCCACAGGGAATAACCAGGACTTCGCCCTTGACAATCTGATCAGTGGGTAGCTTATCGAGAGGGCGAGCCGACTCCTACTCTCTCCGCGTGACGGGTCGAGTCCGCGCGCTGGATGGCAGGCGAGATCCGGAGCCCCCGCCAGTCGCCACCGGGGCACCCATTGGGATCGAATCCAGCTCCCCGGAAACCTCGATGCTTTCAGTATAGTCACTTCTCCATCTGGCATACTCACGCGCTCACCGCCCTAACCCTCCTCCCTCCTCTCTCCTCTACCCCACAGCGTAAGCGCGCCGGAGGTGCCCAGAAGACGGAGGTGCGGGGGAGAGGAGGGAGAGTCCCCCTCGTGTAAAGATTGATAAAGGCTGCGAGGACACACCACGTCTTCCCTGTGTAGACGAGAGATTGCAATGTCAGAGCATAGGCATCGGGACCAACACATACTGGGACAACACCCGCGTCGACAGCCTTGAGAACCGTTGCTACCATTATCGGGCTCGCCGTCATTTTCAGTGTCTTGCTTGATGCCTTTGAAACCGTCGTTCTCCCCCGCCGCGTCTCACGACGGCTCCGGCTCGTCCGGTTCATTTTCAATCCGGCGTGGAAGCTCTATTCAGGTTGGCTCCGACGGATGCCGCCGGGCGGGCGACGGGAAAGTTACTTGGGGTATTTCGGACCCGGCTTTTCCATCGTGTTGCTTGTCGTATGGGCGGTCGGGCTCATCTTCGGCTTCGGACTCTGGCTCTGGGGAACCGGGCCGGGGTTGTCGGGCGCCGCTGGCACCCCAACCTTCGCGACAGACCTCTACCTGAGCGCCACGACCTTCTTCACGCTGGGGATCGGCGACGTTACTCCGCAGTCTGCATGGGCGCGAATCGCGACCACTGTCGAAGCTGGCATCGGCCTCGGCTTCCTGGCACTGGTCATTTCGTACCTCCCGGTACTCTATCAAACCTTCTCACAGCGTGAGGTCCGCATCACCCTACTCGATGCCTGGGCAGGCTCCCCGCCAAGTGCGGTCGAGCTCCTCCGGCGCATTGGATCTACGGATCATCTCTCTGCGCTCGACCCGTTCCTCGAGAAGTGGGAAGAATGGTCGGGAGAGCTGCTCAATTCACACATCGCCTATCCCGTGCTCTGCTTCTTCCGATCCGAGCACGACAACCAGTCGTGGCTGGCTGCGTTGGCCACGTTGCTAGATACGTGTGCGCTCCTCATGGCGGGGGTGGAAGGAGTCCGGAGCCGCCGAGCCGAGCTGACCTTTGCGATGGCTCGCCACGCGGTTGTCGACTTGAGTCAGATTCTCAATACCCCCCCACGTCGGCCAGAACCTGATCGTCTCCCCCACGCGGATATCGTCAGGCTGCGAGAGATCCTTGCGAGCGCGCTCTTCAAGTTGCCCGACGGCCCAGCCTTTGAGGAGTCCTTAAAGGAACTCCGGGAGATGTACGAACCATACCTGGCGTCTCTCTCTCACTCCCTCCTCATGACGTTGCCTGCTTGGATCCCCGAGGCGGGACGCAAAGACAACTGGCAGAGGTCCAAGTGGAAGACCCCTGCCCAATTCCATTAGAAGAGAGGAAGGGGTGAAGACGAGGTGGTTAGTCGAGATGCGGCATTCGTCGGATCGATCCCCGAGAATTACGACCGATACCTGGGGCCCATTTTCTTTTGGCACTATGCCGACGATCTCGTCGCCCGGCTCCCAGTCACCTCGGGGATGCGAGTGCTGGAGACCGCATGCGGCACCGGAATCGTGACCGAGCGGCTCGTTCGTCGCCTCGCAGGTCAGGGTACTGTGGTGGCCACGGACCTGAACGAGCCGATGATCGCCCGCGGACAGCGGAGACTCCCAGGGACCCCGCATCTCGAATGGCGGCAAGCGGATGCGACGAACCTACCCTTCAAGGACGCGTCCTTCGATGCCGTGGTGTGTCAATTTGGGCTCATGTTCTTCCCGGACAAAGCCGCCGGAATCCGCGGAGCATTCCGCGTTCTCAAACTGGGCGGGCGCTACCTCCTAAACGTATGGGATGCCCTCGAGCACAACCCCGTCGCGCGAATCACGCACGAGACGATTGCCACGTTCTTTCCATCTGACCCGCCCCAATTCTACACGGTGCCATTCAGCCTTCACGACAAAGCACAGGTCTGCGCTTGGTTGGAAGCCGCAGGATTCGAGGACATCGAGTCACACACGGTTAGGGGGGTCGGCACCAGTCCGTCGGCGGCGGAGGCGACCATCGGTTTGGTCGAAGGCAATCCAGTTTATGGTGCCATCATGGACCGACGGCCAGCGGCCCTGGCGGAAATCAAGGCTGCCGTGGTCGCCAACCTTGCGGCCCAACTCGGGGATCACCCCCTCCGCTGCGATCTGCGCGCCCACGTCTTTTCGGCCCGGCGACCCTGACGAAATACCAACACCGACCTCTAGACGTGTGGGCCAAATCCTTCCCTACAACTCTGAAACCGGCTGAGTGAGGTCTCATGCGCCTGCCGTTCGCTCCTCCCCTCGAGCCCATGTTATCTACCGCCGCGGAGGACTTGCCCGAGGGCGACGGTTGGCAGTTCGAGCCCAAGTGGGACGGCTTTCGAACGCTGGTGTTTCGCGACCGCGACGAGGTCGTACTGCAGAGCCGCGACGCGAAACCGATGAACCGATACTTCCCAGAGCTCCTCGCACCGCTCGCCGCCACGCTACCCGAGCGCTGTATCGTGGACGGCGAGATCGTGATCGTGGGCGCCGACGGGCTTGACTTCGAGGCGTTGCTCTTGCGCATCCACCCGGCCGCATCGCGGGTGAAGGTCCTGGCCGCACAGATGCCGGCTTCCTTCGTCGTCTGGGACCTCTTGGCGTTGGGCGATGAGGACCTGCGCGACGTGCCGCTCGCGATGCGGCGCAAGCGACTCGAGCAGGTGCTGGCGAGGGCAGTGCAGCCGGTGCATGTCTCGCCGGCCACGAGGGATCGCGCCGTGGCCGTGGACTGGTTCCGTCGTTTCGAGGGCGCCGGGCTCGACGGCGTCATGGCGAAGCGCCTAGAGGCGCCCTACCGAGCTGGCGAGCGCACAATGCTCAAGATCAAACATAAGCGCTCCGCCGACTGCGTGATCGCCGGCTTCCGTTGGCACAAGAACGGCATAGGTACGATGGTCGGATCGCTCTTGCTCGGCCTCTACGACGACGATGGCACGCTCCACCACATCGGGGTCACCGCGGCGTTCACCAACGCGGTACGCAAGCAGCTTGTCGCCGAACTGGCACCGCTGCGCAAGAACGCGCTCGAAGGCCACCCCTGGCGCAACTGGGCCGAGGCTCAAAGAGAGGCGAACGCGAAAGGCCAGCGCCTGCCCGGCGCGACGAGCCGGTGGAATCGTGGCAAGGACCTGAGCTGGGAGCCGCTGAGGCCCGAGCGCGTCTGCGAGGTCGCGTACGAACACATGCAGGGAACTCGCTTCCGACACGCCGCGCAGTTCGTGCGCTGGCGTCCCGACAAGCGCCCGCAAGACTGCCGCTACGATCAGTTGGAGGTCACGCCAGCCTACGAGCTGGAGCGCGTCTTCGGCACGCGCGACTCGCGCGGTTCGGATCCCAAGTCGCGCCAGGGGTCATAGTCAGGATCGGGCGATTCCTCGGCCGGGCGTTTGCCCTCGGGAACGTGCGCAGGTTGATCCGGATGCGAGTCCACGTGTTTGAGCGACCGCGCATCGCGTCGACGAGGATGTCGTCCACCTGGAGCAGCGCTGCAGCCTTCGGATGCCTCGTCTTCCAGCGTTCGAGGCCGGCGAGCGCGTCCTCCTTGTGCTCCGCCTTCGCGACGGTCACGAGCGGCTGTGTCGACTGGCGGCGGCCGCTGCCTCTCTTCTTGGCGCTCGCGATCTTCCGTCGTGACGGCGCGACCCGCGGCGGCTCGTCGGCTTGCTTCTTGTAGTGTGGAGGCCACGGCGCATCTCCGAGGCCCGCAGCTTCCTGTGCTGCGGACAGCTGGAGCAGCGTGTCAAGTGATCCCGCGGCGGCATCAATGCCTGCCGATGCGTCGCCGCGTTCGATGAAGCGCGCCGGTGCGGTAACCAGCGTGAACGCCGCCGGATCGCAGCCCGCGACTTCCTCCCATTCGAGTGGCATCGAGACGCGCGCGTCGGGGGTCGGCCGTACCGACCAGGCCGACGCCACCGTGCGGTCCTTGGCGTTCTGGTTGTAGTCGAGGAACACGCCGTGACGCTCTTCCTTCCACCACTTGCTGGTCGCCTGCTCCGGCGCGCGCCGTTCCACCTCGCGCGCGAGGGCCAACGCCGCGCGGCGCACCTGGTCGAAGCTCCAGCGTCGCTCGATGCGCACATTGACATGCATGCCTCGTGTGCCAGACGTCTTGGGCCACCCGTAGAGGTCGTGCTCGTCGAGCACGTCGCGAACGATCAGGGCCACGCGCCGCACGTCGTCCCAGCTCACGCCAGGGCCGGGGTCGAGATCGACGCGCAGCTCGTCGGGACGCTCGAGGTCGTCAGCGCGCACCGGATGCGGGTTTAGGTCGATGCACCCGAGGTTCACGATCCACAGCAGCTGCGCCGCGTCGCGCACGACGATCTCTCGCGCGGTCCGGCCCGAGGGAAAGCGCAGCTCCACCGTCTCGACCCACTCAGGATGCCGCTCGGGGGCTCGCTTCTGGAAGAACGGCTCCTGCTCCGCCCCATTCACGTAGCGCTTCAGCACGATTGGCCGCCTCGCGATCCCGCGGAGTGCTCCCTCGGCAACCGCCGCGGATCACGAGGGCTGGACGCCTCTCCACCACGCCGCAGGCGACGGGAACCTCCAAGTCGTGCGGCTCCTCTTGGATCATGGTGCCAACGTGCATGCGCGGACCAATGACGGGCGAACTGCGCGGCGCATCGCGGGACCGAAGGGGTTCAGGAAGATTGTCGACCTCCTCCGGCAACATGGGGAGCTGGAGTAGTAGCCACTACCCTCTTCATCTCCCCCCATGGTTGGGAAGACCGCAGAGGACTGGATGGTCCAAGCGCAGAACCCCGGCTCTTATCTGCGGGGAGGGTACCATGGGAATTTTCTCCCCAACGCCCTTGTTTTCCAGCGTTTCATGAAACGATCGACCGCTGCTAGCTCTCCTTGATCATCTCGCGTCTGGACACTGCCAGACACTGGGGTAGCACACTTGTCGCGCACCCGCACCTCTGAGTCTTGCGTAGCGACCCGAGCCGGACGAACCTGTAATGATGGTACCAAGGCACCACGATTCGCCCCGGTTGCAGTCCATCACTTGCGCTCAATGTGGACACTGTACTTTCCACCTAGCTCGACTTTCAAACGGACGTGTTCCACTTTGCCATCGGCCACAACGTAGATCCCATCAGATGTGCCGAGGTAAAGCCTGTCTCCAAATCGGCGAATCACGTTCACGTGTGCGGGTATGCGATATCGCAGCACCTCTCGGGTCCTCCTGTCGTATCTCGCAAGCCCGCCTGGGCCCGCGGCCCCTTCAAGTCCCAGCCAGATGGCACCTGGTTCCACAAGGATCGCGGAGGTGGACCAGTCTGCGATCTCCCTCATGTATGTAAGACGATAGTCTCTCCTCTCCGTATCGAAGTAGCCGATACCTCCCACGCCCGTAAATCCCTCGGTTTCGCCGAATGTCAACCCGAACCAGATTCGTCGCCCCTCTAGTTGAAACGAAACGATCTGCGTGCCGAGTATTGCGACATCCTTCGTGTATCCATCCTCGACTCGTTTCGGTCGATACCGCGCGAAGAGGTCGTAGCTGGGCTGGGGTAGCTGGAAAAACTTGTGTGCGCCGGCGGTCATTTCGTAGATCCCAGGCGACAAGAATGGAGCAAAGGCGCTGTTCGCACTGATGCGGCCGTTCCACACAAGAAACCGCCGCGACGGCACCCCGGTCGCGGGTAGAGGCACGATCTGTTCTTGAACCATATACAAAGGAACCCAAAAGGCGATAAATGGTACGCCGATGGGGGTCCCCGATTGGGGAGCAGGGTTGTACTTGAACAAGGGCACGTCCGGATTGACCTGTACTGTCCACCTGCCTTGCCTCAACACATACTGCCTATTATCACCCGTCAGGATGAGCCTATCCCCCTCCACGCGGACCGCGCGGATCGCCTGTATCCGCTGCCCGTCGATCCTGTCCACGACTTCAAAACTCGAAAGTCGCGCCGTACTGCTGCTCGGCTGAGGGGGGGCGGCCCGTACTAAGATCGTGGTTTCGGAATCCGGCGTGCCGAGGAAGTACAGCATCCCCTGGAACAGAGTCACATCGTAGATGCTCATGCCATGATGACTTACAGCACCCAACACTCTCTGTCGTCTGAGATCCAGAAAGTACCTGACCCTATCAGCGACATCACCATAGGTTGCCCCCTGGCGGCGGATATCTACATGACGCTCGTCGGCCTCTTCAAGAATCACCTCGTAATCCAACCACCGGTGCGTCCCGAAAATTTCTATGGGCATGTATAGACGACTTGAGGTGTTGTCGATGACAAAGAGCCCAAAGGCCTCTTGTTTGAATGACTCTGGTGTTGAAGGGGTCACAGCTTTGCTCGGGTGAACAAGCGCGTGGACCAGGATCACTGAATGGGTTGGATTTAAAGGCTTGCGCGCAAGCACCTTGAGTTCTGAAAGTCCGGCGAAAAATGCGCGAAAGTGTGGAAGGAGGTCGGTGTAGAGAACATCCGACTTCGACATCGGCTGGCCCGCAACTCCAGGAGCGTGTGCGGTGAGTAACACGATTAGTAGAAACGCTACGGCCCCCAGCACTCTTGTCACGGTGTCCTCTCCTTCACCGCTCGGTTGGCGTGCAACGTCTCGCCCGTCGCGATCCTCACTATGAAAGCCCGCCCCCGTCGAACGGCCAGAAGACTTGGTAGGCCTCAGGGCCTCGATGCAGAGAGTAGCCCCCTGCCATCGTGTTCCCGTCTTCTTGACGTTTTTGAGGCAGAAACTGCAATAGTGGGGCAGTTCACGGGGAGTCAATGGTGGAGGCGGCGGGAATCGAACCCGCGTCCTAAGCAAGCGAGGGCGAAGCGTCTACGCGTGTAGCCTAGGCTTTGGTTCTCGCCTCCGAGAGCTCCCCTAGACCGGATCCCTCAGAGGCCAGCCCGTTGTGGTTCCCGTCGACGCCCCGGGCCAGGACACCAATCGGTAGCCGGCTCGTTTCGCCCAGTCCCAGGCTGCCGGCGTTCCTAGGTGGACGACGCTGCTACTTAGGCAGCGTAAGCGTACTGTGTATCGGCGTTTATACGCCTTCCAGGAGTTTAACGAGGACCCGGAAGCACCTCGACGCGCAACCTCGCTGCTGCTGGCCTAGTCGAGACCGATCGCCCCCAATAGACCACCATCATTATAGCATGGCTCGTTGTGCACTGGCTCAGTCGGGGATCGCAGCCGATCCACGAGCATCTAAGGTGAGATCGCGGCCTCGTCCCGTGCGCACCAATCCCACGATCCGATGGCGGGGCTCAATCCGAACGCGGCTGGACAAGCAGACGGGACACTGGTGGACTGCCACGCGTACCCACTCCCGGGTCCCGGGCTTCACCCCCGCCATATGGAAGCGGGCAAAGATGGCCCGTCCCTCGATCGGCCGGTGTTCGGCAATCGCGCGCTCCCATTCAGCCAGACCATCAAGGTCCCCGCTCTCGGCGATCCCCTTCAAGCTGTAGAACCGTCGGTTGGTCACGCAGAACGGGACACCAGTGAGCACCGAGATCGTCCACCCTGTCGCCACCGCGGCACCGAGGATTTCCACCAGCAGCGCTACAATCCCGGTCCAGATTTGCAGCCCCGGGGGCAACTGCAAGAACGATGGCAAGAAGGCGATTATCGCCTGAGCCTCTTGATCTGCGATCGCAGCCAAGTAGTGCTCGAACCCGAGGACCCGCGCGGCGCCTACCACACCAGCCCGAGCAGGTGTGCCCAAGAAGTCCAGAAAGATAACGGCGCAATACGCTGCTGCCCCGCCAATTTGTCCTGCAAGGCGAAAGTTAGACGTGTCGTAGTTTGAGGTCAGCCAGATGGTGAGCACCACCCCGATCGTTGCTGCAGCACCGATGAGGAGAGCGCCAAACGGAATAACCCCGAGGATATGAAAATGGGCCAACTCGAAGCGATGCCCGAGGTAGGCGGATCCGGCGACTGTCGCCCCAATTAACAGCGGCCCAAGAATAGCGACCACCGGTTCCCTCCTAAGTTCTTTGTCCTCTCCCTGCCCTGAGAACCACCCATCCAGGCGTGGTCACGGCCCCTTGGACCAGACCTACTTCCACGCACATTACAAGAGATCTTACAGCTATCCTCTTTCCGGACTGAAGGAGCGTCTTCCTCTTACTCAGACGAGGGACTCCTCCGAAAGGTTTAGCGAAAACGGGAGGGACAACCAGCTGGGGACTAGGGCCTGGGAGGAATGGCCTTCTGCTTCACGGCCTTGGCAATCTGCCGCGCCGCGTCTCGACGTGCAATCGCTTCTCGCTTGTCGTACTGCTTCTTCCCGCGGGCGACGCCGAGTTCAATTTTTGCCACGCCGCGGCGGAAGTACAGACGGAGGGGGATGAGCGTGTACCCTTTCTGCTGGACCTTGGCGAAGAGGCGCCGAATCTCCGCGCGGTGGAGGAGCAGCTTCCGGCGCCGCAATGGATCGTGGTTGAAGATATTCCCCGCTCCATAAGGCGGGATGTGCATGTGATAGAGCCAGACCTCTCCGCCTTCGACCCGCGCGAACGCTTCTTGCAAGCTTGCGCGGCCGGCCCGCAGGGCTTTCACCTCGGTCCCCGTCAGCGCGAGTCCCGCTTCATAGGTTTCCTCCAGATGGTACTCATACCGCGCGCGCCGGTTCGCCGCGACGGTGTGCTGAGCTTCTTCCATCGTGCTCATTCGAAGCGTCGTCCAACCGCAATCAACACAATGCCTACCGACACTGCTGCGAGCTCGACCCGCCGCGGCCCCGTCGTATGGAGCCCTCCTCCAAGCCCGGCCAGAGCGACGAGAGTCACGATGATCCACCCCGCGGTCCCAAGGAACGCCCCAAAGGTCATCGGCCGCCGCCGGAACAGATAGTCAGCGTGGTGGCGTACGATGAAGTACACCCCTAACCCCAGGAGCACCACCCACCACATGCGCTCCACTGGACTCATTCGACCGCCTGCACGGCCAAGAATCCTGTCCCTTCCGCGATTACGGCGCCATCGGCTCGGCGGACTTCGGCGTGGGCGGTGACCAACGCCCCCTTCCTCCCAGTGGGTTCTGCGCTAACCAAGAGCCGCTCTCCCGGGCGGGCCACTTGCCGAAACCGGATCTCGAGCTTCGCCGTCAACGCCTCCTCGCCTCGGACAAACCAGATGTTGGCCATCGCGTCGTCGATGAGGGCCGCGAGGATCCCGCCGTGAACCACCCCCTCATAACCGACATGCCACCGGCTGGGAGTAAACTCCGCTTGCACGCCTGCCCCGTGGGGAGCGAACTGCAGCTGCAAGCCCGTGGGGTTTTGGGCCCCACAGACGAAACACTGGGATGCTGCTCTCATCCCCCACCTCAGACGCTGACCTAGGTCGTGTGCCGCTGGCCCCAGGGCCGTGGTCGATCCTGCAGCAACGCTACCGCGTGCCCGAGAACGGGCAAGATGACCTCCAGCCATTCCCCTACCCCGCTGGTACTTCCAGGCAGGTTGATGATCATCGTCCGGCCACGAAGCCCTGCCACCCCACGGGACAACATCGCGAAGGGGGTTTTCGCCTGCGTCCGGACGCGCGCAGCTTCGACGATCCCGGGAACGAGCCGGTCGATGACCTGCAGGGTGGCTTCCGGGGTCACGTCTCGCCCCGCCACCCCGCTTCCCCCCGTGGTCAGGATCAGATCCACGTCCATCTCGTCGGCATAGGCGACTAGTCGTGATCGAATTCGGGCGACATCGTCGGGGAGCACATCCCGAGCCACGATCTCGCCGCCCACTGCAGTCACCTGCTCCACTACCACATCACCACTGGAGTCATGGCCTTGGCCCGAGGCAATGGTGTCACTAAGTGTAAGGACCGCGACACGGACCCCGTGGAGATCGACCGCGCTCATGCGTGGTCCTTGCGCTCGTAGTCGCCACTGCGACCACCCGACTTGCTGATGAGACGGATCTGATCGATCGTCATGTCGCGATCGACCGCCTTGCACATGTCATAGATCGTTAATGCCGCGGCGGCGACAGCGGCCAGAGCTTCCATCTCCACCCCCGTCCGGGCAATGGTGCGCACCGTTGCTTGAATTACCACAGTGCTCCGACGCTCATCGACCGCGAAAGCGACATCCACACCCGTGAGGGGTAAGGGGTGTGCAAGGGGGATGAGCTCGCCGGTTCGCTTGGCCGCCCCCACGCCGGCCAACTGCGCGACCGTAAAGACATCGCCCTTGGCGATTTCATTGGCCTGCACCAGCATGAGCGTCTTCGCCCGCATCCGCACTTCGCCCCGGGCCGTTGCGACTCGGGGCGTCTCGATCTTGGCCGAGACATCCACCATCCGGGCGCGGCCTGTGGCGTCCACATGCGACAACTGGCGCCGAGGCGCTTTTGGGCGTCCACTCCTCCGGGGCGGTTTCGTCAAAACAGTCTCACCTCAACCTCCGTCCCCTCTTCGAGCGTGCGCTGCGGGGGGACTACCACGATCCCGTCCGCGCGAACCATCGATGTGATCGCCCCTGAGCCACCCGGGACAGGCGTGGCCCAGAGGCCATTGTGGCGTTCGTTTAACGCGACCCGCACATGGTCTTCCCGGTCCCCGGTGACCACCCGCGTGGCCATCCGGGCCCGCACTCCGTGGCCAGCATGCCGGGAAGGGTCCGCTCCTCCCATGCCTTCCAGCACCGGGCGCACGAATTGATCAAAGACGACCATCGCGGAAACGGGATTTCCTGGAAGCCCAAACACGGGTTTGTGGTTCGCGACCGCGAGAATCGTCGGCTTCCCTGGGCGGATCGAGATACCATGGACAATGATCCCGGGGTCACCCAGGGTAGGGATGACCTCGGCCACGACATCCTTCTCGCCGACCGAGCTTCCTCCAGACAACAGGAGCGCATCAGACGAACGCAACGCACGCTGTGCCACCCGGGTGAGGACCGCGAGGTTGTCGGGTACGATCCCCGAGGGTTTGGCAATCCCTCCTGCGGAGACGACCAGCCCCGCCAGCGTATAGGAGTTCATGTCATGCATGTGATTGCCCTCAACCGGTTCATCGGGGGGCACCAGCTCGTCGCCGGTGACAATGATTGCCACGCGCGGTCGCGCGTAAACCTTTACGACCGCGCGCCCTAGCCCCGCCAACAACCCCAACTCCTGGGCCCGCAACCGGCGGCCCGGCGTAAGGACCAGATCTCCAGCGCGCGCATCCGCGGCGCGTGGCATCACGTTCTCGCCCGACTTGATGGACCGCTCGACGGAAATCGTCCCGTCCTGGCGGACAGTGTACTCCTGCATGACCACCGCATCCGTCCCCGCGGGCAGAGCGCCGCCGGTGGGAATCCTCACCGCCTCCCCCTTACCCACGTGGATGGAGGCAGCCTCTCCCATGAGGACCTCTCCCACAACGCGAAGGATCACCGGCGTCCCCGACCCCGCATGCGCGGTCTCCCCTGCGTGAAGGGCAAACCCATCGACCGTCGATCGGTCAAACGCAGGGAGGTCCATGTCGACGCGAATCTCGGCCGCTAGCACCCGACCCAACGCCTCCAACAGCGGCACCGACTGAGTCCCCAATGGGGTCGGCGAGAACGCCTGCGCGTACGCCTGCCGAGCTTCCTCAGGCGTCAGTAACTTCGTGAAGGCGCGGACGCGTGATGACACGATCTGCCTCTGTGTGTGCCAGACCTGGCGTGCCTGTCTCCCCGAACCGTTCGGCCGATTCCAAGGACAGCCCGGCCTTCGAGCACGCGGGGCGGCGCAATGAACTAACCTAGAGACGCGCCTGCGAGTACCCCGTCGGCGTGGCGGGCCGAATCGTCCCCAGTGTACGGCGGGGCTGTGGGTAGTGTCCAGACAAGCTCGAAACCGAACCCGCGTCGGGAAACTCGCTGTCAACGCGGGACCAGCAGAGGGCACCCAGGATCAAATCAACCGCAGGGCCCGACCGACATGGTCGAACGCATCGAGCGCCCGTTGCAGGTGGTCCCGCGTGTGCCCCGCGGTCACGATGGTCCGCACCCGCGCCTTGCCTGGTGGCACAGTGGGGAACGCGATCCCGAGCGCAAAGACCCCCGCCTCAAACAACCGATCGGAAAGGTCCATCGCGACCTGCTCGGCGCCTACCATGACGGGCGTGATCGGGGTCTCACTCTGCCCGGTATTGAAGCCGAGCGCGGTGAGGCCCCGTTTGAAGAAGCGCGTGTTCTCCCACAACCGATCGACGAGCTCGGGCTCGTCTTGAACGAGCCGCACGGCCGCCAGAGCGGTCGCCGCGACCGACGGGGGATGCGAGGTACTGAACAGGAGAGGACGAGCGCGATGAATGAGGGCGTCGACCAATGTCTGGCTCCCGGCGACGTACCCTCCCTGCCCTGCAAACGCCTTGGACAGTGTGCCCACCTGGATGTGCACTCGGCCATGGAGATTGAAGTGATCGATCGTGCCCCGCCCGGCCCGCCCCAAGACGCCACTGGCGTGGGCGTCATCCACCATCATGATGGCGCCGAATTCCTCGGCGAGGGCAACCAGCTCTGGCAGCGGAGCGATGTCCCCATCCATGCTGAACACCCCATCCGTGATGAGGAGGACATGCCGCGCGCCTTTTGCGTCACGCAAGAGGGTCCGAGCCGCAGCGACGTCACGGTGCGGGAAGATCCGTTTCTCGGCCCCGGAAAGACGGGCGCCGTCGATGAGGCTCGCGTGGTTGAGCTCGTCACTGATAATGACGTCATCCTTCGCCAAGAGAGCCGCCACCGTGCCCGCATTCGCGGTGAAGCCCGATTGGAACAGGAGCGCGGCGTCAGTCTGCTTGAATCGGGCGAGCTCCTCCTCGACCTGGAGGTGAATCGCCATGTTCCCCGCGATTGTCCGCACAGCACCAGAGCCAACCCCGAGCTCATCAATGGCGCGTTTGGCCGCCTCCATCAATCGCGGGTGGTTCGCCAATCCCAGGTAGTTGTTGGAACACAGGTTGATGACGTCGCGTCCGTCATAACGAGCCACTGCGGCCTGCGGGCCATCCAATCGCCGCGGCCACCGAAAGAGGCCGCGTTCTCGCAGTTCGGCGAGCTCGCGTTCGAGAAAACCTAGAGGTTGACCCATGGGTCCTGCTCCATCCGCCGGCACGCCCGCACCCGTGCAGGCGCGATGCCGGTGCTACAAGTAGAGGATCACCTTGCCCGCCGCGCCCGATTGGAGCAGAGCGACCGCCTCCTCGAACCGCTCCAGGGGAAGCCGGTGCGTGATGATCGGGCTCACATCCAACCCCAGGCTGAGTAATCTCGTCGCTTGCTCCCAGGTCTGCCATAGCTTCCGGCCAAAGATGCCCGCCAAATGAGTCTCCTTGAAGATGACCGTATCCGCGAGGTCGAGCTCCACCTTGGACGACGGGAGCCCGAGCAGCGATACCCACCCACCGTTCCTGAGCGCTCGGAGGCCATCGGACAGCCCATGGCTACTCCCGGACATCTCCAGGACGACATCGACCCCGGTTCCGCCCGTCGCCTCACGGATGCGGGTCGGCACGTCCTCTTTTCGCGCGTCCAACACGAGGTCCGCTCCGAGACGGCGGGCCAGCCCGAGGCGATAGTCGTGGACGTCTGTGGCGGCGATGAATGCGGCCCCTGCCATGCGGCAAATCAGAATCGCCATTAGGCCGATCGGACCACACCCGATGATCGCGACCGCCTGGGCAGCTAAGGAGGTCTCCAGCGCCGCGTGCACCGCGTTGCCGAGCGGGTCCATGATGGCGGCCACTTCACGGGAGATGGCCGGCGCGAGCTTCCAGGCATTCGTGGCCGGCATCACGACGTAGTCCGCGAAGGCACCGTCCCGATCCACGCCAATGATCTGGAGCCGTTCGCAAATGTGCGGGCGGCCCTGGCGGCAGGATGGACACGCCCCACACGCAATGTGGCCCTCCCCCGCCACGAACTCCCCTACAGCGACGAGGCTCACGTCGGCGGCCGCCTCGACCACGGTCCCAGCGAACTCGTGTCCAATCACCCGCGGCGGATGAATCCGCGCGCGCGCCCACGGATCCCAGGTGTAGATATGGAGGTCGGTCCCACAGATGCCGCCTGCGAAGACTTTCACGCGCACCTGTCCGGGGCCCACCGACGGGATCGGGACCTCGGTCAGTTGCAACCCAGGGCCCGAGTCCGCCTTTACGAGCGCCCGCATCAGGGACGTCACCGCGTCGCGGCCCCCGGCACCCCCGCCCTCCCGAGAAACGACTGGAGGTCCTCTAGCCGCACGTTGAGCCCGGTCAGGCGTTCGTCGACCACTTTGGCGATGAGCTCCATGGTCAGCTGGACCGCGCGCTTCTTGTCCCGGACCTGCGGGTGCGCGGCCAAGATGGTGTTCAGATCGTAGCACTGGGTGGCCTGATGCATGACACGAAACAGCTCGAACTCCTCGGCGAGGCTCGGGGGGATGTCGGGACGTTGCATCAGTGCCGCGAGGTCTTCGATCGGGTACGCGGGACCAGATCGTTTCGTCGCGCCCGCCTCCAGGACGGCGACAAATTCCCGCTCTTCCTCGTCGTCGACCGCCCGGTAGGCGTTGTAGGCTATCTCCCGTTTCTTGTCCGGTGTCTCGCCGCGCAGAAGGCGCCCGAGAAAAGCGGGGAGCGACAGGTGTTCCAAAATGACTGGCTCGTCCTGGTTCCGTTTGAGCAGGAACACGGTCGAAAGCTTGGTCGGCTCCATCGGGTTCATGAATACCCGCTCGCGGGGAAGGACGTTGCTGATGTCCAACATCGCACGGGCATTGTCGAACGAAATGAGCCGGGCAAACAGCTGCCGGAGATTGTCTGGCGAGAGCTGGGCAAGGCCGGAGACTTCGCCACGGTCCATTTGAATTACGTCGACCAGGGCAGTCAGCATCGGGGCTTCCCGCTCAAGATAGGCAGGGAGCACGTCAGGAACGTTTTCCATCGTCGAGCGTAACAGCTGCAACCCGGCAAGGGGGAAGTTCTCCGCAAGATTCGTGCGGAGGTAGAAGACCTTCTCCGAGGTGAACGCGTACGCGGCAATCGCCTCATGCCGGTCTAGCGCATTGACAGGAATGGTCACGTCTCGGTTGTCGAGATCGAGGCCACTCACGAGCGCCCCCGGATGCCTCCCCGCTTCACTCTCCAACCAACGGAACACGCGAAACCCCTTGACCTCGTGCCCGTTGGGGAGTTGCACGCGCATGGGGTGGAGTCGGCGGCCGTCCGCTGTCGGGTACGTGTACCGCACGTAGACCCAATCGTCGGAGTGAAACCGGGTCCGAGGAAAGGTCATGAGACCGTAAGAGGATGTGCTCTTCCCGGTCCCGGTCGGGGCGATGTAGAGGATCCCCTTGCCGTCCTTCTCCACGCAGGCCCCGTGGATGGAATGAATGCCAAACTCCTCAGCTAGAACGCGTCCCACCGCGCCCAGGACCCAACTCTTAAGCTGGCCATAGTAAGCTGTGTTGAAGAAGACGATGGTGTTCGTTTTCCGGCTGTAGTATGCGGCTTCAGGTTGCTCGCTTACTCCGCCAAGCGCGAACACCGTGACCCGGGGCTCTTGTGGAGGGGTCAACCCAGTCATCGCTCGCCATTCCTCGGGGCTGTACCAGTTTTCAACCCAGAGCTGGTACAGGTGGGGTGAGTTTGTCGTCGCCCGGACCCGAATCCCGTGGATGATGACATCGTGTCGATAGATTGGCTCGTGCGCGGCCCGCTTGGTGATGTGGGCGACCGCAGCGCCAACCAACGCATCTCGACCGCCTTCATGCCGATCGAGGGATTTGTCATGGATGACCGTCCTGGTCTTGGTTCGAGTGATGCAGTTCCCGGCGCCAATGGGAGTCCCCGGCCACTCGATCGCGTCAGGCGTCGGCGCCGGGGGAAAGGTGTACAGGTCCGTCACGTTCAGGCCTCCTCATAGAAGTGGTGCATGCAGCCGATAGGGCAGACTAGCCCCGGCTCCAACCATCCGTGGGGTGAACAGCGGTGGGCCGCCCACAAAGTGATGTACTGGGGCATACCGCGTATGGCCGTTCGACATCTCATCGGCACCTCCTTGCACCCCCTGGGCGCGTGGACACCCACTCACCGTTACGGGGGTGTTACGTATCTGTGACCGCAGAGGCATCGACAGCGCGGATAGGTAGTAAGGTAGGAGTGAACGCCGCCTCGCCCAGGAAGCGCATGACAGGAGGCGCGTTACGCGGAGAGGGAGGGAAACACCATGCGGATTCGAGAGGTTGCAGCCATCTTTGCAGGAGCCGCGCTGATCTTGTGGGGCGCGGGAGTCAGCTTCGCCCAGTACGATTATGGTAAACAGTCGCCGGCGCAAGTGGGAGACAACGGCAAGGCACAGACGCAGCTACGCACCGCCATCGACCATGCGAAGAACGCCGTGGGATCCTCGGCGATGGGCACCGCGGTGATGCACCTCGGCCATGTGCTCAACTGCATCGAAGGGACCAAAGGAAAGCACTTCAACGCGGCCTGGGGGCATGTCTGTCAAGGTCAGGGGGATGGAATTCTGGTTGACATCAAAGGTACAAAGAACGCCGAGACTGTCATGCCAATCCTTGACAACGCCGACAACCTTGCGCAGGCTGGCGTGCAGGCGAAGAACTTGGCGGGCGTGCAGGACGCCGCACGCAGGGTGGGCGCGCTCTTGCAGGTGGTGATGGATACCATCAAGTAGAGTCTTCTCAATGCGCTTTCTCCTGCATCCACTCATCGTCCACTTCCCAGTGGGGTTGTGGCTCACCAGCTTCGTCTTCGACTTGCTCTTCGCGAGGACGCGCGATCGGTTCTTCGCCATTGCCGCCCGCTATCTCATCGGGCTCGGGGTGCTCGCCGCGGGCGGCGCGATCGTGCTGGGCTTTGCCGACTTGATCCCACTGGTTGCAGAAGGAGTGGGGCAGGCCTTTGTGGACCAGCACAGGATCCACAGCACACTAGCCTACGTGTCCACCGCCGTCTATTCGGGTCTGTTCCTCGCCCGCTGGCGGTGGCATGCGATGCCGATGACGCTCTCCCTCGGCCTGGCGCTGATCGGCGCGGTGCTCGTTTCCGCTACGGGGTGGTTCGGCGGAGAGATTCGCCGGGTGATGTAAGAGCGCTTGCCCCGGTGACCTCGTCCTGAGTACGATTGAAGCGGGTCGGAGGCCCGGTAGTCGATGGCACACAAGATCCTTGTTGTCGATGACGAGCCGCACATCGTCGAACTGGTGAAGTACAACTTGCACCAGGAGGGCTACGATGTGGTGACCGCCCATGACGGGACCCAGGCCCTGGAGCGCGCGCAGGCGGAGCGACCGGACCTCGTCATCTTGGACATCATGCTCCCCTATACTGACGGACTGGAAGTCTGCCGCCAGCTCCGACGGGCGTCCTCGGTCCCGATCATCATGTTGACGGCCAAAGACGGCGAGTTGGAGCGCGTGGTCGGACTCGAACTGGGGGCCGATGACTACGTCACCAAACCCTTCAGCCCTCGCGAACTCGTCGCACGGGTGCGCGCGATTCTCCGTCGGACGACCCAGGATGGGAGCGCCCGTCCGCCGGAGCCTCTCCGGACCGGGGGCCTCTCCCTCGACCCCACGACCCACGAGGTCGCGCTCAACGGCCGGGCAGTCGAGTTGACCGCAAAGGAGTTCGAACTCCTCAAACTGCTCCTGAGCCATCCGAATCGAGTCTTCACCCGTGACTTTCTCCTGGAACACATCTGGGGGTATGATTACTTCGGGAGTACTCGTACCGTGGACATGCACATCAGCCGCCTGCGTGAGAAGCTCGAAGATGATCCCGCCACCTCGACGTTCATCGTCACCGTCCGGGGGGTCGGGTACAAGTTCAAGGGATCCCCGTCGGCGAGCGCGCCAGCGCCGACCGCGTCGTCATGAGCCGCTCGATCCGCTGGAAGATCACCACCTCCTATCTCGTCCTTGTCCTCTTGGTCCTGACCATCGTGACCGCCGTGGTCGTCTGGGCCCTGGAACGCCAATACGTGGACACCTACAAGTACGTCGTCACCACTCAGGCGAAGATGATCGCGCTGATGATGCGCGACTATGCCGCGCAGCGGGACCGGGGGGAATTGGAAACTCTGGCCCAGGAATTCAAGTGGCGCCCGGACGCGCGGATCGCCATTCTGGATGCGCAAGGGAGGTCGACGAGCGGGTTGGACCTCCCGGCGCTGCCGGAAGTCACCCTCGCCCTCGCTGGCCGAGAAGGGCAGGCGGTCCGATTTGATGCGGCAACCGGAGAGAGCCGAGTGTTCGCGGCGACGCCGATCCTGGGAACGGGGGATACGTTGGTTGGCGTCGTGCACGTCTCCGTCCCGCGAGCGTGGGTGTGGCGCCAGCTCCGCCGCATGGTCCCTGCCCTGGGCACCGCGCTAGTCATGGGGATGGCCGCCGCGTGGTTTGTCGGGTCTCGGCTCTCGCGCCGCATCACGCGGCCCTTAGAGGAGTTCACCCAAGTGGCCGAACGCGTATCGGCTGGGGATTTTGCCCAGCGGGCTCCTGTAGACGACACGGAAGAACTGGGGCGTTTGGGCAGAACATTCAACACCATGGCGGAGAGGCTGAAGCAGAAGATCCAAGAGATCTCTCAAGAGCAGAAGAAGATTGAGGCAATCGTGAGCGGCATGGTCGACGCGGTTATTGCGACCGATCGAACTGGAAAGGTGATGTTGCTCAACCGTGCCGCTGAGGAACTCCTCCAGATTGGCCGCGACCAGGCTCAAGGACGGCTGGCGCGGGAGGTCCTGACGGATCGCCGCCTCGTGGCGATGCTCGAGGACGCGACCGCCCGCGGCCAAGTCGCGGCTGAGGAATTGCCAGCGGGCGCCCACCATGATCGAGTCATCGAGGCGCATTGCGCGCCGATCACGGGGGATGAGAGTGACGTCATTGGCGCCGTCGCAGTCCTCCGCGACGTCACGGTGCTCCGGCACACGGAGCGATTGCGCCGCGAACTCACCGCCAACGTCTCCCACGAACTCCGCACTCCGCTCACCTCGATCAAGGGGTTCGCGGAAACACTGCTCCACGGCGCCCTGAAGGACGAGGCCGCGAGCGTGCGCTTCCTCACGATCATCGACAGCGAAGCCAACCGCCTCGTGAAACTGGTCGACGATCTCCTCGACTTGTCACGGCTGGAGAGCAAGGGCGCGACGCTCGAGGTCGGCGCAGTAGACCTCGGCCAGCTCGTCGCCCACACCGTCGACCGATTACGCCCGCTGGCCGAAGAGTCCCGGCTCACCCTCGCCTACCGGGGCCCGTCGGAGGTGCAGGTGCTGGCGGACGCTGATCGACTGGAGCAGGGGCTGACCAACCTCATTGACAACGCGTTGAAGTACTCGGCGCCAGGTGGTCGCGTCGACGTTGCGATCTTGCCCAACGACCACGAGGTCACCGTCACGATCACGGACACTGGACGGGGAATTCCGCCCGACGATCTCCCGCACGTCTTTGAACGATTCTACCGCGCGGATCGGTCACGGACCCGGGGATCTGGGGGCACCGGACTGGGGCTCGCAATTGCGAAGCACGTTGTCGAAGCACACGGCGGCGTCATTGGCGTCCGCAGTCGTCTCGGTGAAGGGACGACCTTCCTCTTTACTCTCCCCCGCAACGGTTCAGCAACAACACCCTAAACGAAGGCAAACCCTCGGAACACAAGCGGGCTCCTATCCTCCGAGGTAGGCTCTTCGAACCTCTTCGTTCGCCTGCAACTCCTGTGCAGTCCCAGAGAGGGCAACCTCCCCTGTCTGCAACACGTAGCCGCGGTTCGCTACCGTCAACGCCATGAAAGCGTTTTGCTCGACGAGAAGAATGGGCGTACCGTGTTTGTTGATGCCGTTAATCGTCTCAAAGATCTGCTCCACGAGCACCGGGGCCAAGCCCATGGAGGGTTCATCGAGAAGCAGGACGCGTGGCTGCGTCATCAGTCCCCGGCCAATGGCAAGCATCTGTTGCTCGCCCCCGGAGAGGGTCCCTGCGACCTGGGCGCGGCGCTCCTTTAGGCGCGGGAAGAGGGCAAAGACGCGCTCGAGGTCTTCCTCGATCCCGGGGCGGTCCGTCCGCCGAAAGGCCCCCATAGCCAGGTTTTCCGTAACAGTCAGCCGCCCAAAAATCCGCCGACCTTCCGGGACTTGCACCACCCCCTTTGCGACGATCTCATGAGCTGGCAACGCGCCTAAGTCCTCGCCAGCCAGCCGGACCTTCCCCTCCCGGGGCCGCAATAAGCCGCTAATCGTGTTCAGCGTAGTACTTTTCCCCGCCCCATTGGCGCCGATAAGCGTAACAATCTCGCCTGGGTCCACCTGGAGCGAAACGCCTTTCAACGCGTGGATCTGGCCATAGTACACGTGGAGGGATTCAACCTCCAGAAGCGCCATTCGCTCTCCCTTACCCCCACCGAGGGGCTTCGTGGACGCCCACACCCCCGCAGCAAGCTCCCGCGAGGTTAGTGGGCTGTGTCGACAATGGTCTTTCGGGTCCCGAGGTAGGCTTCGATCACCCGGGGATCGTCCTGGATCTGCCTCGGGGTCCCCTCGGCGATCTTGGTCCCGTAATCCAGCACCGTCACGGTCTCAGAGATGCCCATGACCACTCGCATCTGATGCTCGATCAAGAGAATGGTGATCCCAAGCTCGTCCCGAAGACGTCGGATGAAACTCATCAGCTCAACCGTCTCACTGGGGTTCATCCCTGCAGCGGGCTCGTCGAGAAGCAGAAGCTTTGGACGGGTCGCTAATGCCCGGGCAATCTCCAACCGTCGCTGCTCGCCGTAGGGCAGGTTCTTCCCGAGGAAGTCGCCTTTGCCTCGCAGCCCAACAAACTGCAACAGTTCGCGCGCCGTCCGGACCGCTTCTGCTTCTTCACGCCGGGTCTCCGCAGAACTCAGAATTGCCCCAACCCACGTTGCCTTCAGGTGCGGGTGCAAACCCACGAGGATGTTCTCGAGGGCGGTCATGCTGGCAAAGAGCCGGATGTTCTGGTACGTTCGGGCGATCCCCCGCTGGGTAATTCGATCCGGGGTGAGCCCATTGACAGGCGCGTCAAGGAAGATGATCTCACCTTCATCGGCTTGGTAGAAGCCGGTCGCGCAGTTGAAGAACGTGGTCTTGCCCGCCCCGTTCGGTCCGATGATACTATGGATGCTCCGCTCGGCTACGTCGAGGTCGAGCTGGTTCAGCGCTACCAACCCGCCGAACCGTTTGGTCATGCTCCGCGCCGTGAGAATCGCCATCCTAGCCGTCCGAGCCCTTGGCCTCGGCCACCGCCGGCGTCTCCGGCAGCGGGCTCGGTTCTTCGCCCTCATGGAGCTCGCGTTTCACCGTCGCAGCTGGCCATAACCCTTCGGGTCGCAGCTGCATCATAAGGATGAGCGCCGCCCCGTAGATGAGGAACCGGAACTCTGAAAACTCTCGCAGCACCTCCGGCAGCCCGACTAGAAAGAGGGCGCCCACGACGACGCCAGGCAAACTCCCCATCCCACCAACGACGATCAGCGCGAGAACGTTGATCGACGTCAGGAGCTGGAAGCTGTGGGGGAACACTGAGCCGACCATCACCGCAAAGATGGCCCCCCCGACCCCCGCGAACGCCGCGCCCAGCCCATAGGAGAGGAGTTTGGAGTTGACCAAGTTGATCCCCATCGCTTCGGCGACGTCCTCGTCCTCGCGAATGGCCATCCATGCCCGTCCCAGGCGGGAGTCGCGCAACCTCATGGCGACGAAGACCACCAAGGCACTACTCACCAACGTGAGGTAAAAGAGCTGCTCGGGTCCGCGGAGCTCAAAACCCCCCAGCATGGGTTTCGGAATGCTGAGGACTCCTTGCGATCCTCCCAGCCACGGGCGGAGAAAGTCAGAGAGGACCATCAACCGGGTGATCTCGCCAAACCCAAGCGTGGCGATGGCCAAGTAGTCGCCGCGAATCCCCAATACTGGAATGCCGAACAAGACACCGGCAATCAGCGCGACCACGACAGCGATCGGGACTGCCACCCAGAATGAGAGGTGGCCGACGTTGAGCGGGCCGGTGGTGGTCAAGACCCCGACGGTGAAAGCGCCGATCGCGAAGAACGCCACGAAGCCGAGATCCAGCAGGCCCGCGAACCCGACCTCAAGGTTCAGCCCTAGCCCCATGAGGGTGAAGAGACCGACCATCACGAGCACCTGGGAGAGAAACGATCCCGCGATCTGGGGTACAACGAGGACTAGAGCCACCACAAGGACCCAGGTGGCAGAACGGAACCAGCGACTGCGCTTACTTGAGAGTGGCGTTAGCGGCCGGCGTGCTACGAGCTTCCTGCGGCTCCGCAAAAGAATAATCGCCTCGACAACCACAAACGCGATCACCGCGCCACGCGGGGACAGACCGTCGGCGGTAAAGAAGATCTCACGGATCGCTAGCCGTACCCCCCCCTCCCCCAGTAGGAGCTGTTCAAGTTCTTGGAACAGCCCCACGATGAACACCGCTGCGACCCCGATCGCCAGGGGCCGACGCACGCGCGGGGGCACGAGCCACGTGACTGCACCAACCCCCCCCGCAACCGCGCCGGCGAGAATGATTAGCGGCGTGGCAGAAGTTCCTTGGCCAAATGAGAGTATTGCAAACAGGTCGGGCGAGGCGCTGGCCAGCACCGCCCGGAGGTTGACGTGCGCCCCGACTGCCACCAGCGCGGCCACGACCACCCCTACGATTGCACCTGCCAGCGTCCCACGACCGAGCGTGACACCCGTCGAGCCAACACGCTGCCTGCCCGCTTGGAGACCTGCGGCCATGCCCGTCAGCAAGAGGAGGGCGTGGGCAAGGGAGATCACCCCCACGACAATTTCTCGCGGGGCAAAGAGTTCCACCATTCCCACGAGGCAGAGGTAGACCGCTACCGCTCCCCAAATGAGTCCGATCCGGATGACTCTGCGCCAACCGCCAGGATTCGGGGCCATATGCGCGCGTGTGCTCCTCTAGGCTTTCTTGGTTGCCAGCCGCTCTCCCAGAATCCCCGAGGGCCGGAAGATCAGGACCATCACCAACATCGTGAACGCGATGACGTCCTTCAGCTGGTACGGCGCGACAATCCCCAGCCCGTCGAGGATCAAGATGGGGCCGACGGATTCGATGAGGCCCAGGAAGAGACCCCCGAGCATCGCTCCGGGGATGTTCCCGATGCCGCCCAGAACCGCAGCAGTGAATGCCTTAATGCCAGGGACAAACCCGATGAAAAAGGCTACCTGCTTGAAAACGAGAGCGTATAAGACGCCAGCGGCGCCTGCCATCGCCGCCCCTACACCGAACGTGATCACAATCACCCGGTCCACGTCAATCCCCATCAGCGCGGCCGTTTCCATGTCCTCAGACACCGCCCGCATCGCCGTTCCGGTCTTCGTGCGCATGACAAACACATACAGTCCGAACATCATGATGATGGAGGCCACAATGACGACGGCTTGTGTCCGCAGAATCGTGATGCCCGCAACTACCAAGAAGCCTTTCAGAATCTGCGTCTCGGGGTAGGCTTGAAACCCGGCGCCATAGAGACCTTTGAACGTGTACTGCAGGAAGAATGAGGCTCCGATGGCCGTGATGAGGGGCACTAGGCGCGGTGCACGGCGCAGCGGTCGGTACGCGATGCGTTCAACCAGGAGCCCGACCATCGTCGACGTAGCCATCGACACTGCCAGGACGAGCAGGAGACTCGGCAAAGGGTGGCGATCGAGCGTCCCGGCCCCGGCAAGCGCGGCGGCCACGAAGTAGGCTGTGTACGCGCCGCTCATGAACACTTCGCCATGCGCGAAGTTGATCATGCGCAAAACGCCGTAGACCATCGTGTAGCCGAGGGCGATCAAAGCATAGACACTACCTTGGGACAAACCAAATATCACGAAATCGATCCATGCCCTGGTGGAATATCTGGCCGCCACGACCGTGCCCACGACTCCCCAGATAACCACGATGAGCACGGCGACCCTGATCGTCCACAGGAACAGGTCGACGACTGACAGCCTCGCGATCCATCTGCGGGGCATCGAGCGCCTCCCACTTAGCACGGGAGGATGAGCCAAAGAAGGTTCCTTTGGCTCACCCTCCCAATTGCCGCAACCAGACTATACCGCTTACGGGTAGAGCTTCTTCGGGTTCGTTGTTGCCGGATCCCACTTCGTCGGGTCAGCCGAGGTGATCTGGTAGACTGCGATATGTGGGTCCGCGCAGTCCCCAAACTTGCCGCATGTGAGTGTCCCGGTGAGACCCTTGAAATTCTTCGTGGCAAACAGCGCGTCACGCAACGCCTTTCGACCGATGAACAGGTTGCCGGCGGCGTCCTTCTTGGCAACCTTCTCAATTGCCGCAAAGATGATGTTCGCAGCATCGTAGCCGTACGCGTGGTACGACGACACTGGCTTCTCACCATACTTCTTTTGATGCTTCTGCAGGAACGTGGTGTACTTGGGCCCGAGCACTTTCGGGTCCAGGTCAGGGCTCGACTGATACATGCCTACCGCCGCATCCCCCGCGGCCTTCAGGAAGTCCGGGGAGAACACGCCATCGGCACTCATCAGTTTGGTCTTTTCCAGTCCCGCTACTTCCTTTGCTTGGCGAGTAACGAACCCGCCTGCGGCGATGAAGATGGGGTAGTAGATCAAGGCGGGCTTCCCTGCCGCGATCTTGGTCAAGACCGGGCGCATATCGGTATCCGTGGGCGCGATGGCCTCCTGCGACGTGATCTTCCCGCCCTGTTTCTTGAAGTTGTCGGCAAACGCGTTTGCTAGCCCCTCGGCGTACGGGCTGCCATCATGGATCGTCGCCGCCGAAGTGACCTTTAGAACCTTTCTCGCAAACGTTGCAGCGACGTTTCCCTGTACCAAGTCGTTGTAGGCGGTGCGGAGGTATCCATCGTAGTCCGCCCCCCGCTTGGAATCCGTGAGCACGGGGGCGGTGGCTGAAGGCGAGACCGTCACGATCCCAGCCTTCCAGAAGATGGGTGCGCCTGGCTTGGACTCACTCGAACAGCTGGACCCAATCGCGGCCACAATCGCCTTGTTTGATGCCAACTTCGTGGCCGCCGTTACGCCACCTTCCGCGTTACAGCCAGAATCCTCGCCGATGAGTTTGACCGTATGGCCGAGGACCTTGCCTTTGTCGTCAATCGCGATCTCAATGCCTCGCCGGGTATCAATACCCAGCGTGGCGTTCTCCCCTGCAATCACCAGCCAATAGGCGACCGTGATCGGTTCGCTGGCTCCGATCTTCACTACGCCAATGGAATCCGTGACCGGTCCCATCGTCTCTGCTGCGGGAACACTTGGGACGACATAGGACCCTAGAGCGAGTGCGAGCATCACAGCCAAAAGTATTGGTGCCTTCTTGTGCTTCATGCGTCTTTCCCTCCTCTTTTCAATTGATCGACCTTGCGTTGCAGTTTGGACACTCAGACAACCCCCGCCATTCCTGGCCCCACCCCCCCGGTCCCCCGCACCCCCCCACGTACCCCTTCACATAGGACTCCCGCCTCGTCCCTAGCGGCGGGCATCGGCTACCAAATTCGCAATTGGCGCACAGAACCCTGAATATAGAAGTGTTCGCCCCCTCACTATCGGTTCCTGCCTCTCCGACGGCTCTCAGGGGCTCCAGACGACTAGAATCGGGACCGCTCCAGGATGAGGCTGCGCAGTACAAAGCCCAGGTTCGCGGGCCGCTCGGCCAGACGGCGCATGAAGTATGGGAACCACCGTGTCCCAAACGGGACATACACGCGCATGCCATACCCGTCTTCCACGAGACGGGTTTGCAGGTCGCGTCGGACCCCGTAGATCACCTGAAATTCAAAGCTCGTTGGGTCGAGCCGATGCCCACGTGCGTGGGCCCTCGCATGATCGATGATCCGCTCGTCGTGCGTCGCGATCGCCAGTCCGACCGCCTCGTCGAGCAGCCGTTCCATCAAGCGACGGAAGTTGGCATCGACGTCGGTTTTCCGAGGATAGGCCACAGCGGGCGATTCCGCGTAGGCGCCCTTCACGAGCCGCACGCGAGGACGGAGAGGGAGTAACGTGTTGAGATCGGCCTCCGTCCGGCGGAGGTAGGATTGGAGGACGATTCCGATGTTATCGAACCCTTCGGCCCGTAACCGCCGATAGAGCGCGAGCGTCGCGTCCACGTAGACCGCGCTCTCCATGTCGATCCGGATGAAGTTGCCCTTCGCTCGCGCGAGGGTCAGCAGCTCCCGAATCGATGCGTCACAGACCTGCGGGTAGTTGTCGACCCCCAGCTGCGACAACTTCACCGAGATGTTGCACTCCAGCCGCTCGGTCTCAATCGTCTGCAACATCTCGGCGTACGAGCGGGCGGCAGCAATAGCATCTTCGCGCGTCTCGGTCTTTTCCCCAAGGCAGTTCAGACTGACCCGGATCCTCCGGCGGTTCAGGTCCCGGACGACCGGGATCGTTTCGCCCAATGTATCCCCCGCGACGAACCGGGCAGCGGCACGCCTAGCGCCGGGGGCGGCGAGGATCAGCTGCTGGAGCCGAGGTTGCTCGGAGAGCCCAACGAGGGCACGTCGCAGCATCGATCCGGGTTACGGATAGATACCCCGGGTCATCAATGCTTCCGCGACACGGTCAATGGCCCTGATGAGGGCCCCGGTCCGCATGTCAGTGCGCTTCTCCTGACTCGTCTTGAGGACCTGACCGAAGCTGCGGACCATGATGCGCTCGAGGTTTTGGTTGACTTCCTCTTCGGTCCAGAAGAACTGTTGCAGCCCCTGGACCCATTCGAAGTAGGAGACAATCACGCCCCCCGAGTTCGCCAAGATGTCGGGGACGACAGTGACGCCCCGTTCCTTGAGGACGACGTCGGCATCGGGGGTTAGTGGTCCGTTGGCGCCCTCGACAACAAGTTTCGCCTTGACTCGCGGGGCGTTCTCGCCCGTGACCTGGCCCTCGAGCGCGCTCGGGACCAGAATCTCACAGGGGAGCTCCAACAGCTCCTCGTTCGAAGTCCGCTCGGTACCGGGGAACCCAACCACGGAGCCGTGTTCCTCCTTGTACTTCAACAGTGCCCGCGGATCCAAGCCCTTCGGATTGTGGACGCCCCCGCCGGAATCGCTGGCCGCCACGATGGTGCACCCTTGGCTTTTCAGGAGATAGGCTGCGACCGATCCCACGTTCCCGTACCCTTGGACAACCACTCTTGCCCCAGCCAACGACATCCCTAGCTGGCGCGTCGCCTCGCGCGCGCTGATCATGACGCCCCGGCCCGTGGCCTCGATGCGGCCTTGGGATCCGCCGATGGAGATCGGTTTCCCTGTGACGACTGACGGCGTTGAATGGCCCCGGTGCATGCTGTAGGTGTCCATGATCCAGGCCATCGTCTGCGGCGTCGTCCCTACGTCCGGGGCGGGAATGTCGCCTTCGGGACTCATGAGGATTTCGATCTCGGTCGCGTAGCGACGGGTCAAGTGTTCGAGTTCTTGCAGGGAGAGCTTCTTGGGATTGACCACCACGCCGCCCTTGGCTCCCCCGTAAGGCAGGCCGACCACTGCGCACTTCCAAGTCATCCACATCGCCAGCGCTCGGACTTCATTCAGCGTCACGTCCGGATGGTACCGGATCCCCCCCTTGGTCGGGCCCAGGACCGTGCTGTGGTGGACGCGGTACCCGGCAAAGACCCGGACCGACCCGTCGTCCATCTTCACAGGAAAGTTGACGGTGAGTTCGCGCTTGGGGTGGGCGAGAAATTCACGAATCCCGCGTTTCAAGGGAAGGTGATCGGCGCCAATATTGAACTGGCGGAGCGCCATCTCCCACGGATCCTCGCGGGGGGTAATGACCAAAGCCTTAGCCATCAGGGTCTCCCTCCTCTGTCGGGCCTACGGATTTCCGGCTCGATGCACTACGGTCGAGACTGGCACGAGTTCGATCCCTTCGCGATCGAACTCGGGAAGCATTTCCATCAAGATCCGAGCAGTCATTCGCTGGACATGTCCAATCCCGACCGCGGTCCCCCGCTCTTTCGCGAGGACGATGACCCGTCGGAGCGCTTCCCGGATCGCCTCGGGATCGTTGACGTTGTCGACGAAAACGTCCCGGGTGGCAGTCGGTACACGCATCTCCGTCGCAAGGCGTGCGGCGACCGACCGGGGAGTCGTCACGCTATCGAGGAAGATGAGACCGCGCTCTTTGGCGACCGTGAGAATCGCGCGCATGACCCGCGGATCCGCAGTCCCCAGCGATCCCATGTGGTTGTTCATCCCCGCGGCCCCTGGGACCCAGGCCAGATCAGTCAGCACCGTCGTGGCAATCGCGGTATCGGTCATCGCCGTCATCACCGCGCCCGGCCCCAGGTTCTTGTTGGCGTCCTCGGGTTCGACCGGCAGGTGCAGGAACACCTCCAGCCCGGCGGCCTGCGCGCGGGCGGCCACCTCCCGAGAGTACCGGAGCCCAGGGAGGATGGACACGGTCACCGGTCGGCTTAGCGCAATGATGGGCTCGAGCTCATCGAGACTGCCCCCGGCGTCGTCAAAAATGATCACCACCCGACCTTGCGCCGGGACCCGCGCAAAGCGGACCATGTGGGTAACGAAGGGAATCCCCTCGCGGAACAACCCGACCTGGACGCCTGTCGGGCCGGCCGCAAACACCTGCCCGCCGGCCCGTTCGACCTCCGCTCGAAGCACCGCCGTCGCCTCTTGCGGAGATGTGCTGAGCCGAACCTCAAGCGTGCGGCGGGTCCACCGAATCTGCCCGGCGCCGATCTGCCCGCTGCGAGACTCGGCCTCAGAAAGCTCGACGGACCCGATTTGACCAAGCGCACGCTGAACGGCGGCGTCGAGGGCCGGGTTGTGGACTTCGATGACCGCTGGCGGTCGGACAGGCGTACGGGGGGCCGGGGCGGAGGCTGTGGGACGGGGGGGCGAGGGTGGGCTCGCCTTGGGACGATCAAACGACACCCCGAGCCCGATCCCACCTCCGATAAGCAATGCGGCAGCGATGATGAGGAACCGACTCCGCGCGAAGCTGGAGAAAGCGCGGCGTTTCGCCATCTACCGGCTCATGGGGTGCGACGCGACCGAGAGCACAACCACCACGCTGCTCTCACGCAGCCGGCATCAGTGGTGTCCATTCGCTTTTGGTAATTTTCTTCTTCACCGCGTCAATCGCGCGGTTGAGTTGGTCGGCCTTCATCCGTTCCACTTGCTGGTCGATTTCTGCATCAGGCTTCCCGCGCAGCCGGGTCCGGAGGCTTTCTTCGGGCTCCCCAACAACGATGTCGGGCGTAACGCCTTTCTTGTGGATGTCCCGCTCCTTGGGGGTCAGGTACTTGGCGCTCGTAATAGCCGCGCCCGCCCCCAGGGGTAAGTCAACGATAGTTTGGATGACGCCTTTCCCGAACGTCTTGACCCCGACCAAGGTGCCCACGCCGGTGTCCTGGAGTGCCCCGGAGACAATTTCCGACGCGCTTGCGGTGAATTCGTCGACGAGCACGACGACAGGAATACCGATCTTCGCCCTCGACGTCGCGCGCTCCGTGATGCGGTTCCCATTCCGGTCCACCGTGTGGACCAGGGGCTGCCCGGCTGGCACGAACCGGTCGGCGACCTCCAAGGAGATGTCTAACAGTCCACCCCCGTTGTGTCGGAGGTCGAGGATGAGCCCTTTGGCCCCTGCCCGTTGCACATCCGCGAAGAGGCGGTCGAACGTCTTCGTCGTCATCTCGTTGAAGACGGTGAGCTTGATGTACCCAATCCCCGCCTGCTTCAACGCCGCCCGCGCGGTCTCATCGAGAGACTCCACTCCCTCGCCCGCAGCGAGCTCGATCCGGTCGCGCACCAAGTTTGCTTCAAAATCCCGTTCCCCGCGCCGCATCGTGAGCGTCACGGTCGTCCCTTTCGGGCCGCGGATCCGGGTCACGGCTTCCTGCAGGGCCATCCCTTCCGTTGCCTGGACGCCGATCTTTATGATGCGGTCGCCTGCCCGCAAGCCTGCGCGGTCGGCGGGAGTCCCTCGGATCGGCTGAACAACGATCAGGTGGTTGTCCTTGAGGTCGATGAAGATGCCGATACCAAAGAAGAACCCTTTCGCGTCCTGGCGGAAATCGTTGAACGCGCGCGGATCCATGAAGCGGGTGTAGGGGTCGCCCAGCGCGTCGAGCATGCCCTTCGCGGCACCGATGAAGAGGGGCTGCTCATCTACAGTAGGATCGATGTAGGTCTCATGCACGCGGTTGAGCAACGTCTCGAGCAGCCGCAGACCCTGTGCACGTGTGGCAGACGCCGCCTGGCTCCGTTGCCCGGTCCCGTAGCCCACGCCAAATGCTGCAAGCATCAGGGCAACGACCACTACGACGACCGTGATCCGGTTCGTTCCTCGCATCGCTCACCGTCCCAGCTGCGCGCCTGTGTCCTGCGCGCGTGCAGTCCAGCCCTCATTCTACCATCGGCAGCCGATCGTCGATAGGCGACCCGAACGCGGCGCTAGCGGGCGATAGGATCGATGGGTTGGCCGTCGATCCGAACTTCGAAGTGTAGATGGGGTCCTGTGCTGAACCCGGTGCTCCCGACGCGTCCCAGGACCTGCCCACGGCGGACGCTCGTCCCTGACGAGACGAGAATTTCGAAGAGGTGCGCGTAGAGGGTGGAGACGCCGCCCCCGTGGTCAACGATGACCAGTTTCCCATACCCCCCATACCATCCGGTGTAGATCACCTGGCCATCGGCAGCCGCCAACACGGGCGAGCCCCACGTTGCCCCGATGTCGACGCCTGTGTGCATATGCTGCACTCCGAACACTGGATGCCGCCGGAGACCGAACCCGGAGGTGATGGAGCCTTGAGCGGGCCACAGTAGGGTGGCGATCCCGCGCGCGGAGACGACCCGCGCCGAGGCGCGCCCGTTTTGAAACCGCCGGATGAGGACTTCCAGATCTCGCGAGTTGGCTTCAAGCTCGCGGACCGCGCGTTCGTAGGCGACGCGTTCTCCCTGGATCCGTCGCAGGACAGTACGCTTTGCGATATCCTGGAGCGTCATCTCCCGCTTGCTCGCCGCCGTCTGGGCCATGACCTCTCCCAGGCGGACGCGATCGGCCTGCAGGCTTTCCTGGAGGTATTGATACCGGGTCGCGTCGGCCGTGACGCTCGCGATCAGGGTGCTGTCCGAGCGCATGACCGTCGAGACGAAGTACCAGCGCGTCACGAACTCGGCAAAGTTGGTCGTCCCGAGCATGACCTCGACATACCCTCCCTGCCCATACCTGTAGATGTCCCGCAGGCGGCGGCTGAGATGCTCCCGACGCATTGCCAGATCGCGTTGCGTCGCCGCGAGCTGCAACCCGAGGGTCTCGACGCGCGTCTGGGATTGCTGCAATTCGACCGCCAGGCTGGTGAGACGACGGGCAGCGGCGTCGCGGGATCGATCGATCCCTTCGAGGTCGCCCAACACCCGACGTTCTTGGTCGCGGACTTGCTGGAGGTGCTCGCGTCGCTGCGTGAGTTGGAGGAGCACCCGGTGGAGCTCATCACGTTTCTCCGACAACGAACTGGCGCTCGCAGGCGTTGCCGCGAGCGCTGCCATCACCAGCACGACGAGACTCGCGCGGATCATGGGCTGAGGAATCGGCGCACAGCCAGGGTGCTCCCCACCGCGCCGAGACCAATCCCCATGCTCAAAACGACGGCGATGAGCGGGAGCATGACCTGCGGGAGGGGCTCGGTGGGGAGGAACGGCAGGCTCTCAGCCAGTCGTCGGATCGCAAGGACGTAGACGGCCACCAGCACCCCTACGGCCGCGACTGCGGCAATGGTGCCATGGAGCATCCCCTCGAGGAGGAAGGGCCAGCGGATTAGCCACCGGGTCGCGCCGACGAGCTCCATGATCTCAATCTCCGTCCGGCGCGCAAGCACGGTGAGGCGGATCGTGTTCACCACGATGATGATGGCCACCGCCGCGAGCAGGACGACGATGCCCCCGGCGAGAACGCGCACCCCACGCGTGAGCGCGGTCAACCGCTCAATCACCACACCTCCAAACGACACCTCGGCGACCCCACGCAGGCGCCCGATCGCCGCGGCGACCTCCTCGACGCGACGTGGGTCGACGACGCGAACCTCCAATGAATCGGGGAGCGGGTTCGTCTCCGTCATGTCCGCAAACGCGGCAGTTGCCCCGAGCCGTGCTTGCAGTCGCTTCAAGGCGTCCGCGCGACTCACAAACTGGACGGTCGCGACATCCGGGAGGGCTTCGACGGTTCGCTGTACGCGGGTCCGGTCTGCCGCCGCGAGGCCGTCGGCGAGAAAGGCGACAATCTCCACCTGCTCTTCAAGCGACCGCGCAAGCGCGGTGAGGTTCACCCCGGCGAGAAACGCAGCGCCCAGCGTGAGGAGGGTCACCAAGATCGTCGTGACGGCGGCGACACTCATCAACCCGTTCCGCCGGATGCTCGTGGCCGCCTCCGTCAGGAAGAAGACGACCTCCTGGGTGAGCACCCCGCCGCGAGCAAACACTGCGCGGCCGCTACGCATCGACCATGTAGAGACCGCGGCGCTGGTCGCGGACAATCTCCCCGGCGGACAGTTGGACGACGCGACGCCGCAGGATGTCGACGATCGTCTTGTTATGAGTTGTGACGATCACGGTCGTCCCGCGCAAGTTGATCTGCGACAGCAGCTGAACGATATCCCACGAGGAGTTGGGATCCAGGTTACCCGTCGGCTCATCAGCGAGTAACAAGGGCGGATCATTAACAATCGCGCGCGCGATACTGATCCGCTGCTGTTCACCACCCGAGAGTTCCCAGGGAAACGCCTGAGCGCGGGCGGCCAACCCAACGAGTTCGAGGGCACTCTCGACGCGGGGGCGAATCGCGGCAGGAGGCGTCCCAATCGCCCGTAACGCGAACGCCACGTTCTCAAACGCCGTACGCTGGGGCAGCAGTTTGAAATCTTGGAAGACCACTCCGAGACTCCGCCGCAGGGCCGCCACGCGGCTGGGGGCCAATCGCGTGACCTCGCAGCCCGCCACGCAGACACGCCCGCCCGAGGGGACTTCGTCACGGTACAGCAACTTCAGCAGGGTGGATTTGCCTGTGCCAGTGGGACCGACGAGGAACACAAACTCCCCCGGATCGATGCCGAGGGAGATGGACCGAAGCGCGACGACGCCGTTAGGGTATGTCTTAGAGACGTTCTCGAGCAAGACCATCAAATGCTCCGACGAAAAGGGCAGCGGCTGCTGCGACGATGTTCAAATATCCGGAATCGGGTTCTACGCTACGAAAACGTTCTCCTCCTTCACAAGGACAGCCCCCAGGCCTTTAGCGCAGTGACCGCGCGGAGGTTGGTCATGTCCAGGCCAATCGGGGTGACTGAGATCCGGCCGTGGGTAACCGCCCAAGTGTCTGAGCCTTCTTCCTCGGGAACGGGGGCCGGCCGTCCCGTCATCCAGTAGTAACTCCGACCGCGCGGATCCGTCCGCTTGTCCACCCGGGTCAGGTAGCCTCGCGAACTCTGCCGGGTGATCTCGACACCGGCAATCTCGCCAGCGGGAAGGTTGGGCACATTTACGTTCAACAGCGTATCCTCGGGGAGGCCACGCTCGAGGATCGCCTGCGCGAGGCGCACGGAGAACGCGGCGGCGACCTCAAAGATGGGGTTCCGAAATTCGCTGATCGAAACTGCGATCGCCGGTACCCCGAAGATCGCCGCCTCCATCGCGCCGGAGACCGTGCCTGAATAGGTCAAGTCCCTCCCGATGTTGGGGCCGACGTTGATTCCGGACACGACGAGGTCTGGTCGTGCCGGTAGGAGTTCGAGCAGCCCTAATGCGACGCAGTCTGCCGGGGTCCCGTTCGTCGACCACGCTGTAACGGTAGCTGTAACGGTAGTGGAAGCAAGATGTGCGGGAACCGCCCGTAGCGGTTTGTGCAGGGTGATGGCATGCCCGGTGGCACTCCGTTCATGTTCTGGCGCGACGACGAAGGTGTCGGCGATCGCGCCAAAAGCGGCGACAAGCACGTGGAGACCCCGTGAGGAAATCCCGTCATCGTTGGTGAGGAGGATCCGCATCAAGAACTCCTTCAGCTCTCCTGCCCCCGGGGTGGGCTCCGGGTCTAGTCTCACCCCGCCGGATGGCTCTTTCCGAGCGCATCTGCCATCCACTGCAGATACGCCGGATTCCCGCCCACGATCGAGAGTGCCACCACTTCGGGAACAGCATAGGGGTGCAGCTCGCGCACGCGCGCGATCAGCCGGTCGAGGTGCTCCTGCCGCGTCTTGGCGATCAAGAGGGTCTCGGATGCTTCTTCAATCTTCCCCTTCCACCAATATGTCGATGCGACCGAGGGGACGACGTTCACGCACGCCGCCAATCGTTCCTCGACGAGCGCGCGGGCGAGGCGCGCGCTTTCCCCTTGCGATGGAGCAGTGATGAAAACCAGGAGCTCACTCATCGGACCCGATCCCCTTCCCGGTCTGTCTCGCAGATGGAGGACCGAGGTGGCGCCCCTGCCCTCCCCCCGCTTCATGGATGATCTCCTCCAGCACCGAGCCGAACGCGCGCTCCGCGTCTGCGCTGAATACGGCGAAGATCACGCGCTGGAGCGCGCTGCCATCTTGGAGATGTCGAACAACGACCGTGACCATCAACCGCGCCGCGTCCTCAAGGGGGAATCCCCCTACCCCAGTTCCCAGGGCCGGGAATGCGATGCTCGACAGACCAAGTTCGTCGGCGCGACGCAGCGCATTAAGGGTTGCCGCCTGGATCGTTGGCGCGTCCGTGGCGAGATCCGGCCCCATCGTGGCAGCGTGGATGACATGTCGACACGGGAGCCTCCCCGCACCAGTGACCACGGCTTCTCCGACCGGGATGGGCCCGCGGGCTTGGGCCTCGTGCTCGATGCTCGACCCTCCGGCTCGTTTGATCGCACCCGCCACGCCCCCACCCATCCACAGCTCGCTGTTGGCCGCGTTCACGACGGCGTCCACCGCAAGCCGGGTGATGTCGGCCTGGACTACAGTGATCGCCCCCGCCCCGACCTTCCACAGGCTCATGGATGACAGCTCCGACAAGGAGGGCCGACCGCAGCGGTCGGCCCTTGCGTGCGTTCGATTCAGACCTCGGGATGAGGCAACGCCCGATGAGGTCCCCGCCGCCCCTCGAGATCGTGACCGAGAGGTCGAACCCCGTCGTGGGACGCAACCGGCGGATTAGTCTTGCTCTCGCCACCAGTCCGGCGAGACATCTTTCGCGCGCGTGTATGTGCGGACCGCGGGTCTGGTTCCAGCGCGCTCCTTCGTGACGCGGGCACGCAACGCGTCATACTCACGCAGATCCGTCAGCACCTTCAGGGTGTTCCAGACGGCTTCTTCGACCTGTTCACCATCATGTAAGAGCAGTTGGACAAGGGAATCAACCACCCGCTTGTCCCGCACCTTGCCCATGGTCTTGATCGCCAGCCGCTTCACGTCGATGTCCTCATCGCCCAGCGCGGTTACGAGGTCAGGCAGCGCCTCCTCCCCGAGCAATGCGAAGAGCGCCCGCAGCGCGAAGCGTCTGACCTTGGGGCTCGGGTTCTCGAGGGCTTCCCTGACCTTCTGGACGACCTCCTCCTTCGGCCGACTGACGAACCCTTCGAGCACAGCTTTGGAAAGAGAGATGTCTCGATCGCTGGTGTGCGTGGAGGCTGGTTCAATCACCCCACGCTCTTCTAGCCGCGCAAACGTCGTCACGACAGCCTCTTGCATGCGCGGATCATCCAAGAAGAGGTTCCCGAGCGGCGCGAGGATTCGCTTGTCGCCGATCCGCCCCAGCACGGAGACTGCCGTCAGCCGGACGTACTGGTTGTCGTCGGTGAGGACCGTGAGGAGCGCGTCGATGCCCTTCGCCCCCATGTCCACGAGGATCTTCCACACCTGGTTGCCGATCCGCCGCCGGAGCGCGCGATCCTTAAACCCCTCCAGAAGCGGCCCCACGGCCTCGGGACCGATGCGGACGAGCGCTTCGGTCGCGGCAAGTTGGAGGGACCGCTCCCGCCGGGCCAAGAGGCGGATGAGCGGTTCCACGGCTCCGCCGTCGCGCATGTCCCGCAGCCCGTTGGTCGCTTGCAGGACAACTTGCTCCGACCGATCGAGCAGCGCCGCCCGCAGCGCCTCCATGGCCTTCGGGCCGCCGATTCGGCGTAATGCCATCACAGCGCTCTTACGGACGTACTCATCCGCATCGGAGAGCGCCTCGGCCAGCGCCGCCACCGCGCGCTCATCACTGAGCTTCCCCAGGTGATGTGCAGCATCGCTGCGCACGGTGACGTCGTTGCTACGCAGCTGCGTCAAGTAGCGTTGCAGCTCGGTATCTTCAGTCAAGTCGGGCATGACCATCGCCTCGTTTCGGGACACTTCTCTGACCTGGAAACGTAATCCTCTGCTCACCTGTTTCCCTTGAATGTTTCAGGAGCCGCAGCTATACTGGGAAAAAGCGCGCGCAGTCGCGGGATCGTACGCTGGAGGTGACAGGCGCCCAGTGGGTGATCGCCCGAACCAGGACGATGTCCTCCCGATCCGCCCTCGCTTCGCACACGAGAGTGAAGAGGAATTCGCGAAGCTCCTGGACTTCTACGGCATCCGTTGGGAGTACGAACCCCGGAGTTTTCCGCTGGAATGGGACAACACCGGGCGGATCGTCGAAAGCTTCAACCCCGACTTCTATTTGCCCGATGTCGATCTCTTCATCGAGCTGACGACCCTCAAGCAAAGCTTAGTGACCAAGAAGAATCGGAAGGTGCGCCGACTGCGCGAACTGTACCCGAACGTCCGCTTGAAAATCTTCTACGGCCGCGACTATCGAAACCTCCTCTTCAAGTATGGCTTGGCGAATGCACGTGCGCAATAGCCCCTTTGCCTGATGCCTCTCGCTAGCGACCTCGAACGCGTCCTCTTCACGGAAACCCAGATTCATGACCGAGTTGTCGCCCTTGCGGCAGCCATTGGCCGAGACTATGCGGACAAGGACCCCCTCCTCGTGAGCGTGCTCAAGGGGGGCCTCTACTTCTTGGCGGATCTCAGTCGCGCGATCCCCATCCCCGTGATGCTCGACTTCATGGCGATCAACTCGTACGGCGCGACGCAGGGCCCCTCCGGGGTGGTGCGCCTCATCAAGGACCTCGATGAAGAGATCACCGATCGCCACGTGCTGCTGGTGGAAGACATCATCGACACCGGCTTGACCGCCGCCTACCTGCTCCGCACGCTCAGCGCGCGCGATCCCGCCAGCCTCCGCATCTGCACCTTGTTGGACAAGAGCGCCCGCCGAATCGTGGACAACCTCCCGATCGACTATCGGGGTTTTGAGGTCCCGGATATCTTTGTCGTGGGCTATGGACTGGACTACCGTCAGCGCTACCGCAATCTTCCCTACATCGGCATGCTCAAAGGCGAAATCCTTGCGGGCACCCCTGCGGGGGCGTCATCCCCTATCCCCAGCTGACTCTCGAGACTCAAGAAGCAGAGGCCACCCTGCGTGCAGGGTGGCCTCTGCCTTCCCTGGAGCGAACGTTTAGCGCGGTCGCCCGTGCATGAGGGTCAGCCGGAAGACAAAACGGACGAGCCGCTGCCGATCATCATCAGCAATCGTCACAAACTGACTGCCCACAAGCCATCGGGATGCGCGCAGCACTTCGCGGACGAACTTCACCTGGCACCGGGCGCGAATCGGAAGCCGCCCATCGGGCACGTTGAGCACGATCGCAAACTCCTGCCCTTCGTGGATTGGAGGCAGTTCCCGAAACAGGAGGCTGACGCCGCCCCCGCTGACATCCTTCGTGACACACCGCATCTGCTGTCCGGCGGCATCCACATCGGCGTTGAGGCTGGCATCGGTGCGGGCGTGGTCGCGCCGCTGCGTGCGGATTGCCTCCCCGACGAGCTCTACATTCACCGCAGACGAGGTGCCCTCCGCGCTGTGGGTAACCTTCCCAATCCGCTCGTAGAGTCCGTCTTTCCGGACGTAGGTGATCCGGACCGCCGCTCCCAGCGGGGGGACCTCGCGGCCCCGAGTCTCGGAGCTGAGGATCACCACGGACACATCGTCGGTGACTTTGACTTCGCCCGGATAAGCCTCGCCGGAAGGCAATACTTCAATCATGACGCGTTCGCCGCTCCGGGGGCGGTGCATCCCGCCATCTTTTCGAGCGTGAATGGTGTCCATCAGGGGGCCGGGCTGGTCGTAGCCCTCACCTTCAGTCCGTGCCCGAGGAACGAGAGGCCTAGACGCGTGAAGCCTGTCGGCGGCGCTCCTGCCGGTGCGCGGAAAGACCGAGGGCCGGCTTGTGCCGGCCCTCGGTCCACCATTGCGAAGTAGCTGTCAGTGCAGGCTTAGGGTTCCTTCTCCCATGGTCCGACAACGCCGGGAGCGGCCCACTCCATCGAAGTAAGTTCTTGCACCGTCATCCGCTTGCCGGCGGGCACCCGGAGGACGCCCTTCCGGTCGGAGATCGGGCCCTGGAAGGGATCGAACAGGAGCTTAGGATCACTCATTTGGGCCAAGCGCTTAAGCACCAGATCATAGACTGACAAGCGGCCCAACCCGGGGATCTGCACTTTTACGGCCTTGAGCTTCGGCACATATTCGGGGTTGATCGCCATGCCGGGTTGCCCTCCCAACTCAACCGCACGCTCGGGCAGCAGCCACCAGTAGTCGACGTCCTGGAGGTTCTTGGTTGTGTACTTACCCGAATGGACTTTGGAGAGGAAATCCGTGTAGATCCGTTCCCAGTGGACCAACTGGCCCGAGACGACGTGCTTCGGGTCGAACTTATACATCGGAGAGTAGTGACTGAAGGCGGGGAGCCCGCGCTTGCCCGCGACCTGGACCACTGTGGGGCTGTCCTCGGTGAAGGCATAGACGTCCGCGCCATCGGCGATGAGCGCTTCCGTCGCTTCCTTGGCCTTGGCGGGACTGAACCAGTCGAAGAGCCACCGGACGTGGACCTCGGCCTTTGGGTTCACCGCCCGCGCGCCGAGCGCAAATGCGTCGAGGTGCCGTTTCACTTCGGGGATCGGGAAGGCACCCACGTAAGCAATCTTGTTCGTCTTCGTAAGCGCACCCGCCATCAGCCCGTTGAGATAGTAGATCTGGTAGAAGTCAGCCATGTACGTCGCCAAATTGGGCGCACGTTTGAACCCCGACGCATGGGCGAAAATGACATCGGGGTACCGCTTGGCTGCAGCAACTGTGCCATCCATGAACCCAAAGCTGGTCGTAAAGATGACTTTAGCCCCTTCTTTGACCATCTTGTCGATGAACGGCTCCACTTGCGCCTCGGGGACGCTCTCGACGTAGATCGTCTCCATCCAAGGGAACGTTTTCTCGAGGATCTTCCTCGCCTGGTCGTGTGCATTGGTCCACCCATAGTCCCCAATAGGACCTACATAGATGAACCCGACCTTGAGCTTCTGCTGCGCGGATCCTCCCGTCCCACCCCCGAAGATGAGCACGGCCACGACCATGAGCACTACCAACGCCTTAACCGACCGCATCGTCTCCCCTCCTCGCGTCTCAACTATGGAGCGTACCCCCCTGCTTCCCCCCTATTGCTCCTTCGAGTCGCTTCAGGCTCTCCCCTTTCATTGCTCCCCGCGAACGTAGGGCACACCCAAGGCTTCTGGTGCGCCACGCCCTCGACGGCTTTTCCGTCCAGCCATGAGTGCCAGAGCCAGAATGGTGATGGCGTAGGGCATGAGCTTCAAAAGTTCTGGACTGACCCACTCTTGCAAGCGGAATGACAGGTGGAAGAGTGCGCCAAACAGGACGGCGCCCCCGATCGCCTGAAGAGGATTCCACGCCGCAAAGATCGCGATCGCGATGGCGATCCACCCCATCCCTTCCGTCATCCCCTCCGTCCACGAGGGCCGATAGGCAACCGAGAGGTAGCCGCCCGCAATGCCAGCCAGGACTCCTCCGAAGACTACCGCCCCGTACCGGACGAGGGAAACATTCACGCCGACGGCGTCGGCGGCTCCGGGGGACTCGCCCGCGGATCGGATCACTACGCCCCACCGGGTGTGGTAGAGCACGACCCACAATACAGCGGCGAGGATGAGACCACCGTAGGTCACGGTCGAGAGTTCAGGAAGAGATCGTCCGAGTGGAACACCCTCCCATCCGCGCCCGAGCAAGCCCGCCAGCCCCACCCCGAACATCCCCAGCGCAAGACCGGAGACGTACTGGTTAGCCCGCAGGGTAACGGCGACCACGGCGTGAAGCAAGGCGGCTAGCCCCCCAGCCCCTGCCGCGACGACAAGGCCGAGCTCCGGGGACCCGCTGGCCTGAGCGACCGCAAACGCGAAGAACGCGCCCAGCGTCATCATCCCGTCCACGCCCAAGTTCACCACCCCGGCGCGCTCGGCGTAGATCTCCCCCAGCGCCGCCCACAGAAGCGGGGTGCTGAACACCAGCGTCCGACCAACCAGACTCCCGACCCACTCCACCATAGCGGTCCTCGCTCCCTCACCTGAGGCTAGATCCGTGGCCGATGCTGCGCCTCGCGCTCGTCGGGAATCCGAGATCCGCCGGGACTCTGCCCCGGCGCCGAGGTCCGGTGCGTGCTCGGACGCCATCGGATTCGGTACCGCATCAACCCTTCACTCCCAATCAAGAAGAACAAGACCAGCCCGTTGAAGACGTCGGTGACTCGAAATGGCATCTGCAACACGACTTTCATGACGTCTCCACTGGCGAAGATCACCCCCAGGAACGTCGCCGTGACGATCGCGGCGAGAGGATTCCCGCGCGCGAGCCACGCGACGATGATCGCCGCGTAACCGTACCCGAGAGAGATCTGATTGGGGTCGAGCAGCCGGTGATGAATGGCGGCGACCTCCCCCGCCCCTGCCAGACCCGCCATCCCCCCTGAGAGGAACATCACGATGACGATCGTGCGGAGTGGACTGATCCCGGCGTACCGCGCCGCCACAGGGTTGTGGCCGAGGACTTGGATTTCATAGCCGATGCGCATGCGGGTCAGCAAGACGCTGAATCCGCCCGCGATGGTAACGCCGAGAGCGAGCAACAACCAGCTCACGCGCGTCCCAGGAATCCACGAAAGCCAGGCCGCGTCAGGAAAAATATCGCTAAACGCGAATCCCCGCATCGTGTTCCCCTTCCACGGACCGTGGATGAGCCAGTCGACAATGTTGAGCGCGATGTAGTTCATCATCAGCGTTGTGATCACTTCGTTGACTTCGAGCTTGAGCTTGATCAGCGTCGGGAGCACCCCCCAGGCGGCCCCCGCGACGATCGCGGCGATGAGCATCGCTGGCACAATCCACGGGCTCGGGAGAGGGACAAAAAGCGCGATGCCGGACGCCGCGACAGCACCAGCGAGCAGTTGGCCCTCGGCCCCAATGTTGTAGAATTGCGCCCGGAACGCCAGGACCAAACCTTCCCCTACCAGCAAGAGCGGGACCGTACGGCGGAAGACCTCCGCAATCCCTTGGACATCGCCCAGCGTCCCTGACAGAATGACTCGGTATGCACGCAGCGGAGGCACACCATAGATCCAGAAGATCACACCCGCGACGAGAAAGGCGGCTCCGATCGCGCACACCGATACGGCGACGATCCAGGGCCAGGAGGCGTCCGGCTGCTTTTCAATCCGCAGCGGGCCGAGGTGCTTCATGCCGACTGGCCTGCCATGAGCAGGCCGACGCGCTCTGCGACGCCCGCGGCCGCGGGAAGGACCCCCACGATCTCGCCATTGAACATCACCGCGATCCGATCTGAGAGCGCGAGGATCTCGTCGAGGTCCTCGGAGACCAGCAACACCCCCACGCCGGCGTCTCGGCGCTGCAGCAGTTGCCGCTGCACGAGTTCTGTCGCGGCGACATCCAGCCCATAGGTCGGATGGGCCGCGACGATCAGTCCAGGTCCTGTGGCGAGTTCCCGGGCGAGGATGAGCTTCTGGATATTCCCTCCCGAGAGCATGCGAACAGGACTCTCTGGCGTGCGGGTGACGATCCCGTATTCCGCGATCATCCGCTGCGCGAATTCGGCGAGCGCGCGACTGTTCAGAACCGGCCCCGACGAGAATGGCGGGTACCGATACCGCCGGAGGGCCAAGTTCTGCGCGACCGACATGGAGGAAACCACCCCCATGGTGAGGCGATCCTCGGGGATGTGGGCGACGCCCGCCTCGGACACTTCGCGGGCCGATCGATTCGTGAGATCGTGCCCGAGCACGCGCACCCGGCCGCGGCCAGCGCGGCGCAACCCCGTGACCACTTCGACAAGTTCTCGCTGCCCATTCCCGGCCACGCCCGCGACCCCGAGGATCTCCCCTCTCCGAACCGTCAGCGAGACGTCCCGCACCGCGGGAAGGCCGCGATCGCTCTCCACCCACATGTGCTCGAGGGTGAGCGCCTCCTCCTCCAGCGGCGGTCGGCGCTTGCCTGGGCGGGCATGAATGTGCCGGCCCACCATCAGCAGGGCAAGCTGACGGCTGTCCGCCTGGGCACTCGGCACGGTATCCACGACCCGCCCCTTGCGGAGCACCGTGACGCGATCAGAGATCTCCATCACTTCATCGAGCTTGTGGGTGATGAAGATCACCGCGTGCCCCTCCGTCTTCATCCGCCGGAGGATCCCAAACAGCGCGCGGGCTTCCTGGGGGGTGAGGACGCTGGTGGGTTCGTCAAGGACGAGGATCTTCGCCCCCCGTAGGAGGGCCTTAAGAATCTCCACCCGCTGCTGCTCCCCCGCAGACAGCTGCCAGATCGCCGCGCGTGGGGATACCGCCAAGCCGTACTGATCCGCGAGCGCTCGGATCCGCTCCTCTACGGCTCGCACCGGGAAGAGGAACGGCGTGCCGGGGAGCCCCAGCGCGAGGTTTTCTGCAACGGTGTGCCGACGCGCCAGCAGGAAGTGCTGCGGAACCATGCCGATCCCTTTCGCAATCGCGTCGCGAGGAGACCGGATGTGGACGCGTTGACCGCGGATCAGAATCTCACCGGCATCCGGCTGATGGATACCATAGATGATGTTCATGAGGGTAGTCTTGCCAGCTCCGTTCTCCCCCAACAGCGCGTGCACTTCGCCGGCGCGCACATCGAACGTGACATGGTCGTTGGCGACAACGCCCGGGAAGCTCTTCGAGATGTCGCGCAATGTCAGGACGGCAGCGGAGGTCATCGACACACGCACAGGGACTGTTTCATGGGCTCGCCATCGCTGTTCCTCGATTGAGACGAGCTATGATTGACAAGCAACCAGCGCTCGCCGGAAGCGAAAACGCCAGCGACCCGAGCGCGCAAGGAGCAGGTACCCAGGGCCAAACCCACAAACGCACACACGCGGCGCGTGCCGATCGATAAATTTCAGGAGAGTTGAATGTTCGGGATTCGATGGTTCGTTGGATCCCAGCTGCTAAGAGTATCCTAGAGGACGGGCTTGTGAATTGTCCAGCACCTTCGGAGAAATGCGAATGTTCAGGTTCCTCGCCGTGGGTGTGAAGCCGCACTCCGTGTCGCCGGAGAAGCCTTCCCACCCCATCTTGCGGGATAGGCCCTGGAAATCGACGCTCGAGATGGTGAGCTAGTCTTGCCGACTAAACAGCCAGACGGCCGGGACGAGGAAGATGATCGTCAGCAGCCCCAGGATCGCGAGATCGGTTGCGATGGGATGCAGGCTGAGGGTTCGAAGCACTTCTGCGCCGACGGTGCCGCGGAGCACCACTTGGCGCAACGGGTCAACGCCGTAGGTCACGGGATCTACTTTCGTCAGCCACGCAAGCCACAAGGGAATCCGGCGGAGGGGAAACAGCGCCCCAGATAGGAAGAACAGCGGCATGATGAGGAATTGCATGATGACCTGGAACCCTTCCATCGAGCGCTGGCGCGCGGCGATTAGGATGCCGAGCGAGGTCATCGTCACCGCCAAGAAGAGCATCAGCGCCAGCAAGACCACCACTTGCTCCGCGGACAGTGGAATCCCGATGATCGGGGCCAGCACGAGAATGATCGCGCCCTGGAACATGGCCACGGTCGCTCCACCTGCGACCTTGCCCAGGGCGACTGCCGCCCGTGAGACGGGGGCCACGAGCACTTCCTTCAGGAAGCCAAACTCCCGATCCCACACGATCGACACGGCGGAGAACACCGACGTGAACAGCACCACCATCGCGAGGATCCCGGGGTACATGAACTGCTTGAAGTCCAACTGTCCGCCCCCCAGTCCCGAGATGGCGGGCGCGAGACCGTTCCCAAACACGAAAAGGTAGAGTAAGGGCATCCCAAACGATCCAAAAATGCGGGTCCGATCGCGCAGGAACCGGAGGACATCCCGGTACCATATCGTGTACGCTCCCTTGAGGTTTCGCCGGAGGGTGTTGGGCAGCATCAACGTCGCCACATCCGCGTCTGGAGGCGCAGCCGATCTTTCGCGCCGGCCTCCTCCTCCCGGATCGCGTGCCCGGTGAGCTTGATGAACACGTCCTCAAGGGTGGGGCGACTCAGGTTGACGGTCAAGACCTCCACCGGCCGATTCCCATTCGCCAGCGTTGCCATCATTTGTGGTATGAACTGGTCACCGTGGGCCGTCTCCACGATCAGCTGCCCGTCGGGCGCTTCCCGCGGCTGAAGCCTGTGCACGGTGCGGAGTTTCTCGCTGGCACGCACGTTGTCCGAGGTAGCGATCGTGATAATGTCCCCGCCGACAAGGCGCTTGAGGGCCTCAGGGGTATCCAGGGCGATGATCCGCCCCCCGTCGATGATCGCGATCCGATCACAGTGCTCGGCCTCGTCCATGTAGTGGGTCGTCATGAACATCGTGACGTCCTCCTGGGCCCGTAGGCGGAGCAAGTACTCCCAGATGTACCGCCGCGTCTGCGGATCCAGTCCAATCGTGGGCTCATCGAGGAAGAGCACCTGCGGATGATGGAGGAGTCCCCGGGCGATCTCGAGGCGACGCTTCATCCCCCCAGAGTAGGTGCGGACGAGCTCATCCATTTTGTCGGTGAGATCTACCATCGTGACGAGCTCGGCCATCCGCATCGTGAACACTTCGCGGGGCACATCGTAAAGCATCGCATGGAAGCGGAGGTTCTCCCGACCACTGAGCCGATCATCAAGACTCGGATCCTGGAAGATCAACCCAATCGACCGTCGGACTTCATCTGCATGCGTTGCTACGTCGAACCCGTTGACTAGCGCCCGGCCGGAGGTGGGTCGCAACAGCGTGCACAGCATGCTGATCGTCGTCGTCTTGCCGGCGCCGTTCGGGCCAAGGAACCCAAAGATTTCGCCGCCGCGGACCTCAAACGTCACGCCATCGACTGCGGTGAACTCCCCAAAACGTCTGACCAAGTGGTCAACGACGACCGCGTCCATCACTTCACCCCCGCGGGAGCGGTTCGGCCGCGACGGTGCGTCGCCACGTCTGACCGACGGCGGGCCGCCCGTGAAGGCGCGCCGCTCGCGTCGAGGACACGGACAAGCAACCCCACGCGCGCTACCTCCGCACTACCGACCAAGTGCCGCGCGAGCGTGCGCAAATGGACGAGGAGCTCGTGGCGGGGTCCCTCCCCCATCTTCTGCAAACTCGCGACCAGGGGGACCCCCGGCGTGACCATAGGACCTGCAAGGACATGGCTACCTCCGACGCGCGCGACCGCCGCAACTCCCGCTTCGGTCAACGAGAGCGGAGACCGCCGCCGGTCCGCAGGATCCTGCCCTCGCCTCAACAGCGCTTTAGCCTCGAGCGCGTCCACGACAGGCACCAACGTGGCCGGAGTCACTCGGAACAGATCGCTCAGCTCATTAAGGGTGCGCGGTTGATGGCAGAGCACACACAGCAGGAGGTATTGAAGCCCGCCGAGCCCGAGGCCGGCCGCCTGGATCCGCTTCTCGGCATCCTGCTTGACCTTCTTGGTCACGTGAGACGCGAGCAGGGCGACCTCAAGAGCCAGTGTACGTAGGGTCGGACTCTTCATCCCGAAACCTCCCTGTCGGAAACGGAATGATTAGCACCCAAATTATATGCACCCAAATTACTTTCTGTCAAGCGCAGACGCGGCCACGCGGAGTGTCCGGTGCAGGATCGTGGTCGACCAGTGAGGGCGGACGACTGGTGTCCCGGAGACGCCGAAGGCACAAGAACCGGATCACTATCGCCGCGTCTCGCGTCCTCGGATGGGGCTCGGCGTGTACCGAAAGTGCGATGAGGCGGACGTGCACATGGCTGCGGGGCTAGGATTCGAACCTAGACTTTCAGGTCCAGAGCCTGACGAGCTACCGTTACTCCACCCCGCACTGCCCTGGGAATTGGTGCGCGCGCCAGCTGCATCGGCTGGGGCAATCACGAGCGACTTGCATTATAGCTCCATTCACCATGAAATCCAAGCAATCCGAATCCCATGCCCACACCAGCGAACCCGTGTTGTTCCGCTTGATCGTATCCGACCAGGCCAGCTTCGAGGTCCGGGTGCGCCTTGTAAGATGCGCTATGCTTGACTCTCGGGGGAGATCCCCAGGCGCGCGAAAATCTATCCCATCCCCTAGCGCCTACCCAACGATCGGCCGGTGCATCCAGGCAATCGCGCGGTCAAGCCGCCGAAGCACACGATCCTTACCCAAGACCGCCATCATCTCGAAGAGCCCCGGCCCCACTGTTTTCCCACTGAGCGCGACGCGCGTGGGGTGAATGATCTCCCGGGTCGAGATTCCGAGATCTGTCGCGAGCTGACGGACGAGTTGCTCGAGCGCATCATGGTCAAAGACCGGCGCCGCCTCGAGTCGACGACGGAGCTCCGCAAGGGCGGCCGCGGCCGTGGGGGTCTTCAGGTACCGTTCCGCCCCCTGCGGGTCGTAGTCAACCTCATCCTTGAAGAAGAAATCCCCGTAGGTGAGCAGGTCCCGACCGATCTTCAAGCGGTCACCCAGCACCGCGACGACTTCGGCGACATACGCGCGGAGCGCGGGCGAGACCTCCCGTTCAACCAGGTGCGCGTCCCGAAGGATCCCTAGACACACCTCGACCACTTCCGCCGGGTCACGCTGCAGCGCTTCCCGCATATAGAGGCCGTTCATCCACTCGAGCTTAGCGGGATCGAAAATGGGCGAGGCTTTCCCGAGCGCCTCGATCCGGAAGAGGCGGACCAACTCCTCGCGCGAGTAGATTTCGCGATCTCCCTCTGGGTGCCACGCCATGAGCGCGAAGAAATTCAGCAAGGCGTCCGGGAGGTAGCCGTCCCGCCGGTAGTCATGGACGGCGGTGTCGCCGAACCGCTTGCTGAGTTTCTTCCGGTCGGCCCCCAGGATATTCGAAAGGTGCGCGACCTTGGGGGGCGTCCAACCCAGCGCCTGGTAGATCACCCACTGGCGTGGGGTGTTGGAGAGATGCTCGTTGCCTCGAATGACGTGCGTAATCGCCATTGTGTGATCGTCGATCACGTTCGCGAAGTTGTACAGGGGGCTTCCATTGGACCGGACGATGATGGAGTCGTCAAGATCGTCGGGAGAAAATTCGACGTGACCCCGGACAAGGTCGTCGACCACAATCTTTTCCGCGAGCCCATGAATCCGCAAGCGGATGGTGGGACGGCGCCCTTCGGCCAGCAACCGCGCTTGATCTGCCGCGGAAAGTTCTCGACACCGACCGGAGTACCGGTAGGGCTGGTGAGCCGCCTGCGCGCGCGTGCGCTCCGCGTCCAGCTCGTCCGGCGTGCAGTAGCAGTGGTAGGCGGCCCCGCGGGCCAGCAGTTGCGCAGCGTAGTCCCGGTACAGCGCCCCGCGTTCAGTTTGCCGGTACGGTCCATGCGGCCCCCCCACATCGGGGCCTTCATCCCAGTCGATCTTGAGCCAGTGAAAGTCCTCCAAGATCGCCACTTCAAACTCCCGCGTCGAGCGGCTCTGATCGGTGTCTTCAATGCGCAAGACGAAGACGCCCCGCTGGTTCCGGGAAAACAGCCAATTGTAAAATGCCATCCACGCCCCCCCGATGTGGAGATGCCCGGTAGGGCTGGGGGCATAGCGAGTCCGGACTTGCGTCATTGTCGGGCGACTCCGAGACGACCTGACTTCGTGACGGGACGGGCGTCCTGCTTCACGTGAAGAGCATGCTCACCGATTGGTTGTGGTGGATCCGCCGGATCGCCTCGGCCAGCAGCGGAGCCGCGGAGAGGACGCTGAGCTTCGGAAAGAGCTTCTCGGGTGGAACCGGAATCGTGTTGGTGATGATCACCTCGCGGATCTCCTCGCGGCCCAGGCGCTGCCGCGCCTCTCCCGCGAAGACCGCATGCGTCGCACAGACGTAGAACTCCGGGCGCGCGCCCTTCTTTAGCAAGACGTCGACCGCGCCGGAAAGGGTCCCCGCGGTGTCGACAATGTCCTCGATCATGATTGCCCGCTTCCCTTCGACCTCCCCGACGATCTCAATGGGTTCTTTGGCGTCTTTACCCACCCGCCGCTGGAAGATGATTGCCAGCGGAAGATCCAGGCGATCCGCCAGCTGCTTGCTGCGCTTCACGGCGCCATCATCGGCTGCGACCACGACGGCATTGCGGAGATCTTTTTCCCGCAGGTAGTCGGCGAACAGGGGCATGGCTCGCAAGTGGTCCACCGGAATGTTGAAGAACCCCTCGATCTGTCCGGCGTGCAAGTCGACCGTGAGTACCCGGTTCGCCCCTGCACTGACGAGCAGATCAGCGACCAACCGGCCGGTAATGGGCTCGCGCGGGGCGTCTTTCTTGTCCTTCCGCGCGTACCCATAGTAGGGGATCACCGCGGTTATCCGTCCCGCGGACGCGCGGCGCAGCGCATCCAGCATGATCAGGAGTTCCATGAGGTGCTCGTTCACGGGATCCGACGTCGGCTGAATGACAAACGCGTCCACGCCCCGCGCGTTCTCCTCGAAGCGCACGTAGATCTCGCCGTCCGCGAAACGGCTCACGCTCACCTGTCCCAGCCCCATCCCGAGGTAGCCTGCGATCTCCTCGCCCAGGGCGGGGTTCGCGGTTCCGCTGAAGATCTTCAATTCCCCGGAGCCGCTCTTGTCCATGGATCGGCTTATTTAGACCTTACCATGAACGCCCCAGTCTTACCCAACGGCACGGCGGAGAGTATACAACGCGGCGCGACACCGACATGGGACCGCCGACAACCACGATGATCCCGCCCTGCAGAATCATGCTGGAGTGGAACACCGAACCACGAGCGTCTCAGCGGGCTGTCACGAGGAACTTGATCGCGGTGCGTTCTTCCCCATCAATCTGGACCTTGGTGAAGGCGGGAATCATAATGAGGTCTATGCCATTCGGCGCGACAAACCCCCGGGAGATCGCAATGGCTTTCACGGCCTGATTGACAGCGCCAGCCCCTACCGCTTGGAGTTCGACCGCCCCCTTCTCGCGCAGCACGGCGGCGACCGCGCCAGCGACAGCTTTGGGTTTGGAATCGGCAGACACCTTGAGCACCTCCGGCACGAGGATGCCTCCTTCGCTGCTGCGACCGTTAGTTCGAAAGTTGGTTCTGCCTCTATTCAGTGGTGCTGGATTGAAATCCTTCTGGTGTCGCTAGCCCGCAGGCGGCCCCCCGACGGACGCGGCCGCCAGAGTCGCCGCGAGATCCGCAGCCCTAAGCGCATCCGCGCGCAGTCCCGCGGTTCGGTGCCGCAAAGCAGCTCGCAGTTCCGCGCGGCGCTCCCAGGCGAGGGCCAGTGCGTCCCGGAGTTGCGGCGCATCGAGGCCGTTGATGGAAAGGACCTGGCTTATGGGCAGCTGCCTGAAGAACGCGTCCACCTTGGGATCATAGCTCAATCCCACCATCGCCACTCCCGTCACCGCCGCCATGATCAGCGCGTGGAGTCGCATCCCCACGAGAAGATCGAGCTCTCCGATCACCGCCAGCATATCTCGCGGCGCCACGTCGGCGAGCACCTGCCCGCCTAATGCGGCGGCAACTCGACGGGAGATCTCCAGATCGCGCGCGGGGTGGAATGCCAGTGGTACGACCACCGCTTTGGTGCGATCTCGCCATGCCCGCAACACCGTAATCACAGGGTCGAGGACCGCATCGTGCCCCCAAGACCGCAACGCCACGCCTATCCGGGGTCGCGGGAGGTTGCCCAGGAGGACCTCCGCGCGTTCGGTGGAGGCGGGCTCAAGCGCGAAGACGGGATCGGCAACGACCTGGACTAGGCGACGCACTCGTAACGCGTGTAACAGATCAGCCGATGCTTGATCACGCACGGTGAGGAGATCCACGCGATCGAACACGCGGCGGGTGAGGGTCCGGACCCATGCGCGCCGCAATGGGCCGACCCCTTGCGCAAACACCATCGTGCGGCGCGCTCCCGCGGTAGCGAGCCCAAGGGTTCCTAGGTAGTAGAAGGCACTCCGGGCGCTCGTCGCGTCCTGGATGAGGCTCCCGCCTCCACTGAGGAAGAGGTCTGCGCTGCTAAGGGCCCGCAGGGCGCCGAGACCTATCCGAGGCGCGGTGCCTACCCCGTGGAGTCGTGCGGTGTGTGGGGGATTGGCGGAAAGCACTGTGAATTCTGCGGTTGGCATCCGCGCCCGGAGGGCCGGGAGCATGGCCGCGAGCACGGCCTCGTCGCCGAGGTTGCCGAATCCATAGTATCCCGAGATGACAACCCGCATGACAACCGCTAAGGGCCGTGATAAAACGCGTGGCGGACGCGTGTCCCGACGGCTACTATGATCGCCGCCGCTAGGAGACCTAGGAGACTCCCGAGGACGAGTGCGTTTACGGTTCGCCACAGCGCATAGATCAGGGGCGTGTGGATGTGCGAGAAACTATTCACGATCCCAGCCTGCCCGATGGCGCCGGCGGCAGCGAGGGGCAGGACCCCCCAGCGCCATCCCACGACCGCTGCTGCGGCCGCGAGCATGAGAGCGGGATGACCGATCAGGTATTCTTTAGTGCGCGGTCGCGCAACCAGGAGATCTTCTGTCGCCGTGCGCAACCGCGCCTCCGGGCCCAAGACCGGCAGGCCCAGGTTCCCACTTCGGCCCAGGAGAATGCCCACCGCCAGCGCTGCGGTGACGACGAGGATCGCGTGCCAGATCGCGAGTGGACGAGCGCACCACGCTCTAATGTCGGACGCGACCTGGCGCCAAGAGCGGCGCGGCTGATCCCGCCCCCACAGCAGGATCACGACCAAGACTGCGGGGATGATGTGGGCCACCTTCACGCCGAGGAACTGATCGGCCGCCATCATGAACTCCCACGACGATAGGACCGCGCCTACGACGAGCCCCGCACCGACCGAGAGGGCTGACGCACCCCACAAGGCCTGCAGGCTCCGCCACAAGGTCCTCGGGGAGTGAGTCCGCGGGAAAGTGGCGACGATCGCCCAGGCAGGAACGGCGGACGCGACGCCAAGCGCCAGCAGCTTGCGCCACAACGTGGCATGCCCCACCACGCTCAAGCCCAGGGTGATCAACAGCCCGACCCCGATGCCTCTCCACACCCATTGCGACGGCACCGGTACCCCCAAGGTGGCAGCTAGCTCGACAAGGACGATCCCCATTGCGGCCAGCGCAGCCAAACTCGCCGCGAGCACCAGCGCGGGGGAAATGCGCAACTCCTCCAGGGGCACGGCGCGACCGATCCGAAGGCCGAATCGCTGCAGATCTCTGGTCATCTCGGCCAGGTAGGCGAGGTTCGCGTCGGTGCTGGCCACTCCCGCCCGTGCGTTGAGGGGACGGAGGTAGAGGAGCCGGATGTTCCGTTCGCGCGCCGCCAGCACAAACTTGTCTTTCGCTTCTACGAAAGTGAGTTGGAGCAGTTCATCGGGAGCGAGGCTGAAGAGACGAATGACCTCGGGGCGCATGCGTTGCGCGAGGACGTCCTCACCCCGTTGCTTCCGTCTGATGTTGAACACCTCGATCCGCCCGAACCGGTAGCCCCCTGCGCGCATGGCATCGGCCGTTTCGGTAATCAGCTCGTCGGTGCCCAACACCTCTTGGAGTTCGAAGACGATGGTGTACCCGGTGCCCAACCGCCGGAGCCGCCTGAAGAGATCGTCCACACCCTCGGCGGTGAGCCCGCTATAGTTCCGGAGGCGGAGCACGGGACGCAAGCCCAACGCGGCATAGCGCGCGAGGTCGCGTGGGAGAAAGCCGACCCCGAGTTCCTCGATGTCTTCACGTGTCCCCACGACTCTGAGGACGCGATCAACCCGGGCCACGCGCCCTGGGCCCAACAACCCCCGGTACGCTTCCTCGAGGAAGTCCAGCATCTCAGGCGCCCCGATGACGTAGACGGCACGCGGATGGATGGTGCCGCGGCGGAAGAGATCTTGAAGAGGCGGGGCGAGGGTGCCCGATGTCGCGGCCGCCAGGACGTCTCCCGAGCTCAAGTAAGCGACCGCTCCCTGCTCGGCGAGCCGCTTCAAGGTCCGTTCGAGGACGCCGATCGAGGTTGCGCCCTCCGCGCGTGCCTGCGCCAAGAACGCCGCGCCGTCCTTCCCCTCGCGTGCCGCGAGTGCCTCCCAATCGGCGGCATCGAGCACAACTTCGACCGTCCTGGATCGCCGCTCGATCGCATACCGTTGGGCAAGGATGGCGCCAGATGCAAGAAGACCGATTAAGACCGCGATGAGGAGAAACCGATGTCGGTGCACTGGGGGGGCCTAGGAGGAGGGTTCCGCGGTCAACGTGAGCCGTCCATCCTCGATGGCGACCTGAAGCAACCGGAGCGGAATCGGCAGTTGGTCTACCCTGAGCAACGGGTTCAGAGGCATCACCAGAATATTAGCGATCTCGGGGGACAAGGCAATTCCACTAACCGTCAACCTGTCGACATGCAGAACGACGCTTCGGCCCTCTAGGATGGCAAACCGCCCTTGCATGGTTGCCCGGAATTCGTGCAAGAGCAGCGGGACGGTCCCCTCAAGGGTTAGGAGCCCACCAGCGAGTTGCACGCGGGCATTCCGGAGACCTTGCGCTTGTTCGAGGTACCGACGGAGCCCCTCCTCTGTCAGCACGAGGGACGCGTGCCCTGCCCCGATGCGCCGCACATTCAGCGGCCCACCGTGAAGCACCCCAGGGTTATCGAGCTCGACATGGGACAACTCTGCACTCAATACCTCGACCGGAAGTCGGTCCACCATCGCGCGGCGAACGTCCACGGTGAACCAGGACATGTGTCCAGCGAGGAGGGCGTCCGGCCGACCTCGGACGCCGACTTTGATCGACTCCGCGGGCAGCGTCTGGGATAAGGCAGCCTCGACTCTCCACTGTATCAAGCCCGGAATGGCGACGGTCCAGATCGCAAGGACGATCGCCACCAACACAGCCACAACGCCCCAACCGCGCACAGGGATCGACTACCTCGCCGTGATTCGGCCTTCGATCTTGGCGGATACCGCACCGAGGCGGCGAATGAGATCGACAAAGATGTCCCGGAGGACCGTCTGCGTGTCCCGAACCTGCCGACCGGCCAGCAGCGAGGCGTATCCGTCTCCCCCGCCAGCGAGGAAATCATTGGTAGCCAACGAGTACACTCGCGCCGGATCAAGGGGTTGCCCGCCGATCCGGATCTCGACGATGCGCTGACCGGCTGGACGAGCCCGCTCATAGATGAAGCTCAGCCCAGAGACCTGCGGAAACCGCCCTCCACCCTGCTCTACCTGACTGACCCCGTTCTCCAATGCTTCCCGCAACTGCGCACCGGTGAGTTGCAAGGTCACCAGCGTGTTGTCGAACGCGAGCACCCGAAACGCGTCCCCGAGAGTAATCGAGCCCTCGGCGAGCGACCCACGAATCCCACCGCCGTTCATGATCGCGATATCGGTCTTCCCAAAGTCCCGCATCATGTCTGCAATGAAGTTTCCGAGATTGGTTTCCCGGGTTCGGACCGTGTCGCGTTCCCCGTCGAGCATCTGCGTTGCACGGCCGAGGGTGTCGTAAAACCGCGACTTGAGTCGGCCCTCGTAATCCTTCACTAGGGCCGCCACTTGGGGTTCGGAGGGAGATTGCGCCGTGACGGGGAGGTTACGCGCAACGGCGCGCCGGATGCGCCCACCTTCGATCTCAAGATCGAGCCGTCCCAGTGTAGCGCCCAAACGGTGAGTCTTCACAAAGATCGTCGGAGGATTGACCAGGGATTCAACCGGTTTCCCCCCTGCCGCCGTCAGCATCCCATCGAAGCCTTCCGTGTGCCCCCCCACGATCACGTGGATCTGCGGGATCGCCTTCGCGAGGGCGAGGTCGTTCTCGGAGCGCATGTGGGTCAAGGCCACAACGAAATCGACCCGGCGACTCAGCCCCCGGATTAACCCTCGCGCGCTGCTGATGGGATCAAAGTACTCCAGCTCGCGTACCACGTTAGGGTGCATGCTATCTGGGTAGGTTTCCTCGTCGAGCCCACTGAAGATCAAGACCCGCAGCCCTGCGATCTCTTTGATCGTGAACGCGGGCGCAATCTCCCGCCCCTTGGGCCGAATAGAGGTTGAGATGATCGGGAACTTCGCGAGCTGTTGCAACTTCCGGAAATGTTCTACGCCAAAGTCGAACTCGTGGTTCCCCGCCGCCATCGCGTCGTAGCGCATGAGGTTCATGGCGAGGATGTCGGGTTCTCCCCGAAAGACCGACGACATCGCGGTCCCGATGAGGATGTCACCCGAGTCGACCAACAGTACATTGGGGACCTCGCGCCGGACCTGCGCAACCAGCCCTGCCCGCCCCACCACCCCTCCAATGCCCTTCCCGCCCGGGACATCGAAGGGCAGGAGACTGCCGTGGTGTTCGCTGCTATAGAGGATCGTCAACCGGACGGGCTGTTGGGCCTCGACGGTGGTCCCAATAAGCAGTACGACCACGATTCCCAGGAAAATCCGCCGCAGCAAGGATCACTCCGACTCGATGATATGCGGTGCGTGCCTACACTTCGGTGAGGAGTAGGATGGCCCCTCTCACGCGCTGGCCCGCTGGCGCAGGTAGGCGTCGATGAACCTATCGAGGTCACCGTCGAGGACGGCTTGGGCGTTGCCGGTTTCGACCGCGGTCCGGTGATCCTTCACGAGCGTGTAGGGGTGGAGGACGTAGGAGCGGATCTGGTTGCCCCAAGCCGCTTGCTTGTGCTCACCTCGAAGCTCGGCCAACTGCTGGCGTTGGGCTTCCGCTTGGACCTCTGCCACCTTGGCCCGTAACAGCCGCAACGCGGTGAGCTTGTTCGCATGCTGAGAGCGTTCGTTTTGGCACTGGACGACGATCCCGGTGGGGAGATGGGTGATGCGGACCGCGGTTTCGACTTTGTTCACGTTCTGCCCTCCCGCGCCGCCTGCACGGTAGGTCTCGATCTTCAAGTCGTCGTCGCGGAGGGCAACTTCCACTTCTTCGACTTCGGGGATCACGTCAACGAGCGCGAAAGACGTGTGCCGGCGATGGGCGGCATCAAACGGGGAGAGCCGGACCAGCCGGTGGACGCCGCGCTCGCCTTTCAGGTACCCGTAGGCGAGCGGCCCGCTGATGAACACCGTGGCGCTCTTCAACCCCGCCTCTTCCCCTGGCGACAGGTCCGCGATCTCCGTGCGGAACCCGTGGTGTTCGGCCCACCGCAGGTACATGCGCCACAGCATCTCCGCCCAGCCCTGCGAGTCGGTGCCCCCCGCCCCGGCGTGCACGGAGAGGACCGCGTTCGCGCCGTCGTGTTCCTCCGAGAGCAACGTCACCAGCTCGAATTGTTGAATCTGCTGGTGTGCCGATTGCGCTTCTCGATCGAGTTCGCTGACGTCCAGCCCGCCGGGATCCTCCCCCGCAAGCCGCGTGAGCACGGTGAGGTCTTCGACCTGTTGGCGCAACGACGCGAACGTAGCGGCCTGAACGCGGAGCGCGCTCAGTTCCTGGGTGAGTTTGCGAGCGGCGGCGGGGTTGTTCCAAAGATCAGGGCGCTGCAGCTGCGTGTCGAGGGCGGCGATGCGCGTCTGCTTGGCGGGCAGGTCAAAGGTGCCTCCCGATGTCGTCGAGACGCGTGCGGTCAGACTCGATTTGAACCTTCAATTCCTCGATCGTCATCGTCGCGTCGTTCTCCTCACCGATCGAATCGCTGGCACGGTCCTCGCCCCATCCTAACAGGTCTCCGGTACCGTGGGCTAGAGGGATCCCCCCATACCTTGGTCCCCCCGGCATCATGCGACCTGCTTCATAAAATCCAAAATGAGGCGATTGAATTCCTCTGGTTGCTCCATGTTCGGCAGATGGGCGGTTCCGGGAATGGTCACACACCGCGCTCCCTGGATGCCTGTAGTGAGGAGCTTTGCAATTCTGTGAATGTCCGGCACATCAAGCTCTCCGACGAGAATCAAGGTGGGCGTCCGAATGTCCGCTAACCGGGACGCAGCCTCTTGGAGGGGTTGCACCGTGCTTCGCTTGAGAGTCGCATACCTCTCAATCATCATCTCCCGAACCCGGTCGCGCACCGCTGTGGGAACATCCCCTGGGAGCCGAGACGGGCCGTCGACCCAGAGGCGAAGCTGAAGCTCGGCGGCGAGGGAAAAGTCCACTCGTTGGAGCGCTTGATCGATGGCAGGCCACTGCCCCGTAGTCGCGGCGTCGGTGAACCTATAGCCTGACAACCCAGAGCCGACCAACACCAAGCCCCGTATCATCTCTGGGTGCTCAAGGGCTAGGTGCAGTGCGGTGAGGGCCCCCAGCGACACCCCGACAAGATACGCGCGATCCACGCGACGTTCGGCGAGAAGACCACGGAGGTCTTCATGGTGCGCAAAAGGGACCTCGGTCATGGGGCTGCGACCGTATCCACGCAGGTCATAGCGAATGACCCGGAGCTGGCGAGAAAGGACCTTGAACTGCCCGTCCCACATCCGACTGTCGGCAATGCCCGCGTGGATGAGGACGATTGGCGTCCCTGCTCCTGCCTCTTCGAAAAAGAGCTGTCCCCCAGGGACCTCGACGAAACCTGATCGAGCTTCCTCAGCGTTGATTGTCTTTCTCCACCCAAGCTAAGCTCTGGATAACCACGCTTTCACGCGCAGGGCGATCCAGGGTTGGCAACCGTGAGTCATCAACGGCCTGCTCCGACACCGACCAGGATTACCGCACTATGGCGACCAACCCGAGGAGCAGGTTTCCCACCGCGTGCGGAATGATAAGCCCTGTCATGTTCCCGGTCCGCATCCGAATCAGCCCAAAGATGAAACCCGTCACCATTGCCCACGCGAGCGCCTCCGCTGACAGCCCCGTCTGCAGCGCCATCCCAAGCAGTGTAGTCCCCACAATGGCAGCTGACCAACCCTTCCACTCCGCGACGCTCGCAAAGGCCAGACCGCGCAACCAGCTCTCCAGGACGACGGCGATTCCGATCTGTCGCACGACCAGCGTGGCCCAGGCGGACTGCGGGGGCCAGATCACGGGGATTCCCTGCGCCCGATAGCTGAGGGCCAATAGCATCCAAAGCCCGAGCACCACCACCAGCCCTGCACCCAAGCTCTGGAGTGCATGAAGGCGGGTGAATCCCCACGTCCCCGGCGGGCGAAGGAAGCTCAGGAGGCCCACAAACCCCAGCAAGAGTAGGGGCCATCCCCATGCCTCGCGCCCGCCGTCCAGGAGCACCCCTGCTGCGACGAGGGGGAAGATGACGACAACCAGTGCCTGATGGAACGCGGGCACGCGCCACTCAGCCCGCAGCATTCCCCACATCCGTGGGGCCATGAGCGCGACGAAGCTGACAATGGTAGTCCACGCAAAGAGATCACCCCACCGCACATAGAAGGTGACCGTCCGAGTGGGGGCGAGCCGCCCGACAAGAACGCCCTGTTGTTGGGGGGAGGTCATCGCGGTGACGTGTCCGGTCGGGTCGATGATCATGGAAATCCCCGTATTCGCCGCACGGATCACCCACCGATCCGTTTCTACCGCTCGGAGGACCGCGTGCGCCGCGTGCTGGGGGGGCCCACTGGTGCCGTCGAACCACGCGTCGTTCGTAATGATCGCCAGGACCTCGGCCCCATTGTGGACGAGAGCGCGGGTGACATCGGGGAAGATCGATTCGAAGCAAATGGCGACCCCCACGGGGCCCCAGGGAGTGGTGAGCGGGTCGTGCCGCGTCCCTGGTCGTACGCCCGCTTCGCCAAAGGCGACGAGTCGGACCTTGTCGTAACGGCTGAGCGGCTGGCCGCTGGGAGCTACGGTGACCGCGATGTTCGAGAAGCCATCTTCCAAACTGCTGGCGAGGACGGTCGCCTGAGCCTCGCGCGCCCACTGGCCTACACGACCCAACGCCCCACCCGCACCAAAGAGATTGATCGGCAGTGCAGTTTCCGGGAAGACGATGAGCGCGGGGTGGGCCTGCTGGGCCGTGCGTACCAGGTCCTCCAACCTGTTCATGTTGCGGGTCGCCATCTCCGCCGCGAACTTCTCGCGCTGGGGCACGTTCGGTTGAAGGGCGACCGCAATCAGCGGGCCCGGCGGGTGAGGACGGGCGTGCTGACTGCCCCACCCCAGCACCGCGACGATGACCACTGCGGGCCCGAGGAGCGTAAGGACGCGGCGGGAGCCCAGCGCCGCGGCAACAGCATTCCCGAGGGCGACGAGACCCGAGATCCCAACCACACCAGTGGCGGCCGCGATCTGAATCACGGGCAACAACCCGTGCTGCGAACTCCCCAGCGTCGCCCACGGGAACCCCATCGGTCCGATCGACCGCACATACTCAAGCGTGACCCACAGGATTGGAACAAGCCACAGGCGAACCCCAGTCGACCGATCCGCTCCCGCCCACGCGTAGAGGCTGCAGAACGCCCCCACGTATAGCGCCAGGTAGGCTGCTAGAAGGACCCACACCGGCAGTCCAAAGACCCGAATCCAAGCCACAACCCCGGCAAACGCGACGAACCCAGCGGCGTAGCCGACCCCGAACGCCTGGCGCGGCGGAAGCCCTCGGATGGCGAACAAAAGCGGGACCAAGGCCACCCACGCCAGCAGGCCGAGATCCAGCGGGGGGAATGATGCAACTAGGAGGAGGCCGGAGAGGAACGCGAGCCCGAATCGGCCCGGGGAGGTGCTATTCGTCCTTGCCGTGACACTTCTTGTATTTCTTTCCACTTCCACACCAGCAGGGATCGTTCCGGCCCAACTTCTGCTTCCCGCCGCCACTGGATGCGGCGGCCACCGCAGCGGGTTCCCGGACCACGCGGGCAACGCGTTGTGGTGCGGGTTGGTCGCCGGATTCGACTTGCAGCCGGAAGAGGATTTGCACCGTCTCCTCTTGGATCGTCCCCAGCATCTGTTGGAAGAGGTCGTAGCCCTCACGCTGGTACTCGGTGAGAGGGTTTGCCTGCCCGTAGGCGCGCAAGCCGATCCCATCGCGCAGCGCTTCCATACTGTAGAGATGATCAATCCACTTGCGGTCGATCGTTTGCAGGAGCACGAGGCGCTCCACCTCCAGGAGCCGATCGGCACCGAGCTCTTGCTCCTTCCCCTCATAGGCGGCCAAGGCGGCCTGAGTGAGCGTGGCGAGTACCTCATCACGCGTCTGGACGCCCTCGTTGAGGTCCGCGTCCGAGAGGGCGGGGATGAGTTGGACTACAGCCTCCGCCAGCCCGCCGAGATCCCAGTCCTCGCGGTGCGTCTCCAGCGGGCAGTACGCGTCAACCGTTTCGGTGACACGGCGCTCGATCATGTCCAGGACGTTCTCGCGGACGTTCTCCCCGCGGAGAACTTTGCGGCGTTCCCCGTAGATGACGTTGCGTTGCACGTTCATCACGTCATCGTACTCCAGGACGTGTTTGCGGATGTCGAAGTGGTGTTGCTCGACCTTCTTTTGCGCATTTTCGATCTGCCGGGTGACCAGCGCTGCCTCGACGGGGATGTCCTCTTCGATTCCGAGCTTGTCCATGATGTTGGCGATGCGCTGCCCGGCAAAGAGCCGCATCAACTCGTCGTCGAGGCCCACATAGAATCGCGAGGATCCCGGATCGCCCTGGCGACCCGAGCGGCCCCGCAGCTGGTTGTCGATCCGCCGGGCCTCGTGGCGTTCGGTCCCAATCACGTGCAGACCGCCGACCTCCAGCACTTGATCGGCCTCGCCGCGCGTTGGAGGATTCCCACCCAGGATGATGTCCACGCCACGACCGGCCATGTTGGTGGCGATGGTCACGGCCCCGCGCCGCCCCGCCTGGGCGATGATCTCCGCCTCGCGCTCGTGCTGCTTCGCGTTGAGGATCTCATGGGGGACGCCTCGGCGCCGCAGGCTCTCGCTCAACTGCTCGTTCTTCTCAATCGACCGGGTCCCCACTAGCACAGGCTGCCCCCGCGCGTGACACTCCTCAATCTCAGCCACTACGGCCTTCAACTTCGCCCGTTCCGTCTTGTAGATCAGGTCCGCCCTCTCTTGGCGGCGCATCGGCTGATTCGTGGGGATGACGACGACGGGGATGTTGTAGATGTTCTGGAGCTCCTCTTCTTCGGTCTTGGCCGTGCCCGTCATCCCGGCGAGCTTGCGGTACATCCGGAAGTAGTTCTGCAGCGTGATCGTCGCCAACGTCTGGCTCTCATGCTCGATCCGGACGTCCTCTTTCGCTTCGATTGCTTGGTGCAGTCCGTCCGAGTACCGCCGCCCAAACATCAAACGCCCGGTGAACTCGTCGACAATGATGACCTGGCCATCCCGCACCACGTACTCGACGTCCTTCTTGTAGCAGGCGGCGGCCCGGAGGGCCTGTTGAATGTGGTGCATGAGATCCACGTGCTCGATGTCGGCGAGGTTCTCCACGCCGAGCATCCGCTCGACCGTCGCGGTGCCTTCCTCCGTGAGGTGCGCCGTTTTGATCTTCTCATCGACAGTGTACTCGCGCTCGGGGGTTAGTCGCCGCACCAGCCGTGCGAAGTCGTAGTACTGCTTCGTCGACCCTTCCAGTCTGCCCGAGATGATCAGGGGGGTCCGCGCTTCGTCGATCAGAATAAAGTCCACCTCGTCGACAATCGCGTAGCCGAGCTCGCGCTGTACGACGTCCTCGATGCGAATGGCCATGTTGTCGCGGAGGTAGTCAAACCCGAACTCGTTCACCGTCCCGTAGGTGATGTCTGCCCCATAGGCCTCCTGGCGGCCCACGGGGCGAAAGTGATTGAGCCGATCATCCGCATGGGGATGAGGATCCGCAAATGACGGATCGAAGATCCCACTGAACTCGTGCGCGATCGTCGCGACCGATAACCCCAAGAAGCGGTAGATGGGACCCATCCAGCCGGCGTCGCGTCGGGAGAGGTAGTCGTTCACTGTGACCACGTGGACGCCGTGGCCGGCGAGCGCGTTCAGGTAAGCGGGAAGGGTCGCGACGAGGGTTTTCCCTTCGCCGGTCTTCATTTCGGCAACCTTTCCCTGGTGGAGGACGGCGCCGCCGATGAGCTGCACATCGAAGTGCCGCTGCCCGATCGTCCGGCGGCTCGCTTCGCGGACGACCGCGAACGCCTCTGGGAGAAGGTCGTCGAGCGTCTCGCCTTCTTTCAGACGGGCCTTGAACTCCTCTGTCATGCCGGCGAGGTCCGCGTCGGAAAGGGCCTTCAGTGCAGGCTCAAGCGCCGTGGCGGCCGTAACGAGGGAGTCGAGACGGGCAATTTCTCGACTGCTCCGATTTCCGAGCAGCCGTGTCAGAAAATTGGCCATAATGCAACTATTATAGCACTCTCGATTTCGGGGAAGGATGGCCCGAGGAACCGCTAGGTCGACGCGGCCGAGCGGAGGCTACTGAGCCGCGAGCCACGAGACGGGCCGGTTGACCGCGTCGAGCACGGCGCGGACGACTGCCTCGCGCCGATCTTCGCGGACCACCGAAGCTCCCGCCAACATGTCTTCCTCCCGGCCCGTCAAGGTCACCACGACAACAGCCACTTCACTGCTCCCTAGCGCGCAGGTCGCGACCCCTTCCACTGCAAAGAGCCCGTCCGCGCGGAGGAAAACCTCCACCGCGTGCAACGTGGCCTCAGCCACCAGATCAAGCCGATTCCGGCTCGTGTCTGGTCCGGTCGCGATGCCCTCGTAGATGAGTCCCTGGTCTTCGAGGTGTACCTTCACTTCGGCAGCGTTGCGAATGGTGGAGACGGTCAACCCAACAAACTTCAGCCGCGCGGGCGTGGCGGCGACCTCCGCATCCGTCCGTTGCTGCGGGGCAACCCGGACCTGCCGGGGTTCGAGCTCCACGCCCAGTTCCGCCGCGATCGCGGACACCACATCGACCGCGATCACTTTGGGGCTCCGGTCTGGACCGCCGAGCACATGGACGAGCCGGATGCCTCCAGCGTCATCGGGCTCAATCCGGACGGCCTGCACGCCACGCAATCGCCGGACGACCCCTTCCGCGGCTGCGGCCAGCGTGCGCTCAGGCTGCTCCTCAATTGCCACGTCCACACACCTCCTCGGCGGGGTTCGGCACTTAGCCTTCGGGCTCGATCAGCCCGTAGGTTCCGTCGGTCCGCCGATACAGGACGTTCACTTCCAACGTCTCAGCGTTCCGGAACACGAAGAAACTGTGCCCTAGCAGTTCCATTTGGATCGCCGCGTCCTCGGCCGTCATCGGCTTCATCGCAAACCGCTTCACACGGACCACGCTCGGTTCGGATGGGCCTGCCCGCAAGGCGGCTTCCGCCGAGGCGGCGCGGCGCGCACGCTTCCGCGCCTCGTCGATGCGGCGCTTCTGGATCGTGCGGCTCCGATACTTCTCGATCTGTTTCCGTAGCTTCTCGACCACCCGGTCGATCGAGGCGTACATGTCCGCCGAGGCCTCTTCGCCGCGGAGAATGATCCCATCCCCCCATACGGTCACCTCGACGACCTGGGCCTTCCCCAGGTCGCCCCGCCGCCGTTCCACGCTAAGGACTACCTGGGCCTTCTGCACTTGGTCAAAGTACCGTGCGATCTTCCCCAACTTCTCTTCCGCGTACTCTTTAAGCGCCGGCGTCACGTCCAGGTGCCGGCCTTGGATAAGGACGCGGAACGTCGGGGCGTTGTGCGATTGTGCCAACGGAGATTTCCTCCACGTGCCCCTTGCTTGAGTACGCGTCAGACCAGGGGAGGGCTCGTGTTCCATCGCACCCCACCCCAGCAAACGTCGGGGAGGGAAAGGATCGCACCCAGGGGATACGTTGTTGTTTCGCTACCCCGGGCTGGACTCCTTGCCCTGCGCAGGGTGGGGGCGCGCGCTCCCGGCGATACCCTCACGCAGGCCAAGTTCGCGGGACAAGGAGCGCTTCGGCAAGGCGGATGGCGTACCGATCGGTCATCCCGGCCAGGAAGTCCCCCACCGCCCGCGGCGGAGGGTCACCCTGAGCCATCCGCGCCTGGTGTTCGGCTGGCATCTCGTCCGGATGCTCCAAGTAGTAGGCAAAGAGCTCGCGCAAAAGTCGTTGGGCCTTCTGCACCTCCCCGCGAGCTTCGGGACCCCGATAAACTCGGTCTGCCAGGAAATCCTTCAGCGTGTTGAGGGCTTGGCGCACGGGCTCGCTCTGCATCATCACGGGTTGGTCCCAGCTGGTGACAACCAGGTCTTTCACCATCTGGCCGATCCATGCCCCCCGCGACGCCCCCAAGATGGCCCGGACGTCCGCGGGGATCTCTCCCTCCGCAATGAGTCCAGCGCGGATCGCGTCATCCATATCGTGGTGGAGGTAGGCGATCCGATCGGCAATCCGGACAATCTGCCCCTCGCTCGTGGCGGGGAGGCCCCCTTCCTGCGCTGCCCCTAGCGGCCGGCCCCGCCCCGCCTTTCGCACCCCCGCCGATCCCATCCAGGACTTCCCAACTCAGGTTGAGCCCCTCTGCCACCGTCCCGTCAGCACGCACACGCCGCTCGAGGCGTTGCACGACCCGCAGGCTCTGATCGAAATGCCGAAACCCCCCGATGGGCTGCATCAGAACGTCGAGGACATCTTCCCCCGCGTGGCCGAAAGGGGGGTGCCCCAGATCGTGCGCGAGGACAATGGCTTCGGTGAGATCCTCGTTCACTTGAAGCGCGCGGGCCACCGTCCGCGCGACTTGCGCGACTTCGAGGGTGTGCGTCAACCGGGTCCGATAGTGATCGCCTTCTGGCGCGAGGAAGACCTGGGTCTTGTGCATCAGGCGGCGGAAGGCCTTGCTATGGATGAGCCGGTCCCGATCCCGTTGAAAACACGTCCGCAACTCATCTTCCGGCTCGGGCATCGCCCGCCCGCGCGACGCAGCCGCGAACGCGGCGAAGGGACGTAAGCGCTCTCGTTCCCACTGCTCCGTTCGCTCGCGCGGGGTCGGTCGCATAGGGACCCGGGCAGGGGTCAGGCCCGTCCCCCGGGCTCGCGCCGAACGGCCGGTCGCCTAGACATCTTTCGCGACCTGCGTCGACTCTTTTAGACGGGCCTGCGCAGCGGCAAGGCGGGCGATGGGAACCCGGTAGGGCGAGCAGGACACGTAGTCCAAGCCGATCTCATGACAGAACTCGACCGAGCTCGGCTCTCCCCCGTGCTCCCCGCAAATGCCTACCTCAAGATCCCGCCGTGCCTTCTTCCCCAACTCCGCCCCCATCTGCATGAGCTTGCCGACGCCTTCGCGATCGAGGACCTGGAAGGGGTCGTCCTTCAGGATCCCCTTCTGCAGGTAGATGTGGAGGAACTTCCCCTGCGCATCATCGCGGCTAAAGCCGAAAACGGTCTGCGTGAGATCGTTGGTCCCGAAGGAGAAGAACTCGGCGATCTCGGCAATCTGGTCTGCGACCAAGCACGCGCGCGGGATCTCGATCATCGTACCAAACATCGTTCGGACTCGGACGCCGGCTTCGTGTTGGATCTGTTCCGCGATGACCTCAAGTTGCTGATGGACCTGGCGCAGCTCATTCGGGTGCCCCACGAGGGGAATCATGATCTCGGGCACGACATCGAGGTCCTCGGTCTTCTTCAGCTCGACCGCCGCGAGCAGAATCGCGCGGACCTGCATCTCGTTGATCTCCGGGTAGAGCCCTCCGAGCCGACACCCACGCAGCCCCAGCATGGGGTTGAACTCGTGCAACGCTTGGACGCGGCGGAGCACGACCTCCTTCTCCCGCAACGTCTCGGTCTGCCCACGCAAACGCAGCTCAGTCACTTCCACCAAGAGGTCCTCCAGTTTGGGGAGAAACTCATGCAAAGGAGGGTCCAGGAGGCGAATGATCACCGGGAGGCTACCCATCTCTCGGAAGATGCCCTTGAAGTCGTCCTTCTGAAATTCAAGGAGCCGGTCGAGCGCACGACGGCGCTCTTGCTCGGTTGAAGCCATGATCATCTCTTGCACGATCGGGAGCCGCTCGGCCTCCATGAACATGTGCTCCGTCCGACAAAGGCCGATCCCCTCGGCACCAAACTCGCGGGCCTTGCGAGCGTCCCGCGGGTAGTCCGCGTTAGCTCGCACGCCCAACGTCCGGACCTCGTCGGCCCACGCCAACAACTCATCGATCTCTCCGCTGAGCGTCGGGTCGATGACCGGGACTTCCCCCTTGATGATCTCCCCAGTGGAGCCATCGATCGTGATGATCTCACCTTGGCAGATCACCGTCCCATCCGCAGCGTAGAGTTTCCGTTCGTCTTCATCAATGCGGATCGTCTCGGCCCCGACGACCGCGGGTTTCCCCATCCCGCGAGCCACAATCGCAGCGTGGCTGGTCATGCCGCCACGGCTGGTCAGGACTCCCTGGGCCGCCACGAGCCCATGGATGTCGTCGGGGCTGGTCTCCGGCCGCACAAGGATCACCTTTCGGGTCGTGCTCACCCGCACCGCTTCGTCAGCGTCAAAGACCACGACCCCCGCAGCCGCCCCGGGACTGGCCGCGAGCCCCTTGCCCACCACCTGCCGCGCGGCAGCCGGATCCAGGCGCGGGTGGAGGAGCTGATCCAGCGATGCCGGATCCACGCGGAGCAACGCGTCCGCTTTCGTGATCAACCCCTCGTGGACCATGTCGACGGCGATCTTCACTGCGGCGGGACCCGTCCGTTTCCCGCTTCGGGTCTGCAGGAGCCAGAGCTTAGCATTTTCAATCGTGAACTCCACATCCTGAACGTCCCGGTAATGCTTCTCGAGCAGCGCGCACACGTCCATGAACTGCTTGTACGCGTCTGGCAACTCTTTCTCCAGCTCCACGATCGGTTTGGGCGTCCGCAAACCAGCGACCACATCTTCGCCTTGCGCGTTCAACAAGTACTCTCCGTAGACGTGCCGCGTCCCGGTCGCGGGGTTACGTGTGAAGGCCACGCCGGTCCCCGAGCGCGGCCCCATATTCCCAAACACCATCGCCTGCACGTTGACGGCTGTCCCAAGATCATTCGAAATCTTGTGGAAGGCTCGATAGGTTATCGCGCGGGGGTTGTTCCACGATTCAAACACCGCTCGGATGGCCATCTCCAACTGCTGCCAAGGCTCATCAGGGAAATCCTCGCGGGTCCGCTCCCTAATGAGCTTGCGGTACTCTTGGACAAGCGCCCAGAGGGCCTCTGGGGTCAACTCCGTGTCGAGCGTTGCCCCCCGAGTCCGTTTCAGTGCGGTGAGCACTTCCTCAAAGTTCTCGTGTTTGATGCCTAGCACCACATTGGCGAACATCTGAATGAACCGCCGGTAAGAATCATAGACGAACCGCGCATCATTCGTGGCTCGAACCAACCCCTCGCACACGGCCGCATTCAACCCCAAGTTGAGCACCGTGTCCATCATCCCGGGCATCGAGAACTTGGCCCCCGACCGCACTGAGACCAGCAGCGGATTCTTCGGATCGCCAAATCGCTTCCCCGTCCGCGCCTCCACCGTCTTGACCTTTTCCCGAACCTCGTCGATCAGCCCCGGGGGGAACTGCCGCCCGAGGCGATAGTACTCGAGACACGCATCGGTGGTGATGGTGAACCCCGGGGGGACCGGCAACCCGATCCGAGACATCTCGGCGAGGCCCGCCCCCTTGCCCCCGAGCAAGTCCCGCATCGTAGCGTTCCCTTCATCGAACAGAAGCGTCCACCGCCCTGTACGGCGGGTTTCACGCTGTTTCGTCTGTGCCATACGCTCTCACCTCAGTGTTGTGATCGCCGTGTCATCGCGCGACCCTACGGTGACGCGTCGCTTCACGCGCCATCATGGCCTGACTGTTGGGCTAGGAAGCTCAGTACCGTCTGTGTAAACGCCTGCGGGTTCCCCAAGTGCATGCCGTGGGACGCCTTCTCGATCACCGCGCGTGCGGGATGCGCCACACACCGCTCAAGCTCGTCAGTGATCGTGTGAAACAGCTGCGGACTCAGTTCCCCCGTAAGTAAGAGCACCGGCGCGGTGATGCGTTGGACATCCTCACACGTCACCGGGGTGAAATGGGCTGCCGCGCGGGTCTCCGCCTCCATCGCACGCGCGTTGTCCATTAGCATCTGGCGTCCCGTCGGCGGCAGGCGATCGAATGTCCCAGGTCCGTTGACGCCATCCACGAAGACCTGGATCCCCTCCGCGAATGCCCCACGCTGGAACGCGAGCCGGGCAGGCTCCCAGGCGGTGGCGAGGAACACCGCGGCGAGGCGTTGGCCTTCCACACTCCGCTGCAGCCACGGCATCAAGGGCGGTTCACCCAAGATAAGTGAGCGCACAAGGTCCGGATGCCGCATGGCGAGCACCAACGCCGTATAGGCGCCAAACGACGAGGCTACCACGTGCGACCGCCCCAACCGAAGGTTGCCGATCACGCGGGCGAGGTCATCGGCATGCAGCGCCGCCGAGTAGTCGGTCCCGTCGCCCACCCAAGTGTTAGGATAGTGATAGCGGCGACTGTATGCAATGACGCGATAGTGCTCCGAGAGCGGCCCCATCTGCCTCCGCCAGGTTCGATAGTCTCCGAGGCTCCCGTGCACGAGGATCAACGGGGTTCCGCGTCCCTGGTCCAGGTACACGAGCTCGACTCCATTCACGGGAACGTGGTGCGGTTGCATAGCCATTGGAGGACCGATCTCCCCGCTGATGACCTCTTCTAGCGTGCTGTCGCGGATTGGCCCACGCTTTCGTGCATGACGACTTTCGAGAAGTCAGCGACCGCGCGGAACACGTCGACGACCAGAGCAAGCAGGGCAAGTCGGTTGGCGCGTACCCGTGAGTCTGGGGCCATGACGAGGACATCCTCGAAGAATCGATCGATCGGTTCGGCCAACGGGACCAGGGCCTCTAGAGCTCGGAGGTACTCCCGCGCCTGGATGGCCGTCGCGACGCGGTGGCGCACAGCGTGGACTGCCTCAAAGACCGCTCGCTCAGCGTTCACCTCAAACAAGGCTGGGTCGGGCTCACCCCCGGCTTCCCGGGTCAGGATTCGTGACGCCCGGTCGAAGGCCACATGGAGCCGGATGAACTCCGCCCGCCCGGCAAACGTCTGCACCGCGGATGCCCGGGCGGCAGCATCCACTACCACGTCTCCGCTGACGGCCATGGCCGCATCCACGAGGTCGTACCGGAGCCCGCGCTCCCCCAGCAGGGCGCGCAGACGCTGCCTGATGAATTCCACGACCTGCTCTACGACAGCAACCTCCGACTTGCCGTAACCCCTCACCGCCGCCATGAGAAGTGTGGATAACGGGATCGCCAAGTCATGGGCCAGGAGGATCTCGACGATCCCCTGCGCGGCTCGCCGGAGCCCATAGGGGTCCTGCGACCCAGTGGGCGCAAGCCCGGCGGCGAACGCTCCGGCAAGAGTGTCCGCTCGATCGATGATCCCGAGCAGCGCGCCCGTGATGCCTACCGGTGCACGATCGCCCGCCCCGGTGGGATGGTAGTGCTCAGGGATGGCCTGGGCGACATCTGGAGGTTCTCCATCCAACGCGGCGTAAATGCCCCCGATGATTCCCTGCAATTCGGGGAACTCCCCCACCAGATGCGTCACGAGATCCGCTTTGCAGAGCAAGGCCGCGCGCTGGAGATGCGCGTGCACATCGTCGCTCAAGTGCAGCGCATTGGCCACATGGGACGCAAGCTGCCCGAGCCGCCGGGTCTTCTCCGCCATCGTCCCGAGCTCCGCCTGCACCACCAGATCTTCGAGGGTTGGCACGTAGTCGGCTAGACGACGGGTCCGGTCCTCATCAAAGAAAAAGCGGGCGTCCGCGAGTCGAGCGCGCAAGACCCACTCGTGCCCCTCGCGCACCGTCGCCAGGTGCTGCCGTCCTCCGTCTCGAACAGCGATGAAGTACGGCTGGAGCCGCCCCTGGCGGTCGGCAATAGGAAAGTACTTCTGGTGATGCTGCATGACGGTGACCAGGACTTCCTGAGGTAGCGTCAGGAACTCCGGGGTGAATGCGCCGCGGAGAGCAACCGGGTGTTCCGTGGTCATCACCGTCTCTTCAACCAACCGTGAATCCAGCTGCACAAGTGATCGGACTTTGGCGGCCAGGGCGGTGCTCTCGGTCAGGATCCGCCGGTGGCGCTCGTCCGCATCGAGCATTACGTGGCTCGCGCGTACGATACGGAAGTAGTCCTGGGAAGCCTTCACGGTCCGCGCGGCGGGGCTCAGCACGCGGTGGCCGTAGGTCCTCCGGCCGGCGCGGACCCCTGCGAACTCCAAGCGCAGCACCTGCGACCCCAGCAACGCGAGCATCCAGCGCACCGGACGAGCGAATCGGACCTCGCCGCTGCCCCACCGCATCGTCTTCGAGAACGTGAGACTCCCGATTACGTCAACGAGCGCGGGTGGAAGGACACTCGCGCTCGTCCGTCCGGCTTCGCGCAGCGTGGCAATCGCGTACCGCCCCCCGCCGACCTCGCCGACGGTGAGGGCATCCACCGGCACCCCCTGGCCGCGCGCGAAGCCGATCGCCGCCGGGGTCGGACGGCCCTCGCGATCAAACGCCACGTGAGCCGCGGGGCCTTTGACGGTCCGGACCATCGGTTGCTGACGAGTCGCCACCGCTTTGCAGTAGAGCACGAGCCGACGCGGCGTCCCAAAGGTCTCCACCCCCTTGGCCTCAAGACGCAACTCGCGCAACACCCTCCGCGTCCCCGCGTCTAACTGCTGCAATGCGGGCCTGACGTCCGCTGGAGGGAGTTCTTCCGTCCCAATCTCGAGGAGGAGATCCGCGGTGCGACTCATGGGCCGCCTCGCGTCCGAAGCAACGGGTGGCCCAGCTCTTCTCGTCGCGCGACGTAGCGTTCTGCGCACCGCCGCGCGAGCGCGCGGCTCCGAGCCATCAAGGTCGTGCGCTCCCCTACCCCTACGGCGCCACGCGCTTCAAGGAGGTTAAACAGGTGAGAGCACTTGAGGACATACTCGTAGGCCGGGAGGACGAGGCCGCGATCCAGGAGCTGACGCGCTTCACCCTCAAACACATCGAATGTCTTCCTTAGCGCGGGGATATCCGCGACGTCAAACCCGTAGGTGGAGTGTTCTGCCTCTTCCTGCAGCCTGAGCTCCCCATAGGTGAGCCCTGTCGTCCACTCTACCTCAAACACCGTAGCCTTCCGTTGGATGAACATCGCGATTCGTTCCAACCCGTAGGTGATCTCAGCGGCCACGGGCGTAACATCCAGCCCCCCCATTTGCTGGAAGTAGGTGAACTGGGTAATCTCGAGGCCATCGAGGAAGACCTGCCAGCCAAGGCCCCACGCGCCCAGCGTCTTGTCTTCCCAATCGTCCTCGAGGAACCGCAGATCATGGGCCCGGAAATCGATCCCCACTGCCTGAAGGCTGCGGAGGTAGCGTTCTTGCACATCATCCGGGGAGGGTTTGAGCACGACTTGGTATTGGTAGTGTTTGAAGAGCCGGTTGGGGTTCTCCCCATAGCGACCGTCAACCGGCCGACGCGATGGTTGGACGAACGCCACCCGCCACGGCTCCGGACCGAGCGCACGAAGGAACGTAGCGGGATGCATCGTCCCCGCCCCGACCTCAAGGTCGTAGGCCTGTTCGATGACACACCCTTGTGCAGCCCAATAGTGTTCGAAGGCAAGAATGATGGCTTGGAACGTCAGGCTCATCGGCCCCTCCTGGCCCCATGCCTTCCTGACAGACTTAGGAAAAGCAAAAGCCCCCGTCGCAGGGACGGAGGACTCCGTGGTTCCACCCTGATTCTGGCCTAAACCAGACCAGCGCTCACCGCCCGGCATCGGGGGCGCCCCGACGGGATGACATGAGTCATCGGGTTGCTCAGAAGTGCCCTTCCCCGGTCAGCCTCACCCGCTTCCACCCGCCACGGGCTCTCTATGGGGCGCCGATCGGGTACTTGTCTTCCTCATCGCGTCCGGCGCATGCATCTACACTGGACAGTCTATACCTTGCGCCTATCGCTTTCAACCGCTTTCTCCATTACCACCGAATCTCTGCCATGGTGCAATCCAACCCCTCTCACGCGTCGCGACCACGCTCCGCCGGGACCGATCAGCCGGCGCTTCCCCGAGCCGGCACCGCGCGAGGAGAGGACCCCAGCTTGCAGCTTGCACTGGAGCCAAATCTCCCGTACAACATATCCACAACAGCCTGTGAGGTGAACCGCGCATGGCGCAATGGAGCGTCTTCCCCGACCAGCCCCCTTCCCCGCAAGCCCGGGCCCTTGCCGACCAGATTGAACGCGACGGCGGCCATGCCCTCGCCGTCTACCGCGAACCCTTGGGAGAGCACTGGCAGATCTTCTGCCTGCTCCCCCTCTCGAAGGTAGAACCCACACCCTACCAGCGCGATCTCTCTCCCGCTCACCTGAAGCGGTTGATGAATGCCGTGAAGAGACTAGATCGCTTCGTCGATCCCATCGTCGTGATGTCTCCAAAGCCGGGCGTGTACTGGACGCCCAACGGTGGGCACCGCCGCGCGGTGCTGGAGGAGCTGAAGGCGAAGACTATCCCTGCCATCGTCGTCCCCGAGCATGCCGTGGCGTTCCAGATCCTCGCGCTCAACACCGAGAAGGCGCACAACTTGAAGGACAAATCTCTCGAAGTCATCCGGATGTACCGGGGGTTGACCACCGAGGAACCCTCCCGCAGTGAGGAAGCCTACGCCTTCCAGTTCGAGGCAGCGCACTTCATTACGCTCGGACTCCTCTATGAGGCGAACAAGCGCTTCGCGGGAGGCGCATTCGCGCCGATCCTCCGCCGCGTCGACAAGTTCCTCAAGGGGCCATTCCGCAAGACCTTGCCCCTTCGCGAGGAACGAGCGGGCTTAGTGCGGACCGCAGACGAAGCCCTGGGGGCGGTGGTCGCCAAGATCCTGAACCGGGGCATCAGGCATCCGTATGTGAAGAACTTCGTCCTTGCGCGGACCACCCCGCTGACCCGGCAGCGCAAGACGCTCCCCAGCTTCGAGCAAACGTTCAAAAAACTCGCAATCAACCTAGAGGCATTCGACGTGACTCGAGTCCGCTACGAGGACGTTCAACGCTCGGCGATCATCACGACGCCAACCGAGTAGGGACGTCGCGTGGTGTCGCTGCGGGCGGATGAATAGGCGCAGGAGTGCGCCCATTTGACGCGGATCTTCGCGACGGGTGTTGTTCTTGCTCCTTACTCGTTCTTATCGCCCTTCTTCACACGGATCTCAACCGATCCCGAGCGGTTCTTCCTCGCGTTCCCGGCGGCGTCGACCAGGCGTGGGGACGTTCGCCAAAATGGCTGCAACGATAAGTCCTACAATACCCGCAACCGCCCAGGAGACGGGAAGTTCGAAGGTACGATCCTCGGTCTTGACTCGCACGATCCCACTTTGACCCGGCTGGACGACGTTGCGAGCCTCTTCGAGTGCTGATCCGAGCTGGAGGAGCGCCCGATGCGCACGCTCGAGGTCAATCTCCATTTGGATCCACCTCCCCGTCTCTCGTTTTATCATATCGTATCCTACCCCTGGCGTGCACACTTTCACCCGTTGCTACCACCGAAGCAGGAGTGAAGCGTGTCTGACACGGGAGCGGCGTCAGCCGATCAACACGATCAGATCGGGGAGATGAACTGAGGGTCTTGCCTCCTCCGTGGGCGCCGGCTAGGGCTGGGGCGTTCTGTCCGAGATCGCGCGAAGCTTGCCGATGACGATGGGAGTGCGCAAGCGGATCTCGAGCCGGTATTCGAGGTACCGTTGGAGGAGCTCGCTGATCTCCGTCCGGGTGCGCTCGTCCATCGCGAGTCGGGACAATGTCGCAGGGGTCGCCGCTAAGAGGTACGTAAGGGTCCTGCGGATCTGGGGCGTCATCGCTACCGCCGCGGGGTCGCGGCCTCGATCCTCCTCGCAAAGGGTCCCGCCCAACGCAGCGCTGAACACGCAGGCACCGTTCAGCTGCCGCCCACAGACCCCACACCGCTCCACGTTGGGTCCATACCCAATCACAAGAAGGAGCTGCCCCACGAACCACATCGCCGCTCGCTCGTCGTCACCGTGCTGCAGGAGTTCCAGGGTTGTTCGCGCCAGATTGAAGACTTCGGGGGAGGGTTCGTGATCCGCGGTCGCACGGTCAACTGCCTCGGCCACGAGCGACGCATACCCCAACCTTGAGAGGTCGGTCCGCAACAGAGCGAATGCCTCGATCACGTCAACCTGGGAGACCACGTCGAGCGAGCGCCCGACCGCCAGTAGCAGGTGCAGGTGCGTGAACAACTCGAGCCGTCCGGCGAACCGGCTCTTGGGTTTCCGCGCGCCCTTTGCGACAACGGCCAGCTTGCCGCGCTCCCGTGTGAAGAGGGTGACGATCCGGTCCGCCTCCCCAAGATTGGTCCGCCGAATTACGAGGGCTTCTGCTTTGTAGAGGGGCATGGGGTTGTCTCCGGCGGCCTCACGCGCCAGGCATCAGCCGTTAGCCGCCGACCGGGAAGATCAGAGTTACAATCATTCCGAGCGTCAAGATGATCATCACCACCACGGTTGTCCAGGCAATCCAGTTGAAGATGCGGGAGTTGCGATAAGCGCCCATGAGCCCATGGTTGTTAATGAGCAGTAACATGAAGATTAGAATGAACGGCAACAACACACCATTCGCAACCTGGGAAAGGAACATGATCTGCAGGAGCGGAGCACGGGGGAGCAAGACGATCGCGCACGCGCCCACGATCAAGGCGGCGTAGATGCCGTAGAAGATCGGTGCCTCGCGAGCCGACCGATTGATCCCGGCCTCGAACCCAAGCGCTTCACACACATAGTAGGACGTCGCCAACGGCAGCACGGACGCAGAGAAGAGCGACGCGTTAATCAGCCCGAACGCGAATAGGCCTGCCGCGTAGGCGCCAGCAAGCGGCCGCAGCGCGAGCGCGGCGTCTTTCGCGGTCTCGATGTGGAGGTGGTGCGCGAAAATCGTCGCCCCACACGCCACAATGATGAACCACGCGACGACATCGGTCATGATCGATCCAATGAGGACATCCGCGCGCGTGTAGCCGTATTCCTTGACGGTAATCCGCTTCTCAACGACCGCTGACTGGAGGTAGAACTGCATCCACGGGGCAATCGTCGTACCGACGACCCCCACGAGCATGACGAGGTAGTCAGCGCGAATGCTGAAGGAAGGCGTGACCGTCGCGCGGATCACCTCGCCCCACTGCGGGTGGGCAAGAGTTCCGGAAATGATGTAGGCGATGTAGAAGGCGCTTGCGCCTAAGAAGACGCGCTCGACGAATCGGAACGTGCCTTTCAGCACCAACCACCACACGACCATGGCGCCGATAGGAACCATGATGTACTTGGAGATCCCGAAGATCTCCCCGCCCGCGGCGAGACCGGAGAACTCGGCCATCGTGTTGCCGAAGTCGGCAAGGAGGAGCGCGAGCATCACGAACGTGGTCGCACGCACCCCAAACTGCTCGCGGATCAGGTCCGCGAGACCGTGTCCGGTGATGGCCCCCAACCGCGCGGCCATCTCCTGGATGACGTACAAGGCGACAGTGATGGGAATTAAGGTCCAGAGCAGGCTGTACCCGAACCCCGCCCCCGCCAGCGAGTAGGTGGTAATGCCCCCGGCATCATTGTCAACGTTTTGAGTGATGATCCCTGGACCCATGATCGCCAGGAAAAGGAAGAGCCGCCGCATCAGCATCGCGCGGGACGCTTTGTTGAACAAGGAAAGGGTCAGCATCGTCAGGCTCGAGGTCCCTCACATCGAGCGTCGCGGGAGGTCGGCGTACCCCACATGGAGAGGGAGAAGAGTGACGTTAGTTTCACGGAGGGGCCCCCTGCTGATGGCAGCGCCCGCATTAGGCTGTCCGCCTCGCACGACGCCGTCGGAAGCGCAACGGGACACGTCGGCGCCCTTTCTGCAAGACAATATCCATTACGTCATCGACGGTCACCACGCCCACGAGGCACTGCGCATCATCCAACACCGGCAGCGCGAGGAGATCGTACTTGGTGAGTGCCGCGGCCACTACCTCCACGGTGTCGTGAACGGACAGAGACATAACGTCCCTTGTCATGATCGTTGAGAGGGGATGGCTTGGCTGGGCCACGATTAACCCGCGGAGGGAGAGGATCCCCACCAACCGCTGGTTGGCATCGACGACATAGAGGTAGAACACGTTGGCCGCCCCGGGGGCCTGCGCCCGCAAGCGTTGGAGCGTCTCTTCCGCCGTGAGGGCTTCCGGGAGGGCAATGAACTCTGTGGTCATCACGCTCCCTGCAGTGCCTTCGGGGTACTTGAGGAGCGCTTTGACCTCCTTCGCTTCGTCGGCATCCATCAGGTTGATCAGCTCATCGGCCCGTTCCCGCGGCAGGTCGGTCAAGACGTCGGTCGCATCATTAGGGGACATCTCCTCCAGGATGTCAGCCGCAAGTTCGCTGGGCAGGCTTTGCATCACATCACTCTGCACGGCCGGCTCGGCTTCGGCGAGGGCGTCAGCGGCATCCTCGTGCCCCAGTGCGGTCATGACCTCCACCCGATCGTCGCGGTTGAGATCCTCCATGAGCTGGGCCAGATCTGCGGGGTGAATCTCTCGGAGCTTCTCGCGGGAGATCCGGAGTTTGACAGGAGTCATCGGTCCCCCGAATGCCGCGACCATCCGCCACGGGATCAACCGATCCATCAACGGGCGCCCGACCAGATCCGCCATGCGCCGGACAGGCCGTTCAATATTCAGACGGCGCAACAGCCCCGTCGTGCCGACATCGGCAGCGACCAAGCGCAAGCTGCTATCGACGGGCATGAGCTGGAGGTCGTTCACCCGAACGACCTTCAGGCCATCGGTGTCGACGACTTGGGTATCCAGGACATCGGCGAGCAATAGCTCCTCGGGCTGAAGCGGGCGGGGATGGAGCGAGAATCGGGGGACCCGGAGGCGCAGCGCGTGGGGCTCGACCGTCCCGACATCGTCCCAGGGGATAATGGCGACGCGGCTTCGGTCTCCTCGCATCCACACCCCCACGACCCGCGGGAGCGTCTCGTGGAGATCCACCGCCACATCGCCAACCACACCGAGCTTGACCCCATCCGCATCCAGGATGGGAATGTTAGTGAGCCGACTTAGGTAGGGCATTCGAGTCTCCTGCTCGTCGCGATCGCACCGCTCGCCAAGGACCTGGAAAACTCTTCCCACCGCTGCGGCAATCTCCTCTTCCCTACCCCAACTAGCCCGGGTAGAGGACACGCAATAGGTCGAGGCGATCCCGCCAGCCTGGCGAGACTCGAACCCACAGGTCGAGAAAGACGCGCCCTCCACGAGCCTGCTCGATCTCCCGGCGGGCACGTTCGCCGACGCGCTTGAGGACCTGCCCGCCCCGACCAACAACGATCTTCTTGTGCGACGCCCGCTCGACCAGGAGCCCTGCACGAATGTAGAGGAGATCCTGACCTGGCCGAGGGGTGATCTCGTCGATCTCGACGGCAAGCCCGTGAGGGACCTCCTCACGCGTTACAGCAAATGCTTGTTCTCGGATGAGTTCGGCGATGAAGAACGGCTCAGGCTGATCGGTATGCATCGCGGGGGGAAAATATTGCGGCCCGGGTGGCAGCAACGTCACGAGGAGCTGGACGAGCTGGTCCACGTTCGTCCCGGTCACCGCGGAAACCGGCACGGACGCGCGAGACGTCAGGAGCGTGGGCAGGCTACGCGCGATCGCGTCAACGTGCGCGGCCGCAACGCGATCGACTTTGGTGATCGCGACAACCACCGGGGAGGCGGCGAGCTGCAGCACAGGGACCACGCGCCGGTCCTCGTCGGTAACCCCCCGCACCGCGTCGAGGACCCACACATTCACATCGGCATCGGTGACGGCCTGCCTGGTCGCTGCGACCATCCGGGTCCCCAGTTGGTCGCGCGGTTGATGGATCCCCGGAGTATCGGCTACAACGAGCTGAGCGTGAGGGAGCGAGAGCACCCCGTGCACGCGGGTCCGAGTCGTCAAGGGGATCGGACTGGTGATCGCTACCTTCGCCCCGATGAGCCGGTTCACCAGGGCCGACTTCCCTGTGTTCGGGCGACCGACGACCGCCACGAATCCAGAGCGAAAGCCGGCCGTCGGGGAAGCGTCACTCACCGGGAACGGGGCAGTCGATCAGGCAAGAAGGGCTCGGCGAGGAGTTGGCGCAGCGTTCGGGTCCGCCGGCGGCCCTTGGGGGTCGCGACAATCACACGGAGCACCCCAAATTCAACCATGACTTGGCGACAGGCGCCGCAGGGCATCGTCAACGCCTCACCGTCCGCGACGATCGAGACCGTAACGAGGCGGCGGTGCCCCGCGCTGATCGCCTTGTGAATCGCGACCCGTTCCGCACACATTGCCAAGCCATAGGAAGCGTTCTCGACGTTCGCCCCGGTGTAGATCGTCCCAGACTGAGTCTGCACCGCCGCCCCGACGCGGAACGTTGAGTATGGGGCGTACGCATGAGTGCGGGCCTGCGAGGCCGCCCGAATCAGCGCGGCCTCCCGCGCTGACGTCGCAGGTCTCTTCTGGCGACGTGACGCGCTCACGGGCGGCGGTCCGGCGAGGGCATCGCCGTCGTCCCGCGCTGGAGGGATCGAATACCCGTTGGCGGGGGACTTACGATGCCCCCCGAGATTACGAATTTCAACGCTTCTTCGACGCTCATGTCCAGCGCTTGGACCTCATCTTCAGGAACGAGCATCACGAAGCCAAAGGTCGGATTGGGTGTCCCAATGACAAACACGTGGAGCATGCGTCGCGGCCGAGCCGCGGTGGCATCTGGAGGCGTCTCGCCGGTGACAAACGCTACGGTGAACAACCCCATGCGCGGCCACTCGATGAGCACAACGCGTTGAAAGGCTCCCTTCTGTTTCATGAGGATGCTGTCGCTGAGCTGCTTGGTCACCGAATAGATACTGCGCGCCAGGGGGATCCGCAGGATGAGGCGGTCAAACCCTTCTACGAGCCGACGACCGAGCACGTTGGTCGCCACGACGCCGAGGCCGAAGATCACGAGGATCGTAACCAACAACCCCAACCCGGGGACAGGGCGCCCAATGAGGACGATCAGGCGGTACCCGAGAAAGCCGTCGACGATCTCAAAGAACCACGCCAACAACCCAACGGTCACCGCGACGGGGAGAAACACGAGCAGACCCGCGAGGAAGTACGTGCGGAGACGTGAGCGCATCAGGGCTGATGGACGTGCTCGGTGGGCACACGTTTCGTGATGCGCACCTTCTCGATGCGCTGCCCTTCAAGCCGCTCCACGCAGATCTCCAGCCCATCATAGGTCACGGTCTCACCCTGAGTCGGGACGTGGCCCAGCAGCGTGTAGACGAACCCGCCGATGGTGTCTACTTCACCCGGAGGCAGGGTGAGCCCGAGCAGTTCGTTCACTTCCTCGATGTTCATCCGACCATCGACAAACGCCACGCGATCGTTGACGATTTCGACGAGCTTCTCCTCGACGTCGTACTCATCCAAAATGGGGCCCACGATCTCTTCCAGGATATTCTCAATGGTCACCATGCCCGCGGTGCCCCCATACTCGTCGACGACAATCGCCATATGGATCTTCTTCCGCCGCATCTCGCGAAACAGCTCATCCAGTCGCTTCCCTTCCGGGACGAAGAATGCGGGCCGCATGATCTCCTTCGCGGGTACAGAATGCCGTCCCGCTTTCAAGTGGCTCAAGAGATCCTTCACGTAGACCACCCCGACAACATGATCCACGCTCTCGTGGTAGACGGGGATGCGAGAATGGCCCTCAGCCAGGATGACCCGCAGGATCTCGTCAAGGGGCGCGGTGTCCTCGACGGCAACGATATCAATGCGGGGAAGCATGATCTCGCGGGCGACCGTATCACCAAACTCAAAGATCGAGTGGATCATCTGCCGCTCGTCTTCGTGAATCACGCCCTCCTCTTCACCCATCTTCACCAGCAGGCGGATTTCCTCTTCCGTGACCAGCGGGGCGCTGAGGTTAACGCGCCCGCCCAAGGGACGGAGCAGCACAGCGCTCACCGCCGACAGGACGCGGATCAAGGGGTAGAGAGTGACACTCAGCCAGTGAATGGGACGGGCGACGGCGAGCGCAACCGCGTCCGCATACTTCGCCGCGAAGGTCTTGGGGGTGACTTCGCCGACGACGAGGATCAGTGTGGTCATGAGGATAATCGTATAGAGCGCGCCGCGCTGCGGGCCGAACTGATCGACGAGGAATGCGGTCGCGAGAACGGACGCGGCGACGTTCACGATATTGTTGCCCATCAGTAGCGTGGTCAACACGCGACCCGGATTCTCCAAGAGCCGAAGCACGAGATCGGCCCGCGCGTCCCCTTCCTCACGCATTTGGCGGATACGCAAGCGGTTTATGGCAAATAGCGCCGTCTCGGCTCCTGAGAAGAAAGCGGAGAACAGGAGCAAGAGTACAAAGATTACTAACCACACTCCCGTGCCTGAGGGGCCCAACGAGGACTTCCCACCCTTCCGCGGCTATAACACCTTCATTATAACATAGCCGCTACCGGCAGCCGCGCGGCCCCCGGACAGCCAGCCACCATCGGCAAATCGAGAGCAGGGAGTCCAAATGAGCCGCCGCAGCAGTCTCCCGAGCCCTTATCGTTGAAGAATACACCGGCGACCAATCTCAGAGGGACCTATGACAGGATCTCCTATGTCACGCTGCGCATGGGGCCCGGACCATGCGCCGCCGTTGTTTCTCGCGTTAGGGCGCATCTTTGCATATCGCGATCGCGGTGGGTAATGGGACAGCATACATCACTTCATCCGTCCTGCCGAACACGATTCCGACGATCTCATTCGCAGTGTTGAGGACTGGAGACCCGCTCGATCCGCCCCAGGCAAATCCAGCGTCCACCCGAATCGAGACATTGTCGGTCGTAAGCTCGTCTATGTGAGCCGTGGCCGTATACTGCTTTAGCGTCGCCACCGCTGGGAAGCCCACGAGGTGGACCACTGTCCCATACCCCGGGGTCTGCCCAGCGAATCGGAGGAACGGGAGCTCGGTAGCCTGCGGAATGCGGAACGTCGCAACGTCGAAGTCATTCGCATTGTCGATGCGGCCGCCGTGCCAACGGGAATCGATACACGTGATGGTCGCCGGGCCGAAGACCCGCTGCGAGCCAGGGAAGAGTGTCCGCACGAATAAGCGGTCAAACTCCTTGGGGATCGAGGAACCCCCCACCACCTGCGGATTCACAATGTGTCCGTTCGTGAAGAACACCCCGTTGCCCACGTGGAATGCGGTCCCGATGGGATATCCCTTGTCGTCGGCGTTGAGCCACCAGACCTGCACCACCGCCGGAACGCCCTGGGGGTCCTGCGCTCGGACCCCTTGCCCCCCCATCAAGACCAGCGTAAGAACAACCCCAGCCAGCGCTGATTTCTTCATCAGAGCCACCATGCGCTCGTCCCTCCATCCGACAAGTACGATCGCAGTGCACAGCCCGGGAACGCTCCACATGAACCGGCGTGTACGGTATCGCCATGCCCTATTGGTGAAGGATCTTCGACAAGAAGGTCTTTGTGCGTTCGTGCGTGGGTTGCGTGAAAAAGTGCTCTGGAGTTCCCGTTTCCACGATCATGCCCCCATCCATGAAGACGATTCGGTCGGCCACCTCGCGCGCAAACCCCATCTCGTGCGTCACAACGACCATCGTCATCCCCGCCTCTTTTGCCAAGTTCTTCATGACATCTAGCACTTCTTGAATCATCTCCGGATCGAGAGCGGAGGTGGGTTCATCGAACAGCATGATCTTGGGTTGCATCGCGAGCGCCCGGGCGATTGCGATGCGTTGCTGTTGACCGCCGGACAGTTGAGCGGGGTAGCTGGACGCCTTTTCTGGAATGCCCACCCGCGCCAAGAGTTCTCGGGCGATCCCCTCCGCCTTCCCGACCGGCCACTTCCGCGCCCGGACGGGAGCGAGTGTGATGTTCTCGAGCGCGGTCAGGTGGGGAAACAAGTTGAACGATTGAAAGACCATCCCCACTTCGCTGCGGACTGCATCGATATTTCGCAGATCGTCGCTGAGCTCTATCCCGTCGACGACGATCCGCCCAGTTTGATGGCTCTCAAGCCGGTTGATACACCGAATCATGGTCGATTTTCCGGAACCGGAGGGGCCGGCGACCACCACTACCTCACCGGGAGCGATACGTAAGGTGATCCCTCGAAGGACATGGAGTTTCCCGAACCACTTGTGGACATCCTCAAGCAAGATGATGACATCGCCGGGGTCGATCTGCGAGGGAGCCGTCGCGGCTTGGGCGGGATCTCGAGGCGGTATCAGCGTGACCCCTCCCCCCGCGTCACCGACTCCTGCCCTCGACCACTCGGCATCTGGAACTCCATCAGGTCACCGCTCGCCGAGGCCCAGGCGCCGCTCCAGGACACGGCTGCCGTACGACATTGTCGAGGAAAACATGAAGAATATGACGAGCACAAAGACGTAGACCTCAGTCACATCATGGAGGTAGGCGGTAATCGCGAGGACGGCCCGCCCAATCCCCATCAGGTCCGTAAGCCCGACGATCACAGTAAGGGTCGTATCTTTGAAGAGGCTGATGAACTGTCCCACCAGAGATGGGATCATGTTCTTCACGGCCTGCGGCAAGACGATCGTCCGCATCGTCTGGAACGAGGACAAACCCAGCGCTCGCGCGGCTTCGACCTGCCCACGCGGGACCGACTGGATGCCCGCGCGCACAATCTCACCGACGTAGGCCGAAGCAAAGATCGTCATGGCAATCATGGCGCGTTCCACACGGCTCAGGGCGTCTCCCGAGACAAGAGTCACAAAAGTGGAAAACCACAACAACAGGGTCAACAGCGGAATCCCCCGGATCACCTCGATGTACATCGTAGAAAAGCCTCGGATCACCGGTAACCCGCTGACCCGACCGAGCCCAGCGAGGACCCCCATGGGAAACGAGAGCGCGATCGCCCCCACGGCGAGTAGCAGCGTGAGATAGAGGCCGCCGATTTGGTCGAGCCGGACCGGAGCCATCAGCCAGACCACACCAAGCAAGGTCCCGCTCCACAACCCGACGACCGTCCGGGGCCGCACGCGCACCCGCGCTCCCACCACCGTGAGAAGTCCCGCGACGGCGACCAGTCCACCCGCCCAGTACGCGCGCCACGCAAATTCCAGCGGCAGGAGTCCCACCAGCCATAACCGCCGGTTGTCAATCACGACCCCCCAATGAGCCTGTACTGCCCACCGCAAGATGGTCGACAGGAGCAGACTCAACGCAAGGACAGTTCCAGCAGTAAGAACCGTATTCCACCAGCCGGAAAAGAGGTTCCGACGCGCCCACTCCCACGGCGTGACGCGGTCCACTGGCGGAGCGATCACGGACTGGTAGGTCATGACAAATCCACTCCCTACGTGGGCGACAGTCTCAAGCGATGTCGAATGACGTTCAGCCCCACCGCAATAGATAAGGATAGGGCGAGGTACGCGAGCGTTACAATGGTGAACGCCTCGAGAGTTCGGAAGGATTGACTACTCACGGTATTCCCCGCGGTCAACAGCTCCGCATACCCGATCCCAAGCGCCAGACTGCTGTTCTTCGTTAGGTTCAAGAACTGGTTCCCCAATGGCAGAATGATGATCCGGAAGGCTTGCGGGAGCACCACGAAACGAAGCGCGTGAGGGTAGGTCAACCCCATGCTTCGTGCCGCTTCCATCTGGCCCCACGGAACGGCCAGGATGCCCCCGCGAACGATCTCTGCAATGAACGCGGACGTGTACACGGCGAGACCAAGCACCAGGGCTGCGAATTCGGTCGTAAGCTGATAGCCGCCGTCCACGACGAGCCGGCCGAAGCGCTCAACGACCGTACCCCCGATAGCCAGCCCGGAGTTCGTGAGGACAAGAAACGAGCCGAGGGGCTGGAATGGGGGATGCCCGGGCGATCCGTTCGGGAGTTGCAAGAACACCACAAAGTACCAGAAGAAGAGTTGGATGAGAAGAGGCGTGTTGCGCAGAAACTCGACATAGGCCAGGGCAAGACGATTGACCAACCAGTTGCCTGAGAGACGGGCGACCCCCACGAGCACCCCTAGAGTGGTGGCGAGGACAATGCAGAGGACGGCCACTTTGATCGTGTTGATGAATCCCGCGATCATCACCTCCGCGTACGAATCGGTCGGTTCCAGTCGTTTGAACCGCCACGAGGTGAGGTCAAGCGTCCAGGTCAGCGCGGTAATCTCGAACCCGGCGGGCTGGCGGAAGAACGTCCAGTCAAGGCGGATGTTCTGGCGCACGAAGCTCCGGTGCAGCGCGGTATTCGCGCCCCAAAGGACGAGGATAGCGACACCGATGAATGCGGCTTGTGCCACAATGGAGACCTTCCGCGCGTCGCGCCACACGGGAGGCCTGACCTGCACATCTGCTGGGGTCACGCCGCATCACCCACAAGCATCCGCGAGCGGTGGCGTGCCCCCAAGGGGCACGTCCACCGCTCGCGAGGCCGACTACTCGATCGAGGCGAGCAATCCCCTATGGTCGAAACGGCCGACTGGTCTGAGCCCCGCCCCGGCGGGTGAGCTCATTCCGCGTGCCCTCTCGAGTAATTGCGGTCTTCTGCTTGGGACCGAAGTAGCGATCGTACACTTCTCCGTAGTTCCCTTCCGACCGAAGCACGCGCGTAATCGCGCCCCCCTTCAACTCCAGGAAGTTCTTGACGATGGGGTCGCGTTCGGCCATCTCGTTCAGGCGAGCCGGGTTCCTCGCGATCGCCTGGGTAATCCCGAGCTCTTCGCCCAGAATCATGCCCCAGACCGTCCAGATGACCGAGTTCGCCCACGCGGAGTCGTTCTGTTGAAACATCGGCGCCAGTGGTTCCTCACTGAACTCTCGTCCCACAATCTTGAACTCACTGGGGTTCGGGGCGGTCGAGCGGAAGGCCGTGAGCTGGCTGGCATCGGTCGTGAAGACATCACACCGACCCGCCGCGAGCCCATCGAACCCCTGCTTGGCTTCCGCGAAGGGAACGAGCTGGAAGCGGAAGTTGCGCTGACGCATCTGGTCGGTGATGTTCTTTTCGCTCGTCGTCCCTGAGAATACGCAGATCCGGGCCCCGTTGAGGTCATCGAGCCCCCCGATTCGCGAGTCCGCGCGGACGAGCAAGCGCTGCCCATCGTAGAAGGTCACCGGACCGAAGTCGACTTGGTCGTTCCGACTTATGGTGACGGTTGTCGTCCGGAAGACGACATCGACTGAACCGGACAAGACGGCAGGGATTCGGTTCGCCGACGTGAGGTTCACAAACTCGACCGCAGGCACATCGAGCCAAGCGGCGACGGCATTGCAGAAGTCAGCATCAAACCCAATCATCCGTCCGGAGACCGGATCGGGGAAACTGAACCCCGGGGTGCTCCCAGAAACCCCACAAATGAGCTTCCCGCGGGCCTTAACGACGTCAAGACGCGATCGTGGCTGGGCCATCGTGAGAAATGAGACCGTGGCCACCGTGAGCGCCACAGTCAGCGCGTAGACAATACTCTTCCGCAAGATGCACACCCCCCTAGGAATCGCGCGAGTCCACCCCGTCGCTCGTGCAGGTTACCGTATACTACGACGTGGCAGAGCCGCCTCCCCTGCCGCTTGGGCATGGGGGCGGGCGCAGGTCATGATCTACGCACCTCGCGCTTGGACCGCCACATCGCGAGGCCCCCTCCCCCTACACTGACAGCGCCCACACACAAGGCGATCACGCGGGACCCGGATGTCGCGAGGTCGGATCGAACACCCAGACGCATCCCGAACGGCGGCCCCAAGAGCAGAACACCGGCAATCGCCGCCCCGGCGGCGGTAACGAGAACCGCGCCGGCGGCGATGTCCTTCGCCATTTTCGCCAACTCATGATGATTACGCTCGATGAGCAGGTCGACTAGCGCCTCCACTGCCGTGTTCAGCAACTCTGCGGTAATCACGCTCGCCAGCGCCAACACGACCACCGCGGTCTCTACCGCCGAGAGCTGGAGCCAAACGACCAGACCCCCGACCCCTGCCGCGAGCCCCAGATGCAGCCGGAGCGTCCGCTGGGTGCGGACTGCGAACTGCAGCCCTCCCAACGCGTACCCGACCGCTGCCGCAAGCCGCTTCATCCACGAACCTCCTCGCCGCACTCGGCGACGAGGTCCCGCTGACGATCCGCCATCGTCCGCGCCGCCGAGCGGGTATGGTCGTCGTAGCCAAGGAGGTGGAGCAGCCCGTGAACCGCCAGGAGAGCCACCTCGCTGCGCAATGGATGGCCCACGGTCTTGGCTTGCACCCGGGCTCGGTCAATAGAGACGACCACATCTCCGAGGACGTGCATCCGTCCTGGGACAGGATCCGCAGGAAAGGCTAGGACGTCGGTCACGCGATCGGTCCGCCCGTACCGCCGGTTTAGTTGCCGAATGCGCCGATCGGTAACAAGCACCACACACACCGTTGTCGAGCCTGGACACCGCTCGCGGCGCAGGACGTGTCGCACGACGGCCCGAAGGCGACGCGCGCTAATCCCGGGTCGCCGGACCCGGAGCAGGACGGACACTTGGGGGCGCGCGGCCGAGCGTCTCCTCAATGTGCCGTGCCTACTCGATCCCGCCGCCGACTATGGAGATCGCGCTCCAGGTCAGGGTACTCGATCCGAGGATGAAACATGGTCGCCAACTGGCGAGTGAACGTTTGCGCGATGACGTCGAGCTCGCGAAACGTGAGATCGCATTCGTCAAGCTGGCCGTCATCCAGCTTCTCGCGAATGATCCGTCGCACCAACTGCTCGATGCGATCGGGGGTCGGACGGCTCATCGCGCGGACCGCCCCCTCCGTCCCGTCTGCGAGCATGAGGATTGCGGTCTCCCGCGTCTGAGGTTTGGGGCCTTCGTAGCGAAACGCCTCCTCCTCGGCGGCGTCTCCGCGCTTCACCGCTTGGTGGTAGAAGTAAGTGATGAGACTCGTGCCATGGTGTTGCGGGATGAAGTTCGCGATGGGTTGGGGGAGCCGGTGCTCTTTCGCCAGGTCCAGCCCGTCTCGCACGTGGGAGAAGATCGTGAGCGCCGACAAACTCGGGGCCATCTTTTCGTGCGGATTCTCGACCCCGATCTGGTTCTCGACGAAGAAGATCGGGCGTCGGATCTTCCCGACGTCGTGATAGTACGTCCCAACACGGACCAGCAGGCTGTCCGCGCCAATGGCTTCCGCGGCCGCCTCGGCCAAGTTCGCGACCATGATCGTGTGGTGGTACGTGCCGGGCGCTTCCATCTGCAAGCGCCGCAACAGCGGATGGCTGGGATTACTCAACTCAAGCAGTTTGATCGGGGTCACGAGCCCGAAGAGATGCTCCAGGTAGGGCAACGTCCCGATCGCGATAATGCCGACCAGGACTCCATTCGCGAGCCCAAACATCGTGTTCGTGAGGAGTTCCGGGTACCAATCGAGCTGGTCGAGCAGACCGACTGCGAGCACAGATGCCACATTGGCGGCCCCGACCCAGAGACCCGCGACCACCAAGTCGGTCCGATGGCTGAGGCGCTTGATCGCGTAAACGCCGACCGTGGCGCCGATAAACGTCACCAGACCAAGCCGCCAATCGCCTCCGACCACGATCGCCACCAGCGGACTTAGGATCGCGGCGGTAAAGAGCGCCAACCGGGCGCGGAGGAGCACTGCGATCAACATCGTCCCCGCCGCACCAGGGATCAGGTACGGATTGAACCGTGTGACCATAATCCGCGCTAACGCTACGGTGAGCACCACGCCGAGGCCCCACACGAGGAGCAGTTTGTCGGGGGTCCAGATCTCCGGTTGGTATTGTCGGAGGTAGGCGGCCGTCACCGCGAGGAGGAGAGCCGAGATCACTGCCATCCCAAAAATGCGCTGCCCGGAGAGGAGCGACTCGACTAACCCCAGGCGCATGAGCCGGTCCATGTGCACCGAGGTGATGACCTCGCCCCGCCGCACCACGATCTCCCCCCGCAAAATGCGCGTCATGACCGGGGGGACCGCCTCGCTCGCACGCCGTCGTTCCTCATCGGTCGCCCGGCGGTCGATGGCTTGGTTGGGCCGAATGGCGCCGCCGACAACAGCACTCGCGAACGTCATCGCTTGACCGGGCAACGCCGTTTGGCGGATGCGCGTCCGCGCCCGCTGCTGGACATCGGCGAGACCTTCGGTGGTCACCCCTTCTTCCATGATCTGGGCGACCACCTGTCGGGCCGTTGCGCGCGCGGCTTCGAGGGCGGGACGGTCGAGGGTCAGGGCAGCGGCAAGAGCGGGATCCGGGAGCGGTACGGGCACCAACCGCCGCAGGGCGGCGGTCCGATCGGCCGCACTCATGTTGGGCGTTCCACGGATCCGCAGGACCGCCTCGAATGTTCGGGTGAGCGCATCGAGGACCTGCTCCATCGTGGCCGCGTCCCTGCGGACGACGGGCTGAACCCGCTCTCCAGCCTGGCGACGCAGCGCCGCGGTGCGGTCCTTGTCTATGAACTCCAGGGTCCGGGGCGCCTCCACGTCTCGAGGACTGACCTGTCCTTCGCGAAGTTCAGAGCGAGGAGACAGATACGGGAGGCCCGTAATGAGCGTTAACAGAAGGAAGGTCCCAACTCCGATGAGGGCCTTCCCCACCCACGGGCCTCGGAGCGTGGTGTTCAGTCGGCGGCCCCACTCCAGCCAACGTCCCCCCATAGGCCTCCCTCAGGCAACTTGCAACCGCCTACTCTGCGGACGCAGGGGGCTTGCCCAACGCCTCATGCCGTTCATAGGCGCGCACGATCTTTTGGACCAACTCGTGCCGTACGACGTCGGCCTCGCCTAATCGGACACATGCGACGCCTGGCACGTCCCGCAGAATCCCCGCGGCCTCGACAAGCCCGGACGACCGCTCCTTCGGTAGGTCGATCTGGGTCACGTCACCGGTTACGACCGCTTTGGATCCAAACCCCAGCCGCGTGAGAAACATCTTCATCTGCTCGTGCGTCGTGTTTTGGGCCTCATCGAGGATGATGAACGCATCGTTGAGCGTGCGACCGCGCATGAAGGCCAGCGGGACGACCTCAATGATGCCCTTCTCGGTCAGGCGCTGGAACCGTTCCGGGCCGATCATCTCGTAGAGCGCATCATAGAGCGGTCGAAGGTACGGATCGACCTTGGCCGCGATATCGCCTGGCAAGAACCCAAGCTTTTCGCCCGCCTCGACCGCTGGGCGCGTGAGGATCAAGCGCTGAACAGTTCGATCTCGCAACGCGATCACCGCCATGGCGACCGCAAGATAGGTTTTCCCCGTCCCGGCCGGACCGATGGCCACCACCAGGTCGTGCCCGCGCATCGCCTCTAGGTAGGCGCGTTGTCCCGCCGTACGAGGCGCAATTGCCTTCCCGCTGAGCGTCGTGACCAGAATCCCTGCCAGGACTTCTGGCAACGAGGCGTGCGGATCCGCACGGCGGATCCGGATGGCGTCACGCACAGTCCCGGGCGTCACGGCCCGATCAGCTTGCGCCAGAACGATCAGTTCACGCACGAGCCCGGCGACGGATTCTACGCGGAGTGCCTCCCCTCGGACCACCACGGTGCCGTCGCGGCCGACGATCTCCGCTCCAAACTCCCGCTGAAGTTCGCGCGCGACTTCGCCATCGGCCCCGACCACCTTGGCCGGATCGAAGCCATCTGGGAGGATTATCTTGATCTCTTTGCTCGATCGGGCCACGCTCCTCCTCTGCGGTTAGCGGTTGCCCCCGCTGCGCCAATGTCGCCCTTCATTATACGGCTTCCATTCCCGAAATGACCGACCACAGCTCACAGATAGGCCCGCGGAGCGTGGGCTCCGTATGAAGACGGTCCTGCTGTCGCGTGGACCGAGCAGTGCGAAATGGAACGACGGCGAGGGAAGGCGACCGGAGAGGTCAGGAGGGGCTGCGCAGGGAGATCGCCGAACCGGGCCGACTACCACTGAGGCGGGGGTCGGGGTGGCGAGCTTTGGTCAAGAACTTCGCTACCCCCTCATGGTCCGTCGGCCACGCGAAGTAGGATCCTTGCGCGAGGTGGCAGTGAAGCGAGCGCAGCTGTTCGAGTTCTTCCCCCCGTTCGACCCCCTCGGCGACGACCTGAAGGTTGAGGGCTTGGCCAAGCGCGATAACGGCACGGACTAACGCAAGCTGCTCAGGGTCAACCCCGAGCCCATGGATGAAAGAGTTGTCAATTTTCACAATGTCGATGGGAAACCGGCGAAGGTAGTTGAGGGAGGAGTACCCTGTCCCGAAGTCGTCAATGGCCACCCGTACGCCCAACTCTTTGAGGGTCCGCAAGTTGCCGATGGTCGCTTCGACGTCCTGCATCAGCGCGCTCTCAGTGATCTCCACAATCAGGCATCGCGGATCGAGCCCGGACCCGCGCAGCGCCTGAGTGACTTCCTCAACCAACCCGGGGTGCTGGAACTGCTTGGCCGAGAGGTTGACGCTCATCATCAGAGGCGGATCGCTCGGAAACTGCACCTGCCACCATCCCCCTTGCCGACAGGCCCGTTGGAGGACCCACCGCCCGATCGGAAGGATCAGCCCCGTCTCCTCGGCGAGGGGAATGAATGCGAGCGGGGGGACCAAACCCCGTTGGGGATGCTTCCAGCGGACCAGCGCCTCCACGGCGACAACCTTCCCTGTGGCGATCGCGATGACCGGTTGGTAGTGCAGGGTGAAGTCTTGTCGCTCGACCGCCCCCCGGAGATCTGTCTCGAGCTCCAGGCTCTCCCGGACTACCACGTACATGCTCGGGTCAAAGACTTCGTACCGGGCTTTCCCATGAGCCTTCGCCATGTACATGGCGAGATCGGCGTTCCGCAGCAGTTCGTCGGCCCGCTCATCCTTCGGCCCCCCGAGGACGATCCCAATACTGCACTCGACGTTGACTTCGGTGTCCGCAAGCGCAAACGAGGTCTCTAGCGCGGCAATGATCCGCCGCGCCACATGGGTCGCATCAACGGTGTCGCCCATGCCCTCGAGGAGGATGGCAAACTCGTCTCCCCCGAGGCGCGCGATGGTGTCCTCAGGACGCAGGCACGCCCGCAGCCGCTCACTGACAGCGATAAGCAACTGGTCGCCCGCCGCATGGCCGAGGCTGTCGTTGATGGTCTTGAACCCATCAAGGTCGAGGAGGAGCACAGCCAAGTGCTCATTGTGCCGATCCCACCGCGCGACGGCGTGCGCGACCCGGTCAAAGAACAACACCCTGTTCGCCAGGTTGGTCACCGGATCATGGAGCGCCTGGTAAGCGAGTTCGGCCTGGAATTTCTCCACGCGTTCCGCTTGGAGATGCTCCACCCCCTCCGCCACCGATCGCTCTATCCGCTCGGCCATCGTATTGAAGGTGCTCGCCAACTTTCCCAGTTCGTCCTCGCTAACGAGGGGGATCCGATGTGCGAAATCACCACCCGCGAATCGGTCCACCCCCAGTTCGAGGACCTGGAGCGGGATTAAAACAGACCTAGCCAGCAGGGTGCCGATCCCGCTCGCGATGCCGAGGCCCGCGAGGAATATCGCCACCATAAGGAAGAGCCCCTTCCGTTCGACCCCCCGCGCCGCGCTGAGCTCGTTCTCGATGTCCTGGCGGGTTTGGACGATCACTTCGTCGAGGGCGTCCATCGCGCCCCCGATATGGGCATCAAAGAGGTCGAGATTCCGCCCGCCGGGCGCATCGGTCGATCGCGCCAACATCGCGAGGGCAATCCCCTTGGCGCGTAGCCACTCTCCCCCCGCGGAGCGGGCCAGGATCACCTCCCGCCCCGGCTTCAGTGCGGCCTTCGCCTCATCAAACGTCAAGTCGATCTGGTGACTGAGCCCCCCGAACCGCTGCCGGTCTTCGAGGCGCCCCTGCAGGACGTAGTGGTGGACGGCGATCGATGCTCGAGGCAGGAGGGCTTGCAAGTGGGTGACGGGAGACAACGTCGCGCTCGCCGCTGCAGCCGCCCCTTCGAACGACCGGACAGCCATTCGCAGGGCGATGAATTCGATCCCCGCCAGCACCGCGAGCGGGAAGAGCATGGCGGCAATGGCGACAATGAATCGGGATCGTAGCGACGTCGGCAGCGAGCCGAGGAGGTTCATTGTCATTGAGGTCGTCACGATCTGCATACCACGAAACTCCTCGCGGCAGGACGGCCAGGAGGTTTCTGGTATGCTTCGAGTCTTGTTCTGAGTAGATGCAGCAATCCCCATGCCGAAGTGGAGGGCCAAATCCGAACATTGCGGCTGGCTTGTTTCGGCCTGAGAGATGAGTTGCGCTTAACTGGCCGGGCTGCGCCCGAGCGCGGGCAGCCTACGTGAGGAGCTTGCGGAGACGCTCCGCGACATTGCGGGTTGCCGACTTGCGCCGAGGGACGAGGATGATCGTGTCTTCGCCCGCGAGGGTCCCCGCAACGTCCGGCCACCGCATGTCGTCGATCGCTTGGGCAACAGGCGCCGCACCGCCGCGGTGGGTCTTCACCAATACCAGATCAAGGGCAACTTCTACCGCGGTCGCAAACTCGTCGAATGCATTGCGGAGCCGTCGCTCGGCATCGGCGCCCAACGCGGGCCCCGCGTCGGGCAGGGCATACCGATAGCGCGTACCGTTCACGGGAACTTTCACGAGCCCCAGGCGTTTGATGTCCCGGCTGACGGTCGCCTGGGTGACGTCGACGCCAACCCGGCGGAGCGCACGGACCACTTCTGCTTGGGTCCCCACCGGCGTCCGCTGGAGGATCTGCAAGAGCTTGCGGGTGCGGGCTGCTGTACGGACCATCGTTACTCTCCCTCGAGGAGCGCCCGGGGACGCGTGACCGCGGCGGTCGCCTCTTCGAGCCAAGTCCGGACCTCAGCCAATCGCTGGCGCGCGGCAGTGAGTTGTTGACGTACCGCCCCCCGGGCGGTCCCGCCAGGCGCCCGCTTCGCTTCTACCGACGCTTCGACCGTCACCACGGTGAGCACGTCGGGTTCGAATAGGGGACAGATGTCCCGATAGACGGCATGGGGCAACTCCCACAACTGACACTCGCGCGCCAGCGCTGCCTGGACGACCTGACCCGCCAGTCCATGCGCCTCTCGAAACGGGAGGCCCTTTCGCACCAGGTAGTCGGCGACTTCTGTCGCCGTCAGTAGTCCTCGCCGTGTCGCGGCTTCCATCCGGTCCGCATGAAACTCGGTCCGTTGCAGCAGGAGCCCCATCGCCGTCGCCGCGGCCCCGCTCACATCCAAGGCCTCAAAAAGAAGCCGCTTGTCTTCTTGCAAGTCGCGCTGGTAGCCGACGGGAAGTCCCTTCACGATCGCCAGCAACGCGGTGAGGGTCCCAATGACCCGGCCCGCCCGACCCCGCACCAGCTCCGCTGGATCGGGGTTCTTCTTCTGGGGCATGAGGCTGCTCCCCGTTGCGACCGAATCCGCAAGGCTGAGGAACCCAAACTCCTCACTTGCCCACAGCACAACCTCGCCCGCCCACCGCGAAAGGTGGACCATGAGGACGGTAGCGGCAAAGATTGCCTCCATCGCGAAATCGCGGTCGCCGGTGGCATCAAGACTGTTCTCGCTAATCCGGGCGAAGCCGAGCAATGCTGCGACGCGGTGGCGATCCACGGGAAAGGAGACCCCGGCCACGGCGCCAGCCCCCAACGGCAGGACATCGGTCCGACGGTAGCAGTCTGCCAATCGGTCCACGTCTCGCTCCAGCATCCAGAAGTAGGCTAGCAGATGCTGCGCGAGACGGATCGGTTGCGCGTGTTGGAGGTGAGTGAACCCTGGCAGCACGACGTCCTGAGTCGTCTCGGCGCGCGAAACGAGCTCTGCCATCAGCTCCACGACCACGCTGACAAGCTGCACCACCTGGTCTTTTACATAGAGGCGGAAAGCGGTCACGGCCTGGTCGTTCCGGCTCCGGGCGGTATGCAACCGTCCCGCAGCGGCGCCCACCCGCTCGTAGAGGGTTGTCTCGAGGAAAGAGTGGACGTCCTCATGCGCCCCGTCAAGGGGGAGATCCCCGACCTCCACGTCTCTGAGCACTCCCCGGAGGCCGCCGACGATCGTCTGCGCGTCAGCAGGCGGAATGATCCCCATCTCGCCAAGCATCTTCGCATGCGCGATGCTCGCGAGGACATCCCAGGCAATCAGACGGCGGTCAACGGCAAACGAGCTGGTGAACTCCAGGATCCGCGGATCGAGCGGCTCGACAAACCGGCCCCCCCACATCTTCCCGGTCTCAGATCCGCTACCCACCGAAGTCTCCCGCGTTCACTTGACCGGGTGGCGAATGGTCCGCCGTATCAGGGTCGGGTTCACCTGTGCAAAGACCTGCGTGGGAAGCCCCCAGAGGTGAATGAACCCTTCGGCGTCTTTCTGGTTGTAGACGCTTTCCTTCCCAAACGTAGCTAAGTCGCGCTGATAGAGAGAGGCCGGCGATTGGCGGCCGACGACGACGCAGCTCCCCTTGAAGAGTTTCAGCCGCACGGTCCCGGTGACCGTCGTCTGTGCCACATCGACGAACCCATCGAAGGCAAGGCGGAGTGGAGAATACCACTGGCCGTAGTAGATCAACTCCGCATACCGTGGGGCGATGAGCGCCGCATAGTGCTGTGTTTCCCGGTCGAGGGTCACCGATTCGAGGTCCCGATGCCCGAGGGCCAGGATCATCCCGCCGGGGGTCTCGTAGACCCCGCGCACCTTGATTCCCACCAGCCGATTCTCGACCATGTCGGTCCGCCCCACGCCGTGCATGCCTCCGAGCCGATTCAGGGTTTGCAGGAGCGCGACCGGTTCCAAGGGCACCCCATCGACGGCCGTTGGCCGCCCCCCCTCGAATCGGACCTCCACATAGACGGGCTCGTCCGGCGCCGCGGCAGGCGATGCGGTCAGCGCAAAGGCGTCGGCGGGGGGTTCCTGCCAGGGATCCTCGAGGACGCCGGCCTCGATGCTCCGGTGCCAGAGGTTTTGGTCAATGCTATAGGGTTTTTCCTTCGTAACCGGAACGGGGACACCGCGGGCTTTCGCGTACTCGATCTCCTCGTCGCGCGAGGCCAACGACCATTCGCGCCAGGGCGCGATAACCTGCAGCTGTGGAGCAAGCGCTTGGTAGGTCAGCTCAAACCTGACCTGATCGTTCCCTTTCCCAGTACACCCATGCGCCACTGCCCCGGCACCTTCGGCGAGCGCCACCTCGACCTGGGCTTTGGCGATTAATGGGCGGGCCAATGCCGTGCCCAGCAAGTACTGTCCTTCGTAGATCGCGTTCGCGCGCAACGCGGGGTAGATGAAATCGGTCACGAACTCGCGTTTCACGTCGATGACATGCGCCGCTACGGCGCCACTGCGTAGAGCCTTCTCACGAATCGCGCCGACGTCTTCCGGCTGCCCCACGTCAACGATGGCCGCGATCACCTGGCTCCCGTAGGTTTCCTTCAACCAGGGAATGATGACAGAGGTATCGAGTCCACCGGAGTAGGCGAGCACGACCTTCGACGGGGTTCCCATACACACGCTCCCTAGGACATGGTGTCGTGACACTCCGCTGCCGCTAAAGCGGCGCGGCTTCTCGGCTCATTGGAAGCGTCTCACTACCCGCTCCCTCCCCGACGGACCTGCCCAGTCCTCGGTTCAAGATCACCCTTGCCGAATTCTCGTCCCTCGGCACGCGATAGCCGCACGGACAGTCGTGCCACCGATCCGACAGCGTCTTCGGCACGACCCGGCCGCACTGTGCGCACTCTTGGCTGGTCCCACGGGCCTCCACTGCGATGCTCGCCCCGCCAGCGCTTTCAGCCGAGCGGGAGAGGATCCTGAGAAACCGTCCCCAAGAGACGTCCGATATCGCCTTCGCTAGACAATGGTTCCGCACCATGCCCTTGATGTTCAAGTGCTCCACGATGATCGGTTTGAACCGCCGCGCAAGACGGGAGGCTTCGGTGAAATGGAAACTCTTTCGCGACCGTTGGACGCGCAGATACACCTGCCGGAGATGTTGCACGGCGTTCCGGCGTCTGTGAGAACCTCTCTTGCGCCGCGAGACCTTCCGTTGCGCAACCTTTAGTGCTTGCTCACTCGTGCGCAGATGACGCGGGTTCTCGATTCGCTCGCCTGTGGAGAGCGTGGCGAAACTTTCAAGCCCTAGGTCGATGCCGACCGGGTTCCTGAGCGTGGACGGTGCCGGATCTGTGCAGACGACCGAGAACAGTCCGTACCATCCGTCGACCCGGCGTTTGACCGTGCAGAGCTTGATCGCGCCCTCGAGGGGGCGGTGCCGCACGATCCTGATCCTGCCGATCTTCGAGAGCGCCAGCCGCGTTCCATCGAACGATGCGCCGTTTCCCCATTCCTTGAAGGTGAACGAGTCGTATTGGTCCCTGCCCTTGAAGCGGGGATAGCCGTAGCCGGTCTTGCGGGCCTTGAAGAAGCGCGCGAAGGAACGCTCCACGCGCCGAAGGGCGTCCTGCAGCGGATGCGCGTGGACCTCCTTCAGCCACGGATTCGCGTCCTTGAGATGCTTCAGGTAGCGGGACTGGTCGTTGAAATTCGTGGAGACGTGGCAATATTGCCACAGCACTTTGCGGCCTTCGATCCCCCAATTATAGCTGGATCGACAGGCCTCAAGCGTGGCTACAAGACGCTTCTCCTGCGCCTTCGTCGGGCGGAGCCGATACTCGTAGGTCTTTCTCATAACCCCTTTTGCGCTTCAATGTATCGCTGGATCGTCTGGGTGCTGACGGTCCCCGTGGTGTACCCGATGTTCGTCTCTCTGAGATTCCATCTGTCGACAGCATAGCATCTTATCGACTTAAATATCAAGGGCACGCGCCTCACCTCTGGGGCTGACGTCCCCGGAGTTTGCGGCGCGCTTCCGGTCAGGACCGTTTGAACACCACTGGTCGGGCGGCGGTCGCGAGCGCTGCGTCGAGGATCCGGACGGCCTCGTCGACATCGGCCCGAGTAACGATCAAGGGCGGAACCAACCGCAACGTGGTGGGCTTCACCGCGTTGATGAGCAAGCCCCGCTCGCGGGCGGCGTCAACGATCGGGGCGGCCTCGGTCCTCAACTCGACGGCCAGCATCAACCCCAACCCCCGGACTTCCGTGATCGTGGGGTGGGTGCGGGCAAGACCCTCGAGTTGTTCCACGAGATACTTCCCGACCTCCGCTGCGTGGACCACCAACCCGTCAGCGACCGCAGTCAGCACCGCGAGTGCCGCCGCACACGCTAGCGGGTTGCCCCCAAACGTGGCGCCGTGGTCGCCGGGCCCGAACGCCTCCGCGAACCGCGTCTTCGCAAGGAGCGCCCCGATGGGCACTCCGCCCCCGAGCGCCTTCGCGAGCGTGAGAATGTCCGGCTCGATGCCGAAGTGCTCGTAGGCAAACAACTTGCCCGTCCGACCGATGCCCGTCTGAATCTCGTCGAGTATGAGGGCTAACCCGCGTTGGTCACACACTCGGCGTACGCCTTGGAGGTAGGCGGGGCGCGCAGGGTGCACGCCGCCTTCGCCCTGGACGGGCTCGAGCATCACGGCGCACGTCTTCTCGGTAATTGCGGCCCGCAACGCGTCGAGGTCGTTGAACGGCACAGGGACAAAACCCTCTGGAAGGGGCTCGAACCCCTGCTGGTACTTGGGCTGGGCGGTCGCGGCGAGCGCCGCCAACGTACGACCGTGGAACGAGTGTTCCGCGACGATGATCTCGAACTTCCCTGCCCCCTGTTGTTTGCCCCACTTGCGGGCAAGCTTGATCGCCGCCTCGTTCGCTTCCGCTCCACTATTGCAGAAGAACACCCGGTCGCAAGCGGAATGCTCGACGAGCCATTGCGCGACGCGGGCCTGTTCGGGAATCTGGTAGAGATTGCTGACATGAATTAGCCGCGCTGCCTGGGCCTGGATCGCGGCGACGAGGGCGGGATGGCTGTGCCCCAACACGTTCACCGCGACCCCCGCGACAAAATCCAGGTAGGTCTTCCCGTCCAGATCGGTCAAGCGCATCCCCGTCCCCGAGGCAAATGCCACTGGGGCACGCCGGTAGGTCTTCATCAGGTACTGATCAGCGAGCTGAATCGTCATCTCGGTTTGCATCGCGTCCTCGCGGTCAGGTGTCAGTGCCCGAGCAATCGGGGTCACGGAACGAGCATCGTGCCGATCCCTTCCTCGGTGAGCAATTCGACCAGCAGGGCGTGCGGCTGGAGCCCGCTGATGATGTGTGACGTCGGCACCCCGGCCCGAAGCGCGGCGAGCGCGGCCTCCACCTTGGGGATCATCCCCTTGGAGATCACGCCGGCGGCAAAAAGCTGCTCGGCTTCCTGCGTCCGCACGACCGACAGCAAAGTCCGATCGCCGTCGTCGCCTCGGTACACCCCGGCGACATCGGTCAAGAGAATGAACTTGCTCGCCCCCAGTGCCCCTGCAAGCGCCCCCGCGGCGTGATCAGCGTTCAGGTTGTAACTCTCGCCGTCACGCCCGATCCCAATGGAGGCAATAACGGGCACATAGCCGGCATGCGAGAGGAGGTCCACTAAGGTCGTGTCAACCGTCTCGATCTCGCCAACCTGACCCAGATCCTCCTCACTAACGAGCTTGCGCGCTTGGAACACCTTGCCATCCTTCCCGCTAATCCCGACCGCCACGCCTCCGGCGGCTGTGATGCGGGAGACGAGATCTTTGTTCGCGTGACCAGCGAGGACCATCTCGACGACTTCCATGGTCTCGGGATCCGTCACGCGAAGTCCATTGACGAACCGGCTGACCTTGCCAAACCGACCCAGCGTCTTCGTAATCTCAGGGCCGCCCCCGTGTACCAACACGGGGTTGATCCCCGCCCCCTTGAGCAAGACGAGATCTTCGATCACCGTCCCCTCATCCGCGGCCACGGGGTTGGGGTCGCGCCGGGCGTCTTCCTGGGACTCCACTTGCATGATGCTCCCGCCGTACTTCACGACAACGGTCTTCCCCTTCCAGGCATTGATGTAGTGGAGCGCCTGGGCGAGGGAAATCCCCAAATCGGCAGCCAAACGCGTCGGGAGCGTGGCCGACGCGGCTCCTGGCTGCCCGCTAGGTCGTGTATTTCGCGTTGAACTTGACGTAGGCTTCATTGAGGTCACACGTCCACCCGGTATGCGCCGCCTCCCCGAGGTTGAGGTCAATGAGCAAATCAATTTCCGCCCCCCGAAGTGCCTCCGCGGCGGCCTCTATTGACGAGACAATTCCCATCCCTCGCTGCGCGATGGGAATGCCACAGACAGAAATCGCGACCAAATCCTCTTGCACGGTGGCGCCCGAGCGCCCGAGCGCTGCCATCACGCGTCCCCAGTTGGGATCCGCGCCTGCCAGCGCGGTCTTGACGAGGAGCGATGTGCTGATCACTGAGACCGCCGCTTTCGCATCCTCTTCACTTCGCGCGCCACGGACGGTCACGGTCACGAGCTTCGTTGCCCCTTCCCCATCTTTGACGATCATCTTCGCGAGGTCGCGGGTCACCGCGTTGAGCGCCGCCTGGAATCGTGCGAACGCTTCGCCCGCCTCGGTAATCGGCAGGTTCCCCGCTCGCCCGTTCGCGAGCAAGAAGATCGAATCGTTCGTACTCGTATCTCCATCGACCGAAATGCAATTGTACGATTGATTCACGGCCGTGCGCAGGGCCGCCCGGAGCAACGGGAGCGCGATCGCGACATCGGTCGTGAGGAAGGCGAGCGTCGTCGCCATCTGTGGGTGGATCATCCCCGCGCCTTTTGTCATGCCGCCGACGACAACTTTCGTACCTTCGATCTCCACCTGCGCGGCGGCAGTCTTGGCGAACCCATCGGTGGTGCGGATCGCCTCCGCCGCGTCGCGCGTCTCTGCGTTCAGGCCCTGCACCAGCAGCGGGATACCCCGCCGGATGGCCGCCATGGGCAGCGGGGTCCCAATGACCCCGGTGCTCGCCACGAGCACATACTCCTCGGCCACACCCAAGGTCTGCGCAGTGAGGGCCACCATCTCCCGCGCGTCGGCAAGCCCCTGGGGTCCGGTGCACGCATTCGCGTTCCCGCTATTGGCGATGATGGCCCGGGCCATCCCGGATTGAATCGCCTCCTGGCTGATGAGGACCGGCGCGGCCTTCACCGCGTTCGTGGTGAACATCGCCGTGGCCGTCGCGAGGTTCTCCGAGACGACGAGCGCGAGATCCCGCGTCTGAGATGCCTTGATGCCACAGTGGATTCCAGCGGCCCGGAACCCCTGAGCGGCGGTCACCCCTCCGTCGATCCGTCGTAGGCGCTCGGCATGGAGTAGCATGAGCATCCTCCCTAAGGGTAGAGGCCTGGAACGCGCAACCCGAGATCTTCCGGAAACCCCAGCATGACATTCATGTTCTGGATGGCTTGCCCACTCGCGCCTTTCACGAGGTTGTCCAGGGCGGCCATCGCGATGACCATGTGGTTGCGCACATCGACGCGCACCGCGATGTCACAGAAGTTCGATCCACTGGTCGCCTTCGTCTGAGGGAGCCCGTCGCTGAGCACGCGCACAAACGGTTCGCCCGCATAAGCTTCCGCCAAGATCGCCGTGGCCTCTTCCGTCGTCAGGGGTGCCACCCAAGGCAGGTAGACGGTGACGAGGATACCGCGGGTCATCGGGATGAGGTGCGGGGTGAAAGTCACCGGCACTGGGCGGCCGATCGCGTGCGCGAGCTCCTGTTCGATCTCGGGCGTGTGCCGATGCTCGGTGACGTTGTAGGGTTTGACGTTCTCGTTCACCTCAGCGAAGTGCGTGGCAAGCGACACGCCCCGGCCGGCCCCGGAGACCCCGGACTTCGCATCGATAATCACGCCCGTCGGGCTGACCTTGCCCGACTGCAGCAACGGGAGCATCGCCAGCACCGCCGCGGTCGGGTAGCACCCGGGATTGCTGGTGATCCTCGCCCGCCGGATCTCGCCACGATGGAACTCGGGCAAGCCATAAGCGGCCAACTCCAGCAACTCGGGACACGCGTGCGTGATCCGGTACCACTGGGCGAAGAGGTGCGGGTCTTTGAACCGGAAGTCCGGGCCGAGATCAATGATGCGAGCGGCGGAGGAGACCAAGACCGGGGCCAGGGCCATGCTCTTCCCCGCCGGCAAGGCGAGAAACACCACGTCGGAGTCCTTCGCCAGCCGTTCCGGATCAGCTTGTTCGGTAACGGCCTCGGTGAACGCTCGGAGGTTCGGGTACAATGCCGCCATAGGTTCTCCCTGGCGGCTGTCCGCGGTGAGGTGGATGAGCTTGACTTCGGGGTGGTTGACCAGCAGGCGGGCCAACTCGCCACCGCCATAGCCCGATGCCCCCACGATGCTGACGCGTACCGTCACGCAAGTGCTCCTTCGCGATCGCGTAGACCGGGATCCAGTGCAGTTGCATAATCATAACATGCGCTGCATGAACATGCAACACCTGGAACGCGGCATCGCGGGCGCCTTACAGGGGAGCGGGGCCAGCGATCGGGTGGGCGGTGGGACTCTCGCTCGCGTAGGCTGCAAACGTGTCGGCGACGACTTGCGCCGTGTCCAACGAGGTCAGGCACGGAATCCGCCGCTCAAACGCTGCGCGGCGGAGTTTGAAGCCCGCCCGCGAGGGGTCGCTTCCCCGGGTGGGCGTGTTGATCACGAGCCCAACCTGCGCAAGGAGGGACGGCGTGATGTCCTGCACCTCTTCGACCGCCACGCCGGCCTCACGCAACACCGCCGCGGTCTCGGGGGTCGCAAGAATCCGAAACCCGAGGCGCGCAAACGCCTGGAGGACCGGAATCGCCCGCGCTTTGTCGCGCTGCGCGATCGAGGCGATCAGAACCCGCTCACGGATCACGACCCCCGCGGCCACCAAGGCCTTGTACAACGCCCCGGCGGGGCGGGGATCGAGGCCCATGACCTCGCCGGTCGATTTCATTTCCGGACCGAGGGCGCCTTCTGCCAGGGTCAGCTTCTCGAACGAGAACACGGGCGCTTTTACGGCAAAGTGCGCGGGGGCGGCCACCCGATGGATGCCTGGAAACCCGAGATCGGCGAGCGTGTCGCCCAGCATTACGCGGGTGGCGAGTTGCACCAGCGGGACGCCCAGCGCCTTACTGACGAAGGGGACCGTGCGGCTCGCGCGGAGGTTCGCTTCCAGCACATAAAGGTGCCCGTCCGCATACACGCACTGGAGGTTGATGAACCCCCGGACTTGCATCGTCCGCCCCAACGCGACGCCCACCTCGACGAGACGATCCGCCGCCGCAGCCGGGATCCGCTGCGCGGGGAACACCGCAATGCTATCTCCCGAATGGATCCCTGCTTGTTCAATATGCTCCATGATCCCAGGGATCAGCACGGCCGTCCCATCAGAGATCGCGTCGACTTCAACCTCGAGCCCCTCAATGAACCGGTCGATCAGGACGGGATAAGAGGGGTTCATGGCCAGCCCCGTCGCGACCGAGGTCATGACATGCCTTTCGTCCTCGGCTATCTCCATGCCCCGCCCCCCCAGCACGTACGAGGGACGCACGAGCACGGGAAGCCCAATCTGCCGAATCAGTGCTTGGGCGGCCGCCACAGAGAGCACCGCCCCACCCTCGGGCCGCTCGATACCCAAACTGGAGAGTAGCTGGTAGAACTTCTCACGATCCTCGGAGACGTCGAGCGATGTTACTGACGTCCCCAAGATGGGGACCCCCGCAGCTGCCAGGGGTGTCGCCAAGTTGATCGCGGTCTGGCCCCCGAACTGCACTAGCACTCCCTCGGGCCGCTCCCTGGCGATGACGTGGAGCACGTCCTCGGGGGTCAACGGCTCAAAGTACAACCGGTCGGAGATGTCAAAATCCGTGCTCACGGTCTCTGGATTGTTGTTGATGATCACTGCTTCGAAGCCAGCTTCGCGCAACGCTTTGACCGCATGGACCGTCGAATAGTCGAACTCGATGCCCTGGCCAATCCGGATGGGGCCCGAGCCCAACACGATGATCCGCGGCCGCCGGGGATCGGGATGCTCGTCTTCCACTTCATAGGTGGAGTAGTAGTAGGGAGTCTCTGCAGGGAACTCGCCGGCGCAAGTGTCGACGGCCTTGTAGACCGGTCGGATCCCCGCGGCTTCCCGGCGTGCCCGGACGTCTGCCTCGGAAAGCCCGGTACAAGCCCCAATCGCGGCATCGGAGAACCCTGCCGCCTTGACGTCCCGGAGGATCGAGAGGTCGCCTGCTTCTAGTCGGCGCTCGCAGTCGACCACCCTGGCGATCTTCCGGACAAAGAAGCTATCGATGGTGGAGCGGGCGGCGACGTCATCCACCGACCATCCCCGACGCAGCGCTTCCGCCAGCGCAAACAGGCGCCGGTCTGTTGGCTCCGCGACCTGGGTCCACAGGTCCGCCTCAGTCCAGGTCCGTACGTCGGGCAGCCGCAGGCCCACTACCGGAAGATCGAGCGAGCGCACCGCCTTGAGCAACGCCTCCTCAAACGTTCGCCCGATCGCCATCACTTCGCCGGTCGCCTTCATCTGGGTCCCCAGGTGTCGGTCCATGGTCGGGAACTTATCAAACGGCCAGCGGGGCACTTTCACGACGACGTAGTCCAACGCGGGCTCAAACGCGGCCCGCGTGACCCCGGTGACCCGATTGGGGATCTCCTCCAGCCGGAGCCCGATGGCGATTTTCGCCGCGACCCGGGCAATCGGGTAGCCCGTCGCTTTGCTGGCAAGGGCCGACGAGCGCGAGACCCGCGGGTTGACCTCGATCACGTAATAGGCGTCGGAGAGGGGGTCGAGGGCAAACTGCACGTTGCACCCGCCGGCAATCCCGAGCCCGTCGATGATCCGCAGGGCAGCTGAGCGCAACCGCTGATAGTCATGATCGGTCAGCGTTTGCGAGGGGGCGACCACGATGCTGTCACCGGTGTGCACGCCCATGGGGTCGACGTTCTCCATGTTGCAGACCGTGATCATCGTCCCCGCGTGATCCCGCATGACCTCGTATTCGACTTCTTTCCAACCCAAGACACACTGCTCAACCAACACCTGGTGGATCGGGCTAGCGTCCAGCCCACGTCGTGCGATGACGGCCAAAGCCTCGGGGTCGTGGGCGATCCCGCCTCCCGTTCCTCCAAGTGTGAACGCCGGTCGCACGACAACCGGGTACCCGATCTTCGCGGCCGCGGTCACCGCGTCTGGGAGCGCAGACACGGTCTTGCTCTCGGGAATGGGCTGGCCAAGCCGCAACATGGTCGCCCGAAACCGCTCCCGGTCCTCGGCATTCTGGATGGCCTCAAGTGGCGTCCCCAGCAGCTCCACACCGTATCGATCCAGCACGCCGGACTCCGCCAGCGCAACGGCAAGGTTGAGTCCCGTCTGTCCCCCCAGCGTCCCGAGGAGACCGTCAGGGCGCTCGCGTGCAATCACTTGGGACACAAACTCCGGAGTCAACGGTTCAAGGTAGACCCGGTCGGCGACCTCAACGTCCGTCATGATGGTCGCGGGGTTGCTGTTGACCAATACGACCTCGATCCTCTCCTCGCTCAGCGCCCGGCATGCCTGTGTCCCCGAGTAGTCAAACTCCGCCGCTTGACCGATGATGATCGGCCCGGACCCGATAACGAGCACTTTGTGCAGATCAGTCCGCTTGGGCATAAGAAGGCTCCAGCAGGCGGGACGGAGTGAGGCCCACTAGCCTACGCCCGCCTGCGTGGAGACCGGAGCGCCGCTTGAGGATGGCGTGCCGCAGGGCGCGAGTGTGGAGACGAACCGATCGTAGAGGTACTCGGCGTCTGCGGGTCCGGGGCGGCCTTCGGGGTGAAACTGCACCGAGAACGCTGGCAGGGTCCGATGGCGCAAGCCTTCCACTGTTCCATCGTTCAAACTGACGTGAGTAACCAGCACGGAGTCAGGAAGCGCGGGATCGACGGCATACCCGTGGTTCTGCGTGGTAATGACGACTTGGCCGGTCGAGGGCTCATGCACGGGATGGTTGCTGCCACGATGCCCAAACTTCATCTTGTACGTGCGGCCCCCCAACGCCAACGCGAGGATTTGGTGGCCCAGACAAATCCCCATGATCGGACAGGTGCCCAACAAGTCCTTGACCAGGCGCACTGTCTCCCCCAGGACCGCGGGATCACCGGGACCATTGGAGAGCACGATCCCGGCGGGTGCAAGCCGCGTAATCTCGGACGCTGTGAAGCGTGGCGGAACCAGGATGATCTCGCAGCCCCGGCGGCGGAGGGCATCGATGATCCCGGCCTTCACCCCGCAATCGATGATGACCACTCGCGGACCCTCACCCCCGAGCATGTGCGGCGCAGTGCAGGCGACCTGACCCACGAGATCCTGTTCGTCGAGGAAGGGCACCGCACGCGCGCGCTCGATGAGCGAGGAGACCGCTCCATCCCCAATGACCCCGCGCTGGAGGCCGTGGACCCGGAGGTGGCGGACCAGCCGACGCGTGTCGACCCCGCTGAGCCCCACCAGCCCATAGCGACGGAGGAAGTCCGTCAACGGTTCATCCGATTGATAGTTCGAGGGGATCGGACAGGCTTCGCGGACGACGAACCCGGCAACGTGAGGCCGACGCGCTTCCCAAGCCTGCGGGCTGAACCCGTAGTTGCCAACGAGCGGATAGGCCATCACCACGATCTGGCCCCGATAGGACGGATCGCTCATCACCTCTTGGTAGCCGGTCATGCTGGTGGTGAAGACGACTTCACCGGCTGCATCGGTGGGCGCACCGATCCGTTCGCCAGGGAAAACCGTCCCATCCTCAAGCACTACGCACGCGGTTAGTGCCACCATAGTAACCCTTCCAGGGCTCGTGGCCGGGGGTACGCGGTCGGGAACAAAAGAAGAGCCCACACTGAGGGGCTCTAGACTCGCAGACCTCACCCGCGCAACCATGGTCCCTCCCGGGGTACCGTTAATGGTCGCTCTACACGTTCAAGGATTCGCGGCCGCGCAACAGGTTTCCTCCCGACCGCCTGTCGACCCCTCGCCGGGGGCTCCACAGACGATTGACGCCGAGCGGAAGGAACGCGTCGCGGTCTCGAGCTGAGTCACTCCCCGCAGGACCTCTTTTACCCCGAGATCGTGAGCGAAGCCAAATCTCGAGGGTAGTACGTCAACAACTCCATCCCCGTTTCGGTCACGAGCACCGTGTCGGAGTGGCGGAATCCGGCAAACTCTGGGATGTAGATCCCCGGCTCGACTGAGAAAACCATCCCCGGCCGGATTAAGGCATCGTCCCCAATGTCGAAGAACGGTGCCTCATGCGCCCCTATTCCCAGGCTGTGTCCCACATGGTGACGCCAGTACGGCGCCAGGTCATGGGCTTCAAAGAACTTTCGCACCGCCCGGTCGACATCGCTGCAGCGGGCACCAGGACGAATGGCATCAAACGCCGTCTGCTGGACCTCAACCATGAGGTCAAAGTACCGGGCTTGTTCGTCCGTGGGAGTGCCCACGATCATGGTGCGTTCCAGCTCGCTGAGATAACCGCTGACCGAGGCGGCGGCGCCAGTCACGAGCACATCCCCACGGGCGATCTTCGCATTCGTGGTGATCGCGTGCGGGATCGCCGACTGCTTGCCGATCTGGCCCCGGAATCCCGCGTGGGCCCCCGCCCCGTGCCACGCGAGCGCCCGGTACGCCGGCCCAAGGGTCCGCACCATCGTCAGCGTTGCCTCCATCGACGCGCGGAGGGCAATCTCGGTCTCCGTGCGGCCAGGCTCCGTGTACTCTTGTAGGAGCGCGTGAGCGAGGTTCCCCCAGCGCACGCTCTCGCGGATGAGCTCGATCTCTTCGGAGGACTTGATCTTGATGAGATCCTCCACAAGGTCCTTCACCACGGTGACCTTGGCCCCCGAGAGCACCTCGCTGAGCTTCGGCCCCCGATACCCCCAGATACCCGGATAGCCGTCGCTGTCAGCCCCGAGTTTCGCTCCACCGAGCCGGAGCTCTGAGAGGAGCTCCTTCAGCCGGAGCATCGGATGCACTTCGCCCGGATACTCGGGATAGGCAACGACGCGCGTGACGGTGGCCTCTTCCTCGGCGTGTTCGGTCTCCAGTGCGGGGACAAAGAGGGCCGTCTCCTTCGGCGTGATGATGAGGGCCATCGGCCGTTCGGTCGCGATAAACCCGAGCCCGGTGAGATAGAACACATGGGTCGGGGAAAACAGGACTAACGCGTCGAGATCTCGATGCGCGGCTTCCGCCCGCACGGTCTCCAAGCGGCGCGCAAGTTCCGAACGGCTCAAGGATAAACGCATCCTGGCCTCCTCCGGTCCCGGGGGTTTGTCTCCCTGCTGGTTCGGTGCGGTAGTCGGATGCCCTCCTCGGGTCATGGGATCGGCCGAGTGGTCTCACGGAGACGGCAGCCTCCGAATCGCGCTCCTTGACCGCGGCGAGAGAGCTTTGCTAGATTGGCAGCATGCGGTGTGCGACCCACCCAGAAATTGAAACCGAGTTGCGCTGCGCGACTTGCGGGATTCCCATCTGTCCGGACTGCATGGTGGAAACGCCTGTCGGGATGAAATGCCGCGCGCATGGCCTTGCCGCTACGCCCCGGCACTATCAGGTCAGCCCGCTCGGATATGCGCTGGCGATCCCTGTGGGGTTTGTCCTCGCGGCGATCGGCGGCGCAATCGCGCTGTACATTCCATTCTTCTTCCTCGCGGCGATCTTCTTGGGAGTCCTTAGCGGGAGATTGATCGGCGACGCGATCTCATTCTGTACTGGCTGGAAACGCGGCCCGCGCCTCGCCGCGATTGCGGCGGCGACCATCGGACTGGGCGCTGTCAGCGCGCCGGTCTTCATTTTGGTGGGGAGCGGCAGACTCATCCTGCTCGGAGATCTGTGGGGTGCGCTCCTTGCGCTGGAACTGCGGCCTCTCCTCTTTGGCTCCCTGGCCGCAGTGACGGCGTTCTGGCGCATCCGCTAACCTCATGACAGCCTGAAGACCCTATCTACAGGTTGCCGGAAGAGGGCGAGGCTTTCCTCCTGCAACATCACCCCCCTCCCACAGTCTTCCTCATGCAAGGCGATGAAGCTTCGGGTCAAATCCCCTAAGTACGCAACGTCTACCTACTAATGATGATCTTACGATGACTTCCGCCGATGTCGCTGGCCGGTCGGGCGTCCGCCGGCGGGACGCGTGGAGGTGCACTGCCGATGACTAGGGAACCCGGTCCTTCTTTTTTCGATGGAGAGCATCTTCCTCGCTTCTCTAACCTTCCCACCCAACACCGATGCCTGTCACTGCTCGTAGACGATCCCCCAGCTGCGCTTGGTGATACTGAATGTGGCGAATGTTGACGATCTGGTGCTCCATCTTGGGGACCTTGTACCAGCTGAACCCGCTCTGCGGCGCTGTCAGGTCGAGCGCGTCGACGGCATCGTCAACCAATGACTCGCAGATGCGCCAGTAGGCGAGCACCTCCGCCTTGGCATACACTCGCCAGGTCTTCCGCCATCTACCCATGTACTGGATCTCCCGCTGGTGGTGTTGCCAGCAACGAAAGATCCGGTTATTCGCCTGGAGATACAGATGCGTGTAGAAGAGCGTGTGGTATGCGATTCGCCAGAATGGATTTGCATGACCGTCGCGGCTGGTCCACAGGTCTTCGGGACAGCGACGAATGGCTGCCCGTAGCATCGCAAGGGTAGCATGATACTGGCTCTTCAACGCGGTCCGAAGTGCCTCTATTGAAGTGGCACTGTCGGCTGCGCGGTTCCGCTTGTGCATGACACAACTCCTCGTTGAAAGATTTAATAGAAAATGCTCTCTTTAGCGCGGCGAGTCCCACCTACCGGGTGCACGCTTTGTTAGGCAGCAGGTATTGGTTGGACTCACAAGGTGGAGGAACGCTTCAGGAAGGCTAGGGTTCGATCCCATGCCAGGCTCGCTGCCGCTTGGTTGTATGCGTGCGAGCGGTCAGGTTCAAAGAACCAGTGTCCAGCGCCACTGTAACGATAGAAAGTCACCGGGCGCCCAGCACGCCTTAGGGATCCCTCCAAGTTGTCGATGTTGGATTGCGGCTCAAACTCATCTTTCTCGGCAAAGTGACCGAGGTAGGCTGCTCGTGAGTTGCTGTAGTCACCACCCCCGGTCCCGTAAAAGATGACGACGGAACGGATGCGTTCGGGATCGGCGGCGGCGAGGTCCAACGCATAATAGGCACCCAGAGAGAAGCCAATCACCGTAAGGCCGCGGTCGGCTTGTCCAACACGTTCGTTGAGAAACACTGTTGCATCCGCGATGTCGGCCTTGGCTTGGAGGTGGTTGGTGTCGAGAGCTTTGCCAAGGGTTTCCGCATCGGCAATGGTGTCTGCCACCTTGCCATGATAGAGGTCTGGAGCGAAGGCGACGAAACCGGATTGGGCCAATTGCGTGCAGAAAGCCTTCATTGTGTCGTTCAACCCCCACCAGGCATGGAGGACCAATACACCGGGTCCCTTGCCAGTGAGCGGGACAGCGAGAAAACCCTGAGGTTGAGGATGCGCCATGTGAAAAAGTTGTTGTAAAGACGCGCGCTGCTGCCTAACTCATGATTAGGCGGGTCAGCCTAACACCCTTCCTGTGTCACCCCAGCACGCCAACACACGGAAGGGCCTACCCCCCGCAGTTGCCCGTCCGGCTTCGGCTTTCTGCCACGGCCACACGCCCCCCGTGCCAGCATCATGCTGCGGAGCCCGTCAGCCTAACACTCGGAGACCAGTGATCCTGCGCCGGAGACCACGAGGGAGGGGAGTCCAGCCAGGAGGGAAGCGTGTCGTACGGGCGACCTAGCGTATGAAGACCCCTTCGCCGATTCGGCAGGACGCTTATGTGTCTTTGCAGAGTCGCGCAATACCCAGTTCTGCGTGGGATCTCGCACCCAGACCAAGCCATCGTGGACCCTGACCGACCTCAGGCCGCAGCGTTCGCTCATGCACCCGGCGGCAGCGCACCAGGATCAAGCGTGCTCGTTCGCCGAAGCGTAAGCTCGTAGCGCACCATCGACACGGCGACCACGGCGGCACTTTCCGTTCGCAGCACGAGCGGACCGAGGGTGACCGGAACGGCGCTGGCGCGGACGGCTTCCTCGACCTCGATCGGTTCAAGACCACCTTCAGGACCGACGATTACAGCCACGCGGGCGGGGATCGGCACATCCACAAGGCCGTCGGCCAGCGTCCGCGTCCGCTCACCTTCCCACAAGAGGAGAACCCGGTCATATCCCGCGACAAGAGCCAAGCCCTCGGCAGCCGACACCACTTCGGAGACGATGGGGACATCGGTCCGCTGCGACTGCTTGGCGGCCTCACTGGCAATCCGCCGCCACCGCGAGGTCCGGTGCGTGGCCTCGGCGACGCTCCGGTGGAAGCGCACGGGGACGAACTGCGCGACTCCGAGCTCGGTCCCCATCCGGATGACCGTGTCCATCTTGCCGCCTTTCGGAACCCCCTGCAGGACGGCGAGCCACAGCGGAAGCCGCGCACCCACCTGCGTCCGGACGACGCGCCCCCTCACTTCCTGGCCACCCACCGCTTCCAGCTCAACGACCCGTTCAACTACGGTGCCGTCAACGGCGAGGATGTGATCTCCCCGCTGCAAGCGGAGGACAACCGCGATGTGGTGGGCATCTGATCCTTTTAGGGTGACACGGTTGCCAGCAATAGACTCGGGGCGGATCACGAACCGTCGGAGGGCGCTCACAAATGGACGGGGCGAGGCCCGGAGGGGTGGGACGCCGCGGAGGACACGAGGACCAAACATCGCCACTCCGCCTCCCGACGCGCCTCCTGGACGTGAAACCCGCTCGCGGTGGCGACCGACTGCACTTCGAGAACGCGATCGGCGACGATCCCGGAGGCGATGAGCACCCCGCGGAGGTTGAGGAACGCTGCCGCCCCGGGAAGAAGCTCGAAGAGGATATCCGCGGTCAGGTTCGCCACGATGAGATCGGCGCAGCGCGCGATGCCAACGAGCAAGTCCCCTGCCTGCACCGTGACGCGGTCGGCCACACCATTGTAGGCGACGTTCTCGCGAGCCACATCCACCGCGACCGGATCGGCATCAATGGCGAGGACCGCGGCGGCACCCAGCTTTGCGGCACCAATCGCGAGAATCCCCGAGCCAGTCCCCACGTCGAAGACGGTCTCGCCCCCGCGCACCCGGTCCTCGAACACGCCCAGACAGAGTTGCGTCGAGGCGTGTAGCCCGCTGCCAAACGCCATACCGGGATCTAACTCGATGACGACTGCGTCTGTGGGAGGCACCTGACGGTCCCAGGTCGGCTTGATCCAGAGATGCTGGCCGACGCGAAACGGCTTGTAGTGCATCTTCCAGGCCGTGGCCCAATTGGTGTCCTCGATGAAGGTGGTTTCCACGGTCCCGGGGGTGATATCGAGGTCAAACTGGGGGAGCGCGCGAATTCGTCGATCGATCGCGGCAATCGTCACCTCCGTCGCGGGGCCGACCGGCAAGTATCCGCGCAACCGGATCACGCCTGGCTGGAGCCGTTCCTCGGCGATGCCGCCGGTCCGACACTCCAGAAGGATGTTCGCGATGGCTTCCACGGCGTGCGGGGAGGTGGTAACGGTGATTTCGACCCACTTCATTGAGATCGGCAGCTGCAGTCAAGGGCCCCACGCGCCCGCGCGAGGCCTGCCGTCATTGCAGGAGCTCCTTCACCTTCTGGGTCAGCTTCTTCTTCGCTGGCTTGATGTCCTCACCGCGAAGTTTCGCAAACTGAAGCAACAGCCGCTGTTCCTCTGCGGAGAGGGTGGTCGGCACTTGCACCGCGAGTTGCACGTGCAAATCGCCGTGCCCCCCGCCCCGCGGATGGGGCATCCCCTTCCCGCGCACGGTCAGCGTTGCCCCAGGTTGGCTACCGGCGGGAATGGTCAACGCGAGAGGACCCTCCAGCGTCGGGATCTCGATGGTGTCGCCGACCGTCGCCTGGACGATTGAGATGGAGACGGAACTGGACAAATCGAGCCCGTCGCGCTGGAAGAGCGCGTGAGGGCGGATATGGAGGAAGACATAGAGATCCCCCCGGGGCCCCCCGCGAGCCCCAACCTCCCCTTCGTCCGACAGTCGGAGTCGATTCCCCGTATCGACCCCCGCCGGCACCATGACCGTCAGACTGCGGCGCGCTTCGGACCGACCACTACCTCGGCACTGCTTGCAAGGGTGGCGCAGCACCTGTCCTGTCCCCCCGCAGGTCCGGCACGTCCCAATCTGGGTGAAGGAACCAAAGACCGTCCGCTGAGAGTAGCGCACCTGCCCTGCGCCGCGACAGTCGGTACAGGTCTCGGGGGTGGACCCGCGTTCCGCGCCGGTGCCAAAACACGCCGAACACGTCTCGAGCCGACCGATCTCGATCGACTTCTCCGTCCCCGCGGCAGCCTCTTCAAGGGTGATCTCCAGGTCGTAGCGGAGATCCGCACCGCGTTCGGGTCCGTTGTGCTCGACGCGACTTGTGGCGCGGCCAAAGAACATGTCGAAAATGTCGTCAAACGGACCGAACCCACTCCCCCGCCCTTCCTCGGAGAACGGCTGGACCGTGCCATAGCGATCGTACTGCGCCCGTCGGGCGGGATCACTAAGCACCTGGTACGCTTCGTTGATCTCTTTGAACCGGTCGTTGGCGTGCGGGTCATCCTTCTTGACATCGGGGTGATGCTCGCGCGCGAGCCGCCGGAAGGCCCGTTTGATGTCGTCTTGCGACGCGGTGCGTTCGATGTGGAGCACTTCGTAGTAGTTGCGCATCGCGGGCATTAGGGCGATTCCCCGTGCGCGCTCCCCAGCTCCCTGGCGAGGTACCGGACCAGCGCGATGACTTTCCCGTACTTCATGCGGGTGGGTCCGACGATCCCGAGGGCGCCCACGGCATCGTCGCTCACCTTATAGGCGGCCACGACAATGCTGCAGCCCCGCAGATCTTCATGCCGATTTTCGCTCCCGATGCGAATCCACACTTCCTGATCGGGGGCCTCGCTGAGCAGCTCGGCAACCACTTCGTCACGCTCGAGGGCGGAGAGCACGTGCTGTGCGGTGCGCACGTCCTGAAACTCGGGTTGCTTGAGAATGTTCGCGGTCCCTTCAATCACCACGTATGGGTCGCGCGACGGCGGACGATGCGACCGCAACATGCGGCCCAGCTGGCGCACGAACTGCTGGTGCCAGGCGGCTTCCACGACATCCGCCAGGACCTCCGTGGAGATCTCAGTCAACCGCATCCCCTCCAAACGCTGACTGACCGTCCGGGAGAGCCGATCCAGTTCTTCGGTCTCCACCGGTTCCGGCAAGTCCATCGCGTTGCCTTGGATCACGCCCGCGTTGGTCACAATGACGACCAGGACTTGGGTGGAGGTCAGGGGGATCAGGTGCAAGTGACGGAAGATGCGGTGCTCCGGTTGCGGCGGCACGACCACAGAGGCGTAGTTCGTCGCGGACGCCAGCGCGCGGGCAATTTCCTCTACGACCCGGGTCGTGTTGCGCGTGAGCGACTGAAATCGCCGCCGGAACCGAGCGGTCTCCTCGGGCAAGCGCGTCTCGTCGTCAAGCATCGCATCAACGTAGACCCGGTACCCGCGATCAGTTGGCACGCGCCCGGCGGACGTGTGGGGGTGCGAGAGGTAGCCCAGCTCCTCGAGCGCGGCCATTTCCAGACGGATCGTTGCCGAACTGAGCCCGAGGCGCAGCCGGTGCGCAAGCGTCTCCGACCCCACCGGCTCCGCCGTGTGGATATGTGCGTCGATAATGGCCTTGAGGATCTCTTGCTTGCGAGAATCCAACTCCGTCATCGAGCACCCTCGTGCGAACCGGTTAGCACTCTACACCCTGGAGTGCTAGCTCGCGGCTCTGGCACTACCTTACCATCGACAAAAATTCGCTGTCAACGCACCGTGGGGCTCGCGGGACTGCGGCGGAAGATCGTCCAGACCATGGCGAGTTCCTCCACGCCCAACAGACGGCACGCCACCAGGTAAATCGCTGCGCCACCGAGGGCGGCGAGCCCGACCTGAACAAACTGCCCACTCAGCCGCGTCGCCAAAATGACCACAGGAAGTCTGGCCCCCAGAAGCACCATCCCCCCCCCGGCCACTGCGGCTGCCAGCCCCGTGCGCAGCACCGTCCGGATGAGTCGCGCGCCATCGAGCCGACCAAGCCTGCGGCGCAGCACCCACCACAACACTGCTACATTAATATGCCCCACGATCGCGGTTGCCAGCGCGATCCCCGGGACGCCGAAGACTTGCATGAGGAAGTAGTCCAGGATGGCGTTGAGGATAATCATCATCCCCCCGATTCGGACGGGGGTCGCCATGTCCTGGAGCGCATAGTACGTGCGAGTGACGACATAGTATGCGGCAAACGCGGGCAAGCCGACGGCGAAAGCCGCGACCGCGCCGGCGACCGCCCCCGTCGCGGCAGAGGTGAACTGGCCCCGCTCGAAGAGCACTCGAATGAGCGGCTCGCGGAGCGCGAGGACGAGCGCGGTCACCGGCAGGATCATGAAGACGGTCGCGCGCAATCCCATCGACGTCATCGCGCGGAGGTCATCCCGCGCCCCCGCAGCGGCATGCCGAGCCAGGGAGGGGAACACGGCCGTCGCGATCGAGATGGCGAAGATCCCTGCCGGGGCTTGAATCACTTCGTAGGCATAGTCTAAGATCGCCACCGCGTTCACCCCCGGCGCGGCGGCGAGGAACGAGGCAAAGAATCGGTCGACATAGGCATTGATCTCGATAACTGCAAGACCCAGCATCGCCGGCACGGCCAGCCGGCCGATTTCCTTTACAGCCGGGTGACCCAGGTCGAATGCGGGTCGCAACTGGAGACCGAGGCGCCGAGCGGTGGGGAGCTGGACAACGAACTGCGCCAGAGTCCCCAAGATCCAACTCACCGCGAGCGCCGCGATCCCCAGGCGGGGGCCAAGAATAAGCGTCCCCGCAATGATGACCCCATTGAAGAGCAACGGCGCCAACGCCGGGACGGTGAAGTGCTGGTGTGCCTGGAGGTAGCCCGTGACGAAGACGGCGAGCGCAAGGAAGAACATTGCCACGAAGATGATCCGGGTCAGCCGGATCGCGAGCGCCAACAACCCTGGGGTTGCCGCAAATCCTGGCGCCGCGGCCGGCACGAGCAACGGCGCGATTAGCTCCCCCACAATCACCATCCCGAGCCCGATGAGGACCACCACGGTAAGTAGGCTACCGGTGACCCGTCGGGCTTCGTCCGCATCCCCCCGGGCCAGATAGCGACTGATCGTGGGGATGAACACAATACTCAAGGTGCCCCCAAGCAGGAGGCGCTGCACGAAGAACGGGAGGTAGTACCCGATGACGTAGGCGGCTTTGTCGTTGGTCGCCCCGAACAATGCCGCGGTCACGATTTCTCGGAGCAACCCCAGAGCTCGGCTGGCGACCGTTGCCACGGCCATGAGCGTTGCCGCGCGGACCAAACGATGAGTGGAGGGGACCGACTGAGGCTGTGGATCAGAGGGCATGGAGATTCGCCCAATTATAGCATTGCCCATAGAGGGGTCTGTCCGCGGTCGAGTACAGAGCTAGCCCGCACGGTCGTGACGCGACGGGTGTCGACGGGAGGTTTTGATCCTGGAACATCCGGCTACCTGGTTCAAATAGATCCGAAACACTTTTAGGTGGCGGTTGCTGACGCCCAAACAACGCTTCAATCCGGTCCGGCAAGACTATAGTGGGTCCATGATCGTCCAAGAAACGGTCCTGCGGCAACTCCGTCAGGTCCGCCGTTGGGGAACAGCCCCTATCGCGTCGCCCACGTCTCAGGGGTCATCGCGCGGGAGCCCGTCCGACGATCGCCTGCCGCACCGCTTCCGCTTTGTCGGCAGGGGTGAAGGCGATGAGCGTATCCTGGGGGCGAAGCTCAGTGTCGTCACCGATGAGGCTGGCGGTGCCCCCTCGGAGCAGCACAGCGAGCAGACATCCCACCGGGAGGTGGAGTTCCCGGACCTTCTTCCCCGCAGCCGGGCCGGTGGCGAGGACGTGCAGCTCCAGCAGTTCGACCTCACCGGGGCGGAATGGGAAGAGCGGGAGCGCGGCGTCCATCTCTAGCCCGTGCTCGATGAGCGATTGGAGGAAGCGGGTCGCGCTGACTGTGTCGTCGATGCCGAGCAGTCGAAAGACCTCCTCGTTTTTCGGGTTGTTGACTCGCGCAATCGCTCGGCGCACATTGAACTTGGTCTTCGCGAGCTGCGCACTCACGAGGTTGTCTTCGTCGTCGCCGGTGGCGGCAACGATCACATCGGCTCGGGCGATGCCCGCCTGCTCCAGGGTGCGGACATCGCAGCCATCGCCGAACAGGACCAGCTCCCCGAGCTCCTCCGCGATGGTCTGATACCGCCGTTCCAGTTTCTCGATCAGCAGGACCTCATGGCCAGTCTCGTGGAGTTCCTTCGCGAGAAAGTACCCGACTTTTCCTCCGCCGACGATGACGATGTACATTAGCGCTCCTTCCGATCCGCTCGGTCCTCCAGGCGCTCGACGAGTTCCAGGTATTGGTTGACCGGCTTCGGGGCCTCGTTGAGGAGAAAATCGCGAATCATCCCCGACCCGACCGTTGTCGGGTTGACGGTCTCGATGCCGAGATCGTGGTACAGGGTGGCGCGGAGCGGGTCGTAGATGCGGGCGATCACGAGCGGGACCTTGAACTTCACCTTGGCGATCTGCGCAGACATGATGTTGCGGTTGTCCCCATTGGTCGTGGCGGCAAACCCGTCGGCCCGTTCGACCCCGGCCCGACGCAGCACGTCGATGTCGATCCCGTTACCGAGTACTGTCTCCCCCGGAAAGGTCGCCCCCAGGCGCCGAAATGCTTCTTTGCGCTCATCGACGACCGCGATGTGGTGCCCTTCAACGGCCAGGATGCGGGCCAGGGTCGCGCCCACGCGCCCGCAACCGACGATGACAATCCTCATGCGTGCACCCCTTCATCCTCTTGGGTAGGTTCTTGGACGGGGAGGGCGCCCTCCGGGACGAAGTCAATAAGGATCTCACATGGCGCCCGCCGGAGCAACAACGTCGTCGTCCGCGAGAAGATGGTGTCGATCATTCCCCGGTCCGCCCGCACCCCGAGGACGACCACATCAGCGTCAAAGTCCGTCGCGGCTCGGGCGATCCCTTCCCCTGCTTCCCGAGAGCGGACCGTCGTGCTCTCCCCGATCAGGCCGTGACGTTTGACAATCGTGAGCCCATCCGCGATCGCCTTTTCCCCCCGGCGCTCGAGGACCGGCAGCGGAATGGCCAGCGGCATCGTACGGGGGACCTCGACGACGTTCACGAGCACGATCTTCGCGGGGTGCCCCTCGGCGAGACGGCAGGCAAGCTCGACCGCGCGTTCAGAGTAGAAGCGGTCCATGATGGGGACCATAATCCGTCGGACTCCCCGCACCGAGTGGACGGCTCTCGCGACGTCCTCGGAGACGGGTAAGGGCACGTGGAGCATCCACCAGAGCACGGAGATCAGTGACAGAACGAAGGTTCCCGCGATGAGGAACCCGAGGGGATGGAGCGCCAGCGCGAGAGGGAACGTCATTGTCCTCCCCGCCGAAGTTGGAGAAGCGCGACGATGCGGTAGATCCCCAATCCTATCAGGCCGCCCCCCACGAGCACTCCGGTGACGCCAGCACCGAGCGGGAGCGCTCGAATGAGGACGACGAGGCCCAAGAGGGCGATCAGGCTGTTCGTACCGATCCGATACCAGATCATCGATGCTTGGTCCGCTCGCGGTCCCGGTAGGCAAGCGCGACTCGATACTCTTCCAGGAGTTCGAATTCCTCTGCTTCCTCCAGGATGCGCATCTGCGCACGTTCCCAGTCCCGCGGGAGACTGCCCAACAGCGGCTTTCCCGCGTGCCACCGGTACCACCAATAGTAAAGGATCGCGAGCAGCACCCATGTCGGACCCAGGATGCGGCCCAACGGATGGGTGAAGACCACCGTGGCCAGCATCAGCGCAATACTGAGCACCCCCACAAATCCCACGATCGGGACGTCAACTCCCCGCCAACGGATGTTGCCCGGGACTCGGTACGGTCGAGGGGAGTACGGATCGCGAAAGCGCAGCACGACGAGCGAGACGAAACTGATGAGATAGGCGAGTGCCGCCCCGAACGCGTACATGTTCGCCAGCGTATCGAGCGCCCGCCCGCTCAAAATGGCGAAGATCGCCTCGACCGCCGCGACGCCGGAGAAGACAACGATCGTGCGGACGGGGGTGTGGAACTTTGCACTCACCGCACGGAACCAGGGGCCGATCAAGCCGAGCTCACTCATGCTATAGGTCAAGCGAGACGCCCCCATGACGCCGGTATTGGCGGAGATAAGAATGATCGTGGCGGCCAGGATCGCGGCGACAGGGCCAGCCAAGAAGCCGACGAAGGGGAGGGAGCTCGCGAGTCTGGCCACAGGGTCTCCTGCCCGCTCCGCAATTTCCTGCCAAGGCAGGATCCCCAGGCTCACCGTTGGGAAGGCAAGGGCGAACATCAAGACGGTGAAGATCAGGGCGATCGAGGTCCGCGGAATGACGGTGGCGGGTCTCTTCGTCTCCTGGGCGGCTTGGGAGACCGACTCCAGCCCGACATAGGAGATGATTGCCAGAGAGGCCGCATACAAGAAGCGGTCGAATGACGGGGCTTGTGTCGTCCACTGTCTAACGAGGAGGTGGGGATCCCACGCGAAGATGAACCCCAGGACGAGGATCGACGTCTCGATTGCCATGTCGATGGCACCGATAATCGAGTTGAAGAGCGAAGATTCGCGAATTCCCTTGATGTTGAGGAACATGAGGAGCACGATGATGAGCAGGCTCTCAAGCCCCCAGATTGGGTTGATGCCGTGGAGCGGCCCGAGCGTTACGGAAAACTCGCGGATGGCCGGGAAGAAGAAGTTGAGATACCCCGCGGAGGCATACGCGAAGAGGGCGATGTCAATGGTGTAGTCGAGCAGGAGTGCGGCACCCGCAACCAACCCCCAGAAATCGCCCAACCCCCGGAGTGCGAAGTATTGCCCACCGCCCGCGACGGGGTACGTGGCGGCCAGTTCCGTGTACGCGAGGCCGATGAAGACGTAGACCACCCCGGCCGCAGCGAAGGCCAAGGGCGCGAACCCTTGGGCCGCTGCGACGACCAACCCCAGGGCCACGTACACGTCCGCGCCTACGTCAGCGTAGCCCCAGGTAAATGACCCCCAAACGGTGACATCCCGTCGGAGATGGGGGGTCCCTTCGTGAGGACCTACTGCGAGTTCAGCCATACAAGCGGAGAGAGTCTCCTGCAATCCGAAGTGACACCGAGAGCTCGAATACTACCTTCGGTAGGATAGCACACGGAAGTGCCCCTGCACGCCCTACCGCGAACTTCGCTGAGCACGGGGGTCGGGAGCTTGACCCGACGAGTTTGTTGACCGCGGGACATCCGCTTGCCACGACTAGACCCCTGTGCTAGGATAGCGGAGGTTTCAAACAGACGCATCGGCGAACGGGACACATCATGGCGAAACGCAGCAAGTCGGGGCTCAAGCGAAAGCGTCAGACGGTCAAGCGGCACCTGCGCAATCAGCAGGTGCGCAGCGAATTGAAGACACTCGCCAAAAAAGCCCTCGAGACCCCCGAGCAACTCACGCTGGCGATTGCGGCGTTGGACGTCGCGGCACGGAGACGGATCATCCACCCCAACGCCGCTGCCCGCAAGAAGTCCCGGTTGATGCGTCGCCAAGCCAAAGGCACAGCAGGCAGCCGAGCATAACGCGGCAGCCCTTTCTCTCCCGTACCGCGATCCCCGTCCGTGCAGACCCCCGGGCCTCTCCCACTCAGCGGCGTACGCTCGCACTCATGCACAGGCTCACGATCAAAGTCTCCAGCGCCACCCGAGGTAACCCCGTCGTTTTCACCGCAAAGTCTGCCTCCTGGAGCCGGGCAAAGATCGGGGGGAAGGCGACCGCCGGGAAGTTCCGCGCTTGCTCCGCGTAGCGTCGGGCGACGAAGGCCGGGACCCCCAGAACCTGCTGCAGCATCGGGATCGTTGTCCGACGGGCCACCAGCGTGGACGTCCGTAGCAGCATCCGGAATTGCCGGGCGATCATGAAGAGCACATAGGGCGGCGCTGCCTCACGCAAGATCTCCGCGAGCGCGCGTAAAGCGCCGTCCGCACGCTGTTCCCCGATCGCATCGACTAGCATGAAGATTGTGCTCTCCGCGAGGTGGCTCGATGTCGCTTCCACGTCGCGTCGCGTAATGGCCGGGCGATCCCCGACGTAGGCCACGAGCTTTTCTAGCTCGAGCGTCACCTGCCGCAACCCGGTCCCCACGAGCGCGACGAGGGCATCGATGGCCTCGGCATCCATCCGCAGCTTGTGCTCGCGCACCCACTTGGTGATCCACGTCGCGACTTCGCGCGCAGAGAGCCGCGGACATTCCCGGATCTCCCCGACTCGTCGCACCATCGTGTAGAGTCTCCGGCGCCGATCGAGCGCTTCCGCTATCAGGATCAGCGCAGATGGCGGCGGTCCCTGTTCGAGGTAGGCCGCCAAGCGTTCCTGGTCGGCCGCCTTCCAAGTGTCCGCCGCTTTCACGACGACGACCCGGCGCGGGCCAAAAAAGGGGAGCGTATCGATCCGAGTCATGAGATCCCCGATGGGGATTTCGTCGGCGTAGACGACATCCAGGTTCAGGGGCCGGTCCGGCTCAGGGATCAACTGATCGAGCAACTCCGTCAGCGCGTGCTCGACCAGAAGATCCTCGTCCCCTTGCAGGAGGTAGACTGAGCTTGGCGTGCGCGGCATCGCTAGCAGATATTCTCCGGAACGCGGAGTCGCCCTCTACCGCCGGTGGGGAGGAGGCCACGCGATGGGCGCACGACGCGCGGCTGACGGAGCCTCGCCCTCCCCGTGCGGCACGGATTACCCCGACCTAGGTCTTCGCAGCAATCTCGCGGTGCGCCCGGTCCAGAAACTGCTCTAGGGGCATCGGCCCGAGATCCCCACCGGCGTGGCTGCGGATCGCCGCCTGCCCGCTGGCGGCTTCCTTGTCCCCCACGACAAGCATGTACGGGACATGATCTACCTGCGCGCGGCGGACTTTGTAGCTGATGCGTTCATTACTCTCATCGAGCTCGCCCCGCATCCCCGCACTGACCAAATGGTCGCGGACCTGCCGAGCGTAGTCGAGGTGCCGGTCGGCAATAGGGAGCACCCGCGCTTGCTCCGGCGCCAGCCACAACGGAAAATCACCCGCGTAGGACTCGATGAGGAACGCCATCATCCGCTCCATTGTGCTGATGATGGCCCGGTGGATGATCACCGGGCGATGGGGTTTTCCATCCTCCCCGATGTACTCCATCTCAAACCGCCTGGGGAGCAGGAAGTCGATTTGCACCGTGGAGAGCGTCTCCTCTTTCCCGGCTGCCGTCCGGACTTGGACGTCGAGCTTCGGACCGTAGAAACTCGCCCCTCCCACGAGCGGTTGGTACGGCAACCCCAGCTCGTCGAGGACCTCGCGCAGCAAGCCCTCCGCCGTCATCCACAACTCCTCATCCCGGTGGTAGTACTGCCGGTCCGCTGGATCGTGGAGGGACAACTCGAGCCGATAGTCCGAGATGTGAAAATCCTGGTAGACTTGCTGGATCAACTTGACCACGGCTGCGAACTCCTGCTTGACCTGGTCCGGCCGAGCGAAGATGTGCGCGTCATTGAGGGTCATCGACCGCACTCGGTGGAGCCCGCTCAACGTCCCTGACTTCTCGTAGCGGTACTGTCGACCCAGCTCAGCGATGCGGACAGGGAGGTCGCGGTACGATCGCTGCTCCTGTTTGTAGACCATGATGTGGTGTGGACAGTTCATCGGTTTGAGCACGAGTTCTTCGTTGTCCACCTTCATAGGTGGATACATGTTCTCGCGAAAGAAGTCCCAGTGCCCCGAGGTCTTGTACAGCTCCAACGACGCGAGATCGGACGCATAGACGTGCAGGTACCCGTGGCCGAGTTCCAGGGCCACGATGTAGTTTTCCAGGATGCGCCGGACCGTGGCGCCGCGAGGGAGCCACAACGGGAGCCCTTGCCCGAGTTCCTCGGCAAACGCGAAGAGCCTGAGTTCTTTCCCGAGCCGCCGGTGGTCCCGCCGCTTGGCTTCCTCGAGTCTATGGACGAACTCACCCAGCATCTCCTCGCGCGGGAAAGAAATCCCGTAGATGCGTGAGAGCATCTCTCGGTGCTCGTCTCCACGCCAGTACGCCCCCGAAGTACTGAGCAACTTCACAGCCTTGATCAAGCCCGTCCGGGGCAAGTGGGGACCGCGGCACATGTCCACGAATCCATTCTGTCGGTAGAAGGACACTCGGGCATCGGGAATATCCTTGAGCAACTCGAGCTTGTACTTCTCGCCTATCTGCTCAAACATGCGGATGGCCTCGTCGCGTGGGATCTCGACGCGTTCGATCGGCTGGTCCCGCTTGGCCAGGTCTTGCATCCGGGCCTCAATGCGCTCGAGGTCTTCCGGGGTGAACCGCCGACCGATATCGATGTCGTAGTAAAATCCATCGTCGATCGGCGGCCCGATGGCCAGTTTCGCTTCGGGGAACAATTCCTTGACCGCCTGGGCCAGGAGATGCGCCGAGGAATGCCAGTAGGTGGCCCTCCCCTGTGGCTCGTCGAACGTTAACACCTCGACCCGCGCGTCGCGCTCCAGTTGGGCGCGCAAATCCTTGGCCTCGCCATCGACGGTCGCGACCAAGGCATCCGGCTTCCCAAGGTCGCGTGCGACCTCGGCGAGAGAGATTCCCTTGGCATACTCGCGGACGCTCCCATCCGGCAGCGTCACCTTGATCCGGTCCATGACTCCCTCCTCCTACAAAACGAAAAGCCCCCGCTCCCAACAGGGACGGGGGACAACCCGCGGTTCCACCCTAGTTCCACCGGTCGCCCGGCGGCACTCACAATCTCGATCACGGGAGAATCCGGCGAGCCTTACTGGGTTTCGCTTGTTCAGGCCGCAGCTCTGAGGGGGTCTTCAGCCAGCCCGTCGGGGAAGGCTTTCACCATTTGCCTTCCTCTCTCGCCGACACTGCCGACTTACTCGTCCTCGTCATTGCCTTTGACTGCATTATAGGTGCTTGGAGCGGACCCTGTCAAATCGGCATAGGATCGGGTAGCGTACGCTAGGTTGTGTACTTTCAAGAGGAGAAAGAGAGAGGACGTATCCCGGACCCAACTCTGCGATGAGATAGGAGGAGGGACACGTCCAAT
>OBEQ010971415.1_pt1 | contig 137844 bp, 126 predicted proteins | sample 1670901 | NCBI WGS metagenome assembly OBEQ01 (sample SAMEA104232315, study PRJEB22302) | groundwater metagenome | biome: forest; feature: aquifer; material: groundwater | place: USA | collected 2011-08-07 | depth 5.4 m
CTTTAATCCTTCTTCAAGCGGCGTAAATTTAAAACCGGGAAATTCCTCAGTAAACCGGCGGCTTTGAATCACCTTCACCCGCTGGCCTTCGGGCATGTCGGGATTGAAAACGATGGGGCCTTTAAAGCCAACCGCTTTTGCAATCTGTTTTGCCAGGTCAGCAATCGTCATTCCGGAATCGGCAGCCACGATCACCGTATCGGGACCTTTAAAAAAATCCAACGCTTTCAGAAGAACTCTCGCCACATCCGGAGCAAAAACAAATTGCCTCACGGCTTTCCCGCTCCCCCACACTTCCAAAGACTTATTGTGTTGTTTGGCGAGAAAACATTTTTGGATGAGCGACGCCACCACATGACCTCCTTCGAGATCCCAATCATCGTAAGGTCCGTACATTGTGACAGGGGTAATGGTTGAAAATTTAACGCCGTACTGGTCTGCTAAAAGCCGGGTTTGGACATCCAGCATTCGCTTAGCGTATCCATAGCCCAAATTTCCTTCAAAGGGCATCCCGTGATGCAGGTCATCTTCTGTAGAGGGTCGATCTTGAAAAGAAAAAACACAGCTGGAGAGAATCGAAATGAGCCGTGAAACGCCGGATTCGCGGGCCGCGTTTAATACGTTGGTATTAATGAGAATATTTTCGCTGAAGAGGTCGGCATTCTTTGCCGCGTTTTTTTTGACCCCTCCCACCTGGGCGGCCAAATGAAGAACTCGTTTGGGTTTAAATTTTTCAAAAAGACGTTTTGTCTCGCCCAGGTCGGTCAAATCTCCGTCTTTACGCGTGAGAAAAACGGCTTCCGGGAAAATTTTTTTAAACGCATGGCCCAAAAGCCCGCCGCCGCCCGTGACTAAGATTTCGATAGGCATACGGCGTCTGAAACCACTCGGGAAATGAAGTTAACGTCTTCGGGTTTTAAAGAAGGGTTGTTCGGTAAAAAGAAACCATGATGGTGAATCCGGTCCGCCACAGGAAAACTCGCCTTTCCGAAACGGTTCACCCAAAAAGGATGAAGCCCGAGATTGCCTGCCGAAAATATTCGCGTCTCGATTCCGTTTTCGATTAAGGCGCTAACAATTTGCCGTCTTTGTTCAATCGATTCAGCCACCACGCCAAAAGAGATGCTAGAAATCTTTGCGCCGGCGTCATTCCAGCGCTGGCAATAAAATTTATCCCCAAGATTTTTCTTATAGAGGAGGTGGTTTGCGTGTCTGCGCGAGACAATTTCATCCAATTTGTCGATTTGCCCCAGCCCGATATAGGCGTTGAGATCCGTGGAGCGCAGATTGAATCCCGGTTCATAAAAAACGAAAGGCGTATGAAAATCGTCGATTTGATATTCATTAACCAAAGCCTGATGAGAAGGCAGATCCAAATCTTTGCTCCAGCCATGACTTCGGGTCATCAGTAAAAGATCATGAAAGGATTTGTCATCCGTTGTGACCATCCCCCCTTCGATGGTTGAGATCTGATGACCGAAATAAAAAGAAAAACTTGAGAGATCGCCGTAGGCCCCCAATTTTTTTTGGCTTGTCGATGAACCCACGGCGGCACACGCGTCTTCCAGAAGAAGAAATCCATATTTCTTTTTCAAAGCCATGATCTCATCCATCTTGTGGGGCACGCCCAAAACTTGCACCAGCATTACCGCGCCTGGTTGATGTTTTTTGAGGAGGTCCTCCAGATGATTGAGATCCAGACCAAAGGTGTCCGGATCCGCTTCGCAGAGAAGGGGTTCAAATCCGAATTGAATCGCAGGAGCAATGGACGTCACCCAACCGACACTCGGAACGATGACTTTTTTGTTTTTAAGACGGTCCGAAAGAAGGAGGACATAAAACATCAAAAGATTGGCCGAAGATCCCGAGTTACAAAAAACCGAATATTTTCTGCCTACCCAACGGTTCCATTTTTCTTCAAATTCGAGGGTCACTTTCCCTTTGGTAAGCCGCGGGTAATTTTTGAGCCACGCAATAAGACGGTCGATGTCGGCTCGGTCAATCGTGTCTTCGGCGAGATGATATTTGATCATCAGAAGGGACCTTTAAAACGGCTGGTCAGGAGAGGGATTTCGACATCGGGCAATGCTTTATCCATCATCTCGCAAACTTTGGCGACGATTTTCTTGGCGTTGGGATAAAACTCATTTTCAAGTGTTTTGCTAACGGGACACGGAACATGGGCGGTGCCCATTCTTTGAATCGGCTGGGTCAAGTCGCTGAAAGCTTTTTCAGCCACGACGGCTGCAACTTCAGCACTCACCCCGCAAGGAATCCAGCCGGTGTCTACAACGAGCAGCTTTCCTGTTTTTTTCACAGAATTAATAATGGTTTCTTGATCCAGCGGAGAAAGAGAAAGGGGGTCAACAATTTCGACATGAATTCCCTGTTTTTCCAAAAATTCGGCGGCTTTCAAACATTCCACCACCATGTAAGAAGTTGCGACCATCGTCAGGTCACTCCCCTCCCGGCGTACCACCGCTTTACCAAAAGGAATTTCATAATAACCCTCGGGAACCTCCCCGGTGATGTCATAAAGCAACCGGTGCTCAATCACGATTACGGGATTGGGATCGGCGATCGCCGCCAAAAGAAGTCCTTTGGCATCATAAGGTGTCGTGGGCATCACCGCTTTGAAGCCCGGGATATGCATGAAAAAAGACTGCAGGCTCTGTGAATGCTGAGCGCCCTGGCCCCAACTGCGTCCAATGACAGCGCGAATCACGAGAGGCACCTTCATCTCGCCCCCAAACATGTATCTCCACTTCGCCGCAAGATTGAAGATCTGGTCCATCGCTAAGAATAAAAAATCGGAACGGATGTGGATATGAACTGGTTTCATTCCCGCCAAAGCCGCTCCGATGGCAATTCCCGTCATCCCGGCTTCGGCAATCGGCGTATCAAAAACTCTCTGTTTTCCGAATCGGTTGACTAGATTTTTAGTGCTGCCAAAGACGGCTTTGTGGTCATCCACCCCGATTCCCATAACAAAAACTGTGGGGTCCCTCTCCATGGCTAGCGAAAGGGCATTGTGAAGGGCCTGACCGTAGGTCATCGTTCCCATGGGCTTACCTCAAAGACCCCTTCATACAACTGGTGGGGTTCAGGATAGGGAGACTCTTCGGCAAATTTCACGGCTTCTTCGACTTCCTTGCGGGTGGTCTCTTCCCATTTTTGAAAATCTTGGTCAGACACCCTGTGTTCTTTTTTGAGAACCTTTTGGGCCAATTCAAGCGGGTCTTTTTTCTTGGCATCCGCCAACCGCTTCGAATCGCGGTACGCTTCCGAGTGATCCAAACCGGGTCCCACATGTTCATACCAACGGTAGGTCTGATATTCCAAAAGCAAGGGTCCTCCGCCTTTCCGAATTTTCCGCACGGCTTCACTCATGGACGAATAAACTCCAAAAACATCGTTGCCGTCAAAGCGCATCCCCTTCACGCCCAAACTTTCCCCGAAACGGTAAAGATCAGTCTGTTTGTGACGGTCCGAAACCTTGGAGTGAATGGCGTAATAATTATTTTCGCAAACAAAAAGGATTGGTAAATTTTTCAAGGCGGCGAAATTTAGACTTTCAAAAAAAACTCCCTCGTCCACCGCACCGTCGCCAAAAAAAGCAACCACTACCCGTTTTCTTCCCTGCATTTGGGAAGCGAGTGCGTCGCCTGTCGCGATCGGAATGGTGCTTCCCACCAACGCGGAACATCCCATGAGTCCCACTTCCGGAGCGACCAAGTGCATCGACCCGCCTTTACCGCGCGCACACCCCGTGTCCCGCGCATAAAGTTCCGCGAAAAGTTTTTTGAGGTCGCCGCCTTTGGCAATGTAGATGCCGTGGCTGCGATAAGTACCGTAGAGATGATCTGTTTTTTCCAGGGCAAGGCAAACACCGGCAGAAACCGCTTCTTGGCCGATGCAGAGATGAATGGGACTCTGAATTTTGTCCGAGGGATAGACCTGGGCGATCTTTTCTTCCGTGCGCCTAATTTTGAGGAGGCATTGATAAAGTTGAATTGCCCGATCGCGCGCCCCGGTCGTCATAAGTTGGTGTATTGATTCCGTTTGACGATCTGGTAACCCTTGATCAATTCGGCAATACCCTGAGAAAGAGACACCTGCGGTTTGAATCCTGTTTTTTCAATTTTCTCGTTGCTGACAATGTAATCCCTTTTATCCGGATCCTCGCCCACTTCGGCTTCGACAAAATAAAAACCGGGGACTTGTTTTTTGATTTCTCCGCACAATTCTTTTTTACTGATATTGCAATCACTCAGCCCCACGTTGTAAGGCTCGTTTTTCATCTTTTCAAAATTTTTCAACCCATGAAGGAAAGCGCGTGCCACATCGCGGACGTGAATATAATTCCTCTTGAAATCCGCTTCGAATAAAACAAGGAAACCGTCATTGACCGCGCGGTAGACAAAATCATTGACCAAAAGATCTAATCGCATCCTCGGACTCAGGCCGAAAGCGGTAGCAAGCCGGAAGGTGATCGAATTGCCCGCATCGAGGACTGCCTTTTCAGCTTCGACTTTGAGACGGCCATAAAGAGAGATGGGTTTCATAGAAGTTTTTTCATCGCAAAAGACTCCTTTTTGCCCGATTCCGTATCCGCTATTCGTCGTAGGAAAAAGAACTCTTTGCTGTTTGCTGCGCAGTTCGAGAATCATTTGGACCGCGCCGAGATTGGTCGTTTCGGCAGCTGCCGGATCCTTGGAACACAGAGGAGCCCCGGTAAGACAGGCTAGAGGAAAGATGGCATCCGCTTTTTTGAGGTGCTTTGAGATTAAGTCCCTATCCCTGGCATCCCCTCGAACCAAGGTAAGTTTCTCATCGGAGCAGCAATCCAAAAGGGAGGACTGCTGATACATAAAACTATCAATAACAATGACTTGATGCCCTTCACTTAAAAGTTGAGGCACCAAGACCGAACCAATGTAGCCTGCACCCCCGGTGACTAAAATTACCATCTTGTTTGTAGGAAAGCAGTTACAAGATACTCTGAAACGGAGATTTCCTCAATCAATTTCTGGGTTTACATATTCCTATTGACTCAATCTCCTGATCAGACAAGAATTTACGGAAAATTAGATGAAAAAAGAGTGGTGGCTTCTTTTTCTGTCTGTAGCGGTAAGCTTTCTTCTGATTTGTGGAATCGGAGAGATTTTCCTGAGAAACCGCTATGGATCAAACGCCCTCCCCCAAACCATTGGCGGCGGGCTTCCCCCGCATCTTGTCACACCTGATAAAACGCTCGGATATACCCTCACTCCCGGTTTTGTGGGAAAAACCATCATCCCCGGACATGCTGCGGTAGAAGACCGGATCAACCGTCAGGGCCTACGCGATTATGACCGGGAATTTCCGCCCGGAGCAAAGCTCATCTTTACGGTTGGGGATTCTATGACTTATGGGCACGGCGTGCGGTTTGAGGAAATCTGGCCAACCGTTCTAGAAAATAAAATCCGTGAACGTTCACCCGACTATTACGTCGTAAAAGCAGGAGTGCCAGGTTTTAGTTGGCCTCAAATTTATAAGCAATATAAAAAACTCACCGAATCCACCGGTCAACATCCCCTTGTCATTGTCGGATTTAATGTCGATGCCGGAGAACGCCTAAAAAAACCCTACGAAGCTCGAGGGGGTATGATCGTCAAATCAACTTATTCCAATCTCGTCGTGTTGGATGGCTTGGTTTATGAAAAACAGTCCCGCTACGAAACCATCAACCGGCTGGATACTTTTTTGAGAAAACGTTCCTATTTTTTTCGCTGGTTCAATCAGAAATTTTTTTACGCTTATCACCAATCTAAGAAAAGAGTGACCCAAGTCGCACCGCAGAAGGGATTGCAAGCGCCCTCCCCGACGCGCCCGCCTTCAGAACGCGAACATGTGCAAGAAGCAATTTCGAACTTTAATTCTACTTATGAGATTGCCGAAAAGAAGAACGCGAAGATGCTTGTGCTTTTCATCGGCCTTCCCAACGAATCGACGGATGAGATCGATTTTTATAAAAAATTTCTCTCTGAAAAAGGAATTTATTTTTTAGATCTCTCGAAATTTGAAGATACTGCGCGCTGGCGCTTTCAAGCCGGCGGACATTGGAACGGCGAGGGCCACCGGCAAGTCGCTGAAAAAGTTTATGAATTTATCATCCAGAACGGTTTGCTCGATTTGAAATGACAAAAATCTTTGAAACAAGACCTTCTTTGCTTCTGGGGGTTGCCTTTCTTTTTTTTCTGGGATATCTTTTGCCCCTGACGCAGAATTATCCTTATTATCCTGACGACTATATTGTTTTTAAACGCGCTCACGAAATTTCCTCAAATCCCTTTCAAGCATGGGCTCCGGTACCCCGATATGATCGTCGCCATCCCCTCTTTTTTTACACTTTGTTTCTTGAAAAATCCGTTTTTGGCTTTCATTCGACCGGTTATTTTTTCATTTTATTTTTATTTCATTTTTTTAATTCACTCCTCGTTGTCCGGTTGTGCCAGTCTCTCGGAGGAAAAGGATTTGCGCCTTTTTTAAGTGGCCTATTTTTTCTCTTTTCAAGCACCTCCTATCAAAATCTTATTTTCATTCAGGCTTCGATCCGGGTCTTCTGCATTTTCTGGTTTCTTCTAGCCACAACCTCTTGGGTAAAATTTCTTCTTCGACCCAACGTTTCTCAATTATTAAAAACAATCGCCTTTCAAACAGCCGCGCTCCTCACCATGGAAGATGCCTGCGTTTTTCCTTTGATTGCCGCTCTCCTTGCATGGCGGATCCTGCCCGCAGGAAACGAACGGGCTAAAATTTTATTTCGCTGGGTGCCCGTCCTCTTTCTTGTTGATTTGGCGGTCCTTTTACCCCTTCTCCAATCATTTTTCTTTTCTTCTCTTGTTACCAAAAAATTTTCCACCGTCTTTGATCTTCCGGAAAAACTGGCGAGCTTGGTCAAAATGTTTTTGCAGCCGTTGATTGTGCCGGAAAAAGATTTTCTCCTTGCTCTCTTTCCTAAAACTATTTCCCGGCTCGCTCCCGCCTTTTTGATTTTTGTCTTCATCGTGATCTTTTACCGGCGGAAGGAAAGGATAAAATATTTCACCCGTCAAATCCCCCGGCAGCTCATTTTCACTTCTCTTGTGTGGATCGCTGTCGCCCTCTCCCCTTTTCTTTTCCAACCACTCACTTTTGAACATGCAAGCCGATACCTTTATCTTCCCATGGTGGGCTTTAATCTGATCTTGGCGGGAGGAATCAATGCAGCGATTGAAACCGTTCGGACCTTTGTTGCGAGAAAGGGTTTAATTTTTTTGGGGGCGACTATAGCCTACATCCTCATGCTGAATCTTGCCAGCATCGGCCATCACTATGAGCGATACCGGAAGGATGCGGAAGGTAATCCTGACCCCAATGAAGTCCGTGCTTATGAGCGGGTCAGTCGCGTTTTTGAAACCGGTAAAGCGTAATGCTTTGCGTTCCTTGATTTAGTTGAACAATCTTTTCAAGGTAAGGGGGCGGATCTTTTAATAAAAAGACAAATGAAGGGTTAAATTTCGAAAGATAACGCGCGTCGGCAAGGATCAGATCAATTTGATTCTGATTCAAAAAATCCCGCAAATCCGTCCCATGGGCGAGTGCTCTTTTGGCCTGGTTAAACTGGAAAAATTTTTTGCATGAAGGGCCTGCGTAGAAACAGCCGCGGATATCGGACGCCAAAATAACCTGCGGGCTGGAGGCGTAATGAGCCTTCAACCATTCGCCCATTTGTTTTTGCTCAAACGGCTCCTCTTTAAAACCCAAGATTAAAGAGCGATAACCCGGTAAAAAACTGAGTCCCACGATAATCCCGCAAAAGATACGGCCCCATTTTTTAATTCTCAGCTTCTCAAATAAAAAATAAATTCCCGGACCGGAAAAAAGAAGCGAGAAGACGTAGGTGGGATGATAATATCTCGAGTCCTGACCGATTAAAGGGTAAAAGAGAAAGGGAAAAATTATGAAGGGAAAGGCCAGTAAAGCAGGCTTAGCCGTTTGTTTCCCGCGTGAAAGAATTTCAACTAGCCCGAGAAAAATTAAAATCCAAACCGGCAAGGGAAGCACGGTCGGCATCAGGAAGTAACTCCCCATTAAATTTTTCAAATAAAACCCCAGCGTATTCAACCCGGGATGTAAATTAAAAAAAGCTGCCTCTTTGGGAAGTAAAAGAGTACGAGCAGATAAGGGAAGAGCCCACCTTCTCGAAAAAAAATAACCCGCGTCATACTGGTCGGACCAATCGAGCTGCCAAATTCCCGTCGCCTTTCGAATCCAAATCCATAAAGGGATGGAGAGCAGGATAAATGTGCTTAAGAAAATAAGGACAAGCTTAGACCTTTTTCCCGGCGCTTCGATATCGCCGTCCAGCCAGCGAAAGAAAATTCCCGCCGCTGCCAAAAAAATGACAAAAAGACCCGCTTCAACCCGTGTCAGATAAGCGGCCCAGGCTGCGACCCCGGAAAAAACGGCCCATTGGATGCGACCTGATTTCTGCAATTGCAGGAGAAAATAAAAAAGGGTCACCAAAAAAAGAATGAAAAAGGAATGGGTCATCGCCCAAAGCGAGTACCGAACGGCAAAAGGAGCTAAGGCATAAATTGAATCCGAAATAAAGGCCGCTTTCAAGGGAACCAAAGATCGCAGAGAGAGATGAAAAATAATGAGCGTAAAAAGGGCAGCCGTAATGGAGGCCCATTGACAAAGACGGATCGGATCTCCCCCCATCCGAATCGCGAGGGAAAATAAATACGGCACCAAAGGTTGTCCGTGCCGCATCCCCCGGTTCGCCTCTGAACGTTCAAAAGGCGTCCGACTAAACCCTCCAAAATCTCTTCCCTCCGCCATCGCCTGAGCCATTCCTACATAATAGGCTTCATCGGGCAGCAAAATTTCTGACTTGGAAAGAAAAAGCCCGCGAACCAACAGAGCGACGAAAAGGAGTATCGCGAGAAAGAAAATTTCTTTTTTAGTCATGGGGTTCGTTACGAAACCGACTCATCCAAGAAGTTGCGAGGGGCGAGAAAAAATGGTGCGGCGCGGCTTGCCAAATAAAAGGAAAGGGAAACCCGAGGAAAAGAGTTTCCTTACGAATGAAACCTGATTTTTCCAACATTTCGCAGACCTCTTTGAGCGAATAAAAATGTAACCCACGATAACCTCCGAAAGGCCTGAAAAACCGGTGAAGGAATGAATCCCTATGAAGAGCGGAAAGAATCACCTCTCCCCCTTTTTTTGTCACTCTCGCAAGTTCTTTTAAAAAAACCGCCGGGTTTGTCACATGCTGCAGGGTTTCGATGGCCAATACCCTATCAAAAGAATGGTTTCTAAAGGGGAGGGTCTCTCCAGCGCCTAGAATCGGTTTGTGACTGGTTTTTGCAAGGTCTAGCATTTTGGAAGAAAGATCGAGCCCAACCAAAAAATTTTCTTTTCCAATCGACTCCGTCAGAAGCCCGGGACCACAGCCTACGTCTAAAAGGGTCTCTCCCTTTACTGATGATAGGAACTTTAAAGCGGCACGTTGGCGCTGAAGGAAGCTTGCCTTGCACCGATAGTCACAAGACTCGGGAGTCCTCCCGAAGATGACAGCTTGACGATCATAGTGCTGTGAAATAAGATCATTTTCCATGAAAAATATATCCCAAACGGATAACTATTTTGTAATGAGCACGGGGCGAACGGGAACGACTTTCCTTTATCAATTTTTGCGCAATTCCTATTCCGAACTGGGTTGCTTCCAAGAACCACCTCCGAATTGGCTATTTAACCTCTATTCCAATCTCTATTCCACAAAATCTGTGGGCCCCACAATAGATTCTTTGATTCGATCCCATTTTCTCTCTTCCCGAAATAAGCTGATCAACTCCATGAAGGGCCTGAAATATATCGAAGTGAATCCTTTTATTTTCGGGTTAGGAAATCCATTAAAAAAGTGGCTGGGTGAAATAAAAATTGTCCATATTGTCAGACATCCGCTTACTTATATTCCTTCGGTTCTTAATTATATTCCGTCTGTCCTCTACCGTTTCCCCTCGAAATACCGCTCTCACCTGCGTGAGCGTTTCTTATGGAACTTAAATGTAAGCCGGGCTTTAAAAGATAAAAATATCGAATGGGAGTCGCTTTCAAAAATTGAACAGAAAGCCTGGTACTGGGTCTACGTCAATCACCGGATCCAATCTTATGAGGAAACGAGCGAAAGATATTTGGTGATAAAGTTTGAAAATCTATTCTCGCCAGAAAAGGCCATCCAAGAAAAGGCGATCAAAAGCCTGATAAATTTTCTAGGACTCGAGTTGCCTAAAAACATTTATTCTAATGAATTCGCTAACAAAGTAAATGAAAGCCTAAAAGACCCGACGCCTCCCTGGAATCAGTGGGATAAGCGTACGCTCGAGTCGGTCTTGAGGATCTGCGGCAAAGGAATGGAAAAGTACGACTACCGGGCCCTTCCCGTTGAAACCTCTCCCCTGGAACTCATTCCTTAAATCGGTACTTAAGAAGAGTTCCGATCGCTTTGATACCGTCTTGCCAAGTCACTTTCTTACTGTTGTTGTTGTAGCCGTGATACCAATCCTCTTTAATCGGTATCTCCTGGATACGGTAACCGATCTTCAGTAATCTCGCGGTAATCTCCGGCTCAAATTCAAAACCGTTTGCCTGAAAAGGAATATTTTTAATCACCTCGGCGCGAAACACTTTGTAACAGGTCTCGACATCCGTGATCTTCACCGAATAAAGAAAACTCGTTAATCCGCTCAAAAATTTATTGGCAAGGTAGGCCTGCCATTTCATTTTTGGGCGCTGTCCCAGAAACCGTGATCCATAAACGACGTCGGCGCCCCCCCTCAAAAAAGGCTCGACCAAACGATAGATATCGTCCGGGTCTTGTTCCAAATCCGCATCTTGGATAATCACAATATCCCCCGAACAGTGAGACAGGCCCGTACGGATAGCGGCCCCCTTGCCTTGATTTTTTGAATGCCGGATTAATTTAAGAAGAGGGTGATTCGAAAAAGTATCCAGGATTTCGCTCGTGCCGTCGCTTGAGCCGTCATCAACAACAACGATTTCCTTTTCCAAATTTAAAACAAATAATCGCGACAATAGTTCCCGGATTGTTTTCCACTCATTATAGACAGGAATGATGACGGAAAGTTTAGAGCTCACGGCGGTGCAAAAGATTGAAGTGAAAAAAGCCCCTCAAATACCCTACCAGATAAGCCGCATAACCGGCGAAACGGATCCATTGAAAGGTAAAAAAGGCTTTTGCGAGGCGAAGCGGATAGCGAAAGATGCGATAGAGAAAAGATCGTTTGGGGACAAAACCTTCCGATTCCAAAGTCTCGGCGGTGTCATAACTCAACTCGGGATAAAAAGCCTGAAGGTAGGCCGAACCATAGCCATTCCTTAAGAATAAACGAATAAATTTTGGAAACGATTCGGGAAACGGGTGATAAGCCCAGGTGGAGGGTGCGAGGACTACCCGGTATCCTGCTTGACGAAAGCGAACCCTCAAATCCGGATCGAGGCCGCGGAGAATTTCTTCCCGCTCCATCCCCACTTTCAGGAAGGCATCTTTCCGGAAGGCCACGCAACCGTGACAGGGCAAATCGCTTTCCGTAATTTCTTTGACAATCGGCATTTGAAATCGGGAAAATTGCTGCGCCGCTTTTTTCTGGAATTCATTGGCTTCTTCCGGAGAAATGATCGAAGCACCGGCCATCGCAATCGAAGAGTCTTGCTTAAGGACTTCGACAAGATTCTCAATAACTCGCGAATGACCCAACCGGCTGTCATCATCCATCACGACGAGCACTTCTCCTTGGGTAGCCCGGGCACCTTCATTGATGGCCTTGCCTTGAGGAGAAACTCCCCGCACAATGATAATTTCCATATCTTTAAAAGATTGTTTTCGAAAATCTTCGATCAGGGCTTCCAAATTTTTCTTTCGAGTGGGATAAAAATGAGGGATGACGACGGAAACTTCAATTTTCTCCGACAGTTTAATTGTTTCGAGGGGTGAGGTCATTTTTATGAAATCGTCATCGAATTTTAGGGGCAAAAGGAAAAGGCGTCAACTGGCGGCAGCCTTGCGTTTAAATAAGACATAATGCCCCCACTGACCGGCAGGTTGGTAAGAAGATTGGATAAACGGCTCGAGTCCGAGGAAAGCTGCCAGCCCTTTGACCTGCTCGATCTCCCGCCGCATCGGCGTATCTTCCGCTAAATCCACGATCCAGTCCGGCGGATGCGTCAAAATCTGAGATTTTACTTCTTCCATTTGTTTGCCCGGAGATGGGACCAGGTCGGTATTCGTTGAAAAAATAAAGGGGGCGCCCCGGTAGCTGTCTCTTCCGGTCAGAGGATAAAGAATCTGCAAGTCCGAGAGGACTAAAAGAGACTCATTCTTCGGGACCTGGTTTTCAAAAAATTCCACGAGCCCATCCAAACTTTTTCCCGTTTCCGGATCGACCCGCCATCCCCTGAAAGGTTTGGCTTGAAGGGAATAAGTGCCGACTGGATCGCGGCCGATCCATCTCCATACTGCTAAATCTTTTCCCTGATGGGCGGAGACAACAATCAGCCAGGCTGTCAGTAACGTCAGTCCTACAATAGAAACAGAATTGAAAATTTTTCGCCAAACAAAAGTGGCCGTCTCTCTCATCTGGTAAAGCAAAATAAAGGCAAGGGCCATATGAACTCCCCAAAGCGGAATGTTGGCGGGTCTTACCATAGAACCTGTATAGATCGAAAAAATTCCGACCCCGACCACCCCTAAAAAGAGAACCAACAAAGCCAAAAATTTCCGGGACTGTCTGAACTGAAACAAACAGTTAATCGTTACTATCTCCACGGCAATCCAATAATAATTTTTAAATAAGACATCTATGGACCCCAGTTGGGGCAAACGATTCATGGCTTGTTTGCCGTAAGTTAAAAATACCTGTTCGATGTATCGTGAAGGGGAAATGACAGTTACCATAACGAGCGCCATGACAGAAATGCCGGCTGCGTAGCCTAAAATATATTTTTTATTTTCCTCGGTGATCAGGAATACGATAAAAAAAACAAATCCGTAAGCCGCGCCGATATTGGATTTTGTCATCCACGACAAAACAACGAGTAAGCCACAAAGGGCGCCGGCGATAAAAGGATTTTGCGAATTCTTGCGGCATAGAGAATGAGTGAGGAGTCCCACTCCTAGAATTCCCCAGAAATGAGCGGACTGGTCATACCAAGGGTGTGAGATCGGCCAATAAAAGGAGGTCGTCGTAAGGAGCGCCGTCAAAAGAGAAATCGGCAAAGGCACGAGGTTGCGCATCATTAAAAAAACTACCGCAATGACAATTGAATGGACGGTCATCAAATGAGCTAAGACGGCGGTTTTGCCAAAACCGAAGAGAAGGAAAAAAAAGGCATTCATGTAAAGATGAATCGGACCTGTGGTATAGATGAAGTCGAGATAAGGCCGCTGGCCCCGGTAGACACGCCAGCTTGCATCCAAGAAGGAACCCATATCGTAAAAATTAAAAGCCCGGAAAGCATTGTGAGAAAGGAAAAAACCGTTTCCGACAAGAATCGAAAACAGGAGGAGAAAACCTGCAGTGTCCCTTTTCGAAATTTTCATTGTTTTTTAAATCCGCTCTAAGCTAAGCTACGGCTGGTTGCTTCAATTTGGCTATTTTATAGGACACAGAGGCAAGAAAAAAGTAATGCTTTTTAAAAGGATACAAGGATGAAGCGCCTCCCGCTTATCGGGATTGTCTTTTTTTTCTTCACCACTCTCCTTCCTTATCATCTCTACGGCTCCTCGCAGCTGTTTTATTTCCTTCAACACTTTCATCAGCTGGATCCTAATTTTTTAAACCGGGACTGGTTCGTCGCCCAAACCGCGAATCTCAACCCTTTCTTTGCCTTTTCGATCGCCCTTCTCCATCATCTGGGAAATTTTCCGCTCTCCCTTTTTATCATTCATAAAATTCAATTTCTTTTTCTCATTTTGGGTATCTTCCAACTGACGAGATTATTTTCAAAAGATCCCCGGACGGCCTTTTTGGTCTTCAGCCTTCTCCTTTTTTACTTCGGAGAAGGCTTGGGACAAACCACTCTTTATAGTTCTCTCGTTCAAGCAAATGACCTGTCAATGCTTTTTTACCTCTTCTCACTCATTGCTCTCTTTCAAGAAAAGATTTTTATAAGCTGGGTCTTTCTGGGATTTTGCGGCCTTCTTCACGCACAACTGGGAGTCGAAGGGGCTTTGCTTTTCTTTATTTTCTGGGTTTGCCGGGGAAGAGGCTGGAGCCTCGGGCAAATGAGTCTTGGATTCGGAGTGTTCCTGATTCTTTTTGCTCCCAACCTCGTCCCTCTCATCCGAGATTACTCTCCCTCGGATTTGGTGAACTCGCCGGAACTCTCCAAAGTTCTTTTTAATTTTCGCGGACCTCATCATTACCGGCCTTCGGTCTTTGAGCTTTCCCATTCTTTTCGCGTCCTCTTTCCTCTGACTTTTGTTTTCTTTCAAGGGAAATTGTCGCCGGAAGAAAAAAATGTATTCGGTCACGCTCGGCTTTTTATCGGAATCCTCCTCTTTTTCTGTTTCCTTGCCGCCCTCTCGATCGAATGGTTTTATTTTCCCTTTATCGTCAGCCTACGTTTTTTCAGGCTCTCCCCTTTTCTCCTTTTGGTGGGATTGATTTTTCTTGCTAGCCGCTTGGTAGAAGAAGCGGATAAAAAAAATACAACGGGTATTTTTTTGACGATGGTAACCTTGGGGATTTTATTTTTAGAAAAGGATTCCCGTCTTTTCGTTCCCCTTTCTTTGTTTCTTGTTCTGGCGTGGTCCATCAAAAATAAGATCGAGTCGCAGGCCGGGCGGATACAAAAAATCTTATTCGGGATAATTTGTTTAGCAATTCCGGCTTTCCTTTATCTTGCGGTAGACCGGGTCCAGGAATTAATTTTTAATGCCTTTCTCGGTTCGGTGGTTTTCCTGTTTCTGACAATCCCCTGGCATCACGCCGTTACCCAAGCCGTTTTAGGAACTTTCCTTTTGGGGATTCCCGCGCTGGCTTTCCATTTTATCCATCCCGAACGAATCGCTTTCCATCCCCCGCAAGTGGCCCCCTCGCCCCTTCTTTATCAAGAAGAGCCTGCCCTTGAAACGGCGCTCGAATGGATTCGTAATCACACCGAAAAGGATGCCCTTCTCTTCACCCCCCCTTATCAAGATGGGATTCGATTTTTTGCCGAAAGGGCTATTATTGTTGATTTTCATGCCGGCCCCTACCGGACGCGTGACTTGGCAGAGTGGAAGAAAAGGCTGGAGACCCTCACTCAAACATTCGGACTTGAAAAGTGGATTCCCACGAAGGATGATACCCACCCCCAGCGTGAATTTTTAAGGCGGGGTTACCTTAACCTGAAAGCGGAAGAAGTGGAAAAAATCGCCCGTTTGTACCAAGCCGATTATTTTATGACAGAATCGATTTATGCGGATAAAGATGCGCTGGCGCGAAAAGGACATCCTCTCGTTTTTGAGAATTCATCTTATTTAATATTCCGGTTAAAAGGCTCATGAAAAAATTCTTTTTTCGTCTAATTTTTTTCGGCCTCGTTGTTTGGGCGCTGGGAGAAATCCTGACCCGAATCTTCATTCCTTTTGATCCCAAAAAACAAACCTTCGACCGGACCGAAGCTCATCCTTATATCCGAACTGATTGGGTCCCGGGTTTTGAACGCACTTATCTTATTGAGGGGATCGCCGGGCAGACGGGAAGCATGCAATTCAAAATCAACGAATTCGGATTTCGTGCTCGTTCGATGAAGAGCCAGAAAAAAACTCCCGGCACTTATCGAATCTTTTTTCTAGGCGGCTCTACCACGGAAAGCCTCTACCTGCCTGAGGAAAAGACGTTTCCTTCCCTCGTCGAAAAAAAATTATCCGAAGCCCGGGTTGGCTCACGGTTTGAAAGTATCAACGGAGGTATCAGCGGCTACCTTGCGGCCGATGTCTTGTCGCTTTTCATCTATAAAGTCCTCTATTACGAGCCGGATGCGGTCGTCATCATGCTGGGGGTCAATGACCTTTTGTCCGGTACTTTCCCGGACTATGACCCTATCCGCCGCACTAATTACAGAAAAGCGGTTTACGGGAAGGAATCGGATGAAGACCGGTGGCGGCCGTTTGCACATCTCTTCAAACATTCGCATTTTTTGACGCTCATCAAATGGCGCCTGATTAACCGAATTTTTCCTCCTGATGCTGAAAAATACAAAAATTCTTTGGAACAATATGAAGCGTTCCGGCGCGGACGAAAGGCGCATCCCTTTACCGAAAGAGTCGAATCAAAAGGGATGGATGATTTTATGAAACACGTGAAGGAAATCGTTTATATCGCGCAGGGTCACGGTGTCAGACTCATTTTTATGACCGAACCTTCTGTCTACCAAAAAAATATGCCTCCTGAAATTGATGAAAAACTTTGGATGGGCTGGCTCGGCGCCATTCGAAGTTACCCGATCAATTTATCCAACGATTTTCTGACGAGTGAGATGAGGCGGTTTAATGATGCGGTCCGGGAACTCGGCCGGGAACAAGGGATTGAACTCATCGATTTGGATAGCCAGATCCCCAAAGATCTTGAGCATTTTTATGATGACGTGCATCTGACACCTTTAGGAGCCGAAAAAGCTGCTCAAGTCATTACCTCCTATTTCCTGGCCCATCCGGAAAAAATGTCATGAAAAAATTCAAAATCATCATCGTGGCCTTGATTTTTTTAATGCTGGGAGTAGCTCTCCAAAAAAATCATGCGCTAACCCCTCTCAAGAGAATGCTTCAAGGCCGTCCCCTCAAACTTACCCCTCCGGCTCACAGCATTCTGGATTGGGATTTCCAAAAAAACAAAACCCTGCAACCGCAATTCTCCCTTGCCGAACAAGACTTTAACAAAATTGAAGCGAACCAGTCTCATTACCGCGAAAAATTGAAAGAACTTCTCCGGTTGTCCACTTTCCCGGAAAACTTTTCTCTACAATCCAGGACCCTAGAGAAAGTCGATCTTTTAAAAGTCACGCGGGAAAAAATCGAAGTGGAGGTGGAGCCGGGCCTGTGGATTCCTTTTTATCTTTTTATCCCCAAAGAACTCGCGGGGCCCCGACCTTGTATTCTGGTATTTCATGGACATTCGAGCGGAAAAATTGAGACGGCCGGAATGGTTCCCTCTTATCAAAATGGAAATGCGCTGGCGTTGGCAGAGGCGGGATTCGTGACGGTGGCGCCTGACCTACGCGGCTTTGGGGAGCTCGGCTGGCCGGGAGAATGGGAAGACCCGGAGGGTCATGCCTACGGTAAAAGCATTCACATTCAGGATGCCTTTTTTAATTTGCAGGTAGGGCGGACCCTTCTCGGGTCTTTCATTTATGACGCGTTCAAGATTTTGGATTCCCTCAAGGAACGTAAAGAATTGAATTTAAACCGGCTCGGTGTGGCGGGAACTTCCATGGGAGCGGATGTTGCCATCTGGTTTGCGGCCCTGGAGCCTCGCGTTAAAGTTGTCGTCGCCGATAATAGCTCCCTTCTCTTCTATCCTCTGCCTTCCGTAAACTATGGGAAACCTCATGCTTGCATCGATACCATTCCGGCGTTCAATTCATTTTTTCAGCTGCAAGATATTCCGCTGTTAATCGCCAACCGCCCCTTCCTCCTTGAATTTAGCGGCGAACCCCGCGCCAGCCTCCCCCAGACCCAATCCCGGTTACAGGCTCTTTATCACGAGGCAGGATCTCCCGAGCAGGTTTCTTTCAAATTTTATCCCGGCAAAGAAAAGTTCTACAATGAAACCGCTGTGGAATGGTTTAAAAAGTGGCTGGATTAGCGAACGGCCGGCTTGAGGGACTGCCGGCGTTTTGATTTCGGGATTCTTCGATTCAAGTGCAGAACAAGCGCTCTTTTTTTTCGAAAAAAGAGAGTAAATCCAAAAGTCACGAAAATAAAAGCGATTAAACTCAACGTTCCATAAAAAGAATTTTCCCGGTAAATAGCAAGCGCTGCCACCCCGAATAGAAGCTGAAGCCCCCAAAGAAAAAAAACGGCTCCCCGCTCCCCCAATCCTAAACGCATCAACCGATGCGAAAAATGGTCTTTTCCCGTGTAATCAATCCACTCCTTAAAATTCTTAACTTTATCTTCTTTGGCGCGAAGAATCGTGATTAAAGTCATATCAAGGATGGGAACTCCCAAGATCAACACCGGAACGGCAAGCGTCACCGACAAATGAGAAGACCATTCACACATGACCGCAATACTTGCCAGAGTGAAACCGAGAAAAGTACTGCCCGCATCCCCCATAAAGATGTAAGCCTTTCTGAGATTAAATACCAAAAAACCGGCAGTCGCTCCCACTAAGGCGATTGAAAGATAGCCCAGCCAAAATTGCTGTGTTTTATAGGCAATAATGAAAATGGCGAAACTTGAAATCATCACGAGGCCTGCGGCCAATCCGTCCATGTTATCCAGAAAATTAATGGCATTCGTGAGACCGATGATTCCGAGGGTTGTAAAAAAACCGTTCAAGAAAACATTGGGGAAAACGTCAAGGATCACGCCGTATTTGAACATCATAATGGCGCAGGCTGCCAGTTGCCCCACGAGCTTGAGGCTGGCCCTTAAATGGATCAAGTCGTCCAACAGTCCGATAAAAAAAATCATACTGGAGCCGACAAGCACGCCTTTTAACATTTGACTCAGGTCCATTCGGTATAAAGACCCCAGCACAAAAGCCACATAGAGAGCCAATCCTCCCAAACGCGGCACGGGACGAACATGAATTCCGTGTTTTTTGGGATGATCTAAAATTCCCAGCTGAAAAGCGGCAAACCGGAGGAAGGGGATGAGAAGGGCGGCTACCGCGCAGGAAATAAAGAATACTTCTCTAAACTTCCACATGCTGTTGCGATTTCTCCTTTCGAAGGGCCTGACAAACCTGAACGCATTCGGTTTCACTCAGCGAAGGATAAATGGGTAAAGAGCAAGCTTCTTTCATTGCCCGAGCGGTATGAACGAATTGAGAATTTGGCAGATTTAAATACTGGTGAATAGGCTTAAAGATAGGCTCTTTCGCATCAATGCCGTTAGCGTTCAAATGTTTAAACCATTCTTTCGGCTTTTTAAGAAAACGAACGACAAAACGATAATAAACCGAAGTCCGATTCCCTCCTTCCGCCGGTAAAATGACCTGCTGTCCTCGAAAAGCCTCCTGGTAGCGCTTAGCGATTTCTCGCCGTTGCAGAACAAAAGAAGGAAGTTTTTTGAGCTGGGCAAGCCCCATGGTTGCTTCAAGGTCCGTCATTTTGGAGTTGGTCCGAAAACAGAAATTTTTTTTCTTATCATAATCCCGCAGGTCGTAAATCTTTTGTGCCAGACGGGCGGAGTCTGTAAGCACCATCCCCCCTTCGCCTGTCGTAATCATTTTGGTAGCATAAAAAGAAAAAATACTCGCTATACCGAAACTTCCTACTTTCTTTTCGCCCGCAGAGGCGCCGAGAGCTTGGGTGCCGTCTTCAAGGACCGGAATTTTAAGATCAAGAAGCGCGTCCATTTGTGCGCCGCGGCCAAAGGCGTGAGGAACAATGATGGCCTTGGTCTTCCGGCGAATCTTTCTTTTAACTTCCTTCGCTGAAATATTGAAATCTTCCGGATCGATATCAACCGGTACGGCCTTTGCTTTTACACCATCAATCGCATGGAGAAGCGCGACACAGGTGTAACTGGGAAGGATAATTTCATCTCCGGGAGAAACCGGCAAAGCCAAAAGGGTGAGGTAAAGAGCAGAAGTTCCTGAACTTAATGCGACCGCGTAGCGTCTTCCCACAAACTGGGAAAAGTTTTTCTCAAACTCAGCGACTTTCTCTCCCTGGGCAATCTGGCCGGAATCCAACACTGCCAAAACCGCTTCTTTTTCTTCGCGCCCCAGAGTAGGGCGGGAATGAGGAATCATTGGGTTTCTCCACGGACTCTGGAAGGCGTGCCTTGAAGAAGAATCTCCAGGCTTTTCGGACCCGTATTAAAAATTAAATCAACGATGGAAAGTTCTGGAATAAAGCCTAGGGTTGGGTAAAGCTGCGAATAGCGGGGACATTCAAATTCTTGGAAGGCGAGCTCAATGCCTTCGCGCTTGAAAAGGTTCGCATCGAGATAAACTTGTGCCGCGTAAGCCCCGGTCAGGTAAGTCCGGGCACCCAATTCCTTGCAAATCCCCACGAGTCTTTCCGTCGCTTCCCCTTTCAGCGAAAGTTCCGAAGATCGGATAATCCGCGTCGAGATACCCAGCGTTTTTAAAAGATAAAAAAGAATTTCGTAATTTAAATCGTTGAGGTGTTCCCAGGTTTTTTCGTAGATTTCGAGAAAGAAAGTTTCGTGTTCTTTGAAATGGGTGGCCTTTTGGTAACTGGATTGAAGCGCTCCCCAATGTTTTCGCTGCCAGCCCTGCTTGGTATCAATTTGAACTTCAGAGAGAAGTTGTTGGAATTTTTGCAGGATGGGGACAGTAAGAATAAACTCGCCGGATGAGGCCTTTATTTTATTGCGATTCTGCCAACCGTTTTTATTGAATTGGATATTATCGAAAATGACAAAGGTGTCGCAGTTTGCAATCTTATGAAAGTACCGGAGCCAGGGCAGGTAGTGTAGCTGGTGAGCCGCAAGGATCATACGAGAAGACGGTGGACCATAAAGGCCTCTGCGGCCTCTACGGAGACTTCCCGTCCGCGCACCCGCGCAAGCCACTCGATATTTTCCAGACTCGCATGGTGAAGACGGCTTCTCACCTGCGATTGGTAGCAAGAAACGGCCTTCAATTTGGCGTCCAAATGATTGGTAATGTCGACGTAAAAATTGGGATGAAATTTTTCGCGCTCAAGACTCCAGGAAATGGCCGGATTGTCGCAGGAAAGAACGATATTCTGAAAGGGCTTCACTTCCGGAAGACTCGGACGGCAGGCAGTAAAACCCGCCCGAAAGACTACTTCGTGGTCCTGATTATAGGAAACGGCCGGCAGAATTACCATGGTGGGCTTCAGCTTATCAATGGAAAGACGGCAATCCTTCTCGAAAAGGTTGATGAGGTCTTTCAAGGGCATCGAGTCGAGCTTTAGGTGAATTTCGGAATCATTATAAACAAGCTCAAAATCATCCACCTGCAGGCTTTTCATCGCCGCTTCAAATTCTTCTCTGCGCGTCTCCCCCGTAACAAAAGAATATTTCTTTACGTTATAGTGATGAACATCGCCGGCGGATACGGCGATCACGTAAACTTCGGAACCTTCGGCCTTTAGCCGGGAAATGGTTCCAGCACAGCCGTAAGCCTCATCGTCAGGATGGGGTGCGATAACCAGACAACGTTGGTTCCCGAGTATCTGAGCGTTCAAGAAGAATCTCCTCTCTTGTTTGAAATGAAAGACCTTTTTCTTTCAATGCCTCTTGATAAAGACGGTGAATTTTTTCAATCATGATTTCTTCGGTAAATCCGGCGAGCACTTTTTTTCTTAGCCGTTCCCCTAAACGTTTTGAAAGTGCAAAGTCTTTCAAAAGCCGCATAACGCCATGGGCAATTTCGCTCGAATTCCGACGTTCGATCAAAAGGCCCGTCTCGCCGTCCTGAATAATGTCCGGGATCCCTCCGACTTTTGTTCCTATGACCGCCTTCCCCAAAAGCCCACCTTCTACAATCACCCGGCCCATCCCTTCATTAAGAGAAGGGACTACCAGGACATCAAAAAGAGACATTAAATCAGCCGGATCGCTTTGATGACCCGTAAAGGTCACCCGTTCTTCGAGGCCCAATTCCTTCACTTTTTGCTGGAGGCCTCTCTTTTCCTCTCCATCTCCAACGATAAGACAATGAGTCTCAGGGACTTCTTCTATGATTTGCGGGAGGGCTTCGACAAGATACCTTGCTCCTTTTACCGGCGCAAGACGCCCCACAAAACCCACCAGTTTCCGGTCAGATTCAATTCCTAATGAAGACAGGATTAATTTTCTTGGCCTGGAAGGAGTCTGAAATTTTTTCGTGTCGATCCCACTTGGAATGGTGAGCCATTTTTTCAAATCCCCAACGCCGAGTTCGTTGTGCTCGATGCGGTCCCGTTCCGTCAGAGCAATGAGTCGGTCAGACTGTTTCGCCGCCTGACGTTCCAGCATCAGAAAGAACCGCTCCTTCCACGGCGAAAAATAACTGTGAAACACATGACCGTGAGGAGTGTGGATAATCACGGGAACCTTCAAAAACCAGGCCGAAAGCCGTCCTAAAAAACCAGCTTTCGACGTATGGGTGTGTATGATAGCACAGCGATTTCTGGAGAGCCAAGAGCTAACCTTGAGAAGAGTTATCCCATCCTTCCAAGGATGTAATTCCCGAACCAATTCAGGGAAAATGGCAACAGGCAAACCCGCCGTCAGCGCATCCGAAAGGATTTCGCCTTCTTTGTCCCAGCTTCGGCCGGTGATGAGCGCCACTTCATAACCTTTCCTGCGAAGGCCCAACAGGGTAGCGAGAGTATTTTCCTGAGCGCCTCCCCGGGTCATTCGGGTAATGAAATGAAGTACCCATTTGGCAGAAATTGGGCTTTGCGCTTCTTTTCTTTGTTTCATGACTTTTCGGAACGTCCGTCGTTCCTGGGGGGTGGGCCAGGAAAAATAACTTTTTTCTCCCTCTTGGGGTCTTTTTTGAAGCCGTCCTTCCTCAAGTTGCTTTAATGCCTCGATCATTGAAGCGGTTCCTACCCAGAGAGCTTTCCCATAAAGACTCTCCTCATCATCCCAAGGACAGATTAAAATTTTTTTCTGAAGCACAATATCACCGCGATCAATTTCTTCGGCGGCAGAATGGACGGTGATCCCGATTTCTTTTTCGCCGTGACGGAGAGCCCAAAAGATGGAATCTAAGCCGGCATACTGCGGAAGGGCAGAGAGATGAAGATTGAAAAAACCGTGACGAGGAACTTCAAGAATTTCTTTTTTTATTCGCCGGGTATTGGTGAGGACCCCAATGTCAGGCTCCAGCCTCCACAACAGTTCTCGGACTTCGGCGCTGTTATGATCTTCGACTTCGTAAACCCGCACCGAGGGATGGTCAAGCGCCCATTCTTCTATAGAAAGATAAGCGGGATTCGTAAATCTTCCCGGCAAGAACTTGCGAAGATAAAAATGAATTCGGATATGGACCGCTTCCCAAATTCTTTTGGCAAAAAATTCAGGCCCAAGACGAAAGAGAAGCGAGAAAAGAGATTCTTTTGATGATTGGATTACTTTGCCGCGTTTTTCTACGAAAATGGCCACGGGCGGTCTTCCGGCTTGAAAGAGCCTCCAGGCCATTTGAGCGCCGGAAGGCCGGAAGGAGCGTGTAAACAAAACAACTCGCAAACTCATTGCAGAGGTTCTCCCTCAAACCATCGATAAACCTGATTCACATATTGCTCCCAATTGAATTCTTCGCGCACCCGCTTCAGGCCACGCTCACCCATGGCTTCGGCCCGTCGGGGATCGGAAAGGAGGGCATTCACTTTTTCCGTGATTTCCTCCGCCCGGGCGGGATCCACAAGAAAACCTGTCTCACCGTCGCGGATCGCCTCCCCGACTCCGCCGGACCTTCCCCCAATCACCGGCTTACCGCACGCATTGGCCTCAAGATAAACAATCCCGAAACCTTCAATGTGTCCCCCTTCGGCAATTTCCCGGCTCGGCATCACAAACACTTCACAGGCATTATAAAGAAAGACAAGTTCTTCGTCAGAAACTTTTCCCAACAAACGTACATGATTCTCAAGCTTCAACGAACGAATTTTTTCCCGAATCACTCCCTCTTGAGGTCCGACACCCACAATACAGTAGAGCGCATCGGGAAAACATTGGATGATGGCGGGAAGGGCCTCCAGCGTTTGGTCGTGTCCTTTTCTCTCGATGAGCCTCCCTACCGTTAGAAGGATCCTTCTCCCCTTCAATCCCTTCCGGACCAAGAAATCCTCCGGAACTTTACATAGACGAAACGCATTCGAATCGACGCCGGGATGCAAAATTTCAATCTTATCCGGCGAAACTCCAAAAAGAATCAATCTTTCCCTCACTGCCCGGCTATTGGCAATTACTTTTTTAGCGCGGGAGAAAATTTTTAAATAAAGACGGTGCGCCAAAGGAAATCTTTTCACTTTTTCAAATTCGTAACCATGAGCAAAAATTAAATACTCTAGGGGACAGAAATAGGAAAGCGCCCAAGAAAGAATCCCACCGTAAGAAACGCTCATTGCAAAGACCTTGCGAATGCGGTGCCGGAAAACGATCCACGGCGTCCAGAGAAGAAGGGGAAGAAATCTCAAATAGCCCCACTCGTATCCCGGTACACGAAAAATGCGGTAGCGTTGCCGTCTGTCGAATTCATGATCGTTTTTATCCCGTGGCCCGATTGCAAATATTTTTTCCTCTCGAGCAGCGATTCGGGCACTCAGTTCACGAGAAATCGTACTGATGCCGTCCTTGTGGGGTGGGAAATCCACACTCAAAACAAGAAAAGACTGCTTTTCTTTGACCGATGCGAGGGTAGTCTTGAAAAAAAATGAATCCACCCAACGAATCGTCTTCCGGAGAAGTGGGGAATCAAAAAGTGTCAGTAAATACAAGGCGCCGTTCAACTTGGCCTGAAAAGTAAACTGGGTATCGGCGGCTTCAATTCCGATTCGCCTGAGAGCAAAAGGATTACTGCAACGGCTGTTGGTTCCGAAAATTGCGGAAAAGGCAGCTTCATAACCTGCCTCCTCGGCCAAACGTTCTGTCTGGTGATCAAAATCCAGAGTCGTACCATAGGGATAGGAAAAAAATCGGACGGGTTGGCGGGTTTCGGATTCGATCTTTTTCTTTGAAGCCGTCATTTCCCGGCGAATCTCCTCCGCAGCGATTTGGCCCAGGCGAACGTGTCTTTGACCATGAGAACCGAAGGTGATGTCGAAATTTGCCATCTCCCTCACTTGTTCCCACTCGAGAAGTCGGTCCTGAGGGGCCGGGCCTTTCTCCCCCGTCAGAAGAAAAACCGTGGCAGGCATTTTTTGGGCTTTCAGAAGAGGAAAGGCAACGTCGTAATTGTCCCGGTAGCCGTCATCAAAGGTAATCACGACCGCCTTTTGAGCGTTATGTTGGATGCTTTGGACGGCATATTCCAGTGAAATCACCGAATACTTTTCCGACAGAAACCGAAGTTGTTTTTCAAATTCCGATTCCTTAACATTCAAGTCGCTTCCGTAAAATTCGTTGATTCCATGGTAGCGAAGGATCCGAATTTCCTGATCCTTGCCAAAAAGCCTTCGCCAAACCGGAAAGCCCAAGAGATAACCCAAAAGAGCCAGCCCGTGAAGCAATAGACTTTTCATTAGAATACGAGTTTTTACGCGAAGGGCGCGGGAGGAGGATGAAGAAGAGTCCTTGACGGCTTTCACCACAAGATTGGAACCGATAAAAAAGCGATTGCCTGTGAGCAAACTCGTCGCACGGGCCACGAAATAAAGTAAAGATTTCGATAACCTGACGACCGTCCCGAGACGGTAGGCGTCCCCTTCGGTGGGTGCTCCATTTTCAATTTGAATGTCTGCAAAACCAGCTTCGGATAAAAACCGGTTAAGACAAGCCGCATTAAAATTGGAACACAAAAAAACAGAGGCTTCTTTTTCCCAACCCATCTTTTCCAGAAAAGGGTGAAGGGACCGGTAGAACCGGTGAATTCCCACATGAAAAAAGGCGTTGGGCGTTCGGATAAAAAGGAGGCCTCCCGGTGAAAGCCACCGATAGATCTTCCGGAGCGCCTGGCGCGGATCGGGAAGGCAATCGATGACATTCCAAAGGGTAATGACGTCAAAATGATTTTGAGGGAAATCGACAGAATCAAGGGTTTGATTCAGAACCCGATTTCCAAAAATTCGCTTACTGAATTCGCTGGCGTCACGGGACGGTTCCACGCCCCATCCTTCCCAGCCTTCATTCTCAGCCAATTTCAAAAAATCTCCGTAGCCTGAACCAATGTCAAGGAGCCGGCCTTTTTTGTGGTAACGAAGCGAATTGGAAAGAAAAGAGCGGTAAAGCGAAAGCCGGGACTGTTGAATTGAAGCCGATCGATCGCCAAAATTTTCGTAATAATGTTTCTCGTAAAATTCGCGGTTTGCTTCTCTCGCAGGAGGCGGGTCCTGATAAATTAACCCACATTCCAAACACTGTACGAAAGAAGCGCCTTCCTTTAAATGGAGGGGTTTGGTCTTCTCCTTGCCGCACACAAAACATCCTCCTTCCAATGTCTTCATAGCGCTCTCAGTCACTTTGGTCCCCAAGCCACCAGCGTTTTTGAAGCCACGCTTGTTTCAAATTTTGAAAGGCTGAGCGGATTTCTTCGACCCTCAACCAGGAAAGAAGTAGAAGATAAAGGCCAATTCCGATCAAAAATCCGAGACCTAAAATCAAAATCAGAATCCGAGAAGGAAACGCCGCCCATTCCGTTAGGGACCAATGGTTACAAAGCTTTCCAATCAGAAGAAGAGGACTAGAAGCGAGAATAAGTTTTGAGGAATAACCAAAAAAATTTCCCCACTCCCCCCTGAAAGGAGTCATTTGAAAAAAGAAGGGAAAGAAAACGAAGAAATTGAGGGCGAGGGCGAGAGAAAAACTAAGCGCCAAACCTTGATAATCCCAGTAAGTGCTCAGCACGTACCCCAAGCCGTAGGTAAGAACCGCCCGACATCCGGAAAGGAAAATAGCGGGAAGAGTTCTTCGAACGGTAATCAAAGATTGGGTCATAAAAAGATCGGCATAGAGGGCAAAGGTGGCCCATCCAAAGCAGACGAGCGAATTCGCAATCCGTTGCGTACCTTCCATGGAAATCCCGCCTCCCGCAAAAAAAAGGAAAGTGAGAGGCCGGGCCAGTGCGGAAAAAAGAAAGCCGATGGGAATCAAAATAAAGAAACCCCCTTGAAGGGTTTGAAAAAAAGTTTGTTTCAACTCTTCCGTCGTTGTCTTGTGGGCTTGTTTCGCGAGCGACGGAAAAATGGCAAAAAGGACCGTATGACTTACCAGGCCCATGGGAACGGTCACTAAGGTCTGAGAAATGGCCAATGCTGAAATTGTCCCCTCCCACATTCCTGAGCCGAACCGGTTCAGGATGACAATGGGAATTTGTTGGAAGGCCCAAATAATGGCCATGGGTACCAGGAAATAAAAAAGTTCGCGGGCGCCTTCTTTTCGAAAAACGAATCTGTTAGGAAAAATCGGGTGCTTACGGAAAAGAAAGGCGGCTTGAAAAATAAGCGCCCCCAAAGCGCCTGCGACGGATCCCCAGGCCGCGCCGTAAATCCCCCAAAATTTCCAACTCAGAAGGGTCAAACCGATCATCATCGCAGTGTCAACGAGACCTGAGGAAGCGGCGAAGGCATAGTGTTCGAAATAGCTATTCAGGGCTTTGAAAAAAGATGTCAAACTGATAAGGACAATGAGGTAGCTGAAGATTTGGAAAAGGGAACGAGTCATCTCCTGCTCCGCCGGTGAAAATCCGGGTACCAGTTCCCGGATAATCCACGGCGCCGCCCATCCCGCCACAATGGCCAAAACGGAGGTAAGGAGGAAAACAAAAAATAAAATCTCGGCCGCTAATTGTCCCGCTTCTTCCTTCCCTTTCCCGGCCATCCACTGAGAGAAAATAGGAAGAAATCCAAGAAAGAGAATACCTTCAAAAAATATGGCTACATAATAAGGAAGATAACTTGCGGCAAAAAAAGCGTCGGCGACGGTGGAAACGCCAAAAAGCTGGCCGATGAGGATTTTCTTAAAAAAATTCAAAAGCTTGGCGCCTACCAAAAAGAAAAATACGATAAGAGAGGTCTTGAGCACATTCTCTAATCCGTTTCTCACCGGCACGGAATCACTTCGAGTTTTCATCGTTCCTTGGCATGCCCCAGGTGTGCGAGAACCACGGCGGTTAGAAACCAGAAAGGGACGGCGACTTTGGTGACCGTTAAGCTGACACAGGAAAGATTGTGAATCATGAGTCCCGAAAAGCCATAGAGCCAGCTCAGGGCAATGGCCCGGTCCTCTCCCCCTAAAGCTTGGTTCAAATAACCGATGATTTTTTTAGCGGGAGCCAAACAAAGGAGGAGAAAGGCCGCGAACCCAAACAAACCCGTTTCGGCTAAGATAAGAACATACTGGGATTCGTAAAACAGGCGGTGTCGGGAACCCAAGCCCGAACCCCAAAGGAAAAATTTTTCAAAGTTCCACAGTGACTCTTGCCACATCACCCAATTTCCCGCCAAGGAAGAATGAAAAGGATCGACCGAGCCGAAGGCATAATAAAAATCGGCCACCCGTTCCGTGAGCCGCGTCGGAAGAAGAAGCCCGAGCATTACGAACAGACAAATAAACGCGAGTGTTTCTTTCCGATTCTTCTGCACCAAAAAAAGAGTAAAAAACGCCCCGCCCAGAGCCAAATAACTCTTGCGTGAGTAGGTCCAAATCAGAGGAAAAAAAACAAAACAAAGCCCGGCCAGCAAAAGTCCCCGCGTAAAATCATTTTTCCGGTTCAGGAAAAGACCCGCAAAAAACCCCATCCAAAGAACAAGAAATCCGCCCACATGATTGGCGTCGCCCGTAAAGGGAAACCGTTCGAAGAGACGATAATAATTCGGATAGACCGCTTTAGCGGCCGGAGAAAAATATTCCATGTAGCCGTAAGCGGCAACCCATATCCCAAGTAAGAAAAATATTTTTAAGAAAAAAAAGGATTCGCGACGGCTTGTCGCAATTTGGGCTGTTGCCCAAAAGACAAAAAAATATTCGATCCACTTGAGAAGATAAAGAAGGCTCAGGAAAGGTTTGTCGACCGTTCGGAAATAGAGGCCGCTTAGAATTGAAATCTGAGCCGCCAAAAGAAACCAAAGAAAGGCCCTTTCGACGGAAGGAACGGTTGAAATTCTCCCGTTCTTTTCACCGATCAAGAAAGCAAAGAGAATTGCTCCCAAAAGAAAAAAATCCTCGAGCCGGATGTCGAAACTGTAAGAAAGAACAAGGTAACCGAGAGAAAAACGGGGAATAAAAATACAGGAGAAAAGAAGTACTGCGAGAATCCATTTCCCCCAAAGAATGGCCGTTTTTTTTGAAATCCGATTTAAAAAGACGGGGTGAATCCTCTCTAACTGATGAAAAATCATACTCTCGCCAAATACAGAAGAATCGGAAGTGGGACGAAAAAACCATCCCACAAAAAAACTTTCTTTGACCCACCTCAAAGCGGCGGGGCGGGCTTTTTCTTTCATAAAGGAGCTTTTTCGTCCAAGAGTTTCAGATCAAAAAGCCATCCGCCCACAAAATAGCGATCGTTGATCAAATTGAGCGGACTTCCCTTTACCAGGGTGTATTTGCCGTAACGAATAATGCCCGAACTCTCCTCCACCACAAGAAGTTTTACTTTCATCTTGGTTCTCTTTTTCCCCGCTAAGCTTTCTTCGCCAAACCCAAGGAGCTGCCAATCAATCCGGCCATAGACATTGCGCTGTTCTTCACCGACGGGCATAACATCCCTGAGCCACGCCAAATCTTCGGAGAGTAAAATTTCGGCTTCCGCATAACGCGTCACCCCTTCCCGCTTTATCAGATGCGAAAATTTTACCGGGTTGACGATGGTGAAATAAAAAGCGACGCCGGTCAGAAGAATAAAAACGGTCAAAAAAACATCGAGCAAATTCCATTTTTTCATTGAGTTTCTCCTCGGCCTAATTTGGGTAGATTTAAAAGGGAACGTAGAATAGAAAGCGTCAGGGAAATTTCTGCCTGGAAAAAGTAAAGCGGACCATCTTCCACGTGGACCCGCTTGAGAGCGAAATTATCTTCGTCAAAAGAGCAAAGGGAACGATCCACGGCAAGCGCCCCCTTGTAGCCCGCGCGTTGGGCAAGCCTTTTAACCTCAAGATTGTAACTATTCCCAGGATAAGAGAAATAGTTGACCGCGCGCCCAATTTCTGCCTCAATCATCTTCTTTGATTCCTCAAGCTCCCGAGCAACCTCTTCGGAGGAAAGGTGAGCCAACATCCGATGGGAGAGCGAATGAGAACCGATTTCCACTAGAGGATCTTTTGCTAGACGCCGAACTTCCTCCCAAGAAAGCATCTCCGAAGCAATTTCATCTTTTTCCAGCGAAAGATTCCCCGCTTTCTCCTCTAATTCTTCCAAAATCATCCGGCGTCTTTCGTCCGGGACTTTTTTCATTTCGTTTTTTACTTCAAAACAGACGCTCATCCGTTTCTCAAAATTTCCCAGTTTATACCGCCGGGGCGGAGAAAGCGTGGCCAGGGCAAGATCTTGTTGGGAGGTGTTCTTGAATAAGGCCTCCACGCGGGAGGTCCACATCGGGGCCCGATTTCCAATGCTCCCCGCGGTCAGAAAAAAGACAGCCGGTAAGGAATACTTTTTTAAAAGCGGGTGGGCGTTTTCAAAATTATCGCGATAGCCGTCATCAAAAGTGATCACCGCTAGTGGTTTTGAAGAAAGCCTGTTATTTTCCTTTCTTCTCAGGGCTTCCCTTAAGGAAACAACGTCAAAATGTTTCTTGAGAAATTCCAATTGAACAGAAAAATTTTCCGGCGAGACCGCAATTTCAAAAGGATTTTTGGAAATGCGTACCCGATGATAGAGAAGAATCAAAATTTGGTTTTTCTTTCGGAAGCGAAGGTGGAAAAAAAGCTGAGTCAGTCCCAATAGCGAGAATAGAAAAAGGAGGCTTTTCTTAATTTTCTTTTTCATGCGGCAACTTCCCTACTCGTTTTTTTCAGAAGACGGTCGAGCCACCCTTTTTCTAATTTTTCTTCCAGCTCGATTCGTTTTTCCAAGGTAAACATCTTCGAAAGAAAAAGTTTTCCCTTTTCCCTTTGCGCGGTCCGGGGGGCCGTGCCCGCGTGAAGTCCCCGGATGGCCTGGATCATTCGCTCCGTTCCGAGTTGAACAAGTTTACATTCCAGGCTTCGGACCGTATCCGCCGGCTCAACCTGGGGCTTTGCCGTGTAAACAATATCGCCCCCGTCAATTTTTTGATTCAGGTAATGGACCGTAACCCCCACGTGTTCCAAATCCCCTTCATACAGACACCAAAAGGTGCACTGCCCGCCGCGGTAAAAAGGAGAGAGGCCCGTGTGAAGATTAAGCGCCCCTTTTTGCGCAGAGGAAAGAAGGGGTTCTCGGATCAAACGCGTCCCGAACACCGCAATCACATCGGGACGCAGCCCCCGGACCCATGCCAGCGTCTCTCCCCCGTTGGGATCGCGGCTCTTTAGAACCGGAATGCCGGCGGGAAACTCATTTTCTTCTTCGCCGGATGAAAAAAAATTGTCTTCGATTCTTTGATCTCTTTTTTCATAAGGGGTGAGCCGGCGTTTAAGGCCCAGCGAATAAAACATCCGAAAAGGATTCCACCCGTTGATTTTTAGAAAACTAAACAGTCGATCTCCAAAATGATAACGATCATCAATTACAATCCCGGAAACGGAAAAATGCCGGGCCAGTTCCCTCACAAAATAGGAATGCCGCGCCCCCCGCGAAGTGAGGATCACCACCGAAACTTTTTGATTCACCGGGCCAAATCCTTTAAAGAAAAACTTTTGGAAGAAAATCTTCCTCCCGTTTCCTGCGAAAGCCGGCACCACAGTTCAAAGACCACAAGCGCATAAAGTTGGGTTCCAAAGCGCTGCCTCCCGCTCTGGTGTTCTTCCAGAAGCCACCGGATATATTCCGGACGAAAATATTGACGGCAAAGCGATTGCTCCTCCGATAAAACCTTCTTTGCAAATCCGAAGAATTCATTGCGAAACCATCGCTGGATCGGGATGGAAAAGCCCTGCTTGCGCTGTTTTAAGATCTCAGAAGGGAGCATCTCTTTCATGGCCTGCTTGAGAATATATTTAGTCGTTGAACCTTTTAATTTCAGCGAAAAGGGAATCGAGCCTGCCAGTTCGACTACCTTATGATCGAGGAAAGGGACTCGGACTTCCAGAGAGTGACACATACTCATCCGGTCCACTTTCACAAGCAAGTCATCCGGCAGATAAATTTTGCTGTCGAGATATAAAAATTTATCCATCACCGACTGTGCCGAATCGCGCTCAAAGAAATTTCGAATCAAACCAAAGCTCTCTTCCCCTGCCAGCTCCTGAAGAACCCAATCCTGAAATAAGCCCTCTTTCATCCAGGGTTGAAAGCTCATGGCCCGCCGAGCAAAACTCTCCGCCGGGGGAAGACCCGCATCGTAAACAAATCTTTGGATTGCGCTCCAGCGGCTCGTTTCGCGGAGAGGATAATATTCTTTTTGCAAAACGAGGTTTTTCAATTTTTTTCTGAGCGAAAGGGGTAGCTTGCGGTATTTTTCCAGCCAAATTTCCTTGCGGGTCCAAAGATAGCCCGCAAATAATTCATCCCCCCCATCCCCTGAGAGCGCAACTTTTACTTCCTGCCGGGCGAACTCCGAAACGAGATAAGTGGGAATGGCCGAGGAATCGCCAAAGGGTTCGTCGAAAGCACCGATGACTTTGGGAAGGAGATCGAAAACATCCGCTTCCAGGACTTTCTCGTGATGATCCGTACCAAAATGCTTCGCTACCTTTCGGGCATAAGGAAGTTCGTTGAACTGGTCGTCACGAAAACCGATGGAATAAGTTTTCACCGGTTGAGAGCTTCCCTGACTCATCCAAGCGACTACCGTGCTGGAATCCGTTCCCCCGCTTAAAAAAGCACCTAAGGGGACATCGCTTAAAAGGTGGGATTTGACGGATTCGTTGAGGGCTTCTTTCAATTTTCCGATCCACTCATCTTCCCGAAGCTGCTTCTCTTCCCGATAGGCAAAATCCCAATAAGAGCGGATTTGAATTTCCCCATTTGAATAACTCAAAAAATGTCCGGGAGGAAGCTTGTGGATTTCGCGGTAAATCGTTTGGGGGGACGGGATGTAAAGAAAACTCAAGTAATTACTCAGAGCAGAAAGAGAAACCTCTCTTCCCACTTCCGGATATTCCAGGAGCGCCTTAATCTCGGAGCCGAAAATCAACGTGCCGTTTCGAAACCAATAATGAAGCGGCTTGATTCCCACGCGGTCGCGGTAAAGAAGGAGCTTGCGGGCACGGTCATCCCAGAGTGCAATGGCAAACATTCCACGAAGCCTTTGGACAAAATTCTCGCCCTCTTCTTCATAAAGATGAACAATCACCTCCGTGTCCGAACGGGTCCGAAAGCGGTGGCCTTTTTTGATCAGTTCTTTTTGAAGTTCCGGAAAATTATAAATTTCTCCGTTAAAGACCGTCCAAATATTTCCGGATTCATCGGAAATTGGCTGACGCCCCCCTTCGAGATCGATAATGCTCAGACGGCGCATGGCAAGACCCACATTTTGATGAACCCAATAGCCCTCGTCATCCGGACCCCGGTGTTTCAAGGAAGAATTCATCAGACGAAGAATTCCCAGATCTACGGTTTCTTTACTCTCGGGATGGACGATTCCTACAATGCCGCACATGTTTCCAAAGACTCCTTTATCCCCTTCTCACGCAACAAAGACAAATAAAGAGTTTCGTATTGATCCGCCATCTTTTCTAAAGAAAAATTTTTTTGGATCTTTTCTTCCGCCGAGCGGGCAAATTCTTCAGCTTTCTGCCGGTTCCCAAAAAGCGAAAGGACCGCCTGAGCGAGAGCGGGCCCATTTTTTGGGGCAACGAGGAGTCCGTCCTTGCCCGATTCGATGAGTTCCGGAACTCCCCCGGCCTTGGTTGCCACCACGGGCTTTCCCGAAGCCATGGCTTCCAACAAAACATTGGGAAATCCTTCGATCACCGATGCTAAAATAAAAATATCCATGGCCGACAAAAGATTCGGGATGTCGGAACGAGCACCTAAAAAAATGATTTGTTTGTGGGCTTTGATTTGTTCCGCTTTCTTTTTCATCTCTTTCTCAAGGGGGCCAAATCCGACAAAAAGAAACCAAACGTTGGGGTTCGCTTTTGATATCTGATCCGCCGCTTCCAGCAAATAAGGATAGCCTTTTTCAACCGCCATGTTGGCGACCGTCCCAAGCACGGGGGCATTTTCGGGAATGCCGAAACTTTTTCGGATCTTAAAATTCATTGGAGAAGGATGAAAGCGGTTGAAATCGACGCCGTTATAAATCGTCAGAATCTTTCCGGCGCTAATGCGCTCTTTTTTTCGGGTCCATTCTTCTACCGCCTTGGAACAGCAAACCACACGATCCACAAAGAAATTACCCAAGCTTTCCAGGATCCGGTGCCGTTTTCTTTGCCAATCCGCAATTTCCCGTCGTGAAGACAGGATGACCGGAATTTTCAAAAGACGTGCCGGCAGGCCCGCAAAAAAATGGAAACCAAAAAGATAAGTGTGCAAAATATCGGGCCGCGAAGACTGAAGCCTGCGTTTCACATGAAAAAAGGTTCTTAGATTCCAGCGATAAGGAAGATTCCAACACACTAAGGGGATGCCGAGGTTTTTTACCACGGGAGCGAGTGCTCCCTCCTTAAAAAGACACGTGATCTGCACTTCGTAGCCTTTCCTTAAAAGATAACCGGCCAGATAGATAACGTGTTTTTCCGCGCCACCAAGCTTCATCTCGGGAAGCAGGAACTGGATCTTAAGCGCCATAGACATCCTTCAGGACTTTCGCCAATAAAGGCGTTGTCTTCTCAAGCGAATACCGGTCCACGACTTTCGCGCGGGCTTTTTCTCCCATGTTTTTTCTTAAAATTTGATCTTCGATTAAGCGGGAAAGTTTTTCGAACCACTCTTCGGGTTCCTGCGCCAAAAAACCATCGACTCCGTCTTCGATGACTTCAGCATTATTTCCGATGCGGGAAGAAACGCTGGGAAGTCCCATCGCCATGTATTGCAGCAGCTTCAAACTGCACTTGCCCCTGCTCCACTCGTCGTCACGAAGCGGCATAATGCCAATATCACATTCTTCCATTTCACGGACTTCACTCTGATAGGACCATTCCCGGTAATCAATCGGAACGGCGTCCCAACGAAAGGATTCGTTGCCGAGCCGCGTAATCAGTTTGAGCCGGATGGAATAGCGCTTTGAAAGATCGCGAAAAACTTTTTCGAGCAAACGGACATACTCCAAACCGCCCGCCACCCCCATCCAGCCGATGACAACTTCATCGCCCTTGCGAACCGATTTCGTTTTCCCCGGCATAAACCGGCCCGTGTCCACCGGTGTCGGAATAATGGAAACATTTGAATTGTATTGAAGTGCGAGTTTTTTCAGATAAGCATTTCCCACAACGACCGCTTTTGATCGGGAAGAAATTTTTTCCGTCTGATTTTTATCTTGAAATGCCCGTAACAGAGGCGAGCGGAACTCTACCACGCTTTTTCCATAGACCCAGTCGTCCAGATCAAAGACGAGGCGCTTATTGGCCCAGCCCAGCAAATCATCGAAACCTTTCCAGTTGGTTGATAGAATTCCTTTTTGGACAAAAATAATATCGTACTGCCGGCCCCGGATGAGCCGCGCCACACTTCCCAAAATCTCGCCGCTGTAATGGATCAAACGCGTCCCCTTGGAAGAGGAATAATAAAATCGGGAAAACCATGGCTCAGGAACAGCGGGAAGGACCGCCGGTTCAATCGAAAACTGCCTGAGGAATGGGAGGTATTGATAAACCCGAAGCCGGCTTGAAGGCATGGTCTCCGGGTAAAGAGTTAGAAAAAGAACCCGAATCACCCCTGGACCGTCTGGCCCCCGAGGGATAATTTCTGACGGAATTCAGCGATTACCATTTGAAGAATTCTTTCCAAATCTGCCGTCGGCTTAAAACCGACGAGCCGGCCCGCTTTTGAAATGTCAGGGACCCGCCGCTGCATATCTTCGAAACCTTCTTCGTAAGCTTCATCATAAGGAACGAGAGTAATCTTGGAATTGCTGCCCGTGAGCGCAATCACTTTTTCGGCCAATCCCCTAATTGAGATCTCTTCTTGGCTGCCCAGGTTGAAAACCTCCCCCACCGCAGCCGGATTTTCCATCAAACGGATCATGGCTTCGACGGCATCCTTCACGTAAAGAAAACACCGGCTCTGGTTTCCCGTTCCGAAAACCGTGAGATTTTGATCTTTGAGCGCCTGTTCCACAAAACGGGGAATGACCATTCCGTAATAACCTGTTTGGCGCGGGCCGACGGTGTTGAAGAGACGGACGATCATCGTGGGGACTTTTTTTTCTTTCCAATAGACATAAGCGAGAATTTCATCGACGGCCTTGGAAGTCGAATAGCTCCAGCGGCTTTTCAAGGGAGAACCCAAAATGCGGTCGTCATTTTCTTTAAGGGGACCGTTGACGTTCTTTCCGTAAATCTCGGAGGTGGAAGTAATAAGGACCCGGCGGTGATAGCGATAGACGCTCTCCAAGACGATTTCACTTCCCTTGATATTCGTCATGAGAGATCGAAGCGGATCTTTTACAATAAGTTCCACGCCTACGGCGGCGGCTAGATGGAAAACCCAATCGGCGCGCTCTACCAACTTATCTACTAAAAATTCATTAAGGATGTCTCCGATAACGATATGAAAGCGGGGGTTGTTTTCGAAGGTAGCGACATTCTCAAGCTTACCGGTGGAAAGATTGTCCAGAATGGTAACGTCATGTCCTTTGGCGAGTAGCGATTCGGCGAGGTGACTGCCGATAAATCCGGCTCCCCCCGTGATCAAGACCTTCATCGTTGGACCCCCCTCTTTTGATGGAATAAAATTGTATTAGTATATCAGAGTGCACCTTATGAAAAAAATCAAAAAGACGACGGAAAGGGGGTTGTCTGCCCGTCGTAACCCCTTTAGCCTTTAACAATTACGAAAGGCAGCTTTTCCCTTCCTCCTTTTCAAGGGTTTCCTAAATGTTTCTTGAGCGGGGGGGCAAATTAGGCCATAATTTTCTCTCCCCCATGAAAATATTGATAACCGGCAGTAGTGGACTCATTGGTTCTGAAGCGGTCGAGTATTTTGACGCACGCGGCCACGAAACCTACGGCGTAGACAATAACATGAGGCGGGAATTTTTCGGCCCCGCAGGAGATACCGCTTGGAATTTGCAGCGGCTAAAAGACGTCACGCGCCGTTTTGAACCTTTAAATTTAGACATCCGGTCTGTGGAACCAATCTTGGCTCTTTTTAAAACTCACCGTTTTGATCTCATCATTCATTGCGCAGCCCAGCCTTCCCATGATAAAGCGGCGGAAATTCCTGTTTTGGATTTTGAAGTCAACGCCCTCGGCACGGTCAATCTCTTAGAAGCGACACGCCGCTACTGTCCGGAAGCAGTTTTCATTCACATGAGCACGAACAAAGTCTATGGCGATGCACCTAATGAATTGCCGCTTAAGGAACTTGAAACACGCTTTGATTATGCGCGCCCCGAAGATTATCACGGCATCAATGAAAATTGCCGGATCGACCAATCCCTGCATTCCCTTTTCGGCGCCTCCAAGGCGGCGGCTGATCTGATGGCGCAGGAATACGGCCGTTATTTTGGAATGAACGTCGGTATTTTCCGCGGCTGCTGCCTCACCGGTCCTTCGCATTCGGGCGTCGAACAGCATGGTTTTCTTTCCTATCTTGTCAAAGTCGCTGTTCATCAACTTCCCTACACTATTTTTGGTTACAAAGGCAAACAGGTGCGGGATGAGATCCATAGCGTCGATGTCATCCGGACTTTTGAGGCCTTTGCCAAAAACCCCCGCCAAGGAGAACCTTATAATTTGGGCGGGGGTCGGGAAAATAGCGCCTCGGTGCTCGAGTGTATCTCTCGGATTGAAGAATTAACCGGCAACAAAATCGAATACCGCTACGTCGAACAAAACCGCCGCGGGGATCATATTTGTTATATTTCCGATATGCGGAAATTCAAGAATCATTACCCCGGCTGGTCCCTTACCCGATCCTTGGATGATATCCTCAAAGAGATGGTTGAGGCGGAACGGACCCGGGTCTGATGAGCCGAGAACGCATCAAAGAATACTTCGAGCGCATCGCCCAAGTCTGGGACTATTGGCATGGAAGAAACCGTTTTTATCATTCTCAGATGCGCAGTCTGGTTCAGGGGATGATCCCTCCGGGGGCCGCGGTTTTGGAAGTGGGCAGCGGTACGGGGGATTTGCTAAACGCCTTAGCGCCAAGCCGAGGCGTGGGTTTGAACCTGGCCCGCGAATTAAGCAGGCTGGCTCACCTCAAATACCCTCATCTCGAATTCAAACTCATTGAAGTAGATCAAGTCGCCTTCCCTTCCGATTTTCATCCCCAGTATGTCGTCATGACCAACATGCTTGATTACGTTTATGATGTTTGGGAATTACTGGAAAATCTCAAACCGCTCCTTGGCGAAGGAACGCTCTTGGTGATTACTACGAATAATCCACTTTGGGCTCCCCTTTTGCGCTTAGCAAGTCGGTGGGGACTGCGGATTCCGGATTCGGCCCGAAATTTTATCACCAACAAAGACATTCGCAGCGTACTCGGACTACAAGGTTTTATCGTCGTTGAAGAAGGGTTGGCTCTCCCCATTCCCTTTCGGATTCCATTCATCGGAGATTTGCTAAATGTCCTCTTGCCAGAACTTCCACTTTTACGATACACCTCCTCGATTCAATATCTCGCAACCCGCCTTCCGATTGAACGTCCCCCGCTTTCTTGCTCGGTCATCATCCCTTGTCACAATGAAGAAGGTAATATTTCAGAATGCATCCGGCGGGTACCCAATATGGGAGCCGGAACAGAAATTATTGTCGTGGATGACGGCTCGACGGATGAAACGCGAAAACGAGTGTGGGAACTCATGTCCGGTGATCCGCGCGTACGACTGATTGCTTCTGATCGTAATCAGGGCAAGGCCGATGCGGTCCGTGCAGGCTGCGATGCGGCCGAGGGCGATGTTCTCATAATTCTCGATGCCGATATGGCCGTCATGCCGGAAGAATTGCCGAAATTCCTGAAACCGCTTCAAAACGGCAGCGCCGATTTTGTGAATGGCACTCGTCTGGTCTACCCCATGCAAGGAAAAGCCATGAAGCTCTCAAATTTTTTGGGCAATAAGGCCTTCTGTTATCTGACAAGCTGGGTCATCCGGCAGCGGGTCAGCGACACCTTGTGCGGAACGAAAGTATTTTTCAAACGTGACTATTCCCTCATGCCGCTGAAAGGCAAAGAGCGTTGGGGGGACTTCAATCTCCTCTTTGGCGCTGCACGGCTCAGGCTCCGCATTTTGGAGATTCCGGTGCATTATCAGGAAAGACGCCAGGGGAAATCTAAAATGCATGCAATGCGGGAAGGCTGGCTTTTTCTTCGCGCCTGTTGGTACGGTTGGCGAATGCTCCGTTTCCCCGATGCCTTTCCTTGGACAGACAAAGCTGCGCCTGTTTCGGGATGGCGCGAGATCAAAGCCCAAACACCGCAAAAAAACGCGCTTCACAAATGAATGCGGCAGTCCTGGATTCGGAAGCCGAAGAACGCCTCGCCGAACATTGGCACATCTGGCAACGCAAGCCCATCCTTCAGAAAATCTACCGGGAAGAATTTTTCTCCCGCCTCCTTTCTTTTCGCCAACCCGGCGGTATCTCCGTGGAAGTGGGAGGAGGACCGGGGTTTTTGAAAAATATGTCTCCCGATCTTATCTCCACCGATATCACATGGTGTCCCTGGCTTGATGCCGTAACGGACGCCCAATCCCTTTCGTTTAAATCTTCAAGCGTTACCAATGTAATGGGTTTGGATATCCTCCACCACCTTCAGAAACCCATGGCATTTTTGGAAGAGGCCCAACGCATTTTGGTCCCGGGCGGGCGATTGATCCTGATTGAGACTTGGGTGACTCCTTTTTCCTATTTAATCTACCGTTTTTTTCATCAAGAAGATTGCGATTTGAGCCGGGATCCTCGGGGGGATCATGCCATCCGGACGGAAAAAGAAAAGAAGGCCTTTGAGGGCAACCAAGCCATTCCTTATCTCCTCTTTGGTTCGCGCAATTCAAAAACCACTCTTGGGCTTCTTCCCCATTTAAAAGTTTTAAAAATCGAGCCCTTTTGTCTTTTTGCCTACCTTTTAAGCCTCGGCTTCAAATCGTCTTGCCTCCTGCCGGAAGTCCTCTACCCGCTCGTTTCCGCCGTGGAAAGAATCACTCTGCCTTTGTGGCGGTCCTTCGCAGCGTTACGTGCCTTGATCGTCCTGGAAAAGAAATTCGAAGTGTGAAAAAGTTCCTTCCGATTTTTATCCTGCTCTTCCTTGTCGGACTCTTCCGTTTTAATCTCATCCGGCACGGCGCCTTGTCGATTCCCGATGAGGTGCAATATTGGGAAGCGGGTGACGCACTCGAGAAACTAATTTACAAACATAACTTCCCAGGGTTTTGCGCCCATATCGCGGGAATCTCCGGACTCTTTCGGAGCACGGACAAACCGGGCCATATCACGATCGAGTTAATCCCGGCCATGGTTCAGGGAATCGTGTGGAAAATCTCAGGCGGGAGGCTCGTCCGGGACCCGCAAACTCAAATGATCACAAGCGGGATCCATTTCCGAAATCCCGAATTCATGAGAGTGGCCACGGCTTTCAATGTGATCTTGTCTCTTTTTTCATTGTGGATTTTTTACCGGATCACCCTTCTTCTTTTCAAAGAAAACCAAAGCGTTGCTCTCCTGGGCACCGCAGTCTATGCGCTCCTCGCAAACACCAATATTTATATCCGCCACATCCTTCCTTATAACTACGCGCTCCCCGTCTTCTTTTTTTCTCTCTATCTGGCTTTAAAAAAATACTTCCAAAAACCGGGCCCTTTTTCGCTGAAAACTGGTTGCGCGTTAGGGCTTCTTTCAGGTTTTGGATTCGCGATTTACCCCGGTTATTATTTTTTTCCTGTTCTGATTTTTGGGATCATTGTGTGGGCAGGAAAAGAAGCCCTTTTTTCTCCATCTCAACTTGTACGTTACATCGCTTTTGCTTTATCCTCCGTTTCGGTTCTACTTTTTTACGAATTAATCGCCCGAATCGGGGGCACGACCTATTTGGGGCACCTGCGAGACCACGCCTCCGTAATTATCATGGGTTCTTTTGAAGAAGGATTCACTTTTCTCCCAAAATACTTATTTGAAGTTGAAACTTTTATCGGTGTCTTCATGATGATTTGTACCCTGCTTTATATTTTCAAGAAGAAAAGGAACGGCGCGACCACGGAAATTTTTCCTCGGATATTCGGAATCATGCTGGCAGGTTTTCTTTTCCATGCTACGGTTTCCCTATTACGGCAGATGGTGTTTTACGGAAGGCTCCTCCATATGTATTATCCCTTTTTGGTTTGGGCCATGATGGCTTTCTTGGCGGATTTAAAACCTCCGATTGTGAAAAAAATTCTGATGGGGGGCGCCCTTCCGGTTCTTTCCTTGTTATCCTTTATTAAATTTTCAACAGCTTACTCACAAATCGCTTACCCGCTCGATGTCCTCTATCAAGAGGGAATTAAAACGGAGCTTATTGACTCTCGTAATTTTGTTCACGAAACAGAGCCTTATCTTCGATACAGTTCTCCTCCGCCGAAAGATTTTAAAACAGATGCCCCTTACCGGATCGAATCCAATTTTATTCTCGTTAATTTTTGTTACTTCAGCCCTCTAGAAGGAAAAGGTTTTAAACCCTTCATCCCTCCGGCTAACGCCAAATTGCTTTATCAAAGGCCTCATTTGCAATCCTTCCCCGCTTACACTTATGAAGGATTTACCGTGAAAGACCGGAAACTTTTCAAACAGAGAAATTATCAAGTCTCTATTTACGAGCTCGTCCAAAAATGAAACCAGCGGTTACGGTGGCCATCATTTCGCACAATATGGAAAAAAGTTTAAAGGATTGCCTCAAGTCTTTGCAAAAGCAAACATTCCAAGACGTTGAGATCGTTGTGGTTGATGACCGGAGCGAAGATGGCACAAAAGAGATGATTGATCAGCTATCTGATTCGCGAATCCGATATTTCAGAAACAACCGGTATTTGGGTTACGGGGCAACGCGCAATTTGTCTTTGGAGAAAGCGGTGGGCCAATACATTTTTTTTACGGATGCGGATTGCGTTCCCGAAAAGAATTGGATTGAACACGGCCTTGCGACTTACCGGTCCAAAAATTGCATCGGGATTGTGGGAAAAACGCTTCCTTTGGGCGAGTCTACGAGACGCTCCGATCGGCGGGTGATGAATGTGGACGGGCGCTTCATGACGTGCAATCTCAGTTTTACCCGCGATATTCTCACGACCCTGGGAGGGTTTGACCCGGTGTTTGATGTCGGCCAAGAAGACGTGGAGTTGGGTCTGCGGGCGAAACAACGCGGAGAAATTATCTTTGATGAGGAAATGCTGGTCTACCACCGCATCGAGCCTTACACCCTTCGGCGGTTATTTCAGGATGCCAAACGTTATAAGACGCAGGTGATGATCTTCAAAAGGTACCGCAATGATCTTTATCACTTGAAACACTCCCCGCCGATCGTCCGCGGCATTTTCCTCAAACCTGAAGACTGGTGGTCGATCTTCTGTCCCCTGCTCCTTTTCCGAAGCCCCTCCAACCAGTCGCTAAGAGACTATCTTTTGATCCCTTTTGTTTATTTGGCAACTCTTTACCGGCGATGGACGATCTGGAAGACGGCATTTAAAGAAAAGATTCTATTAATCTGATCGCCTAATTGGCGATGAGTGAGCGGATCAGATGAAGAGGGCTATAGTAAAGAGAGGGGCTCAAAAAACAACCGTGATAGCAGGAACAAGTTTTGACTTTTTCTCGAACGGCATCTGCCTCTGGTGAAAACCACACTTTTCGGAAATCGTAATCGACATCGCGCAGCTTTCCTACGTCAATCGCGAGTTTTAATTCACATAATTTAATCCGCCCGTCCGGTTCCATGACTCCAATCGTATCCCCTGCCGTGCAACGGAAAGGCTGTTGATCCGTCTCCAAAATATCAGCGGTAATCTTGTCGAAGTAACGCCTGCGGGAACGGGCGAAATATCGGTCGAGGGGAAAACTAAGTCCCACTTCGCGCGAATGATCAATGATGATTTCAAGACGTTTCGTCAAATCCAGCCATTCTTCGCGGGTGGGAGGTTTCAAACTGGGGTTCAAAGGCTCGCCCCGGATGGGGGTGGGCAAAAATCCGGCCCGAGGAGCTTCTTCTTTAAGGAAGGCGGCCAGTTTGACAACTTCACCGTAATTCTGATTGGAAACCACGCAGATGACGTGAGCGGACATATTCGAGTACTTTTCATGCAAACGGGAAACCTTTTTAACGCTCTCGATCACCTTGGCGAAACTGCCGGGGATCTGGCTGATGGCCTCATGAGTCTCTCGAAGGCCGTCGATGGAAAAACCGAAATTAATGACGGCGCGGGGACAATTTTGGAGAATCTTCTCAGCCATCTCGACAATCCGGTCGGGGTTGAAACCATGAGTAGGTATGTGAAAACGTTTGCAATTATTTTGATCGTGGAAGATTTTGCAAATCTCCGGCAGATCGGACCGGAGATAAGGCTCCCCTCCCGTCATCAGGACGCGGGACATATCATCCAAAGAAGCCGAAATTTTTCGGATTTCCTCCAAAGTCAGTTCATTTTTTTCCGTGTTGAGCTCTTGCCAATAAAAACAAGTCTTGCACTTATAGCCGCAACGCGTGGTGACAAAGAAGATGAGTTCGCTGGGAAGGTGTCCTTTTGTCAAGCGGCGGGAGTAATTGGCAACTAAATTTGATGCCTGCTCAACATAAGGTAATTTCATTGGATGGGCCTAATATACTCCCTCAATAGATTAACGTCAAAATCTTTGCAATTCTTTCAGTCGCTCGGCCACAAAACGGGCTGCAACTTCACGCCCCTCTGAATTCCAGTGAGTATCAAACGGGTAATAAAGCTCTTTCCCCTCCTTGGCGGCTAACTCGAAAACAGGACTCAAACTGACTAATTCCACACCGATTTTTTGGGATAAGGAAAGCAGAGTCTGCTCCAGATTCGATTTGGCGGCAATTTGTTGATCCTTCATTTGAAGCCATCCGGGGTCGCTTTGTTCGGTTGAATATTGCGCATAAATTTGCGCAACGGTCGGAATGTAAATAACAACGGGAAAGATATGATTTTCAAGAGAGAGGGACTTAAATTCTTTTAGAATATTTGCGAGCTTTTGCCATTCCGCCGACGCTGCAATCTCTTCCGGAGAGTGGGTGTCATTCAGGTAGCCAAAGACAACTTTGCGATGCTCTTCTTTCAATTTTAAATCGATGAGGTCAAAACGCTTTTCCTTGGGGTAAAAACTGTTTCTTGCAAACTGGGCGATTTGGGCCATGACCAGAAGATAGCGTCTGAAAAAATTTCGCGGCGGTAAAACCCGGTAATAATTATCCCCCTTTACCCATTTTTCATATTCGGCAATATCCAAGAGATCGTTGCCCGCAAAAAAACAGAACAAGGCAACGCGAGACTTTTTCCCCAACCCATACTGTTTGAATATCTCCAGATATTGAGAGGGGCCATAATTTCCCACTCCAAGATTGAGCGCGCTCAAGCCCGAAGCCTGCTCTAATCGCCGGCTAAAGGCATCTTCTTTATCCGCTCCATATTCAATATAAGAATCACCCAACACAACCATGTCGGCTGCCGCTCGATCGATGCTGTTATTGAAGCCGTCTTTGTCCTTGAATGTCTCATAGAGGATCGGGGTGACTTCAACGCCGTAGGAAGAAGAATAAAGCTCGCCCCGGTAATGGGAGAACTTCATGTGATGAAAAGGACGATTCCTGAAAACTAATTTCTCATCGGAAATAATGGTTGTCCTGTAGGCGTAATAAGGTAGACGGTTCAAATGAAGCAAAGAAGCAAGGGAAGGAAAAATCTCCAACAAAGAAAATAAGAAGAGAGTGAGAGAGAAAAAAGAAATCAGAAAGAGCGTCACTCCCCCGGCGATTCGTAAACCGAGCGCTAAAAAAAGAATCGCCCCCAAGGCAAAGACAGTCCACACCCATTGATTGGCATATTCCAAATAGTGTTCCAACGGAACGGTTCCCCGCCCTTCAATGATTTGGTTAAGGAAAGGGAGGGATTTCCCATCGTACATCGCCTGAATCAAAAGATGTCCGAATAATAAATAAAGTAAAACGGCGCACAGAAGGATTAAAAGAAAAAACCAAGGAAAGAAACGCTTTTGCATATGAATTTACTCTTCGAGGAGTTCTCCCACCGTTGTGAATTGCTTCAAGAGAGAGGAATCGCCGGAAAAAATATCGTAACGTGATACCGTGGTCTTTTGAAGCTGCGGGTCGGCCTCGAGCTTCTTTCGGAATCGTTGAGCCCCCGTTGCCAAAATAAAAAACTGGGGACCTTCTTTTCTCACTTGATCGAGGATCGGCCGGTAGGCTGCCACATACCACGGCGGAGTTACCAGGAGCCTATTGTTGCCTAACGCATTCAGGGGGTAAGCCACTCCAAATTCCGCAATTCCCTTGCGCAGTCCTTCCTTTTCGAGAAATTGGGCGAGCTCGCGAAATTCGGCAGTTTTTTGATATTCATACCGTGCAGAAAATGGAAAGCCCACCGATAAAATTGCAATAAGCGCCCCCCAAACCCCCTTCCTCCAAAAAGGGTTTTGAATCCTCAAGATACCCCAGGGCACGGCAAAAGCGTACGTGATAAAGAGAGGTAGGAAAAAGCGCATTCCCTCGTCTTCCAGAAGATTTCTGGATAAATAAAGAAAAGTGAGCGCAAAAGCTGGCAAAATCAGGAAGGCGTAAAAAACTCTCTCTTCCGGCCTCCCTTCCCGTCTCGATCGAATAAAGTAAATGAGCAAGATGGCAAAAGAAAATGCAAAAATCAGAAAAGGGATAAGGGAAAGATAGCGGACCATTTGGTCGATGACCGGAGAGGTTGAGCCCGGAGAAAAAGAACTGAGAAAATATTTCATTCGGGCGAAAAAAAGATAAAAGAGCTGAGGGAGAGCAGCGGCTTTAACAAAACTCCCGCCGGCACCGCTTAAGCCCATCAAGACACCCGTTCTCGCCCAATGAATCATCATGGGAGTGAGACCCGCTAAAAATCCGAGGACGGCCAAAAAAGGAATTCCCCTTCGCCAACTAGAAGGAATCATTCCCGCCAGAATGACGGCGATCGCGGCGATCCAAACTCCAAAGATGGCGTTACACCAAAAAGCTACTCCTGAAATAACACCGAGAAGAAAAGAGTTCCAAGAGACGTTTCCCTTCTCTCGGGCAATCCGCAAAAGAAAAACGAGGGCAAGCATGGCAAGGGGAAGAATTTCATCATGGCCAAACATGGTAGTGAGAAAGAGGACGGGAAAAGAAACCACCGTGAGAAGAACCCAGACATAAGTTGCCAAAGGACGGCCAAAGAACCGGCGGATTATTCCTAAAAAAAGAACAACGAACACTAAATAGAACAAATTTGAAAAAATTCGGCCCAGCAAGAGGGAGGGCCCAAAAAGACGGACCAAAGGGGCGATAAGATAGCTTTCAAGCGGCCCCATATGCTGCTGTTGGTAAAGATAGACGGGGAAGTTTGAAAAATGAGCGATGTCCTGGGCGATGTAGAGCTGCATCATCTCATCGCCAATGGGAGGAATGACAAAGATGGCGATGATCCGGAAAAGAAGGAAAACTAAAATCCCGAAGATAATCCAGGCGCGCATGTCCGGGAGGTGAATTTTTCACTCGCTTGAATGACTCGGGAAACAGGGATGGAGCTCATACAATCCGGCAAGACCTTGGGGCAATGATCCCGATGCTTCATGCGGTGGTCCGGCCAACAGCCCCGGCATTCTATATCGCTCCATAACGCCTGGAAGTGGGGCCGCTCGGGAATTAAAAGAGAGGGATTGAGCGGGCCAAAAAGTCCGACCGTCGGCGTGCCCACCGCCACCGCAAGATGGACCAGGCCCGAATCGGATCCTATATAAAGTTGAAACTGACTCAAAAGGGCGGCAGCTTCCCTCAAACTCGTTTTTCCGATCAAATCGATGCCCATAGGGAGAGGCTCTTCATGCTTGCCCAAAACAAAGACCTGGGCTTGGAGATGATGAATGAAATATTCGGCGAGCTCAGTCCAATTTTTCCGGGGCCATTGCCGCGAAAACCAATCGGCGGAAGGAGAAATTCCAATCCGCAGCGTCCCCTCTTCGAGTTTCCACTGCCGGCGGGCTGCTTCGCGTTCTTCCTGATTGAGATAAATTTTGGGCTCTGACCATGTCTTGACCCCTGCAATTTCGCGCAGAAAATCCCGTCTCGGTCTCTGTCTCGCCTCTTGATGCAGATCAAGAAAGCGGTGAGATTGAAACTCTTCGCCCGCATTCACCGAATCAACGAAAGGATTTCCTTTTAGGAGTTCCGGGTAATTGACTTCCGCATTAATAAAGGAACGGGGATATTCCTTTTTCAAAGCTTCAAAAACCGGCAGGACCATAATTTCATCGCCGATCTTCCATTTCACGTGAACAAGGATGCGTGGTTCATTTGTCGAAATTTGTTTTCTTTTCTGCTCTTTGCTTCTCTTGATTCTCTCACCCATTTCTCGAGGACCGCGTTTGCCACGTAAAAAATCGGCGATTCCAAGCAAAACAGCTCTGAGTTGGGATTTTTTTCCTGACCGGAAAAGATAGGGAAAAGTTTGGGAAATGAATTCGAAGAAAAAATAACAAAGAAAAACCGGGAAAATTCCGGGGGCGTATTTTCTGACAAAAAAAAGACGATTTCGCGTCCGATAATAATAAAAACTATCCGTTTCCATTCCCAAGGCCGAAGACGGCTTATGCCAGGCGCGGGCTAAGGGAGCGTAGGCGCCGGAATACCCGGCTTGATGAATTCGCAGCGACCAATCCGAATCATCAAAGTAGATAAAATAATCGGGATCGAGAAAACCGGTCTTTTTAATGGCTTCCATGCGGACCAGAGAAAATCCTCCCGGAAAAAATTCAGCGTCTTGTTGCCGGTCAAAGCTCACGTCATCGGCCACATTCTGAATAAATCCGTGGAATCGTCCCCGCACCCAGTCGAAACGGGCCCCCCCGGCGAACCAGATTTTTTTGGTGGACCCATAATAGAAAACTTTGGGGGATACGATTCCGATTTTGGGATCTTGCTCGGCCACTTTCACGAGTTCTGTGAGAGTCGTGGACTCAACTGTAGCGTCGTTGGCAATTATAAATAGATAGTCTGCGCTTGCTTGAAGGGCATAGCGAATTTCTCCGTTAACGCCTTCCGCACAACCGAAATTCTCCGGATGCCTCACCACATGCACGTCCGGATATTGGGCTTGAACGGCTTCCGGAGTGCCGTCCGTGGAACCGTTATCGACCACCACAATTTCATAATTGGGATAGTCCAGCTTCACCAATGTGCTCAAACATTCAAGCACATCCGATTTCTGGTTCCAGGTAAGGGTAGCGACGACTACTTTGGGTGTCATATTAGATTTTCTCAGCCACAATCTCCAAAGCGACGGAAAAAGAAGGAAAGAGTTTTTCGATCCATCCTGATTGGGAGCCCATTCTTAAAATGCGGAACCCTTTTTTCTTCAGAATCCGCGCGATATCGATCGGGGCGACGAGACAAACGGACTCACTATCCCGGCCCACTACCTTGCGGCAAGTGAGATCAGGCTGGCGATAAAGGAAGCGGGGCTCGCGTTCAAACCATTTTCGGATGCCCGTCATCAAATTCTGGCGAAAGATGTGGAAAGCCGCCTGCGGGCTTTCACACCACACGGGACGCCCTTGTCCCCCGCAAAGGAGACGGAAAAAATCCCGTAAAGGCCAAATGGGACTGAGGAGATTGGCGGCAATAATGATAAGAACTCCTTTTTTTTTGAGGACGCGGGTCATTTCCTCTATCCCCTTCTTCACATCCGGGAGTGTCTCGATCACCTGATAAGAACTCACCAGATCAAAGGCCCCCTCCCGGAAAGGGAGTTCCTGAATGTCTCCCGTCACCCGCAGAAGATTGGGTGAATTGCGGCGCTCGTTGCCTCTTTTTAGAAAAAGTTCCGAGAGGTCCATGCCAATCACCCATTTTTTTCTTTGACTCAAAAGATAGGAAGAAAAACCCGTACCGCAACCCAGATCCAGAACGGTTTCGGTCCGGGGAGCGTAACGTTCGATAAAGGAAAGGTACCTTTTGAAATATTTTTCATCCTCGATATCAAGATGCTCCAAATAGGCCTGGGAAGTGCCGTAGAATTCCTGGAGCTGCTTGCGGAGAGCCTCTTTTTCTAGGGGAAGGGTCATTTTCTAATTTCCTCGGCCCGGTCTATCCAATGAAGGGCGTAATTTTTCAAGTCTGCCAAAGAAATTATCCGAAGCCCCAAAAGAAGGGCAAGATAGCCAAAAATTCCCAAAAGGATAAAAACGAAGAGGGGTAAAGCAAAAATCATTTTAAGACCCAGCAAAAAAATAAGGAAAGGAATGTTGATTTTTAAAGCGGTCATCACTTCCCGCCGCGGAAAAGGGAGGCGGATGGTACGCTCCCTTACCAGATAGGCCAACATGATGGTCGTTCCCACGATTTCGGTAAGAACGGTTGCCAGCGCGGCTCCGTTATAACTGAACTGAGGAATGAGAAAAAGATTCATGACGGCGTTCCCGAAAAGAAGAAGTAAGGAAAGCCAAGCATCCATGATTTGTTTACCGCAAGCCATTAATAGATTCACGAAGAGTGTTGAAAGAAAGCCAAAAAAATTATACCAAAATAGGATTCCGAGTGTCATCCCCGCGACCGAATACTCCCGGCCGAAGAAAAGAAGAACCAAATCTTTAGCCACAAAGCTGCCTCCTAGGGCCAGCGGAAGCCCGATTAAGAGAAGCGTCAAAAATGCTTTTGAGAAAAAGATTTCGAATTTGCTTCGATTCTCCTTAAAGGAGCGGGCAAGAAGCGGAAAGAGTGACACGGTGACTGACCCTGCAATTATATCGAGCGGTTCTGTCAGGCGCGTGGCCACGCTGTAATAGCCCACATCGGAGAATCCCTTCATCATCGAAAGCATAAAGACGTCGATTTTACAGTAAAGCAAGGTGAGACAGCTAGCGATGATGAGCGGCGCCGATTCTTTGACCAAATAACGGATTAAGTTCCAACGCGGACGAAAATCAATTTGAATAAAACGCCGCGAGAAGAGGATGAGCCCCGCCAGCCCCGCAAAGCCGCTCACCACAGAGGCTCCGATAAAAAGAAAGATCGTAGGGTGAAAAGCTACGATCGCGGCAACCAATGCCAGATTGAGAACAGCGCGCAGAGCATTCCAAAGCGCGGGATAGAACATCGCTAGATTCACGCGGAAAACCGTTTCATAGATCGAGCGCAGGGTCAGGAAGAGCTGGAAAGAAGCGAGAAAAACGCCTTGTTGGACGGAGACCGGATATCCCAGAACCTTGATGAGAACTAAGGCTACCGGAAGCACCATTCCCATCAAAGCTAGTCGAATAAGGATCGCGTTTCCCAAAATCTGCGGGATTTCATTTTTTTTCTGGGCGCACTCCCGCGTCAGGATCGGATTGAGCCCAAATTGGACGATGATTTCAAAAAACGAAAGAAAAACAAAAATAAAACTGTATTTTCCGTAGGCTTCGCCTCCCAAAGAACGCGCCACCAAAATACTGGCAGCGAAATTTATCAGATGGTAGAAGAAATCCCCGCCCATGAGAGCCGCGGTATTGTTGATCACGCGGAACAGGAGTTTTCCGGGACGGGTTTTATCCCCCATAAATTGCCCTGACTTGCGAAGCCCCTTGAGGAACCGGGACGAGCGATTCTTCAGACCAAGCGTTTATAATTTTGAGAGGGATTTTCCGGATTCCATCCACTTCTACGCTGGAAAGGCAGCGCCCGGAAGAAATTTTGTGGGGCAAAGAAAGCGTCCCGTAAGAGTGCTGTGAAATCGCAAAAACTTCCAGAATATTTCCTTCAAAGCGGCTCCAAAATTGACTGGCTCTTCGCCCCGTGAAGAAATTGTGGAATTCTCCGAAAGTCGGCATCCACTGTTTTCTTTCTTTGGCATACCGTAAACCACCCAGCCACATGGCCTTCCCCTTTTTTTGAAGCACGGTGTAATGAGGATGAAAATTAATCGCCACGACTTGATGGAAATTTTCATCACTTTCTGTAATAAGAAGTTTTAGAAATTCCAAATCGGCTCCGCCCCATGTCTCCTGGGTCACAAAAGGAAGTTCCAGAACTCCGGAAAGCTGCCCCTCCCAGGTCATCCCGTAATAGGGATAGCCGGTTCCAAAAAGATAACCCCGCCCGACTTGGTTTGGGCCGTAAGTAGAATCCAAAACAATTCCCTGGGCGCCCAGAAATTCGAAGTGTGCTCCGTAAACCTCACCAAGAGCTAAATAATGAGTACGGTTCAAACGGACGGTTTGTTTTGTTTCTTTTTCCAGAGCTTTGATCTGCCCTTCCAGAGGTTCTTCGTGCATCCCCCAACGAAATCGCCGCAATTTTAAGCGGGGTTTCTGAAAACGGTTCCAATGAAGCGCAATCTCAGATCCTTTTCCGTTTCGTGCGCAAAGCCCGCCATTTCCGGACCACCTTTGTTTGAGTTTTTGGTCTGAAATGACAAAGGTTGTGCTTTTCACTCCCTCGGATATTTCTTCCTTCCACATGGATTCCAGCCGGGGATCGGATCCGATCGCCTCTTCATCGTGGGAATTGATCAGACAACCGGTGTGGGTTCCCGGAAAATACCACCAGCGGGGCGCCGGGCGGTCCGCCGTAATGAGTTTGAAAAGAAATCGCTCAAAAAGATCCGCCCAGGGTGTCGAATTATCCAAATAGGCCGCTTTTAACACCAAGTCTTCAGGCTCAATCACACGTTCCTGGGTTCCAAAGAGTTTTTCGAGGCGGCGTTCTCCCCTCACCGGAATCCCCTGTTGAAGGCCGACCAGAAGAGAGCCGAAATTAAAACCCAAAAAAAACAAATGTCCCGCTCCCATCGACTGTTTGAAAAGAACGGGCATGCCTTCCATATCCAGGAGGATCTTAACCTCGGGGCTGACCGATTGCGCTTTCCAACCGGTTGTCTGGAAAGGCATCGGGAGAAGGAATTTGGCGGAAGAAAAATCATTTTCCGCGCGAGTAATTTTCTTAAGAGACTTTATTTCCGGAGAAAACGAGACCGGGCTAAAACTCAAAAAATTTGAAACCAGCCCTTCCCCAATCAAGACTCCTCCGCCTTCCACATAGGATTTAAATAGAGCGTCGTGTTTTTTTTCAAGACTCGAAGCAATTGAAGAAGGGAGATAGATAAACCGGTGGGAGGCAAGGTCTTTAAAATCGAAATCTTCGATTGAGGCCAGATTATAAGATCCGGCTTCCTGAAGGAGAAAATTTGCCCAACCGAGCGACCAGTTTCTTTCAAAAAAAGTCTGGTTCCCCGAAGGCTCATTCAACGCCTTCTTGCTAAAGAGAATCAAATGGTCCGAGCGGGGACTCATAATTTATAAACCCAAATGGCGGGACCCGTATTTTTCGTTTTTCTTAGGGAACGGGATGGAATTTCCACATTTTCCAAATCCGGTGCGGCGGATTGGCCATTATAGGGAGAGAATGTAGCAACCAACTTTCCTTCACCCTCCAGTTCTTTCAAAAAATCTTGATATCTTTGAACGGTCTCTTTATATCTTGGGTCCCTCGCGCCCCCTTGAAGCACCATAGCCTTGTGCCATTCGTCCAAAACCACATAATCAAAACCTTCTTTGCGGTACGCTTCGGCGGTTTTCAAAGAGGAGCGGTTATTAAACTGGGTATCAAAGATCATCGCATCCAGAGGAGCTAGCTGCAGGCTTCCTTTGAAATTTCTCAAGAAAGAATAATTGGTATAGAGAACCGAATCTTTTGGAGAAATTTCTTTATCAATCCACTCTGCGGCAAGATATCTTGTGTCGGCCGTCGTTCTGAGATGGGCGTAACGAAAACTGCTGAGAAGACTCGGAAAAATAAGAACGAGGGCCGCAAGAACTAAAATGAAACGTTGTTTATTCCTTTCAGGAATGAGTCTTGCGATGACAGCTATGAGGAGAGCTGCGGCTGCCAAACAAAAAAAAGGCACAAGCGGTATCATGTACCTTGAAGTTCGGATTTTTGAAAAACCGGCAATGAGAAAGTAGGCCAGAGGGAAAGAAACAAAAAAAATGTTTCGGGGATTAGGACGAGCCAAAAGAAAAAGAAGCCCTAAGATGCCGGCGATTTCCAAGGGCAACCCCAAGCCATAAGCCAAAGGGGTAGAAAGGTAATAGAACCAGTTCCAATCGCCTTCGTAACCCAGTTGACCTTCTCCGTGGGTTTTATAGTGAAACCAGTGAAAGAGGACATCGCTTTTGAATTTCTGAAAATCCAACAGCCAATAAGGGGTGCCCAAGGTAAATCCGATAACAAAAAAGAGAAAAAATAAGAAGCATCTCTTCCCGAAAAGCTCGGAAATAAAATTTTTCCTCTCTTTCAAACTTAAGAAAAAACAAGCCACGGGTCCCCAGAGCAAGGTTTCGAATCCTTGATGTTTGGTAGATCCGGCAAGCCCCCCCACCAGCCCGCAGAGAATGAAATAACGAAGTTTGCCCGTCTCCAGGGCCAGCCAGGCAAAAAGGAAAGTAAGGGTGATAAAAAAAGTGAGGGGCACATCCATATTCCCGATTTGTGAAAATTGAACGTGCAAGAAAGAAAACGTCAGAAAGAAAGCGCTTACAATTCCCACTTTCTGATCGAAGACCTTTTTTCCGATCAAATAAGTGAGGGGAATGGTCAAAGTCCCCAAAAGCGCACTAACACTTCGCCCGATAATGTAGAAAACGGTAGGGTCTCGCTGATAAAGCTCCCAGGCATCGCTTGGAACTTTAAAAATTCCCGCTGCAAGCCCGCCCAAGATATAAAGGACATCTCCGAAGAAACAAAGGTAATAATAAAGGTTGGGGTGAAAGAAATGGTGGGGATTGAGATCTCCCCCGCCCATGTTGAGGGCCAAGTAAACATAGCGTCCTTCATCTGAATAAAAAATCTTTGGAAGGCCCTGTCCAATGTGCCAAAACCGGAGAATCAAACCCGCTAGGGTCAGAAACCAAACAATCATCCGATCCTTTTCTTGGCGAGCGCACGAATCTTGGGTCCAAGGCGCAGGAGATCCATCAAAGACAAATAGGCGGTCTTTGGCTTGATGCCCGTTTGTTTGCCCGCGATACGAGGGTGATGATCCACTTCGACTTCCCGGACACAATAGCCCAAAGCGGATGCCTTGGCGGCGATTTCCGCTTGGAGGAGGCGTCCTCGGGATTCCATTTGGATTTTGTCCAAGACGGATTTCTTATACAAGTCGCTTGCAGCCGCATCCCGGTAGCTGATGCCGAGAAAACTTTTAAGAATGAAACGATAGCTCCAATTAAAAAATCTACGGTAAAAAGGATCGGCACGTTTGCGGCGCCACCCCAATACGAGATCCGCCCCCTCTTTTTCCACGACGTCAAGATATCCAGGGAGAGCGCTCGGCAAAATTTGCCGGTCTGCAGGAAGAAAAAAAATAAGATCGTGCCGTGCCGCCCGAAAAAGCTCAATCAGCGAAAGATTGGTTCCAGTGTTTTTTTGATGATGCAGGACACGCACCAAGCCGGGATAGTTTTTCGCCAGACCCTCGGCAATTTCTCCTGTCCGGTCCTGACTCGCATCGTTCATGATAAGAACTTCATACTGAGAAGTTAGAGACCGAAGAACTTCCAAAGACTCCAGAACGACGTCCCGGATATTGTCCTCCTCATTATAAGCGGGGATGACAATTGAGATGCTAAATGGGGTCTGCGTCATGCGGGCAGGGCAACCCTACTCATTTGGTCAAGTTTGTTGACCATAAAGTTAAATGTCCATACGTTTAGGACATAAAAATAAACAGCGGCCAGAATAATCCCGCCCCGGATTTCCCAGCGAGCCGGACCTTTTAATAAAATCTGTATGATTTTTCCCACCAAAAAACTAATACCGATCATTGCCATATAGAGATAACGGGGCGATGGATATTCGCGCCAATCCCCCATCGGCCTCAAAGAAAAAGGAGTAAACGTAATGGCAAACCACAACAAAGAAAAAAAGGCGATGGGAAGCAAACTTTTATCTTGAAAGAAAGAGTGACGCTTCAAATAAAAAATTATTCCCAAGGGACCCAAAAAAGCCAAAGGGAACAAAATCCTATTCCATTCTGTTGGCATCAAAAATGAAGGAAAAAATTCCCGGCGGGGAATGACCAAGTTGGCCATTGTCCATGACAACCCACGGATCTTATCGATCACCTGAAAATTCGAACTAAAATAGACAGCGGCTCCTTCCTTATACAGAATCAATTGAAAGAGCATGAGGAGAGCGATTGCCAAGAAGGGAACATAACTTAGGAATAAACGCCGATCCTTATTCGAAAAAAGGTTGTTTTTCAGGATAACGAAATCATAAACGAGAAAGAGACAGGGTAAGATAATGGCCTCTTCAGAGCAATGAAAGGCCAGGAACCACAAAAAACAACAGGTTATAAGGTACATCTTTTGGGCGCTCACTCGAAAGCGATGGAAAAAAAGGAGCGACGCGAGAGAAAGCACATTCATTAAAAGCCTGCCCATTTCCGCAATCCACCCTACGATTTGGAAATGAACGCTTAAGACAAGAAAAAAAAGAGCAGAAATATTTGCTCCCATTGGGTCCAGGCCGATTCTTTGTGCCAAAGCTCTCATCAGAAAGAAAACAAGGGCATGTAATATCAGAAGCGGGAGATAAAAAACGACGGGAGTCATGCCAAAAATCCGGTGGACGGCACCCATCACTAAATAAAGAAGCATGTGATTCCGGCCCACCTCGTCAGTCTCCCACAAGCTTCCCGCTCTTTCGTAAATGGCCGCACTTTTTGTGATCATCTCCACATCATCATTATGAAAAGAGTTGTCCTTTAGAGAAAAAAAGGCTGTGGCAAAATAAATAAGGAAAAGCAGACCGACGATCACACGAAATTTCATAATTACTTGCAGGTAAGTAAGGCCATTAGAGAGGTTCCGGTCATTTGCTGAGGAACCTTCTCTAAACGGGAAAGAAGATAAAGACAGTGATTGAAAAAGACATTGCGTTTGCTGAAGCCAAATTCAATCGTCTTTTTTTTCGAACGAAATTTCAAAAGCCATTTCCGGGCCAAAAGAAGAGGGAGTAAAGGAAATCCCCAATACGTCCATCGTAGCATTCGAAAGCCGGCAAGCGAAGCGGTTCGCTTAAGTTCTTCGGGTAAATACCTCTTCACATGACCTGCCACTTCATCGTATTTGGAATACATTCCGGGCAGGGCCGGAACATTGACAAAAATCATGCCGCCTTCATTCAAATAAAATTTGAGCGTTTTTAACAGATGGGCATCTTCTTCCACGTGCTCAAGCACATCAAAGAGAATTACGGTGTCGTATTGGGCGTGGAATTCTTTGCGGCAATCATAAATATTGTAATAAAAAAGTTTCGACCGGCGGCTTTGATTTTGAGCGAGCGACCCCTCATTCAAATCAAAACCATCCACACCCAAGCCGAGCCATTCTTCGACTTGGCTCTGCAATACTCCCGAACCACACCCGATTTCGCAAACACGTTGTGCATTTTTTAAGGAATCGCCTGAAAATTTCTTAAAAACTTCGAAGCGTCTTTTAAACCAGAAGTGATCCGTTGAAATAAAATCAAACCATTCGTCGGCCATGTTGACGGCCTGGGGAGAAGAGAGAAACTGAATATCGTCTCTTTTCATTCCTCCCCCAACTCCCTCACTGTAGGATTGGCAGCAATCTTTTCTAAAGACCCGGTTTTATCGAAGATGATCGCTTCGGGCCGTTGTTTTACTTCCCGCAAAATGACAGCCAAGTATTCCCCGAGGATTCCTAGACAAAAGAAGGTGAGACTGTTTGCAAAAAGCACGATTAAAACTATGGTCGTCACACCGGGGCTCAAACCGATCCAGAAATTGAAAAGGGTGAAATAGGGAAAAAGGCGGTTGATTAGCAAAATAAAGCCCAATAAGGCAGTTAAAAGAGACGTGGTTAGGCCAATGATCGAAGCGAGGCGAAGAGGGGCGGAAGAAAAACTCACCAAGGAATCTGTGGCCAGCCCGGTCAATTTCAAAATATTGTATTTTGATTTCCCCAAACGGCGAACGGGTCTTGCGTATTCATGGAATCCCTGCTTCAACCCGATCCAGGACCGGAGACCGCGCAGAATCCGCGCTCGCTCCGGCAAGCTATTTAAGAGAGAAACTGCCCGCCGGCTCATAACGCAAAAATCTCCCGCATCCAAAGGCCAGCGTTGATCGGAGAGAGAAGCCATCAGCCGATAAAAAATTTTGTAGCAAAATTGCAAAATAAAATTTACTTGCAGGCGTTTCCGGACCCCGTAAACCACATCATGACCTTGAGCCTTGGCGAGCTCGTAACACTTAATTAACTCCTCGGGTGGGTCCTGAAGATCAGCGTCAATAATTCCCACAAAACGACCGCGAGGGTAAGCCAGGCCCGCCGTAAGGGCCTTTTGATGCCCAAAATTACGTGATAGGCGCAAACCTTTAAACCGAGGATTGGATTGCTGCAAGGCCTGAATTAAAGGCCATGTCGCATCGGTGCTTCCATCATCCACGAAAATCACTTCCCAACTTGTCCCAAAACGCGAAGACAGGGTCTGTTTTAACACTTCTCCCAACTTGGAGATCACCTCTTCCTCATTAAAACAAGGAATGACGAGGCTCAGGTCAAGATCGGCTTTATTCGGATCCATGAATCACACGGTTTTTTTTGAGATTTTTGTAAGCTTCCGTGAAATATTCTTCCACTTGGCCCTGAGTCATCAGCCACTCAGCAAAAAGGGTCAATCCCTCTTTTAAAGGCACGCTCGTACGAAAACCGAGGGAATTTAATTTGCTGGTATCCAGAATGATGTGCCGTACATCCCCCACCCGAAATTGACCGGGCATCTCAGGCTCGATTGATTTGCCGTAGATTGAACTGAGTTGGCGTGCAAGCTCGGCAACGGTGGTCGCTTTGCCGGTTCCCACATTGAAAACACGGAAGTCGGCTTGCTTATTTTGCATCACAAAAAGATTGGCCCTTGCAATATCTCCCACATAGATAAAATCGCGGGTTTGCTTGCCGTCTTCATAAACTAAGGGGGGCAAGTTATTCAAAATCCGGGTGGAAAAGATTGAAGCCACCCCCGTGTAAGGATTGAAAAGAGACTGCCGCGGGCCATAGGTGACGCCATACCTCAGAGCAACGACCGGGAGATCGCGCTGACGGCCGCACATCAGGGATAATTTCTCTTCAACTTCTTTGGACAAAGCATAAGGCGTTTCGGATCCCAAAGGCTTCTCTTCCGGCGTCAGGACGGGAGCGAGCACCCCCTGACACTGGGGACAAAAAAGTTCCCACTGTTTTTTCTGAAGTTGGCCAAAGGAACGGGGAGAAGGAAATACCTTGCCGTGGCGTTCGCATTGGTAGGCCCCTTCCCCATAGACCGCTTGACTGGATGCGACGACAACTTTTTCGACTGAGAATTTCCCGGTAGAAAGAGTTTCAAAAATCCGGGCCGTGCCGATTGCATTGACGTCAATATACTTGGAAACGTCGGAAGTAAATCCAACAAACGCCCCCAAATGAAATACAAACCGGACTCCCTTTAAGGCTCGGGAAAGATCCTCCGCCTTTCTCACATCCCCCTGAATAAACTGCGCTTCCGGATTGACCCACCCCGGCTTTCCTTTGGCGTGGGTTTGAGGATCAAGAATGTCTAAGGCTGTCACTTCGTAACCTTCTTTGAGGAGAAGATCGACTAAATGCGAGCCGATGAGGCCTGCCCCCCCGGTAACTAAGGCGCGTCCTTTGTTTGAACTCATTTAAAAAATTATGAACTCCTTTTGCGATTTCTCAATTTCAATCCGAAGCCGATATTGCCCCTTCTTCCGACGCCATTCTTTTCCATCAAAAAAAGAAGCCTTCACTTCCGGAGAATGAATAGCGGTCAGGCCCTTCAGACGAAAATCTCCGTCAAACTGATATTTAAAGATCGAAGTCTCGGTTGGGGAACGCTGGAAAAGGGGGCCCTCATAAGTAAAGGACGAAGAAGCGGGAACGTAATCTCCATAAATTAAAAGCTTTTCACGAACCGAAGTAACGCGAGGTACAATTTCGATCTGATTGAAGTCCCCTTCTTTGAGAATCCCGGCGGGAAGGGCCAAGGAGTGCCACTGCCGCATTTCGAAGGGTTTTTTTCTCTCAATTTCGAGCGAAACCACGTAACCCTCAAAGGGAAAAGAGGGTGATTTCTCACGCAGCCTTTGAGTATCCCCGACGGTTTGCCCATTCACTTTAATGAGCCAATCGACTTCTTTCGGTACGGCTAGATCGAGTCTTAAATTCCGGGTCACTGCATCCTTTAGGCTTCCTTCGGGAAGAAAAATGTCCTGGCGGACCCCCTGAACCGAATTCTGAAGTGGGACTCTCCATTCCCGCCAACCTTGGGAGGTAAACGCATAGACTTCGTAAGGAAGAAAGAAAACGAAAGCGGTCACAATAAGGCTTTGGAGAAGTTGTTTTGGAGGGAAAATTTTCTTCAACCAGAATCCAACGGCCAAAAAACAAGCAACCAAAGCCAGGGATTGAAGAAATAAACTCAAAAAATGAGCCTGTTCTATTTTTAAAGGTGGGGAGGCCAATAAAAATTCGAGATGGCTTCCTTTGTAAAGAGCTGCCAATCCGACTAAAAGGGCGATGATTTTTCCTCCTGATGCTAAGAAAACTGCCCGGCTTTTCCAAACCCAATGGATGAAAACTCCCGTAAAAAGAATGAGCAAGGGGAGATAAATCAAACCGTAACGGCTTTCGATATGAAAAAAACTGTGGAGAAGAGTCCCATAAAGAGGTGCCAGAGCAAGAAGCCCAACGGCAAAACGCCGTTGAAACCACCATAGCACCCCTGCCCCCACAGACGTGAGAACGAGAAACCGGTGGAACCCCCGGAAAATTTCCGGGTAAAAAAGAAAACTCCTCCAGGGCCAATCGAAAGGCTGCCACCAAAGACGACGGAATTTATCTGCGGACATTTTAAAGGCCGTGAAGGGATTTTTGAGATTAAACCCTAACGCCGCCATCATCATCCCCGATCGCGGTGCGGAGATTCCTTTTTGCTCAAGAACTGTATTCAATCCGGCATCCGCCCGAGGGGACATAAAAGCATCGGGGGTCCAACCGTCATATTCCGGTAACAGGGCAGAAAGCATTTCCCGGTCCACCGGTTGACCCATTAAAGAAGGCCGGTGAAATTGCCACGAAACAAAAGAAGCCCACAATAAATAAGGAACCAAAAAAGACACGATCAAAGTACCTACGTGTGCAACTTTAAACTCAAACCTGCCCTTTTTTAAGGCATAAACTGCCAGGATGAGGCCGATGAAAAAGGGGAAAAAAACAAGCGTGGACCGGGAAAAGGAAAGAAGAAATAAACAAAGGCCTACCGTTACAAAAGATCCTATCGACGAACTTTTTTTTAAACGAAAAATAAGAAAATACGAAAGTGTGAAAAGAAAAATAGCGAGCGACTCCTGAAGTAATTGAGTGGACACAAAAATTGCGGGCGGATAAACGCCGAAGATCGATGCGGCCACAAGCCCTCCCCCAGGCTGGCCCAGCGTTTTCCCGATTCCGTAGAGAAATCCGGTCGATAAGCTGACTAGGAATGCTTGGGCGATAAAAGCGCCGAAAGGGTTTGGGCCAAAAATCCAAAATACGATTCCCAGAAAGAAAGGATAAACCGGTCCCCTTCTTAAGGCGCCCCAGGGAAGCGTCAATTCATATTTTTCCAAAATCCCTTTTCCGTGAAACAGATTGCCCGTAAAGAGCTCCTTAAAAAGAGAGCCGGCTTTTCTCAAATACGGCTCGATTTGAAGAGCGGTCACCCGATAATAACCGTCATCTCCCTCCAAAGTCGGTTCGGACGGAGGAACCAAGACCAAAAAAATCACACGGATAAAAAAAGCAGCAAGAACGATCCAAAAGATCGCGGGAAGACGGAAGCTCACTTTTTTAAGCGAAATGTTAGGAAGGGAACGGGTTTGAAGTAATTCCACCAATCAATCCAAGGCCTCATTTTTGAGTAGGACGTTTTTGAGTTTGGGTAAGTTTTTGTGACGGGGACTTCCATCACCCGGTAGCCCAATCGGACTGCCTGAAAAAAAAAATAGGTCTCCAGAGGGTAACCATCGAGCCATTCTTGCCAAAGGTTAATGCGAGGATCTTCCAAAAGAGATCGGCGAAAGGCGCGAAAACCGCTGGTACCATCGGTAATTTTCTTGCCGGCACAAATGGAAAAAAGGAGGGTAAAAAACCGGATTCCCCAAACCCGATAAAAAGGCATGTGACGCCAGCTCCCCCCTTTAATGTAACGAGATCCTAAAACGAAATCCGCCTCTCCTTTATTAAGGGGCGCGAGAAGACGGGGAATTTCTTCGGGATTGTCCTTCCCGTTTGTAGCAAAAATTACGAACACCTCATACCCTTTCTTCAAACCGTAATCAATACCTGTCCGAATGGCTGTCCCCGGACCCGATCGCTTCAGCTGGTGAAGTACGGTGACACCGGCTTCGGCGACTTGACGATCCGCCCCATCGGTGGAGGCATCGTTTACAACAACGATCTCATCCACCAGTCCGCGGGGAAAACGTTGGATGACTCCAACGGCCCGCTCCCCTTCGTTATACATAGGTCCGATGGCAATCGTCTTCATGGGTCTCCGTTCAAAGAGATAGGAGCTCCTTCCCGCTCAATCGATTTTTGGATGGCGCAGATAACCCGCACCACGTCGAGACCGTTTTGTCCGTCCGTAAAAGGCCTCTTCCCCGTTTGTATCGAGTTTATAAATTCAACGCATACATTCTTAAGCGGTTCTTCAATCTCCACTTTAGGGCTGATGATATCGCCGTCGCGAAGAAGCAGCTGGAATTCCCCAAAACTAGCGTAAGGTTTATTCAAACTGACTCCTTTTTCGAAAATACGGAGACGCTCAAGAGGATTCAGATCGTCAAAAAGAATTCGTGCCTTGCTCCCGATCACGGCGATCTGTCGGAGTTTATTAGAATCGATCCAGCTGATATGAATATTTCCAACCACATTGTCGCCATAAAAAAGACTGACAAACGCAAGGTCCTGCAAACCTTGCGTGAGATGAGAGGCGCCCACGGCTGACACCTTCGTTGGCATCTTCCCTAAAAGATAAGAGAAAATAGAAACATCGTGGGGAGCCAAATCCCACAAGGCGCTCACATCATTTTTGATCAGCCCCAAATGAGTCCGGGCGGCCAATAAATAATAAATCTTCCCGAGAGTACCTTTATCGATATACTCCTTCATTTTCCGGACCGCCGGATTATAGAGAAACGTGTGGCCAACCATTAAGATTCTTTTTTTCCGTTCCGCCAAATCGACTAATTCCTTCGCTTCCTCAATTGAAAGGGCGAGGGGCTTTTCAACTAAGACGTGTTTATCAGCTTCAAGCGACTGTTTGACCATTGGGAAGTGAGTTGAAGCGGGGGTCGCAATAATAACGGCGTCGACTTGGTTGCTTTGTAAGAGAGACAAGAAATCAGTGGCGGTCTGGAGCTGCGGGTACTGTTTTTGGATTTTTTGAAGCGTATTCTTTTCCTTGTCACAGGCCACCGAAACCTTGGCATCCTCCATGAGTCCCAGAATACGAATATAGTTCGGTCCCCAATGACCGCACCCCACCAGCCCCACTTTAATCATGCAAACCTCTTTTCGCCGGTCCATTTCATAAACCGACCGCAAGCAAACGAGGCGGCAACAATGAGGATGGGCTCGCTCGGGAAACGGTAGCGATCAGCTGACATGAGAAAGACATGACAAACAAAGAAATATCCAAAAATCAAAAAAAGAGACAGAACGGCCCGTTGCGTCTCGGGAACACCCCGGCTTAAAAAGTAACTCGCCAAGGCGCCTCCCAGAACAAAAATATAGGGCCAGGTGATAATCCTTTTTTCCTGGCCTTCCCTTTCGATCACCGTTCTGGGGTCCATATAAAGAAGGGCTTTCCAAACGAAAAGTTTCAGCGCCTCCCGAGGATGTTGGCGGATGAATTCAAGGCTCTTCCCCAAAAAATATTTTGATTTTTCGGGTTCCGACTTACCCGATGAATTCAGCATTTCCTCCTGCGGTCTAAACACTCCTTCATAAAAGGAGGCCGCTGCCCCCTGACTTCCGCCCATTCCGTCAGAACCGGGATGATTGGCAAGGTATAAGTTCTCCCCTCCCATGGTGGCGACAGGAACGAAATCTTTAAATATTAAATAATTGCGAACCGTCCAGGGAAGGAGCACCAAACCCACAGACAACCAAAGGAAAAAATGATATTGGAAAATTCGGGAGGCTGGGTATTTGAGTATGAGGAAGACAACGGGCAGATAAAAAATAAGAAGAAGCGGAATGGGCCTCGTAAGAATGGCAAGACCCATGGCAAGGCCCGAAGCAAGGGCTGTGAACCAATGAGGCGAAACAAAATATTGATAGAGGCCAAAGAGTGAACCGATCAAAAGAAAAACATAAAGAGTTTCGGTAACCAGCGCAGAGGATCCGTAAGTGTACGCATAAAAAGCGGGATAGACTGCGGCGATCAATGCGGCCCAGCAGGCAGACCATCCCCCAAAAAGAATTCCTGCCCAAAGACCTATAAAAAGAACGGTTAGCGTGCTTAAAATTACCTGAACGATTCGGGTGTTTTGATAAGAATGACCGGTAAGGCGGTAGATTGCGGCGAGAAAAACAGGATAAAGAGGCGGTCTGTAAGCCGTCAGATGACCTTCCGCATCTCGATACCCATCCCCATGAACGAGATTCATGGCCAGCTGGTCATAAGCCAAGGCATCTTCCTGCGGTGCAGAACGGTCGGTGAACGCTGCATGGAGACGTAATGTCATAGCCAGCAAAAGGCTCAGCGTTAGAAAAATTTTTTGGGATCTCGTCAATTTCATAATCGAGAGGATATTTTTTCGAGCATGGTCTTCAAGAAAAAAGATTTTCTTTTATCGTTCTTGGGACGTTGATAGAGCGTCGAATGAGGGGTCGATATTTCATCGACCGGTCGGCCATTGGAATAGTAGTAAAGCGCTAAAGATTTTCTCGTCCATCCCGGCGGGCAATTCAAGGGGTTGGGATGGCCATGATAAGAAAAATCGGTGGTGTTAAATATCACGACCCGGTTAAAAATGGGGAGGGCTTTTTTCTCGCAACTCTTCATCCCGCGATCCCACAACTCGAGATGCCCTCCGTATTCCTCTTTCCAATCCTTATTTAAATACACAAGGAGATTTAACCGCCGGTCTAATTGGAGGCGAGGATGTTTATTAAAATCGGCGTGAATCCCAAGATATCCTTCCCTTTCGATTTGATGCAACCCGCCTCCCCAGAGATGAGGATCGGGAATGAGACCCTCAATACCGGTGAGCCTCTCTAAAAAATTGATGAAGACTGAAGAATTAAGCTGGTAGATCAAAGCCCGCGTGATGTCGCCCATGTGAGATTCGCTCTCAGAAGCCAGTTTTTTACTGTTGGCATGTTCCAATTTGCGCCATTGGATTTGAGACGGAGAAGGAAATTCTTCAAGCACCTCTTCCAAAACTTCCTTCGGAAAGAATTCGTCCATGACAATGTGGGGAAAAGGGTCGGCTTGGGCATATACCGAACGGTTTTCTTCTGCAAGGGTTTCAAGAATTTTGGGATCTAGAAAAAAGGCGGAAGAACTTTTTACTGACATTGGGGAGATTTTTTGTTACCGGGCCACTTTTTCATGGAAGAGGTTGTTCCGCCTTTTCTTTGGGCCGCTCGGCTAAAATTTTGTCCCGCCATTTCAGAAACTCTTTCAAACCTTCTTCCAATGAAACGCGGGCACGGAAACCCAGCTTTTTTTCGGCCTTTTCCGTCGATCCGAAACGGCGCGACACTTGGTTGACTGTTCGGCTTTCACGAAATTCGGGGCTGAGCCGCACCCCGCGGACTTTAAGGAGAATCTCCAACAACTCAAGGAGAGGGGTCTCTCTCCCGGTACAAACGTTGAATACTTCTCCCGAGGCTTCGGAAAGAAGCGCACGCAAGTTGGCCTCAACCACATCGCCAATGTAAACCCAGTCCAATGTCTGTTTCCCGTCCCCGAAAATCAGCGGGGGTAATCCTGCGTCAAGCCGGTCAAGCCAACGGATCAGCACTTCCACTTCGGGTCCAAAGAGGTTCATTCCCGGGCCGTAAATATTAAAATATCGGAGCACAAGATAATTAAGACCAAAATGATCCTTCAAACACCTTAAGAGGTTTTCGTTGGCAGTCTTAAAGATTCCATAGAAGGTGTTGTCGTGGAGCGGATGTCCTTCATCGAGAGGCAGGTGAACCGGCTCTCCATAAACAACGCAGGAAGAAGCGTGAATTAATTTCTTTACTCCCTGCTCGATGCACGCAAGGGCTACGTTCAAAGTTCCATCCACCATGATCTCATGGGCGAGGCGGGGTTCTTTGGCGCAACGCGTCACGCGAATGGCCGCCTCATGAAAAACATAATCACAACCTTGTGTAGTTTTTGAAACATGATCGGGGTTCCGGATATCCCCTTCGAAAAAGCGCAGACGTCCTTCCTTTAGAAATGTCTGGAACGAAGAAGGAATATCTCGTTTAAGATCAAAGAGAATGACTTCCTTGGCTCCCTCCGTGAGCATTCGGTGAGCAATGGAGGAACCGACAAAACCCAGCCCGCCGGTAATTAAGATCCGGCTTTCAGTGATTTTTTTTTCCATTCTTTTTTTTCAGCAATGAAATTTCTTTTTTAATGTTCCGGACGATTCGGGCAGGCACGCCGACCACCAAGGAATAAGGAGGAATCTGAGCATCTTCCTTAACGACCGCCCCGGCACCAATTACGCTGTGGTGGCCGATCTTCGCGCCTTTCAAAATAGTTGAATTTTCTCCGACAAAAACATAATTTCCGATTTTAGTGGGTGACCGATCGACCTTGTTGTAACGGCGCTCGGTGATACAGCGCTTCAGCGAGGAATGAGTCAGAATATGGGCGCCGCAACTTATATCGCATCCTTTACCAATCTCAAGGCCTCCTTGACCATCGATCAGGCAAAAGGCGCCGATCCAGGTACCTTTGCCGATCTTAGGTTTACCGATAATCCATGCATGAGGATTGTAAGGGTTGGGCGGGATACCGTGATTCACAGAGAAACCATGACGCCGCCTTTTTTGATCGATTTATCTGCAGCCTCCAAGACCCGGACCACTTGAATTCCTCTTTCACCATCCGTCTGAGGATTTTGATTACGGAGGATGCAATCGACGAAATGATGACATTCCCGGGAAAGTGCCTCCCCCACTTCCACATGCGGACTCACAATATCTCCCATGCGGTAACCCACTCTCAATTCCTGACTGGAAGGGTTGAGGTGGGCACCCCGATCGGCCACCTTGATTTTTTCCACGCTTTCCAAATCGTCGTAGATGACCATTTTTTTATCGCCGACCGCTGTAATTCGGCGAATCTTTGTCGGTGCAAGCCAGCTTACGTGAATGTGAGCAAGGATACCGGAGGGAAATTCAAGCCGCACAAAAGCAACGTCTTCGGTTCCCTTTTGGATAAAGGAACGCCCCCAAGCACTTACACGATTCGGAGTCTCACCGACCCAATTGAGAATGATCGAAATATCATGTGGGGCCAGATCCCAAATGACATTTCTCCCGTCGGATTGATGCCGCCCTAGATTCACACGAACGGAATCTATATACAGGAGTTTTCCCAGCGCTTTTGACTTTAAAAGTTCAGCAATTTTCAGCACTGCGGGATTGTATTCAAAGGTATGGCCCACCATGAGGATCCGGTTATTGCGCCGCGCTAAGCGGGTAAGATTGACCGCTTCCTGAGTGGTAGCAGTCAGTGGCTTTTCCACCAAAACATGTTTACCCGCATTGATCGCAAGACTCGCCATTTTGTAATGAGTCGAGATAGGAGTGGCTACCACCACGGCATCGATCGTGGAGTCGTTAAGAATCTCTTTGTATTTTGTGGTGAGCTTCAAAGCAGGATATCGCTTAAGCAGTCCTTTGAGACGGTCCTCTTGGAGGTCGCAAACAGTAACCACTTTCGCGTGGGGAAGTTCTTGCAAATTGCGCAAGAGGTTGGGTCCCCAATAGCCGTAACCTACTAATCCAATTCGGGTTACCACTTCCGGGGAATTCAGAGAAGCGGAAACTTTTCCAAGTTTTTTATCTGATATTTTCAATTTTTTTGACCCCATAGGAGATGTAGGGGTCTATTGTATCAAAAAATCAGCTAAATTTTGGCAACAAAAAGGGTTAGGAAAGAAGGGCGTTGCTAGGCTTTTTTCTCAGAATTCGTGCGTAAAGTTCTTCCATCTGCTCTGAAATCCGGTCCCACCCCAGATGCTCCAAAACGGTCCTCCGTCCTGCAGCACCGATCCTCTGGCGAAGGGTTTCGTCCCGAAGCAAACGGATAATGGCACCTGCAATGGCTTGAGGATCCTTCGAGTTGACTAAGAGGATATTCTCCCCATTCTTCAATTTTCCCTCGCCGAATAAATTCTCAGGCAAATCGCTAATCACCGGCGTTTCGCAAAGCATTGCCTCCATGGGGGCCGTCCCCAAGCTCGGGTAAGGCCCCGTAACCCAGGTGGCAAAGACGTGCGAAGTTTTCATTAATTCGAGAGTCCTGTGGTGATCTGTCTCCCCCAAAAATTGCACTTGATCCGGCTTGAAGCCCAATTCGCGTGATACCCTGAGAGGTTCGGAGATCTCAATTCGTCCCCCCAAAACGAGACGGGCTTGTGGAATTTCTTTCAAAACGTGGGTCATGGCCCGCACTAATTGTACGGGATTTCTAAAGGGGTGGATATGCCCCACCATGAGAATGGTCGGACGATCCGACCTTTTGGCGTTAGCATTTTCATATTGGGACATCGTACCCAGCCTCACGCCTAACGGAATGACGGTAGATTTTTTCTGCGCTTCTTTTCCATAGACACGCCCTACATAGTCATGGACGGTCCAATCAAGACTTACAATATGGTCCCAGCGCTGGACTCCAAACCGCCCCACCGTGAGTCGATCAGCCACCGTAAAAAGTTTTTGAGCCAATCCGTTTTGATGTTGAATGGGGGTGGTAATTGATCCAATGATCGGAACGTTTAAGGAGCGGGCTACCTTTGTCGCAAGAAGGTTCGTATCAAAAATGTGATTTACCAGATGAAGAAGATCCGGTTGATATTCCCGAACAAGATTTTCCAAACGTTTAAAATTCTTGGGTGTATACATAAACCCCATCAATTTCAGATTATAAAATAAGGGGAGCCTCGGAATCTTGATGATGGGAAGACGATGAAAGGGAATGGACAAGTGGGCTTCGGGGTTATAACCCTCTCCCCAATCGGCGGTGACCCCAATCACCTCATGGCCGCGCGCTTTCAAGGACAAGGCCAAACTGCTCGCATAAAATGACGATCCCGAAACGATGGGCGGAAACCAATTACTAATTAACAGAATACGCATGAGAAACTTTCTGTTTCCGAAAAAACTGGAGCAGGGCAAAAGAAGCGAAAATCATAAAAAAGGGCATGACCGGATAACGGTAACGAATATGGGCAATCAATAAGGCGTGAAGGAAAAAAATATAACCGATCAGCGTGAAAATCGGAAAAAATTCTCTCCAACGGTTCGCACTCCGGAAAAGTCCTAACAATCCCAAAATAAGTACGGGGGCATAGCTTACCGCAGAGGCCCACCGGGCCGGAACCGGAGAATCGGTTTGGTAGGGACGCCACATATTCACTATTTTTTTCCCCGCCAATTTTACAAAACTCCACGGGTTTTTCCAGATAAAGTTAACTGCTTCTTTAAAGAAGTAATCTTCCTCGATGTCCGGCGTCGGAGAATTACGAAAGCTGGAAGGAACGTCCTGCGGCATTGCCGTGTCCACTCCCAAGACCCAATCTCCACCCGTGATACCGCCGGTTGCTTGGGGGTTATTAGCCAAATAAAAGGTTTTTCCGCCTCCCCCAACCGTCAAGAGGGCCGGACGCCCATAAAGGAGACTATTTCGAACCACCCAAGGTGCAATAACGATAGCCAAACTGACCGAAAAAATACCGGCCATCAAAAAACGGTTTTTCCAAGAATTCTTCCATAAAAAAACCCACAGAACGACAAAAGGGAAATAAAAAAGAAGCACTTCTTTCGTTAAAAGTGAGAGACCGGCGAGAAGACCTGCTAGGATGACTCCCTTCATCTTTTTCTCGCGGTAGGCCAACATCAAAAAATAAAATGTCCCCAACAGAAAAAAAACAAACAAGGTCTCGGGCATGATTGAGAGGGTTTGGCGCACCGACAAGTAGTCAATTGCCAGGATACCGGAAGCCAAAAGACCTACTTTCTCGTCAAATATTTCTTTGGCAAGAGCGAAGAGCAAAAGACAACTTAAAGCCCCGATCAGGGCGTGTGCAATTTGAATCCCCAGCGGGAAAAGATTGTATTTCAAAAAAAATGAGACGAAAAGAGGGTAGACAGGCGGGCGGCGCGCCGTAGGTTTTTCTTCCAACTGAAAACCCTTTCCTTGAATCAAGTTTTCTGCCATCGTCCGGTAGCAATAACCGTCGGCTGAAAGCCGGTCTCCTTGTCCCGTCTGATACCAAACACCGATAAGAAAAATGCGCAAACCCAGGGCAAGGACAAAAATAATCGCTAATTTTTTCATGAAGGGGTGGTCACGAAAGATTCTTCTTGGATTCTCAAAAGATAAAGCGATATCACCAAACCGCTTACAAACCAAAAGGGTTCCATAATTCGCACAATGTAGAATGTGATCGTGCCAAAGCCGTGCAGGAGAATCGCTACGAGAGACGCCCGGTAACCCAAGACAAGCCCTTTCATCATTCCGCCCTCTAAAGAGTGAAAGAGCCACTTGCTGACACGGAAAAGTCTTGTGAAGATCCAAGCCCACAAGGCAAAACCGACAATTCCTATTTCGTGAAGCGTTCGGGCATACTGACTATCGGTCAACGCCCATGAAGTAACTCCCCATCCAATCAAAGGACTGTGTTTCCATGAATTCCACATTTTTTTAAAAGCGTAAATCCTCTCTTGGAAAGAATAATCAACCCCCAACTCTCTCCCCGGATTGGCGGCATCGATCCAAGTCCATGCGATCCTGTCTTTAACCGCACCGGGAAGTAAGAGCGGAGAAGCCAAAAGCAGCGCCACGATTAAAAAGGTTAGCCATTTCCTTTTTTCTATCACGGCAATAAAAAGGAGCCCCGCAAAAAGAGCAATATAGGAAGTTCGATTTAATGTATAGAGAAAAGGAATAAAGATAATCATTCCCAGAAGAGCCAAAAACCATTTCAGCAAAAGTTTTTCTTCATAAAGAAAAAGACCGAAGATAGTCAAAAGAAGGATGGCCATATAGCCTCCCACCGTTGCGGGTTCGGGGGCTCCTTCGAAAGGAGCGGTGATCCGGTGGGTTGAAAAAATTTCAACCGAGGGTACTTGGATCAAGGTGTAAACTCCTACAATCAAGGCTGTCAGAAGTGCAAAGAAAAGAAAAACAGCGATACTTCTTTCGGTCCTCACATAATTCACCACCAAAAAGAAAATCGCGAAAAATTCGGTCGTCTTCAGGATATAAAATCCCCCCATCAAAGGATTAACCAAGCCATGGAGCGTTCCCCAAATACTTGAGACAACGCTGATCGCTAAAAGAAAAAAAATCGGCCGATTTAACGGAGAATGGGCAATGAGTCGATACTCTCTCCGGATTGCGAGCCGTGCGATCCACGCCATCACAAGAATCGGAATCAAAAGATCTTCTATGCGAACTAGTACAGGGCGGAGTCCGATCGTGGTAATCGGAATTTCAGGCGACAGAAGCATTGAAAGAACTACAAAAATGAGGCCGGTTTGGATGGAAAAAAAGGAAATCAGAAAAAAGACCGGACTTAAAATAATCAGGTAGGTCTCAAGCATGAGAAGGCATGGCTTCCTGAGTTTTAAGTTTTTCGGTTAGATCTTGAATTTTTGCCTGCACTTGGCCATCTTGTGGGTTTCTTGCGGTCAATATTTGATAAATTTTCAGGGCTTCACGGGGTTGATTATGAGAAAGGTAGAAATCGGCGATGGAGGGGGGCAAAGAACTGGAAGGACCCGTGATGGGGCTCAGACCGACCGCCAAATCAAACTCCTCTTTTGCTAAATCCCAGCGCTCCTTCTCTCCCAGCACCTGACCCAAACTAAAATGGCCTTCGGGAGTGTTCGGGATGACGCGCCTCAATTGAGAATAATCTTGCGTTAACGCGTAGCATCCTTTGATGATATCAATGAGATAACTTTTTGTTCCTTCCTTAAAAGGCATCGTTTTATATTTTTCAAAAGCCCTCAACGCCTCTTCGGTTAAAGAATGCCGGAGGGCAAAGTAAGCATATTCGGAAATAAAAAGAGGGTTGTTGGGTTCGGCGGAAACGGCGTTCAAAAATTCTGCTTGCGCCTTCTCTGTCTGGCCTCTTTTTTCATAAAGTTCCGCTAGAAAATAATAGTAAAAGGCCTTCTGGGGCTGGAGCCGGGACGCATTTTGATAAGCACTGATTGTCTTTTCAAAGAATTTTTCTTTTTCCTCGCGATTGAAAGTAAGGAGCGCTTTTTTGCGTAACAGCGAGCCTAAGGCATCATAATAATCGGGATGGAAGGAGGCGAGATGAGCAGCTTTTTCATATTCCTTTAAAGCTTTCTGCCATTCAAAATCTTTTTCGAAAGCTTGTCCTTTTTCAAAATGAATTTGGGCAAAAAGGTGTCGGGTATTAAAAAACGCCAGGACGATGACAAAAGAAGCGAAAAGAAATTTCGAGATGGGACGTTTCTTAGAAACGGGCAAAACGGAACCGGCAAAAAATTTCTCCTCCTGAGGAGGATCAAAAAGATAAGCACTTAAAGCCAAAAAAGCGACGAAGAAAAAACTGGTGGCATAAATACGGATGGGAAAATCAAATTGGCTTACCAGGGTCAAACTCACAAGAAGCGCTACAAAGCTGGAACCATATATTTTTTTTTCGGCAGGGACCTCCTCGAAACGTAGAAAAGAAACGGCTCCCCGAAAATAAAAGACAAGAAAACCAATTAAAAGTACAAGGCCGGCAATTCCGAAATCTACCCCTACTTGAGCAAATTCATTGTGAGCATAGTCGGCCAAAAAACGATCTGAGTGAATCTGAAATCGGGGGAAAATAGCGCTAAAGGTCCCGAGCCCCCAACCCCAGGGGCGCTCCATCGAGGCATTGAAAGCCCCCTCCCAAAGCTTCCATCGATAAACTAAGCTGTAAAATTTGATTGTTTTCGAGTCTAGTGAAGTGCCTGTGGCCTGCCAAAGTTCTTGAAATCTTCCCAAAATTTCGCGTCCTCCGCCGTAAACCAAAAAAAGGCCTCCGGCCGCCCCTATTAAAAGAAGGGTGGTGCCGATCTTCTTTCGATCTAAAGCATGGATATGGGCTATCTGCCAGATAAAAATCAAAAAGCCGAGGATGAAAGCAATCCAAGAAGCCCGCGACTTCGTCAAAAGAAAAGCCGATAGGACCAAAAGAATGAGCGTGACTACCGCCCCTTGAATGAGCCTATTTCGACAGGAAGCCACTAGGGCCATTCCGACAAATAAAGGGAAAAAAAGAAAGGCTGCAAAGTGTCCACCGTTGACATAACGGGAGGCTAAGGAGTTCGGCTGGTACCAAAAGGCATGAGGGAGAAAGCCGTAATATTGGGCAAGTCCGTAAACGGAATAAAAGACTCCCGCAAAGAAAATGGTCCAAAGAAAGATTTTAAATCGATTGTCTGTCCTTACGCTGCACCGGATCAGGATATAAAAAAGAACACAGGCGGCCAATCGAAGGAAGGCAAGTAAGCTCCTATAAGGAAGGACTGAGAAAACAACATAAGAAAATCCCGCAATAAACGTCAAAAAAACCCAGAAGTCAATCCGGCGCTCCCCCCATCTGAAGACTCCTTTGCTTCCCAAAAAAGGAAAAGACAGTAAAAAGGTAAAAAAAATAAAAAGTTCGGCGGCTAATTGGTCCTTAAAACGGGTGAGGCCGTAAAACCAGGGAGAAAAAAGAAGGAAGGTTAAAAGAGCGCTCAGGAGAGAGAAGGTTGAAATCGATCGGAGGAGCGATCTTTGCTTAATTTCATTGAGGGGTGCCAACGGACGAATTTGACTCCTTCTTCGGTCGTTGCTCCCCTTTGATGAACCCGCCGATTCGGCTCCAACTTGAAGAAACAAATAAAAGCAGGGGTTCTTTGAGCGCCCTTAATTTTTCCCACATGAGTACACCTTCGCCGGCAAAATTGTCTTTTTGGGGCTTATGCTCTTCGTACTTGCCGTATTGACGGTGATATTCATGAAAATAATAGGGCTGATGCTGAGTCTGAGCGCTATTCAAGATGCAACCGATAATTTTTCCATTGACCGACTCTAAAGCCGATTTCGCCTGAAGGCAAAGGTGTCGGGGTACGAATCCGGAACGCGAGACAAAAATCGTCCCCTCTACCCGGGAAGCAATAATGGCGGAGTCAGCCACTGAAATGACGGGCGGAGAATCAAAAATAATCGTATCAAAATGTTCTTTAAGTTCCTCAACAAGGGCCTTCATCCTTTTGGAAGAAAGAAGCTCGGCGGGATTCGGAGGAATCGCCCCCACACCCAAGAAAGAGAGATTGGGAGTGCTCGTAGGAACTGTAAGGGACTGCCAAGATTTTCCGTTAGTCAAAGCCTCGCTCAACCCGGTTTCAATTCCTTCCAATCCTAAAATTCGATGAAGAGACGGACGCCTCATGTCAGCATCCACGAGAAGCACCCGCGAACCGGCCAATGCCAGACTGATCCCTAAATTAGCTGCGGTGGTAGTTTTCCCCTCCCCTTTGACCGCACTCGTTACCTGAAGTACTTTTAAGGTAGTATCGATTGAACCGAAAGCCAAATTTGTACGCACAATACGGTAGGCCTCGGCCACATAAAGAGGAATATCGATATCGCCGGCCAACCAAAAAGCACGGGTACTCTCAGGCAAAATTCCCCCTTCTAGTTTTTCGACTTCTGTTTTTTCACCGTTGGTGGTATCACTGTTAACACTCAAATCGACATAAGGAATCATCCCCAGAGGGAAGAGCTTGAGATAGTTGCGAACATCTTCCATGCTGCGGATGCTGCTATCCAGGTATTCTCGGAAAAAGGCGAGGCCCGAGCCCATAAAAAGGCCTACAAAAAATCCGATAATGAGGTTCAGTTTTTTATTGGGCCGGATCGGCCTGCCGGGAATGCCCGCCTGTTCGGCCACTTTCGAATCCATCCAAACACTCCCCCCTCCGGAAACCTCCACTTCCTGCAATCTGCGGAAGATGGAACTGTACATTTCTTTATTCGTATTGACCTCTTGCTCCAAAATGGGTCGCAAGGTGTAAAGATCGGTTTCAATTTTTGACAGCTCTTCCAACTCCACGCTGGGGACCAGGAGTAGCGTGGCTAAGTCTTTTCGTTGACCGATTTGCATGGTTTCAAGATTTTGGATTTCCCGTTTTAATTTTTGGGCCAATTCGGGAATGTCAGAACGGAGCTGAATGACAAGGGGATGCTTCTCTTCATAAATCTTGAGCGCTTCAAGAAGACGAATCTCGGAATCAATTTTTTGGAAAGCGATTTCCCCGGTTTTAATTTTTTCACGGATCTCGGCTAAGCTTTTGGAAATCATAAGGAAGCTTTGCCGGAAAGAATCCATATTAGACCGGTAATTCGTCTCGATGAAAGTTTCCGCGCCCACATTGGCAAGACGCATCACCATGGGGGGGTTGTAGCCCACCGCCGAAATGTGAATAAGTCGCACTCCCCGATCCGGCTGACGAGCGGACAAAGAGCGCTGGATACCGCTTAGGATGGCCCGGCGTTCTTTATCCGAAAAGACGTTGTTGTCTTTGCGTTTGCGCGAGGGATGAATCCCAAAACAATCCAACAAGGCCGTACGATTTTCCGGTTGTTCCAGTTTCAACAAAACTTGCTCCGCTAGGTGGGGACTTTGAACCAAACGAAAGAGAGTCAGCATCAAAGTAGGATCTTGCAATGCAGAATTCGGCGCCGGACCTCCCCCGGATGCCCGAGAATCTCTCGGTTGTAGAAGCAGTTCCGCTGTCGCTTGGTAGACAGGCCTTTGAGTCAAATTGGCCACAAACGCAATGGCTAATGTAAAAAACATGCAGCCTACCAGAATTCCTTTTCTATTTTTTAGAATATGCAGGTAGGGATAAATGCCGGAATCGAGGTTTTCGGAGGTGGTGTCGAAATTCTTTCTTACGCCGTAAGGGGGAGCTTTTGTCTCCATCAAATCCAGCTTTCAGGCACGATGATCACATCGCCCGGCTTGACCACGATGTCATCTTTCTTTTTGCCCTTCATGATGTCAGCAATGTTGACCTTGATTTGCTCCTCATGGCCGCTACGGTTTTTTCTCACCTTAATGCGGTGGGGGGATGCCCGCTCCGTCATTCCGCCCGCTAACTTGATCGCCTCAAGAACCGTAATATCTTGAACCCATTCATAAGGCCCGGGGGCTTTTACTTGACCCAGCACATGATAACGTTGACCGGTTCCGGAAGATACATAAATCGTATCTCCGGGTTTAATCGTAATATTTTGCGACAAATTTCCTTTGGAAAGAAGGGAAATGAGATCAACTTCAATGGCTGAAGGCGAATCCTTCGCGGCTTCCTGTTGCGAAGGAGAGAGAAGCCCCTGAGGAGCGGTGTCCGAAGTCACGTTTGCCGGTCGGATCACCGACATTCTTTTGGCATCGCCGTTCACACCCCCTACCATAAAAAGAAGTTCCAAGAGAGGAATTTCGCCCTTGAGCTTGTACATTCCAGGTTTTGCCACTTCTCCGAAGACCAAGATTTTTTTACTGTTGTATTCTTTGACCGAAACGCTGATTTGTGGGTTTTTGACATATCCTTGCGCCAGTTTTTCGCGAAGAGTTTTTGCGAGATCGCTTACCTTCAAACCGGCTGCGGGCAAGTTGCCGAGGAGCGGATAATCTATTGTACCGTCGGATTGAACCGTTATGGCTTTGGTGAGGTCGGGCGATTGCCAGACAGCAATATCAAGAATGTCATCGCGCCCAATGAGGTAGGAATCTTCCTTTTTAGCGCAATAACCCAAGGAAGGGAAACTAACAATAAAGGTAAGAACAATCAGGAGTGTAAGCTTGACTTGTCTCACTTCAAATAAAAGAGGGCAAAAACCTTATTGCTCAACCCCTCAGTTTGAGCAATCTTAACGCCTGATAATGTTTATCAGATCGCAATATTTACGCCGCCGGACAATTTATGGTACGTATATTCGTTTCGAATTCTTGCTGCAGGTACACTTGCGTCGGCGGTAAACCGTCTCCCAAACGCATAAGTCACATCAAAGGTGACATACCGATTGAGACGATAGGTGTAACCTCCGCCAATCTCCATCGCCTTCTCGTCCCCATCCCGTCTCGATACGATGTCGTCTTTCGGGTTGGCGTCGATGAATTGAAAATCTGCAAACGCATTAAAGCTATTTTTCTCATTTAGTCGATAGGTAGCCGAGGTGGATAGACGATGAGATTTGACCACGCGAAAATCACGGTTGAGGTTATCCAAAGTTGTAGCCTCGGGCGTATCTCTAAAAACAAATCCCGTATCAAAAGTATCAACGAGAGTTTTAGCGTAATCCAATGACCAAATAAATTTACGGCCTAACTTATGGCTTAAACCCGCGCCATAGACAAGTTCCGATTCGCTATCGTTACTCCCATTGGAAAATTTCCGATAGGCCCATCCAAAATTGCCATGAAGATTGGTTTTGGGGCCCAAACGGTAGCCCGCCGAAATACCAGGCTGAATTTGCCAATAATCTTTGTCGTTAAGTTTTTGAAAATTTCTGACATTCCATGCAAAGGTTGGTCCAAGGCTTAGGTCGTTGGTAACATCATAAGGAAGTTGAACGTTGACTCCGTTATCAACAAAAGTATTCCGACGTACTTTGCTTTTATCGGAAAAAACTTGGACCGTATCCGATAGCGAAGCGGAAAGTTTGGGCCCTAACCGGTGCTTTACTTGCGCTGTCGCAGTTTCAAGAATGAAAGGTTCCCCAGGTTCACCGGGTACTTCGCTCAATTGAATGTTATTCCCAAGACCGAAAACAGTATCGGCGGAAAGGTCATAGCGAGCCAATGCACTCAAGTTATGGGTGCTAATATTGGCACTCGTATGGCGACCTTGGGTTGTGGAAAAACCGTAAGTATAGTCAAATTCCGTATAAAGTTTCCCGGAAGGTATGGAGAAAGTGATACCCGGGGCAATTCTTGCTTGCCAAGCAGCGTCGGCTTGTTTGGGTCCAAGGCGGGCATTGGAACTGAAACCCTGCGTGGCTGAAAAGTGAGGTTTAATTCTTGGTTTATGCCCAACATCGGCTGGTGAAAGTTCTGAAAATATGCTGGGTAGGCCAGAGAAGAAATTGGAAACGCCTCTTGAGATTCCGGAAAAGAAACCTCCGCCTTCGCCTTCAGTAGTTGCCGGATCCGCGGAGAGAGCCAAAGGTGACATAATTACTAACGAAGCAAAAAGAACGACAAATGCCCGAAAAATTTTTCCTTCTCTGCTCTTAATTTTACCCTTCTTCATCTTTCACCTCTCATCAGGTTAGAGTTAAACAGTTTCGCTCAAAAATATGAACTATTAAGCTGGAACTGACGGTGTTCCAGAAGACTGAGCGCGAAAAACGCCCAATATTTTATCGTTATAGATATTTTGGACATGCACCCGAACTCTAGCTACTAATTCCTCAAAACTCAAATTTTCGGCCCCTTCATCATCGAGAAGACTGGCCAACAACTCTTTTGAGATCGGTTCATTTTTTTGCCATCCCCCTTCAGGAATGACTCCGAGCTTAGTTAAAAATTCAATAGCGTCTTCACTGCCTGCGGCAGGAGGAAGTTTGCTTTGTGCGCCAATCGCTTTAACGAGCCATAAAGCAAAATCACCCTGACTCATCCCCTCACTCAATTCCGGTTGTGCATGGGAAGTAGCAGGAAAAGCTAAAAAGAGTCCAAACGCAAAAACTAAAATCCCCAACGACAGAATAATCCTTTTCATTCCGTCCTCCTTGACTGGTTTTACCTTCTGGTCTCTAATTTTCGTCTTTGTCAGTATTAAACTTTAGATGTTTCTGAAGGTCTTTTTTCACTCGTTTTAAGCAATCCACAAAAGTTAGCTGAAGTATACATCCCCCATATAGTGTGTCAAGCGATTTTTAACCCCCTTATTCTTAGGTAAACTTGCTATAGTTTTAACCGATATACCTGAAAGGCCGAACCCTCTGAAACTCTTGGAATTTATTAGGAGGAAAGATGAAAACTAACCTAAAAATGAGTGGTATTTTGATTCTAGTCTTTGCCCTCCTTGGGATATTCCAACTGAGGGGCTATGCAGACAGTTGGGCAGATTATCAACAGGTGAAAGCCCGCATTAACGGCGAACGCGCGGACGCCATTAATAAATGGAAAGAGGGGAAAATGTCGGCGCAGGAATTATCCAAGGAATGGGAGAAACAAAGCGCGGAAGATCAAAAAAATGCCCAAGACCTCGAAAGAAAATGGAAAGAGGAAGCGGAGGCAAGGCAGAAAGCGGCAAAAGAAAAATACGAAAAAGATCAGGAGAAATGGGCTAAAGAGGCGCCTGAAAGAAAACAGAAAGCGGAAGAGCAAGTAAAACGCTGGCAGAAAGACCGGGAAGAACGGGAAAGAGCCGCCAGAGAAAAGATGGAAAAAGACCGCGAGCGGAGGGCCCGGGAAGATGCTGAAAGAAAAAAGAAAGCCGAAGAGCAAGTAGAAAAATGGAAAAAAGAAACGGAAGAAAGGGCCAAAGCGGCGCGGGAAAAAATGGAAAGAGCTGGCCGTAAAATGGGTGGACCGGGTACGGAGGCGGGCCGGAAAGCAGAAGAACAAATGGAGCGTTGGAAAAAAGAAGAAGAGCAAAGAGAACAAGCGGCTCGCGAAAAATTACAAAAAGATCAGGAACGCATGGCCCGGGAAGATGCTGAACGTCAGCAAAAAGCACAAGAGCAGGTAGACAAGTGGAAAAAGGAACGGGAAGAAAGAGAACAAGCCGCGCGCGAGAAAATGGAAAAAGACGGTGAACGCATGGCCCGGGAAGATGCTGAGCGACAAAAGAAGGCTCAAGAGAAGGCGGATAATTGGAAAAGGGAGCGGGAAGAAAGAGAACGGGCTGCCAGGCAAAAATACGAAGAAGACGCCAAGAAAGAAGAAGAAAGAATCAGACGCTTCCGGGAAGAATATGAAAAGGCTATGCAAGGAACTCCCGAAGAACAGAAAAAATATTGGGAGCGGGTGAATCAAGAACTTCAGGAGGCTGGAGAGCAAAGCGAAAAAATGGAATTCGACGGCTACCTTGGAAAATGGTCTAACGCCAGAAAATATGAAGGATTAGGTCATTCGTTTTCGAATCGAGGGGATGATTCCTCGTCCCATTATGACTCGGATTAAATAAAATTAAGCTAACTTCAGTTCTCGTCGAAGATTTTTAGCAGTCCGCCTCACGCATTCATAAACAGACTGACTTTGAACGGGGCGGAGCATTCCCATTCCACATGCCGGTGCAATTAAAGACCGTCTCAAGATAGCTTTGAGAGGCAAATCTTTCGTTGATATCCTTTTAAGCTGACCTACGAGAAAAGAAGAAAAATTCCGCACTTTAAAATCGGAATCGGGAACGGTCGGCACTACTCCCCAAGCAATCTCGCGCTTTGCTTTAAGAAAACTCCGAAGAAAAATACGATGAGTAGGCTTCCATTTGCGGTAAACGGTCATGTCAAAATGAAAAAGATCGATCTTTAAATTTCGATAACCCCGCCAATCCCGCTGAGAACACACATGCAGGCCTACGAGGGCCCCGAAATTTTTGAAAACTCGGATCATCTGCCTAAGCTCCGAAAGTTCGTTTGAATGCAGCGGTTCATCGATAAAAATGAGCGGGACCCTTTTATGGCTTTTTATCCGCTCGATTTGTGCGAGCCCAGCGGCGGTCAAAGAACGCCGTAAATCTTGGCGCAATCCTCGAGCATGCTTCGGTGAAATACCCTTTTTAAAGAAAGCGTTCCAAACCGTACCGGGGCCCGTTATTTGAAGTTTGATGACCCGTTTTTCCGGCGCAAATCGGGCTTTTAAAAGCAGCTTCATTTGAGCATACCCTTTTGCCCAATCTGCCGGAGGTTCAAAAAAATGAAAGTCCCTATTAGAAAATGCCCGGTCCAATTTTCTTTGATATTTTCTTTTTTGGGCTCGATATTCCTTTTCGTCAAAAGAAGCGCGGCGGCCGGAAATCTTCAGACCGGGGAAAAAACTCAAGAATTGAAAAAGAAAATTTTCTCGGATCGAACGGTTGGGGTATTGGGGCCAAAAAGGAATGTCCCAAAATTTAAAAATGGCTTTGCAGGAATTTTTTCCGGCAACGAAAGGCTCGCTGCCAATTCCGACGCTGGCAAGCGGCGGAAGCGATTCACTTGCGGCTCGGAATGGCCTCAAAAGAATCTACCGCTTCTACGACCGTCTGAATCTGCTCACGTGTCAATTCGGGATAAAGAGGAAGTGAGAGAACTTCGCTGCAAATTTTTTCGGTGACAGGAAGACTCCCTTTTCCTCCTCCAAAATTTTTATAACATTCCACCAGGTGATTCGGCCGAGGATAGTGAATGAGGCTGCCGATCCCTTTTTGATTGAGGTGGGCGTGGAGACGTTCCCTTTCCGGAGTTCGGACCACGTAAAGATGAAAAACGCTTTCGGCATAGGAAGCGACTTCCGGAAGTTTTAGCCTCGAGTTCTTTAATGCCGAACTGTATTCGCGCGCGTGCTGACGCCGGAGCTCATTCCAACGGTCAAGATAAGGAAGTTTGGCCCCAAGAATGGCTGCCTGCAAGGCCTCTAAACGTGCATTAAATCCTACGAATTCATGGGAATACTTTTCAAGGCCCCCATGATTGCGTAGTTTCTTGATTTGAATCGCAATGTTTTCATCATTCGTTGTGACCGCACCGCCTTCACCGTAAGCCCCCAGGTTTTTCCCGGGATAAAAGCTAAAACACGCCACATTCCCCAGGCTGCCCACCCGTTTTCCTTTATAAAGGGCGCCGTGCGCCTGACAGGCATCTTCGACCACATAAAGTTTTCGCTTCTTCGCAATGGCAAGAATGGGATCCATATCCGCTGGATGGCCATAAAGATGAACCGGAAGGATCGCTTTTGTTTTGTTGGTAATTGCGCCCTCGATTTTAGCCGGGTCCATACAGTAGGTTTTTTGATCGATGTCAATGAAGACAGGGCGGGCACCCACCAAGCAAATGGCTTCGAGCGTTGCCACAAACGTTTGAGAAACGGTAAGGACTTCATCTCCCTCTTTGATCCCCAAAGCCAAAAGCGCCAGATGAAGAGCGGAGGTTCCGGAATTTGTGCCTACCGAAAAACGGGCGCCGCAATAATGAGCGAAGCTCTCTTCGAAAACTTCCACTTCTTTGCCCAGAATGAAAGAGCTATTTTCTAAAACCCGCCGAATGGCGGCATCGATCTTTTCTTTTATAGATTCGTATTGTGCTTTTAAATCAACCAGCGGAATTTTCATTTTCATTCCCTCTTATAATAATGTAATCGCTGCCCGACCTGGACTCGAACCAGGAACCTCGCCTCCAAAGGGCGGTGTGATACCGTTTCACCATCGGGCAATTTCAAAACTATCGGATAATAAAAAAGCGGGCTTTTCACCCGCTTTGCCGCGTTGATTTGAAATCCAACGCGATTAATTATTGACTTTGTTGTCCTTGGGCCTCGAGACCTTGAAGCTTCTCCTTTTCTCTTTGATACGCCTCAAGAACGCTCTGCTGAATGTATTCTCGGCATTCGGCCGTGATGGGATGAGCCACGTCCTTATGTTCTGCCTGCCGCAGATCCAAATCCGACTCCCGCTCGATTTCTGTGCTCAGATGCGGAAGATTGACGCCGCATTGGTTGCAGTAATGGGATCGTAACACGTTTCGATGACCACACTTAGGACAAGATTCCTTGATCCTCCGGGAGGGCATAGCCACAAAATAGCCTTTACTTCCCTCGATGATTTTGATGTCACGGACTACAAAACAATGATTAAAGGTAATGGTGGCAAATGCCCGGAGTTTTTTGTCTAAACCTTCTTTAGGAAAAATTCGAATTTCGCTGATTTTCATGAAAGCCTCTCAATTCGAGTGACAGAGAAGGATTTGTTTTCCGAAATTTCGCAACCGGCGAATGGCTTGGAGTGCTTTTTGACGCGAGGAGAAAATGAGAAACTGCGTAGGGCCGCTTCCTGACATGTAACAAATTCCAAGATGTAATTCACTCAGGCTCTCCCGTATTTTCTTGAGAGACGGCCGAAGCCGCTCTGCACTGGGTAGAAGATCATTAACAAGAAATTCGGAAGCCCGCTCCGGCTTTCTTTTTTCCAAAAGAACGGAACCGATTCTAACATCGCGTCTTAGTGCTGTCAAGGAAACGGGCCGTTCGGACGGGCGAAAACCTTGGTAAACCCGGCGCGTGGAAAGTCCGCGAGGATGGGTCAAGAGGACAAACCAAAGTCTTTTCTTAAAAGGAAGGGGCTTAATTTTCTCTCCTCTACCTTCCCCCATTGCATGACGCGCGCCGGAGATAAAAAAAGGGACGTCTGAGCCTAATTTTTCTCCCAGCTTCATCAGCTTTTTCTTGCTCAAACCCAGATGAAATAACCGGTTCATCGCCACGAGAAAAGCCGCCGCATTGCCCGATCCTCCACCCAAGCCGCCGCCGATGGGAATTCGCTTGGTGAGGCGGACCGTAACCCCGCCCGGGAAAGGACGGTTGGCTTTTAGAAGATGAAAAGCCCGTACGATGAGATTGTTTTTCTTAGGGACACGCGGGTGGGAACAAAAAAGACGGATCCCTTCAGTTCCTTTTTTAAGAGAAAGGGTGTCGTGAAGGGAAATCCGGTGAAAAAGCGTGCAAAGCTCGTGATAGCCGTCCTTGCGCTTCCGGAGGACACGGAGAACAAGATTGAGCTTAGCCGGCGAATCGACCCGCAAAGAACTTCTTACGACCAGGATTTTTTCTTGTGCCGGTTCTTGCGGAGTTTTTTCTTCCGCTTGTGCTTGTTCATTTTTCGCTTGCGCTGTTTTTTAGGCCAGGGCACGAAAGTCTCCTTTTTTTAGGGAATGACCTTGTTTAAGGGATATTCGATGATGCCAGTCGCACCCGCTTTTTTGAGTTGGGGAATGAGTTCCCGAACGACCACTTCATCAATGATTGTTTCCACATCATACCAGTCTTTATCCGAAAGATTGGAAATAGTGGGTTTCTTCAACGCGGGCAAAATTTTCAAGATTTTCTGCAAATCCTTCTTCGCCACATTCATCTTCAAACCCACTTTATCTTCGGCCAAGATGGCGCCCCTCAAAAGAAGGATGAGGTTGTCGATCTTCTGTTTTTTCCAGGAATCCGTATAACTTTTTTTGTTGGCGATAAATTGAGTCGTCGACACAAGCACCGTATCGATGATCCGAAGCCGGTTGGCGCGAAGGCTTGATCCGGTCTCCGTAGCCTCTACAATCGCATCCGCCAGTTTCGGTGGCTTCACTTCCGTCGCTCCCCAGGAAAATTCCACTTCGGCCTTCACTTTATTTTTTTTGAGATATTCCTTAGTGACGTTCACAAGTTCGGTCGCAATCTTTTTACCTTCTAAATCTTTGACGCTTTTAAAGGAAGAGGAATCTTCATGAACCGCTAGCACCCAGCGAATAGGGTTTCTGGTTCTTTTGGAATATGTCAGCTCGCAAAGCTCAAGCACTTCAGAACTGTTTTCCACCACCCAATCATGACCCGTAATGCCGCAATCAACGACACCATCTTCCACATACCGGGACATTTCTTGAGGCCGGTAGAGGACAAATTCCAGCTCCGGATCATCCACGGAGGGAAAATAAGAGCGGCTTAAAACCGTCGTATTAAACCCCGCCTTTTGGATGAGTTTATACGTAGCTTCCTCCAGGCTTCCTTTGGGCAGTGCGAGCTTCAGCTTCTTAGACATGGCGAGGGATTGTAATGGCTGGGGGTAGAGCCTGTCAATGAATAGGGATTAAATCCGTAAGAGCAATCGTGGCCATGCCTGCCAGGAAAAAAAAGATGACGTAACGGGGGTTGTGTTCCCGGGTTTCATTCCATACCGCGTGAAGCGCAAGGTAAATAAAGCCGCCGCCCACATGAACAAGGGTGAGATAAAACCAGTCTCCGACATGAAATCCCGACAGCAAAAAAAGCCCCACGGCCCACCCGACAATCGTCATGGATTCCAAGGCCAGTGTTGTCCCGAGGGATTTTGCTTTAGAAAAACCGGCTTTCATGAGAAGCGCGCAAAGCGCCAGACCTTCCGGAAATTTATGGATGGAAATGGTCAGAAAAATGGAGCGATCAATCCGGTCGGCCAATTGTCTGGCTAAGGCGAGGGCAATTCCATCCATCATGCAGTGAATTCCGAAGGCAATCGAAAGCGCAAAGGCAATGCTTTGAAATGCGGAGATGGTTTGTTCGTCAAAATGAGACGCTGCGCAAGCCGGACACACGTGAAAAAAGAAACGGCTTAAGAAATAAAAAAGCACGTAACCTGAAGCCAGTGCCAAAAAAATGGCAAGCGTAGACAAGTTGGCCGATGCCTCGGGGACAATATGAAAAAAGGTGACGCCCAAAAGCGTGCCCGCGGCAAAACTGATCAGCGCACAAAGCTGGCGATGCGAAACACCGATGGAGAGCGCCAAAAGCGCTCCCCCGCCGGCACTTGCCAGGGAAATCAGTCCTTGAATGAACGTCAATTTTACTTCCATTGATTTTGAACTTCCTCTTGGATTCTCCGGAAAGGCAATTTTCGTTTCCGTGCAATGCGTTTCAAATCTTCATACTCGGGATTTGCGTGGGCAAATTTCGAATCAAGATAACCCACCTTAAATCGAACCGGACCAAAACGCGTTTTAGCGCGGATCATTTTCCGCGGGAGTGAAAACCGGTCCAGCTCCAACAACCGAACCCCGAGACTCGGTGTCTCCTTAAAAATAATTTCTGAAATTTTGTCTTCCAGCTTGTGATTAAGGAGAACGGACAGTTTAAAGGCCGGCCGCATTTTTTTCATCAAAATTGATTGGACCCAAACATCGAGCGCCCCCGCTTTAAAAAGCCGTTCGTAGAGAAGCTCAAATCCTTGCGGGCTCATGTCATCGATATTGGTCTCAAGAAGAAGGATCCGCTCGCGCCGAAAAGGCGCTACGGTCTCTCCGATACTAATTTGCAGGCCCCCTGGACCAAACCCCACCCCTTCAAATCGCATCGCCGGAATCGCACTCTCCCGTTCGCAAACGACTGACAAAATCGCCGCTGCTTCAGGCGTCACCATTTCCCGATTCCGTGCGAGCCGTTCCAGGATAAAACCCCGTAAAAGTTTAAGCGTCCGGGGGTTTCCTTTTTTTCCGATGCCGAGATTTCGAATAAAACACTTTTCTATTTTGAAATAATGAAGCGCGAGCGCCGCCTCGGCAATCCGTGATAAAGCGTCCTTTGTTAAATTAATTTTGGCGCGTTCAATGCTTTTTAGGATTTGAAAAACCAGCGTTTTCACTTTTTTATCCGGCCGAGGTTTTTTAATTTCCCGGCGCAGATAAGCCGGCGGAACTCCGAGATCGAGAAAGGCTTGAATGAGTCCTTCCCCGCTTACTCCGAAAGGACAATTGAAAACGGCGATTTTCATTTCGAACTGAGGAGGGACGCGGCAAAACAGGCGGCGCCAAAACCATTATCGATATTAACCACTGCGATGCCTTGGGCACAGGAATTGAGCATGGTGAGAAGCGGTGCGATTCCCTTAAAACTCGCGCCGTAACCGATGCTGGTTGGGACAGCAATCACCGGCCGGTCAATCAATCCCGCTACTACACTGGGCAAGGCGCCTTCCATTCCGGCCACACAGATAATCGCTCGGACTTCTTTGAGCTGGGGAAGTTGGTCTAAAAGCCGGTGAAGCCCGGCTACTCCGCAATCATAAATCCGGACGGCGCGATGTCCGATCAATTCCAGAGTCAGCGCCGCTTCTTCCGCTACCGGAAGATCGCTTGTTCCGCCGGTCAAGATGGCGACCGATTGTTTCAAAACCCCGTTAGTTTCTGTTTTCTGGAAATAGGCAATCCGTCCTTCTTTTGAATAGCGTAGAGTCGGGAATTTTCTTCGAAGCACCTGATAACTTTTTACTTCAAGCCGCGTCACAATCAGCGGATGGCCAGACTTCCGGACGGTGCGGATAATTTTTTCAAGTTGAGAAAGGGTTTTTCCGGGCGAATAAATCGCTTCCGGAAAACCCTTGCGGAAATTCCGGTGATGATCGATCCGGGCAAAAGGCAAAATCTCGTAAGGAAGATTTTTTAGCCGTTGAAAGGCCCGACGGCTTGAGAGTCTTCGTGACTCGACTTGCTTAAGAATCTTTTCGATCGTTTTTCCCGTAAAACTCATCAAACATCCTTCCAACCCAAAAATCGGCCGATTTGCGCGAAAAGAACCAACACCACCAAGACCAAGACGGTGGCAACAAAAACGGGTTTGAAAAATCCGGCGCCTGCGGCAAGACCGATGGCGGATACGACCCAAAGGCTCGCTGCGGTTGTTAATCCCCTAATTCCCGTAGGAAAGCGGATAATCGCACCGGCCCCTAGAAATCCGACTCCGCTCACCACCTGCGCCGCAATTCTCGTCGGATCGACTGCAGCAATTCCCCGGTAAGCAGCAAACATATCGATCGAAACCACCATAATCAAAGCCGATCCCAAAGAAACGAGTGCATGCGTTCTCAGACCCGCCATTTTGCCGTGAATTTCCCGCTCAAACCCAATCAGGCTACCGCATAAAGTGGCCACGAAAAGTCTCATCAACATTTCGTTATCTTGAGGATTCCATCCGTTCATTTAGGATTCTCCTATTCGTAAATTCGGTTGGGCAGAAATTTTCCAATCGGAACGTCGGCCCCTCCGATAAAGTTCAAAGCCCCGTCTTGCAATCATCGCTCCGTTATCAATCGTCAGAGAAAGCGGCGGAAAAGAAACCCGGATTCCATAAGGCTCGGCTTCGTGAAGTAAGAGACCGCGTAATCTTGTATTAGCACTCACTCCGCCTCCTACAACCACATCTTTTACTTTTTTTTGCCGGCATGCGTCGATGGTTTTTTCCACAAGCCACCGCGCCACGGTCTCCTGAAAACTCGCGCAAAGATCCTTGCGGTCCTTTTCGCTCATGGCGGGGTGTTGACTCACCCAATAAAGGACCGCGGTCTTGATGCCGCTGAAACTAAAATCAAACCGGCCCTTTTGCTTTGGTTTTGTAAACCGGATCGCTTTGGGATTTCCTTTTTGAGCGAGTCGGTCGATCAAAGGGCCGCCGGGGTAACCCAATCCCAGAAGTTTTGCAGTCTTATCATACGCCTCTCCCACCGCATCGTCGACTGTGGAACCCAGAATTTCCACCGATCCGTTGGGGTGATACGTTAACTCCGTATGTCCGCCTGAGACCGTGAGTCCCACGTAAGGGTGTTTGGGATTTGGCTTCCCGATAAAATTAACTGCCAGATGGGCTTCGAGATGATTCACTCCGATAAAAGGAATCCGCAATTGATAAGCTAAGGCCTTTGCAAAAGAAAGACCGACTAAGAGCGAGCCCACGAGCCCCGGCCCGCGCGTGACCGCAATTAAATTTAAATCTTCTTTTGAAACGCCGGCCTTTTTTAATGCTGTTTTGAAAACAAAATCGATTTGTTCGAGACAGTGACGCGAGGCGATTTCCGGTACCACGCCGCCAAAGGGACGGTGTCTAAAAAGGCTGGAAGAAACCACGCTGGAAAGGATTTCATCCCCATTTTTTAAAACCGCGCAGGCTGTTTCGTCGCAGGAAGTTTCGATCCCGAGGGTCAACATTAGCTTTTTAATTTTTTCTCTAAAATTTCGTTGGCGATCTTGGGGTTTGCCTTGCCTTTGGTTTCTTTCATCATCTGCCCCACGAGATGTCCCAAGGCCTCTTTTTTGCCGCTCCGGTAATCCGCAACTGATTTTGGATTTGCCTGAATCACCCGCTCGGCAATTTCTTCGATAAGCTTGGTGTCCGTAACTTGGACAAGGCCTTTTTCTTTGACGATGGCTTCGGCTGATTTTCCCGAGGCGATCATCTCAGGCAGCACTTCTTTTGCGATTTTTCCGCTGATCGTATTATTTTCGATCAGGCGCACGAGCTCCGCCAGCGCCTTAGCCGAAACCGGAGACCGGTCAATCGTCAAATCTTTTTGATTCAAATGTGCTAAAAGTTCGCTTTGGATCCAGTTGGCTGCTAGCTTAGGATTGGCTTTCTCTTTCACGCAAGCTTCGTAATACTCCACAAGTTTTTTATCCTCGACCAGCCGGAATGCATCTTGTTCGGGAATTCCATAAGTTTTCACGAGCCGCCTTGCCCGGTCCACCGGAAGTTCGGGCAAAGTCTTTCGAATGGTTTCCACTTCGGCGCGGGAAATCGTGAAAGGGACAAGATCGGGTTCGGGAAAATAACGATAATCATGCGCAAATTCTTTGGAACGCATGGGGAAAGTTTCGCCGCGCGATTCATTCCAGAGTCTCGTCTCCTGCGTGAGCTTCCCGCCTTCTTCCAAAACCGCGCTTTGACGGGTGATTTCAAATTCGAGTGCCTTTTGGACGGCTCGGAAGGAATTCATATTTTTGATTTCAACTTTGGTGCCGAGTTTCGTCTCCCCTTTCAATCGGACAGAAACGTTCGCATCACAACGCAGACTCCCCTTTTCCATATCGCAATCGCTCACATCGAGGTATTGGAGAATGGCTTTGAGAATCGTTAAATATTCATAAGCCTCTTCGGGTGAGTCCAGCTCCGGCTCAGAAACAATTTCCAAAAGCGGAACACCCGCCCGGTTATAATCCACCAGACTCCCGTCTTTAATCCCTTCGTGAAGAAGTTTTCCGGCATCTTCCTCCAAGTGGGCGCGCGTAATTCCCACTTTTTTTAAACCGTTTTTCATTTCTACCAGAAGCAATCCTTTGAAATTGACTGGCATATCGTATTGCGAAATTTGATAGGCCTTCGGGAGATCCGGATAAAAATAATTTTTCCGGTCGAATTTGAGCCGCTCTGACACTTCACAGCCGAGGGCAAGTCCGACTTTCACGGCCAATTGCAAAGCGCTGCGGTTTAAAACAGGGAGGGACCCCGGAAGACCCAAACACACAGGACAAGTATTTTTATTCGGCTCCACGCCAAACTCGTTCGGACAGGAACAAAATAATTTTGTCCGCGTCTTCAGCTGGACGTGCACTTCCAACCCAATGACCGGCTCGTAATTTAAATTTTTGGTTTGCGTTTGAACCATTGCGTTTCCTGTTCGTAAGCCTGGGCAGCCTGAAAAATAGTTTCTTCGGCAAAGGGCCGGCCGATCAACTGCATGCCGATGGGAAGTCCGGATTTTGTAAAATTACACGGCTGCACAATAGCGGGCAGACCGGCCAAATTTACGGAAATCGTAAAAATATCGGAGAGGTACATCGTAAGAGGATCCGTTGTTTTCTCGCCGAGTTTAAAAGGCGGGCTCGGCGCCACCGGTGTCAGGAGAAGATCGACCTCTTTGAAAGCCTTATCGAAATCTTCGCGGATAAGCGTGCGGACCTTCTGGCCCTTCCGGTAATAGGCTTCATAATAACCAGCTGACAAGACAAAGGTCCCGAGGAGAATCCTCCGCTTTGCTTCCGCCCCGAAACCCTGATCGCGCGTTTCGAAATACATTTCCCGCAGGCTTTTTCCTTCGGCGCGAAGACCGTACTCAACCCCGTCAAAGCGGCCCAGATTGGAACTCGCTTCCGCCACCGCCACAATATAATAGACAGCAACCGAATGATGGGTGTTCGGTAGACTCACTTCTTTTATTTCGGCTCCGAGCTTTTGATAAACCTTGGCTGCTTCGCGCACGGCCGATTCCACTTCCCCGTCCATTCCCTTAACGAAATATTCCTTCGGAAGTCCGATGCGCAAACCCTTCACTCCTTTTTTCAGTGCCTTTGTGTAATCAGGAACCGGAAGATTGGCGGAAGTCGAATCTTTTTCATCATGACCGGCGAGGATATTCATTAAAAGGGCGGCGTCTTCGACCGTTTTCGTGATGGGGCCGATTTGATCAAAACTCGAACCAAAAGCGACGAGTCCATATCGAGACACTCTTCCGTAAGTGGGCTTGAATCCGACCACCCCGCAAAAAGCTGCCGGCAGGCGAATTGAACCGCCGGTATCGCTTCCAAGCGCCGCAATCGCTTCATCCGCAGCAACCGCCGCAGCCGATCCTCCGCTGGAACCACCCGGCACGCGAGTTAAATCCCACGGATTTTTGGTCGGGCCGAAGGCGGAAGTTTCCGTAGAAGAACCGAAAGCGAATTCGTCCAAATTGCATTTTCCGAAAATCGCGGCTCCCGCTTGACGAAGTTTTTCAATCACCGTGGCATCATAAGGAGGAATGTAGCCTTTCAGAATTTTTGAGGCGCACGTGGTTTCCCATCCGCGCGTACAAATATTATCTTTGACAGAAATGGGAACCCCTTGAAGCAGTCCCTTTGCTTGGGCCGGCTGGATCTGCGCCGGATCAAAATTAATGTAGGCATTGATTTTGCCGTCGACCTCGCGGACCCTTTTTGAAAGGGATTCAATCAATTTCTGGGGGCCGGTTTGGGCGGCGAAAGAGAGGGCTTCTTTTAAAGTAAGAGCAGCTTCGGACATTTACGCCTGATCGATGACTTTGGGGACTTTGAAAAAATTTCCTTCACGGCGGGGGGCGTGTTTTAAAACTTCCTCGCGGATATCGGACGGACGGACTTTGTCCTCCCGAAACACGTTTTCCAGATTTAAAACATGGCTGGTCGGCTCAACCTTATCAGTCGGAACGGCGTTTAACTGTTCCACATAAGCGAGAATGGATTCGAGATCCTTCTGAAGCTTGGCCTTCTCTTCCGGCTTCAGGCTGAGACGCGCGAGTTCGGCCACCTGCTCAATTTCAAACCCCATTTTTCCTCCTAACTCCTTGTATTATTTGGGCTATCTTAACGCGGCTTGAACGCTTCGGCAAGAGAGATGAAGTCTTTCAAGAGAAGATCCTCACCGCGCGCTCCTTCGGGAATTCCAAGTTCGCGGAGAATGGGAAGGAGTTCGTCGCGCGATTTGCCGAGAGCGGGATCATGCAAGAGCCGGTTGAGAAGAGTTTTACGTCGCGCTCCGAAGGCCGTTTGAACGATATAAAAAAGAAAATCTTCATCGATTCCTTTGGGAAATTTGGAGGGCGGATAAAAATCGAAGACAACAACGCTTGAATCCACGTCCGGTTTCGGCGTGAAGCAATTCCGCGAAACATCGAAAGCGCGATGCGTTTCCGCATAAAAACGAAGGGCGAGCGTGAGGCGGCCGTAATCTTTATTTCCGGGTTGGGCCAAAATTCGGTTTGCCACCTCACGTTGCATCATCAAGACCGCCTTTTCGACATAAGCCCGATTTTCGATGAGCCAAAAAAGAACGGGCGAGGTGATGTAATAAGGAAGGTTCGAAACCACTTTTAACTTTCGTTTTTTCAAGCGGGCCGCTAATTTCTTTAAATCGGTTTTCAGGATATCCGCATGAACCACCTGAAACTTTCCTTTGTAGTCGCCGCCCAACTCCCCTTCCAGGATTTCACAGAAACGTTTGTCTTTTTCTACGGCGACGACACAGGCACCGGCCGCCAAGATTTCTGACGTCAGGGCCCCCAGCCCCGGACCAATTTCCAGAATCCACTCTTCCGGCTTGGGAGCAATTAGCTCGACAATCTTTCTTTGGATGTTGGGATCAATCAGGAGGTGCTGTCCGCTCAGTCCGCGGACGGCGAGGCCATATTTTTTAAGAAGTGTGATTTGCGTGCTGGACACGCCGCTATTTTATCTTAAGCAGCGGTTTTCAGGGATTCGATTTCTTGGCGGAAAGAATTGATCTGATCGGCAATTCCGGGAACCGAGGCATTGGCCCGCTCCATCTGGGCCCGGGTGACGGTAATAATTTCTACACGGATATTCATTTCCCGAAGTTCACGAATCAAGCCGGCCGGAAGGATTTCGTCTCCCCTGAAAATAACGATTTCAGTCGGTTTGCGGCTGACGACTGTTTTGATGAGGGCTTCCAATTCTTCACTCTGTAGAATTTTTTCTTCTCCGGTTTTTTTCTTTTCCGCCTCCACAAAAGAACGGAAAGCGACCGGTGTCACGATCCCCGCAAAAGCTTTTTCACCGTAAACTTGAAGCGTCTCATCAATGGTCGGTAAGAGAGGAAATTCTCCGAAGGCGGCTCCCGGAAGATAAATTAAGGCGGCTTTTTGAACTCCAGAAACGGCAGGCAATCCCATCCGTTCCATCCAAAGGTTAAGGGTTGGAGAGGCCTTTCCGGTTGAAAGTACAAAATCGGCAATGGCGGCCCGGGCCTCGGGAATTGAAAAACCGGACTGAATTAATTCTGAAAGTCGGAAAAATCCCAGAGAAAATCTGTTTCGGATGGCCGGTTCATTTTTCGCTTCTCTCAATCGGGAATCCAAGGCGAGCCGGGTTTGTAGGCCTGCCCCCTCGGTAAAAAACTTTTTCCACTCCCATGTCGAATCCAAGCGCAGCCGCACTTCGGAACGTTCGACGGGCCTATTCTCTCTAACGAAGGTTTGGATCGAGCCGATGTCGCCACGGATTGCATTCAACCGAAGAAGTAATTCTTGATAATGCACTCTGGATTCTCCCCCCAGTTCATAGAACCAATGGCCATTGGGCGCAAACTTATCCCGGTTTAGATGATCAATAAAAACCCTAAGATGGAAGAATTGGGCGGCATAATCAGAAGGGCCCCAGCCCGTCACCGTCCCATCAAGGGTATCGTGGAAATTGAGGAAAAGTGTTTCCGCAAAGTGGAGTTCGATCTCCAGGATCGCTCCCTCCAACTTCCCCATTTTGCTGAGGGTTAAATTCAAATCATTAAGGTAATCATGATCTTCCGATTTTTCGATTCTCCTTTTCAACCCACGAATCAGAGATTCGAGTTCGAGGTAATCATCACGGATTTTTTGAATGGCCCTAGGATAATTTTCTTCAAACGTTTGAGGAGTGGGATTTTGTTCAGCGGGGTTACGGCTTGAATATTTGCCCTTTACCACTTGAACCTCGAAGTCCACTTTTTGGGTAAACACTTCAATCCTTCTGACCCATTCTCTTAAATTATCATTCTGTTCGCGCGTTTCAGAACGCAATCCGGGCTCATCCTTGCCGAGCTTGGCGACTCGACCTTCGAGATTTCGGATTTCCTCATGCAACATACCCATAATATTCCTGGCCCGGTTCAATTTCGCTGCGTGGTTATCATTTCCCTCTATGGCCCGAGCCGCAAGACCGTCTAATTGAGTTTGGAGTTCCTCGTACCGTTCCCGAACCGTTTCGTAAATTTCGGGGCTCAAGGGATTGGCCTGCCCTTGGACTTCGTTCACCCTTCTTCCCAATTCCAGAACGTTTTTCTGTAAAACAAAGGTGTAGGTATCAAAATTATCATCGGCCCCTTCGACAAGTTTCGGCTTGGGCAGATGGCCTCGTGCCTCGGAGCGGGAAACGAGACGTATGGAAAGGAAGTTTTGCTCGAAAGGAAGTTCACCGTCGAAGATAAGGGATAACTCAGGATGGGGGTCATTTAAGTTAAGTTGAACTCCCTGAAAATTTGTTTTTGAAGAAAGCATTCGATTGCCGAGGACTTCGCCAAGACTTACGTCTTTTTTATAAAAAATATAAACCGCCCCATTGGGCGCACGATACAGACGATACTGATGAAGATCGCCGAGAGGGGTAACGGATTCAAACACGATTTCGTTATAACCTTGCCTTTGTTCTGGCGGCAGAGGATCCCCTAAATGATCATGATCCGCTGCCCGGCGGTAAATGCGCACCTTTCCTTCGCCATCGGGGCTTTCATAAGAAACGATGTCGTCCTTCGCTATTCCGCCTCTTACTTTTTCCCTCCATTCCCGCTCCAGTACGGTAAAATTATTCCAAAGATCCCCAGAAACGTATTCAAATCTTCCCGCACCGTCCCTCGCTTCGGAGCGATTCGAATTTGGAGTGGAAATATTTTGAACGCCGGCTTCGATACTCATAAGACTCGCCCAGGAAAACATCGGTCGATTCTCCGGATCCTGGAAAAAATAGAGGGTGAAAGGTCTTTTCTCTTTATTATAAATAGGGCGGTCCGTTAGTTGTATCTCCCGGTATCTTTCCAAGAGAAGCCGCTCAATGCGCTCATACCTGTCTGATCGGATATAACGGAGCGCATCGGCAATTTGCTGCACGGTAAACCTTTTATTTGGGTGTCGCATTAAGAAATCAATGATGGTTTTGGTGTCCTCCGTCTCATAATGCACAAGACGATCCTCATCATTTTTGAAGTAACCGCTATTAATGTCATGTTCCAACATGGCTGCCGCTTCGGCGCGCCGCTGCGCCGGATCCCGCGCCTCGGATCGCAAAAGCCAAGCTACGGGAGAAGATTCGTTAAAATTGATCTCAAAGGAAGAATAAGGAAGGGTGAGAATGGAGGGTAAACGCTCTAAAGAATGTTCTAATGAAGCGGAAGAAATCTCCAACTCGTTATGAAGAAAATGTTGAATAAAAACAATCATCGCTTGAATCGAAGGTTTTAAACTTACGGGTTGATACATTTGTTCATTCCCATTCCGATAAAGAAGTCCGCGAACAATAGGAACCGATGATTTTTTCTGAGTGTAAAGGAGGATGATTTCTTTCGAACTGTTCAAAAAATCATCGTCCCGCAACATTCTGGCAATTTCCGACAAAGCGGGTTTTGAATTTTCCACATCAACAGCGAATCCATACCAGGACTCGCCTTGAATGTTTTGAAGAAGTTCGGGTTTTCCCTGCAGCTTAAGCTCCACGGCATCCGAACGGACTTCGGAGCGGATCACCTCATCAGAATGCTCGGCGTCAGCAAAAATCTTTGTTTGAGGATCCTCGATGAGGAGCGATTGAAAACCCCAGCCCGGCTGAACCACCCTATTTTGATCTTTGTAACCCGGAATCACGGGGATTCCAACCTTCCAACTGTGAGTCAAATCGTAACCGCTCTTGGAGTGATAATTGTTCCTGACGGTAAGCTCATAAATACTTCGGTCCACACGATCCGGCTGGATCCCGATTTTTTCCACGCCAATAACTCGCACCCAAATTTTTCCGTCATTGAACCGGGCAATCTCCTCATAATTTTGCTTAGCACTAAAATGAATTGCGTTCACCCGTCGGGAAGGTTTTGCGAGAATGACAGGGACCACATTTCGACGGCCTCGCCAAACCCTTGCAACGTGCATGACCGCATCGTCATCGGAATCGAGGAAAACAAGTTTTCCCTGTTCATTGATTTCTTTAGCAGGTTCCAGAAGAGAGATCACATCCGGATTCCAATTTTTGATTTCGTTATTTATCAATTCTGGAGTGAGGACGGAAACCAATTCCATGACCCGCGGGATGGCCTCTTCTCCGAATTCTTTTCTCGCCTCTTCAAGTGTGAGTTGAGAAATTGGAAGGAAAAATTTTCTGAGAGATCCGGGTGACTGTTTTTCGAGAAACTGACGAACCCGTTTGGCCAGCATGACTTTTTGACCATAGCGTTGCTTCAGACTGGCGGAGAGGAGACTGCGGAAATTTTCTTCTGAGAGGGTCTGCTTGGGATCAGCAGCCAACCATCGAGCTACCTTTTGCTTGTCTTGATACGCAGGATACCAAAGCTCAGTAATGTAATCTTTCATTACCGTCTTAATGTCCACTTCGGGTGATGTTTGAAGAGCACGCCACATCATCCGATGCCAACGAATATTGGGCAGATCTTCGTTTTGCGCTTTCTTGCTCTCAGCAAAAATGCCCGCCATTTCCGTAATCGCCCGGATTAAACCTGCTGGCGTTGGTCTTCCATCTGATTCGTAGCCATCGATTAACAGACCATTGATGCCGTTACGAATATGCTCTAAAGGACCACCCGTCTTGGAAGCAAGGGTGGGAATAGCATTCGCCAAACCTTTCTGATAACCGGTCGCAGAGGCCTCGGTTTGAAGGAGGGACCACATTCCTATGGAATCAGCCCCTTGAAATACATAATCTGCTTCTGCCGCATTAAAATTTGGGATAAAGAAAACTCTTCCTATGAGACGTTTATCTTCAGCAATTAAAGTTTCATTCATCGTATATTCGTTCACTTGAACGATCCTGCCCTGCGTCAAGGCGATTATTTCCTTAACCCTCGCAATACCCCATTTGTCACGTATACTGGGCTTGCCCAGGAAAATTTGAATGGCCTCCGACTCCAAAAATTTATTTCGAATGGCTGCATCCTGCAGGGCCCGGTTAAAACCATCCACCGCTTTAAACCCCGTCTTTCGGCGCGCCTCGGTACTAAAAAACTTTTGAGTGTCGGGTCTGATTCCGGTTTTTTTCTCAACCCAATCGGCAAATCTTTCTTTGGCGGCTTGGTGGGCTTGCAACATTTTTTGAATATTGGATTTTTCGTATTTCGCCCCTACGAGGGAAGCCATCTCCTTAAGCTGCCAATGCGGAAGATAAACTCCGTTAACCCGCTTCCAAATCAGTCCCTTGAAAGCCGGATAAAGTTCTTTCTCTGTAATTTCACCGTGTTCTTGGGAAACTCCGTTGATATTATCCGCCAGCAACATTCCCAGATTCGTCATGTCCAATTGGCCGTCACTTAAAATCCAAGGCCCCCAATGAGGATTGATTCTGATTTCTTCGGCCAAACTCACATGGAATTTTTGCAATCCTGCGCCGACGGGGGTGTGAGTCGTCAAACCGTATACGAGGGCGTTGAGCTCGGGGTCATCAGTAAGTTCATCGTCGATGGCTTGAGGGTGGGCAAAAACAGAAAGTGCTTCATTCATCTGGACATCCACGGGTTCAATTTTCAGGAAAGGGAGTAGATCCAAATCGATAATCTTCTGAGCGAGGGGCAACTTATTTAAGAATTCCTTAACTAATGCAAGAGCACCCCTTCCCAATAAGAGCATCTGTTGATACCGCAAATCATCGGAATAAACATGAGTCGTGATGGTGGGGTGATCCAAATAGAGGATGACGGTGGAAGCTCCGTCTTCGCTCACAAAGGGTGCAAGCCATACTTTCACGCTGTCTTGGCGTCCCTGAATCGGAACTTTGACTTCTCCCAACTCAATCAACTTACCCGCCCGGATCGCATCGCTATAATCGATAGGCTTATAAACGATGGTTCCATCTTCTTTTTGAAAAGGCGCATCCCGGTATAGGAGAGAAATTCCAATCCCGTTCATTCCCATTTCAGTCACGCCAACAAGTTCTTCGGTGACAAGGGGCTCGAGTCCGCCCGTTTGATGGCCATTGGCTACCAGGGCCCGCATATCGGGGTCGGTAAAATTATTGAGCCATTCGGGGGAAGGTTTGAAACCCGGGGAAACATGGATCAGGGTTTTTCCGTAAAATTCCGGAGCATTTTGCTTGAACCAATCTTCATATTGATGTTTTTGTTGGCGGGTCTCGGAACGCGAACGCGCGTGCGGACGAGCCCCCATTCGGGCAAGCCAGCGGTGTAAAATGTCAAAACTTGCATTAAAAATTCTCATATCTTTCCTCATTTCGATAATAACCGTTTCTTCAATAATTCTCACCATAGGATTTACCAATGTCCATCTAATTCCGTCAGTTCCAAAATAAATCTCGTACGGATCACTCTGCAGAATATCCTCCACGAAATCGGCAACCCATCCTGTGGGTGCCCGCTCCCCCAAATTCCAAAAGATATGATTCAATCTTGCAGCCAGGGCATCGACTAAAGGATTGAGATCGACGTCTTCCAAAAGACCCCGCACAGAAGGCGGTAAACCCGAAGTTGAATTAAAAAATTTGCCTAGAATGTCTCTACTTGTGATTTCCGGACGCGAGAGAAAAAGTCCGTCCGGGCTGCGCGCTTCGGATCGTGACGTTGGTCTCTTCATCCGCCGCCGCGCATCTTGGATAGCTTGAGGATTAATCTGACGGACTGTTCTTTCGATCTGCTTAGGCGAAAGTTTAAGAATTCTTCCCAGTTGGACCTTTCCGTTTCTCAATTCACTTCTTAGAATTTCTGCTTGTTCGGTGAGTCCTCCGCTCAAACTCTCACGAAGATTTCTATCCGTTAAACGCGCCCAAGCCAGATGGTCAGACGAAGAAGCGGGATGCCAGCGGCCGGTCATTAATTCCTGATAATGGTTTTTTTGAAAATCTGCTTGTTCGATCTGAGGAGAAACGACGCCGTAAGAAATCTTTCTTTTCTTCATTAATTGCACAAGGCCCTCGGTGTGAAATCCTCCGGCAACCAAAATCACGAGCGGTTTTTGATGGGAAGTTTTCTTGATTCTTTCGGCTTCCTTCAGAGTATTTTGGAGAAGGGCGGAATTGCGCTTTTCTGCAAGAGAGTAAAAACGAAGCGCGGATTGATAATACGGATTAAGGGACGGCTCCGAGGAATGTCCTGATCGGTGTTGCCTCACCATTGCCAGCCTTTTCCAAAGAACGGCCGGTAAAATTTCTTCCCGACGATTCAGAATTTCCAAATACTCTTCCCGACTCAACTCAAGGCGCAAAAGTTTTTCGAGCAATTTGAAATCATCCCGGATTCCCAAAAGGATCTGCTCGTTAGAATGATGAATGAGCTGTTGCCGGATCCCCTTTTCCAAAGTTTCCATTTCCTTAAAAAGGCCCTTCAAAACAAGTTCCGATTGGAGAGCGGAACGATCCTGGGACTTGAGCGCTTCGCCCTCTTCAATCAAAAACAAAAGCCGAGTCAAATTCGGGAAACGGATTTGTTCCAAACGATCCCGAAGATCAATTTTTAGAGATTCAAAAGCCGCGCCCGCAAGAAACCGGGTATAGGCAACAAGGTTGGGAGAGTTGACCCCTGATGGATAATCCCCTTCTTTACGGCGTTCGATTTCTTGGAGAAATTTGCGGAGCTCGGGATTGAAAATCTTGGTTTGCGTGGAGTCTAATGCTTGGCGGAATTGATTGAGACCTGTATTGATTTCTTCTTCGCGATTAAAAAAATTACGATAAACTTCAAGATCGGCCCGATAGAGTTCGGGAGTCTCTACGCCGACAAACTGAATCTCATTCGCGTAAGAAGACGGCTGCCGGTATTTCTCCCACGCAACAAGTTCGGAACCGGAGAGAACACTTTGCTTGACCAAGTCTTGAACCAGGGTCTCATTGACCTGCGGGTAATCCGGAAAAAAATTGAGGTATTCGGGATGAAGCGGGCCGAGCGAACCCTCCAACGCGATCAATAAGGATTTTTTTCGCGCGAACCATTTGAGGATGTCCCGGATTTTTTCCTGCGCTTCAACACTCGCATGGGAATCTTGAATATGAATGACGGTAAAATCAGAACCTGAGGCGTCGAAAGATTCCTGAAAAGTTCCTAGATTTGAGGGGAGAGAAAGATAAGAAGAAAGGGTATGATTAGAGAAGGAAAGAGCGGACCAAGCGACTGAATTGAGACTGAATAACCCTAAAATAAGCCCGGCAACAAGACGTCTAAATGGCACCCGATTTCATCCCCCTTCCTTTTATGGACTTTCCTAAAGTATGAAAGAATAAGAACAAAAAAATTTCCTGCAATCTGGGACCTAGGAATCTATAGGAAAGAGTTATTTTCTAATGTAGAAATTATGCTTAAAAGATACCTTGTGCCTCGTTGCTTGTCAACCCGAAGTCGAGTAGCGTAAAATGAGCACATTATGAGCACGCTCCGTAAGGCCATTTTCCTGATTTTCGTTATCATCTATTTGATTGTCGCCCCCCTAACTGTGCTCTACGCCTTGGGATACATCTTTAACCCCGTCCAACAAACCCTCATGCAGACGGGTCTTGTAAGCTTAAATTCCAATCCCTCACGGGCGAATGTCTCAATCGATGGGCGCCCCCTCAAAGAAAAAACTCCTCTGGTCCTACGCGACTTGAAACCGGGAGTTTATAAAATCCAAATCGATTTGCCCGGCCGACACCCGTGGCAAGAACAAGTTGTTGTCCGGCCGGAGCGGGCCCTTCGTTTTGAGGAGATCCTTCTCTTCCCGGTTTCACTCGAACCTCACTTCCTGGGAAATTTTCCGGTTTCCAAAATCACTTCGGTCCCCGGAGGCAGGTATTTTCTCGTTCAAGAAGACAACCAGGCACCCAATCTTTACCTTTTTGATCCGGAGGAAATAGAACTCCGGCCCGTTTTTTTCCAGTCTGTCGACGGGCAGGAAAAAGTAAGTGACATTTATATGAATTCCGTTGGAGACCGGGCCGTCATTTTTCTTCAAAAGGAAGGAGGGATTCAACCGGTATTCGCTAAATTCTCGGATCTTTCTCAAAACGTCAATCTTACCGATTTTCTCGCGGCACCGTTTCGTGACTTGAAATGGAGTCTCAATCGAAAAAATTTGCTTTTTTATCTTAGGGAAAATACGCTTTTTTCTCTGGATTTGGATCGCGGAATTTTGTATCCCATCCTATCCAAAAGAGTGCGTGATTACCTTCCGAGTGAACGGGGGCTTTTTGTATTAAATGAAAAGGGGCAATTGTTCCGGCTTTCCGAAAAGGGGAAAATTTTGGATATTTTACTGAGCGACCCCGCAAAATCGACTCGGCTCTTCGGTACCGACCCTACCGAACCTTACACAATTTGTGTTCTTCCCAATCCTTCTGTCTTTTCGACGCTGAATGATTCCCTCATGATTTTCCTGTCAAAAAAAGGCAAACTTTTATGTAACAGACTTCCCTATTTCCTGGATGAAGAAGTCGAGGAGGTAGCGCCCGCCGTTTCACATCCCCGATTTGCTTATCAGAAAAATAAGGAAATTTGGGGAGTGGACTTTGAAAGGGAGCTAGAAAAAGTGTTTTTTGAAGCAGGACCGACACCGCGAAAAATTTACCGTGGAGAAGGAAAAATAAGCCGGCTGACATGGTTTTACCATGACCGTTATCTTTTATTCCTTGAAAACAACCGCTTAATGGTCTTGGATTTTGAAGGAGAAGGAGGGCCTATTGAGCTCTTAAAGGTCTCATCTCATGTCCCGGATTTTTTCTTAGATGCAAAACGGGGCTTTCTCTATTATGCCGATCCGGAAGAAGACCGGCTTGTCCGCGTCAAACTCTTTGAGGAATCGAGTCTCATTCCGCGATTTGTGGAAACTTCGTGATATTTTCTTACACGCGCCGAAATCTCAGCCCGGGGTTGTGGAGACTCGAACGCTTTCTTGAAATCTTGCCGGCGGCCTTAAGCTGGGGGCTTATCTTTTCTCTTTTTTTTCTTTGCCTCTTTTCCCCAATCGCGGGAGTGATTGCCATCGTCCTCTTCGATCTCTACTGGCTTTTCCGGCTGCTCTACTTCACCATTTTCCTGGTCCTTTCCTACGGCCTTTTGGAGATCGAGCGAAGTGCCCCCTGGAGAAGACGATTGGAAGACCTTCTCAATTTGGATTGCGCTATTGGTGAGACAAAAAAACGGATCCGCGAAGCGAAAATGGATTTTAAAACTCGATTTTCTGAAAAGCGGCACTTGGCCAAACTCAAACAGATCAAACAGAAATCCCTTCGTTTTCCCCAGCCGAAAGAATTGGTTCATCTGGTCCTCATTCCTTTTTACAGCGAAGGGATCTCGGTCCTGCAGTCAACGCTCGAGGCCTTGGCGAATGCCGATTATCCCTTGGAACAAATCATGGTGGTCCTGGGAGTTGAAGAACGGGCCGGGCGCAGCGCGCGGGAACTTGCCGAACGTTTAAAAAAGGAATTCGGAAAACATTTTTTTCACTTCGAAATTTGCGTTCATCCGGAGGATTTGCCGGATGAGGCTGCGGTCAAAGGCGCCAATGCCACCTATGCCGCCAAATGGGCAAAAAAATTCTTCGAAGATCGCGGCATTGCCCTTGAAAATGTCGTTGTTTCTTGTTTTGACTCCGATACGGTGGCGAGTCCGGAATATTTTTCCTGCCTCACCTATAATTATCTGACCCACCCCGAGCGAACCCGTACAAGTTTTCAGCCAATTCCCATTTACCATAATAATCTGTGGGATGCGCCTTCTTTTGCCCAAGTGCTCGAGACCGGTTCTTCCTTCATGCAACTGATTGAAGTGACCAATCCCGAAACTCTTGTAACTTTCTCCAGCCATAGCATGAGCTTTAAAGCCCTGGATGAAATCGGCTACTGGCCGGTAGATTTGGTTTCTGACGATTCGGCCATTTTTTGGAAGGCTTTTCTTTTTTATGATGGCGATTATCGCGTCGAGCCTCTTTACGTAACCCTTTCGATGGATGTGGCGCTGGAAGACAATTTTTGGGAAACCTGCCAATCGATCTATCGTCAAAAAAAACGATGGGCCTGGGGAATCGAAAACTTTCCGATTTTTGTACGGGGGCTTATCGCAAACCCCAAAATCCCGCTCAAACTCAAAATCAAACAGGCCTTCCGTCTCTTGGAGATGAACGTCTCGTGGGCCGCTTGGACGCCCATCATGTTGATTTTAAGCTGGACGCCCGCACTGATTGTGACACGGGAATTTGAAAGCTCTGTCGCGCACTTCAATGCCCCCCGCGTGGCCGGTGTCATCTTTGATCTGGCGATGGCCTCTCTTGTGATTTCTATTATTTTAAGTCTTCTTCTTCTCCCCAAACGCCCGAAACCCGTTCCCCTTTTCGAAAAACTCCTCTTCGCGCTTCAGTGGCTGCTTTTGCCATTAACGGCCACTCTCTTTGGTTCCGTACCCGCTCTAGATGCACAGACCCGTCTCGCGCTGGGCCGGTATATGGAATTCTTTGTGGCGCCGAAGGGAAAAAGGAAAGTCGCTCCTAAAACTACTTCTTGATCAGATTGAGGGCCGCTTGGAGGGCAGACTCCATGGAACGGGAATCGGCTTTTCCTTGATAGGCGATGTCAAAAGCCGTGCCATGATCCGGTGAAGTGCGAATATAAGGAAGACCCAGCGTGAGATTGACGCCGGTATGAAAAGCGATCAACTTGAAGGGTGCAAGCGCTTGGTCGTGATACATCGCCACCACCGCATCATAAACTCCGTGATTGGCTTCATAAAATATCCGGTCGCCGGCGATCGGACCTTCTACCAAAATTCCTTCGCTTAAAGCCTGTTGGATCGCGGGTTCGATTTCTTTTTTTTCCTCATCTCCCGTTTCATGACCGTGCGGATTTAAGGCTGAGATCCCGATCCGCGGCTTGGAGATTTTAAGACGCGACTTTAGAAATTCATGGGTTAGACGGATTTTTTCTATCACAGCCTCTTGGGTAATCAACCCGCTCACCTTTTTTAAAGGCACATGGATCGTCACAAGGGTCACGCGCAGGGGTGAGGATCCGTTGCTTCCTTCTTTGATAAACATCATGGCAAATTCTTTTGCTTTGGCGACGCGGGCTAAATATTCGGTATGGCCCTGAAATTTGGGCTCAAGCAGTCGGATCGCCTCTTTATTTACAGGCGCCGTCACAAGTGCGTCGACCAGGCCCGTCGCCCCTTGATAAGCGCCGGCCTTCAAGGCCGCTAAAGACATAGCCGCATTTTGGGGTGAAACCCGGCCGATTTCAAAAAGCGCATCCTGCGAGGAGGGGGAAAGGGAATGATTTTTTAAAAGCCAGGAGGCCTCTTCGGTGACATCCAAAAAATTCACCGAATCTTCCCGGAGAAAATCCCGATGAAGCGTGGGAATCGGATTTAAAGGGAGCTTGAGATGAAGTTCTTCTTCGAGAAACTCAAAAACTGAAGAAGTGCCGATGAGGAGAAGCAGGGCACTGAATTTTTCAGGAGCTTGAAGGGTTTTTGCGATGATTTCGGGACCGATCCCGCCCGGATCCCCCATCGTTACCGCAACAATCGGCTTTTGTTTCATCATCCGAAGTCATCGAATGGAAATATAAGCCTGCGTCTTAAGTTGGTTCATCCATTCGTCAAAACGCTTGCGGGCCTTTTGCTGAAAAATGACACCTCGAATCTTGTCCCGGACTTCTTCCAAGGGCGGAATCCGGCTTGTCTTTCTTTCTTCGGTCTTAAAAACATGATAACCCACGGAAGTTTCAAGGACAGGAGAAATTCCGCCCGCTTTCAATTCAAAAAGGGCTTGATCGATTGAAGAAAGCATGCTCCCACGTTTGATCCAGCCCGCTGCACCGCCTTCTTTGGCGTTGGCATCTTCGGAAAGTTCGCGCGCCAGCTTCTCAAAACTTTCTCCTTCCAGAATACGTTTTCGGATCGATTCGATTTTTTGTTTTGCCGCATCATCCGCCAGCCCCTTTTTAATCGCTTCCTCATTTTTACGGATAGTAACGGAGCGAATTTTCAAGCTTTCTTCCTCGGCAAACTCCGATTGGCGGTTTTTGTAATAATCTTCGATCTCCTGGGGCGAAACCACCACTTGAGAACGAATTTCCATATCATGAAGCCTGCGGATGGCAATCTGGCGCCGATAATTTTCCCGAAGCTGGCTCAATGAAAAACCCTGGCTGGTAAGCGTCGTTTGAAAATCCGTCCCCGGCGGGAGTTTCGTTTTGGCCTCCTCCACCATATGATCGATTTCGCTTTCATCCACGGTAATGCCGCGGTTCTTTGACTCCTGATAAACAAGACGATCTTCGATAATTTGATTCAAAAGTTTGAGTCGGATTTCATTCAATTGGCTCGCCAATTCCTCGCCCTGATACTGCTCTTTCAATTGGTCGTAAAGAGGGTGAAGAAAAACGTCAATTTCACTTTGAGTGACGGCCTCGTCATTGACCACGGCCACAACGCGGTCCACGAGCTGCTTTTGAGCCCACGCGGAGTAAGCACTTATCAGAAAAAGGGTTGTGAAAAGGAAAATGCGGCGAACCATAGGAAAGGTTCCATATATATCACGCCGGAGGGGCATTTTCAATTCCTTCCTGACGGTTTCTTTTCCAATTCACCGATGGTTTGTCGAAGCATGCGGCAATAAAGGTCAAAGCCGATGGCGTAGATGAACCCGCTTTGTTCGTGGCCTAAAACATTGCCGGCTCCCCGGATTTCTAAATCCTTCATCGCAATCTTGAATCCGGCGCCCAACTCCGTGAAACGCTCAATGGCTTCGAGTCGTTTTTCGGCATCCAGCGTCATGACCCAGTTCCGTGGAACGATAAAATAGGCGAAGGCCTGGCGTTTGCCCAAAAAACGGCCGACGCGGCCGCGTAGTTGATAAAGGTCTGCCAGTCCAAAGCGATCGGCACGGTTTACGATAATGGTGTTGACGTTGGGGATATCAAGGCCTGATTCGATGATATTGGTAGCGATGAGGCATTCGATTTTACGATTCAAAAAATCTTTCATGACGCTTTCAAGTGCGTGGCCCGACATTTGTCCGTGTGCCACTCCGAAATGGACATCGGGAAGAAGAGACTGCAGGTGCTTGTAAACCCGTTCGATGGACTCGATGCGGTTGTGAACAAAATAAACCTGTCCTCCACGGCCCAATTCCCGACGAATCGCTTCGACGATTTTTGGCTCATCGTATTCGATCACCTCCGTTTGAATGGGAAGCCGCGTCCGGGGCGGTGTACTGATAACGGACATGTCCTTCGCCCCCATCAAAGAAAGGTAAAGAGTGCGCGGGATGGGAGTCGCCGTCAGTGTTAAAATATCCACCAATTCGCGAAGCTTTTTCAATTTCTCTTTGTGTGCCACACCGAAACGCTGTTCTTCATCGATCACAACAAGTCCCAAGTCTTTAAAATGCACGTCTTTTGAAAGCAAGCGGTGGGTTCCGATCACGACGTCGACCTTACCCTCTTTTAATCCTTTCAAAACTTTCTGCTGTTCCTTTTTTGAGCGAAAACGCGAAAGCACTTCGATCGTGACCGGGAAATTTTTTGCGCGTTCCTTAAAGACCAGTCCGTGCTGCTCCGCCAAAACGGTTGTAGGAACGAGAAAGGCGACCTGCTTTCCCGCAAGTGCCGCCTTAAAAGCGGCCCGCATCGCCACTTCCGTCTTTCCGAAACCAACGTCGCCGCATAGAAGCCGGTCCATCGGCTTGGCTGCCTCCATATCCCGCTTCACTTCTTCGACTGCCTTGATTTGATCCGGCGTTTCCTCAAAAGCAAATTCTTCTTCAAATTGATGCTGCCAGACCGTGTCTTTCGCAAAAGAAAAACCGGGTGAGAGTTTGCGTTTCGCCTGAAGACCCAGAAGGTCGCGAGCCACACTTTCGATGGCAAGGCGCGCCTTCGCCTTGGCCCTTTCCCATTCTTTGGAATGAAGCCGCGTGAGCTTCGGCCGCTTTCCCTCAACGCCGATATAGCGCTCAAGCAGTTCGGTGGCCTCCAAATAAAGAATCTCGCGATCGGCAAATTCAAGCGCCACACAAAGCTTTGCCTTGCCCTTAATGGGGATTTTTTTAGTCCCCAGATAACGGGCAATCCCGTATTTGAGATGGACCACAAAATCTCCCGGTTCCAGGTCCGTGATTTCGGTAAGCGGCTCAAAATTTTCAAACCGGTCCCGGAAACGGCGGGTAGAGGCCTCAAAAGTTTCGGAGAGAGGAGTCAAAAAAACTTCTTCAAAACGGGTGAGACTTTTTCCTTCATGGGGAGAGAAATCGCGGATATCAACAATGGTATCGAAATCAAAACTCAGGCGGATAGGGGCGCGGTAACTGACGGGATAGATGTCGACGGTGGCCCCCCGATCGGCATATTCGCCGGGCGTGGACACAAAATCTCTCCTCCGATAACGGAGTTTCCGGAGGAGGGTCTCCAGCGCACCCCGTTCGATCGTCTGCCCGATATGCAACCGCTCGAGCCCGTCGAACACCATGTTGTCGCTAAATTATACCACGCGAGGCCAAGGCGGTATTTGCCGCCGGAGGTTTAATTGAGTTTTTGAATCCAGTCGCGGAGGCGGCGGGAGGCTTCGAGAAGATCTTTGTCCGAGCAGGCAAAAGAGAGCCGAATGTGTCGGTCGCTGCCGAAGACGCGGCCGGGGACAACCGCCACACGAGCTTCTTCAAGCGCTCGTTCGGTGAACCGCATCGAATCCAGACCCGTGGCTTCGATATTCACGAAGACATAGAAGGCGCCTTGCGGAGAGAAAACTTTGAACTTGGAAATTTTTTTCAATTCGGAAAGAAAAAGATTGCGCCTTTGTTGATAAATTTGACACATCCGCTTGGCCTCGGCCTCCCCTTTTTCCAGTGCCGTTAAAGCACCCGCTTGAGCAAATGAAGTGGGATTGGACGTGGAATGGCTTTGAAGGTTGGAGGCTGCGGCGGCTACTTCCTTCGCACAGGCCGCATAACCCATCCGCCAACCCGTCATGGCATAAGCTTTACTGTGACCGTTCACCAAGAGCGTGCGTTTTTCAATTTCCGGATGAAGGGATGCGATTGAGATGTGCGACTGTCCATCAAAAATAAGTTTTTCATAAATTTCGTCACTCAGGATAAAAACTTGCGGGTGTTTCAATAAAACGGGAACCAAGGCTTCCAGCTCTTTTTTCTTATAAACGGCCCCCGTCGGATTTGAAGGAGAATTAATGACAAGGATTTTCGTCTTCGGGGTAATGGCCTTTTCTAATTGAACGGGTGAGATTTTAAATTCGCTATTTTCTCCCGTTTCGATGAAAACACTGCGAGCGCCCGCCAAGGTCGCCATTTCAGGGTAGCTTAGCCAATAAGGAGAAGGGATCACGACTTCGTCGCCTTCATTCAGGAGAACCTGAAACAGATTAAAAATGGAATGTTTGGCCCCTGCAGAGACAACGATTTCATCGGGCGCATAGGTCAGCCCCTGATCCCGCTTGAGCTTCTCGGCAATCGATTTTCGAAGTTCGAGAGTCCCTTCCGCCGGTGTGTATTTCGTCATCCCCTTACGCAGGGCTTCTATGGCCGCTTCTTTGATGAAATCCGGCGTGTCAAAGTCGGGCTCCCCCGCACTCAGAGAGATCACGTCGATTCCCTGGGCTTTTAGTGCTTTGGCCTTGGCGGTAATGGAGAGGGTAAGGGAAGGGGTAACTTGCACAATTCGCTTGGAGAGAATGGCCATGAAGGCGGCCCCCTTTATTCTTCGGAACCCTTGAGGAATTTTCTAAGCTTGGAGAGAAAACCTCCGCGCTTTTCGGTATCTTCTTTTTCTTTCTCGGTCTTTTTCGCCTGTTTCTCTTTTTCGGCTTTCTTTTCGGGCTTGGGTTCTTTCTTTATTTCTTTTTCTTCCGCAGGAGCTTTAACCGCTTTCGGTTTTTTCTCTTTCTTGAGCTTGGTTTCCTTTTCGGTAATTGCGATCGGAACCGAAAATTCAACGATGGCTTTCTGGGCCCCGTCCCCCGGGCGGATTCCGGTGCGAAGCACACGGGTGTAACCGCCGTTCCGGTCCTGCAAGCGGGGGGCAATCTGCTCAATAAAAACTTTGGCTGTTTCGGAGGAGCCGAGATGACGGATCAGCTGCCGGCGAGCCGCTAAAGTTCCTACTTTGGCGATCGTCACCATTTTATCCGCAAGACGAGACGTTTCCTTCGCCTTCGCGTAAGTCGTCTGAATTTGACGGTGAAGGGCAAGCGCCTGCACCAAATTACGGAGCAGAGCTTTCCGGTGATTGGTCTTAACGCCTAAACGTCGTCTTTTCTTGCGATGCCACATGCTACTTTTCCTTTAAGAGGCTACGGTATTTTTCTTCTTCTGGCGGTCCTGAAGATCCATCCCCAGTTGAAGACCCATCGTCGTGAGGATGGCGCCAATTTCCGCCAACGATTTTTTTCCGAAGTTTTTATATTTCAACATTTGGGCTTCGGTCTTTTGAATCAAGTCGCCGATCGTTTTGATATTCGCGGCTTCTAAGCAATTGGCGCTTCGTACCGAAAGCTCCAATTCGCTGATGGGCTTGCGAATCATCTCAACAAAACCCTGGTCCTCTTCCTCGTCTTCTTCCTCTTCTTCGGGAAGCTCCCCGTAATTGACGAAGATATCGAGGTGGCGCTGGAGAATATTAGAAGCATAGAGAAGCGCTTCTTCCGGACTGACCGCTCGATTGGTCCATACTTCCAAAAGGAGACGGTCATAATCCGTGATCTGTCCGACGCGCGTTTCTTCGACGAAAAAATTCACTTTGGTCACCGGCGAAAAAAGTGAATCGACGGGAATCGCGCCGATCGGAGAGCCTTCCTTTTTATTCCGGTCCGCCAAGACATAACCCCGGCCCCGTTCCACTTCCATTTCCATCAAAAAACGGGTTTCCTTGGTCAGCGTGCAGATATGGAGATCGGGATTGATAACCTCCACCGTTTCATCCGCCTGGATATCACGGCCCGTAATCTCACCCTTGCGCTTTATATCAATGGTGATTTTTTTGGGCTCTTTGCCGTGGTAGCGGAGAATGAGCTTCTTGACGTTCAGCACAATCTGGGCGCCGTCTTCTAACACGCCCTCAAGACTTGAAAACTCATGAAGCATTCCCTCAATTTTAATGCTCGTTACGGCAGCCCCTTCAATGGAAGAAATCAGGACGCGGCGCAATGCATTGCCAATGGTTGTCCCATATCCCCGCTCGAAAGGCTCGGCAACAAATTTTCCGTAAGTCGGCGTCAGCGTGTCCTTCAGCGCCTCCAACCGCTTCGGCATTTCGAAAGTTTTCCAACGAATCCCCATTAGATCCTCCTTGAATTTCCTATTTTATTTTACTTCGAATACAATTCCACAATGAGCGACTCCTCTACCGGCAGACCTGCGTCCGCCTTGGTGGGGAGCCGCAAAACTTCGGCCGTTAGATTTTCCGGATCCATCCGGAGCCATTCGACAAGCGGCCGGTCCTGAAGCATTTCTATAATTCCTTTGGTGCGCTTGATAAGGTCTTCCTTTTTTCGAACCTCTATTTTGTCCCCCACTCGCACCATGAAAGAGGAAATATTGACCGCCCGGCCATTCACAAAAATATTTTTATGCATGACAAATTGGCGCGCTTCTTTACGTGAGCTCGACCAATGGAGCCGATAGACCACGTTGTCGAGCCGCCTTTCCAAAAGCTCAACCAATTTTTCGCCGGTAGCACCGGGGGCACGCGAGGCGCGCTCGAAAAACACCCGGAACTGGCGCTCCAACATTCCATAAATGCGTTTGGTCTTCTGCTTTTCCCGAAGCTGGAGTCCGTAATCGGAAAGCTTGTTGCGGCGTCGGCCGTGTTGTCCAGGCGGCTGGTTACGCCGCTCGATGGCACATTTGTCGCCCGTGCAGCGGATGCCCTTCAGGAAGAGTTTAATCCCTTCCCGACGGCACAACCTGCAAACCGGTTCAATGAGCCGAGCCATTAGACACGTCTCCTTTTCGGCGGACGGCATCCATTATGAGGAAGCGGCGTAACATCATAAATGGCCGTCACCCGCAACCCCGCAGCTTGCAGCGCACGGATTGCCGATTCCCGTCCAGATCCGGGTCCCTTAATAAAGACTTCCACTTCTTTAACTCCGTTTTCCATCGCTTTTTTTGCCACAATTTCCGAAGCCCGCTGCGCAGCAAAAGGAGTGGATTTCTTGGATCCCTTAAAGCCTGCGGCACCCGAGCTTGACCAGCAAACGGTATTGCCTTGCGGGTCGGTGATCGTGATCACAGTATTATTGAAACTGGCCTGAATATGCACGACCCCTTTAACAATATTTTTAACTTTTTTCTTCTTTGCCATTAAACTTTTGCTCCTCTCGGCTTATTTCGGTGCGGGCGGCTTCTTGATGAGTCCGCCTACGGTTTTACGCGGGCCTTTACGGGTCCTCGCATTCGTATGAGTTCTTTGTCCCCGAACCGGCAGTCCCCGGACATGACGCTGGCCACGGTAAGAACGAATATCAATAAGACGGCGAATATTTTGTTGGATTTCCCGGCGGACATCGCCTTCCACTTTGATTCCGTTTTTCTGAATCATGCTTGTGATGTCGAAAATCTCTTTTTCCGTCAAATCCTTCGCGCGCTTATCGGGACTGATTTTTGTGCTGGCTAAAATTTTCTTGGCGAGCGACGGCCCGATGCCATAAACATAAGTTAAGGCAATCTCGGTTCGCTTTCCCGCCGGAATATCAACTCCGAAAATACGTGGCATAAGGACTCCTCTTTTTATCCCTGTCGCTGCTTGTGCTTGGGATTTTTACAAATGACATACACAATCCCTTTGCGTCGCACGATCGAACAATGTTCACAAATTTTTTTAACGGAACTTCTGACTTTCATTTATTTCACTCTAAAAGTAATTCGGCCTCTCGTAAGATCATAAGGAGAAAGCTCCAACTTCACCCGATCCCCCGGAAGAATTCGAATATAGTGCATTCTCATTTTCCCTGAAATATGCGCTAACACTTTGTGTTTGTTATCCAATTCCACACGAAACATCGCATTCGGCAAAGGCTCAATGACCGTCCCTTCAACTTCAATCGCTTCTTCTTTAGGCATGACTCGGATCTTTTTCGGGTCCGGTTAAATTCAACGGACCGCTCTCGGTAAAAGCCACCGTATCCTCATAATGACTCGCCCACTTCTTGTCTTTAGTTACGACGGTCCAGCCGTCGCTTAAGGTCTCAACGGCGTAATGGCCGGCTGTCACCATCGGCTCAATTGCGATCACAAGGCCCGGTTCAATTTTGGGCCCTTGTCCAGCCCTCCCAAAATTCGGGATTTGAGGTTCTTCGTGAATCGCTTGGCCGATTCCATGACCGACATAATCGCGAACCACGCCGAAACCATTTTCTTCAATCACCGCTTGAACCGCGCACGAAAGATCGCCGATCCGTTTGCCCGATTTTTTCACGGCTTCTATCCCTGCCAAAAAAGCGTCTTTTGCAACTCGTATCAACTTTAAAACCTCCGCTGAAACTTTGCCGACCGGCAAACTTCTTGCCGCATCCGAATAATAGCCTTTGTAGTTCACTCCGAGATCCAGACTAACTAAATCGCCTTCTTTTAACTTCCGTTTCGACGGAATTCCGTGCACAACTTCTTCATTGATCGAAACGCATAGGGTCCGCGGAAAACCGCGATAACCTTTGAAGGCTGACTCTCCACCTGCCTTTTGGATCGCCTCTTCCGCAATCCGGTCCAGTTCCAAAGTGCTGACTCCCGGTAAAACGGCGGGCTGCAATTTTTCAAATGCCTGCCGAAGGATCCGCGCGGCTTCGGTCATGGTCTCGATTTCACGCTTCGACTTTAGTCGGATCATGAACCTTTTCGGACGCCTGTAGGTCCGATTACTTTTTTTAATTCCGCCTGCAACTCGGGGACATCCAAGTCTCCGGGAACTTCTTTTAAAAGCTTGCGCTTCTGGTAATACTCCAAAAGGGGCGCGGTTTCCTTTTCGTAGACTTCCAAACGATGCCGGATTGTTTCCGGTTTATCATCTGCGCGTGCAACCAACGGCGTCTGACACTGATCGCAAATCCCTTTGACTCGCGGTGGAATATTTCGAATATGATAATTTGCCCCGCACTTGGGACAATTAAGCCTTCCCGAAAGACGCTCTACAATCACTTCCATTGAAGTCTTAAAATACAGCGCGAAATCCAAATTTTCGTGCCGTTTCTTCAGAAAATCTTCCAGCGCTTCGGCTTGACCGACCGTCCTTGGATAACCGTCCAAGATGTATCCGTTTTGGGTTTCCGGTTTTTCGAGTTGGCCCAGCATCAGCTCATTAACCAATGCGTCCGGGACCAGCTCCCCTTTTTCAATGATCGCTTTCGCGCGTTTGCCCAAATCCGTGGCTTGCCGAATTTCTTGCCGAAGTAGATCGCCGGCTGCGAAATGAGGAACCTGCCAAGCTTCGCTTAAGATTTTGGCATGAGTTCCTTTCCCGGCTCCAGGCGGCCCGAATAGGATGACTCGCATCGAATTTGAGAAAGAGCTTTCTTTTAGCGTCTGGCTTTCAGACGACCTTTTCGAACGAACCCTTCATAGTGGCGCATCAAAAGCTGGGATTCGATGGTTTTCATCGTATCCAAAATCACGCCCACGATAATTAAAAGACCAGTGCCTCCGAAAAAGCTCGCCACCAAAAAAGGAATGTTCAAAATCCGCGGCGAAGAAATGAGGTTTGGGAAAAGTGCGATGATTGCTAAAAAAACGGCGCCGCTCGCTGCAATTCGCGTCATGACATAATCCAAATATTCCGCAGTATTCCGGCCAGGCCGGATCCCGGGAACAAAGCCGCCGAATTTCTGAAGATTTTCTGCGACTTCGGTCGGATTGAAAGTGATGGCCGTATAAAAAAATGTGAAAAAAATGATAAAAAGAGCATAGATCACCGAATACACGATCGAACCCGAATGAAGAAAACGGGCTGTATTTTGTAAAAATCCGGTGTGCGGGAAAAACCCGGCGATCGTAGCCGGAAAAAGGACCACGGATTGGGCAAAAATAATCGGAATAACTCCCGCCTGATTCACCTTTAAAGGAAGATAAGTCGCTTGTCCGCCGTACATCCGATGACCGCGAATTTGTTTAGCATACTGAACCGGAATTTTCCGCTGACCCTGAATGATTAAAACTACGCTTACCACCGTGAAGACAAAAAGCGCAAGCATGAGTGCGAGTTTCCAATAACTTAATTGTTGTCGGGACGGATCGAGCGGAGAAACCAAAGTCCAGGTCTGCCAAAGAGCGGTAGGGATCGATTCCACGATACCGGCTGTGATAATAATCGACATTCCGTTTCCGATTCCATATTGATCGATCTGTTCGCCCAGCCACATGATGAAAGCAGTTCCCGTCGTAAGCGTGAGTACCGTCATCAGACGAAATCCCCAACCCGGATTCGGTACAATGACCGTTCCCTGAAATGCATTGGGATTCTCGAGCCAAAGAGAAATGAAAAAAGTTTGGATGATCGCCAATACGACCGTGCCGTAACGGGTATATTGAATAATTTTTTTTCTCCCCTCTTCCCCCTCTTTGGCCAATTTTTCCAAGGCCGGAAAGACAACGGTCAAAAGTTGAAGAATGATGGAGGCGGAAACATAAGGCATGATTCCCAGAGCAAAGATCGTCGCCTTTTGAAGAGCGCCACCGGAAAACATTCCCATAATGCCAAAAAGTGCTCCGCCGGGGGTTTGAGAAATGGACTGGAAAAAACGGTTCAGGGCATGACCATCGATTCCGGGCGTCGGCACATAAGTTCCGATCCGATAAACCACAATAATGAGAAGCGTAAAAAGCACCTTACGCGTAAGTTCCGGAACTTTAAATATGTTAACGAGGGCCCGCAACATTAGATCACCACCGCTTGGCCGCCCGCCGCTTCAATTTTCTCTTTGGCCTGCTTGGAAAACTGGTGAGCCCGAATAGTAAGAGGTTTGGTTAATTTTCCATCACCCAAAACTTTGAGACCATCTCTTAAATGCCGGACCACTCCCCAATCCACAAGTTTTTCCGGGGTAATTTCTTTCTCTTCTAATTGAGCGAGACGTTCCAAATTCACAATCGAAAACTCTCTTTTGTGAGGATGATTAAAGCCTCGCTTCGGGATTCTTCGGTAAAGAGGATTTTGTCCACCCTCGAACCCCCGGCGCCGGCCCTGTCTGCCGCTGCGGGACTTTTGGCCTTTAAAACCTCGAGTTGAGGTTTTGCCATGCCCCGAGCCGGGTCCGTGACCGATCCTCTTCTTCTTTTTTTGATAAGGCCGCTTAGCTCTCATCTTCTTTATCCGTTCGAATTTTATGATCCGTTAATTGTTGGAGCCCGTCGATCGTCGCTTTTAAAACATTGATCGGGTTATCGCTTCCCAAGCTCTTGGAAAGAATGTCTTTGATTCCAGCCGATTCACAGAGGGCGCGAACCGACCCTCCGGCAATAATTCCAGTTCCCGGCGTCGCGGGCTTGAGGAGGACGCGCGCCGCCCCGTAACGGCCCACCACTTCATGGGGAATCGTAGTACCTTTTAAGGAAATGCGAATTTTCTTCTTTTGGGCCCGGTTAATTCCTTTCACAATGGCATCCGCTACTTCGCTGGCTTTGCCCAAACCATAACCGACTTCTCCCTGACCGTTGCCCGTAACCACCAGAGCACTAAAATGAAAACGGCGTCCGCCCTTGACCACCTTGGCGCAACGATTGACTTGAATTACTTTTTCGTAATTGGTGGGCGGTGGTGCCCCCGCGCTCGGAGAAACAAAAGGAGCCGGAACCGGCGCTTGCGGAACAGGGATCGTTTCCGTAACTTCTTCTGGTTTTCCGGACTTATCTTTTTCTTCTTCCATCAAAACTCCACTCCCGTTCCGCGCAAGGCTTCAGCCAAGGCCTTGACGCGACCGTGATATTTATACCCGCCCCGATCAAAAACGATTTTTTTAATGCCCTTCTTTGTCAGCTCGGCGCCAAAGAGCTCGCCCAATTTTTTAGCTGATTCCACATTGCAACCCCGGGAAGAAACTTTGCGAAATTTTTCGGTCGTTGTTGAAAAAGAAAAAAGGGTTTTGTTCTGATAATCGTCGACGGCCTGAGCATAAATATGTTTGCCGGACCGGTAGACGGCGAGCCGCGGCCTCTCCGCATTTCCGAAAATACTCTTGCGGATTCGCTCGTGTCTTTTTTTTCTACGATCTTGGTAACTGGTACTCATGCCGTGGTCTTTCCTTGCTTGCGCCGAATTTGTTCGCCCACATAATGAATTCCCTTACCCTTATAAGGTTCGGGTTCATGGAATCCTCGGATATCCGCCGCTACCTGACCCACCTTTTGGCGGTCCGTGCCGGAAACTACGATTTGCGTCTGCTTGGGTGCTTTGATTTCGATTCCTTCCGGAATGGCATATTCGATCGGATGACTGAAACCAAGACTCAACACAAGTTTTTTCCCCGCTACCTGAGCTTTGTATCCCACACCTTCGATTTCTAACTCTTTGGTATAACCCTGGGTCACTCCGTGGACCATATTTTGAATTAGGCTGCGCGTCAAACCGTGAAGGGCGCGGTCCGTGCGAATATTCGTAGGCCGCTCGACCAGCAAATTATTTTCCTTAAAACTCACCTTCATGCGCGGATGAAAACGCAGCTGAAGCTTGCCCTTTGGGCCCTCCACGCGGACTTCGCCTTCCGCTACTGCCACTTTCACACTCGATGGAACGGTGATGGGTTTTCTTCCAATTCGTGACATAAAATTACCAAATTTTACAAATGAGCTCGCCACCCACTCGGGCTTTCCGTGCTTCCCGGTCAACCAAAACACCCCGAGAAGTAGAAACCACGGCCACTCCGAGGCCTCCTAAGACTCTCGGAATGTCTTCAAAAGCTACATAAATCCTTCTGCCCGGCTTGGAAATACGCTGGATCCCCTGAATCGCCGGTTGCTTGCCGCGAAGATATTTCAGATGCATCCGAATAAAACGCTTTTCCCCTTCGGCAAAAAATTTATAGCTTTCAATAAAACCTTCATCTTTTAAAATCTCCGCAAGACGTACCGCGAGGCCTGACGCGCGCGCAGTGACTTTTTCTTTTTTTGCCCGCGAGGCGTTTCGAATGACCGTCAAAAAATCTGCGATAAAATCAGTACAGGTTGCCATAGTTCACCAACTCGATTTCGTGACACCGGGAATCAGACCTTCATTAGCCATTTCCCGGAAACAAATACGGCAGATCGCGAATTTTCGAATGTAACCTCCCGATCGACCACACACCCTGCAACGGAAATAACCTTGGACCGGGAATTTCGGTTTTCGCTGTTGTTTAATGACCAAACATTTCTTTGCCATTTTATATGAGTCCTATTTCTTAAACGGAAAGCCGAGCAGCTCCAAGAGCCTCTTGGCTTCCGGTTTTTTCTGGGCCGTGGTCACAAAAGTGATATCCATTCCCTGAGTTTTTTTAATCTTGTCAAATTCGATCTCAGGAAAAATGATCTGTTCTTGAAGTCCGATCGTCAAATTTCCCTGGCTGTCGAATCCGGTATCCGGAAGTCCGCGGAAATCCCGGATGCGCGGCATGGCCACATTGATCAATCGGTCAAGAAATTCGTACATCCTGATTCCGCGCAGCGTCACCTTCACTCCGATCGGTGAGCCTTCTCTTAATTTAAAAGCGGAAATGGATTTTCGCGCCCGCGTAATCACTGGCTTTTGTCCGGTGACAAGTGCGAGGTCCCCGCTCACTGCTTCCAAAATCTTGATGTCGGTCGCGCCTTCTTTTACGCCCATATTAATAACTATCTTGACCAAACTCGGCACTTCGAAAGGATTCCCAAAACCAAACTCCTTCATGATGGTCGGGACAATTTCTTTTTTGTGTTTCTCCCGCAGGCGCGGGACATAAGTCGGGGTTTGAGTTTTCATTTTTCAAGAATCTCCCGACACTTTTTGCAGGTGCGCTGCCGGGTGCCGTCGGCCAAAACCGACGAACCAACGCGAGTCGGCTTACCGCAACGGGGGCAAACCAACATCACATTAGAAATTGCAAGCGCGCCTTCCATTTGAACAATCCCGCCTTTCGGATTATCCTGGCTCGGACGGCGATGAACTTTACGATAATTGATTCCCTCCACCATAATCCTTCCGGTATCGGGAAAAACTTGCAGAACCCGGCCTTTTTTGCCGCGGTCTTTTCCCGCAATAATGGCTACGTTATCATTTTTTTTTATTTTCATCTTGTTCACACCACCTCAGGGGCCAGGGAAAGAATTTTGGTAAATTCCTTTTCCCGGAGCTCGCGCGGAACCGGCCCGAAAATTCGAGTTCCCCGAGGATTTTTCTGGTTATCAATTAAGACCACGGCATTAGAATCAAAACGCACCGTCGTTCCGTCAGGGCGCCGGATGGGCGCGCGCGTACGGACGATCACGGCTTTGACCACTTCACCTTTTTTCACGGCGGAGTCCGGAATCGCTTCCTTCACCGTCGCGGTAATGATGTCCCCTATCACGGCGGTGCGTTTTCCGCGACGGCCGATCACGCCGATCATGGAAGCGCGCTTGGCGCCGCTATTGTCCGCTATTTCTAAAATGCTTCTCATTTGAATCATGGCGATAAGCTCCCCGCCGAACATCGGGTTATTGCTTGACCCTCTCAATTAAACCAATCATTCTCCAGTGTTTACTTCCGGAAAGTGCCCGTGTTTCGATAATACGGATCCGGTCTCCCACGTGGGATTCATTTTTCTCATCATGCACCGCATATTTGACCCGCTTCTTAATGACCTTTTGAAAACGCGAATCGCGGAAAAGTCGTGTGACGGCAACAATGCGTGTTTTTGCCATTTTATCTTTCAGAACAACCGCTTCCCGGCTTCTGGGTTTGAGTCGTTTAGTTTGGGTCTCAGACATTTTTTTTCTCCACTAATAAGGTTTTAACCCGAGCAACGTCTTTTTTTGTCATTTGCACCGTGGAATGCTTCTCTAATTTGCCGAGTTTCGCCTGCAAGCGGAGGGAAAAAAGTTCTTTTTTTAATCCATCCAGCTTTTCTTTTAATTCATCAGCGGTCAAATTTCTGAGTTCGCTTGTTTTTAATTTCGCCATGTTTAGATTCCTTCGCGCCTGACAAAACGGGTCCGAAAAGGTACTTTATAAGCGCAAAGACGCATGGCTGAACGAGCCATTTCCTCCGGCACGCCACCCATCTCAAAAAGAATTTGTCCCGGTTTGATCACAGAAACGTAATATTCGGGGTTTCCTTTTCCTTTCCCCATACGGGTTTCTGCCGGTTTTTTTGTATAAGCTTTATCCGGAAAAACACGCAGCCAGATTTTTCCGCCCCGCTTCACATGCCGGGCAAGGGCAACGCGGGCAGCTTCCAATTGAATCGCAGTAAGCCATCCGCAGTCCTGAGCTTTGAGACCGAATTCTCCGAAGGCCAACCAACTGCCGCGAGTTGCAATTCCTGTGCGGCGGCCGCGATGCTGTTTCCGATATTTGACTCGCTTCGGCATTAAAGGCATAAATTACTGGGCCTGCGGTGAAGCAGCCTCTTCTTTCTCCGGCACGTGCTGCGCTTTTCTCTGCTCCATCTGCGCCGCTTCTTCCTTTTTCACCAAAACTTCTCCTTTATAAATCCAAACTTTGACCCCGATTGTTCCATAAGTGGTGAAAGCGGTCGCAAAACCGTAATCAATGTCCGCGCGAAAAGTGTTCAAAGGAATTTTTCCTTCGCGGTAGCCTTCGGACCGCGCAATTTCAGCACCGCCCAGTCTTCCTTTACACTGGATCTTGATTCCCAAGGACCCACGGCTCCTGGCATTTTGCACCGTTTTCTTCATAGCGCGGCGAAAAGAAACCCTTTTTTCAAGTTGAAGCGCAACGTTTTCCGCAACAAGCTGGGCGTCGGTCTGGGGCTCTTTGATTTCCTTAATATCGATGAATAATTCCTTATCCGGAACGAGATCCGCCAATTGATCTTTAACTTGATCGATTTCCTGTCCCCGCCTTCCGATGATGACGCCAGGACGCGCGGTGTGAATCCGCACCCGAACTCTGCCGCTCGAACGCTCGATATCGATCGAGGCAATTCCCGCATAGCCTAATTTCTCTTTCAAAAATTTGCGAAGCTTCAGGTCTTCGTGAAGAAAGGTGATCAGTTGTTTGCCCTTGGCAAACCACTTGGCCTTCCACGTCTTGATGTAACCCAATCTCAAACCGTAAGGATGTGATTTTTGTCCCATAGAATTAGGCCTTAGCAGCTGCTTTGCGGGTCTTGGTCTTACCCTGAGCAGCAACTTTCTCCTTTTTCGGTGTGGCCTTTCCTGCTTTTTCTTTGCCTTGTTGAGGAACGGGAGGGAGCCCGATTACTTTCTCGCTCTCCCGCAAAATAATCGTCAGATGAGTAGAACGTTTCAATATTTCATCCGCCCGTCCCATGGCCCGGGCCATGAACCGCTTCATGACCGGTCCGCCGTCTGCTTTGATTTCCGAAACCAAAAGACGTGATTCCTCCAAACCTTTTACTTTGGCATTCGCAACCGCACTCTTCAAACCCTTTTCCACCAACCGCGCAGCCTTTTTATTCAAAGCAGTGAGGGATGCGAAAGCGGAAGTCACGGGCTTCCTGGAAATCGCCTGCGTTACCAAACGGACTTTTCTCGGCGAAATCCTGAGATATCGCACAACCGCCCGCGCTTCTCTTGAGGAATTTTGTTTTTCTTCAGCCATTTTTATTATGTCTTCGCGGCAGTCGCTAAGGCTTTGGCCTTGTCTTGCGACGTGCTGTGTTTCTTGAAAATTCGCGTGACGGAAAATTCACCGAGCTTATGCCCAACCATATTTTCGGTCACGTAAACATTGTGAAAAATCTTTCCGTTATGAACGGCGAAATTCAGCCCCACAAACTCGGGGGTGATCGTAGAACGCCGCGACCACGTCTTGATCGGTTTGCGGTCATTTGAAGTCCGGGCCTTCTGGACCTTCATCATTAACTTTTCGTCGACAAAAACTCCCTTTTTTGCGGATCGGCTCATTTAAATTGATCTCCTTAGGCGCGTCGGTCTTTGACGATAAATCGGTTGGACGATTTGTACGGTCGGCGGGTTTTTAATCCCTTAGACTTCTGGCCCCAGGGACTTTGGGGATGATTGCCGCCTTTTGATTTTCCTTCGCCGCCGCCCATCGGATGGTCACAGGGGTTCTGTGCCACACCGCGGGTTTGCGGTTTAATTCCCAACCACCGCGCGCGGCCGGCTTTTCCCTGCATCACACTATCATGATCTAAGTTTGAACATTGGCCGACGGTGGCATAAGCATCGATTTTGAAAATTCGAACTTCTCCTGAAGGAAGCTTTACGTGAGCAACGTCTTTTTCTTTGGCTAAAATCGTTGCAAGCGCTCCTCCGGAACGGACCAATTTTCCTCCCCGGCCCGGTTCCAGCTCGAGATTATGGATCGCCGTTCCTTCCGGGATATTTCGCAGAGGAAGATGATTCCCCACTTTTACTTCCGCTTCGCTTCCGCTCATCACAGTTTCGCCCACGCGCATTCCCTCCGGGGCAAGAATGTATGCCTTTTCCGCATTGGGATATTCCACGAGCGCAATCCGCGCACTGCGATTGGGGTCATATTCGATGGTCAATACTTTAGCCGCTTCGTTGTGGCGGGCGCGTTTGAAATCCAAAATTCTGAGGCGCCGCTTGTGGCCTCCGCCTTTTTTTCGGTCTGTTGTATGACCATGATTATTCCGTCCCCCGGTCCTTTTTCTGGGTTCCGTGAGCGGCTTATAAGGACTGTCGGCCGTAAGGCTCGAGAAATCCGCCACGTTGCCGAATCTGCGTCCGGGGCTTGTGGGTTTAAATTTAATCAGTGGCATTTTAAAATTAAGAGTTTTAAACGAACTCTATCTTTTCTCCTTCTTTCAAGGTAACAGTGGCCTTTTTCCATTCGGCAGTAAGGCCCGGGCGAAAACGAACCCGCTTCCATTTTCCCGCCACCACACGCGTATTCACTTTGCTCACATGGACATTAAAAATTTTTTCGACTGCAGCTTTGACGGAATTCTTATTGGCTTCGGGGTGAACACGAAAGGTGTATTTGCCTTCTTCTTTCTGCCCCGTACTTTTTTCGGTGACCAGCGGCTCCTGAATCACGTCGTAAAGATGAAGTCTCATTTGGAAGCCGCCTCTTGTTTTTCTTTTTTGAGAATCCGTGACTCAATCACGGGAAGCGCTCCCTCTTCCATTAAAATCTTGGGCCAGTGAAGCACGTCGTAAGCATTGAGATCCCGCGCTAATTTCACGCCCAGAATTCCGGATAGATTCCGCGTGGCGCGACTAAAAATCGGGTCATTTTCCTTCACCACGCAAAGCGTCCGCTTCTCCTCCAAAGGGAGGGCTTTTAAAATTTTCACAAATTCCTTGGTTTTCGGAGCCGTAAGCCGTGTGTCTTCCAAAAGTAAAAGGTTTTTTTGTTTCGTCCTCAGACTGAGTGCTGAAACCAAAGCTTGGCGTTTCATTCCTTCCGGCAATGCCACGCTGTAATCCCGGGGCCGTGGACCAAAGACCACGCCTCCGCCTTTCCAAATTGGAGAGCGAATGGAGCCGTGACGCGCACGCCCAGTGCCTTTTTGTTTCCAGGGTTTTTTCCCTCCGCCACGAACTTCTCCGCGTGTTTTCGTGTTAGCAGTCCCGCGCCGAAGATTGGCGGCATAACCCTTCTCCACCAGGGCCAAAAGCCGCTCATTGACCGGAGCGCCGAAGATTTCTTCATTCAGAGAAATCTCCTTCTTCTCTTTGCCCGCTTTGGAAAAGACCGGCAACCGAGTTAAGCGCTCGGAGTCTGGTTTTTCTCGGCGGACTCGGGGCTTGGCGACTCTTTTGCTTTTTCCGCTTCCGCTGGTTCTGGTTTTTCGCTTGGTTTTTCGAGTTTCCATTTTTTTACTTTTCCCCTCTTGAGAGCGGTCCGGATCACAAGACAGCCTGTCTCGGTTCCGGGAACGGCTCCTCTGATTGCAAGAAGGTGATTTTCTGAATCTACTTTGATCACTTTCAAATTTTGAACCGTCACTTGCTGATTTCCCATCTGGCCCGGCATCCGCATTCCCTTGACGACGCGGGATGGAAAGGACGACGCTCCGATGGAACCGGCCACGCGGCCGAACATAGAGCCGTGGGTTTTCGGTCCTCCGGTAAAATGATGCCGCTTTACCACGCCCTGAAAACCTTTTCCGATTGAAATACCTTCCACATCCACAAATTCGCCCGCTTCGAATTGATCCACGCTCAGCTCTTTTCCGACTTCCAGGCCTTCCAATTCGCTCGTGCGAATTTCGCGGACAAAACTTTTTGGAGAAACACCGGATTTTTTAAATTGCCCCAGTACCGGTTTAGTGGTCCGGCTTTCTCTTTTTTCGCCGAAACCGAGCTGCACCGCATCGTAACCATGTTTTTTCTGGGTCTTTACACCCAAGACGACGCAAGGACCGGCCTGGATCAAGGTCACCGGAATCTGGCGGCCTTCTTCATCGAAGACATTGGTCATTCCGATTTTTTGTCCCAAGAGTCCGATCACAGCTTAATCTCCACATCCACGCCCGCCGGTAAATCAAGCCGCATGAGGGCATCCACCGTCCGGGCCGTAGGTTCGACAATGTCCAAAAGACGTTTATGAGTACGAACTTCAAATTGATTCCGGGCTTTCTTATCAATCGTCGGACCTTTCAAGACTGTGGTTTTCCAAATGTGGGTCGGTAAAGGAATCGGCCCCACCACCCGCGCACCGGTCCGCTTCGCCGTTCCGACAATTTCTTGAACGGATTGGTCTAAAATTCGGTGATCGTAAGCTCGCAATTTGATTCTGATTTTTTCTTTGGTCGACATAAATTAGGCAGCGATGATTTTTTCTGAGATTTGTTTGGGAACTTCGGAATAACTATGAGGTTCCATCGTAAAAGTCGCCCGGCCCTGTGAGAGCGAACGCACAGACGTTGCGTAGCCGAACATTTCCGCCAAAGGGACAAGCCCCCGGACAAATTTCACATTACTGCGCGTCCCGACTTCCTGAATAATGCAGCGTCTCGAATTGAGATCGCCGATGGTGTCCCCCATATATTCTTCGGGTACGACCACTTCCAAATTCATTATGGGCTCCAAAAGAATGGGGCCTGCCAATTTCGCGGCCTCCTTGAAACCCATGGAGCCGGCGATTTGGAAAGCAATTTCTGAAGAGTCCACGTCGTGATAAGAACCGTCGTAAACAGTGATGCGCAAATCCGTCACTGGATAACCGGCTAAGACACCGTTTTGGCAAGCTTCGCGAACACCGGCTTCGACTGCCGGAACATATTCCCTCGGAATTGCACCGCCGACCACTTTATTTACGAATTCAATGCCGGTGCTGCGCGGGAGGGCCTCGACCTGAAGATAACAGTGACCGTATTGTCCGCGGCCGCCTGTTTGACGGATATATTTTCCTTCTGCCTTTGCGGTTCCCTTGATCGTTTCCTTGTACGCCACTTGAGGCTTGCCGACATTGGCTAAACAATTGAATTCCCGTTTCATCCGATCAACAATAATTTCCAAATGAAGTTCGCCCATTCCCGAAATAATAGTCTGCCCCGTTTCTTCGTTTGATTTGATCCGAAAGGTTGGATCTTCCTCGGCCATTCTTTGAAGAACGGTGGAAAGTTTGTCGCGATCCGCTTTCGTCTTAGGTTCGATGGAAAGGGAAATCACCGGCTCGGGAACAAAAAGTGATTCAAGAACAATGGGTTTTTGCTCATCGCAAAGGGTATCCCCCGTCTTTACGCTGCGCAGACCCACAACGCAGACGATATTTCCGGCGCCTGCCTCTTCAATTTCTTCGCGTTTATTCGCATGCATCAAAAGAAGCCTTCCCACTCTTTCTTTGACATCGCGGGTGGCGTTATAAATATAAGTTCCTGACTTGATCACACCCGAGTAAATCCGGACATAAGTTAATTTGCCCCCGCCCGCGAAGGGATCTTGAGCAATTTTGAAAGCGAGCCCTGAAAGAGGCTCGGATTCGCTGGCGGGACGCTCAATCACTTCCTTTGTTTTTGGGTCAAGTCCCTTCATGGCTGGAACCTCTTTTGGGCTTGGCAGATAATCCACAACCGCGTCCAGAAGCATTTGGACTCCTTTATTCTTCAACGCGGAGCCGCAAAGAACGGGCGTTATCTGAATAGCCACGGTGGCCTTGCGAATACCTGCCATGATTTCAGCTTCGGTTGGCGCTTGGCCTTCGATAAATTTATGCATTAAGGCATCATCATGCTCGGAAACTTTTTCAATCATAAAATCGCGCGCTTTCTTCGCTTGTTCCGCGTACTCGGCAGGAATATCGGTGGTATCAAATTTGGCGCCGAGCGTTTCCTCAAGAAAAACGTAGGCTTTCATTCGAACCAAATCGATCACTCCCTTAAATTGATCCTCTTTTCCGTAAGGCAATTGAATGGGTACCGCATTGGCCCCCAAACGCTCCCGCATAGAAGCAACTGCGCCTTCAAAGTTGGCGCCGGTGCGGTCCATCTTATTAATAAAGGCGAATCGAGGAACGTGATAACGCTCGGCTTGCCGCCAAACCGTTTCTGATTGCGGCTCGACTCCTTCGACCGCACCAAAAACGGCTACGCAACCGTCCAAAACACGCAAGGAGCGCTCGACTTCAATCGTAAAGTCAACGTGTCCCGGCGTATCGATGATGTTGATCCGACAATCACGCCAAAAGCAGGTGGTGGTGGCAGAAGTAATCGTGATCCCGCGCTCTTGTTCCTGTTCCATCCAGTCCATTTGCGTCGTGCCGTCGTCAATGTCGCCGATCTTGTAGGTACGACCGGTGTAATACAAAATTCGCTCGGTCGTAGTGGTCTTGCCGGCATCGATATGCGCAGCAATCCCGATGTTGCGAACTTTTTCCAGAGGAAAATGAATCTTTTTTTCTTCAGCCATAGTCGTCAACTGACTTACCATCGATAATGGGCAAAGGCACGATTGGATTCAGCCATCTTGTGTGTGTCTTCGCGTTTTCGAACGGAAGAACCGGTTTTATTAAAAGCATCTAAAATTTCTGACGCCAATTTTTGCTGCATTGGGGCGCCTTTTCTTCCTCTTGCATAGGTGCGCATCCAACGCAGGGCCAGCGCCTGCCCACGGTCCAAACGCACGCTAATCGGCACTTGATAAGTGGCGCCGCCCACCCGACGGGATTTGGTTTCAAGAAGAGGGCGAACATTTTCTACAGCTTGCTTAAAAACTTCGAGAGGTTCCTTGCCCGTTTTCTCTCCCATGATTGCAAATGCGTTATAGACAATATTTTCCGACACTGATTTTTTCCCCCGTTCCATCACCATATTGATGAGTTTCTGGACGAGGGTATTCCCATATTTGGAATCCGGCGTTATCGTGCGTTTGGGTACTCTTCTTCTTCTCATGAAATTTTATTTGGGAGCTTTCGCGCCGTATTTGGAACGGGATTTTTTCCGGTCGTTCACTCCGCCCGTGTCCAGTTTTCCCCGGACAATGTGATAACGAACGCCCGGCAAGTCCTTGACGCGTCCGCCACGAACCAAAACGATCGAGTGTTCCTGCAAATTGTGTCCTACGCCCGGAATGTAAGCCGTGATTTCTTCGCCATTGCTCAACCGGACTCTCGCAATTTTACGAAGCGCCGAGTTCGGCTTCTTGGGCGTTTGCGTCCGAACGATCAAGCAAACCCCTCTCCGATAAGGAGCGCCGTGAAGGGCGGGAGATTTGGTCTTTTTCTTAAATTTTCTCCGGCCCATTCGAATCAGCTGATTGATCGTTGGCGACATTAACTTTTGACCTCTTCTTCTGCTTCTGCTTCTTTTTCTTCCTTCTTCCCCTCTTTGGCGATTTTCACTTTTTCTTTTTCGGGGAGAAGAAAATCGGGGGCTTGTTTCACAAGTTCAATATCTTGATGGATTTTAAAACCCGTCCCCGCTGGAATGAGATGCCCCATAATCACGTTTTCTTTGAGGCTCAACAAAGGGTCCCGTCGGCCGGCTGCCGCGGCATCGGTGAGGACACGGGTGGTTTCTTGGAAGCTCGCGGCCGAAATAAAACTTTCGGTCGAAAGGGAAGCTTTAGTGATACCCAAGAGAATGGGCACGGCACGCGCCGGCTGTTTCCCTTTTTTCGTCAATTTTGCATTTTCTTCCTGGAATTGTCCCCGATCGACGTTAGTGCCCACCAAAAATTCGGAATCTCCCGGATCTTCGATGCGGATCTTACGGAGCATTTGGCGGACAATGACTTCGACGTGTTTGTCGTTGATCTTGACGCCTTGGAGCCGATAGACTTCCTGGACTTCATTCAGGAGATATTCCTGCAATTTTCTTTCTCCGCTTACACGAAGGATGTCTTGAGGCACCACCGGACCGTCAACCAACTGTTCTCCGGCGGTAACTTTATCTCCTTTGTAAACATTTAAATGTTTGCCATGAGGAATGAGATATTCTTTGGCCATTCCCGTGGCGCTTTTCACCACGATCTTACGCTGGCCTTTCACACCTTCGCCGATTTCCACAATGCCATCGATTTCGGAAATGATGGCGGGATTTTTGGGTTTGCGGGCTTCGAAAATTTCGGCAACACGCGGAAGTCCGCCTGTGATGTCTCTTGTCTTGGCGATTTTTCGGGGTGTCTTGGCAAGGAGGGTACCGCTCGAGACGGTTTGTCCTTCTTTGACCACAATGTGAGCACCGACGGAAATCGGATAAAAGGCAAGGATTTCGTCGTTATCCCCGGTAATTAAAATCTGAGGATGCATGTCTTCTTTATGTTCGATAATCACGCGTTCGGTGAGACCGGTCGTAGCGTCCATTTCTTCATTCATGGTGACGCCTGCTTTAATATCTTCAAACCGGACTTTTCCGGAAACTTCCGTCAAAATAGGAACCGTGTAAGGATCCCATTTCACGAAAATTTCATCCTTCTTCACTTTCGCGCCGTCTTTGTAAGCAATGATGGCTCCGGAAGGAAGAGTGTAACGCTCAAGCTCACGTCCGCTCCCATCGTGGATTGTTACCTGACCGTTGCGATTCAAAACGATGATTTCGCCCGACTTAGTGGTTACCGTTTTGAGACTGTGATATTGAATCGCGCCTTCGTTTTTCGATTTGAAATAGGACTGTTCTACAACACGCGAGGCGGCTCCTCCGATATGGAAGGTACGCATCGTGAGCTGGGTTCCTGGCTCGCCGATGGATTGGGCTGCAATGATTCCGACGGCCGATCCGATTTCCACCACCCGGCCGGTCGCAAGATCACGCCCGTAACATTTGGCGCAGACGCCCTGGGCTGATTCACAGGTGAGAACGGACCGAATACGAATTTTTTCAATACCAACCTCATCCAACCGTTTGGCTATGGGTTCGGTAATTTCGTCTCCCACTTTCACAATCAATTGGTCCGTCACAATATCCGCAATATTGTCGAGCGCAACCCGTCCCAAAATGCGGTCCTTGAGACCCACAACCATTTCTTCCCCTTCATAGACAGGCTCGATAAAAATACCCTTGAGCGTTCCGCAATCTTCTTCGTTAATAATCACGCTTTGCGCAACGTCGGCCAGACGGCGAGTGAGATAACCGGAGTCGGCAGTCTTTAGCGCCGTATCCGCCAAACCTTTGCGGGCTCCGTGGGTTGAAATGAAATATTCCAACACGGTCAAACCTTCACGGAAATTGGCCATGATCGGCGTCTCGATAATTTCTCCAGAGGGCTTCGCCATAAGACCTCTCATTCCGGCGAGCTGACGGATTTGTTGTTTGGAACCGCGCGCGCCCGAATCCGCCATCATGAAGATGGGATTGAAAGCCGGCAATTCTTCAAACATCCGATCGCTCACCCTGTCCGTGATGTGAGTCCAGATATCGATAACTTTGTTGTAACGCTCACCGTCGGTGATGAGACCGTTCTTATATTGGTTTTCAATGGCAATAACGTCGCGGCGGCCCTCTTGAAGGAGATCGGGTTTGGTGGACGGGATTTTGATGTCGTCAATTCCAATGGAAATTCCGGCGTGTGTTGCCTCTTCAAAGCCCAGAGCTTTCAAACGATCCAAAAGGTGAACGATTTCGTTATGGCCGAACTGCCGGTAGCAATCCGCAATGATGTCGGACAAACGACCTTTTGAGATGAGCTCGTTGACGAAGCGAAAACCCGGAGGGAGGACTGAGTTAAACTGGATTCTTCCTGCGGTGGTTTCAATTAATTCGCTAGAAGGAAGACGTAGTTTGCATTTGGCGTGTTTGTGAACAGTTCCTTCCTGAAGGGCCTGGATGGCCTCGGCAGGATCGGAAAAAATGGTCCCCTCTCCCTTGGCTCCTTCGCGGATCTTGGTGAGATAATAAATACCCAATACGATGTCCTGGGAAGGCGTGGCGATCGGGTGTCCATTGGACGGAGAAAAAATGTTGTTTGCAGAAAGCATCGCGATTCTTGCTTCCATCTGAGCTTCCATGGAAAGCGGAATGTGGACGGCCATTTGGTCGCCGTCGAAATCGGCGTTGAAGGCAGTGCACACCAACGGGTGAATTCGAATGGCTTTTCCTTCAATAAGGACCGGTTCAAAGGCCTGGATGCCGAGTCGGTGAAGGGTCGGTGCACGATTGAGAAGAACTGGATGTTCGCTGATGACTTCTTCGAGAATGTCCCAAACCTCAGGCTTGGCGCGTTCCACCATTTTCTTGGCGGATTTGATCGTATGAACGTGTCCGCGCTCTTTTAATTTGCGGATGATGAAGGGTTCAAACAGTTCGAGAGCCATTTTTTTAGGCAGTCCGCATTGATGGAGCTTGAGTTCCGGACCGACCACGATGACGGAACGACCGGAATAATCCACGCGTTTGCCGAGAAGGTTCTGCCGGAACCGGCCCTGTTTGCCTCTCAACATATCACTCAATGATTTCAGCGGCCGATTGCCCGCGCCGAGAACCGGACGTCCGTGACGACCGTTATCAAAAAGCGCGTCCACGGCTTCTTGAAGCATTCTTTTTTCATTCCGAATAATGACGTCCGGGGCTTTTAATTCGATTAATTTTTTGAGACGGTTGTTCCGGTTGATGACGCGCCGGTAAAGATCGTTCAAATCGCTTGTGGCAAAACGTCCGCCGTCCAAAGCCACGAGAGGCCGAAGATCCGGCGGGATCACCGGAACACTGTCCAGAATCATCCATTCGGGACGGTTTCCGGATTTCTTGAAAGAATCAACGACTTTTAAAATTTTAACCGAGCGGGCGCGGGCCTGTTTGGATTTGGAGGCCTTCACCTGGCGATGATACTTTTGAACCAGCTTATCAATCTCGAGCTCTTTCAAAAGATCGCGGATGGCCTCAGCCCCCATCTTGGCGGAAAACCCGGTGCTTCCATACTGCTCCTGGGCTCTCTGATATTCTTCTTCCGCGAGAAGTTGTTTTTTCTTGAGCGGAGTTTCGCGGGGATCGATGACGATGTATTCCTCATAATAAAGGACCTTTTCAAGCGCCCGAACGCTCAAATCCAGGAGATTTCCGATTCGGGAAGGCATGGTCTTAAAAAACCAAATGTGGGAGACGGGCGTGATGAGATCAATATGCCCCATCCGCTCGCGCCGCACTTTGGATTGTGTCACTTCAACACCACAGCGGTCGCAGACGATTCCCTTGTGTTTGATCCGCTTATATTTTCCGCAGGAACATTCCCAATCTCGCGTCGGACCGAAGATGCGTTCGCAAAAAAGACCGTCTTTTTCTGGTTTCAGTGTCCGGTAATTGATCGTTTCCGGTTTTCTTACTTCTCCGTGAGACCATTTGCGGATGGTTTCGGGAGAAGAAATCCGGATGGAAACCGAATCAAACGTATTGATGTCGTAACAAATCATACTTTGAGTTTCTCCTTTGCCTTCTCTTTTGCGTCTTCTTTGAGTTTGGCCGCTACCGCTTCTTTCGCGCCGCGCGCCCTTTCCGGTATGATGTCGAGACAAAGCGACTGCAATTCTTTAACCAACACATTGAAAGATTCGGGAGTCCCCGCATGAAGTGCGGACTCTCCTTTGACAATCGCTTCGTAAACTTTGGTGCGGCCGACGACGTCGTCGCTTTTTACCGTAAGGAGTTCCTGAAGAGTGAAAGCGGCACCGTAAGCCTCAAGCGCCCAAACTTCCATTTCTCCGAAACGTTGTCCGCCAAACTGAGCTTTTCCGCCGAGCGGCTGTTGGGTAACCAGGGAATAGGGACCGATCGAACGGGCGTGGATTTTGTCATCGGCCATGTGGGCCAGTTTCATCATATAGATGTAGCCCACGGTAACCCGCTCATCAAAAATATCACCGGTTCGCCCGTCAAAGAGTTGGGTTTTTCCGTCTTCCGGAAGTTTGGCTTTTTGCAGAAGGGCTTTGATTTCACCTTCCGTCGCTCCGCTAAAGACCGGCGTTTCGACATAGATACCGAGCGCTTTCGCCGCCCAACCCAAATGGGTCTCGAGAATCTGCCCGACGTTCATTCGGGAAGGAACGCCAAGAGGATTAAGAACAATTTCGACGGGAGTTCCGTCCGGAAGAAAAGGCATGTCTTCCTCGGGAAGAATTTTGGCAATGACGCCTTTATTCCCGTGGCGGCCCGCCATCTTGTCCCCCACCGAAAGTTTTCTTTTTGAGCAAACATAGACGACAACTTTCTTCAAAACACCCGGAGGAAGTTCGTCACCTTTTTTGATGCGGTCTACCCGTCGGGCTCTTTCTTCGATTAATTCGTCAATTTCATCGCCCCAAACGCGCGCGATTCGGCGGACATTTTCTTCCAGTTCGGGCTCGTCTTCCAAACGAATGGTTTCCCAGTCGCAGCGATCGAGTTTTTTTAAGTCTTTCCGCTCAATCGTGTGTCCGGTCTTAAGGAGGGCTTCTCCCAAGACATCGTCCAAAAGATCTTCGGCCAATTTTTTGCCGATGAGCATGGAGGAAAGTTTTTGGAGCCGCTCACGCTTTAACGTGTTGATGCGCTCCTGACATTCCTCATTGATGTGGTCGACTTCTTTATTCTCTTCCCGTTTTTCCTCGCGGGTTTTCGAAGCGCTTTCTTTACGGGCAAATACTTTGACATCTACAATGATGCCTTCCACGCCGGGAGGAACCGTAAGAGAAGCGTCGCGGACATCTCCGGCCTTTTCGCCGAAAATGGCGCGCAGAAGTTTTTCTTCCGGGGAAAGTTCGGTTTCGGATTTGGGGGTGATCTTGCCGACCAGGATGTCCCCGGATTTCACTTCTGCTCCGAGGCGAACAACTCCTTCCTGATCCAGATCTTTCAATGCCTCTTCGCTCACATTCGGGATGTCACGCGTGATTTCTTCGGGTCCGAGTTTCGTGTCCCGGGCCTCGATGTCAAATTCTTCAATGTGTAAAGAAGTGTGCGTGTCTTCTTTAACGAGCTTTTCGCTCACCAAGATGGCGTCTTCAAAGTTGTAACCACGCCAAGGAAGGAACGCAGCCAAAACATTTCGTCCGAGAGCGAGTTCCCCCATTTTGGTGCCGGCCCCGTCTCCCAGGACATCGCCGCGCTTTACCTTATCGTCTACATTAATAAGGGGGCGCTGGTTGATGCAGGTCCCGGCGTTGGAGCGTTCGAATTTCTTGAGCCGGTAAACAAAATCGTCTACCACAATTTGAGAAGCGTCGACATATTTGACCGTGCCGCGAGTTTTGGAAATCACTGTGGCGCCTGAGTCATTCGCGACCCGAAATTCAATTCCCGTAGCGACAAGCGGCTGCTCGGTTTCAAGAAGAGGAACGGCTTGGCGCTGCATGTTGGAACCCATGAGCGCGCGGTTTGCGTCGTCATGTTCCAAAAAGGGAATAAGAGACGCGGCAACGCTCACCAGCTGTTTTGGTGAAACGTCCATGTAATCGATGTCTTCGGGCTTCTTTTTGCGAAAATCGGTTTCAAAACGGCAGGAAACGGTCTCGTCCAGGAAACGCCCATTTTTATCAATGCGGGCATTGGCCTGAGCGATGGCGTATTTGTCTTCCATGTCAGCCGTCAAATATTCGATTTTTTCTGTAACCCGGCCCTTTTCCACCTTGCGGTAAGGCGTCTCAAGAAAACCGATGTCGTTGACGCGGGCAAAAGTGCTGAGGGAGGCGATCAAACCGATATTCGGTCCTTCCGGCGTTTCGATCGGACAAATGCGTCCATAGTGGGAAGGGTGAACGTCGCGCACTTCAAATCCGGCCCGTTCACGCGAAAGTCCGCCCGGACCGAGAGCGCTCAAACGTCTTTTGTGAGTGAGTTCGGCCAGCGGATTGGTTTGATCCATGAATTGAGACAACTGGCTTCGGCCAAAAAAGTCCCGGATCGCTGCGGCAATCAATTTGGGATTGATTAAATTGTGAGGCATGGCCGCATCCAAATCATAAATCGACATTCTTTCCAAACAGGAGCGCTTCATTCGGGCTAGGCCCACGCGAAATTGGTTCTGAAGAAGTTCACCGACCGAACGCACGCGGCGGTTTCCCAAGTGGTCAATATCATCCACGTGGGCTTCGCCGGACCGGAGTCTTAAAAGTTTGTCGACAACCTTCATCACATCTTCCGGCCGTAAAACATTCTGGTTCGGGTCCGTTTGGACGCCCAATTTCCGGTTCAACATAAACCGGCCGACGGCGCCCAAGTCATAACGCTGCGCATCGAAGAAAAGCTTTTGAACTAAATCTCTCGCGCTGGCTGGCGTCGGAGGATCGCCAGGGCGGATGCGTCTGTAAATAGCAATCTGGGCCTCTTCGGTATTTCGATAAGGATCCCGCTCGAGGGTATTCATTAAAGCAATGTCGTCTCCGGGAAGCTTGACGATTTGAAGAGATTTGATTTGATTGGAGCCGATCACGCTAAGGATTTCTTTCGTCAACCGCGTCCCGCCCACCGCAATAGGTTCTTTGGTTTGAGGGTGCAGGACATCGTTAGCGAGAAATTGTCCGTCCAATTTCTTGAGGGAAGCCGTGTCTAAATCGGTAACTTTCTCAAGGGGGTAAAGCGCTTTCAAAATATCGTGGGTGGTTGAAAAACCGATGGCGCGGAGGAGGGTTGTGGCAAGAATCTTACGGCGGCGATCAATAAAAGCATAAATCACATCATTGATGTCCGCTTCAAATTCGATCCAAGCCCCGCGATAAGGAATGATGCGAACGCTGTAGATGCGTTTACCGCTGGGATGGAAAGTCTGTTCCAGTGAAATGCCGGGGGAACGGTGGAGTTGACTCACCACCACGCGCTCGGCACCATTGATCACAAAAGTGCCGGTTTCCGTCATGAGAGGGAGTTCGCCAATGTAAACTTCTTGCTCTTTCGCAATCCCTTTGCGAACGAGACGAAGTTTTACCTTAAGCGGTGCCGCATGGGTCATTCCCCGTTTTTGACATTCAGGGATCGAGTACTTGGGCTTTCCCAAGTTGTACCCCAAATATTCCAGTTTGCAGGTCCCATCAAAACTCTCAAGAGGAAAGCTGTCCTGAAAAACGGCTTCGAGACCTTTCCGTTTCCGTCGGCGTTTCCCTTCTTCCGTTTGAAGAAACTCCTGATAGGACTTGACCTGGATCTCCACAAGACTCGGGATCTCCATGCACTCCAAAACTTTGTTGAAGTTCTCTCTTTTGACGAAGACGCTCATGCGATCTTCTCCCTTCAATTATTTAATTTCTACTTTGGCTCCAGCAGCTTCGAGGACTTGTTTGATTTTCTCGGCTTCTTCCTTAGAGACGCCGTCTTTGACCTGTTTCGGCGCGGCCTCCACAAGATCCTTCGCTTCTTTCAGACCTAAATTGGTGACGGTGCGGATTTCCTTGATGACTTGAATCTTTTTGTCACCGGCGTTTGCCAAAATCACCTGGAAAGAAGTTTTCTCTTCCGCGGGCGCAGCGGCTGCGGCTCCGGCCCCACCGACTCCGGGGGCTGCCATCATGGCGGCCTGTGCGGTCACGCCAAATTCCTCTTCCATGGCCTTGACCAATTCGGACAATTCCAGAACCGAAAGATGCTTCACCGCCTCCAAAAGCTCGGAAACTTTCCCCGAGTTGGATTTGGCTTTCTTTTCCTGCTTTTCTTCTACCTTAGCTTCTGTTGTCATGACTAACCTCCTCCTAGAAAATTATTGCTTGGGCTCTTCGCTTGGCTGCGCTTGAGCCTTCTTTTTTTGTACTTCGTTCAAAACACTCACGAAAGATTGCAAAACGCTGTTCAGCGTCATCGCGAATCTCGCAATCGGAGACTTCATCCGCGTTACCACCAAAGTCAAAAGGTCTTTACGGGACGGGAGTTTTGCCAGCTCTTTGATGAAATTGCTGTCATAAACTTTGCCTTCGAGAATCACGCCTTTCAGCTGAAGATGCTCGTGACCTTTGACGAAATCAACCAACGTTTTAGATGCCAGCTGCGGTTCTTTGGCACCGAGTGTCACCAGTGTAGGACCGTCCAAAAAACGTACGGCATCCCCCACCTTATTTTTCTCGAGAACTTTCTTAGCAAGTGAATGTTTCATCACGAGCGAACGTTTCGATACCTTCTCGAGGTTGCGGCGTAGTTCGCTCATATCCGCGACGCTCAGACGGTCGAAACGGCTGAAGAAAGTATTTTCACTGGAAGAAAGCTCCCGCTCGATTTCTTCCAAGAGAAGTTTCTTGCCGATGGAAACTTTACGTTTTTTTTCTTCGGTCGAACTTTCTTTTCCCATATCCAATAATCCTGTGGGCATCAAAGCGATGAAACCGCCAGAGAAAATCCGGGTCCCTGCGAAGGAGAGACAGTCACCCGCTTCATATAATTGCCCTTCGCGGCCTGGGGTTTCGCATCGCGTATTGCCCGGATCAAAGCTAAAATATTTTCCTCCAACGCCTTTTCAGAAAAAGATAACTTTCCGGAAGGCGCGTGGAGCCCGCCTGTTTTGTCGCTTTTAAATTCAATCCGCCCACCCTTGAGTTCCTTGACGGCTTTCGCGACATCCGGAGTCACCGTGCCACTTTTGGGAGATGGCATCAAACCTCTCGGACCCAAAACTTTTCCGAGTTTACTCACTTCGCGCATCATGTCCGGATGAGCCACCACGGCATCAAAATCCATCCAGCCACCCTGAATTTTCTGAATCAAGTCTTCAGCCCCGACGACTTCCGCACCCGCTTCTTGCGCCGCGCGAGCGCCTTCGCCTTTGCAAAAACAAATAATACGAACTTTTTTTCCGGTCCCGTGCGGAAGGCTAACGGTGCCCCGCACCATTTCTTCATTTTGTTCGGGCCGGATACCCAATTGAAAATCGAGAGCCACCGTTTCATCGTAATGGGAATCGGGCAACTGCTTCATCAGACGAACGACTTCACTCACCGTATAAAATTTTTCCCGGTCAACCAGTTTCGCTCTTTTTTGATAACGCTTGCTGCGACGCTCTTCCGCAACCGCTGCCATCACGCCACCACTTCAATGCCCATGCTGCGAGCTGAACCCTCGACCTGACGAACCGCCTGTTCAACCTTTGTGGTATTTAAATCCGTCATTTTTTCGCGGGCAATTTGTTCTACCTGTTGCTTCGTCACCTTTCCGATGACCGTCCGGCCGGGCTCGGGGGAAGCCTTAGCAAGTCCCGCGGCTTTTTTGAGCAACACCGCAACAGGCGGAGATTTCAGAATAAAAGAAAAAGTTTTGTCCTCATAAATACTGATCACCACTGGCAACACCGTTCCGGTCCGGTCTTTGGTGCGCTCGTTATATTGTTTACAGAATTCCATAATATTGACGCCGTGTTGACCGAGCGCGGGGCCGATCGGAGGAGCAGGGTTTGCCTGCCCTGCTGGAACCTGCAACTTAACGCGCGTTACGATTTTTTTTGCCATTTAAATTTTCTCAACCTGCCAATATTCCAATTCCACTGGCGTCGAACGTCCAAAAATGCTGACCATGACTTTAAGTTTGCCGCGGTTCGGGTTAATTTCCTCGATCGTCCCGTTAAAATTCGCGAACGCCCCCTCTTTGACTCGGATGCTTTCTCCCGTCACAAACTCAACTTTGGGTTTGGGCTTGGCCGTCTTTTCTTCCTGCTGGCGAAGCACCTGGCCAACTTCTGTTTCGGAAAGCGGGATCGGCTTTTTCCCGGACCCGACAAACCCCGATACGCCGGGAGTGTTTTTAACGAGATACCAGCTGTCATCCGTCAGTTCCATCTGAACCAGGATGTAGCCCGGAAAAAATTTCCGTTCGCTGATCTTTTTCTTCCCGGCCTTTACTTCGCTGACCCGCTCGGTCGGGATAAAAACCTGCTGGATTGTCGTGTTTAACCCAGCGGCTTCGGCACGGCTCAGAAGATTAGCCTTCGCCTTTGTCTCGGCTCCCGTTTGCGTATGAACCACGTACCATTTCGCTGTACTCATCATCGAATTAACAATCGAATCAAAATTGATAAAAAGAAATCCACCACACCAATAAAGGCGGCCAATATAAAGGTGGTCATAACCACCAAAACGGTGGATGCGACCAACTCTTCACGCGTCGGCCAGGTCACTTTCTTTAATTCCTGGCGCGTTTCGCGAATAAACTGAGCAATTCCTCCAATCATAGGTAGGATGCTTCCTCCAGCAATCAGGCCAGGAGGGAGTCGAACCCCCAACCCCAGGATTTGGAGTCCCGTGCTCTAACCAATTGGAGCTACTGGCCTATTAAAGTTGCCCCTCATTTGGTTTCTCGATGAGGGGTGTACTTTCTGCAAAATTTGCAGAATTTCTTCAACTCCAACCGATCGGTACGTGTGTTTTTATTCTTGCGCGTCGAGTAATTCCGGCGCTTACGTTCGGTGCACGCAAGGGTAATAATCTCCTGCATCAAAAATTAATCCATTTTTGGGTTGTAGAAAACCGTTCCGTGGGGTTTCTACGGCGAAAGTAATCACCCCAACGTTTTGGTAGTTCGCCTAAGATGTTACGATGTACTAAGAGAGCGGAATGCGGAAATCTTAATC